>PJUL01000004.1_pt1 | contig 620904 bp, 560 predicted proteins | sample 1512221 | NCBI WGS metagenome assembly PJUL01 (sample SAMN08177667, study PRJNA422409) | Feces metagenome, whole genome shotgun sequencing project.
GCAACCTACGGGAAGTTTCACTTACTGGACCTGGGATGGAACGGATAGAAGCGGGGCGAAAGTAGCCCAGGGTGTCTATATGTGCCAGTTAAATATAAAAACAAGTACAGGAATTTCTAAAACCGTATATCATAAATTGGTTTTTGCAAGATAAATTATCATTTATTCAATATACGAAAGTGTGTAAAAACTTTAGGTTGTAAGCAAGCCTTACAATCTTTTTTTATTGAAATACATTGCTGCATTTTGTTGTTTTAACCCCCTATTTTTAGCCGCAACTTTACTTTGAGAATTAAGTATTCTTTTGATAATTAATTCACTATTTATGGTATTTTTTTTAATAAAATTATCGGGTTAGTATTTCTTTTCTGGATTTATAGACTATTTTTAATGCTTAAAAATCTTTCAATCCTTAAAGTATGAAATCATTAATTACTGCATCACTGCTTTTTTCAGCGGCTTTCCTGTTGAACACTAATGAGGCTGCTGCCCAGGTGGGCATTGGCACCACAAGCCCGCATGCTTCTGCCGCGCTGGAAATCAACTCAACCAATAAAGGTATCTTAGTGCCTCGCATGACACAGGCCAATCGCCCGGCCTCACCGGCTACCGGCTTACTGATCTACCAGACCGATAATACACCGGGCTTTTATGTATACAATGGTTCCGCATGGACTGCGGTTTCCGGTTCTGGTTCCGCTCAGCCATCAATTGTGCTCAATACCCGTACTATAGCCACTTATGTGGCTGGAAGCCCGAAATTGGGCCCCTATTTTTTTAGCCCTGTTGCCTACCAGTCCTTGCAAGAGAACTTGCATTACGACAATACAGCTGCGGCCTCCGGCAACGGTACAAGTGACAGGACAGGCTACATTGTACCAAAAGCCTGCACTTTTACTACTTTGAGATTAGCTGCACGTGTACTTACCGGTGGTGGTGCCACAGGGAGTCCGAATGTTACTACTATCACACTCTATAAGAATGGTGTTGCTACTGGTTTATCGGTGCAGGTAACGACCGATGTTGCAGTAGGCTCGGCAGATGCTGCGGTAGCGACAGGTTCGGTATCAGCGGCTGCAGGAGATATCATCTCTTACCGCTACACGCAGACCAACCAGGAACCTCTGAATAGTTACACGGTTGTATTAGAAGGCCAATAATCATCGCTCAAAAACAGATAATCATGAAAAGTATTCCAATATTATTGTGTTTTGCAGGCATGGCCAGCCTGGCCCAGGCGCAGGTTTATACAGGGGCTACAGGGCTTACAATTAAATCCGGCACAACTTTTGTTTTCGACGGACTTAACCTAACGCCTTCGGCAGACCTGAGTGTGCAAAATAAAACGATCAGCAGGTCGGCAACGCCGGCTACAGCCGGTAGCGGAGCGACTATTTCAAGAGTATATACCATTAGCCCGGCACTTAGTTTTTCAGGTACCGCGGGTATAAAATATGCTGCAGGAGAGTTAAACGGAAACCAGGAAAGTACCTTGAGCCTGGTGACGGGCATCTCCGGTAATTTTACAGCGTTTAATAGCAGTACACCCGGAAGTGCGGGCACCTATTATGTGTCGGCCAGCGGCTTGAATAATGTAGTGCTGGGCGGCTTATCAGCGACCAGCGCTTCAGTGCCATTACCGATTCATTACACTGATTTCGCTGTGGTTTCCGGCTCCGGGTGTACTTCCCTGCTAAGCTGGAATGCCTATAAAGCTTCTGCTGCTAATTTTACAGTTGAACGCAGCCCGGATGGTAAGCGATTCGAGACTTTGGTTTCAGAAGTAGTTCAAAATGAGCATCATTTTACCGCTACAGACCCGGCCCCATTGAAAGACCGTAGTTTTTACCGGCTTGCCCTACAGGAACCGGGAGCAAAAGTAATGTACAGTGGTGTTGTCAGTATTAATAATCCTTGCTTGTCGCCCCAAACCTTTATTTATCCTAACCCTGCGGGTAAGGAGATCAGTATCATGTTTGCTGTAGTCCCGGAAAATCCTGTTTATGTGGCTTTAATGGATATCAGCGGGAAAATGGTTCTTTCTTTACATACTTCAGCGCAGACCAGTACACTCGACCTGCAGTCTGTAGCAGCGGGTACTTACTTGCTGACAATCCGGAACGGTACCCGTACGGAGCATATAAAATTCGTTAAGCAATAAATGAACACTATTGCTTTGCTGAAATAATAAATAGCCCGGTATTATCCGGGCTGTTTATTGCTTATCGTTAATCAGTATAATACTGTTTAATAATAGCTATAATTTTTCTAGTAATTTAAAAGCCTTTCGTCCATCTTCGCTTTCTGACATCTGAACGGGATCAATTTTAGTATCCCAAAAATAATAGCCATTCCTGTCTTTTGCATAACAGCCGCAGTCAGCACAAGTCTTAAATGTTTTATAGTCGATATCAGGCATTTGCATAGCCCGCTCGCCATAAATGTAATTTTTGTCCTTTGCGTAACAACTGTTTTCTATTACTTCAAATGTTGGTACATCTGCATTTTCCACTATCCAGAAGTTGCCTCCATCTAACATGGTATAATGAGTATATACATTATTCTTGTCTTTATAAAACGAGCTGCCCAGGTATTTAAAGGTAGCTGTATCAATAATATCTTTAATGGGCTCACCTTCACAGCATAATTCTGTTATATACCGGTCAATAAAAATACCTTCGTCATTTCCTTCACGGGTTTTAATGGCTAAATCTCCATTTTTAGACCTCCATAAATCAAAGTTGGTTTTTTGCCAGCCCTGAAGGCGATTAAAGCTGTCAACAGCCTGAGCTCTTTTGCTAGTAGCACTTTTTCCTCTTAAAGTATCTGCTGACTCTGCGTCCTCAATATGGTTGCTATCAAGGTTATGACAGCTTATCATTGATATAAGGATTATTGGCAGGTATAGGTTGCTCCTTTTATTCATTTGTCAGGTGTTCAATGATGGATGCTGATAAATTTTGTGGTCACCTTTTTATAAGCTGGAAAAAAATGATGTTTAATTTATTTAATCCCGGGGTTATCGGCTATACTAATCCCCTTTTATGCTCTTAATATCTTTTCCATGGCTTTTCCTTTGGCCAGTTCGTCGATCAGTTTGTCCAGGTAGCGCGCTTTTTGTACAATAGGATCTTCAAGGTCCTCGACCCGGTAACCGCAGATCAGTCCTTTTATCTTCGAGGCATTGGGGTTAAAGGCCGGTGCTTCGTTGAAAAATTCCTCGAAAGTAGTTTTACGATCAAGCTGGTCTTGTAAAGACGCGGCATCATAGCCGGTCAGCCAGAAGATGATCTCGTCAACTTCTGCTTTAGTCCTGCCTTTCCTTTCTGCCTTCGCGATATAATGTGGGTATACCCCGAAGAATTTCAGCGCGTATATTTTTTCAGCATGGTTCATATGGATGATTATTGTGTGTTTGGATTATCTTATTGCCGGGCTTTTGCCGGTTTCGGGTTATTGGCTACTTCCTGTTTCCTGAATTGCAGGAGGCGCTTGATAAAGCCCAATGGCAATTCCTTGTTGTGGGGAAACTGTATGACCGATTTGCTTACCTTGAGGCCTTTCAGCTCAGGTTCAAAAGCCTCCAGTAGGGCAGGACTCCAGGGATGTGAAATGCTGAGGTGCTTGTCAAAGGCGCAATAGTAGATCAGGAATTGCTTGCCGATCTTAAAGGCCGGTATCTGGTAGCTGATGACCTCTTCCGCTTCCGGCGCTATCTGATGGACCAGGTCACGGATCGCTTCCATTCTTTCCAATGATGTGCCGTTAAAGGTATTATGGTATTCATCTATAGTTTTGAAGTCTGTTTTTGCCATAAAACGGTCGTTTTTTGCGTATAAAAATAAATAAATCCGGGCAGTGTTACTACCCGGAATCTCCTATTTTAATCTTTCCAGTTTCCCTTTTCTTTTCACCAGGTTTTTGTAATCCCATTGGATACGGATAGCTTTTCCGAGCCAGCGATGGAGTGCCTGCCGGTCAATCTCATCAACGCTGTTATAAAAAACAGAAGCGTCTTTAAATTTTGCTCCGACGATGTTTAAAGCGGCTTCTTCAAAGCCGGCGCCGCTCCAGAACATCAGGCGGATGCCGGCTTTTTGTTTGCTATAACCTGCTATGGGGTTGCCCTCGAGGAACCAAACCGGGTGGGCGTGCCATATTTTGTTTTCGGCCCCGGGAAGCTGGCTATTGATCTCGGCAGCCAGCAAAGCACAGATCTCGCGGTCGCCGGCTGACTGGGCCTCGTTGTAGGCTAAAATACCGGCAGCAATAGTATCGGGCATAAGGCTTTATTTTTTTAATGTTTTTAATAATGCTTCCAATTGGTCCAGGCCCATGGTAAAGCCTTCTTTGAAGCCCATTTGCATAATCTTTTCCAGGGTTTCCAGGGTATCTACCGTAATAGTGATGTATACGGTTGTTTTGCCGGAAACAGAACTGAAGACATTCTGCCAGTGCATGCGATCGAAAGAGGTATCTATATTGCCTGTTTCATCACAAAAAGCATCCAGGCCGGTGTAACTTTTTCCGGGTACAATTTTTTCATAATCAAAACGGCTCCAGTGTACCTGCCCCTCTGGACTGATCATGGAATAAAGCCAGGTGCCGCCCTCCCTAAATTCCAGGGATTTGGTGCGGTTTTGATAAGGCTGTGGCGCCCACCATTGGTCCAGTAGCTCCGCTGTCGTCCAGGCGCGCCATACCAGCTCTTGTTCGGCTTCAAATTCACGGGTTACGTGGATCGTATTGTCTGCTTTATTGACGGCGAAGTCAAATAATAATTTCGTATTCATTTTTGTTTGTTTTATGATGATTATCGATAGATAGTTATTTTTCAGGCTGTTTAAACTGGAGCCCGGCGGCTTCCAGCGCTTCGTAAAACCGGGGCAGGGAACTTTTGCCGATACCGTGTAAGGCCAGGATTTCTTTTTCCGTATAAGTCGCCAGTTTCCCGATGGTGTCAATCCCCTGGTGCAGCAGCGCGTTTCTTACAGGACTGCTGAAAGGGGCGAGGAAACCTGAAGTAGGCTTATCTTCTTGCGCACAAACCGGGCAGGTATTACAATCGCTGCTTTTGTAGAACTGGTGCCCCCGCGGACAGGTTTTTAGTATTTTTTGTCTTGCTGTCATAGGTATAAATTTAAGTTTTTAATTGATGGAGGAGCTCATCTAATTGGTTAAATTTCGTTGCCCATATTTTACGGAACTGTTCCAGCCAGTGGTCCACTTCTTTAATCTTTTCTACTTCCAGGGTGTAAAAGATTTCGCGGCCCTGCTGTGCGGTATGGACCAGGCCACATTCGCAAAGGATTTTCAGGTGTTTGGAAACTGCCTGCCGGGTAGTGTCAAAATGTTCAGCTATAGCATTGGGCGTCATAGCCTGTAGGGCGATGAGGGTGATGATGGCGCGCCGGGTGGGATCTGCTATGGCCTGGAAAATATCTCTTCTCATAAATTATTTGCAACCGTTCAATTGCAAATATACGTGCAAATGATCGGTTGCGGAAGTGTTTTGTGAAAATTTTTAAATTTAAGCTTTATGCGCGATGAGGATAGGTTGGTAATACCCGGAATCTTCCGGCAGGAGCCAATGGATATCTTTAAAGCCGCAAGCGGTCATCAGTAAGCTGAGCTCCGCCCTTTGGTAAGCCCGGTAGGTAGTTTGTCTTATATGGGGCTCATAATGATTGCCCTGGCCTTTCAGGGTAAAGTGGTTTACAGTGTAAGTGTTGGGCGTAATCCAGTCCCATACCTGGAAGGTAATACTTTTGCCACCTTTATTATCTTTTACAATCGGTAATGTGCTGGTCGGGCGGGTGTTTAACAGGGCATCGTAATCCCGGATACTGGCCAGGAATAGCCCGCCGCTGTTTATTTTTGAGGCGATATTTTCCAGGGCCATGCTCATGGCTTCATCCGTTAACAGATGGGGCAGGGCATTATCGCAGGCAATTACGATATCGAAGATGCCCTTTACGCTTGTTGTCAATCGGGTAAAATCGGCCGTTGCGAAGCTTATGTTTTTGATTTGCCTTTGTTGTGCCTCCTGTTGCGCTCTTTCAATTGCTTTGGGGCTAAGGTCTGTAGCGGTAGTGTGGTAGCCTAGCTGTGCCAGGCCAATGGCCTGGGTGCCGATCCCGCAGGCGCAATCCAGCAATGTATCGGTATTGCCTTTTGCGTATTTCCTGATTAGCGGATCTAAAGTCCGGGCTTGCTGCTGCATCGCCTTATCCCAATCCGCAAACAGCAGGTGGTAGTCCTCAGAGAGTTCATCATAAAATTTTTGGTTCAGGTGTTGGTCGGTTTCCATAATTTTTAAATCGGTATTGGTACGCTTGCTTTGCGGAATTGTAAATGTAGGGAAAATCAAATATTAAAGAGTGGCTAATCCTCTATACGCTGATAGCTGACCGTGTCGCTATTTTCATTAACAGATAATATTATCCTTGTTGGGTAATTGTCAATATTGGAATAAAGTTCACGGGAATAAAAACCAGGAAATCTGGAATTTATTATGTTGTCACTCCTGCCGTAATGGCTATGGTTGCTTATGGCTTCTTCATTTAATAGGGATACAAAATTGGCTGCATTTTTTATCTTGTCTAAAATGATGTTTTTATCCTTTGTGCTCACCAGGATTACAGTCTTCTGAATTCTTTCCGGTATTCCGGAAACTTCATTGCTCAGGATCATAAAATCATCATTTAGCCTAACTTCTATATGTTTCAAGTCTGCAATGACATCTTTTTTAGTAATACTGTATTCATCAATGGTATTGGTAAAGAACAAAGACAAAAGCACTAAACTGGTAAATAGGGCAATTACTGTTCCGGTTTTTGACTTTCTTCTTAAAGCATATATCAAAAATGAAATGCTGCCTGTTAAGAGCAGTATTAAAAGTCCTAATCCATAAATTAAACTCGTTCCCATTAAAGCTTATGTTTATTATTTTCGCTGTTGATTTATAATTTGATTTTATAAATCTTTTTTACAGTTTTTATTAAGTCATGATCCGTCTTGACTTTCGCCTACTAAGTAATAGTAGAGCTTGTATAGGAAAAGTAACTTTTTACGTTTTAATACTTTTGTAAAAAAACAGGTAGCGCAAGGTTAATTATTCTGATAATCTATAAGCTGTCTTCTTAATTGAGAAAATAAGGTATCTGAAAAATCTTTGAATGTCTTGTTGTCTACGTATTCAGTACCTGATTGCCCTTCTGTTTTGATAAAATTTTGCAGGTTTACGGCTTCGTGTATGGTAATGCGTAGCTGTTTAGATAAAAAGCGTTTACTTGTATTTGTTGTGATCAGCCCACTTTGGCTAGTGGTGGCCACCTGATAAAGGATATTCCGGCTCAGGATGTTGAAAGGTGGGCTACAGTTGCCAAGAATCGTGGTTATAAAATCGTTAAGTCGCTTTTGCCTATTAAGCAAGGCCGCGCTTAAGATTTGCTGTTCCAGCCAGCTGAAAGGACTTAAGTCTGTTGCGGTTCTTTTAATCCACCAATCGACCTTTGCTCCATTAGTCCAGAATGATTTGTCAGGATAAGAGTAGCTCAACTGTAACTGCTTAGCAATAATTAAATTTTTTACTGTTTCATAAATAAGATCAATGCAAAAACCGGTAAGTGGCTCACCGATAGAGGAAGCATTGATCTTAAATTTGAATACAGGTAATTTAGTCAAATAGAACTCACTAAAGTCTGTAACCTGGTAAGAACTGGATTGAATTGCTACTGTTTTGTGCATCAGGATATTTATAATCTGGTTTTGTTATGCAGTATTATAGCGGTATTAAATGGTGTCCTTTCAAATTATTGCTTTACATAATCCAGCGCTGCAAGGGCATATTCCGCCCATTGATCCTGGTGCTGAACAGGTACCTGTACCCATTCTTTCATCGGCCGGCCTTTGCCGGAAGGGTCGAAAAGACTTGAACCTTCAAGACTGAGCGCCGATCTGTGCTGCACTCCATTTAATTTAAACACCATTTCCTCCCGGAAAAAGCAAATAAAGGCTTTGCCGTTTATTTTAAAACAGGGTTTACCAAAAAGTTGACCGGCTACGGCACCCGGCATAGCCTGCCCGATAGCTTCGTAGGAGTGTATTGCATTCATAAAAACAAATGTACATTTATATCGTTATTATTAATGACCTCTTCTTGCCGCGAATGCGATCACATGCCCGTCCGGGTCGGCAAAATAGCAGACGCTATCGCCCCAGTCCATAGCAGTAATTTCCAGGATCAGCTTTGCGCCACATTGCAGCGCATTTTCATACTCGAGGGCCACATCGGCTACAAGCAGGTATAGTTCACACCTGGGAATACCATTCCCGGAAGCCGGGTGCGGCAATTGTTCCCCGAGTATTTTAGCGATCCCATGGTTGGGCATTAATCCGAGTTTACAATTAGCCGCCAGCTCAAATTCGGTCATACCGGGCACCTGCAGCACCGGTTCCCGGCGAAAGAGCCTGGTATAAAAATCTGTACTGGCTTGCTGGTCGCTGACATAAAGAATGGTTTCGATAAATTGTAACTGTTGCATGAAGAAGAAAGATATGCTTTGTTTTTTGCTAAAGTAATACATTTCAATGCACCCGGCACTAACAAAATATTAGCGATAAATGTGGTAATTTTGCAGCTTAAAGGCCTTCTTTCAGTAATTAAACGGCTATCCATGAAACAAACCCGGAATACCATCGCAAAATCTAAAATCATCAGTATGCTGCAAGCGGCTGAAGTGGCTTTGTCGCATGCCGAGATTGAAGCCGCGATTGATATCGGGGTTAACCGGGTAACGATTTACCGTATCCTGGACCGGCTGATCGAGGAAGGGACCATACATAAGGTTGTAAATACAGATGGCACAATGAAATTTGCCATGTGTCATAACTGCTCCGTAACGCATCATCATAATCATATCCATTTCAGTTGCGTGGCATGCAAGGCGGTGACCTGTCTGGAAGGGATAGTGCCTTCTTTTAAACTACCCAAACAATACGAGGTTATTGATGTTAACTTCACCTTATCCGGCCGTTGTCCGAATTGTACTCAAAAGAGCGCCTGATCGCGACGCTTCACAAATGGGATCTGCACCTTTGCTTTTAGCCGCAAAAACTATCCAGCATATCTAAGGACGGTACGAAAAATAAGCTGCCTGTAGTCGCGGTACTAAAATCCAGGATACGGTCATAATTACCGGGCGGATCGCCTATAAACATATTGCTCAGCATTTTGGCTACCGTACTGAAAGTACTGGCATAGCAGATAAAATAAGTGCCCATTTCATTAGTAGTCACATTTCCAAAGGGCATATTGTCACGAACGACCTTAAAATCATCACCGATGTTGGCCAGTGCTATATGGGCATTAGCCGGCTTTACCTCATCAGCCATCTCTATATCGTTTTGTTTAGACCTGCCTATTACATTTTCCTGTTGCGCTACCGATAGCGATTGCCAGGCATCAAGGTTATGCATATACTTTTGTACAAAAAGATAGCTGCCGCCACGATATTGCGGATCCTGCCCGTTGACCAGGGCAAATCGGTCCCGGTCGGCGCCATGCGGATTCTCGGTCCCGTCTACGAATCCCAATACGGAGCGGCTGTCCCAATAGCGAAAACCCTGCACTTCTACCGCGCAGTCGGCGATATCTTTCATCAGGCCTGTGATGGCCAGGGACAGGTCAAAAGCAAGACTTTTCTCATCGGCACGAATGTGAAAATGAAGATCTGCCCTGGTGGTTACCGCAGTATGTTTAGCGCCTGCGACCGGTTCAAAAGTTTTGAGTTCTTTGGGAAGAGGTTGAGGTAATCCTAACCGTAACCAGGCTTCATAGCCAATTCCCATTACGCAGCTTGCTTTAGCATCGGGGAAGCGATTCTGAACAGAGTTGTTGAGGTTGATGACCAAAGCGCATACGTTTTGGAACACAGTTTTTATTTGTGTTGCGGAAACCTCCTGTTTGAAATTCCAGACCAGAAAATAGGTATTGTTATTCGGGTAGTCGGTTACATTTTGAGCGTTTGGCATCGTTAAAAGTATACATTATTGTTGAAACGGGTATTTTATGTCTGCTAACTGTGAATTGAGAAGAGCTGAGCCTGTTTACTTATTCAATGTTCTCAGGGCTTTTTTTATGATGTACTTTGTTGCTTTGGTATCACTTTCTGCTTCCCATCGATTGCACAGATGCTGTACAAATTCCGGCCGGGTTTTACTGGCATCATTCAGCCAGTTGCCCACGCTGTCCTGTACATATTTTTCAGGGTCGGACTTTAAGGGTTCCAGTATGGGCAAAGCCAATTCGGGCACCTCTTTTAATGCTGTTATGTGGGCACACCAGACCCCGCGTGGCCGGGTTGATTCACTGGCAAACCGGCGTATGTTCGCGTCCGGGTTACTGGTCCATTGTGCCAGCAGGGCAATACTTTCCGCCAGGTGCCGGGCTATTTTGGGCCTTACGGCCATCCAGCAGATTTCCCGCACGCCGAAATGCTGATCAGCGGCAAAGGATTGGATTTGCATTAGGGTTTTGGTAATGTCCAGGTCTTCATTGTTACCGATGGCATAAGTGGCCCAGCAGCGTATAAGGTCGGCATTATGAGTAGCCATTATCTTAAAGAGTTGCTCATCTTTATTAGCCCTGGTCAACTCAAAAAGCCCGGTACCTATAGCTTCATTGATTGTATTTACGGTTTGCTTGTCCAGCTGCTCTATCTTATCCAGTACGGGCTGTAAGTAATCCATTCGTCCATTTTCCCGAAGCAGGTTTTTAAGTAGAAGTTGCTGATCGACGGCCAGCCATTCTACCAGGTTAGCGGTTTCCAGTAGCCCGGTATTCAGTTGTTGTAGAATGTCAGCGGGAATTTCTTTGGTGGAGCGGGCTCCTTTTCTTTTACTTACGGTCATCGGTTATTTTTTTGATAAGTGCTTTCAGCTAAAGGGCAAAATTACGATAATCGCCCGGTATGGAATAAGTGAGGTTGCTGCAGCTGCATAAAGGTGACCGTAAAATTTCCTATCGCCGGATTTGCTGCAGCTGTTGCTCCAGGTCGCTCCGGGCGCCGCCATTGTATACTTGCCGGAAACCATGTGCTTTCGATATTTGTTCCACCTTTACACTACGCAGGCCGTGTGAGCAAGTCGTGTGAGCAGGTCGTTATGTAAGTTTTTGCCGGCTCCGGTTCTGTACAGCGCTCGCGGATTGAGCATAAGGAAAAATTTATTGCGCCGGGGATATGCCCCCTTTCCTATTCGGCCGCTGTTCTTCCATCGAGGATAATGGCCCCGTCCCGGATTTTTGTTGCCAATCCATCGGCCGGCATGAAATAATTATAGGTTTTATAAGCCAGGTAAAGCAGCAGTAAGCTTATGCCGGTAACGATGAGGTATTTCATGAACACTTGTTTGATTTTCTACCTTATATAATTATACCTATCTGAAGTAAGGCCTGCTGGCAAGTGGAGAGAAAGGCCAGGGGATGGCGATGAAAATAACGTGGAAAGCTGCCGTAAACCAGCTGAGCATTGTTTTGAACTTCAAATGGTCCGTTTCCTCTCTTTTAGCTAATGCGGAGCCAATAGTGATCAGTATGACAGCGGCTATCATCAGGGTACTGTGGACCAGGGCAAAAAAGCTAAGATCAAAACTTTTTACCGCTGTTTTGAAATGGGCCAGGAAGTATTTGATGATAGGACTTTTAAAATAAAGCGTCATACCGATCATTAATTGTATGTGGGCTATAGTGGCGGTCCAATGGCGAATGGCATTGTCCGTTTTGGTAAAAGGAGCATTGGTGAAATAACCTTTGCCGGCCCGGTATAATGCCAGAAGGAGGCTGGCCAGTACAAGCCAGCGGAATGCATTATGATAAACGGTAAGTATCTGGTACATTATTTTATTTTTTTGACGCGCAAAGCTACATAAAACATACTAATTGGTATGTTTTTTTGTAAAAAATTATTTGAGCGAATTAAGGTAATTTTTAAGCTCTTTCAGGTAGGGCCGGTAGGCTTTTTTATCGTTCTCAAGCTTGCCGAAATTGCGTGCGCCCCAGTAACCGGACATGATAAACAGGGTGACTTGTTTAGGATTTACGTCTTTACGGACATAGCCTTCTTTTTTTCCTTTTTCCAGTGCCGCGGTCATGGCCTCTTGCCATTGTGTGGTAATCTCATTCAGGGCAAGCGTAAAATCTTTGTTCCAGGGAGTCATTTCCTGGGTGAAATTTGCCGCGGGGCAACCATATTCTACCTTTAGTAAGTCATTTTTGATCAATAATTCATACATCAGATTGTAGATGGCTTTTAATGGATCCGGGCTTTGCAGGATTTCAGTAAAACTGCCGGTGAGCGCGGGTTTCATTAGTTCATTAATAATCGCCATACCCATTTCATCTTTGGTTTTGAAATGGTAGTAGAAGGCTCCTTTAGTGACTTGTGTAGTCGCTAAAATATCATCGATACTGGTGGTTTGATAGCCTTTTGAATAGATCAGTTCAAATGCTTTTTGCAATATATGAAGTCTGGTGGCTGCTGCTTTTTTCATCCGGATATTATGCGCTGGAGTCCCGGTATTTTCGCCGGTAGTTGAAAGATAGCGGGTATTTTAATACAAAGAAAGAGAAAGATTTTGTCCTGTACAAGTTTCTAGGATTAATTGTCCATGGTGAATTATCCATAATGGAGCCCGTCGCGTTGAGCGGAATATAGTGGAGTCGGGAAGTCTCATCTCTCAAATGGATGGCTTCACACGCTTTCACTACGGTCGGCATAGCGGCTTTGTATTACTTCAGGTTGATGCTGCGACATGCTCAGTATGACATACAGATCTCTGTCACCCTAAGTTTGTCGAGGGGTGATGCAGGAACTTAATATTTATGTTTCGATAGGCCCGGCAGGGCATCTCCGGGACTATTGCTGTTCGAGCTGTTTTTTGACGTGGACCAATGCCTGCCGGGTGCAGTAAGCCTGGTAAGGCAAAGTTATAATGGGGCCGAGGAGTCTTGCCAGCCAATTGCCGGGTTGTGAATAGGTATGGATACTAAATTGAATTGCACCCTTATCGGCGCTAATAGAAAAGCTGGAAATACCTTGCTCGACATGACCTTCTAAGGTTTCGTAGCTGAATCGTTTTAAATTATTTTCATTGATCACCTCGCTGACCCTGACGCCAAAAATTACTTTCAGGTTGAAAGATTTAAGCGGTAAAAACGCCTGCTGGACAATCGTATCCCCAGCTTCTATATTTCTCTTTTCTGTTTCCCACTGGGTTTTAGCTACAAGAATGCTGGCGGGGAAGATGTGGTAGTTGAAGAAAAAGCTGAAGTCCAGTTCTTCCAGGCTTTTACGGGTCTCTATGACAATGCTTGTTGTTTTTTCAAGCAACTTATTTTTATCATAGTGTTGCACCTTTTTGTTTATTAATAGTTCAAGGTGTTTATCAAACTGATGTGCCTGATTTTTCAGATAGATTTTCATAGACAATATACAGCGGCTTATAATAAGCTAAATTAAGCATTACTAAAGATTTAGGCGCTTATTTAATGTCGTTTTTAACTTCCTGTTTCTATTTAAAAGCCCCGGAATAGATACCTGGGGCTTTTGTTAAACTACTTGTCATTAACAGTTTACAACCTGGCGACAAAACGCTCAAAAGTCCTGTTTTTATTGAAGAGTACCGGGCCATGACCAAAGCATATAATTGCCGGGTTTAAGGCGGATAATTTTTTAAGTGACTGCAGGTTGGTCGCCCGATCTGTTGTAAATAAATCAGGTGGTGTATGCAGGCCGCTTATGGTAGTGAGTAAATTCATATTAGTAGCCACATCGCCGAGGATCAATAATCCATCTTGTTCCCTGAAAAAGGAAATATGCCCGGCAGCATGGCCGGGTGTCGCAATGACCCGGAAATTACCTAAATGATCATTTTCTTCCAATGTGTGGCTCACTTTACAGCCCGGTCCGGCCCAATATTTTTGTTGAAAACGCGCTATCAGGTTTTTATCAGAGGGGTAATCTGAGGTTACAAGACCAGATGTTGTACGGCCCACTTCTTTAGGATGACAGTATAAGGGGAGTTTAAACTGATCACAGAGTTGCGCGGTAGCGCCCTGGTGATCGGGATGGGCATGGGTTAAGGCATGCGCGTGGACCGGGATTTTATCAAGTACACGGGAAATTTGTTTAAACGAAGAACGGATACCGGCATCAATCAGCACACCTTCAATAATGTAACAATTAATACTATCGCGGGGAAAGAGCGGGATATGGTATACCTCTGCTGCAATTGGCTTCATGATTTTTACTTTTCTTCAAAAGTATTATGCTGCCTGCTGCCATAAAAGGACATATGTCTTATAATCCCGGGTATAGAATTTCCCGCTTTACACGCGTAAGGGTTCTTGGGGTCATGCCGAGGTAGGAGGCAAGCTGTTCTACGCTTACTCTTTTGATAAGTTCCGGTTGTTCATTCAGAACATGTGCATATTTGTCTTTGGCTGTTTTGTTTTTTAAATGAATATGGTAATATTCTTTTTCTGCGAAAGCCTGCCGGGTGAGTAATTCCTGTAAATAGATCCAGGAGGGTAGCGTGGTGGAAAGGTGCTGAAACGTTTGATGATTGATTGTAAAAAGACTGCTGTCTTCAATTGCTTGTATACTTTTTTGTGCCTTTTCCCTGGAGATAAAACTATCGTAAACCGTGGCGAACTGATTTTCAAACGAAAAACAGGTAGTATGCTCTGCCCCGGTATCATCACTTGTAAAAGCCCGTACCGCACCTTTTTCAATAAAAGCAAGCTGATCACAAATGTGGCCTTCTTTTACAAGAAGTTCATTTTTCCTGATCGTTTTGTAAGTAAATGAATCCACTATATATTCGACTTCCTGTGCAGACAGGAAGTCGAATTGTGCTAAATAACGGGATAGGTTGTTGTCCATTTATGCCTGAAAATCTAAGCCTTAATTATGACTGCAAAATTACTCTAAGCTAATGAAAGTACCATTGTGTCTTTTAGGCTTGCTTATGAAACAGGCGGGTAGCCAGCTCAGGGAAGCGATAGGCTGCGGCCAGCCATACGATCACCTGGATAATGGCCGGGGTCCATACCGGTTGGCTGTGGACAAAATGTACCGCCATAGCGCCGCCTAAATAAGCTACTGCGAGCAAAGTCGCTACCACACCGGTTCTCTTGAAGAACCAGAGGGCTACAATGATCAATTCCAGGACACCTAATAGGGTTACCTGCTGCATACCTCCTAATCCCTTCGCCATTTCAGCGGCCTGTTCACCGCCGGAAAGTTTGACCAATGCGCTGGCAGTTAAGATGAATGCTACGAGCCCGGTAAGTATCCAGTAAACTACTTTGTTTGTTTTCTTGTTCATGAATTAAAATTTAGGACACAAAAGTAATTTCAATTACTATACCTTTGTAATCTGTTACAAAAAGAATAGTAGTTACCTAAATGTTACTATATGATAAAACAAGCAGCACAGCATACTGCCGCTTCCTGTAAGAAGGCCCGGCTGGCCATCCAGGATACGCTGGACGTGGTCGGCGGCAAATGGAAACTGGTATTGATTACCGTTTTAAGAGATGGGAAAAAGAAATTTAATGAATTGTCCCGCGATGCAGGGATCAGTCCGCGCATTTTATCCAAAGAATTGCAAGAGCTGGAAACCAATGGGCTGGTACACCGTAATGTTTGTAATACCAAGCCAGTAACGGTGGAGTATTCGTTAACGGATTACAGCGAGACATTGTTCGAGGTGATTACCGCGATGCATAAATGGGGGATGGCGCATAGGGAGAAGATCATCAGCGGTAATTAGTTCCTCCGTTCTAAGAGCCTGTTTTACTCGGTAATATGGGTCAGCTACATTAAAACCAACCCTATTTTGCTGGCAATTTTATAAGCAGTTTATTTTCCAATTTGACGCCAAAATGGCCGTCCGCTCCTGTTTTGGGCCTGAATATTCTTTTATCGTGTTTTTACTTACTATAATGAAATCCGAGGTGTCCCTGATCGCTGTGAAGATGCCATTCTTCCTGATATTTTCAATTTCGTTACCTGTCGTTATCACGTTCAATTTACGGGTTACCCAGGCAGTAATTGAACATTTAGTTAAAATATTATCGGGATCATAAGCATTAATTGTTGGCTTGTCTGCAGGATGCAGGAATTCAACCGTTTCTTTATGGTGAAAGAATGAGGTAAAGTAATCACAGATCTGTTTATCCTGTGCTATTGCGGGAAGAGATTGCCCCCTGTAAAAAGCAGTAGGATCAGTATTGTAAAAAGTCTTTTATGCATTATGGTTAAATAGATAGTGAGTTGTAAAAAATCTTTATTGATATTTATTTTTAAATTTTTGGCGCCAGGGGGCGTTGATGTCCCAGTCGCCCGCCATGATACAGCCATAGGGCATAATTTCATCCACGACTTCTCCAAGGCCGAATTCCTGCATTTGGTTTTTTACTGCTGCTGCATCTTTATAAGCGCTGGGTAATTCAGAAATATCAATATGACCGGAGAAGAAACGGATATCTAGGCCTTGCGTTTCCTCTGCGAACACTTGTTCAATGGATTTGCCGGCTTTGTTTCTTTTATGGGCTTTACGGCTGATGTTCCTGCCCGCACCATGCGGGGCAAAGCCCAGGTTGCTCGTGGTACTTGCTCCTCTGACTACTAAAACGGGTTCACTCATATTAAGTGGTATAAGTCTAAAGCCACTTTTATTGTCCGGCACAAATTTATCCTCTAATGGTGTAGCACCTTTGGCATGATAGAATAGGTCGCCTTCTTTAAAGACAAAGTTATGCTCGTTCCAGAAGCGGGCTGCGGGCTCTGTATTGAGTTGCTGCAAGGTAGCGTTATGAATGGTTTCATGATTAAGCTTGGTCCATGCCCTTACGATTTGAAGGGCATCCCAATAAGCGTTTCCTTCCGCTGTATCAAAGGGAATCCAGGCGTTTTTGGCCAATACTTTTGGCGCTATTTCTTTACGAAAGTTTTCCGCTACTTTCATACCCTGGTTGTAAAGTTGCGCGCCAAATCCACGACTGCCATGGTGTGTGACCATAATCGTTTCCCCGGTATTCCTGGACTGGCCTACAAACAGGAAATGGTTACCATCTCCCTGCGTACCCAGGTGTGTTGTTGCGAAATTTAAACTGCGCTCGTTATTTAAGAACCGGTTGCCCCGGATTTGTTCTGCTAATGTTCCGGGTAGTTCGGAAAATTCCCATCTTCCGCCACCGCCAAAATGAGTGATGGCCTGTGCTTTATCCAGGACTTCTTTGGGCGGGATATGGCCGAAGCTGCTCATCATTACCGAGCAACAAATATCTGCGCTGTGCATGGCCGGGTGGATCGCGTTTTTAGCGACCACCACAGCACCTACAGGGATTTGCCCCAGAACACCGGTAGGACAGGCGTCCGGCATAATGACCCCATCGATCAACGTAGGTGTTTTCATCAACACGTCCATTGTATCGAATACTTCTTTTACATTCTGAACTTCTTCTTCCGATTCCGCACGGATGTTTTTATGATAGGGTATAGAGTGTTCATAAGGCTCAATCGTTTTCGGTACACATGTGTTTAGATAGTTGACAAGGTCTGTTCCTGTCAGGTTATATTGATTGACATACGCGAGGGCTGTTTTAAACCATTTTGCGGGTTGATAGCCTAATGCGATTAAGTCTTTTCCTGTAATCATTGATGTTATTTTTGCTAATAGTATTTCAGAAGAGCGTGTATTGCCTCCAGAAAGCCTTCCTGATGTAAGTATTCTGGATTGCCGAACTGGAGACGAACGTTTAACTGGTAGGCTAATTTATAAATTACTTCTTTACTTGCTTGTATTTCGCCCTCATTCCAGTTGTTCCAGGCCAATAAAATCTCATTTGATTTTTTTTGTGAATTGATAAAAGTCAAAATCAATTCCTTTATCGTATAGCTGATCGTTATATTCAGCAATTAACTCCCATTCATTATTTCTCAAGAACTCAATAATCTTATTGAATTGATTGGTGCCTATATTGGTAGCAGTTATTCGTTGTTGCTTATTGTGATCCATACGAGGTGTTTTTGACTACATACCATGCTGTGGTAGTGAGCTTAAAGTATTGACTGTATCTTTCGTTGTATCTGTACTAAGCGGTCGCTTATTGAGCCGCTTACGGTAATTATATCATTGTCCAGGTCGTCCATCCATTCCTGTAATACTTCATCCACTTCCAGCCTTAAACGGGGTAAACCAGATTGCGGGACCAATACCCGGTCAGGTGTTTCTACAGGAACAAAAATCAAAAGATCGATCTGTTCCAAGGCTGTCCGCATTTCCTGGTAGTATATTTCGATATTTTTGTTTTTATCAGTTACATGAATGTAGGCCAATAAATCCAGGGGGCAGCGATCAAAGATTGTGTTATCGGCACTGTTGACTATTTGTTGCAGCGAGTGCCGGAATTGTGATACATAATCTTCCGTTGCAGGTATTTCGGGAAACAAATAGCCTTTTGATTCAAGCTGAAGGTAGGGCTCTTCGATAAAATCATAATCCGGCAGATACGCTGAAGTGGCTTCTGCCAGGCTTGTTTTGCCAACCCTATGACTACCTGTAAATGCGATACGCATAATTTATTCGTTGATTATTTTTTTGACTGAGTAAACTTTTTTATAATCTCCTGTTTTATTTCCCGGGTGATACCCATTAAAGGATCTGTCCTGATCCAGCGCTCTTTGATCACCTGCGGAAGTTCATACAGGGAGGTATCATCATCAAGGATTAAACAATCAATCCCTGTATTTTTATGAAACCAGGCTTCTATTTCCCTGTTTCTTTTCCCGAGCTCGGCATTATTGCTGGCATCGTTAATTTTTGAAATTTTAGCGATATTCATTCCTCTTGCCTGAAATATTAGTCGCCATTCTTCGATTGTATAGTTGACTCTGTGGGTTGTCGTCAATACTATTTCAGGCTGGAATTGTGTAATGATCGCTTTCAGGTTTTCCTGTGCTTCCGCGTTGAATTGATAAAAGCCATCTTCCAGCAACCGGGGTGTTTTCCAGGCAGGTGATGTTTCGAGTACGCCATCGATATCAAGTAGTAAGGTCATAGGATCCGTAATTTAATGGTTTAAGCTGCGGGGGGCCGCCAGGTCAGAATTGTTTTGGCTTCTTTCCCTGGCTGGCAGGTACTACAATTTCGTTGATGCGTTTCGTTCTTGTTTCCGCCTGCCGGGCCATTTTTATCCTATGTAGGGCCATTTTTTTAACGCTTTTGCTCCATCCCTGGAAAGCATCCCAGGCTCCCTCCTGTTTCCGGAGGGCCGCTTCCAGGTCATCTGGAATAATTAAGGCTTCAATATCATCCAGTATGGTCCAGGAGCCATTTTGTTTGGCTATTTCAATAATGGCATGACCGGCAGGCCGCATTAAGCCGGCATCAATGAGCCGTTCCACTTTTTCTTTGTTGATTTTTGACCAGGTACTTTTGGCTTTTCTTTTGCTGAAAAACTGGTGTGCCGTATGCTCATCTACTTTAATCTTCTTGCTGTCGATCCAGCCATAACAAAGTGCCACATCAACCGCCTCGGACCAGGTGATGGTTTTCCTGCCGGATTTTTTTGCATGAAATACTAACCATACTGCCGGTTCTTTTTCATGATGTTTGTTCAGCCAATTGCGCCATGCGGTAAGCGTTTCCGGGTAAAAGACGGGGATATCCTTATTCATATTATTGCTATTATTAAGTTTGCCGGATAAAGGTAGCCAGGGGTTAAGACAGTCTTATGTCAGCAGCAGGGCAGCATAGTTGTTGCCACGATATTGTTCCTCTATAAAGAGGGCGCAGAGCCAGGGATACAGGTCCATCCTGCTGATGAAATCATTAGTGATCAGCCCGGCGCAGCCGATGAATTTAGCCTCTGTTTCCAATAAGTACCATTGCGGTAAGGCCTGTTGCGCGTCAATACTGTGGTGGATGCAATTTTCATAAATAAGCGGGTCGACTTCCGGCCAGCTGTATTGGAAGTATTTTATGGCTTGTTCTTTATATTCAGGTTGCCTGCGCAGGGAAATAATATTCATGTTGTTTATTTTAAGCGGGCAAATAGCGCTGCTACAGTTGCCTGTTGCGCCGTGGGAACGATGGTGAAGACATAGCTGTCGGAGTCAATGTCCAGTATTTCCAGGCTATAGCCTGCTGTTTGCAATTCATTACTATTAATGAGTTCTATTGTTTCGTAAGTATGCTTGCCTTCATAGCGGCTTTCTTCGGCCAAAGAGAAATGGTAGTCTTTTGCTTTGAGTACCCGGTTGATGGCAAAACGTATTTCGGATTCATCTGATTTCCAATCTATTTCCGTCATCAGGTCATGCTCCATTAAAGTATCTATCAGCACAAATTTGGGCACAAGCGGAAGGGCTTTGGGGTAGCTTAGGCCCCGGTCGGAAAGCATAAATTCACCAGCTGCATCAAAGAAGGATTCCGGTGCTTCAAAGGCTTTTTTTATTTGAAGCAATAGTTCCCTATGCAGTGCATCATCGATGACAAGGACTGTTGACAATGCTTCATATAGTTTATAATCCGGTTTGGTTGCTGCTGCCTGAAGCGCCTTACCGGTTGCCGGTAAAGGATGCTTATTGTCGCGTGCGCCGAATAGTTTTGAGAAAAAGCCCATAGGATTTATTTTTAATAATGTTAGATTGTTACAGCTTAAAATAAAAAGGTAATAACGAGTTAATCATTTTTGTAGCTGATGCTCAGCGTATCGAAATCCTTAATGACGGATAATTTGAGACGATACTTCAGCGGGACATCACTCCAGGTTTCTTTAAACACTTCATCGCCGCCTTGCGCATCCGGATTGGTATTTACCCGCTTCAGCTTCTTTCTGGTCAGGAAGTTAATACTGGTCTCGCTGCTGATAACCGGTCCGCCATTGCTTTCATCATAGCCAATCAGTTCAAAGTCGGCATCTTTCAAACGGAAAGTGTAGAACCAATAACCGTAACGTCCATGGCCGTATTGTATGTATAAGTTTCCTTTCTTGATCTCTACAGAGAGTTCGGGGGCAAAATAAACACCGCCGTCTTCATTTTCGGAAGAAAAGCAATCGTAGTTTTTAACGGCTAATTCGTAATGGTCTTTTTTGTTGAACAAGACAATAATGCCCCGGCGGTTACGGTCCAGGGTACCCCGGTACTCATCCCGGATCACTTTGCTTTTATCACTGTTTTTTATAATCAGGACTTTGTCTGCAAGCCCGTCTTTATTAAGATCACCGCTTACCTGCTCAAAAAGTACATAGCCTTTGGGAATAAATGCTGCAAGGTCTTTGGCGGATTTTGTCTGTGCCGATAGTATTGTCGTATAACAAAGGCTAAGTATGGTAAATAGTTTTTTCATGATTATTGTTTAACTGATTTTATGCATTTAGGTTGTTCTATTTAATATCATCGAAGCATTAATTTTGATTTACTTTACTGAGGTCGCCGCTTATTGGGGGTAGGCAGGGTGTAATAATTGTCCATTGGTATTGGGATTTCAAAATTCAGATTATCGGGATTGAGATCGGTTGTTTTTGTCAGTTTGATTTTCTGATGTATTGTCATTATCTGATCAATAGACTGCTGTAGTGTTTTTGAAAAATTATTTTTATACCCTTTTAGATTGTAAGCTTTACTATCTTTATATACCTGCATTTCAATGAATTCATCTTCTCGATTTACTTCGAAAGAGTCGTTTGGATTTTGAAGTTTGTCTTTCCCAAAAACTACTTTAAGTTTTTGCCAGAGTGTATCCGGGAGCTTACCGGAAAACAATCCGGTATTATCACAACCTGAAAAACAATAATGTTTGTAGTTTAAGCTACTGTCTATCTCAATAGTAATGAAAGGACAGGTCTCGGTTTGATTACATCCTCCCATAGCCAGACTTATCTTATTAACATTTGGCGTTGGCGGCTGACAAGCAACAAGTAGAAAGCTGATAAAAATAATGAACAGTAAAATAGATTTTTTCATCGTGATATTTTAAATATAGAGCCTTTTTCCAGAATGCGAAATATTGGTGGTCTAATAATCATCGTCCGTATATCTGTAGTTGTTTGTGTTTCTCTTCTTTAATCTATGTACCCGGCCAAATTCATCGCCTTGTGGCATTACCTTAATAATCCGTTTTGCCGGGATCGAATGGGACAAGACCAGTTGATGGTCTTCTATGACCAGTGTCATGAAATCAAGGTTATTCAACAGAGGGGTTATTGAACCTGACGATTGCTCCAATTCCTGTTCTGCTAGCTTCAGATACAATGCATCTTGTTGATCATAATCATAAATCTTCTTGTCTAAACCCTTGTTCCATGCAATTATCTGGCCTAATTTCAGCATGACCATTGTTCTGAATTCCTTTCCCAGCTCATTCAGGCTTGTAATTTCTTTCGTAAAACGATGCCTATTGGTAGCACCGATCCAATGCCCGAAATAAGCTGGGAAATCCTCCTGCTCAATATGAAAAACAATACCATTATACTTTTTTCTGTCTCTTACACGACATTGATTAAAGAAGTAGACCCACCAGCGGTCTAATGCTTTATGTCCGGTTAAGGGAAAGCAATAAAGGCCGTTTGGTGATTTCCTGATTCCATTCCTCAATATGTGTTTGGTCTTGCTGACCGGAGCCCAGTGTACTGCTAACATATTTAACCGTTTACTTATTTTAACTACTCAAATTTAATCAACCTATTTGAATCCTTTTACGCTTAATTTATTGCAATTCATAGAATGCTCTTTTCCCAATCTTTATTTTGGTACCTTTTGTCAATGTAATGCGCGCCTGCTGCTCTGTGATCTTTTCATGATTGACCTCCACTGCGCCGCTTTCGATCAGTCTTTTTATCGCGGACCTGGTCTCATCCTGCTTTATGTGGTGGCAGAGGTCGACCAATGGAAACACATCATTTTCTTTACTGATCTTGCTTATATCGACAGGCACAAACACTTTTTCCGTGGCATCTTTGCTTTGGAACTGGGTACTGAAAAAATCATCGGCGGCTTGCGCCGCAGCGGGGTCATGGTATTGGCTGACGATATTCCGCGCGATCATTTTTTTGATGTTCATCGGGTTGGCTCCCTGTGTTAATTGCATACGTAGCTCTTCTTTTTCTGTAGCGGAAAAGTCAGTCACCAGGTCCAGGAACTCTTCAACCAGGCTATCCGGCATGGACATGGTTTTGCCAAACATCTCATCAGGTGTATCTATCAGTCCGATTGTATTGTTTAAAGACTTGCTCATTTTTTCTTTACCGTCCAGGCCTTTCAACAGGGGCATACAGACCACGATCTGCGGGTCCAGGCCGAAATGTTCCTGCAACTGCCGGCCCATGGTGCAATTGAATAATTGATCCGTGCCACCCATCTCGATGTCGGCCTTTATATGTACCGAATCGAAACCTTGCAGAATAGGGTATACCAGTTCATGCAAAGCAATAGGTGTATTTTCCGTGTAGCGCTTATTAAAGTCGTTGCGGTGCATCAGCTGCGCCAGGGTGACATTTGATAAGAGCTGGATCACTTGAGAAAAGGAGAACTGCTCCAGCCAGGCATCATTAAAGACAATCTGCGCCTTGGCGGTATCAATTATTTTAGACAACTGGTCCAGGTAAGTGGCCGCGTTTTGCTGTACCGCCTCAGCGGTCAATGGTTTCCGGCTTTTATTTTTACCGGTGGGGTCACCGATCCTCGCCGTGAAGCTGCCTACGAGGATCACTACCTGGTGTCCCAGGTCCTGGAATTGCCGGAGCTTTTTCAATACTACTGCATGCCCCAGGTGGAGATCCGGAGCGGTAGGGTCAAAGCCCAGTTTGATGATCAACGGCCGGTTTTCTCTTGCTGCTTGTTGCAGCTTTTCTGCCAGGCCGTTTTCGGGTAGGATGATGGCTGTGTTTTGTTTCAGCGTTTGTGTCTTTTCCATTTTTTTTGAAAATAAAAAAGCCCGGGCATTTATGCCCGGGCTTAGAGATTATGTAAATAAAATTATGTTGCAGCTCTATTCAACATAGGTACATAGTCTTCCCGGGCAATTATTATTACGGAATAATAATTGCTGAAGAATGGGAGGCGTAATATGTTGTTCAACTGTTTCACTAAGATTACAAAACTATCTTTTATTTTTTTAGGAACAAAATTGTTTTCTAGACAGCCGGCATCGTCAAGCAGCCCGGATATAAATGCGGTAGAATAATCTTCGGGCAAGGAAAGGGCCATAGTTGATTCAAATTCGTGTATAGCGCAGCGCGTGATTAGTAGATTTTTGATTACAAATAGCGTTACAATTTTGTGTGTTTAATTCCTTTTATCCTCTATTCGTCTTCCCAAAATTCGTTGCCATTTTTATCAATATATCCCCATCTGGCGTTTAGCGGAATATAGTAGTCTACGCCCCATCGTGCGTGCACAAATGGGTTAACGTCCGGCATATCACTTACCACTTCTGCAATCCCGTTTTTGTAGTTAAAGCCGTAGTAATAATCTTTTGGGTATAATCTTTCACCATTGCTATTTATATGATGAAATGCTTTGGGCCATCTTGCCACCATAGCGGTTCCTTCGTTAAAATCACTGGCAGAAAAATATTCGGCTTCAAAAATTACATTGCCCTCCCTGTCTTTGTACCCGAAGCATTGATCTTCTTCAAATTTTATCAAGCCCTGGTCTTGTTTGCTTATTTCGTTTTTATCTATGAAATAATGTTTGCCTAATGCATCAAACACAGCTTCAAAATCATCAAATTCCGGTTCCATAACAATGTCTCCTTTAGCATTTATTGCTCCGTATTTATGGTTAGGAAAAAGAACAATACAAATGCCATTTCGAAAACCATCTGCTGTTATAGCGGGAAGTTTAAAGGCAATTGCTCCAAAGCGGTTGATGAAAAGGCAGTTCTCAATTGATTGTCTTCTTTCCGCGTTTTTGTCATCCAGAATGATGACCGATATTTCACTGGGGGTAAATGGGAATACATTATCAGCAAGCGGGGAGCGCTGCTTCCCTGCAGTATCTATCCAGCATTGTTTACCGGCAAATTTCACCAAAGCCAGATCAAAATTTTCTTCGCTGAATGGAAAAATAACTTCATCATACCGGCAATCAATCAGTAACTTTTTTGTTACATCTGAAAAACCCCATTTGTCTTTTTTTCTATAAGGGATTGGATATTTCATGTTTTTGCTGATCTTTAGCGTACTGATGAAGTGATTCTTTTATCTTGTTTCTGGATGCGTTACTTCATCATTAAAATATTAATATATGGTGAAAGATACACTTGCTAACTTTTATTTGCCCGTATCGGTCATATTCCTGTATTACTGCGACATAACCCGGTATTTTGCTATTTAACTTTACTATCTCCATGAACACATTACATAGGCGGTGTAGTTGCTGTTCATATCCGCTATCCTGCTTTCAAGCGCTTTAATACCTGTCTTTATATAGGCTTCTTTTTCCTGTTCATTCAGCGTGTACACGATATCAAAGCCAGGAGCGGGTGCCGGAATGGGCACTGTTAATTCAATCGTATTGTCGTTGTCATAAACATAATAGGCCCACTCTTTGTATTCTATTAGTTTTCTTTGAGGCATAGTATTTATCAGTTGAATATAGCAACATAATATGGTATTGCCAGCCTGGGTGCTCCACAATAAGCTAATAAACCGGCTTTGCAAAAACAGCTACTAATAAACCCTAAACTTTTATTTATATCATCGTCAGTGCGCAATTGTACTTATCGAATGCAGCTTCAATGGCTTTTGCATCAGCCTCATTTGCTACACTCGCCAAAAACAATGGTCTGTATATGACATATTTGCCGTTTATTTTCTCGAAAGTTTCGTCCAGGGTCTTTTTTACCGTTTGAAAGTCCTCTGCTGCAACTGTATGGCTTGTATTTTTATAGTATTGAATTAGATCAATTACTGCAGCTTCATCATTACCTCTGGTTTCTAAAAACAAGGAATAAGCTGCTCTTTTACCAAGCACTACATTTTGATGGGCAAGAAATGTACGAACGTCATCGTTTAAAGCGACATTCATAGGTGTGGCCCCGCAAAATGTTTTGGTCGGGTAATGTGGCACCTCTAAAGCCTGGTTTAAAAATGCGCCTTTAGCTGCCAATAATTTCAGGCATTCTACATTGCCTTTTAAACTGGCCTCAAATACTGCCGACCATTTTTGGTAGTTAGCTTGAAATTCGGGTGCATTTTTTACGGAAGCTTGTTGTAGCAGGTGCTTCATCATTTTGGGATCTTCTGCAAACTTGGCCAGTTCCGTCATTTCGTGAATTAAGATCCCGGAACTAAACGTAGCTCCGGCAGCCAGTAAAACATCAATCACTTTCTTAACCGCTGGCTGATACTCTTTGGCAAATTTATTGCCATACCAACCGTAATACCTTTCCAGCATTTTTGATAGAGGGGTATAGCCGTTCCTGTTTTTTAAGGTTAAATCTGCACCGCGATCGATTAATAATTGACATATTTCGGGTGCGTACATGGCTTCGAAAATTGGTGTGCTGTCAAAATCATCTTTGAGGTTGACGTCCATGCCCTGGTCGAGTAAAAACGCCATGAACTCCGGTTTTTTGTCCTGGCCAGCTGTTTTATGTAGTACCGAATTCTGGTATTGGTCCCTGAAATTAAGATCGGCTCCGTGGTCAATGAGCAATTGAGCGATTGCTATTTTTTTTGCACTATCAGCGAGGTAAACCAGTTCCAGCAATGGCACAAACCCGTATTCACAGGCCTGGTTGACCGATTCCAGGTTTTTCAGGATCTTTTTAATTGTCGTTATATTGCCACTTTTGATGGCCTGATTCAGATCACGAATCAGTGCGGATTCGTCTTTTTCTTTGGAGGCAAACACAACATCTTTAATCGCTTCCTGGAAATCAGCATTGCTCCAGTTGGCTTCTGCATACTGCACAATTAAGGCTTCCACGCTCGGGTCGATGGTATAATATTCGTCGCTTAATTCGTTGTGCAATTTTTTGAGCGTTTTGTTGAATCCTTTGACTTGCTCTTTTCCTGAATGAAACGATTGATAATGTTGATCGGTCTGGTCAATAAAATCAATGAACTTTTGGATAATTTTTAGCCCTTTCTCGCTCTTGATGTTTGTCAATACTTCAATCATGCAATTGAGATCAAAATCTTCACCTAAATTAGAAAATAGCTGTTCCAGACCCCCGTTTTTAATTTCTCCGTCTATGCGCATAGCCAGCCAAATCGTACGGGCAACTTCATTCTGAGTTTTAAACTGATCAGATGAAAGGCCTATCTGGTTGTGCATGTATTCAAACACCGGAAAGATATCCGACAGGGAGTAAATTGATATATTTTTATTGTTGGTACTCATAGTATGTTTTTAGTATTGTATTAGTTGCTGTACAAGCTTCCTTTTAAGCATATAGCTCCAGTGGTTCCAATGTGATGTTTTCGATGGCTACAGTATCTAACTGTTCTAAATGAATATAGAATTCCATCCAACTCATTACCTGTTCGTCCCTGAGTGAATAGACATTTATTTTCCAGTTGCCAACCGGAAGTTCAATGAGTGGTACTTCATATTCAAAGTAGCTTTCTTTGGTCCAGTTTTTTCCGGAATTTAAAATGTTTTTCAGGGCGAGGGAGTGCTCAACGAACTCCTCCAGGTTACCTTTATAGCTGTGGCACATCTGAGTGAAATCGGCGTGGGAAAGTGCACGAACTTCATCACCTTCATCTACTTTTAAATAGTTGTAACTCTCGTGGTATTCAAAGATGTCGGTATCTATTTCCTCTTTATTAAATACAAAGTCGACCTGTTCCACAGCTTCATCTGTTGTAATAATGTGTATGATTCCCTGCTGCAGCAATTCAGATAATCCTGCGGGATAGTTATAATCAAATGCTTTGTCTGCATAATACGATTTACACCTGGTAACGTTGGCGAAAATCAGCACACCTTCGGTATTTAATCCTTCAATAGTCATCTTCATTATTGAAAATTTTAATTATTTATACGTTCATCCACCATGAATTGTGGTATATAGTTGGATGTTATTTAGGTCTTCCTGCATTTGCTGTACGCTATTATTATCCGTTACTTTCGGTAAGTATTCAATAATGCTTTTACAGAGTCGATAATGTTGATTTCATTTCGATCCATCAAATCGTAAATGGAATCGTCGTTCCTGTTTTTTAGATGTGGATCTGCACCATGTTCCAGGATTGTTTTTATTTTGTCGGTAGCTAAAGGGCAGTACGTCAATAAATCAATCAAAATACTTTGCCCGGTAGTTGGATTCAAAATATTGAAATCGACTTTTGCTTTCAGCAAGGCTTTGAACATTTTACGATTGTATTTGTTCTCTTGCGCCAGGGTCATACTGTGAATAATATTGGCTTTTGTTCCGTCGGTACTGGATTTTACATTCGGATTGGCGCCATAATCAAGCAACAATAGAAAGGCATCGACCTCATTTCTGCTTTCCGCCAAAGCAAGAATGGGCACTTGGTAATAAGGTTCGTAATAATCCGGATTCGCACCATGAACCAGTAATGCTTCTACAATTTCTTTATTGGACATGTAGGTGTCCAGGTATTTGTCGAATAAGCCGGGAACCAAGCTTTTCCCGACAAGCAATTCAAACAATTGCTGTTTTCTCTCTTGTTTTATTTTTTTCATTTTATCTAAAACTTAAAAAAGAAATACACTACGGCTACCCACTCTTTTTTGATGCCTTTGGCATAACCTATGGTGCTTCTGCTGGAATTTTCTACTGTTCCATCATCTTTGATGTACCCAATGGTTGACCGGGAGCTGTTTTCTATCGTACCATCTTTCTTTACATAACCGACCGTGGAGCGGGAGCTGTTTTCAATTGTGCCATCACTTTTAATATAACCAATCGTTGAGCGATTGCTTTTTTCAATAGTGCCGTCTTTTTTGATGTAACCAATAGTCGATCCGCTACTGTTTTCAATGGTACCGTCGCTCTTTATTTTTCCTATGGTGCTTCTGCTACCGGACTCAATCGTTTGTGCTGGTGCAAAGGTGATGCTCAGCAAAGCAATCAGCAGCGATATTATTCTTTTCATTTTTTATGCGTTTATGTTTGTGATGATTATTGTGCGCTACCGGCACCTTAGTTGATTTTTGAAGGTCCCGATTGCGTTTCTCTTTCAAAAATAAAAGAATATGACCTGTATTTTTGAAAAATGTGTATTCGGCGTAGCAAGGCGACTATTCGGGGCTTTTTGAAGAATATTCGTAGTGTTTTCCCGGGCTTAACGCAGGTTGCTTTAGTAGTATATTTTTTAGTATCATTTGATTCTATATAAAAAAGACCTAAATAAGTTTTAGGTCTTTTGATAATTCCGATACCTTTTATAATAAGGTGGAGTATAAATTCATGCTTTATGAAGCCCCGGCTTCCTGTACTAATTCCGCTTTAATACGCCAATGCGATTCGTGATAAACAACTTCATTATTTTTGATGATAAGCACCTGTGGAGACTGGTGTCTTACCTGGAATTGTTCCGCGACCTGGTTGGAAATATCCCGGTGTGCCAATAGGTCCAGGTACCAGGCTTCCCCCTCAAAGCGATTCATCTCTGCTAAAGCATCCGCGCTGATATTGCATTGGGTACTGTGTTTAAAAATGATCTGTGCCCGGGTTTGGGAAGCGATTGCTATTTCGCCCAGTTGCTTTATATCGTTTAATTCAATCCATTTCATAATTGCCAATTTCTATTAATCTTCGTTCACCAATTCCGCCTCCAGGTCGTAATCGTAAGCTTTTGTAATGCGTACTTTTACGAAGTCTCCAATGGGTAGGTCTTCTTCTGTATTAATGATCACTTCATTATCAACTTCTACGCTGTCAAACTCCGTACGGGCGATATACCTGCCGGCTTCGATCTTATCGATCAGTACCATCATTTCCCGGCCTATATAATCCTGGTTTTTAGCATAAGAAATCTCTTGCTGCACTTCCATGATTTCCTGCGCTCTTTTTTCTTTCTCTTCACTGCTCAGGGTATCTTCCAGCTCGTAGGCACTGGTATTTTCTTCATGCGAATAGGTAAAAATGCCCACGCGCTCAAATTGCATTTCTTCTAAGAAAGCTTTCATATCTTCCACATCTTCCTCCGTTTCACCCGGGAAACCGGTGATCATCGTAGTGCGGATCGCAATACCCGGTACTTCTTCGCGGATTTTATGGATCAGGTCTATCATTTCCTGGCGGGTGATCTGCCGCTTCATCGCCTTCAGCATTTTATCGCTGCAATGCTGTAGAGGAATGTCCAGGTAATTACAAATATTGTCATGTTTACGGATCACCTCCAGGATCTCCATAGGGAACTTGGTCGGGTAGGCATAATGCAGGCGGATCCATTTCAGGCCTTCTATTTGCGCCATTCTATCCAGTAATTCGGCCAATGCGCGTTTTTTATACAGGTCCAGGCCATAGTAAGTCAGTTCCTGCGCGATCAGCATGATCTCTTTAACCCCGTTTTTTACCAGGTGTTCCGCCTCTGTAAGGATATCTTCAATGGGCTTGGAAACATGGGTGCCCCGCATTAAAGGAATGGCACAAAAAGAACAGGTACGGTTACAACCTTCTGAAATCTTCAGGTAAGCATAATGCTTGGGGGTACTCAGTAAACGTTCTCCTAAAAGTTCTTTTTTGAAATCAGCTTCCAGTTCTTTTAATATAAAAGGCAATTCCAGGGTGCCGAACCAGGCATCCACTTCCGGGATCTCCAGGGCCAGGTCCTGGCGGTATCTTTCACTTAAACATCCGGTAACCAATACTTTATCCAGTTTGCCGGCTTCTTTTAAGGCCACCTGTTCCAGGATGGTATTTACTGATTCTTCTTTTGCTTTATCAATAAAGCCACAGGTATTCACTACCACTATATTATGATCCTGTTGTTCATTTTCGTGTACTACAGGAATTTCATTTGCTTTCAACTGGCCACTCAAAACCTCGCTGTCTACCAGGTTTTTAGAACAGCCAAGGGTAATAATGTTTACTTTATTCTGTTTAAGCGTTTTGCTTTTCATGTATTCTTTTTAATTCAATTGACAAAGGTATGACAATTTTGACGCTCTCTTGGTCATTTATGGTTTAAGCTCCTATAAATATTAACGATTTCCTATATCCGCAGGTTTGATGTTTCCAGCAGGAGTTAGTATATTTGCGCTCGTTTTAATACATAAAAATTAAATTTAATTATATGAGTGTTCAATCTAAAACACATATTGATTTCAGCCTGCCTTATAAAGTAGCTGATATTTCTTTGGCAGAGTGGGGTAGAAAAGAGATCAAACTGGCGGAAGCCGAGATGCCGGGTCTGATGAGCCTGAGAGCGGAATATGGTGAAAGCCAGCCGCTGAAAGGCGCGCGTATCGCGGGATGCCTGCACATGACGATCCAGACTGCAGTATTGATCGAAACTTTGACCGCATTAGGCGCCGAAGTTCGTTGGAGCTCTTGTAATATCTTCTCTACACAAGACCACGCTGCTGCTGCCATCGCGGCTACCGGCGTTCCTGTATTCGCCTGGAAAGGAGAAACCCTGGAAGAAGCGGACTGGTGTATTGAGCAAACTTTATTCTTCGGTAGCGAAGACCGTCCTTTGAACATGATCCTGGATGATGGTGGTGACCTGACCAATATTGTTCTGGATAAATATCCTGAGCTGGTTGCCGGTATCAAAGGTTTGTCTGAAGAAACCACTACCGGTGTACACCGTTTGTATGAGCGTATGGCTAATGGTACTTTGCCAATGCCTGCGATCAATGTAAACGATTCTGTAACCAAATCTAAATTTGATAATAAATACGGTTGTAAAGAATCATTGGTAGATGCGATCCGTCGTGCTACAGATGTGATGATGGCGGGTAAAGTAGCCCTGGTTGCCGGTTACGGTGATGTGGGTAAAGGTTCCGCAGAATCTTTAAGAGGCGCCGGTGCGCGCGTTATCGTTACCGAGATCGACCCGATCTGTGCTTTACAGGCTGCTATGGACGGTTTTGAAGTAGCAAGAATGGAAAAGGCGATCAAAGAAGCGGATATCGTAGTTACTACTACTGGTTGCCGTGATATCGTTACAGAGAAAGAATTCCGTGCGGTTAAAGACAAAGCAATCATCTGTAATATCGGTCACTTTGATATCGAGATCGATATGGAATGGTTGAATAAAAACTACGGCCAGACAAAAGATACGATCAAGCCACAGGTTGATTTATACAACATCGACGGTAAAGAAGTGATCGTATTGGCGGAAGGCCGCCTGGTAAACCTGGGTTGTGCTACCGGTCACCCTTCTTTCGTAATGTCTAACTCTTTCACAAACCAGACCCTGGCCCAGATTGAACTGTGGACAAACACTGCGGCTTATGAAAACCAGGTTTACGTTTTACCTAAACACCTGGATGAGAAAGTGGCGCGTTTACACTTAGCTAAGATCGGTGTTGAATTAGATATTCTTACTGATGCGCAATCAGCTTACTTAGGTATTCCAAAAGAAGGTCCTTATAAGCCTGAGCACTACAGATATTAATATTGAACTTGCTCTTACAGCAATACGATATACAGAAAACGCCCCGGAATAACCGGGGCGTTGCTTATTGTAAGATTTAGAAATCGAGTAGCTAATTACCATCGGCTGTTTTCCCAGTTATTTGACCCTCTCATGGTACCTATTGTCAACTGTACTAAAGGACCCTTACTTTGATATTCAATATGGCGGTACTCGTTAGCACCTAATTTGCTGGTTCCGGGCTCAAAATCTTTCTGAAATCTTTGGTAACCCATAGGGTAAATACCAGCCCTGATTTTCCATTTCATGCCGCCGAAAATGCCCAATTCTGCAAAATAATAGGGTTGTACATATACATTTGTTTTCGAATAATAATGCCCTTCTGCGCTATTAGTGATCATTAGATCATTAAATGTTGGTGCCAGGGTCGCTCCGATAGCAAAAGATACCCGGTCTGCTTTATCATGAGAGGCAAAGCCGCCGGTTTTAAAAGAGAGGCCGATAGGTACGGCTACCATTGTTCTTGTATACTTTAGTTTTGCAAGGAATGAAGCATCTATGAGCTTCATTTCTTCCGTGACCGGTACATCAAGATGGATGTTGGCATTAAAGCCCCAGACCACTGCAAAAGCATTATTCCGGTTTATTTTTATAAAATCGAATTGCGTAAGTGCCGAAGCGGTAATTGCAGCTTTTGTTTTAAATGTAAAGGATTGTCTGAGTACGGAATCGGGCATAGTCGGGTGTGTCGATAAAGTACCATCTTCTGTTTTTAATGTACCTTGGTGGGGAAGCGTGATCCCTAATGTTAAATCAGCGGAATGCAACAACCGGAGTCCTTTACCGGTTTCCAGTGCCCTGTTATAGTGTTCCCTTGCTTTTTGCTCAGCTCTTCTTTGTGAGGCGGCAGAAGGAAAATATTGTGCAGTCGCATGTTGTGCGCCCGCTACAAGCATAGCTATGCTGAAGATACAAATACGTAACATGTTAAGTTCTAAATTTGGCGCAATAATAATATTTCGATCCGGGGAATCAAAAGGATCGGTATTATAAATTTATAAATGGGCCTTTATAAAACGGGGCGGCTTCTTTCAGAAGCCGCCCCGTTTTATAATTAATGTCCCGGAGGTGGTCCGCCCGGTGCGCCCATAGGACGACCAAAATTTTCGTTTTGCTCCATGTCTTTTTCTGAACTGCCTGATTTAAAGGCCCTGATGTTGTAGGTAAACGTAAGCATCAGGTAGCGTTGCAGTACATTGGTCCTTACCGTCTGGTTATAAGCATCGGTAAACGTTTGCGCGAAGCTGGCGTTTTGCCCTAAGATATCAAATACAGATAACTTGATCTCGCCCTGTTGTTTTTTAAATATTTTTTTGGCAATACCGGCGTTCCAAAGCAGAAAGTTCTGGTTGCTGCTGGCGATCAGGCCGCTGTAAAACTGGTGGTTCAATTCCGTATTCAACACCATGCCTTTCCAGAAAATATAGTTAGCGGATAAGCGTGTGGCCTGGTTCAGGAAGTTGTTATCCGCATTGCTGTTCAGGGTGTTTTTTACAAAATTCATGTTGGTGTTGGAAGAAAGTGTAAAATCGATCTTCTCGCTGATATTGCTGCTGAATACAAAACCTAAACCTACATTCCGGTTGTTGGAATAGTTCATGTCGCCATTGATCATACCCGGGATTCTGGTAATACCGGCACTCAGGTTCAGGTTAATATTAGACCTGAGCGGGTTGATTGGTGTACCATAAGTGGTAAAGGCGTTCAGGCTGTAATAGCCATCCAGGTTAGTTTGTGTGGTATACTGGCCGCCGCGGGCAAGCGTTACGCCGTCCCGGATCACCATATCATTCTCTGCGATAATGGTATTATTACCTACATAATCTTTTGTAGCAGTACCGCGGATCATAAAGAAGAAGGTACTGTTATTATCCGTATTTGAGGCTGTATATCTTGAAAAAAGGCTATGCGTATAAGATTGTTTCAAATCAGGGTTACCGGAAGATAATTGTAATGGGTTACTGTTATCAATCACATCCTGTAATTGTGTTACACTGGGTGCATCCGTCGAGGTACGGTAAAATAAACCCAGGTTTTTGGTCTTGCTGAAGTTGAAACGGATCATAGCCCGCGGGAGGATATTTTTAAATTCCCTGTTGATATCGGAAGCGCCGGGTAAAATTCTTTCTCCTTCCAAGGTAGCCATCTGGGCGCTGGCACCGATGTTAGCCCGGATTAATTTATTATTAAAGCCATAATTCAGGCCGACAGCGTTAGTTTTATAGATCGAGGTGAATTTATTACTTAACAGACTGTCGGGGCTGGTATAATCACTGGTAAAGGCATCAAAATTGTTGGTCAGCTTTTCAGAATTGGTCCTTTGAAAGCTGTTGGTATAATTGATCTGAAGGTTCGACGTTTTGGAAAGCGGTTCACTGTACTGTACCATTGTTCTTACCGTGAGCCCGTTACGGTTGATGTCCGACTCCTGGTTCAAAGTATCGTTCAGGCTGGTATTGGTATAAAACTGGTTATTGGCAAAGAAATTGCTCAAGCCTTTATTTTCATTGCCGGTAATATTGGAATGAATATTAAAAGAGCGGCCCTGTTTTTTAAACCGGTGGAAATACATCAGCATATTTGTGAAGTTATAGCCTTCCAGGTTCGAGTTGAATTGGTTGATGGTACTGTTGAGTAAGGTGCCTGCCTGTGTGGTACCGCCTTCCAGGTTGGAACGACTATTGTTTGCCTGTAAAGAGAAAGACGGAATCCACAATAAGGTATTAGCAGAATCTATATTGTAAGTAAGTCTTGCATTAAACCGGTGGTTAAAGTTCAGTGCGTTGGAGTTACTGTTTTCGGTATACTCCTGGCCGGCATTGGCGTTGTTTACATAAAAACGGTCTGTTTCCTGTAGGGTAGTGACATTCGATTTATTGAAAAAATAACTGGCGGTAAGATCTACTTTAGGACTTAATTTATCGGAATAGTTGATACCAATTGCATTGGTTGTGGCGACACCACTTCTATTATTCACCATAAAGTTACCGGATGCATCACCACCCATACCCCGGCCGCCACCGCCACCCCGGCCACCAAATCCGCCGCGGCTGCCGCCGGAGCTGGCTACGCCCAGCAGGTCCTGGCTGCTGAAGTTCTGGTTATTGATATTATTGCTCTGGGCCACGATGCTGATCCTGCGGTTCCCCTTAAAGGAGTTAATATTGCCGCCAAGGTTGTACAACAGGTCGCCGGAGCCGCCATTGAAAACGGTTTGCGCATCTGTACCGCCACCCGCGTATACTTTTCCAAACAAGCCTTCTCGTTTTTCCGCTTTGGTAACGATATTGATGGCTTTGATTGTTTCGCCATCATCTACCCCTGTCATCCGGGATTGTTCTGATTTTTCGTCATATACCTGGATTTTGCTGATGACCTCTGCCGGTAAATTTTTTAATGTGTTGGCCGCATCATCTCCAAAGAAAGGTTTGCCGTCTACCAGTACTTTACCCACATTTTCGCCCTGGGCTTTTACCTGGCCACCGCTGAGGTCTATTCCCGGCATTTTTCTTACCAGGTCTTCTGCCGTCGCATCGGGGTTTACCTTAAAAGCCGCGGCATTGTAGTCGGTAGTATCGCCGCTTTGCTGCACGGCTATACGGTTGCCTTTTACTTCTACCCCTTTAAGCGCCGTATTGGAGGATTTAAATTTCAATATACCCAGGTTGATATCTTTATCTACGATCTGGAACTCTTTAACCATATCTTCCAGGCCTACAAAGGAAAAAGTAACAGAGTATTTGCCGGGTGTGAGCTCATGTACAACGAAGCTGCCATCGTCTTCAGCGGCGGCTCCGCTCACATAAACACCTTGCTCATTTTTTACCTGGGCGGTAGCGCCGATCGCCCCTTCATTAAATTCATCTTTAAGGATACCGGTCAGGTTGAACTTTTCCTGTGCCCAGGCCGGAAGTGCTGATAGGATAATCAACGAAAGCGTAATTATTCTTTTTATCATAAATTACTGAATATTTTAATATGGTTGCGTCTTTAAGTAATCAGCTATTTTAGATAACAAACGCGTAACAGGGTTTAACTTGACCGGAAATATTTTTTCAATTGCGCTTTTAAGGTCCTGATGGGCTGAAGGCCTAAAACAAAAAACAGGGCCACCGCTATGATACTAATAATTGCTGATTTATATAATATGTGCAGCTCGTGTCCATATTGGTTGACCAGGTAGCCACCGGCAATTAACAGGAGCAGGAAAACCGATAATTGCAGAAAAGTTTTATTGCTGATGCTTACATCAAGATGCCTTTTGCAAAAATATAAAGTTAAAACCGTCACCGTGCTTAAGGTGATGAACGCATTACGGGCCACGATAACCGCGTTTAGTGGGTTTTCTGCTTGTAGCATAAAGTAATTCAGGCTTATATTCAATAGCAGCGCCACCAGCGAAATATAGAGTATGGTTTTAATGTTCCCATTTGCGGTTAAAGCAGTACTGTAAATATAATTAATGCAGTGCAGGGGGAAGGTTGCCATCAGCCAGAATAGTATTCTACTATCATTTTGATTGATATCCCTGTATTTGAAGAGGTTCAAAATATCCAGGCTCCAGAAACAACAGACGACCATGAGCACGAGGCTGAAAGGAACCAGTAGTTTGGTGACCAGCCGGACCAGGCTTTTGTAGTCTTCTTTTGCCGCTATCATTTTGGCATACATGGGAAGTAGTAATCCTGCAATCAGTACGCCGGTCATATTATTGCTTACTTCAAGTATCCTGAAGGAGGCCGCGAATTTACCGGTAAGACTTGGGTCCGCTGATATTTTTTCCAACATGATCGCATCCACCCGCAGGTACATGGCCATCAAAAATATAGTAAGGGCATAAGGCAGACTTTGTTTAATAATAATCCGTATTTTCTTAAAGTTGATATAGCCCCAGTTGATCTTTCCCAGCCTGGTACAGATATAAAATGCGATAGCAGCGCTGACCAGCAGGGCGATGGCCTGTACTTCGGCATACCATTCAATCCGGAAGGGGTGGCTTATCTTAAACGCGGAAAAAAGCAGGAAGGCTAAGATGCCAATAGCAAGAATCCGGTCTATAATCGAGAAAATACTGTCTGTCTTGAAATGCTGCAGGGCCGATATATTACTTCTGAAAAATAAAAGCAGTGAGGCGGCGATCTGCATCAGGCAAAGTGTGGCGAGCAAGATAAAGGATTGGCTATTATAGCCCAGCAGTGCACCGGAGGACAGGACAATGATCATATAGACCAGTGCAAATAATAGTTTGATCACCACCAGGTTGGGGAACAGGTTACTCATCGCCTTGGGCGATTTGGTCAGTACCCTGGTATTATAAGCCTGCAGACCAAAATCCAGCAAGATCTGGAAAATGATGGTCACATTCAGCAATGCCTGGTAAATACCAAAAGCTTCATGCCCCACGGTATTTTGTACCGTACGGTCAATACCCAGCACCCAAAAGGGCTTTACCACGAGATTGATCAGAATTAAGAAAACGATATTCTGTATAAAGCTTTTATGCAATGCCTTTGATTTGTGTGATAGTTACAAAAAGGAATAATTTAGTCTTCCAAAAGGTCCGGCCTGCGTGCTTTGGTCCTTTCCAGCGCCTGTTGGTAGCGCCATTCTTCAATCAGTTTATGGTTGCCGCTCATCAGCTCGGCTGGTACTTTGAGGCCGCGGAATTCGGCCGGCCTGGTATAAACCGGTGGGGCCAGCAAATTATCCTGGAAAGAATCCGTTAAGGCCGAGGTTTCATCATTAAGTACACCCGGGATCAGGCGGCCTATAGCATCTACAACCACTGCAGCGGCTAATTCGCCGCCGCTCAGGACATAATCGCCAATCGATAGTTCCATCGTGATGTAGGTATCCCTTATACGTTGGTCAATACCTTTGTAGTGCCCGCAGATGATGATCAGGTCGCCGCCCAGCGAAAGCCGGTTGGCAATGGGTTGGTTAAAGGTAATCCCGTCCGGGGTCATGAAAATGATCTCGGCATATTCCCTTTCACTTTTCAATTTGTCAATCAGGATGGCCAGCGGTTCGGGCATGAGGACCATACCGGCGCCGCCGCCAAACTGGTAGTCGTCTACCTGGCCTTGTTTATAAGGAGTATAGGTCCTCAAATTATGTACTTCCACCTGCAACAGGCCTTTGTCCTGCGCTCTTTTCATAATAGAATGCGCAAAGGGACTTTCCAATAAACCCGGTACAACCGATATGATATCTATACGCATTAAATAATACTTTGAGCTTTTAACAATGCGGACATTTCTTGTTGATATTGGTGCGCCGCCGCTCCTGCCGCTGTTGCAAAATCTTCTCCCGAACTCGCGTAGATGACCGCACGGGATACATTCACCAGCAGGCTACAGTCTTTATTCATAGCGGTTTCCGCTACTGTTTTCAAGTCACCACCCTGGGCGCCTACGCCCGGAACCAGTAAGAAATGACCGGGAATGATCCGGCGGACATTCTCTAAGAATTCGATTCTTGTTGCGCCAATAACAAACATTGTATTATCTATATTGCCCCAGGAAGCAACCGTACTTAAAACCGATTCATAGAGTAAGCCGTCCTTAAAAGATTGCTGCTGGAAATCAGCACTGCCCGGGTTAGAGGTCAGTCCCAGTACTATTGCAAACTTATCTTTGTGTTGCATAAAGGGCGCTACACTGTCTTTTCCCATGTAGGGCGCCACGGTAACACTATCAAAAGGATAGGTTTCGTAGAATGTTTTGGCATATTGATCCGCGGTATTGCCGATATCGCCACGCTTGGCATCTGCTATGGTGAAAATGTTTTCAGGAATGTAAGCCAGTGTTTTGGCTAAGCTTTGCCAGCCCGGGATACCCATGGCTTCGTAAAATGCTGTATTGATTTTGTAAGAAACGGTATACTCTTTTGTCGCATCAATGATGGCTTTGTTGAATGCGAAAACAGGATCTTCTGTATCCCGTAAATGAGCCGGGATCTTAGTGATATCCGTGTCCAGGCCAACGCATAAAAAGCTTTCTTTCTCTTTTATGGCATCAATGATTTGCGCTCTTGTCATAATTGTATCTTTTCTGAACGCGAAATTACAAATAGATTCTCAAAGGAATTGTATTGTTCAATTTTGTTTTTAGCTTTGCCCAAAGCAGCTTCGGGTAATGGAAACAACAATCGCGGACATTATTATTTATATCGGTATTTTCGTATTCGCGATGACGGGTTCCCTGAAAGCCCGTGCCCATGAGATGGATATTCTCGGTGGACTGGTGCTGGCTTTTGTGACGGCTTATGGCGGTGGAACGGTGCGGGATGTGCTTTTAGGGGTAAAACCGGTAAACTGGATCAACAATAACTTGTCTATAATCCTGGTTTTAGTCGCTACCTTTATCATATTCCTGACCAAAAGCAACCTGGAGAAAGTGCGCAAAGGTATTTTCATTACCGATGCGATAGGGTTGGGCATGTTCACAATAGGAGGTATTGAGCGTAGCCTGATGTATGGCGCCAATAAACCTTTTGCTTTATTATTAGGTGTTATGACCGCTACATTTGGCGGCCTGCTGGCGGATATTATCAGTAACCGTGAGCCTGAGCTTCTTAAAAACGGGGAAATGTATGCTACCGTCTGCGCGATAGGCGGCCTGGTATACCTGATCTTAAATAGGGTGTTGAATGATGATGTGAGTATGATCATTGCCGTACTGGTTACTGTAGCGGTAAGGATCTGGTCCAAATGGAAAAACTGGTCGGTACCAAAAATATAGTCATGAATTTCAAATTAATCCTATTCGGTTTATTATTGAGTGTGGGGCTTTACTCCTGCTCCGGTGCAAAAAAGGCCGCACATAATAAAGCCACTGAGCGCAAATCTGTAAACGATAAAAAAGAGCGTACCTCCGGTGGCAGTGAGCAAGAGCGCAAGACAATTGTCCGGTATGCGCGTACCTTCATCGGCGTTCCGTATCGCTATGGGGGGAATACGCCTAAAGAAGGTTTTGACTGCTCCGGTTATGTAAAATATGTGTACAATAAGTTTAATGTGAATGTGCCGCGGGTGACCCGGGATTATGTAAATTATGGTAAAAGAGTCAGCCTCTCTAAGATCCGGCCGGGCGACCTCATCCTTTTTTCTTTATATGATGATAAATCAAAGATCGGCCACATCGGTATCGTTTCTGATGTGGAGAAAGATAAAGTAATGTTTTTGCATGCCGCTTCCGGTAAAAAATCGGGGCATGTTATGGAAAGCGAGCTGAGCGGGATACATTTGTCAAGAATGCTCTTTATTACCCGGGTGCTGGATAACTAAGCTTGGGTAGCCTAATGGCGTCTAAAAGGTAGATAACCTTTTAGTATGATAAAAATGCAAACCAGATCAGCTTTGTATAGTGGTATTTTACTCACTCTATTTTTCCTTAGCGCTTGCCGGGAAAAAAGACCCAAGCATGATTACCCCAATGATTTTTGCCCGGTTGCGAATGTAACACTGCCGGAAACAGATAGTGCCTTTATAGTTGTTCCTAATGCGTTTACCCCTAATGGCGATGGATTGAATGATAGCTGGAGGCCTGTATTCAATAATCTCAGCCGTCTTGAAATGAAGGTAATTGATGCCGCCGGTAATATTTTGTTCACTAGCGACCAGTTAAATGAAGGCTGGGAACCGATAAATGATACCCAAACAGGTATCATCAGATATAGGGCATGGGTGAAAGCAACAAGTACCGCAGGGAATGTAATGGAACAATGTAACTACATCTATGTTTATTACTGTTTACCACAAAACGCACCTGTTGATATGAACACTTTACTTTTTGCCGACCAGGTTGAACCAAGCCAACCACAGATCTACTTGCCTACACAGGAAAAACTGGACTTCTGTAAGTAAGATCAATAAAAGAACATAAAAAATACGCATGAATCTCTTCATGCGTATTTTTTTATGCTGGGGAACAAATATTAATTGGCTACTTGACCTTCTGTTGTTTTTTTGCTGGTCCGGAATAAAAGAATAGCCCCGGCAATAATAAGGCAGGTAGAGATGACCTCGGCCTGTGTGGGCTGTAAAGATCCCATCCATTCTATCCTTGTATTTACCCTTATTTTTTCCACTAAAAACCTTTCCAGGCCGTTAAAGATCAGGTAAACGCCGAACAATTGCAAAGGCCGGTGTAATCTCTTTCTAAGTCCCATCAGTATCGGGAAGATGATTAAGACACAGGCGGCAAATTCCCAAACTGAGGTAGGAAATACGGCTGCCGGTAAAACGAAATTATACTCTTTCTTTTCACCATTGATCGCTATCCCTTCATTATTGACATTATGCGCGTAGTTCATTGCCACCATCCATCTCGGAAGCCCATTGGCCGGGTAGTAAATATTAGGCACTTTACCATCAAAATGGTCCATATCTGCGCCATGAAGTTTCACTGTATTGTTAAAGTCTTCCATCGTAGCGCTGACCAATGTGCCATCAGCCTGGGTTACATAAGCACTATTGTATACGCCCCAGTCGCCGTCTCCTGAAAAATGACAGCCAAGCCGGCCGATGCCATAAGCCAGAATAAGCGCCGGCGCTGCCGCATCACATAATTGTTTAAAGCTCAGGTTGATCTTTCTGGCGAAAAAGTAGAGCGCAGCTGTCGCCATAATCAGCCCGCCATAGAAGGTAAGCCCGCTTCTCGAAAACAAGCTGCCGATAGGATCTTGGACGAACTGGTCCCAGGTTTCTAAAGCATTGAAGATCTTGGCTCCGGCAAACCCGGCTATTGCGGCTACAAAAATAATGTCGGCCACCCGTTGGTGCGGGTAAAGCTCCACCTTTTTCCCTGTTTTTTTATCCGTTTTGATTTGCGGTTTTACCAGGCCAAGGGCTGCTTTTCTCTTGAGCTCCTTACTTATGACCCAGGCGCCGGCCAGGAAGGCAAGAGCGACAAAGAAGCCGAATGTCTGCGCATATTTCAGGAAAGGTATATCGAGCCCTAAAGTATGCTCAAAGAAAAAACCTAGATTTGGATACATAATGTTTTAAGCTTTTGTGGCTTGAAATGAAACAAAGAGGTTACAAATGTAAGACTCCCCGCTAAACCGGGCAAATCTATCCCTGGATCTGTATAGAGAAAGTGACCATGCGGGTATTCATCCGGTCTACCATATTGGATAAATAGATCATATTGTCGGGGAAGTGCGTATTCAGGAATCCCTGGCTGATCTTAATTTCCGGCGCGATCATAAAGTTAGGATAGTAAAATTCCAACCCGAAGCCCACTTCTGCGGAAATATCAATAGGTTTTACCCGGATCAGCTCATTGGACCTGCGGGAGCGCGCATTGGAAGCAAGGTCATAGTCAAACCGGCCACCAAGCAATCCATAGAACCTGAAGTTTTGCAACCGGTCGCTTTTGAATTTTAACTGCAGGGGTAATTGTGTATAGATAGACTCTATAGTATTACCTTCTTCGGCATTACTCCGCATTGTAGCTGTAAGTCTTTTTTCGGCAAAAGCTATCTTTGGAACAAAGCGCAGGTCTATAAAGTTAGACAGTCTTAAACTACCCATGAGGCCAATATGAAAGCCGGGGCCCCAGCCGGGCTGTATCGACTTTATAGAGTCATCCATGGTGAATGCTTCGCTGGGCCGGATCTTAAAGGCAGAAGTGTTCATCCCGAACGATAGTCCGAAATAATATCTTTTCTGGTCATGGTCTTCCATATTCATAACCCCGTCTCTGCGGGCAAATACGGTATTGCTCACAGAAATAAAGAGGAGTAATAAGGTGGCCCACTTAAGGTAAAACTGGCTTCCGCTATTCATTAATGATTCTGGTTTTCTTTGATAGAAACGAAAATAAGGGTTTTAATCGTATTCTCCCATTACTTTTCGGCAGTATATAAAGTCGTGATACCCATTGTGAGCGGGCGGGCATTCGCTTTTTTGAAGCCACATTTTTCCAGGATCTTCACGAATTCTTTCCCTTCGGGAAAGGCGGCTACGCTGGCCGGCAGGTAAGTGTAGGCCGTAGCGTCTTTAGATACCATTTTACCTATGGTCGGTAAGATATTTTTGAAATAGAATTTATACAATTGGCGGAAAGGGAACTTCTGGGGATGTGAGAATTCCAGGATGGCCAGGCGGCCTCCGGGGCGCATTACGCGGCACATCTGGGTCAAACCTGCTTCCAGGTTTTCGAAATTTCTTACCCCGTAAGCGCAGGTGATGGCGTCAAAATGATTATCTGCGAAAGGCAGGTCTTCACTATCGCCGTATTGTAATTTTATTTTATCGGTTAATTGTTTGTCGGCCATTTTTTTTCTGCCTACTTCCAGCATTCCTTCCGAAATGTCCACACCGGTTACCAGGTCCGGGTTAAGCTTCAGGCAGGCAATGGCAAAGTCGCCGGTACCGGTAGCTACGTCCAGCACCTGTTTCGGTTGAATGGGGGCCAGGGACCGGATCGCTTTTTTGCGCCAGCCTTTATCAATCCCCATGGATAGTAGATGATTTAGAAAATCATATTTTCCTGCAATCCGGTCAAACATTCCGGCGACCTGTTCTTTCTTATTGAGGCCGGAGTCGGGTAGGGGAACTACTATCTTCTTTGCTGTATTCATAAGCAGCAAAGTTAATTTATCTATGTTGAAAATGCCAGAATAATTTGGCTGCCTGTTATAAATAAAAGGAGGAGCTGCACATGCGGCTCCTCCGGTAAAACAGGTAAGTACCTGGTAATATTAGAAGTGGAAAGCCAGGAAGATGTTTCCTGTAGTCACTGTTTGTAAGCCGGTAGCTCTTGCAGCAGCGCGGCCTAATCTGCTGGTTTCAGTCTGTACAGAATTGGTAGCTGTATTAAAGCTTTCAGTAGTGCCTTCGCCAAAGTTTACATTGCCGGTGGAGTAGAAGGCCAGGCCTAATTCACCACCGATAGCGATTTTAGGAGCGAAGAAATATTCAACACCTGCAAAACCGCCTAAGCCGAACCTGATGTTCGTACCGGAAACTTCAGATACCGGGCGAACGGTACCGCTACCCCAGGCAGCGCTCGGGCTTTGGTTTAAAGAAGTCATTGCATTACCGTAGTCGTAATCAACTTTTGATCTTTGACGTCCGATCAGAACTTCTCCACCCCAGAAACCTTGTAAGCGACCGTAACCACGACGCATTTCATAGCCTAATCTCAGGTCAAAAGTAGAAGAATTGGTAGTTCTGTAATCCACAGTAGACGCGTTTACATCTAAAGGATCAGCTGCTACACGTTGATCATCCCGCACGGTTTCAGATTCCTGACTGTTTCTCAGGTTCAGGTTTAATCTTACCCTGATAGCGCTTTTATCGGTTAAGAAATATTTACCGTAAAGGGCACCCTGGAAACCGCTGAATTCAGGGGCATTATTGCCAGAGCTGTTGAAGATATTACCTAAATAACGCAACATAGGGGAAGCGTCTACACCGATAGCGAAATCTTTCGCTTCAGGGATAAGGGTTTGGCCGGCTTTGTTTTCCGTACCTGTTTTTCTTACAAAATCATTCTGAGCAACTGCTACAGTGCCTGTAGCTAAAACTGCACCGATTGATAAAATAGCTAATTTTTTCATTTAATACTTATGAAGTTTAAAACAAATTTTTTGATCATTAAAAAGGCAGTGATTAGATATCGTCACCAACAGAGTTGTCGATTGTGTAGTCACCGGCACCGTTTAATTCCCAGGTAGGTAAGTTGTAAACTTCACCAGGTAATAAGTTATTGCTGTTAGCAGTTTTGCTGTTCCAGATTACATTAATTGTTTCAGTAGAAGGGTTACCGTTAACCACGACAGGTACGACAACTTCACCCTTGAAATCAGCGAATTTAACAGTGATTACAGAACCATTAGCGCTTACCGGGGCTACGATAGAGAATTCACCGGTAGTTGCGTTATAGCTTACGTTTTTAATCGCATAGGTACCGCTTGCACTTGAGTTCAATTCAGCATAAGGTACGGTGGCGATGATTTGTACGTTAGCCGGGGCAGCCCATTTTGGGGTAGCTGTATTTTCGTCTTTATTGATTAATATTTTACCGTTGATTGTTGCGGTCTGTTCTGCATTGATTTCTAATGGTGTAGCCGGATCTTCTTTAGAACAAGAGGCCATACCCATAGATAAACCACCTAAAGCGATTAATGCAAAAATTGATACTTTTTTCATGTTTTCTTCTTATGTTTTTAATGTTAAATAATTGTTTCCAATTCGGGTAATTGTGCGCAAAAGTAACAAAAAAGAGCAATCAATTAAATAGTATTATTTAATATATTAAATGTTTTTATTGGATAGGTCGTAAACTTCGTTAATTGTTGTGGATCATTCATTTAATATATATTAACCTTCCGGTGTGAAACTTGAATTTTAATTTGTATTACATTTTAATTTAATATTATTGATCTTTTTGGAATAACTGCAATTTGGCGCTATCCGGGAATAACTGTATATTAACAAATAGTTATATGTATGATGAAATAAATAGTATGTTAACAGTTTCGTTTGATCGCTGGTAAATGTTTTGTTCTTATGTGAATAATGCAGGGTTTTTATCCTTTAAAGTTTGATATTTTAAATAATTGTATATTTAAAATAGGATGTTATACTCCTGGTGATTGAGGAGATATATCCGCTGGGTTAATATAATATATGTTTGCCTCCAAATTGACATTATGAAACATCTTTTATTGAAACCCATTCTGCCCATATTATTACTGAATGGGTTGAGTACACTTTACGGCCAGTGCCCGGCCTCTGTAACGGGAATTAGTGTAAGCACTACTGCTGCAGACTGCCCCTCTACAGGAACGGCAATCATAAGCAGTAATTTAAACACAATACCTACTGCAACTTATACGATCACGGCAGGCCCGGCAGGCGCGCCACTGAATGTACCCCAGTCCTCCCGTACTTTTAATGTACTTCCTGCCGGCAGCTATACGGTTAAACTTTCCTGCGACGGGACCACACAAAATACAAGCTTCTCCATTACCGATAACTATACACCGATAACTGCTGTCAACACGAGTGTGGCTACCCATTGCGGCAACGGGAGCTTCAGCCCCGGCGGTACGATTACAATAAACAGCGTAAATGGAGGTTCCGGAATGTTGCGCTATAAGATCGTAAAAACAGACGACCAGAATTTTCCCGAATCCCAGGGCAGCTACGGCACGGCAACCACTTTTAATGTGACCGATTATGGTAATTACCAGATCCGGGTCATCGATCAGTGTAACCAGTATTTTACCCAGCAAGTATCCCTGCAGCCTGATTTTACTCCTATAGAAATGTCCTGGATAGGTATTGATGGAGACCTGGTCAGCTGTAGTCCGGACAGCGCTCATATTTATGGGTTTGATATCCAAACAGTGCCGGGTTATAATATTGCCAATAAATGGGATTATTTTAATGCCGGCGGGTTCAGGCTGGCTCTTTGGGAGCAAGCGGCCAATGCTGCCTGTCCCTCTTCAACGGCGGGTTTAGGAGCGCCTTTATACGAAACAACAGTTGTTTCAGAGAACATTACCTTCCCCGTAGTGCCCTCCCGCAAATATGTGATGCGGCTTATTTCTCCCTGTGGGGATACGACTGTACGTTGTTTTGACCTGAATGCACAATTAGACCGGAGCATCTGGGGCACGGCTACTGCATCCGGCTGCGCCGGCAATGCGAGCAATCCCGCCGCAGCATCCATCAGCGGGGAAATGAGTTTCCTGAACTACCCGGTAACCGTTTATGTGATCAAAAGCAGTAATGGGGCCATATTGGATTCTATGGTTCGTAATACCGCTGATTATACCTTTAGTAACCTGCCCCAGGACAATTATATTATCCGTGCGGTAGATGCCTGTGGACATATCGTATCGACAAATATATCTAACCCGACTGGCAATGGCCCGGCCAGGATTGATAATATTTGGGATCTTGGATATGAGTGTTTTGCTAACAGCCAGGGCAATACCCAAAGTGGTACCAGGCAGGCCGTACTTATCTTTAATGGATTTATTCCGGATATGAGCAACGCGGTGGTGACCATCATCAGCGGGCCCAGCAATGTAGGTATTGCCGGCATGGAGCATGCTACCAATCAGAATACCTTTTATTGGAACAATATGCTACCCGGCAATTATCAGGTAAATATTGTTACCGGCTGTGCCAATGATACGCTTCCGTTTACCTTCAGCCCTTCCGTTACGCTGACGCAAGACCTTACCGTAAATTCTGAATCTTTTTGCAGCGGCGGTGGCAATATATTTGCGAGCACCGATTATAATGGTTCTTATTCTACCCTTTTTATTTTGCAGGACCTGGGTACAAACGCACTGGTCGATTCAAATAGTTCCGGCAATTTTACGAATATTGCCCCCGGTAATTACCGGGTTAAGTTAAAAGTAAATAACTATTGCGGAGCGCCATATTACCCGATCAGCCGCGACGTCACTATTACACCTTCTACCGGGCCCCAGATTACAAAGCGGGTAGGAGTGGCTTGTGAAGACGTTTCCGGCAACCCGACCTCAGGATCTGTATATTTAACCCTGGCAGGACCTACACCACGTTTGATTGAATACAAACCGGCTGCTTCCGGTACCTGGACTACGCTGACCAGTACTAATGCGGCAAATGATACCCTCATCAGCAATTTGCTGGTAGGGCAGATCTATGATGTACGGGTAACCGCCTGTGGTATTGCCAAAACTACCCAGGTAGTGATCGAACAATTGGCGCAGATCAACCTGAATGGTTCGGCACAGCCTTGTATCAATACTCCTTATACCTTATCCCTGCCGGATTATGCCGGGGCGACCTACCAATGGAAAAATCCTTCCGGTGTGGTGGTTGCCAACGTAAAAGATTATTTTATCGCGAACTATAATACTTCATATGACGGTACTTATACCGCAACTATAAGCTGGAATGGTTGTGTCACACGTGCGCTTTCTTATAGTGTGTATGGTAACCTTTGCGGGCAGACCACAACCTCTGTCAATATCAGCGGTAATGTGTTTCACGATCCGGATGGCCTGTCTGACAATAAGGTGAACGGAACGGGTATCGGTCAGGCTTCCGGTCAGCAGCTCTATGCTTCCCTGATTAAGAACGGCACGCTTATTACTTCCGTTCCTGTTACCGCCGTTGGTATCTTCGAGTTTAAAGGTATCCCTGCCGGTGATTATTCTGTAACGGTATCAACCAATGCCTTAGGGAGTCTTACTTCTAATTTTCCTACAGCTGCAGGCTGGATGCATACCGGCGAAAACCTTGGGCTTCCAACCCTAAACGGTAACGATGGAACGGTAAATGGTAACCTGGCTTTCACGCTAAGCAATACAGATCTGGAAAATATTAATTTTGCTATCGAGCTGAGACCAGTGAGTTATGATGAAGTGAAGCATGTAACCGGCTCGCCCGCTTCAGTATCCCTGGCGGATGTACCTTTGGAGGGTTCTGATGCGGATGCGACTAACGGAGCGCCTGCCACGCAGTCTAACTGGTCGAATTATACCGTAACTATAGAGACCTTGCCGACAAATGGCTTTGTGTTGACCTATAACAATACGCCTGTTGTGGCCGGGCAGGTAATCCAGGGTTATAACCCCGCCTTGTTGAGCATTGCTCCCGGCCTTGCAACGCCGGGCGGGACGAATACTACTTCTTTTACCTATAGCGTTACAGACCAGGCCGGCATCAAATCTGTGCCAACGACTTATACAGTGAATTTTACCAGTCCTTTACCTGTTGATCTTGCCGGGTTTGCGGCAGAGGCGGCAGGCAATTGTAAGGTGTTGTTATCCTGGAGCACTTTGTCAGAGCGTAATGCAGCACAATTTCAGCTGCAGCATAGCACGGATGCAAAGATCTTTAAAGATATAGCTGTGATAAAGGCAAAAGGAATAGCGGCGGACTATAGCTATAGCGATCTAAATGCTATGGACGGACGGAATTATTATCGCCTGAAGATGGTGGATAATGATGCTGCATTACAGTATGGACCTACGGTGAGTGTTTTAAGTACTTGTACGGGTACCGGAGCTATAGCAATCTATCCAACTGTGACGAGTGGAGCGTTATTTGTTTCCGGTTTAGCTAAGGATGATGTGGTGCGCGTATATAATGCCATAGGGCAACAGGTAGGATACCAGGTTGCTGATGGTGCATTAGTAAGTCTTCATATCAATAACTTGCCTGCCGGTGTATATTACCTTGTCATCAAGGCGGGTACAGCAACTATAAATGAAAAAGTGATCAGGCAATAAAGCAGTATTTCCTTATCTATTGATCAAAGCAAAAAACGGGATCGCCTAATAAAGCGATCCCGTTTTCATGATAGTCAATTCCGTCTTACCGCCATTCGGCCGGTTATGCTTGTCTTAATGGATATACGCCTGCTCAGGGAGCTGGCATCATTCCTACTTTGCTTAATTCGTATAATTATTTAGCAGGGTTGAGCATTTAAAGAATATATAAGGGATGGGCTGAAGATAATAGAGCGTTACTCAATCAATTTCACGCCCTGTTGTACAAGGAGTGACGCCCATGCTTTGTCTTCATTTAAGTTGAAAATTTCTTCTTTAGCACCCGGGTCCAGGTTGATGTATGTAAAGTGCACTCTTTTGTAGAATTCTTTCCTGATCGCTTTGTCCAGGTCTTTTTTGACGGTTTCAAATGCCTGCCTGGAGCGGATGCCTATGACAAAATATGGGTCTTCATTATCAGGTACATTTATATAGTTGCCAAAATATAGTTCCTCCAGTTGAAGCTCCGGGCCAATGTGTTTATGGAGGACCCTTTGCAGCGCTTTTATATCCGGCTTTTCGGGCAGATCAAAAAGGAGATTAGTAGTGATCAGCTCCACTTCCCTTTCCCGGAACGCTGCTGCTGTTATGTTGAGCATAATGTCTTCGGTTACATCAAGTCCGCCACGGTTATTTATTTTTATATTGCGGAAAGTGGTGGGCAGGCCGACAGGAATCTGCCACCAGCCAAAAAGGTAGTTATATAAATTGTATTTATGCTTTATGTTTTTTGTCGTACCGGATGCCGGGATTAAATAAGCCGGCGAAATTCTTCTTAACGTTACTGCAAAAAAGAGAGAGATACAGTAGCTGTAAACAACGAATCTTCCTCCTTGCGCTATTTCCTGTTTCAGGCCTTCAAAAGTGGTATTTTCAGGGACAATAATTTTATGTTTCATGGCTCACCGGCATTAAGCAGTTTCGACAAAAAAACTTGGTTTTTCACTTGTTTTGATTCCAAAGTGTAATATTTAACAAAATTTTAAATAAAAATTTGTTAAAAAATTAATTAAACCATTTCTTAAAATATAAATTTTTGTTAAAAAATAAAAATAGTTAATATTTTGTGCTGAAAATTGGAATTTTCATCTTATGGGTGTAAATTTGCAATCCCTTATTACTTTAAGGATTCGTACGTGCACACAAATTTGATCAAAAAGTATAATTTTTTTATTTAGAAAACCTGGCTCAATAAGCTTGTCTTATTAGTTAGGATTATTTTGTTTATATCCATTTAAACTGGTTTAGATAATATGTCGAAACAATTAAAACGCACACAATCAGGTCGTGTCAGCTTCGCTAAGATTCACGATGCGGCTACTACGCCTGATTTGTTAGCCATTCAGCTTCAGTCTTTCCAGGATTTTTTCCAATTGGAAACTACTCCGGACAAGCGGGACAACGAAGGTCTCTTCCGCGTATTCAAGGAAAACTTCCCCATCACTGATACGAGAAATATCTTCGTGTTGGAATTCCTGGACTACTTTATCGATCCGCCACGCTATTCTATTGAAGAGTGTATGGATCGCGGTCTGACTTATTCCGTTCCCTTGAAGGCTAAATTGCGTTTGAGCTGTAATGATGAGGAACACGTGGATTTCGAAACGATTGTTCAGGATGTATTCCTGGGTAATATCCCTTACATGACCCCGCAAGGTACTTTCGTTATTAATGGTGCTGAGCGTGTGGTCGTTTCCCAATTACACCGTTCTCCGGGTGTATTCTTCGGACAAAGTACCCACCCGAACGGTACAAAAATTTATTCTGCGCGTGTAATTCCTTTTAAAGGCGCATGGATGGAGTTCGCGACCGATATCAATAACGTAATGTATGCGTATATCGATCGTAAGAAAAAGTTCCCGGTAACTACCTTATTACGTTCTATCGGTTTCGAAAACGATAAGGATATCCTGAACTTATTCGGTATGGCGGACGAGGTGAAAGCCGATCGCAAATCGCTTTCTGAAAACATCGGCCGTCGCCTGGCTGAGCGCGTATTGCGCACCTGGACGGAAGATTTCGTAGATGAAGATACCGGTGAGGTAGTTTCTATCGAGCGTAATGAAGTATTGCTGGAGCGCGACAGCGTCCTGGACGATGAGCACATCGACCTGATCCTGGAAATGGGCGTAGAGTCTATCTACATCCAGAAAGAGGAATTAAGCGGTGACTATTCCATCATCTACAATACCTTAAATAAAGATACCTCCAACTCTGAGCTGGAAGCGGTACAACACATCTATCGTCAGTTACGTGGCTCTGATGCCCCGGATGATGAAACAGCGCGTGGTATCATCGAGAAATTATTCTTCTCTGATAAACGTTATGACTTAGGTGAAGTTGGTCGTTATAAAATCAACCGTAAACTGGAAATGGATCTGAGCAATACGAAGAAAGTATTGTCCAAAGATGATATCATTGCCATCATTAAATACCTGGTACGTTTATCTAACGGTAAAGCTGAGGTCGATGATATCGATCACCTGAGCAACCGTCGTGTACGTACCGTAGGAGAGCAATTATATGCACAATTCGGTGTGGGGCTGAGCCGTATGGCGCGTACCATCCGTGAGCGTATGAATGTTCGTGATAACGAGGTATTTACCCCGATCGACCTGATCAATGCAAGAACTTTGTCTTCCGTGATCAACTCTTTCTTCGGTACTTCCCAGTTATCCCAATTCTTAGACCAAACCAATCCGTTGTCAGAAATTACGCACAAACGCCGTATTTCCGCGCTCGGACCAGGCGGTCTTTCCCGGGAAAGAGCCGGCTTCGAGGTACGTGACGTTCACTACTCTCACTATGGCCGTTTGTGTACCATTGAAACACCGGAGGGACCAAACATCGGTCTGATCTCCACTTTGTGTGTACACGCCAAGATCAACGATATGGGCTTCATCGAAACGCCTTATCGTAAAGTAAGCAATGGTAAAGTAGATTTGAAAGATGAAATTTACCTGTCTGCTGAAGAAGAAGATGACAAACGTATCGCCCAGGCGAACGCGATCATTGATGAAAAAGGAAACTTCGTAGAAGATAAGATCAAATCCCGTGAAACCGGTGACTTCCCGATCCTCGAAAGAGAAGAAGTTGAGTTCATGGACGTAGCACCGAACCAGATTGTAGGTTTGTCCGCTTCTTTGATCCCGTTCCTGGAGAATGACGATGCCAACCGTGCCCTGATGGGATCGAACATGCAACGTCAGGCTGTTCCTTTGATCCGCCCGCAGGCACCTATCGTAGGTACCGGCCTGGAAGCTAAAGCTGCCCGTGATGCCCGTACCCAGATCCATGCGGAAGGTACCGGTGTGGTAGAATATGTAGATGCTAACGAAATTCATGTTCGCTATGACAGAACCGACAAACAACGTCTGGTTTCTTTCGAAGATGATCTGAAAGTATATAAATTAATCAAGCACCGCAAAACGAACCAAAGTACTTCCATCAACCTGAAACCTGCTGTACGTAAAGGACAGAAAGTGGTGAACGGTGATTTCCTGACTGAAGGTTATGCAACGCAACAAGGTGAGCTGGCATTAGGCCGCAACCTGAAAGTAGCATTCATGCCTTGGAAAGGGTACAACTTCGAGGATGCGATCGTAATTAATGAAAAAGTAGTACGTGAAGATTTATTCACTTCTATCCACGTTGATGAGTGGGAACTGGAAGTACGTACCACGAAATTAGGAGAAGAAGAATTAACCGCTGATATCCCGAATATCTCTGAAGATGCGACAAAAGACCTCGATGAGAATGGTATCATCCGCATCGGCGCCCGCGTTAAAGAAGGCGATATCATGATCGGTAAGATCACTCCGAAAGGGGAATCTGACCCGACTCCTGAGGAAAAATTATTGCGCGCCATCTTTGGGGACAAAGCAGGTGATGCGAAAGATGCTTCCCTGAAAGCGCCGCCAAGTACGGATGGTGTGATTATCGGTAAACAATTGTTCCAAAGAGCGAAGAAAGATAAATCTCAAAAAGCAAGAGAAAAAACTGACCTGGAGAAAATCGAGAAAGTACACAGCGAAAACTCTGAAGAGATCAAGAAATTATTGTTAGAGAAATTACAGGTGTTACTGGCAGATAAAGCTTCTGCAGGTGTAACGAACACTTACGGTGAGCCGGTGATCTCTAAAGGTGGTAAATTCTCCTCTAAAGTGTTGAACTCTGTAGATTTCCAAAGCGTAAATCCTTTAGGATGGACCGGTGAAGAAGAAACAGATGACCTGGTAAACCAATTGTTGCACAACTACAACATCAAGTACAACGAAGAATTAGGTCGCTACAAGCGTGAGAAATTCAACTTGTCTATTGGTGATGAGTTACCGACCGGTGTATTGAAACTGGCTAAAGTTTACATGGCGATCAAGCGTAAACTGAAAGTGGGAGATAAAATGGCGGGTCGTCACGGTAACAAAGGTATCGTTGCGAAAATCGTACGTGCAGAAGATATGCCGTTCCTGGAAGACGGAACCCCGGTTGATATCGTGTTGAACCCGCTGGGGGTACCTTCAAGGATGAACCTGGGCCAGATCTACGAAACCATTCTTGGATGGGCCGGTGAGAAACTGAATATGCGTTTCGCTACGCCAATCTTTGACGGTGCTACAGAAGATGAGATCAGGGAGAAAGTGGAAGAAGCAGGTTTACCTTCATTCGGTCATACTTACCTGTATGATGGAGAGACAGGAGACCGTTTCGACCAGAAAGCTACCGTGGGTATCATCTATATGATCAAGCTGCACCACATGGTGGATGATAAAATGCACGCCCGTTCTATCGGACCATACTCATTGATCACGCAACAACCATTGGGTGGTAAAGCCCAGTTCGGTGGTCAGCGTTTCGGTGAGATGGAGGTATGGGCACTGGAAGCCTATGGCGCTTCTAACATCCTGCAAGAATTACTGACCATTAAGTCGGATGATATCGTAGGACGTGCGAAAACATACGAAGCAATCGTGAAAGGCGATAACATTCCTAAAGCCGGTACTCCGGAATCATTCAATGTATTGGTTCATGAGTTAAGAGGCCTGGGACTGGAACTGACTTTCGATAACAACGAAAAATTGAACTAAGCTAAATAGGACCGGGGAGCGGTTTGCTTCAAATCGCTCTCCCGTTCAACAGTTTGTTTTAATTAATCAATTATTTAAATAATTAGAGCGAAAGAATGCCTGCATTCCAAGCTTCAATTCAAATAAAAATGGCAATAAAAAAAGATAATCGCCCAAAATCCGGTTTCGATAAAATCACGATCAGTCTTGCTTCTCCGGATAATATCCTGGATCGTTCCTACGGTGAGGTATTAAAGCCTGAAACGATTAACTATCGTACCTACAAGCCTGAAAGAGATGGCTTGTTTTGTGAAAAAATATTCGGTCCTGTAAAAGATTATGAATGTTATTGTGGTAAATACAAGCGTATCCGTTATAAAGGGATTGTTTGTGACCGCTGTGGTGTAGAGGTTACCGAGAAGAAAGTACGTCGTGAGCGTATGGGGCACCTGAAACTGGTTGTGCCTATCGTACACATCTGGTACTTCAAATCTTTACCTAATAAAATTGGATACCTTTTAGGTACCAGCTCTAAGAAATTAGAAGCTATCGTATATTATGAAAGATATGTTGTTTGTCAGGCCGGTGAAGCGGAAGAGCTGATCCGTCAGAAATTAAACCTGAAAGACAGCGAGAATACTTACATGCAATTATTGTCTGAAGATGAGTACCTGGAGATCCAGGATGCTATTTCCAAAGAGAATCAATATTTGCCGGATGAAGACGAAAACAAATTCGTAGCTAAAATGGGTGCTGAAGCAGTTCAGGACTTACTAGGCCGCCTGGATCTGGATAGTCTTTCCTACACTTTACGTGCTGCCGCTGCTAACGAAACTTCACAACAACGTAAACAAGAGGCCTTAAAACGCCTGAGCGTTGTAGAAGCTTTCCGTGATGCCAATACACGTATCGAGAACAAGCCGCAATGGATGGTAATGCAATATTTACCGATCATCCCACCGGAATTGCGTCCTTTGGTTCCATTGGATGGTGGCCGTTTCGCGTCTTCTGACCTGAATGACCTCTATCGTCGTGTGATCATCCGTAACAACCGTCTGAAACGTTTATTGGAGATCAAAGCGCCTGAGGTAATCTTACGTAACGAAAAACGTATGTTACAGGAAGCTGTGGATTCCCTGTTTGATAACAGTCGTAAGTCTAATGCCGTTAAAGCGGAAGGTGGTCGTGCCCTGAAATCCCTTTCTGATGTATTGAAAGGTAAACAAGGTCGTTTCCGTCAGAACTTGTTGGGTAAACGTGTGGATTACTCCGGTCGTTCGGTAATCGTTGTAGGACCAGAAATGCAATTGCATGAATGTGGTATTCCTAAAGACATGGCTGCTGAATTGTTCAAACCATTCATCATCCGTAAATTAATTGAAAGAGGTATCGTTAAAACCGTAAAATCAGCTAAGAAATTAGTAGAAAGAAAAGAAGCGGTAGTTTGGGATATCCTGGAAAACGTACTGAAAGGTCACCCGGTTATGTTAAACCGTGCCCCTACGCTCCACAGGCTGTCTATCCAGGCATTCCAGCCTAGAATGATCGAAGGTAAAGCGATCCAGCTGCACCCATTAGTGTGTTCGGCGTTCAATGCGGATTTCGATGGTGACCAGATGGCGGTTCACGTACCTTTAAGCAATGCAGCAATTTTGGAAGCGCAGATGCTAATGCTGGCTTCTCACAATATCCTTAACCCGCAAAACGGTACGCCCATCACCCTGCCTTCCCAGGACATGGTATTAGGTCTGTACTATTTAACGAAAGGTAAGAAAACCAATGATCAGGAAACGATCAAAGGTGAAGGTAAAGCTTTCTACTCTGCAGAAGAAGTAATCATTGCCCATAACGAGGGCCAGGTAGATATGCACGCCTGGATCAAAGTTAAAGCGCATGTTCGTACCAAATCCGGAGAGCTGGAGTACAAGCTGATCGAAACTACAGTAGGTCGCGTATTGTTCAACCAGGTAGTACCTGCCGAGAATGGTTATGTAAATGCCTTACTGACCAAGAAATCTTTGCGTGAGATCATTGGTGCGATCCTGAAAAATACTAATATCCCGACTACGGTTAAATTCCTGGATGATATCAAACGTTTAGGATACCGTACGGCATTCAGAGGAGGTCTGTCGTTCAACATTAACGACCTGACCATCCCGGATATTAAAGAAAAATTAGTTGCCGGTGCGCAATTGGAAGTAGATGAAGTTTGGGATAACTATAATATGGGGCTTATCACGAACAACGAACGTTATAACCAGATCATCGATATCTGGTCCCGTGTAGATACACGTGTAACCGAAACGTTGATCAGTGAGATGGCAGCAGATAAACAAGGCTTCAACTCAGTATACATGATGCTGGATTCCGGGGCCCGTGGTTCTAAACAACAGGTTAAACAGCTGGCCGGTCTGAGGGGATTGATGGCAAAACCGCGCCGTTCTGGTTCTACCGGTTCAGAGATCATTGAAAACCCGATCTTGTCTAACTTTAAATCAGGCCTGTCGGTATTGGAGTACTTTATCTCTACCCACGGTGCGCGTAAAGGTCTTGCGGATACCGCCCTTAAAACAGCGGATGCGGGTTACCTGACCCGTCGTCTGGTAGACGTAGCACAAGACGTGGTAATCAATACCGAAGACTGTGGTACTTTACGTGGTCTGGCAACTTCTGCATTAAAAGATAACGAGGAAATCGTAGAGCCATTGTTCGATCGTATCCTGGGCCGTACTTCATTGCATAATGTGTATCACCCGATCACAGATGCATTGATCGTAAGCGCGGGGGTTGAGATCGATGAAGATATCGCGAATGAAATCGAAGAGGCTGGTATCGAAACCGTAGAGATCCGTTCTGTATTGACTTGTGAGGCTAAGCGTGGGGTATGTGCGAAATGTTATGGTAAAAACCTGGCTACAGGTTATATGACCCAGAAAGGTGATGCGGTAGGTATTATCGCGGCACAGTCCATCGGTGAGCCGGGTACACAGTTGACCTTACGTACCTTCCACGTGGGTGGTACAGCGAACTCTTCAGCGATCGAGTCTAACTTATTCGCTAAGTTTGACGGTACCGTTCAGTTCGATGGTCTGCGTACGGTGAAAGCCATCAATGATGAGGGTGAAGATGTACAGATCGTTATTGGTCGTACGGGTGAGTTGAGAGTTGTTGATGTAGAGCAGGACAGATTATTGAATACGCATAACATCCCTTACGGTTCTACGCTGAAAGTGAAGAACGGTCAAACGATCAAGAAAGGTGATGTGATCTGTTCATGGGATCCGTTCAATGCCGTTATCATTGCTGAAATCGATGGGGTTGTAGACTTCGAAAACGTAATTGAAGGTGTAACTTACCGTGAAGAAGCAGACGAGCAAACAGGGCACAGAGAGAAAGTAGTTATTGAAACTAAAGATAAAACCAAGATCCCTTCTATCCTGATCAATGGTAAAGAAGTTAAGGAATATAACTTACCGGTAGGGTCACACATCGGGGTTAAAGCTGGTGATAAAGTGAAATCCGGGCAGGTAATCGTTAAAATTCCACGTGTTATGGGCCGTTCTAAGGATATCACAGGGGGTCTTCCTCGTGTAACGGAATTGTTCGAGGCACGTAACCCTTCTAATCCATCAGTAGTAGCAGAGATCGACGGTGTAGTAAGCTTCGGAAATATCAAGCGTGGTAACCGTGAGATCGTGGTAGAAAGCCGCGAAGGACTGGTGAAAAAATACCTGGTACCTCTGACCCGCCAGATCACGGTACAGGATGGCGACTTTATCAAAGCGGGTAACCCGTTATCTGATGGAGCCATCACTCCAAGCGATATCCTGGCGATCAAAGGACCGAACGCGGTGCAGGAATACTTAGTAAACGAGATCCAGGAGGTTTACCGCTTACAGGGGGTAAAAATCAACGATAAACACATCGAGGTGATCGTTCGCCAGATGATGCGTAAAGTTGCGGTTCAGGATCCGGGTGATACCAAATTCCTGGAAGATGATACCGTTGATAAAAACGATATCCTCGAAGAAAATGACTGGATCTTTGACAAGAAAGTCATCACTGAAGCCGGGAATTCAGAGAAATTCGCACCGGGCCAGATCACTACCTTACGTGAGATCAGGGAAGAAAACAGCTTATTGCGTCGTGCCGATAAGAAATTAGTAGAATTCCGCGACGCGGTACCTGCAACTTCTTCTCCATTACTGCAAGGTATCACCAAAGCTTCATTGGGTGTACCAAGCTGGATCTCTGCGGCATCGTTCCAGGAAACTACGAAAGTATTGTCTACTGCAGCGATCACCGGTAAATCTGATAACCTGATGGGCTTGAAAGAGAACGTTATTACGGGTGGCCTGATTCCTGCAGGTACCGGTATGCGTGATTTCAACGACATGGTAGTAGGTTCTAAAGAAGAATATGAATTGTTACTGAATAACAGGGATGTACTTGAGTTTGACGACGAAGAGTAATCGCTGAATGAATGGATAAAAAAGCCGAAGCGCAGCTCAATTGAGCTGCGCTTCGGCTTTTTGCAAAAGCAGCCATTGAAAGTGAATATTTTTTTTGAATTAAAAATATTTTGAATAAATATTTTTAATTCTAGTTTAAACTATTGATCTTTGGTTAGGTCTACACTAAAGAATTATTTGTTTTAACATTTTTTTCATTTACACTTTAAAAAATCAAATTACCATGATCAAAAATTATTTGCTAGCCGCAGCTATTGCCCTACTGCCTATGTGCGCTTTCGCCCAGGATGGGGAAGAGGAATACGAATTGAGGGCCAACGAAAAACAAGGTTGGATTATAGATAAAAAAGGGAATAAAATAGAAGGGGTTGTAAAGTTGATGGGCTCTGCGGAATCACCATGGATCAACCAGAAAAAAGTAAAATTTATCGCCAATACTGATATAGATCCTGCTAAAAAGCGCCAGAAATTGAAAGTGCTGGATGTGGATGATCTGAAAGGTTATGCGGCTTACGATGGTGAAGTTTTGCGTGAATTTGAACTGATCAAGTATACCAACAAGCGTGAGGCTTCGAGAGCTGGCGGTGGCTTGGGTGGCGATATAAAAGCGATCAAAAACCTATCTAATACTACTTATATAGCCGAAACTATATTGAAAGGACCTATTACGGTATACAAGCTTTATGGGATGCCTACAGCTGTTGCGGTAGGTAAAAAGCAGGCGGAAGAAATGGAGGCGGACCTGAACCGTATCCGTACAAGCCCGAGCATCCTCGTTTCTAAAAAAGGCGGTAAGATAGAAGAATTGAACAGCAGCGATATGAAGAAGTTTACCGAAGACTGCGATTATGTGCGTAAAAAAATGCTCAATAGCGAATATTCCAGCTATAACCCGGAAAAAGAAGAAAAGAAACGTAGCAAAATGGGTGCGCTTATAAAAAGTGAAGCAGAATTGGATGGCCCTAAAATCCAGAATATGGCCCTGGAGATCTTTACCGATTATAATGCCAACTGCGGGTCATAAATGAATGACCGCTGACACAGTACTACAGGCGGCTCCTGGCCAGGAGCCGCCTGTAGTATTTTTAAACCTTATTTTAATAATATGGCCCGCTCTAACCGCCGGCCGTTAAAAATGAACTATTTTTATCTTCTTTAGCACACATTTATGTTCAGCAATTTTTTCAATTTTAGCAAAAAGACAGAAGAAGTTACAGATGCGGAAGCGACGGACAATGTTCCGCAGGGACACCTGGGCCGCTCTGTCACCTACAGCATGCTTGCCCTGGCCTTGGTCATTGCCTTTGCTTATGTACTGCAAAGCATATTGGTACCCGTGCTTTTTTCTATTATCCTGGCAGTACTCCTTTATCCGGTAAGTGCGCGCCTGGAGCACATCGGCTTCAGCCGTGCCATGGCAGCATTGACAGCATTGTTCATGGCTATTTTGATTTTAACCGGCTTGGGATACTTACTTGTGGCTCAGTCCATAAACATAGGGCAGGATGCTTCAGACATTGTCAGTAAAATAGAAACCGTATTGGGGCAGGCAGAACAATGGGTGAGCGAAAAGTTCAACTTGTCGCGCAGCCAGCTCATCACAACAGGAAAGCAGCAGATAGAAAAAGCAATGCCTAAGGTAGGGGCGGCGGCCACAGCCTTCCTGGGTACTATGGGCAATTTTCTCTCTATGGGTATACTCGTTCCGCTGATCATATTCTTCATGCTGTACTACAGGGAATTTTTCAAGGCATTTTTTGTAAAGGCTATTGGTACACAGCACCGGGTAAAAGTCGAAGCTACAATTACTAAGATCTATGAAGCGGTTAAAAATTATATGGGAGGCTTACTTACGGTAATGGGTATAGTTGCGGTACTGAACGGAGTCGGCCTGATGATAATAGGGATTGAACATGCCTGGTTTTTTGGGATCATGGCTTCTGTATTGATGTTGCTGCCCTATATCGGCATTGCAATAGGTTCCATATTGCCTGCATTATTTGCCCTGGCTACAAAAGATAGTTACTGGTATGCAGTAGGTATTGTAGCCTGGTTCCAGGTTGTGCAGATATTGGAAGGGAATTTTATTACCCCTAATATTGTAGGCGGCAAAGTAAGCTTAAACCCTTTAGTGTCTATACTGTCTATTTTCCTGTTCAGCATGCTGTTTGGCTTTGCCGGCCTTATCCTCGCTTTACCCATGATGGCTATTCTTAAAGTGATCTTTGATGCGGTGCCGCAATTACAACCCTACGGTTTTTTGTTTAGCGAACCGGGGGACCGCTTTCTGAAGACAGAACGGCAAAAATTAAAAGCAGCTAAAAAGAAGGCTTTAGAGGAAAAGCAAGCGGATTAAAGCCTGATTCACAGTATAGATAAATAAACGGAAAAATTTTTCTCTTTTTGTTTTGGATTTACGCTTATATTTATAGGACAATTTTGTGACAAAACTTAAATATTGCGGTATGGAAACCAAACAATATAAAAATAACCCCGAACTTATCGTTACCTGGACACCTTCAAAATGTGTGCATGCAGGTATCTGTGTAAAAACGTTACCCAATGTTTATCATCCTAAAGAGCAACCCTGGCTGCGACCCGAGCATGCGGATCGAGAAGCACTGATGGCGCAGATCGATAATTGCCCTTCAGGAGCTTTAGGATATATTTTGCCTGGGACAGGGGATGGGGAAATACAGGATAAGTAGCTGTTAAAGCCATTATTAAAGCGCAGGAAAAACAGAGAACTGCCGTGAAACTTTAGCCAAAATTGTTTTACTTATTTAATTTATAGTCTAACTTAGAGGTATTAAATCTTATTTTATGCACAAAACTATTATTGCTGTTTATGAACACCAGGCGGAAGCTATTCAGGCAGTAGAGGCATTGAAATCTAACGGGTTCAGTAAGAAAAATATTACGATTTTAGGAAAATTAGATGCCGATGACCAGCTGGGCTCAAAGACGATGAGTACGGCTACTAAAGGCGTTGGAGCCACTTTAGCGATCAGTGCCGCTACCGGTGCGCTGGCCGGTGTCGGTCTTATCGCGATCCCCGGTTTAGGTTTTCTCTATGGGGCAGGTGCATTAGTAGGCGCTATTGTAGGATTTGATTTTGGAGCCCTGGCCAGTGGGATAGTCGCTAATTTGCTGCTGGATGGTGAAAAAAGCCGGATCACGGATGCCTATGATGAGGAATTAAGAGCCGGTAATACCCTCGTGGTCGTAAGACTTAGCCCGGATAATGCAGATCGGGCGATGGAAGTGGTTAAAGCAAACGCTAATTATAAGGATCTTCAAATGCATTAAAAAATGCAACATAATAGAAAGCCAGGTATTATTACCTGGCTTTTTTATACATCATGCGACTAATCAGGTTAAAGAGCACATGGCCTTTGTTGCCACTATGCCTTACTCCTGCACTATTTTATCCTTTAAGAATCTTTAGAAGGTATTGCTGCCCGTCTTTTGCAATAAACTGTACCAGGAACAGGCCAGCAGGCAGGTGGCTTACATCGGACCGGTATTGCGTACCATTATGTTGTATCAAATCCGGTTGTAAAACCAGGCGACCGTTTACATCCCATATTTTTATCCCGGCCAGCGCCTGCTCACTACGGATGAATAATTCTTTCCCGACCGGGTTCGGGAATATTTCCGGCCTAAAAGCAGTCGCACCTTCCTGTGGTATTATGCTTGTAGCCCCGGAAATCTGTAGGGTATCGGTAAAGGTGCTTGTATGGTTACAGTCCGTTTCTTTAGCGGTTAAGGTCACTACATAAGTACCATTGCTGCTGTAAGTATGGCCTGGTGCTGCTGAATTACTGGTATTGCCATCCCCGAAATTCCAGGTGTACTGGCTGGCATTCAGAGATTGATTGGTAAAGTTTGCCGTAGCGCCATTCAGCGTACTGGTAAACTGTGCCACCGGCAGGTCGTCAAACCGGGTCCAAAACGACAGGCTGTCAAAGACAATATTTTTACTGGTATTTTTTATGATCGCCGCATCAGCCGCATTTACAGTGAAATTATAGCTCGTTGCGGCCGGGTCTTTGCCAAATAGCATCGCGTAGAAAGTACAGGCCGCGGCAAAAGATCCATTATTGCTTGGATGGCTTTCATCGGCAATGTAAAGTTCTATATTAGGATGGTTTTCCCTGAGGGAGCGCCAGACTTTGGCTACCGGGGAAACCGACGCGTTATTATCCTGGGCCATGATCGTATACCTGAGTTGTAGCAGGCTGTCCATACCCTCATAAGTACAGATTTCCGGTAAGAATGGGCAATTGCCGGCATCGCCGTTTTTCCGGCCCCAGGTCATGTAGAATAAGGTTGCGGCGCAGGGATTACTTAATTTAATAAGGCTGTCTAATTTGCGGGCGTATGGATAAACTTCGTTGGCCACCTGGGCATCTGAAAAAGCAGGCCGCTGGCTTTGTTCCTGCAGCACGACATAATCCCAGTTACCGGCTTGAATCAGGTTCAGGCTGGTACTGTTAGTCGAATGCCCCTCAAGCGTATAGCCGCCGGGGGTATATTTGCTGTATTCCAAAGTGTCCCCTGCCGATAAGGCGAGTTGCTTTACCAGTTCCGGAAGGTTGTTGTAGTCTGTATAACTGTTCCCGAGGAACAATGCCCTTACTTTTTTAGCGTGTAACCGGGGCGCAGTAAATGATAATAAAAGGATCAGTAAAAATGGTCTGTAATTCACTATTCATGTTTTGTTCGAGTCTAAAGACAATGAAATACAGTTCAAAGGTTGGTAAAGAAAGTTATGGTTTTGTTATATTTAAAATATATAATTTATAGCGTACTGTTTATTATAGCTCTTTATAAGTTTGTTCTAATAAAAAAGATATGGCTTTTTTAATTTCCTCCCGGTCTGTTTTATTTTTTACATCAATACCGCAAAATAAACTACCGTTTACATTGGCAAACAAGTTAAGGTGATAAAGCCCTGCTATCAGGATAGCCGATATCGCCCTGAATTGCCTGGTTTTACTGCCAAAATATGGCTCGATGACCTTTTCAATCAGCAGTTCGCCGTTGGCCTCCTGGGCATCGGTAAGCTGCTTCAGCGATTTTCGCTGTTCTGAAAGCCCCCATAAAATAAGTTTTTGAAAAGCTTTGTTTTTATAGACATAGTCGAATTGGGCATGGAACATTTCCTTTGTAAATGTAAGTCCGCCATCCGCTTCAGAACCTTCCCGGTAATCCACATTGCTCCAAAAATCCTGGGCCTGGATGTATTCATCGATCAACTGGTCCATACCGCCGAAATATTTATAAATAAGTTTTTTATCAAGGCCGGCGGTAGCCGCGATATCATTTACTTTAAGTGCGGTAAATCCTTTGCTTTTCAATAGTTTACCTACGGCATCCAGCAGTCGCTGTTTGCTCTTTTCTTTGTTTCTTACTGTTGGCTGATCCATTTTTTAGAAGATTAAGCTGCCCGAACCGGGCTCAATTACAAAATTAAATAATTTTTATGGTCACCTTTGGGTGACTTTTTAATATATTTGCAGCCAGATCTGCCAGGGTGATGAGGTTAAGTATATCGTTTCCTAATATTGGGTGGATAGTCACATGTTGTTTTATGATGAAATATAAATTAATGCCTGCACCTATTGATTAAATATATGGAATGAATGTGCCTTATCCTGGCAAGCCAGTACTGTTATTGAAAGCAAATAATTGTTATCATAAGAAATAAGGCTGTGCGAGAAACATGTTACCCTCTAAAATTTACCCCTATAAAAGAAAGCGCCGGATTATCCGGCGCTTTTCTGTACTTTAAGCTCAAACTATCTTTTTATTTTCCATTTACTTGGGCCATCGTTATTGAGGGTCTGCGCCATAGATTGTTTTCCTTCTTCCCAAACCACACCTGCGAATGCGGCCGCAACTGCAGCTTCTTCTTTATTTTCGGTCGTTAAATATTCCGGTTTGTAGTATTTGCCGATAAAATTAGTATCATACTGGCCGGCTACAAAAGCCGGCTGACGAACCGCCCATTTTCCAAACTGCAGTGTAGTCTTGATGCCTTTGATCTTATACTCATCAATAGCGCGGCACAAGCGGTCAATAGCTTCTTCGCGGTCTTTACCCCAAACTACCAGTTTAGCGATCATGGGGTCATAGAAGATCGGGATTTCCATACCTTGCTCGTAACCATCGTCTACACGCACGCCATTACCCTGCGGGCGAATATAAATATCCAAAGTACCGGTATCCGGTACGAAATTCTCCAGCGGATCCTCGGCACATACTCTTAACTCAATCGAGTGGCCGTTAATTTTCAGGTCTTCCTGGCTGAAAGATAACTTTTCACCACGGGCAACCCGGATCTGTTCTTTTACCAGGTCGATCCCGGTGATGTATTCCGTAACGCAGTGTTCTACCTGCAGGCGGGTATTCATTTCCAGGAAATAGAAATTCAGGTCATCATCTACCAGGAATTCTACCGTACCGGCGCCATGATAGTTACAGGAACGGGCCACATTTACCGCGCTTTCTCCCATCGCTTTCCTGATGTCTGGAGTCAGGCAGGAAGACGGCGCTTCTTCCACCAGTTTCTGGTGGCGGCGCTGAATGGAACATTCTCTTTCAAAGAGGTAAACGTAATTACCGTGCTGGTCTCCCAATATCTGTATCTCCACGTGCTTGGGTGAACCTACATATTTTTCAATAAAAACATCATCATTACTGAAGGCGCTTAAGGCTTCGCTTTTGGCCATGCGCATCTGCTCTTCCAGTTCATCAGCACTATTCACTACGCGCATACCCTTACCACCGCCGCCGGCACTTGCCTTGATCAGTATCGGGTAGCCTACGCGCTCCGCTACTTCTTTTGCTTCAGCAGCATCAACCAGCGGCTTATCCGTTCCCGGTACCATAGGTACATCAAACTTTAAAGCTGCCTGTTTGGCCGCGATCTTGCTGCCCATCGTATCTATAGAGAAAGCACTGGGCCCGATAAATGTAATACCGGCTTCCGCTACTGTTCTTGAAAAATCCGCGTTTTCACTCAGGAACCCATAGCCCGGGTGTATACCATCTACTCCCAGTCGCTTGGCGACCTCGATGATCTTGTCTGCACGCAAATAAGATTGTGCAGAAGGGGCGGGGCCGATACAAACAGCTTCATCCGCATATTGGACAAAGGGCATGGTACGGTCCGCTTCAGAATATACCGCTACGGTTTTAATACCCATCTCCTTTGCAGAACGCATCACACGCAGGGCTATTTCGCCACGGTTGGCAACTAGTATTTTTTGCATTATTACTATTTAATTAAAAATTGGTGTTCAAAAGTAAGAAAAAGATTACTTCATTTGTTGAAAAATTGCATTCTCTCTATACTCGTTTTTCTGTAAAAAAGTAATGATCAGGTATAGGGAAGGCAAAAATAATTGAATGATCAGCCTGGAGTAAGAAGTAGTCAATTGCCATTCCAGGTGGAAATCATAAACGATGAATATAAAATGATAGGCTATAATAGCCAGTATGACAGGCAGGTAGATAAGCGATTGTTTAAATTGCCGCGCTATCCTGGAAATCCCTATTATAAGCATGGCAATAATGAGCATCAGCTCTTTTAAGAGTGTTTTCTTCGCGAATTCAAATACTTCAACATAGCGTTCTGTTTTAAAAAGGTTGGCTGTCAACCGGAAAGTGGTATTTTTATTCATGTATCCTTTGGGGGCATAAAGTCCCTGGAAGATAAAATAACAAGTTAAGGGAAGGAGCAGTCCCAGGCCTATAGATTTGAAATTTTTAAAAATACTTTTACCATAACAGGCGCTATATATCAAAATAAAAATAAGGCCCTCATTTTTGGTATTTAAAATACAGCCCAGTACAAAGCCTAATAGTATATTGGCATACTTATGCTTAAATGCGAATAAGTCGGTAAGCAGGATGACAATCAGCAGCTCCAGCCCTAGTAAAATATCAGCTTGCTGTTCTGCAAATTGCTTGAAAAAGTATTGATTGGAGGCTATAATGAGCAAGCCAAATAAAGCAAGGATGAAGTGCTTTCTGAAACGCCAGTAAAATATGGAAATGGTGCTCAGGAAAATAACGACGGAGGTCAGGTGGAAGGCCAGAAACGGGTTTATTTTTTCAAATTGCCGCAGTAGCCAGGCATTTATAGCGGGTAATAAAATAGGGTAGTCCGGGGAGTTCCAGCTCATGGCGGGATGCAGCATCTTCTCCCAGTTTTCGGCGTCTGATAAAAAGCGGGCATGCAGATTCCACATGGCCCAGGCATCCCAACCACCTTCATATACCGCGTAAGCGTCATAAGCCAATATGCCAACAGCTATTATGATCGCATAACGTGTCAATTCTTTTGTGCTTATGGCAGGAATTATAGCGGTGTTTTTTGTACTTAGCTTGTAAAAATACGTGATAACATATAAGGCAAGCGCAAGCGGCGGCCAGAATCCGCTAAGCCCCATGAAAAGTCCTAATTGGTAGCAGTAGCTGGTCATAAACAGGAGCAGAACAGGAGCAAGCACAATCATTAAGAGGCGCCAGTTGCTATTATCGGCATTAAGATTAAGGTTACTTTGGGATTCCTGCGGCATAATGAAATACATCGTCTTTATAACTCCAAAAAATGGTATATTCTTTTGTATGGGCGAGCAGGTCTGCTTCCTGTTGGAAAATAAACAAAGTAGTATCTACTTTGGGCGTTTCATACTTTTCTTTTAGGAGCAGCGTTCCGGGCGCTAATAAATGAGCCGTTAAAAAATAAATATCTTTTTGCCGGACAGTGGCAGCTTCCCCGATATAGTTTAAATAGGCAATTGGCTGGTACTTAGATTGAAAATCATTTAAAGCTTTGCTTAACTTGTTTTCAAAAAGCTCCTCTTTAACGGGTGTCGTATTGAAGTTAAAATGCCATAACAGCGTACTTAAACCCAATGCGACTAAAAAGAAAAGAGGAATTAACGACGCTTTTTTATTCATGGCTGGAGAGTCAATTCTGTGAGCAAATCTAAGTAAATTTTGTTTCCGGCAGATAGAACATGCCGTTTGCGCTAAAATTTATGTCCGGGTCTGTAGCAGGAACTAAATCAAAGTTTGGAAAAACAAATTGCAAGCTGTACCTTTGCAGCCAAATTTAACATATTCAGGTTTTATATAAATAATATATGTCAGGGCAATTAAAAGAAGTAAGATTACGTATCCAGTCGGTAACCTCTACTCAGCAGATCACTAAAGCCATGAAAATGGTGAGCGCTGCAAAACTGCGCCGTGCACAGGATGCTATTTTACAAATGCGTCCGTACACACAGAAAATGCAGGAAATGTTGAGCAATATCGTAAGCAGCCTTAGCGATGATATGGCTTTGTCTTTAGCAGATGAGCGCCCTGTAGAAAAAGTGTTGATCATCCCGATTACTTCAGACAGGGGTACTTGTGGTGCTTATAATACTAACGTGATCAAAGCTGCCAAGCAACTGATCGCGGATAAATATGCCGATAAAACCGTAACCATGTTACCTATCGGTAAGAAAGGGTACGAGTATTTTCAAAAGTATGGCTATAACCTGGTATCTGACTACTGGACTATGTTTGCCGACTTAAGCTTTGATAATGTAAAACGTGCCGCTATTTATGCGCAGGAAGCATTCCTGAACGGTGAATATGACAAGATAGAACTGGTATACAGTCAGTTTAAAAATGCAGCCACTCAGGTTTTTGTAACAGAACAATATTTGCCGATCCCTAAAGTGGAAAAACCGGCAGAGCAGAAAGAAACTGATTTCTTGTTTGAGCCTTCAAAAGATACTTTGATCGCTGAATTGATGCCAAGAATTTTAAATACACAGGTTTATAAAGCTATTCTGGATGCCCATGCATCTGAGCACGGCGCGCGTATGACCGCGATGGATAAAGCGACAGAGAATGCGAACGAGATCCTGAAGAACCTGAAAATATCTTACAACAGGGCGCGTCAGGCGGCCATTACGACCGAGCTGACCGAGATCGTAAGTGGAGCGGCAGCCTTACAAGGATAGTAAATTTTAATTGATGAAATAGGAGAGCGGGTTGTTTGTAAAAACAGCTCGTTTTTCATTTTGGGTTTAAAATGAATACAGAAGTTAATAAAGCTTTAGCAATAATAGAGCAGGGGGGGATCATCCTTTATCCTACCGATACGGTATGGGGTATCGGCTGCGATGCGACGAATGAGGCCGCAGTACAGCGGGTATTTGCCATTAAAGAGCGCGCGGAAAGCAAAAGCCTGGTGATGTTATTACCGGATGTGAAATCGGTATTTAATTTTGTGGCCGATCCTTACCCCGACCTGATGGGGCTGCTGGGTAGTTTTGACCGCCCGACTACCGTTATTTACCCGCAGGCGATCGGTATCGCGGCTAATGCGCTGCCCGAAGACGGCTCTGTTGCCATCCGGGTAACGGATGATCCTTTTTGCAAAACCTTACTGAAGAGATTGAAAAAGCCTTTGATCTCCACTTCTGCCAATATAAGCGGCGAACCTGCGCCGAGAACCTTCGCGGAAATTGATGAGCGTATAAAGTCCAGGGTGGACCATATTGTTGCTCATCGCCGGGAAGAAACGGAAGCCGCCGCGCCCTCCCGGATCATTAAAATAGAGGATGATGGCAGAATAACGGTTATCAGGGATTAGTTATTAAGACAATACATTAGTCTTTTTTACTCCCCTTATATAATTCAAACTCCAGTAAGCGGCATTCGATTTTCGCATTGTAAAACGGGATTTTCCGTGCCGCTTTCAAGCCGATCTTCCGGGCCAGCTCCGCATTACCCGTAAAGATATAACCGGTATAGCCGGCACATTTTTTCTTGAAAAAATCCCCGATCCGGGCATAAGTTTCTTCAAGCGCCTCTTCGGTGCCTAAACGGTCTCCATACTCCGGGTTGATTAAAATGACTCCATTGCCATTTGGAGGCACCGTAGTAGTTTCAAAATCTCCGGTTTCAAAACGGATCAGGTCCTTTACACCTGCCGCTACGGCATTTTTCTGTGCATTCACCACCGCTTCAGGACTGATGTCGGAAGCAATGATCTTTAATCCCGGGATATCTGTGATCTGATCCTCAAGGGCTTCGTCTTCTTTTTGGTATACCCTGTCATCATAACCTTTGATGTGCATAAACGCGTATTCGGTACGGAAGAGGCCCGGTTTACGGTTGGTAGCGATCAGGCAGGCCTCGATGGCCAGGGTGCCGGAGCCGCACATAGGATTGATGAATGGTGTTTTTTGATTCCAGTTACTGCGTAATATCGTTGCCGCGGCCAGCGCTTCCAGCATGGGCGCTTTGCCCGGGATGCGGCGGTAGCCGTGCCGGCCTATGGAATTACCGGTGGTGTCCAGGAAGATGGCGGCATTTTCGTTCTTCCAGAACAGGTGAATGACCAGCCCCCTGAGCTCTGCCCCGGTATCCGGTCTTTTACCTGTACGCTCCCGCATCTGGTCCACGATCGCGTCTTTTACCCTTAAATTGGCAAACATGCTGTTGTTGATCGTTGGGTGCATCACATTGCTGGTAATAGAGAAATAGCTGTCCTCGTCCATTATTTCCAGCCAGTCGATCCGGTAAGCGGCTTCATATACATCATCCGCGCTGTCGGCCCGGAATTCTTTTAGTTTAAAGAGTACTTGTGAAGCACAATGCAAATTCAGGTTCAGTTTGATACAATCGTTCAGGCTGCCTTTCAGCGTAACCCCTGTCGGGAATTCACTGTCCAATTGAAAGCCCAGCGCTTTTACTTCTTTAGCCAGAGACGGGGCAATAAATTTGTGGCAAGTGATCGTGATATCGCCTGCTTCTTTAAAATTCAGCATTGTTTGTACAATTTGTATTTGAGCCGGTAAAGTTCGGGATTATTTATGATACTTTACCAGGCCTTCCATCGGGCTTTTGGCAATGGTACCTATTTCTACCCCGTAATGCGCCGCGATATTTTCCAGCACATCTTTAAAGGTATGGGCCACGGAGCCTACAAAATTGATCGGGTATTTCCAGCTTTCCCGGTATTTCAGGATATTGGCATTGAAAAATTCCAGGAAAGAGTCTTCTATAATATTTTCGATCATATAGTGTCCCCGGTGCTCATGCAGGAACTCTGTAAAGCTGGCCAGGTACCTGTTGGGGAGGGGATGTTTATAGATGCGCTCCAGTACTGCCGGAAGATCATTGCCATACTTATTGACGAAAGCCTCATGCAGATCGCCGTCAAATGTATCATAGAAGAAGTATTGTAGTACTTTTTTGCCTAAATAAGTACCGCTGCCTTCATCCCCGATGATATAACCCAGGGACGCTCTCTGCTTACTGATCTTATTACCATCAAAAAAACAGGAATTACTCCCTGTGCCCAGGATAGCGGTTACCCCTTTCTCATGTCCGCAGGTGGCGCGTGCCGCCCCCAGCATATCGGAGTGAACGAAGATGTTTTTTATACCGAAATGGTTTTTAAGGATTTGCTCGATCAGTTTTTTATTCTGTGGCGCTTTTACACCCGCGCTGTAAAAATGAATCGCTGCAATATCGTTCAGCGCTTTGCCGATTTTCAATTCGTTAGCCAGGATCTCAGCCCCGGAAGTTTCTGAAACAAAATAAGGATTGACTCCTGTAGTGCTTAGTTTCTTGGTTTTACCCTCTTTTATTAAACTCCAGTCTGTTTTTGTTGAGCCGCTGTCGGCTACTAAAATGTATGGCATGACGATGTTTTAATGTTTCGACAAATGTTGCTGTGCTTTCTTCATTTGGGCATGCAATGTAGTATAATTAAAATAAAAAAGTATAAAGAAATTGTGAAACTATTATAGCTTTATTATTTATTATCTAAGATAAAGAAAAAACAACCAAATCCAACCTTTTGTAAAAGAAATTCATCTTATCCTGCAGGCAACTGTTCAAGGCCGCAATGGTCTGTTTGTCTTTGTTTTTTGAAATATAATATGGATTTAAAACAAGGTTAATTTACCCTTAAATGATTCAATTTTGGAAAGAAATCTCAAAAACACGTTACCTTTGTATACTGTTATCGAACAGATATAATAGATAATTAAATGATATATCTTACCAGAGTAGAACATTTCAACGCGGCCCATAAGCTGGCAAACCCGGCCTGGTCTGAGGATAAAAACTTTGAAGTGTTTGATAAATGTGCCAACCCGAACTGGCATGGTCACAATTACGAATTACATGTAACCCTTAAAGGCGAACCCAATCCCGATACCGGATTTGTATTTAATGCCAAAACATTAGGCCGGCTGATCAAGGATGTGATCCTTGAAAAGGTAGATCATAAAAATCTCAACCTGGATGTTGATTTTATGAAAGACAAATTGACCAGCGCTGAAAACCTGGCTATTGGTATCTGGGAGGAGTTAAAACCACATATCGAAAAAGAAGGAGCGGTATTGCACTGTGTAAAACTTTTCGAAACCAGGAATATCTATGTGGAGTATTATGGGGCATAGATCCTGATTATTTTCAAAAACAATTGTTAGTAATAGTATATGGCATATAAGAAGATTGAAACTTATGATGAACAGGTGACCAATGACCTGGCCGGCTTGTACAAGTCTGTAATTGCAGCATTAGGTGAAGACCCTGAAAGAGAAGGTCTGGAGAAGACCCCGGAAAGAATGGCAAAGGCCATGCAGTACCTGACCCAGGGATACCAGCAGGACGCCCACGAGATACTGAATAGTGCAAAGTTTAAAGAGGATTACAATGAAATGGTAATCGTGAAAGATATTGAACTGTATTCTATGTGTGAACATCACCTGCTGCCTTTCATAGGAAAAGCGCATATAGCCTATATTCCTAATGGCTACATTACCGGCCTGAGTAAACTGGCCCGCGTGGTTGATTGTTTTGCACGCAGGTTGCAGGTACAGGAGCGCCTGACTGACCAGATACTGGCTGCCATAGAGGATACACTGGCACCACAGGGTGTTGCGGTAGTAATAGAAGCAAAGCATATGTGCATGATGATGCGGGGCGTTCAGAAGCAAAACAGCACGACGACGACCTCAGCTTTCAGTGGCCAGTTCCTGCAAAATGAGACGAGATCAGAATTTTTAAGATTAATTTCAGCAGATTTATCTTAAATTAGCGAGATTTTTCAATAAATAACAAAACAAAGATCAGTTATATATGAACAAAAAGTTATTAATAGTAGTAGGCGGATTATTACTTGCCGCTACTACTACATTTGCTCAAAAATCTAAAATTAAAGAAGCCAATAAAGCTTTTGACCAGGCCAGTGAGCAGATCATTGTCGCTAACGCCAGCTCTAATGGTGATCCGGAGGCTTATAACGCTGATGCAATTACAGCACCGCTTTTAAAAGCCAAGGCTGCTGCGGATGAAGCAGTGGCCAACGCGGAAACAGCGAACAATGCGGACGCCTGGTTTGCAAAAGGAGTAACTTATGTAGAGTTATCACGTGTGCCTAAATTTGCCGATAAGAGATATTATAATGAAGGTATTGAAGCTTTAAAGAAAGCATTCAGTATTAATCCAAAGGTCCTTAATAAGGAAGGTGCTGAGAATAGCATTTTCAATGCCGGTATTTTCGCGTTTAACGGGGCCCTGGGATCATTGAACGATGATAATTACGACGAATTATTCAAAGCTTTAACTACAGCCCGGGACGCTTTCAGTTTTAATGACAGGAAGTTGTTCAAGGATAGGAAAGAAGTAGATACTTTATTGGCCGATATCAATTATTATGAAGGATTCGGTTACTATTCCAAAAAAGATTATCCTAAGGCAATCTCTATTCTGGAAGAGGCATTGAAAAACCCGGTTACGCAGGCGAAAGCAGATCCTTACCGGATTTTAGCCTTTTCTTATGGTGAAGTGAAAAATCCTGAAAAGCAAATCGCAACCATTGAAGCTGCCAAGAAAAAATTCCCTAATAATAAAGACCTGGAAGCAGATGAGCTGAACTATTTCATCTCGCAAGGTAAAGAAACAGAGCTGATCAGCAAATTTGAAAGCGCTGTAGCCAAAGCGCCGGGCAATGCTTTATATGTCAACAACCTGGCGGTGCTGTACCGGAATATGGGTATGGAGAAAAACGGAAAATTTGCGGATGACGCTGCTGAATGGCATAAGAAAGCGGAAGAAACCATGAAAAAAGCGTTGGAGTTAGAGCCCAACAATGCGGTTTTCAACTTTAATTTATCTACCATCTATGTCATCAAAGGAGACTATGTCGCTAATAAAATGAACGCGCTGACTAATAGTAAGGCGGATAACCAGAAATATGATGAAATGGTAAAGATCCGTAAAGGTTACCTGGACCAGGCGGTAGCGGCATTGAATAAAATGGAAACTATACTGGAGCCTAAGCTGAAAAATAAGTCCATCAACCCGGAAGAAAAAGGATATTTACTGGAAGGTGTACAGACTTTAGGTCGTATTTATGCCCAGGTGAATGAGGTGGAGAAAGCCAGGGAGTACCGTGCAAAGTTAAAAGACTACGAGGATAACTATTAATAGATCCTTCTGATTCACCAAGCCGTTATTTCAGCAGTAACCGAATAATAAATTCGTCCATACTGCGGGATAACGGCTTTTTAGCATATTTTTATTGCGGTACACCTGTGATTTACCATATTTTTTGCAGGAAAAATGAATAAATTGCAGCATATTGCGTGATAGATAAATTTAAGAAACATCAGATTTTAATGGAATCAGGTTCAGTTGGCATCAATATCAGTGCCCTTAACGAGAAAATTAAAGAAAAGAGTGCGTTTATCGATATTTTAAATATTGAATTAAACAAAGCGATCGTCGGTCAGAAACGGATGGGTGAAAGCCTTTTAATAGGACTGCTGACCAATGGCCACATCCTACTGGAAGGGGTGCCCGGCCTGGCCAAAACACTGGCTATTAAAAGCCTGGCAGCAGCGATTGACGCGAAATTCAGCCGTATCCAGTTCACGCCGGATCTCCTGCCTGCAGATGTAGTAGGTACGATGATCTATAATCCTAAAGAGCATAGCTTCGAAGTACGTAAAGGTCCCATCTTTGCCAATTTTGTACTGGCGGATGAGATCAACCGTGCCCCGGCCAAAGTCCAGTCTGCACTTTTGGAAGCCATGCAGGAAAAACAAATCACTATTGGCGATAAAACTTATAAGCTGGAAGACCCTTTCCTGGTGATGGCTACCCAGAACCCGATCGAGCAGGAGGGTACTTATGCTTTACCCGAAGCCCAGGTAGACCGTTTTTTACTGAAGGTAGTGATCGGCTACCCGGAAAAAGAAGATGAAAGACTGATCATCCGCCAGAATATTAATCCAAAAGGCGCACCTAAAGTAAATGCGGTAGTTTCGGCAAACGATATTATCGAAGCCCGCCGGCTGGTAAGGGAAGTATATATGGATGAGAAAATCGAACAATATATACTTGATATTGTTTTTGCGACCCGTAACCCGGAGGAGTATAAGTTGGGTAAATTAAAAGGCTATATTGCTTTCGGTTGTTCCCCGAGAGCCAGTATCAGTCTTGCCATCGCAGCCAAGGCCTATGCTTTCATTAAACACCGGGGCTATGTGATACCTGAAGATATCCGGGCGGTTTGCCATGATGTATTACGGCACCGGATCGGTATTACCTATGAGGCGGAAGCCGAGAATATTACTTCTGTAAACATTATAGATGAAATATTAAACGCGGTAGAAGTACCCTAGGAAAAAGGTAATGCCTTAATTTAGATTTACCCGCTGCCCAAAAGTGTAACCTTCAATGACGACAAGCGAGATTTTAAAGAAAGTCAGAAAGATTGAAATAAAAACAAAAGGCCTGAGCAGTCATATCTTTTCCGGAGAGTACCATTCTGCCTTTAAAGGCCGTGGTATGTCCTTTAGTGAAGTACGGGAATATATGCCCGGGGATGATGTGCGCGCTATCGATTGGAATGTGACCGCGCGACTGTCGGCACCTTATGTAAAAGTTTTTGAGGAAGAGCGGGAACTTACCCTGATGCTACTGGTGGATATAAGCCGTAGCTCAGTTTTCGGATCAGATACCATTAATAAAAAAGCATTAATTACAGAGATCGCGGCAGTGCTTTCTTTCTCTGCCAATACCAATAATGATAAAGTTGGCGTCATTTTCTTTAGTGATAAAATTGAAAAATTTATCCCGCCTAAAAAAGGAAAAATGCATGTCTTGCGTATTATCCGGGAATTGGTGGCCCTGGAGCCGGTAGCTGGAAGTGGTACAAATATCGCTGTAGCGCTGGAGTTCCTGAATAATGTAGTCCGGCAGCGGTGTATAGGGTTTTTATTGAGTGACCTGATCGCCCCGCCTTATGAACAGGCCTTAAAAATGGCCGCCCGGAAACATGATTTTGTAGGACTCCAGGTTTTCGACCATTTGGATGCCGAACTCCCTGATGTTGGGCTTATAGCCGTAAAGGATGCGGAGTCGGGAAAGAAGATGCTTATGGATACTTCAGATAAAGCGATGCGGCAGCAGTACGCGTTCGCGTTTAAAAGGCACCAGGACTATTGTAAAGAAGTTTTTTTAAGATCAGGCGCGCAGCTGTTAAGTGTGCGTACCGACCAGGATTATATAAAAGTATTACAAGGCTTTTTCAGAGGCAGAATTTAGTAGTAAAGAACTTGAAAACAATTCATCAATATATTCAGCGATTACTTATCGTTTTAAGCATCAGTATGATGAGCGGTAACACCTTTGCCCAGGTTAAAGCAACGGCTAAAAGTGATGCGCGGCAAATCGAGATCGGGGACCAGTTTCACTTGTTCCTGGAGATACAGGTGCCTAATGGCAGCGGTAAACTTTCCTGGGCGAAGATCCCGGAAATGCAGGGCCTGGAAATAGTAGACACCGGGACTGTGGACTCCGCTTTAAACGGCAGAGACCTTATCTATAAACAAAAGCTGACCCTTACGGGTTTCGATTCCGGTGTTTATGTTATCCCCGCTTTTGATTTTCCCTTGGTGGAAGCCTCGGGTAATATCGTTAACATAAAGACCGATACGCTTAACCTGGTAGTGAGCACTATACCGGTTGATACTACTGCAGCAATAAAGCCCATTAAAGATATAGAGGAAGTTGAAAAAGACTGGTGGTCCTATTGGCCCTGGTTTTTAGCCGGCCTGGCCGCTTGTACCCTTCTGGTATTCTTGCTGATCTGGATCTTCAAAGCGATTTCAAGAAAAAGAAAGGCACCTAAAAATGTAGAAAAGCCGGACCAAAAGGCATTACGATTGCTGCAGGAGCTGAAGGCAATGCCTTTTGAAGGCGAAGACGGCCAGAAGCAGTATTTCTCTATGCTGACGCAGGTCGTTAAAGATTATATTGAAGCGCGCTTTGGGATCTCCATAGCGGAAATGACTACAGACGAATTATTGAAAGTAACCAAGCAAAATAATGAATTAAGACCTTTAAGGGCAGAACTGAAGCTGATCTTCAGAACAGCGGACCTGGCAAAATTTGCGAAAGCGACGCCGGGTACTGAAGCGCAGGGCGAATGCCTGGCTGCCGCGGTATTGCTGGTGCGTAAAACCCCAATGGAGCGAGAGGAGGGCGGTAAAGTATAATGCGTATCCCGTTTACCTCCTACCAGTTCGCCGATCCCGGCTACTTCCTGCTGCTGCTTTTATTACCCATTGTTTATTTCCTGTGGAAGCGTTTTTTCAGGAAGCAAAATCCCGCTTATACGCTCTCCACCACTTTAGGTATAGAAAGGCTGCCGCTAAGCCCCAAGGCCCGGCTTATGCCTTATCTTAAATACCTGGGCTACATTGCCGCGGGTTTTATCATTATCGCTTTGGCCCGGCCGCAGGATACCGCGATCAATGAAGCGATAGATGCTGAAGGTATAGACATCGTGCTTAGCCTGGATATCTCGCCGAGTATGGATGCCGAAGACCTGAAGCCCTCCCGGCTGGAAGCTGCCAAAGAGGTGGCCGTTAACTTTATTAAAGGACGCCCTTCAGACCGTATCGGCCTCGTTATTTTTGCAGGGGAAAGCTTTACCCAATGCCCGGCTACCATCGATCATAATGTACTGATCCAGCAATTGGAAAGCCTGCATAGTAACCTGCTGGTAAAGAGTACGGCAATAGGTATGGGGCTGGCTTCCGCGGTAAATAATTTACGCCATTTAAGCGGGAAGAGTAAAGTAGTGATATTGATGACGGATGGCGTCAACGAAGGGGGTACCATAAGCCCGGAAACAGCCCTGGAGATCGCGCAATTGTATGGTATACGTGTGTATACGATCGGGGTAGGGGCCACCGGTGATACCTTTATGCCCATTACTGATGAGAACGGCAATATCATTTCCCGGCAGAAAATGCCGGTAATGATTGATGAGGCTATCCTGACCAAAATCGCCAATGGTACCGGTGGTAAGTATTACCGGGCGACCGACAATGGCTCTTTGCAGAAGATTTATAGTGAAATTGATCAGCTGGAGAAAAGCAAAATCGAGTCTAACAGCCTGGTACAGTATAAAGACTGCTACCGTCCATTCCTCTTAATCGGGCTGGTGCTGCTGCTGTTGCAGTCTTTATTATCCTTAACCTATTTCAGGTCAGTTACCGAATAGAGTTCATCTTATTGCCTGTTACTATAAATAAAAAAGAGCCCTTAAAGGCTCTTTAAATAATCTAAAATCAGCTCCGGTGGTCTGCCGATGATCGCCTTGTCTCCATCAATCAGTATGGGTCTTTGTAAAAATTGGGGCTGGCTGACCAGGATATCCAGGTAGGTATCCTCTGCCAGAGCTTCTGTTCCGAACTGTGCCACGAAATCTTTATCTGTTGTTCTTACAATATGCACAACCGGTAGTTGCAGTTTTTCTAATAGTTTGATCAGCTCGGCTTTGTTCAACGGTTCCTGTAAATAAGGTCTTGTCCTGATATCCAGGCCCGGAAAGAGCTGGCTATAATCCAACGCACAGCTACTTTTAGAGCAATCAGGGTTATGTAGTAAAGTGATCATTAAAACTTATTTTTTAGTTTGGACAAGCTGGCGCCGTTCACAAAGAAACGGTTGATTTTTTCTTCCACTTCAGGGTCCTGGATCAATGGCGGCGCATGGTGTGGCTTCACGCGCGCGTCTATGATCACCGCATCACAACCCCAGTGTTTATGTTCATAAAAACTATTGATCCCATGTATATCATGAGAAGGGTTACTGCGGGTGAACGTGACCCATAAGAAATTATTCAGGTTGGCTGCCGTAAAGTTGGCATCATCTACGATGATGACCACCGGGCATTCTTGTAATGCAGGTGATTGCCCTAAAGCAGCCTGCAGGTATTGCATTTCCACGGTTACCTGCTGGTTGGAAACAAATGCACCCGCCTGGATCGCTATAATGCCCGGCATAACCAGCTGCGGGTTTTTGAAGCCGGGGATTTCATAAAAGACATTAGGTATTTGTGTCGTCAATTGTCTTTTCTGATCGCCGTAAGCGGCAAAGATCACCTTGCTGCCCGCATTGATACCGGTACCGGAATAATCCAGGGTATCAATCGTGGTATTGGTCTGGAAATGCAGGTCTCTTCTGAGGTCTATCCTTTCCAGGATATATTTTAAAAACTCTTTTTCTTTATAAGTGCTGATCGGCTGGCTGTCTTTAGCCGTAATGAATAAATATTTTGCCAGGCTCAGCTGGCCGGTGCCCAGTATGCGGTTCGCGATCGTGAGGATTTCCATCGGCTGCTTAGGGTTTTGGTAAGGAGTATACCTTTCGCTACCTATGGCAAACAGTAAAGGGTGTACCCCTGCGGCGTCTACGGCATGTACTTCTTTTACTCCCGGGATCTCTGATGGGATGGCGTCCCCGGTTAGCTCATGGATCAGGTTGCCGAAAGCGGTATCTTCCTGCGGTGGCCGGCCTACCACTGTAAACGGCCATATGGCGTCTTCTTTGGCATATACTTTTCTTACCTTCATCAAAGGGAAAGGATGCGTCAGGCTGTAATAGCCCAGGTGATCGCCAAAAGGCCCTTCGGGCTTCACGTCTTTAGGGTAGATATCTCCCGTGATCACAAAGTCAGCGTCTGCACTGATCGCGTAGCCGGCATTGTCATAAGCATAGCGAAACCTTCTGCCCGCCAGCAGACCTGCAAATGTAAGCTCGCTTAAGCCTTCTGGTAAAGGCATCACCGCCGATAAAGTATGTGCCGGTGGCCCGCCTACGAAAATGCTGACCTTTAAAGGCTGGCCTTTCCCGTTGGCTTTATTCTGGTGCACACCAATACCCCTGTGGATCTGGTAGTGCATGCCTATCTCTTCATTTTGAATATACTTGTTGCCCGATAGCTGTACCCGGTACATACCCAGGTTGGCATTCATCAAGCCGGGCTTATCGATATCTTCCGAGAAAACCTGCGGCAGGGTAATGAACGCGCCGCCATCCATAGGCCAGTGCCTGATCTGCGGGATGTCGTTGATCCTGATCTCTTTGAAATTCGTAGGAATATGTTTTAATTTTTTAGGTAAAGCTTTCAGGGCGCTCAATCCGGTACTCAGGTGCCGGAACGGGTGTTTCAGCACAGAGGCAGGATTACTTTTTAAAGCAATGATCTCCTGTGTTTTCTCAATCGTATGCCGGAATAAGAATTTGCTGCGCTCGAGGTTACCGAAGATGTTGGAGGCTGCCCTGAATTCAGAACCGATCACATTCTCGAAAAGGAGGGCCGGGCCGTTCATCTCGAAGACTTTTAGATGTAAGGCCGCCATTTCCAGGTCCGGGTCAATGGGCTCAGTCACCCTGATGAGCATTTTATTACGTTCCAGGTCCAAAAGACAATCTTCAAGACTACGATGCAGCATACCTAAAAAATTTAGCTGCAAATATACTATATTGTAAAGGAGGAAATCCTTTCGAAATGCAAAAAGAGCATGAAGTATACTTCATGCTCTTTTGTACTTGTATTAATCGTGTAAATTAGAAAATGTAACGGATACCGAACTGCATACCCCAGGTACTGGATGCAGAAAAGTTATTTCTGAATGGCGTGGTCGGTAAAACGGTTTTATTTTCCTGGTCTCTGATGGTATTCATCTGGAAAGTAGGCACACCGCCCGCGTTGATATTGTCTACTTTCAGCAAACCGTAAGAATAGTCGTTACCGGCATTTAATTGTTTTAAAACACCCCATTCCTTATTCAGTAAGTTACCCACGTTCATAATGTCTAAGCTTAACTGTAGTTTCTGGCCGTTCTTTTTATTCAGGTCGATGTCCTGCATGAACCGGAAGTCAAAGCGGTGCAACCAGGGCATTAAGCCGTTATTACGGTCTACATAGCTGCCTTTATATTTTTCAAGACCATTTTCTTTTACAAATGTTTCAAAAGCACTTCTTTGCTCGGCAGCGGTAAATAATACATCCCCGGAACTACTTTTGATATCTGAAAAGTTCATTTGGTTCATATCATTCGGAATGTACAAAAGGTCTAAAGATACCCCGTCCCTGTTGATGTCATTGCTGTACACATAAGAGAAACGTGCCTGGTTTGCGCCATTGTAGAACACAGAGAAAGTTGTATTCTGAACTTTATAAGAAATATTACCCATGATGCGGTGCGGGATCGCGTATTGCGAATAGCCTAATCTTAATTCATTAGGATCGTTCACGCTGTAGTTATTGCTCCATGCAGATGCCGCGGCTGAACCCGGGTTACCCGTAATGTCTTTAGACGCGGAATAAGTATAGAACAGGGAACCAAACAGGCCTTGTGTATATTGTAAGGTAAGGCCTAAGGTACCGGCGAATGAACTACCCAGGTTGTTGTTACTTAATACCGGTATTACTGTTCCGGTACCGGCATTGTATTTTGCATCATTGGCATTGGCCCATAAGTCCCTGTTGTCGTTTTCAAAATTTAAAGTAGCGGTCGCTGCTTTACGGTTGGCATTGTATTGGTACACGCCTACGATATCTTTAGTATAGATCAGGTCGGCGGTAAGTACCAATGGCGATTGCCCCAGCTTGAAATCCGCGCCCAGGTTAGATCGCCATACCTGCGGCATTTTGAAATTTTTATCGATCAGGGAGAAGGACCCCGGAGCTTTTAAACCGCCCTGTGTAGGAAATTCTTCCGGCAAGGCTTTTACCCAGTGCATCGGGTCTGCCTGCAGACTGGTGATCTTGGCCAGGGTAGCATCGCTTACCGGCTCAAAGGTATTTTGCAGCATACCCGAGTTGGTCGGCATATTGGTAAACCATACGAAAGGAATATTACCGGTGAAGATGCCGGTACCACCGCGTAACTGCAGGCTCCTGTCGCCGTTTACATCATAGTTGAACCCTACTCTCGGGGAGATCAATGGTTTTACGCCTGGCCAGTTGGCAGTACTGAAGGTTGCAGGGTTACCTTTGCTATCTAACAGCTCAATTTTTTCAATAGTAGGATTATTTACCGGTGTGTTCAGGAAGAAAGGCATATCTACACGGATTCCGCCGGTGATGTTCAGTTTATTGTTCACCGCGTATTTATCCTGTACATAAATACCACCTAAAGCGTAGTTGACGCGCGCATAACCGTCTTGTCCGGCATATGGGTAAGTAACACCATATACATCAGGTGCGCCACCGGCCAGGAAGGTGCTGATATCATTATACCGGTAGTAAGAAGTACCCATACGCTTGTAAGAGTTACCAAAGCCCATGTACTGGAAGCTTAAGCCGCCGGTCAGGGAGTGCTTATCAAGGGTATAGGTCAGGTTATTTGTAATGTTGAAATTGTTATTGATCACTTCATTGTCATAAGAGAACAATTCTGTACCAAAGCTCATGTAGTTCGTACCGTCTTTCCAGATGTCCACGAATGGGAACAGATCTCCTGTAGTACCGCGCACGTCATTGATACGGCTGTAGGTTGCCAGTAACTGGTTGCTCATTTTATTGTTGAGTTTTGAGTTTAACTCTGCGGTTACCGAGCTTACTTTGTTTTCCTGGGTATAGTTTCCGTGCTCAAAGACCATGGATTCTTTACTGATACGTGCGGCACTGGAACGTGGGTTAGGACCGGAACTGGCATTGGCGCCAAATTGGTTTTTACCCATCATGGTATTGTAACGTAAGGTCAGTTTGTGGTTGTCATTGATGTTCCAGTCCAAACGCAATAGACCTTTAATGTTTGAATTCACATAATTATCGGCATAACCCTGGAACCGGCCCGGGTCATAACCATATTTAGTCTTCAGGTAATTGGAAACGCTGTTCAGGTCGGATTCCAATACCCTGGTTACGTTGGCCCCGGCATCAGAACCGGTTTTGTTGGCCAGCCAAGGATTACCCGGGTTGCTGGAACGCTCATATTCCAAAGATCCGAAAATGAATAATTTGTTTTTGATTATCGGTGCACCGATGCGGCCACCGATAATACGGTTATTAGTCCTTGCAGAGGTCGCTAACGTTTGTTCTGCCACATCAAGACCGGTAAAGGATTTAGGGCGCTCATACAGGTAAACACTTCCTGTTACCTGGTTGGTACCGCTCCTGGTGATCGCGTTGATACCAGCCCCGGTAAATCCCGTCTGGCGTACATCATAAGGCGCTATGTTTACGGACATTTCTTCTACCGCGTCTAAAGAGATGGGCTGATTGCTGCCGCCAGGCAAAGGATCAGAATTTAAACCGAATGCGTTATTGAAATTAGCCCCATCAATCTGCAGGTTGTTATAGCGGCCGTCTCTGCCGGCAAAGCCATTGCCATTAGCTTGCGGGGTAAGGCGGGTGAAATCAGTTAAGCTCCTGCTGATGGAAGGGAGTCGGTTTAATGTGCGGTTATTGATATTGGTAGAAGCACCTGTTCTTTCACTGTTCAGAATATCATTTCTGAAGGCGGTAACGGTAACGCCGCTTAATGCTTCTGAAGAGCCGGAAATTTTTGCATTCAGGATATAATCTTCTCCTAAGTTCAGGTAAATATTATCAAACGTTTTTTGCCCGGTGCCCACCGCTTCAATGCTTACGGTATAGGGGCCGCCCGTTCTCATTCCCTGTACCACAAAAATTCCTGTTTCAGAGGTTACTGCCTGGTATTTTGTACCCGATGGCGTGTGCACGATCTCTACATAAGCTCCCGGAATGGTTTCATTGTTTTCATCTTTTACTGTACCTCTCATACCTGAAGTGGTTACCTGGGCAACAGCTACTACAGAGCTTGACAGCAAGGCTGCGGATAATCCTAATGTAATTTTGCTCCTCATAATTTTTTGTATTGTGAATTTGAAGGCAAAAGTATCCAGCGGATATTACGATTGTATTAAGGCAGCATTAAGAAACAAAGAAAAGGAGGCCTGATGCAGGCCTCCCGGGTAATAATATATTGATCTGATCAATTATGCTTGTTTCAGAAATTCTTCCCAGCTCCTGAGTTGTGTACCTTTTAATACACGCGGGAATTTATTCATCGCGCCAAACTTACCCATATGTTTCAGGTAGTCGATGAAGGTTTCTTTAGGCAACACCTCAACAAAGACTTCTTTCAGGGCCGACTGACGTTCTACGGCATAGTCATCGTTAAGCTTACACATTGTTCTGTCTATGATCTCATTTATTTTTTCTTTATCAATATTTGGATCGTCACAGCCTATGAACCAACGGTGGGCAAACCTGTTTTCATAAGGAAAACCGGCAACGGTAAACTCTCCGATATCCATACCAGTTTCGCAACGCAGGGCATCTATGGTTTTATTGATATTGTCTACAGACATGTGTTCCCCGCAAAGACTTAAAAATTGTTTGGTCCTGCCGACGATCACGATCTCCGCTTCGCTAACGGAAGTAAAACGGACTACATCCCCGATAATGTATCTCCAGGCACCGGAGCAGGTAGACAGCATTACCGCGTAATCAATACCTTTTTCTACTTCATGTATAAATTTTGTTGTGGCTGTCGGTTTTATTTCCCCTTCATCCGTAAAGTTCTCTTCATTAAATGGAACAAATTCATAGAAAATGCCTGTATTTAATTCCAGTTTAATCCCGTCAACTCCCGGCCTGGCCTGGAAGCCGAAGGAACCTTCAGAGGCCATGTAGGTTTCGATATTGGTTACCGTTTTGGCATAAAGCTTTTTGAGGGGTTCCCGGTAAGGCTCAAAAGCTACCCCTCCATGTATATATACCGCGAAGTTGGGCCATATATCATGGATGTTGTTTAAATGATGTCTTTTAATGATCTCTTCCAATACGATTTGTACCCATGCCGGTACACCACATATGGTACCTACATCCCATTTAGGGGCATTCTCAACAATGAGTTTGATACGATCTTCCCAGTTAGGTGTTTTTGCGATCTTTTTCCCGGGCTTATACATTAACCTCGAAAAAAGGCGGGGCATGTTTTTGGCGCTGATGCCGCTCATATCTCCTTCGAAATAATCGTCTTTCTCCATCAGCGTTGTGGTCCCGCCCAGCATCAGTACGCCTTTACCGAAAGCTGCCGAGGGGATATCAAAATTGGTTAGCGAATAGAACTGCTTCATCGCTACTTTTTTGGTCGACTTGATCATGTCGCTGGTCACCGGTATATGCTTACTGGCAGATTCAGAAGTGCCGGAACTTAAAGCGAAATATTTTACTTTGCCCGGCCAGCTTACATTTTCTTCCCCGTCCAGGCACCTGTGCCACCAACGGTTAAACATGGAGTTGTAATTATGATAAGGAATATTGGCCTTGAAGTCTGCAATGAAATCCATAGACTCGCCGAGCATGGTATCAAACTTGTATTCTTTGCCGAATGAAGTATAACGGGCTTTCTCAAGGAGCTTTTTCAGCGTCTTTTTTTGAATACTCCAGTTATTATCTCTTTTTTTTGTAAATCTTTTTCTGATTTTTAAAGAACGGGCAATGATTTCTCCTATTATGGCCATTACTGTATTTTGATGTTATTTTTTAGTTTCGAGGGCGAAATTAATCATTTATTAATTGAAGAATTTGCCAAAAAATAATTCTTTTTATTATTGTATGTTTTCATTGCGGAAAAAAAGGCTGTTGCGGCAGGTATTTTAGATGTCCTGCATATCCTGCGCCCATTTTTTAAATACTCTTTTCACGCTTATCTGGCCTACAATAGCGTCATTCAGCAAAGCCAGGTTTTGAGGATTAATCTCCAGCTCCTGGTGATAAATGTTTATGGATTGTTTGATGGGAAATGTTTCCAGGTCGGAAACCGGCAATTCGAATTCGCATATATAAGCTATAGGGCAGGTTGTAGCATCCAGTTCCTGGGAGATCTGTACCGCGTATCCTTCATTTAAGACAGGGTTGCACAGATAGTGCTCCGGGAACCTTTTCCAGCCCATAGACTCTATAGCTTCAAGCATGTCATGATTTACAGGCCAATACAGCTTGATTGTTTCATACGTTTTCATTGCAAGAATTTTTTAGAAAGGAGGTTAATCCCGTTAGTGAATTTGCTCCATAGAAAAATATCCGCTTCAATAAAATAATTGCCTGTCTTTACTCTTTGTAAAATTACAAAATATATATTGAATTATTATGGAATAAATACCAAAGCCGGAATATGAAAGAAAGCATGGAGCACTAAATATTATTTGTATAATTATATTTCAAATTGGTAATTTGATCTTAAAATTAGTGCAGTAAGGCGAAAATGATTTACAGATTTTATATATTGTGTAATATATTGTCAAAAGTGCCGCAATGCTTTGTTATAAAGCTTTTTGCGCTTATTTTTGCTTATACGGCTACATGAAGAAGGTATTAAAAATATTTATGTACATCATATTGTCAATACTGGTTCTGGTAATCGGGTTGATAATAACTATTAATACCCCCTGGGGAAAAGAACAGATCAGGAAATACGCGGTCAGCTTTTTACAGAAAAAGCTGGATACGCATGTGGCTATAGGCAAGATAGATTTTAGTATCCCGTCCTCAGTTAATTTATCCGGTGTACTGGTGCTGGATAAGGCGCAGGATACCATGCTCCGCATTGACCAGCTGGATGTCAATATCAATATGCTCAAGCTGATTGAAGGCAAGATATCTGTAGGCAAACTGGTTTTGGACGGGGCAGATGTGCACATGTACCGTACCGCTACAGATACAAATTACAATTACCAGTTCGTTGTGGATTCCTTTGTTGGCAAGCCAGAAGCGACCAGGCAGGAAGTGATCGATACTGCGCAGGCATCGCCTATATACCTTGATGCCGGCACCATATCTATTACCAATACCCGGTATCGCCTGAGTGATACGATCGGCGGAACACTTTTCGGCATAAGGGTTAACAGCCTGGTGCTTAAACCCCGGAATATCGATCTGAATACCATGCGTTTTGAGGTGACCGAGCTTACAGGAGATACTATCAATTCTTACTTTTTTAGCCTGCCTTCAGTTTTGCCACCTTCGCCACCCGATACCAGCGAAGCTTCAGACGTGGTGCTGGTCGTGGATAAATTATTGCTCAACCGGGCCAATTTCGCCATGAAGGACAGTACCTCCGGAATGAATTTTGATATTTCGGCCAAAGAGCTTTCGGCGGCGATGCCCTGGTTTAGTTTAATTGAGCAGAAGATCAATGTCGATTATTTTAACCTGGTACAGGCCAATACTTCTATCTCGTTCAATAAAACAAACGTTCCAAAAGCCCCGGAACCGGAGCCTGTAAAGGCCTCAACGGATACCGCGTCCTGGAGGGTCACCTTAAATGACCTGCTGTTGAAAGAGGTCGGGTTTAAATTTGATGATAACCTGAAGCCTAAACTGAAAGACGGGATCGACTATGCCCACATGGACGTAAAGAACTTCTACCTTACCGCAAGTGATGTATTATATAGCGTAGATACCATTTCAGGGATCATTAAAAACCTTTCTTTGCTGGAAAAAAGCGGTTTGGATATACAGACCCTGAGGACTGCCTTTACCTATCATGCGAAAGGCGCTATCCTGGACGAGTTTTACCTGAAAACGCCCAATACTTTATTGCAGGATAAGATGGCGGTTTCTTACCGCTCTTTGGACCAGCTGGATAAAGAAATGGGTAAAATGAACCTGGACCTGGCCCTTAAACAAAGTGTGGTAGGCTTTAAAGACCTGTTTATCTTCCTGCCGGAGTCCCAGAAAAAGCAATTGCGGGACTACAGGAACCAACGCGTGAACCTGACCCTTATCGCGAAAGGGCCCCTGGAAGCGTTAAATATTAATAAATTGTTTTTACAAGGCTTGACCCGTACTGCCATTGATGCCAATGGGGTATTGTACGGACTTCCTGATGGCGGTAAATTGCGCTACGATCTCAATGTAGCTAATTTAAGCAGTGCCTATAATGACATAAAACCATTCCTGCCGCCTTCCGTACAAAAGCAAGTCAGCGTTCCGGCCTGGTTTGCCATTTCCGGAAAGATCAGTGGTACGACAACCGCCTACAGGCCTAACCTGAAGATCAGGACGGCTGATGGAGATGCCGATATCAATGGCTTTATGGATATGACAAGATCGGGGAAAGAATCCTATGATTTGTTGCTGGTGACCCGCGGGCTCAACCTGGGTAAAATCCTAAAGATGGATAGCCTGCTGGGCCGCGTCTCTATGAACGGTAAAGTAAAAGGTGTGGGTTTTGATCCAAAAACAATGGACGCGACACTGGACGCTACTATTGCCGAAGCCTTTTTAAACGGCTATAATTACCGGGACTTTACGGCAAAAGGCCATATGAAAGGTAAGCTGGGTGAAATAGACCTGAAATCAAGAGATCCCAATGCATTCATGACCATGCAGGCTTATATCAATATGAGTAATGAATACCCGGCCATTACTTCCAAACTTGATATTGAATATATCAACCTGAAAGAACTTAAATTGACCACACAGGATATCGTATTTACCGGAGCCATTGATATGGACGTGCCTTCCACCAATCCCAACTACCCGGAAGCAATGGTCAATATTAATAATCCTTTCGTTACGATGAACGGAACGACTTATGTCCTCGATAGTATTTACCTGTATTCCAAACCGGTAGATAGCATGCAGGATATCCACTTATCCCTGGGTAATATTGTCAACGCGCGATTGACCGGGCATGTCCCGGTTACTAAAATGGGTGATGTGATCCTGGCGCATGTCAACAGGTTCTACCGCCTGAATGATCAGAAATATTTGCAACCTTTAGGTTACGACATGAATTTGTCCGGCTCGGTTAATTACCACCGCTTATTCCGGCAGTTAGTACCAGAATTAAGACCATTTGATACGGTAAGATTTTATGCCCTGGCCGACTCCAGGAACCTGGACCTGGGCTTGACCGCCCCGCGCCTGCGTTACTCGGATATGATCATTGATACGCTGGGCTTCTCCGCTGTAGAACAGGATAGTGCACTTGCTTATGTACTTTCGATCAATAAATTTACGAAAGGTGGGATTGAATTTTATAACTCCTCTTTATTCGGGAGTGTAAAAAATGATAGTATCAGCTCTTTCCTTAACCTGACCGACCGGGAAGGTGTGGACCAGTTCGGCTTAGGGGTTTATACTGCTATCGATCCGCAGGACAATATTCATCTGAAATTGGCTACCGGCTTAAAGTTGAACTATGAAGACTGGACTGTAAACCCGCTGAACCGGGTAATACTGGGCGCACAGGATAAAGGCTTTTTTGTAGATGCATTACAGTTGAGCAGCGGAAATCAATCTATAGGCGTTCAGAGCCAGGACACGACTTTTAACAGCCCGTTCCGCCTGGCGATCAAAAACTTTACCATTGCCAACATTACCCGGATGGTGAGTAAAGATACCATTCTTGCCGATGGCTTGCTGAACGTGGATGCCACGCTGGATCTGAGAGGAGAATTTGCAAAAATCAACGCGGATGCGCGTGTAGACAGCCTGCAGGTTTTAGGTGCGGGATTGGGTAATTTATCTTTAAACGCGCTTAACGAATCTGCAGATGCTTACCAGGCAAAACTTAACTTAGTAGGCAATGGCAATGATCTTGGCGTCAATGGTCATTATTATACTAAAGCGCAGAATGGCAACGAACTGGATTTTAATGCCGATGTTAAATCTTTTGCTTTGAAAAGTATTGAAGGCATCACTTTTGGCGCCATCAGGCAAAGTAGCGGTACGCTTTGGGGTAACCTGAAGATAAACGGTACACTGACTAACCCAAAGATTGATGGCAGACTGAATACCCAGGACCTGCAAACAACCTTATCGGCTTTCAATACGCTTTTACGTATGCCTAAAGAGCAGATCGATTTTGTTCCGGGCAAAGGCTTGAGCTTTTCTGATTTTGAGATCTATGACCGCTTCAACCGTAAAGCCACGCTAAACGGGGACCTGATCACTAAAAACTTTACAGAGTTTGCGCTCAATGCACGTTTTAATGCGACGAAGTGGGAAGCGATGAACTCTACTAACCGGGATAATGAATCTTTTTACGGCCGTATGCTCCTGAGCGCCAACCTGGGACTGACCGGGCCTATGACCGCGCCTGCCATTGACGGTAACATTACCATACATGACAGTACAGATTTCCATTATGCTTTACTGGATAACCCCGAACTGGTATCTAATGAAGGGATCGTAGAGTTTTATGATAGTAAAGTGATCGAGAACCTGGACGAGTTTGGAGAAAAAATGGATCGGGCCAAATACCTTTTATCCCAGAGCTCTTCTTTAAATGTAAATGTAGATATTGAGAAAGATGCCCAGTTTACGATACTGATCGACCCGGAGACCGGTGATAAATTGAATGTAAAAGGTAAAGCATTCCTGAATGCCAACCTGGGATCTGATGGTAATATGGCCCTGGCCGGTACTTATGAACTGGAAGACGGGTATTATGACCTGAGTATCGAGATCATTAAAAAGAAATTTAAAATACAAAAAGGAAGCATTATACAGCTGGCAGGAGATCCATTAGATGCCGAAGCGAATATTACGGCTATCTACGAAGCCAATGTGGCGCCTTATGACCTGCTTCAGAACCAGGGGCAGCAAGATGAATCTGTTGTCTTCCGGCAGAGAGTACCCTTCCAGGTACTATTGAAAATGAGTGGTAAAGTCATGAAGCCGACCATTAGTTTTGATATCGTAGTTTCAGAAAAGGGGAACACGACCCCGGACAATATCCGGGCCCCGGTGGAAGCTAAATTGAATGAGCTACGGAATAACCCGACGGAAATGAATAAGCAGGTAGTGGCGGTATTGGCTTTAGGCCGCTTTATTTCTGAAGATGTCTTTAGTGCCAGTGGCGGTGGCCTGGGGCTTGAGAATGCTGTGCGCCAGAGCGCCAGCCGCTTCCTGAGTGAGCAGCTGAATCGCATGGCCGGCGACCTCATCGCGGGTATCGAACTGGATTTTGGTTTGAACACTTCAGAAGATTATTCTACAAAGACAAGGGTAAACCGTACCGATCTGAACGTGACCGCCTCCAAGAGGCTGTTTAATGACCGCCTGAAAGTTTCTATAGGGAATGACTTCCAGTTGGAAGGGCAGGCAACGACTAATGCTAATCCCAGCTATCTGCCCGGCAACCTTTCCGCCGATTATATGATCACACCAGACGGAAGATATGTATTAAGAGGTTACCGGAAAACAGAATTGCAGAATATTATCAATGGTTTTATTATTGAAACCGGTTTGAGCTTCAGGTTGGGATTAGAGTACAACCGTTTCAGGCAATTGTTGCTGGGCCGGAAAAGGTATCGCGAGTATATGAGGAAGCGCAGGGAAGAAGAGCGCAGGCAGCAGGAAGAGCAAAACAGAACGAGCCAGTCGCTCGGGATTATTTACGAATTGAACAGGAAGAATAAAAACATAATCAAGATCGGTGAATAGAAATCTGACCTATACATATTGGTTGAAATCTTTAAGTTTATTACTGGCCCTATGGGGAGTAGCCTCCTGTGCTTCTTATAAAAATCATTTGCCGGATAAGGACACGCTTTATATAGGCAGTAAGCTTAAAGTCATAGACAGCCAGATCACAGAGCGCTCGGCATTGGAAGATGAATTGAAGGAGGCCATAAGGCCCAAGCCGAATAAAAAGATCTTCGGCTTACGCTTCAAACTGGGCGTGTATAATACGGTGGGTGAGCCTAAATCCGAGAAAGGCATGCGCAAATACCTTCGGGATAAGATCGGGGAACCACCGGTGCTGGGCAGTACTTTCAACCTGAACAGGAATCAAAATATCCTTTACAATAAATTACAGAACAATGGTTACTTTAGTCCAGAGGTGAGGGCAAAAAGAATAGACGACACAGTAGCCCGCAAAACTTCAGGAGCATTTGAGATAATTGCCGGGAAGCGAAAATATTTCCGGTCAGTGGATTTCCTGGAAGGAGATACCTCTGATATTGCTATTGAAATCAGAAGTGTCGCAGAGGGCACCCTGATCAAAAAAGGTAACCCTTACTTCCTGGATGCTATTTCAGCCGAGCGCAATCGTATTGACCTGGAGCTGAAAAATAAAGGCTACTATTATTTTTCCCCTGATTTCCTGATTGCCCGTATAGATACCGGCCTCAATGCCGACTCCCTGGACGTGCACCTGACCCTGAAATATGAAGCGATGCAGCCGAAGGCTTTCCAGGTATACCATATAAAGGATATTTATATCAACTCTAACTATATAGTACGTACCAGTACTAATAATAACAACCGCCGGGATACTGCTCAAGGGACTGTCAGGCGTACACCGCAGGTAGATACGATCAATTATGAACTTTTTAATATTGTTAAGCGCAGGGAAGAAAATTTTAAACCGTTTTTATTCAAATCCTCAATAGCATTTAAACCCGGTGATGTCTATTCAAGAAGGGTACAGAATCTCTCATTGAACAGGCTGGTGAGCCTGAACGCGTTTAAATTCATTAAAAATGATATGGTCGAAAGCTATGACAGTACAGGACGGCCTATGCTGAGCGCTATCTATTTGCTGACACCCTATCCTTCAAAATCATTGAACCTTGAAACTTCTGCTTTTTCACAAAACGATAGCCGGGTAGGTTCCCGGGTTTCCATAGGCTGGCGGCACCGCAATATCCTGAAGGGGGCTGAGCAGCTGGAGGTAAAGCTCACGGGTGGCTTTGAAATGCAATATGGCGGGGATATGAAAATACCTAATCTCTACCAGGGAGGGATAGAAACGAATCTCACGGTTCCGCGCCTGCTGTTTGCAAGATCTTTAGGACTATCCTCCAATAGTAATTTTGTGCCTAAATCCAATATTAAGCTGGGTTACAATTACTATTTAAGAGAAACGGCTTACCGCTTGAATACCTTTAACTTAGGTTTGGGCTACCAGTGGAAAGAAGCAATTAATAAAGACCATAAATTATACCCGATCAATGTCACTTATGTAAGAACGGATACGATCGGTACTACTACAGATTACCGGCTGAGTAATATCTTGTTCAATGGGGTTATTATCGGGCCTACTTACCAGTTTACTTACAATTCTATTGTTGCAGGCCGCCAGGACCTCAATTTCTTTTTTGATGGTTTGGTGGACTTATCCGGTAATATCCTGGGAATTGCTCAGGGCGCTAAGCTAAGTGAACCCAGTAAAAAGATCTTTGGTGCGAACTTTGCACAATATATTAAGCTGCAGACTGATTTCCGGGTCTATAAAAACTTTGGTAAACAGAGCATGTGGGCCAGCAGGTTATTCCTGGGTGCCGGCTATGCTTATGGCAATTCCTATAGTATGCCTAATGTGAAACAGTTCTTTGTAGGCGGGGCCAGCAGTTTAAGAGGTTTCCGGTCCCGTATGTTAGGCCCCGGAACCTATCACCAGGATTCTTTGCCGGATGCAGAACGCTTCCTGGAGCTATTAGGAGATATTAAACTGGAGGCGAATACAGAGTTCCGTTTCCCGATCTATAGTACCTGGGCCAAAGGGGCTGTTTTCGCGGATGCCGGGAATATCTGGCTGTGGCGCGATAACCCGGAAATGCCGGGTGGTAAGTTCAGCAGCGATTTCCTGAAGCAAATCGCGGTAAACGGTGGTATCGGCCTGAGGTTTGATTTTTCCATTATCGTATTACGTACCGACTTTGGTATTCCTTTACGAAAACCATGGTATGAACCTGGTAACCGATGGGTAATCGATGAAATTAATTTTGGCTCGCCCAAATGGCGCCGGGAAAATATTATCTTCAACCTGGCGATTGGTTATCCCTTCTAACCGGAGTTTAAGCTTACTTATTTTAAAATACAAATCACCTTGCTTAAAGGTGATTTTTTTTGTTAAGCAAATACTTTTTTAATATGTTAAATCGTTTTAACTACGAAAATAATCCTCTTTATGAATAAGCAAAAGATTGCAGGCATAGCGCTGCTGGGCTTCAATGCATTGTCGCTTAACGCCCAGGAAACGGAACCCGGAAAGAACAAATTGATGAATACTTTTAAAGAAAGGAAAACGGAACTGGGGGCGCTGGGCCAGATATTTTATGGCCCCAGGGAATTCAGGGGCCAGGCCCTCATGGGGATTCAGTTTAAGCGTTGGGTAAAACCGGATATCGCATTCAGAGTTATGGCCGCTTATAATCCCTATAATTATTCACAAAGGCCTTATGTGAAAGAGCGATATAGTGCCGATTCACTTAAAGTCCAATATAGCAGGAGTAGTGTAGACATGATCGCGCTTGGATTCGGGATAGAAGTACAAAGGCAATTTTACAAACGCGTATTCTTTTTTGCAGGCCTGGAATTACTGGCCGGGTATGGAACCGGAACAACGACCAGCTTTTCAAAAATTGTACCTGTGGAGGATATATATTATACATATATGGGCAGTATTAATCCGGATTACGATGCAACTTTTTACAGGAAATCCTATGCGAAAGTACTGCCGGGTGTAGGGGCAAAGATCGTTTTTGATAAAATCAACTTTGGCCTGGAAGCACAGTTTGCCAGTATCGGTATTGATTCAGAAAGCAACGGAACACGCAGAACAACGATGCCTAATATTGATTTATTGGGTAATATGGCTTATCGTTTCCATGTAGACTACCGGTTTTAATTCAGGATAAATGAAATAAAAAAGCGATTGACTATAAAGTCAATCGCTTTTTCTAAATTTATTAAGCTTAGCAATACATTTCGTAAGCAGATTTCAGGTTGGCTGAGATCATTTCCGCGGAGCGGCCTTCGATCATATGGCGCTCGATCATATGTACCAGTTCACCGTCTTTCAGCAATGCGATAGCAGGAGAAGAGGGGGGGTAAGGTAACAAATGTTTACGCGCTGCAGCTACACCTTCTACATCAAAACCTGCAAAAGAAGTGGTTAAGTGATCCGGTTTTTTACCTTCACCTTGTAAGGAATCCAATACTCCGGGACGGGCAGTACCTGCCGAGCATCCACATACAGAGTTGATAAACAATAAGGTAGTTCCGCTTTTGTTTAAAGCCGCTTCTACTGCTTCAGTATTTACTAATTCCTGGAAACCCTTGGAAGTCATTTGTTCTTTCATCGGGCTTACTAATTCTGCTGGGTACATATTTATAGTCTTTTATGTTTTTCGGTTAAAAAATTAATCTTCGCAAAGATATCACTTATTCACCCATCCTACAATAAATTCCGGTGAACAAGCTATACAAAAAGCTTATACTTACTACATTTGTGGAAACTTTTACACAATTTTATGCAAGCGGTCCACCTTTTCCAAAAAGAAGATTTATGTCAATATTGTAGCCCCCGTGAAGGCGAAATGAAAATCGGGCAAACGATCCTGCTGCCTGAAAACAGCAACTGGAAAAGCTGGCTGGTGAACCAGAAGGCGCAATTCGTATTACTGGGCATACCGGAAGACATTGGTGTGCGGGCCAATGGTGGCATCGGGGGGGCGCAAACAGCCTGGGAATCCTTCCTGAAAGCTTTTTTAAATATACAGGATAACACTTTCCTGAAAGGTAAGCATATGATATTGCTGGGCACAGTTGCCGTACAGGAATTGATGGAGCAATATACACCCGATGCGACCCCTGCCGCATTGCGGGAAGGGGTGCTGGCATTGGATGAACTTTTATACCCGGTGATTGAGGCGATAGTAAGTGCGCGTAAAATCCCGATCCTGATCGGTGGCGGGCATAATAACGCTTACCCATTATTAAAAGGCCTGAGTGTCGCCAAAAACGAAGCGGTCAACGCGATCAATCTCGATGCGCATGCCGACTTCAGAGCACAGGAAGGGCGACATAGCGGTAACGGGTTTAGTTATGCCTATGCGGCAGGCTATCTTAAAAAATATGCGGCATTAGGTCTGCACCAGGCTTATAATAATTCGGCCATAATGGAACAGTTCGCCACTAATCCCGACCTGAAAGCAATCTGGTTCGAGTCTATATACCTGCAACAGGAGCTTACTTTTAAGCAAGGACTGCAGCAGACTTTAGCGCATGTTAAAGACCAGTTTTTCGGTGTTGAGCTTGACCTGGATTGTATCACCGATACTTTAAGCAGTGCACAAAGCCCTTTAGGCTTCAGCCGTACAGAAGCCTGGCAATATGTTTTTGACTGCGCCGCCCAATCAAAAGCCGTTTATCTGCACCTGACCGAAGGTGTAGCGGTAAGAGCGGACGGGGCGCAATACCCCATGACGGGTAAATTGCTGAGCTACCTGGTACAGGCATTTATAAAAGGAAAACAAAAGCTGTAAATAACACTTGATTATCATTGATTATAAGGATCGCCTTCCTGTAATTTGCCCTCAATGTAGTATCTTTGTCAGCTATAGTTAAACGAAAAATATGGTAGATACATTAAGCCCATACTGGACCTACTCGGTAGAAGGATATAAGCCGGCAGATATTGCAGGAGAGGAGTTGATTATCTGGAAAAACGGATGTTGTGTCTATATCTATAGCGAGCAGGATATCCTGGAAGCGCATGTTTATACTACTGAAACACCCTGGGAGTCTGTCTTTTTTGAAAAAATATTGCTGAATGAAGCAATGGGCCAGTATAACCAGAAGATCCGCAAAGTATGGATCGCTGATGAACGCTCGTTGATCATACCGGATAAATTATACCTGGGAGAAGCTTCTAAATTATGGTTGAAACGCCTGCACCATATTGGCGCGGATGATGAGATATTTGCCAACCCCATTCCGGAAATTAATACCCATATTGTGTATGCCTACGATGCCGGGATCGCGGTATTGATGAAAAAATATTTTAACCACATGGACGTTTTTTCCCTTTCCCGCTTTTCATTAAGCAATCTAAAGCAATTCGGCAGCAATGAAAGTGTGGCGAGCTTAATACTGTTAAAGAATACGGCTTTATTAAGCGTTACGAACGCCGGTAAATTGCTGGCGCACCAGACTTTTGAGTTTGAAACGGTTGAAAATGTAGTGTATAAGATCGCGTTGATCGCGGAGAAAAATGATTTTGACCCGATGATGGTCCACTTTAATGTGACCGGTATCATAGACTCGGTAGAAGAATTTGCATTAGACCTGAGAGCTTACTTTAAGCAGGTAGATATCATGACCGGAGATAACGGGCCAATTTTAGAATTATTAAAACAAATCAAAGCATGCGGATAATCGGCGGTAAATTCGGCGGGCGTAAATTCCAGCCCCCGGCAAAATTGCCCAATACCAGGCCTACTACGGATATCGCTAAAGAAGGACTGTTCAATACCTTACAGCATTTAGTAGATTTTGAAGACGCGCGTACGCTGGACCTTTTTGGAGGTACCGGCAGCATTAGTTATGAGCTGGCTTCAAGAGGAGCTACAGACCTGACCATTGTAGAGCGTGACCGGGTACCTTTCGGTTTTATCAAAAAGACAATGGAGGAGCTTAAAGTGGCAGGCGTTAACCTCGTCTTCGGGGATGTATTCCGGTTCCTGTCTACCTGTAACGAAAAGTATGATTTTATTTTTGCAGGTCCCCCTTATGCCCTGGAGGAAATAGATGACCTGCCGCGTATTGTATGTGAACGTAACCTGATCGCAGAAGATGGCGTTTTTGTACTGGAACATACCCCGCGTAATAATTATGAAGATCATCCAAATTTATTTAAAGTAAAAAACTACGGGACCACAGTTTTCTCTTTTTTTGGCCCGGAAGTTGTAGTAAAATAAATAAAAAGTCAATCGCGATTTATGAATGAAATCAACCAAAATCAATCCCTATACAATGACCTGGTCCGGGACTGGCAGGAGCAAAAAGCATTGATCAAAGAGCAGATCAAGCTGATAGATCCTATGGCTACCTCGCTGCGAAAATCGACCGCGCAAAGATTCCTGAGCGCCACATTGAATGTAATGATGGAAATACTGATGTATCTCCTGGCCATAGGCAGTATCGCTTACCTGTTCTTTTTAGATAACCTTGGGCCGTTTTACATCCTGGGGAAAATAACCACTACACCGGAGCTCAAAACTTTATTTCCCGGCAGCGATCTTTCCAGCTTCGGTATGGCTATTAAAGGATTGTTTGTGGTGATTGCCATATTGTTTTTGATCATTGGGCGTATGCTGGCCAATATCCGGCACAAGAATGCGACATTGAGCCTTGCGGGTAAAAATATGAAGACCATTTCCGGGCAGCACCTGGCCAGGAAAAGCGAGATAGAGTCCCTGGAACAAAAACATATCATGGTTTTGCCCCAGACAGATATAAATGTTGATTCCATAGAGGTGATCAAAAAAGATGAAGACCACAACGATATACTCCTATAATTAATTTTATGATATTCGAAAAAGTACAGGAAACCGTAGCTTTTATCAGCAGCCGGGTCAACAAGCTGCCCCAATATGCGGTAATATTAGGCTCCGGCCTGGGTGGGCTCACTAAAGCCATTGATAAAACGCATGAAATTCCCTATTCCGAGATCCCTAACTTTCCACAGTCCACCGTAGAAGGACATGATGGTAAACTGATCTTCGGTACCATAGGCAATAAGCCGGTGATGATGATGGCAGGCCGTTTTCATTACTACGAAGGGTATAGTATGCAGGAAGTTACTTTCCCGATGCGCGTCATGAAAGCCTTAGGGGTGCATACCATGATCGTAAGCAATGCTGCCGGCGGTATGAATAAAGATTTCCGGATTGGTGATATTATGTTCATCCGTGACCATATCAACCTGTTCCCGGAGCATCCTTTAAGAGGTAAAAACGATGAACGTTTAGGCGTACGTTTCCCGGATATGAGCGAACCCTACAACCTGGAATTGCTGGATAAGGCGCATGCTATAGCAAGAGATCATGATATTGATGTTAAGGAAGGGGTATATGTAGGATTGCAGGGACCTACTTTTGAAACCCGCGCCGAGTATAAATGGCTACATGTGATCGGTGGCGATGCCGTGGGTATGAGTACCGTACCCGAAGTGATCGTGGCGATTCATAGCGGAATGACCGTATTCGCGGCCAGCATCATTACCGACCTGGGTATTCGTGAAGAACTGAATACCATCACCCACGAAGAGGTTTTGGCCGCTGCTAACGAGGCTGCACCTAAGCTGGAAAAAATTGTTTCTGAATTAATCAAATCAATATAGTTTTATGAAAAAGATATTATTAGCTGCCGCGGTTGCCTTCGCGCTTACTTCATGCGGAGGGAACAAGACTGCTGCCAATGCAGACGGGCATGATCATAGCGAGCATGCAGGACATGACCATGGTACGGAGCAAACGGCCGATAAAGGTACTGCTGCTACACCGGAAACAGCCCCTAAATATACTGATAAAGACCCGGTATGTGGTATGGACCGCAATGAGAAATGGACCGAATTTACTGTGAAAGGTACAGATACGACCTGGTTCTGCAGCCCGGTGTGCAAAGAGCAATTTGATGCCGATCCTGCCAAGTTTCCTAAAAAAGCATAATTTATAAAGTAAATATTTACTTTATTGTCCCGGGTTAGTGCCCGGGATATATACCTGAAGCGGCAAGCTCAATAGTATTTGGGTTTGCCGCTTTTTGAGAATTGCAGCTCTGTATATTACCAATTTTAGAAGCTTTTATGAATGATCATTTTCCATTTATGCAGCGTGCCCTTTACCTGGCCCGGTTGGGTGCGGGTAGTGTAGCGCCTAATCCTTTAGTGGGTGCCGTCCTCGTACATGAAGGGCGCATAATCGGGGAGGGCTGGCACCGGCAATATGGCCAGGCACATGCCGAGGTCAATTGTATCAGCAGTGTAAGGCCCGAAGATCAGCATAAAATCAGGGAAAGTACTATTTATGTTACCCTGGAACCCTGCGCGCATTTTGGGAAAACCCCGCCCTGCGCGGCCCTGATCATTCAACACAAAATTCCCAGGGTGGTGATCGCTTGTGTAGATACCTTCTCTGAAGTTGCAGGTAAAGGTATTCAACAATTAAGGGATGCGGGCATTACTGTAGAACTGGGCATCATGGAGCAGGAAGCGCGCTGGCTGAACCGGCGTTTCTTTACCTTCCACGAAAAGAAAAGGCCGTATGTGTTCCTGAAATGGGCCGAGAGCTCAGATGGCTTCATCGCACCGGAAAATGGCCGGAAAGTAATGCTGAGTAATACTTTGGTACAAAGATATGTGCACAAAATGCGCCACGGGGAAGCCGCGATCCTGGTAGGCTACAATACCGCCCTTGCAGATGATCCGTTCCTGACCGACCGTTTCTTTGGTATCCAACAACCTTTAAGAATTGTGTATGACCCGGAAGATGCATTGCCGGCTCAGCTGCATCTGAAAACAGATGGGCATAAAACAATTATTTACAACCATAAACGAACCGCGGAAAATGGAAATTGTAGCTATGTATCGCTAGAGCAAAGCGGAGAAGCTCCTGTAAAAGCCATACTGGATGATTTACATCAGCGTGGGATCAACAGCCTGATCGTTGAGGGTGGAACCAAAACACTGGAAACTTTTATCAGTAGCGGTCTTTGGGATGAAGCGCATATTATAAAAACACCCGTTATTATAGGCAGCGGTACACCTGCGCCGCTTTTAAGCCGGGCAAGAAGAACGGATGTGATCACGCTTGCGGATAATACTATTGAATTATTTGAAAATACTTTGATATAAGCGCTTTCGTAGTACTGTGTTTAATCCTTGCAGTACTTATTAGCGAAGCTTTCATTTGTCCTTCAGGGCTATATTCCCGTACTTTGCAATCGATAGAGTACAGGCCTATGTTGACATATACGACGATTACCGCTCCGGCTACTGCTGAATTCAGGGACAGGGGATCTAAATTCCTGGCTTATGCCTACCCGCTGAACAGTGTAGAGGACGTCAAATCATTCATCGCTGAATTAAAGAAAGAGCATCCCAAGGCGGTGCATCACTGCTATGCCTACCGGATGGGGATTGAGGGCACCGTATACCGGGCCAATGATGATGGCGAACCATCGGGAAGTGCCGGCCGGCCTATACTGGGCCAGATCGACAGTGCCGGTTTAACCAACGTGCTGGTAGTTGTTGTGCGCTACTTTGGCGGTACTTTGCTGGGCGTTCCCGGGCTGATCAATGCGTATAAAACGGTGACCACAGACGCGCTGGCTACTGTTGTAACTATAGAGAAAAATGTGGAGTTCAACCTTAAACTTAATTTTGAGTATACGATTATGAACGAAGTCATGATGGTACTCAAGCAGTTTGAAGCCAATATCATCAAACAGGAAATGACCTTATTCTGTGATTTTGAAGTGGGTATTCCCCTGGTGCATAAAGCGGCCTGCCTGCAAAAGCTCCAAAGCATTTATGGTCTGAATATTGATTGATTTAACGCCGGTATCCCTGGAATGTAGTGCTAGAGCCAGCACCACTTCCCGTTGGGGAGTAGCTATTGACGTGATAATAAATAGAGTCTTTTGTAATGGTAACGTTGTACCTGAAACTACCAGATTTGGTAATGCCGTTTTTATTAAATTCTTTTTTGCTGAATTTCATCGATCCCAATAATGATTCATCATACGATTTTAAAAAAATAGAATCTGCACTCAGAAAAAGCTGAAAACTTAGGTCAAATGTATCGTAGGTATGTGTAGGGAGTAGATCATGCTCATGTAAATAAACACTTTTATGTTTGTATAAATGGCCTGAATAGATCCCTTCCCTTGCTATTGTATTACTTCTTTTGCCGCAGGCGCCCAGAAAAATAAGGGGTAAAAACAGCAGGAAAGTGCCCGTAATATTTTTGTTCATAGGGTGTGTTGAGCTTTAACCCGAAGGTAGCATATTTTAAGTATTATTGCTTAATTTTGAACCTGGAATTTATTTGATTGACACCTTTATTTTGATACTATGATTTTAGTGGAGTGTCCCCGCGATGCCATGCAAGGCTGGTCGCATTTTATCCCTACCGGACAAAAAGTGGCCTATTTAAACCAATTGCTGAATGTAGGCTTTGATATTTTAGATTTCGGTTCATTTGTTTCTCCTAAAGCTATACCGCAACTGGCCGATACGAAAGAAGTTATACCGCAGCTGGACCTGAGTACTACAAAAAGTAAATTACTGGCCATTGTCGCCAATACCCGTGGCGCGGAAGAAGCGGTAGTTTATGATGAAATTTCGTTTCTGGGTTTTCCGTTTTCCATTTCGGAAACCTTCCAGATGCGCAATACGAACAAGACCATTGAACAGTCCTTAGCCCAGGTGGAAGAGATCCAGAATCTTTGCGTGAAAAACAATAAAAAAGCCATGTTGTACATCTCTATGGGCTTTGGTAATCCTTATGGTGATGCGTATAATGCCGATATCGTGTTTCAATGGTTCCGCAAACTGGTTAACCTGGGTGTAGAGCATATCGCCTTGGCGGATACGGTCGGTGTTTCCAACCCGGAGAATATTAATTACATCTTCAGTAACCTGATCCCGGAGTTCCCGGGTATGCATATAGGTGCGCACTTTCACTCCCATCCGCATAACTGGGAGGAAAAGATACAGGCGGCCTGGAACAGTGGTTGTCGTAGCTTCGACAGTTCTATAAAAGGAATTGGCGGCTGCCCGATGGCCAAGGACGAGCTGGTAGGCAATATAGCTACAGAGAATATGTTATTGTTTGCACACAAAAACAAGATATCCTTAAACCTGGATGAAGCTGCCTTTAATACTGCCGCCCAGATGGCAGTAGAGGTTTTTGTATAATCAATGTTTAATATTTGTGTAAAGCTGCCTTGCAAAGGGCAGCTTTACTTGTTTGATATTGTGATTGTAATGTATTGTTTTGCGCATGTATTTGTTGGTCTTTTTCCTCGTTTCCTGATGCTATACGGGGAATAGTTAATGATTGGTTAGCGTTTAAAAGTTGGTATGTTTATTTTATGTACTTTTGCACAAAATTTATTCCATCAAACATAAAATATCTTTTCAGAAATGAGTAAAGTAAAAGTTGCCATTAATGGTTTTGGCCGTATCGGACGTTTAGCTTTCCGCCAGATTTATAACCTGGACGGTATTGAAGTTGTTGCCATCAACGATTTAACTAAGCCGAATGTTTTAGCTCACCTTTTAAAGTACGATACTGCTCAGGGCCGTTTCAATCAAGAGGTTACCAGCTCTGATACTGCGATCACGGTAAATGGCAGCGAAATCAAGATCTATGCTGAAAAAGATCCTGCTAACATTCCCTGGGGACAACATGAGGTAGACGTAGTGCTGGAATGTACCGGTTTCTTTACCGATGCAGATAAAGCACAGGCGCACATCAAAGCAGGCGCTAAGAAAGTAGTGATCTCGGCTCCGGCTACTGGTGACCTGAAAACAGTTGTGTTTAACGTAAACCACGATATCCTGGACGGTTCTGAAACCGTAATCTCTTGTGCTTCCTGTACTACGAACTGTTTAGCGCCAATGGCTAAGGCTTTGCATGATAACTTTGAAATCAAAGTGGGCCAGATGACTACCGTTCACGCTTATACTAACGATCAGAATACTTTAGATGCCCCACATGCTAAAGGCGATTTACGTCGTGCACGTGCTGCCGCTGAGAACATCATCCCTAACTCTACAGGTGCTGCAAAAGCAATCGGCTTAGTAATTCCTGCATTGAAAGGTGTATTAGACGGTGGCGCGCAACGTGTACCTACCGTTACCGGTTCTTTAACCGAGCTGACTACCGTTTTAGGTAAAAAAGTTACTGTTGAAGAAGTAAACGCGGTAATGAAGGCAGCGGCTAACGAATCTTATGCTTACAACGAAGACGAGATCGTATCCAGCGATATCATCGGAACCTCTTTCGGTTCTATCTTTGATGCTACCCAAACTAAAGTAGTTACTGTAGGCGATATGCAAATGGTGAAAACCGTTTCCTGGTATGATAACGAAATGAGCTATGTATCTCAATTGGTACGTACCGTTAAATACTTCGCGGAATTAATTTCTAAATAATTAATTTAGAGTATATCTTTATAAAGGCGCGAATCATCGCGCCTTTATTGTTTTAAAATGGCGATCGTTAAGTATATACTTTGGTGGGAATTAAGGCGCCTGCTTTTTAACGGCTTCCTGCTGGGAGCTTCCTTACTCTTGAGTCTCACTTCTGGCTATAATTTTTATAATAGCGAACCGGGTTCCGGGAAGTACTTATTATTTATAACTTATCTTACACTTATAGTACTCGCTAACCTGGCCTATACCTTAATTTATAGTGTTTATTACAAGAAAGCGATAGCGCTTAAGCCAAGACTTATTTTATTGAAAAGAATGGTATTATATGGACTGATTCTATTGATACTGTACACTATTTTTATTTTACTGATCTTGTCGGGGCTATTTCGCTGATACCTCATTATTTTTCGTTTAAGGCATAGCATTCCTCCTCTCTTTTAATTCCGGTACCGGCCCTGAAATTTGTGTTTAGTGCTATTGTTAATGTTTGTTAAAATAATAATTAATTAAACGTTTGTTTAATTTTTCGATCTTACATTTGCAATCGGAATTTAAACAATTGTTTAATTTTTTTTATTTATGGAACATGCGAAAGAATACTCGGAGAAACAGCTGCACATCATGGATGTAGCGATCGATCTCTTTGCTGATAATGGGTTCTCGGAAACCTCTGTAAGGCAGATCGCAGAGAAAGCTGATGTAAACGTGGCCATGATTAATTACTACTTTGGCTCCAAAAAAGAACTCCTGGAATCGATTTTTGAATACCAGCTGGCTAATAAAACGATCTCCCTGGAGACGATCATGAAAAATGATAAGCTGAACCCGGTGCAAAAGATAGAAACTTACCTGGACTACTTTATTGAATCGGCCTTCTCCAACCTGAAGTTTAATAAGATTATGGTAAAACGTACTACGACAGAGGTGGACCGAGATTCCAAGATCTTTAAACTGGTAGTGGAAAGCCGGGCACAATACCGCAAGATCATAGAAGAAGTAATCGTGCAGGGACAGAAAGAGCAGTTGTTCCGAAAAGGCATCGACATCGTTTTGATGTCCGCCATTTTTGTAGGCACCGTAAACCATGTCTTGTCTAATGTGCCTTATTACAGCACCATCTATAATATTCCTCAGGGGGATATGAAAGCTTACAAAGAAAAGTTTGTAAAAAAACTGAACAAAGAAATCAAATTAATCATCAAATCATATTTAAGTATCGATGCAAAAGCATAGTCTTTTCCTGGTTTTAGGGTTGGCATTGGGTATAGGCAATAGCCTGGATGCCGGAGCCCAGCAGGCACGCACGCTTTCTCTGAAGGAAGCGGTCAGCCTGAGTATTAGTAACAATAAGTCTTTAAAGCAATCCCAATACGCTTTGGAAGGCGCCAAAGCGGGCTTACAGGAAGCTAAAGAGCGTCGCCTCCCGGATGTAAAAGTTTCGGGCAGTTATATGCGTTTAAATACGCCTTCGTTAAGTGGCAACCTGTTGCAAATGATGGCCGGCGGCTCGGGGGGGCAGGGTAGTGAAGCCGGTTCTATAAAAGTCAACCAGGTCGCTTTCGGTATGGCCAATGCCAGTCTGCCGCTGTTTTCAGGCAACCGGATCAATAACGGTATTAAAGCAGCGACTTATTTAGAAAAAGCGGCTGCTTATGATGTGGATCACCAGGCCGACCTGGTGATTGACAATACGATTGAGGCTTATTATAATCTCTATAAAGCACAGGCTTACCTGAAGCTGGTAGAAGAAAACAATCGTACCGCACTCAACAGGGTAAAGGATTTTGCCAACCTGGAAAAAAATGGCGTTATCCCCAGAAATGACCTGTTAAACGTTCAGTTGCAGCAGAAAAATATGGAACTGGCTATCCTGGATGCGGAGAATAATGTGAAGATCGCCAACTACAACTTTGACCTGATGCTGGGCCTGGATGAAAATACAATCTTGGCCGTAGAAGGTTTAAACGGCGATCAGCACCAACAATTAGCACCAATAGAAGAATATGTCACTAATGCCTTAAGTGACAGAAGTGATGTGAAAGCGCTGGATAGCCGTTTAAATGCTACCCAGGTAAACACAAAAATTACTAAGGGTGCTTATCTGCCTTCCGTGGCGCTGACCGGTGGTTATGTCGCTGCTGATGTACACAATATGCTGACCGTTACCAATGCCATGAATGTTGGGGTAGGATTAAGCTATAATATCGCGGATCTGTATAAGACTGGCGCTAAAGTGAAGCAGGCCCGGGCGCAGGAAGCCGAAATGCAAATGGTCAAATCTAATTTGCTGGATGGCGTTAAAATAGAAATTCATAAAGCCTACCAGGATTTTCGCGAAAGCAGTCAAAAGGTAAATGTGCTGAAAACAGCTGTAGAACTGGCAGAGGAGAACTATAAGATCGTAAAAAATAAATACGATAATAGCCTGGCTACCGCTACAGAACTTTTAGATGCGGATGCCAACAAACTACAGGCAGCGGTAAACTATGAGTTTTCAATGATTGATAACCTGATCGCGTATAATAAATTATTAAGAGCATCCGGCCAGATCACTTCGGTTTATGCTCCTTCTTCTTCAAACTAAATGAATAATATTTTTTACAACAATAATAATGGAAAATAATAATAATGCTCCTCAGGTAGAGCAAGCAGCGGATAAAAAGAAAACCAATAAAAAATTTGCCATAGGATTTGGCGCCATTCTTGTAGTAGGCAGCATTTTCGGTATTTATAAATATAATGAATCTCAAAAGCATGAAGATACAGATGATGCGCAGATCAGCAGCCGCATTAGCCCGGTTATCCCAAGAGTAGGCGGTTTCATTGCGGAGGTGAGGGTGAAGGATAACCAAATGGTCAAAAAAGGGGACACTTTGATCGTGCTTGATAACCAGGATTATCTGGTGAAGCTGGAAGAGGCCGAGGCCCGGCTGATTTCCGCGCAAAGCAATGTGGGCGTAGCCAGTGCGGGTGAATCAGTAACGCAAAACAATGTAATGTCTACTCAGGCGAATACCAGCACCATTGACGCACAGATCGAATCGGCGAAAGTAAATTTATGGCGGGCGCAAAAAGATTTTGAACGCTACCAGAACCTGATCAAAGATCATTCGATTACCCAGCAGCAATTTGAGCAAACGGAAGCTGCTTACCTGATCGCTCAAAAGCAGCTGGACGTGCTGAAGGCACAGAAAAACGCGTCTTTCAAGCAAACAGCAGCAGTAGCGGCACAAAGCAATATTAACAAGGGCCAGATCGCAGTGGCTAATGCGTCGATCGCACAGGCACAGGCAGGTGTGGCAGCTGCAAAACTAAACTTGAGCTATACCGTGATTACCGCTGCGGTAGATGGCCAGGTGGGTACAGTAAATATTCAGCCGGGACAGCTGGTAAATGCCGGTCAGTCTTTATTCCAGATCGTTCCTGATGACCAGAAATGGGTAGTCGCCAACTTTAAAGAAACACAGTTGACTAAAATGAAAGTTGGGCAGCACGTAACTGTTGAAGTAGATGCCTACCCGGGAGAAAAAATAGAAGGCACTATTACTTCATTCTCTCCGGCGACCGGCGCAAAAACTTCTTTACTACCTCCTGATAATGCTTCCGGTAATTTCGTAAAAACCGTTCAGCGTATCCCGGTAAGGATCGATTTTGCCGGTAATACCAATAAAGCATTGCTGGATCGCCTGAGCTCCGGTATGAATGTGTTTGTGGATGTTCATCTGAAATAATTAAAATTATGGAAACTAATTCTTTGGTGGAATATGGCGCCCGCAGGGTCGTCATAGTCGTCACCGCCATATTATGTGCCTTGCTGGAGATTGTGGATACTACGATTGTCAATGTAGCGCTTAATGAGATGAAGGGTAACCTGGGCGTTACTTTAAGCGAGATCGGCTGGGTGATCACGGCTTACGCGATCGGTAATGTGATCATCATTCCTATGACAAGCTGGTTATCGCAACAGTTTGGCCGGCGCAACTATTTTGCGGCTTCAGTGATCCTCTTTACCATTTGTTCTTTTTTATGTGGTAATGCTTCTACGCTTTGGGAGCTGGTATTATTCCGATTCCTGCAGGGGGTGGGTGGGGGCGCCTTACTGGTGACTTCACAAACGATCATTACCGAGGTTTTTCCTAAAGAAAAGCGTGGTATGGCGCAGGCACTGTATGGTATGGGCGTAATTATCGGGCCAACATTAGGACCGCCATTGGGAGGCTACCTTGTAGAGGCACATAAATGGCCTTCCATTTTCTACATTAATATCCCGATTGGTATTGTTGCCGCGATATTGGCTTTGAGATTTATTAAGAACCCGCCTTATTCCGGGGCTAAGAAAAAAATCGGTGAAGTAGACTGGTGGGGGATTATCTTCCTTGCGGTAGCGGTAGGCAGTTTGCAATTTGTGCTGGAAAGAGGGCAGGAGTCTGACTGGTTCCAGGATACGACTATCCTTGTATTGACGGTAACCAGTATTTTGAGTTTTTACCTGTTTATCTGGCGGGAGCTTACTTATGCCAACCCGATCGTTAACCTGCGCGTATTAAAGGACGGGAACCTGCGGATCGGCACGATACTGACTTTCGTTTTAGGCTTCGGTTTATACGGCTCTACCTTTATCATTCCTTTGTACCTGCAAAGTTCGCTGGGCTGGTCGGCTTTCCAGGCAGGCCTTATCATGGTTCCTGCGGCATTGATGACGGCCTTTATGATGCCGGTGGTGGGGCAGCTGATACAAAGGGGCGTGAAACAGCAATACATAGCAGCTACAGGATTTATGCTCTTCTTTATTTATAGCATCTGGGGGCATAACATATTGACACCAGACACCGGTTCCGAGCACTTTTTCTGGTTACTGATGTTCCGTGGGTTTGCTTTGAGCATGTTGTTTATTCCCATTACGACTTTATCCCTGTCTACACTCAAAGGGCGGGAAATAGGCGAGGGCGCCTCTTTTACAGGAATGATGCGGCAGTTAGGCGGCTCGTTTGGCATTGCGCTCATCACGACTTATATGAGCCATCAGAACGCGATGCACCGCAGTGATCTTATTGCCAATATTAACCCGACGAATGTAGCCTTCCTGGAACGCTTTAATGCCTTCGTAGCCCGGTTCATGTCTACTGGTATGCCTTCCAATATGGCACAGCAGACAGCCTATGCCGCTATGGACGGCGCGGTGATGAAGCAGGCGGTGGTACTGTCCTATATGGATGTATTTGTGGCTATCGGATTTGTTTTCCTGGCCAGTATTCCTTTTGTACTTTTTGCGAAGAGCAGTAAATCAAAAGTGGATATGAGTAACGTTCACTAAGATTGATATATAAATTTTTGGGTAAAGGGCGCGATAATTCGTGCCCTTTATCCTTTTGAACCCTATAATTGAACTAACTTTGCTTATCTTCTTTACAGACAGATCCCAGAATAATGAAATTTGAACAATATAAAATAGCTACTGAATTAAAGCGTGCGCTGGACGAAATGGGTTTTAAAAAGCCTACGGATATCCAGTATAAAGCCATACGGCCGATCCTGGAAGGAAATGATGTGTTGGGCGTAGCACAGACCGGTACAGGAAAAACAGCGGCTTTTGCGATCCCGGTGTTACATAAGTTGATGTATGTAAAAAACAGGCCGGATAAGCGCCAGGCCAAATGCCTGGTAATGGTACCTACCCGTGAATTAGCTTTGCAAATCGCCAAAGTATTCCGGGAATTGGGTAAATATACCAAGCTGAAAATAACAGCGCTTGTAGGCGGTGTGGAGCAGGAGCACCAGATCGAACAACTCGCGAATGGTACCGATGTCTTGATCGCGACACCCGGGCGTATGTTTGACCTGCTGCACCAGCAAAAGCTGGACCTGAACAAAACCGAAATACTGGTGCTGGACGAAGCCGACCTGATGCTGGATTATGGTTTTATTAAAGATATAGAGGATGTGATGAAGTTCCTGCCGGATTACCGGCAAACGCTTTTCTTCTCGGCAACCATCAATAGCGAGATCAAAGAAGTAGCCTACGGGATCGTCAGGAACCCGATCCGGATACAGATCTCCCCGCAGGACCCGGTATCTAAAAATATTACCCATTTTGTGGCTTTCGTGGAAATGGATGATAAGCGTTTCTTCCTGGAAAGACTCGTGGTAGAGCACCCGGAGTCTAAGATACTGATCTTCGTAAGGACAAAAGTGCGGGCAGAACGTGTAGCAGCTGCGATGGAAAGAGTCGGTATCAAAACGCTGACGATGCACAGTGGAAAAGACCAGGCGGAAAGAGCAGAGATCATGAAGGCTTTTGCTTCAGGGGAAGTGAAGTTACTCATCACGACTGACCTTAATGCGCGGGGTGTGGATATCCCGAATGTGGATTATGTCGTGAACTATGATTTGCCGGATGAATCGGAAAACTATGTGCACCGCGTCGGGCGTACCGGGCGTGGTGTGGCAAAAGGAACTGCTTACTCTTTCTGTGCTACCGAGGAGAAAGAAATGCTGAAAGAGATTGAAAGCTATTTAGGCAAACCGATCCATGTACTGGAAATAGATAAAGAAACTTATGCCGATACTATTGTTTTTACCGATGAAGTAAATAATAACAACTGGCAGGCACTGCTTAAAAACGCGGCAGAGGAAGAGGCGCAAAGAAAAACAAAGAAAAAGAAGCGATAGTAATAAAAACGGGGCGATTCAATTTTGAATCGCCCCGTTTTTATTACAGACCAAATCCAACACCAAGCTGGAAATGTTGTGTGGTCCATCTTTCAGAAACATCCGTATTGTTCCGGTTAGATAGGCCCATTACGTATCTGCCGGTAATATGAAGCCGTAGCGGGAGCTTAACTCTTGCCCCGATTACCGCGGAAACATAACTGTCTTTATGTACATTGCTGACCTCGGTCAGTATCTCATCCCGGTCATTCATATTGACAATTTTAGTGAATTGCGGCCCTATCTCGAACCAGGTGAATGGTAATGCTTTAAAACCAACCAGTACAGGGACGGATAGTTCTGAAAAAGAGAATTCCGCGTTGCGGATCTGTTCTTTACCATTCCTGATGTAATCATTAAATACCTGGTTAAAATTGTCGCCGGTAACCATTCTGGTCTGGGTGAATATCCCTTCGGCAATTAAGCTCATTTTTTCTCCGCTAAAACCAAGATAAACGCCGCCAAAAGGAAATGCGTTAAACTTTCGAGATAGCTCCCTGCCTGAATTATTGTAAACAGTTGCTCCTGCCTTTATACCTACATGCAGGTTCTGTGCCTTTAAGTTAGTGGTAAACAAGGAAAGGCCTGCTAATACGATGGTACTCCTGATTAAACTTTGCATACTATATTGTTTTGTTTTTGTTGTCTAAAAATTCGAGCGCTTCTCCAACTATGAAAAAGCTTCCGGTGATCAATAACAGGTCTTCGTCATCGCAATTTTTCAAAGCTTGCGCAATTGCTTCGCTTACGGTAGGGTAGGTGGTTCCTTCAAGGTTCAGCTCGGCTGCAAATTTTTTCAGGTCTTCCGCCATCAGGGCTCTGGGTATCCTGGCCTGGGTGAAATAATAGGTGGCGTTTTGCGGCAATAAAGATAATGCTTCTTTTACATCCTTATCGGCGACAAAGCCAATAATAATATGTTGTTTTTTCTGATTAAGATCAGGGTGTTGTAACTGGCGCACGATCATCGATATGCCATTGGGATTATGGGCTACATCGGCTATGATAAGCGGTTGGGTCCGGATAAATTCCCAACGGCCTCTTAAGCCGGTAAGTTTTTTTACCCGGGCGGCAGCCTTCCGGAAAGTATCAATATCCACTTTCCAGCCCAGCTGTTGGAGTGTAACTATTGTGGCCAGGGCTGTTTTCAGGTTGTCTACCTGGAAGCTGCCCAGCAGGTCAGTAGTTACTTCAATGATATTATAGTTACGTGTGTCTGCAAATTTTATGGTTTGTGATTCGGCGCCCGTGTGTACAATAGCGCCTTCAAACATAATATCGGCATAAGTCAGTTGCGTCTGGTTCAGGATAGCCTGCCGGCTGAACACCGCAGCGGTTTCGTCCTGGGATAAGCCTATAATTACAGGTTTCTTCGGTTTGATAATGCCGGCCTTCTCTCCGGCGATCTCCGCGATACTATTTCCGAGGATATGGGTATGGTCCAGGCTTATATTAGTAATCACGGAAACTTCGGGAGTGATAATATTAGTGCTGTCCCATCTACCGCCCAGCCCGGTTTCAATAATGGCTATATCTACGCCCTCTTTAGCAAATGCCCAGAAGGCTAAAGCTACATTCAGTTCAAAATAAGAAGGTTGTACCTCCTGTATGATTGACCAGAATGAGTTAATAAATGTGGTGAGTAATGCTTTATTCAGCAATGCTCCGTTTATCCTGATGCGCTCCCGGAGATCAATCAGGTGCGGTGAAGTATACAGACCGGTTTTATATCCTGCTTCCTGCAGGCAGGCGGCAAGAATATGACTGGTGCTGCCTTTCCCGTTGGTGCCTGCAATATGAACTGACTTGAATTGCTGCTCGGGGTTCCCTATGCTATTGCAAAGCTTTATAATTTTGTCCAGCTTGGGGTTTAAGGCGTCTGCGCCTGTTTTTGAGAACATGGGCAGTTGCTCGAACATAAATTTTACTGCAGATTCATAATCTAAAGGAACCGCTAATTGCATAAAATAACTATTTAACAGGGCTTTATGTACAAAGTTACTGGACAAGACCGGGATTAAGGATCTAATAAAAAAAATATTTTTTGATTAATAAAATTTTAACCTTAATTTCATCTTCATATTCTATTTCTGATATTTAATTTTAATTACGAAAAAATGAAAAGAAAAATTTTACTTTTATCTACCCTACTAGGATTGGGTAACCTGACATTCGCTCAGAAACTGGCATTGTATGAGGAGTTCTCCGGTGAGAACTGTGCGCCTTGTGCTGCTTTGAACCCGGCCTTGATGACTTTGTTAAATAGTCCCGGCAATGAAACTAAAGTTTTATTATTAAAATATCAGTCACCGATTCCATCTGCGGGCCCGATCTATAATGTCAATACTGTGTTTACTGATGCCCGTATGGACTATTATGCAGTAAATTTCGCACCTATGGGTATACTGAATGGTGTAAAAGTGGGCTCTGGCACAAACCAGGGAAATATCTCTCTTACAACGCAGGCAATGATCAATGCTGCAGCGGCAGAAACAACACCATTTACTATCTCAGTAGGCAACCCTGTTTACAACGCAGACGGGCAGACTTTTACAGCTACTATTACAGTTACCGCTAATACTGCTACAACTGTTGCCAATGCTAAATTACGTGTTGCTTTAGCCGAAGAGTTAAACTATGCTACGGCTCCGGGTACAAACGGAGAGACGCATTTTGAGAATGTGGTGCGCCAAATGTATCCTAATGCGAACGGACAAAACTTAGATGCCGCATGGACTACAGGTCAATCCAGGACATATACAGTTTCCGGTTCCATGCCTTCTTATGTAAGTGCTACTGCGCCAAAACGCTTCCTGGCTGCTTTTATCCAGAAAGACGATGCCTCTAAAGCGGTAATGCAGGCGGCTAAAACTGGTAACATCACGATCCAGTTACCTCAGGCAGATGCTGCATTGACTTCTATCTCTTCTACAGCTGATATGAAGTGCCAGGTGCCGGCAGCATTTAATGATGTCGTAACTGTTTTGAAAAATGTGGGTACAGCGGCTTTGACTTCTGCAAAAATCTATTATAAAGTGCAGGGTGCCGCCAGCTGGGATGTCTATAACTGGACAGGTAACCTTGCTGCAGGTCAGACAGCTAATGTTACTTTACCAACCATGAATGTTGCTTCTGCAGGCCAGGTAAGCATTATTGATTCTGTAGGTTTGCCAAACGGGAAAGTAGATTTGAATGAATATGACAATGTAAACAGTACTGTAGTTACCGTTTTAAACCCTACAGCACAGGCTATGCCATTGTCTTATGATTTTGAAGCAGTAAATGCAAACTGGGTATCTTATACTAACGGAGAAGCTCCGATATTGAGAGTATGGTCTGGCAGCTCTTCACAAAACATAGGTTACAACAACTCTGTTTATACTTCTTATTACCCATCTCCGTACTTAACATCAGGCGAGCAGGGCTTTTTGATCTTCCCTAAAGCCACAATGCCGGCCGGGCCAAAAGCTTTGGATTTTTACCTGAGCTACGCTATGCGCGGAACAGTGGGAGATAAACTTGAAGTAGTATACTCTACCGATTGCGGAGCTACCTGGACCAGCGTTTGGTCTGCCCAGCAAGCTGCCTTGGCGACAACAACTCCGACTCCATCTAACGAGCTGCATATTCCTTCAGCCAGTACATGGCAATTACGTTCTATAGATATCACCAATGTTCCGGCTGATGCATATCTTGCTTTCAGAGCGACCTCTGGTGGTGGTAACTATATGTTCATGGATAACATAACATTGCGTTCCGGTGCTACAACTAATATTGAAGACGTATTAGCGAGCAATAGTTTGCGTATTTTCCCTAACCCGGTAGAAAACAGATTGAACGTTTCTTTAGAAATGAAAAAAGCAGAAGCGGTAACTTTCTCTATTGTGAATACTTTAGGTCAGGAAGTAGCTTCAACTGTTAAAAATCTGAATAATGGCAAGCAACAGGTGGATATCGAAACCGCCAACCTTGCTGCCGGTATGTATATCCTGAATATCAAAACTAAAGAAGGAAATACACAACAAAAATTCATTAAAAAATAAGGCATTTTAAAATTTGCTTTACCATAAGGGCCAAATGTTAATATTTGGCCCTTATTAATTAAACATTGTATTTTTTAGTAAATTTGTTTTCATAAGAAACAAAGAAATATTTTTAAAAATGAAAAAAGTTTTACTTTCCTTCGCCTTGGCTACAGTTGCAGGGCTTACTGCAAACGCCCAGGCTAACTTTACACTGGAGCACAAAGAAATGTCGGAAACTACAGTAGGTGCTGATCCTTCCAGCAGTAAAGACGATAACTCCATTACTTTTTATAACCACGTTCAAAATACTTCCGCGAGTGCTATTACTGACCTGAAATGGAGTGTTGCCGAGGTTGACTTCCCTTTTGGTTGGAGTGTCTGGACGATTTGTGATAACAACATTTGTTATGTTCAAAGTGAGGTAAATCAAATTATTGCAGGTAACCTCGTGAAGGACTTTAATGTAATTGATCCCAATACGAATGCGCTGCTGAAACCGCAGATATGGGTACCTTCTTCTGCAGATAATGGGGTGGGTATATTAAAATTAAGAGTTTTTAACCCGAACCATTCTGATACTGCTATTTATATGGTGACTAAAAACCCGGTTGGCGTTAATACGGTAAAAATTGATGACAACAGGGTATCTATTTACCCTAACCCGGGCACAGCGAACGCTACGGTCAACGTATTTGTAAATAAAGCTTTAAATGCTAAAGAATTCGTTGTTGTAAATGTTCTGGGTGCACAAGTAGCCCATCAGGCAATTAAAGGCGAAGTAAGTACGCTTGCTACTGCAAATCTTGCACAAGGTAACTACCTGATCAAAATTTTAGACCAATCCGGAAAGGTAATCACTACCCGCAAATGGGCTAAGTAATTAACGGATTCGTATTTTATACTATCAATAAAGCAGTAAGTGATCCACTTACTGCTTTATTTTTTTGATGATATAGTGTAACCGAATGTAAAAAGTCAGGGTACCGAAGATTGCTCGGTACCCTGACTTTTTAATAGACTTAAATAATAATTATTTATTTAGTTAAGTTCTTCAGGTTATTAGCGTATTCTGCTTCGTAAGGAGTACCTTTTGCACCCTCTGCTGCTAATTTAGCGGCAGCGATAGCTTCGGTTTTTTTACCCATTTTGTTTAAGATTTCCGCTTTTACCCAGTGGATATAAAATGCTTTTGGATTTTCCTCGATCGCTTTTTCGGTATAGCCTAAAGCCTGGTCCAGGTTTTTACCTTTTTCGAAATAATATCTTGCGGCTACCAGGTAAGGTGGTTTTTCAGATTGTAAAGCCTCTGTTAAATAGCTTTCAATTCTTTGGTCATTGTCTGTTTTTACAGGAACAACTACTTTGGTGTTTTCCCAGGCTAAAGTCAGGTCACAGCTGTTCTTTGTAATATTGTCCAAAGAGATGGTAAAAGATTCCACTTTATCTTTTGTATTGATCACATTAGCTTTCACAGAAGCAATATTTTTGCTTTTATCATAACCTGATAAGCCCCAGTTTTCAGTTTCCGGGTTAAGGATTACATCCCAGGAAGTTTTGTTGGGAATAGTATAGATAGAATAAGTACCAGCCGGAACTACTTTGCCGCCAAACATTACTTCTTCACCAAAAGTGATTTTTGTAGCACCATTAGCACCGGTTCTCCATTCTTTACCAAAAGGAACCAGATCTCCGAATATTTTTCTTCCTTTTACTGCAGGGCGGCTATATACGATCTCTATTTTTGAAGTAGAAAACTCTTGGTTAATGGTAGTGGAAGGGCTGGGGGCAGGCATTTTAAAATCCTGGGCGAAAGCGCCAGATCCAAGTACCATACCTGTGAATAGTAATAAGGAGATCTTTTTCATTTATCTTCAATTTTTGATGTTAAAAAGTACGCAATATTACTAAAAATATAGGCGGAAGAATGTTAAATTAATGGGAACAGGCAGCCCTGCATTTTCGCTTGCAGTACTTTTGCATACATGAGAAGAAGTTGGGGATTCCTGTTGACTTTATTAACCCTGATCAGCCTTGTAGAGTATTATTGTTACATCGCCTTCAGGTTAAGTATTTCTACACTGAATCATACAAATAAAAAGTGGGCTACTGTAGCCTATATTATAATTTCCGTTATCGGCTGGGGCGCTTTGTTCTGGCTGAGATATGTGAGCACACATACTTTTCCCAAGAATGTTAAAGCCCTTATACTTGCGGCATTGTTCGGGTTCGTTGTTGGTAAATTGCTGATAAGCGTATTCATGTTATTGGGCGATGTTTACCGTTTTTTTCAATGGGTGTCTAAAAGTGCCAGGTCGGCACCGGTCCATCTCCAGGCTGAAAATATAGCCGAGGGAACGGCTAATACCTTTCCCCGTTCTGTTTTTCTTTCAAGAATGGCTTTGATCGTGGGCGGATTAATGTTTGGGGGCTTCGTTTGGGGTACAACAAACCGGTATCGCTATCATCTTAAAAAGATGAAACTTACGATTAAGGATTTGCCCGAAGCGCTAAAGGGGCTCAAGCTGGTACAAATATCAGACATACATTCGGGTAGCTTTGATAACAAAGAAGCCGTTGCAGCAGGTGTAAAAATGGTCCTGGAGCAAAAAGCGGACCTCATTGTTTTTACCGGGGATATCGTGAATGACAGGGCTGATGAGTTGAAACCCTACCTGGAAATATTCGGACAACTGAATGCCCCGCTTGGTGTTTACTCGACATTAGGTAACCATGATTACGGAGATTATGTGGAGTGGGAGAGCGATGCCGCTAAGCTCGCCAACTTAAATACCCTGAAGCAATACCATAGTGATATGGGCTGGAAGCTGATGATGAACGAGCACATTGTATTGAATAAAGACGGTGCGGAATTTGCCTTACTGGGAGTAGAGAACTGGAGCGCCAACCCGAGATTCCCTAGGCTTGGAAAGCTGGAGCAAGCTTATAAAGGTTTAGAAAACAAGTCATTACCTCTGAAAATACTTTTAAGTCATGATCCCTCACACTGGGATGCAGAAGTGCGTAAAGAGTATACCGATATCAATCTTACCTTAAGTGGCCATACCCACGGTATGCAGTTCGGCATAGACCTGCCCTGGTTCAAGTGGAGCCCGGTGCAATATGCTTATCATCAGTGGGCCGGGTTGTATGCTGAAAAGGACCAGTCTTTATATGTGAACCGGGGCTATGGGTTTTTAGGCTACCAGGGGCGCCTGGGTGTCCTGCCGGAAATTACCGTAATAGAATTTGCTTAGGCTTATATTATTTTTTGTTTTTATTGGTTTGGAGTTTTGATATCAGCAAAATAGTCTTACTTTTGCCCTGATTTATGAAAGGCCTTAGCTTTATTTGTTTCTTTGCCTGCCTGGGACTGGCAGCCTGTAATAGTAATTCGCATAAACTGGATGGAACCTGGAAGCCTGTGTTACCCGCTGAAAAACTGGCTTTGATAGAAAATGCCTTCCGGGAAAATGAAGCGGAGATTAAAGGAATTGATGAAGTGACCCCTGGCCTGGCCGAACAATATGGAACCGGGAACCTGGATACTTTAAAAAACAAAATGCTGGAAGAGCTGAGACGCCAATATGAACCACAGGCCCACAATGCGTATAAATTTACAAAAAACGGTTTTGTGATTTTGTACAATGAGAAAAACCAGCGGGAAGATACTTTATTTAATTTTGAACTGGAGGGCAATGAAATTAATTTTAGTTTAATAGACGAAAGTAAAGCTTATTCTGAATCAATATTTGAAGAAGGCGGAAGTCTGAATATTTATAAATTAAATAAAGACAGCCTTATACTGACTATGTCAGCAGGTACCTTTGAGGATACCATATACATGAAAAAAGAAAACAAATAAAATATATAAATTATCCATTTAAACATGCGCAAAACAATCATAGCAATAGGTCTTCTGGGTGTTGCATCACTTACTGCCTGTAAAGGTGGCGGATCAGGAAACATTTCTCAAAAATGGGAAGTAGTGTATGACAATACTGCAAGAGACTCTGCATTTAATGCACAAATACAAGCTGTTGATACCATGACAGCTTTTCCTCCGGATTTCATCGAAATGAAAGCCGAACTGGCAAAAATGAAGGCGGATTCAGTTTCTACCTTACCACCTGAAGTGGTAGAAATGCTTAAAATTGAAGACCTGGCAACTTTAAAAGCTAAAATCAAGGAAAACATGATGGAAGGTAAAAAGCAACAGGATTCAATCGAAGCTAAAAGATCGGTGATCTATGATTTCCAAAAGAATGGCGTATTAAAAATGTATGCTTCAGATATGCCGGATCAAATGGTGGATACTTCTACCAAATATACCGCAGATGTGAAGGCTAAGAAATTATTCCTGTTTGCTAACCAGGCTGTGGTTAAAAGTGGAGAAATGGCTAACGATACGATTACTTTCGATATCTTACATTTAAGTGGAGATAGCCTGAGCCTTAAAGTGGATCCGAAAAGCAAAGGTGTTTCCGGCCCGAGTATGAAGCCTATGGCATTCAGACTGTATAAAGAAGCAAAAAAGAAATAATTCATTAATAAAGAAAACAATAAGAGCCCGGAAATTCCGGGCTCTTATTGTTTAGTAACACCAGGTCTATAGCCATTCCGTAAAAAAGATTTTTAAAATCTGAATTTGTTTAAGACTTTGTTTTATTTTCATGTCAATACTTTATATTTGCGCACACAACATCAATTCAAACCATGAATTTTAGCAGAATTAACAACATTAGCGGTTGGCTTGTATTTGGAATAGCACTCTTGGTGTACTTAATGACCATGGAGCCAACAACCAGTTTCTGGGATTGTGGGGAATTTATTGCCTGCGCCTATAAACTACAGGTAACGCACTCCCCGGGAGCGCCTTTATTTATGTTGCTGGGCAGGCTATTTGCCATTTTTTCGCCTTCACCGCAAAGTGTGGCTATGTATGTAAATGCTTTAAGTGCTTTTGCGAGTGCCTTTACTATTCTGTTCCTGTTCTGGTCTATTACCCATTTTGCTAAAAGATTAGTAAAAACGGAGGACGGTAATTTCTCTGCCGGGAATATGATTGCTGTCATCGGTGCAGGGTTCGTCGGTGCCCTGGCCTATACTTTCTCCGATACTTTCTGGTTCTCGGCAGTAGAAGGTGAGGTTTATGCAACTTCTTCCTTTTTCACGGCTTTGGTATTCTGGTGTATTCTTAAATGGGAAGAGGCGAATGATGTTTATGCAGACAGGTGGCTGGTATTGATCGCCTACCTGATCGGGTTATCTACCGGTGTGCACTTGTTAAGCTTACTGGCTATACCTACTATCGCGCTGATCTATTATTTCAAAAGATATACTCCTACACTTAAAGGCAGCTTATTCGCTTATTTCTTAGGAGGTGTTGTTTTATTAGTTGTACAATACGGGGTAATTCAATACATTCCTATTCTTGCATCCAAGTTTGAACTGGCCTTTGTGAACAGTATGGGTATGCCATTGCATTCCGGCGCTATCTTCTTCCTGTTGCTTTTCGGTGCTGTATTAGCGGGGATCATTATTTTCGCTAAACGAACAAAAAGATATACGCTGCATGTGGCGATGCTTTCCCTGGTATTTATTTCTATTGGTTATACCTGTTATGTACCTGTAATCATCAGGGCAAAAGCGGGTGTATCTATCAATATGACCAACCCGGACAATATTGTTTCTTTAATACCTTACCTGCAAAGGACACAATACGGTTCAACGCCATTCCTGACCGGCCAATATTTTACAACGAAAGCCACTATGGAAAACGGAGATCCAATTTACTTACCGGTTACCAAAGATGGTAAAACAAGGTACGAAGTGGTTGATCATACCGTTAAAGTTAATTACGAGGACAAACACTTTTTCCCGAGGATATGGAGTAATGATGAAAGCAGGGGGCATGCTTCTTATTACAGAAGCCAGTTGGGACTTGCAGAAGGAGAGGACCCTAGTTCAATGGACAATCTGAGGTTCTTTATGAGCTACCAGATGAACCATATGTTCTGGAGGTACTTTATGTGGAACTATGCAGGCCGCCAGAATGACTACCAGGGTAGTGGTATCGAACCGCACCAGGGCAACTGGATTACCGGTATCAATGCGATAGATAAGGCCATGGGAAGAGGCGATTTTAATAAGCTGCCTGATGCGTATAAAAATAACAAGGCACATAATACCATGTTCATGTTACCGTTTATTTTAGGTATCCTGGGCATCGTGTACCAATTCAGGAAAAATAAGCTGGACGGCTGGGTTGTTTTGTCCTTCTGGTTCTTTACCGGGATTGCCGTACAGCTTTATATCAATAATACGCCTTATCAGCCGCGTGAACGTGACTACCAGTATATTGCTACTTATGCTTATGCCATCTGGATCGGTATTGGTGTATTCTTCTTGCGCGACCTGTTAATGAAGGCCATAAAGAATCCGGGGGCTTCAGCAGCTATTGCTACTGTCGTATGTTTATTCGCAGGTCCGGTATTGATTGCTTCACAAGAGTGGGATGACCATGATCGGGGCAAGAAGACTTTAGCGATCGACAACGCGAGAAATATGTTAGCAACCTGTGATAGTAATGCCATTCTGATAACAAGTGGTGATAATGAAACCTATCCTTTATGGTATATCCAGGAGGTAGAAGGATTCAGGACTGACGTGCGGATCTTCAACTATAACCTTTTGGGCACCGACTGGCAAAATATCCAGATGTTTAATAAAGTAAATAATGCGCCGCCGATTTCAGTTTTATGGAACAAGGATTTTGTGGAGGGTTATGGTAATTTAAACTATTATCATATCAATGAAATTCCTTCTTTGAAAGATAAAGTGTTTAGTGTAAATGAAGTGATGAGCTTCATGATGGATGAGCGTAATGGTGCTACTTTGAGAACAGAAGATAAAAAAGTGCCATTCATTCCGGTGCGCAATATCGCTATTCCATTGAATAAAGAAGCGATGATGAAAAATGGAAGAGTGCAACTCAAAGATTCTACTACGCAAATTCCTAATGAATTGATCGTTCAGTTTAAAGAGTCTTATGTAACAAGACCTGATATCTCCATGATGAATATAATTGCCGGTATAGCAAAAGACGGATGGAACCGCTCTTTATATATCTGTAACGGTATACCTGTTTGCGGGTTGGAAGGCTACCTGAAAAAAGAAGGTGTATTGAATAAATTAGTTCCGGTGGTAATGCCGAATCAGAACTTTACCGATATTAACCGTAACCTGGAGTTATTTACTAAAGTATATACTTTAGGTAAAGCCAATACCAATCAGGTATATTATGATGAGCCGAATAAACGTACCTTCTTTGGATACAGAAACGATGTGGCTGCTTTTGCCATAGAGTTGTTGAATGCCGGGAAAAAAGAGGATGCAGTAAAGGTATTGGATCATTCGATGGCACAGATATCCGAAGCTTCATTCCCTACAGATATTTCTATGTATGAAATGACTAACGTGCAGATGTTCAATGCTTACCTGGCTGCAGGCGAGGTTAAAAAAGCGGAAGCCATTGGAGATCGCCTGGCCAAGTTTGCCAAAGATTTTACCAATTACTTTAGCGACCTTAATGATAATGGACAGATGGGAGCACTCGGATATGTAGAGAGAAGTATCCGTACCTTAAATGCACTTGCAGGTAGCGCTACAGGGAATAAACAACCTGAATTGGCGAAAAAATATTCAGATCAGCTGGTGGCTATGTCACAAAGACTGGAAGCCAGTTCCCCGATCTTTAAAGATTATATGATGCAAATGATGCGGCAACAACAGCAGCAGCAAAATATGCCTGCCGGTCAATAGTTTTTGCAATTCAATTGTTAAATAGGGTTAGATTTTAATATAAATCTAACCCTATTTCTTTTTTTGTTAAAATTATTTTAATATTTTTGTAATTACTAATTTACCTTTTGAATTAAAATACATTAACATTCTGTAAACTTTGTTTGCAGATGATAAGGGTTTAACATGTCTTTGCTAATCTTGCAGCAGGGTAGCTCATTCGGTTATATTATATAGCTGAATGTGAGCTGGATGAGGCTGCCATCAATTCTATTTGGGCAAAATAAGACAAATTTTAATGAGAAAGAATTTACTACTACTGGTATTCGCTTTTTGCGTTGTTATGAACAATGCATGGGCACAAAGCTTAGAATTGAGTACCAAAACCATCAACGCCTGCTCGCAGACGACCGTTCAGGTATGTGCTACCACCTATGAACCAGATGTGATTAGCAGCGCACAGCAGAACGACTTTTTTACCGATACGGTTGAGCTGGGCTTCAATTTTAATTACTTCGGACAGCAATTCAGTGCTATAGTTATTTCTCCCAATAATATGGTGAGTTTTGACCTGGCCTTGGCTGATCTGTATTCTGAATGGGAATACGGAAGCGCTTTGAATACCGCGCAATTGAACAAGGCTATCATGTTCCCGTTCCAGGATTTGCATATTGGCGGGTCTATCAGGTATAAAATGGTGGGAACAGCACCTAACCGGAAATTCATTGTAGAATTTTGCCAGGTTCCCTTCTATTTCTGTTTAGCAAACACGACTACAAACCAATTGATATTATATGAAACCAGTAATATCATAGAGATGCATATCGCTGCCAAGCCTTATTGTGCCGGTTGGTCAGGAAGCAATTATGCCTCTGCCGTACAAGGTATCAAATCGGGTGCAAATGAAGTTTTTGTAGCAGGCAGAGGGCCTAATGGCGCGGCTTGGGCAATAACTGCGCCGGAAGCGCAGCGGTTCAGCCCGAATGGTGGCAACTCTTATACATTAACTAATATTGCTTACAACCCGGTGACTTTAATTGAGCCCGGAAATGGTACTTTTCAATGGTTCGCCGGCAACAGTACCAGTCCTTTTGCCACTACGCCTTGTGCGGGTATTACAACTAATCAGAGCATAGATTACTATGTGGTAAAATATACCGGAAATAATCAAAGCTGTAATCCTCTCGCTAATGGTATAACTACCGATACCGTTTATGTAAATCATGACAAGGTGGTAGAAACGACCACACTTACTTTCTGTCGCGACCAGTTGCCCGCACAGTGGAGAGGAATTACCATTCCAAATACAGCCATTACTACTAATAGCTATGATTCTGTTTGGGTAAATGGCGTAAATGGCGGCTGCGATACCAATTTTATTTTAAATCTGGTCGTTAACGACTATCAACAGGCGCAGTTTACACCAATTGGTACGATCTGCGCCGGTACGACTTTCAACCTTCCGGCTACCTCCAACAATGGGATAAGCGGTACCTGGTCGCCGGCCATCAATAATGCGGCAACGACCACTTATACCTTCACACCTGGCCAGGGACAGTGCGGGTTACCGGTAAATATGACCGTAACAGTATTGCCTAGCGATACCCCGTTTTTTAACCAGGTAGATACAATTTGTGCCGGTGCAGCTTTAGCCCCATTGCCCACAACTTCCCTGAATGGTATTCCCGGTACCTGGTCCCCTGCATTAAATAACAATGTGACCACTACCTATACTTTCACACCTGCCAACAGCAGTACCTGCATCATCAGCCCGACAATGACTATTGTTGTGGAGCCGCTTGCAGTGCCTACCTTTAACCAGGTTATGCCGATTTGTTCCGGCGGGGCCTTAAATCCTTTGCCCACCACCTCTTTAAATGGTTATACCGGTAGCTGGTCGCCGGCGATAAATAACACGGTAACAACTACATATACTTTTACTCCTGATCCGGGACAAGGCTGTGTAGGCACTACAACAATGACCATTAATATTAATGATATAAATACTACTCCTGCCTTTGTGAACCCGTGGGCCTATTGTGAAGGCTATCAGTTTACGCTGCCTAATATCTCTCTTAATGGTATAGAGGGTACCTGGTCGCCTGCCTACGATTATCATAATACCACTACTTATACCTTTACGCCAAACTCGGGACAATGTGGCGGTACTGCTTCTATGACTATAGCCATCTTTCCTTATGTTGTACCAGACTTTACACAGGTGCCACCGGTATGCCTGGGGGCAACAATGGCTCCATTACCTACAACATCCAACAACGGCGTCGAGGGTTACTGGTTACCTGCATTAAATAATACCAGTACGACTACTTATACATTCCAGCCTTATGGTAATTTTTGCTCCTACCCGGTTACAATGACTATTATAGTGGATAGTGGTGCTACACCAACGTTTTCTATCCCGGATTCGATCTGTCAGGGTACAACAGTAAGTCCATTACCGGCTACATCTCTGAACGGGATAACCGGGACCTGGAGCCCTGCATTCAATAATTCCCAGGCGACTACCTATACATTTACTTCAACTGCTCAATGTACTTTTCCAGTAACCCATACTTTAGGCATATTTGCAAAAACGGAACCTACGTTTACGCAGATTGTCCCGATCTGCGAAGGTGAGCCTTTAAGTCCTTTCCCTACAACTTCTCTGAATGGTATAACAGGTACCTGGTCTCCTGCACCCAATAATATGGCAACGACTACCTATACCTTTACCCCGGATAGCACATTCTGTGCCACCCCGGCTACAATGACAGTCGTTGTTAACAATAATGGTACTTTGCCGGTTTTTGATTCCATACCCAATATGTGTATTGGTACCAACATAAATCCTTTACCTACTGCCTCTTTAAATGGCATTAACGGCACCTGGTCGCCGGCATTTAACAATACGCAGACCACTACTTATACCTTTACCCCGGTAGCCAATTCCTGTGGTATGCCGACTACTTTAACGATTATTATTGACACTTTAATAATCCCTTCATTCAATCCGGTTGCCCAGATCTGCCCGGGAACCCCCTTAAGCCCTTTACCTTTAATTTCCAATAATGGTATTAAAGGTACCTGGTCACCGGCAATAAATAATACCCAGACCACTACTTATACGTTTACACCACTATTTGGTCAATGTGCAGTCGCTACTACTATGACTATAGTAGTGGATACAGCAATCGAACCTGTTTTTGCTGTAATCCCAGCTATTTGTGAAGGAGCTACGCTTAATCCTTTGCCAACTACTTCCCAAAATGGCATTACCGGAACCTGGTCGCCTTCATTGAATAATACCGCTACTACTACTTACACTTTTACCCCGAATCAGGGGCAATGCGCGGCGGTAGACACAATGACCATTGTAGTAAATCCTTATGTAACCCCCTTATTTACTCAGGTTGATGCTATCTGTGCCGGAATCCTACTGAACTCATTACCGACTACTTCTAACAATGGGATCACTGGTACCTGGTCTCCGGCTTTGAATAATACAGCGACTACAACCTATACCTTTACCCCTGCTACCGGGCAGTGTGCTACAACTGCGACTATGACCATTACGGTAGATACGTTAGTAATACCTGTATTTGCTGCAGTACCCGCTATTTGTGAAGGAGCTGCATTGAACCCGCTACCAACTACTTCTAATAACGGAATTATCGGATCCTGGTCGCCTGTATTAAATAATACAGCAACTACAACCTATACCTTCACCCCGGCTGCGGGCCAATGCGCTACTACGACCACGTTAACCATAACGGTTACTCCTAACACAGTGCCACAATTCACACAAGTAAGTGCTATTTGTGCAGGAGCCTCCTTAAATCCTTTGCCTACTACCTCACTTAATGGGGTGACCGGCACCTGGTCGCCTGCTTTGAATAATACCGCGACTACCACTTATACGTTTACACCTGCAACGGGTCAATGTGCGACCACAACGACCATGACAATAAATGTGAACAATGTTACCCTGCCTGCCTTCACACAAGTTAACCCTGTTTGCGCCGGCGGACAATTAAACCCATTACCGACTACCTCAGGTAACAACATCACCGGTACCTGGTCCCCGGCCCTGAATAATACGGCTACGACCACGTATACCTTTACCCCGGATGCCGGACAGTGTGCTTTGCCCACAACCATGACCATTGTGGTGATGCCTAATGTAACTCCTGTCTTTACACAGATAGCCCCGATCTGTACCGGCAGCGCTTTGAATCCATTGCCGACGACTTCACAGAATGGGATCACAGGTACCTGGTCGCCTGCATTGAATAATACACAAACGACTACTTATACCTTTACCCCGGCGACGGGCCAATGCGCTACAACTGTGAGCATGACGATCATAGTTGACACTGCTGTTGTACCTACATTTACTCCTGTAGCAACGATCTGCCAGGGAGGTACTTTAAACCCTTTACCAACTACTGCCAATAACGGGATTACCGGCACCTGGTCGCCCGCATTGAATAATAATGCTACTACAACCTACACTTTTACCCCGGCTGCGGGTCAATGTGCGGCCACTACTACACTGACCATTACAGTGACGCCAAATACAGTAGCTCAATTTACCCAGGTAGCTCCGATCTGTATGGGTGGAAGCTTAAGTCCATTGCCAACAACCTCATTGAACGGGGTTACGGGTACCTGGTCACCTGCATTGAACAATACGGCAACTACTACTTATACCTTTACTCCAACTTCAGGAACAAGTAACTGCTGGACCGGTACGACTATGCAGATTGTGGTTAACCCATACCTGACGGGTAACCGTAATGTGAGTATCTGTTCCGGTAACAGCTATACGTTCAACGGTATTACCTATACCAGCTCCGTTTCCGGTGTAAAAGACACGATAAGCAACCTTGGTTCCTGCGACAGTATCATCACCCTTTACCTGACCGTTAACCCGGTTACAAACGGTATACAATACGCCACTATATGTGCCGGTGATACCTACACTTTTAACGGCCAATCTTACAGTGCCAGCAACAACAGTGCAACAGACACCCTGGTGAATCAATACGGTTGTGACAGTATTATAACCCTTAATTTGACGGTTTTACCGGTTAACCCGGTTACAGATACGATTAGGTTGACCGATTGTGGCAGTGTAATTTATGCAGGCACTACTTATACAGCCAATACACATCTTATAGATACGATCCACAATGTAAATGGTTGTGACAGTATTTATAAACATGTACTGATTACTGTAAATCCGGTCTACACGTTCCGGGAAACAGTACATATTAAAGGGTGTAAAGAAGCTACCTACAAAGGTGTAACTTATGATCAGTCTACAGTATTTGAAGAAGAGATCAAGACCGCGAATGGATGCGATAGCCTGATCAATACGGTAGTCATAGAAGTGAATGATTTTAAACTGAAAGCTTATATGAACCCAGAAGCGCCGTTTAAAGGAGAAAATATACAGATCCTGACCTATTCCGTTGGCAACGTACCTTACTCCATTGTCTCTTGGGAACCGGCAATACTATTCCCGAACCAGACGGCAACAGAACAAAGGGTGAAGCTGGAAAACCCGGTACAGATTGTTATTACCGGTGTACAAGGTGGTTGCCAGGATACCGCATTGATCGACATCACCGAATTCCCCGGTTATTCTAATGAGGTTAAGGTGCCTACTGCATTCAGCCCGAACGGGGATGGCCTTAATGATGTATTCGTCCCGGTATTGAGAATTGACCATGGTTACTCACTGGTTTCCTTTAAGATTTACAGCCGCTATGGAGAACTGGTACATAGTACCAGCAATATGAGCGGTGGCTGGGACGGCACCTATAAAGGCCGGTTACAGGATGCCGGAGTTTATTATTACCAGATTAAAATAAAATTCCTGGACGGAACGGAAAAGTCCTTTAAAGGAGATGTAACTTTACTAAAATAAACTACCTGTTTTTATGAAGAGCGCTGATATCCCTATCAGCGCTCTCTATATTTAAGGCATTGGCAGCGGTATTTCTGTTACAATTATGACAATATTAAATTCACGGCTGAGCTTTAATCGGGGAAATAACTGTACTTTTGTGTTTCTTAAAATTCCAAAATATTTTTATGTTACATACTATTGACGAAGCACTTGATGATCTCAGAAAAGGTAAACTGATCATTGTAGTGGATGATGAAGATAGAGAGAACGAAGGCGATTTTATAACGGCTGCGGCCAATGTAACCCCGGAGGTCATCAATTTTATGTCAAAATATGGTCGCGGGCTTATTTGTGCACCTATTACAGAGAGCCGGGCTGATGCTTTACAGCTTAACCTGATGGTGGAAGATAATACCGTCTTGCACCAAACCCCTTTCACCGTTTCCGTAGACCTGATCGGGCAGGGCTGTACTACCGGTATTTCTGCCCAGGACCGTGCTAAAACCGTCCAGGCACTTATCGATCCGGCAACAAAACCTTCGGACCTGGGACGCCCGGGGCACATTTTCCCATTAAGAGCAAAACCAGGCGGGGTGTTAAGAAGAACAGGGCATACCGAAGCAACGGTAGACCTGGCCAGGCTGGCCGGTTTTGAGCCTGCGGGTGTGCTGGTAGAGATTATGAACGATGACGGTACTATGGCACGCCTGCCGGAGCTGATGGAGATTTCTAAGAAATATGATCTTAAAATAATTTCCATAAAAGACCTTATCGCTTACCGCTTAGAAAAAGAAAGCCTGATCGAAGAGGAAGTGCGTGTAGATATGCCTACAAAATACGGTCATTTTAAACTGGTAGCTTTCCGCCAAAAAAATACCGGGGAACAACACCTGGCTTTGATAAAAGGTGAATGGAAAGAAGGAGACGCGGTATTGACACGGGTACACAGTTCCTGTTTTACCGGTGATATCCTGCATTCCTTACGTTGCGATTGCGGGGAACAGTTACAGGCTGCCATGCAAATGGTAGAGCAGGAGGGCAAAGGATGCGTCCTGTATATGAACCAGGAAGGTCGTGGCATCGGGTTGATCAATAAGCTGAAAGCCTATAAGCTCCAGGAAGAAGGAAAAGATACTGTTGAGGCCAACCTGGCCCTTGGTTTTAAAATGGATGAAAGGGATTATGGGGTAGGCGCGCAGATCCTGCGTCACCTGGACATAACCAAAATCAAGCTGATGAGTAACAACCCCCGGAAACGTGCCGGTTTGCTGGGCTATGGTATCGAAATTGTAGATATCGTTCCTATAGAGATCAAGCCTAATCCATATAATGAAAAGTACCTGGCAACAAAAAGGGATAAGTTGGGACACGATATTTTAAAATAGTATAAATAAAGACCGATAAAGGGTATGCATAATAGCATACCCTTTTTTGTTAGCCAGACATTTCTTTTGTACATTAGCTTTTTTTAAATTTTGACACCGACGCGTATATGAAATTATTGATGAAGCTAATCCCGGCAGTACTCGCCTTTTCAGGATTGTTTTCCAGCTGTGTAAGCGTGGAAAAGTATAATGAAAAGAGAGCACGTCCGATCAGTGTGAAAAAATTACAGAAAGATATTGATTTTGTTCAGAAGAATTTATATGCCAGGCATCCTGATTATGATTACTATACCCCGAAAAGTGTTTTAGATGCCCGCTTTGACAGTTTAAGGAAAGCCATCAACAGGCCGATGAATACCAATGAGTTTTTTGTACACATCAGCCCGGTGATCGCCAGCGTACACCAGGGGCATATGGCCACTTTGCCCGCACCCCGTAAAGTAAGCAGGGAGCGGAAGAAATACCTGAAGTCCATGGGGGCCAGCCCGCTGCAGCAATTTGACTATCAATGGGAGGCCGGTCATCTTTATATCATTAAAAATAAATCAGCAGACAGTACGATCCGGAAAGGCTGGGAATTGGTTGCCATAAATGAGCTTAAGGTGCAGGATATTTATACCAAATATGCACGTACTTTTAGCTCCGATGGCTATAACCAAACCGCTTTGCCGGGCTTTTTTGCACGCCGCATTCCTACCTTTTACAATGAAGAGCTTGGCCCGCTCGACAGCATGCTTTATACCTTCAAAACGGATATGGGCGAAATGATCGTAAAAGAAATCCGGCGGGTCGAAAAAAAACCTGCTGCAAAAGCTGCAACTTCAGATGCTGCTCAACAGGAAATAGTAAAAAAAGATACTGTTCAACCGGATACTGCAGTGCTTGCTCAAAAAGAACAGGAAAAGCTGAAGGAACAAAAAGCAAAAAAAGAACAAAGCAATCAGACACTTTACGGATACGATAAAGCGAAAAAAGAATACATCCGCAGCCTTAAATTTTATGGCAAAGACAGCACACTTGCTTATCTGAAAATAGGCCAGTTTGGAGAGGGACGCTATAAAAAGGCTTATGCAAAATTATTTGATTCCATTAGAAACGCCGGATCCGAGGTACTTGTTTTAGACCTGAGAGATAATCCCGGCGGCAGAGCTATGGAAATCACTGAGCTATATAAATATTTTGCAGATAGCACATTCAAAATCTATGCTCCCAGTAAGGTAAGCTCGAAGGCTTCCCTGCTCAATGCCGGGTTTTACAGCCGGATGCCTAAGGCTATCTGGCCATTCTTCTCCATATACTATCCTTTTTACGCGGTGCACAGGTTTGTAAACACTAAAAAGCATGCAGATGGTAACTATTATTATGCCGGGATGAGCGGGAATAAATGGAAAACACCCCATGAAAATGCTTTTAAAGGTAAAATTTATTTACTGGTTAACGGCGGTAGCTTTTCTGCCGCATGTATAATGGCCAGCAGGCTGGCCGTACTGCCTCATGTAACCATTGTAGGGGAAGAGACAGGAGGTGATTTTAATGGTACCGTAGCCGGTATTATGCCCATCCTGCATCTTCCTCATTCCAATATCATCTGGCGCATAGGGTTGATGCATGTCCGCCCGGTGAACCGGACTGATGTAAAAGGCCGGGGTATCTTCCCGGACCAGTGGTTCAGCCAGTCTGTTCAGGATATCGTTGCCGATAAAGACAAGGCCTTAGACTGGATATTAGGCCAGGAAAAATTGTAATTTTTTATAACATTACTGTAGCTTTTGGCCCGCGTTTGCTATATTTTTTTTGATTAGTTTAGTGTTTTGTTTTTTTAATCATAAAGAATAATTATTGATGAAACAGGCTCTCGGCTTACTCATTGCGGCGCTCAGTATGGGCGCCTGCGGGCAGTATAATAAAGAACAGGATGTAAATCAACCTGTTAAAACTGGTACTCCGCTTAATGAAAATTATGAGCCGCAAGTAACGGTAGTAAAACATGAAGATTTGCTACAGGTGCTCAATCAACAAAATGATACTTTAAATGTAGTTAACTTCTGGGCTACCTGGTGTGTGCCTTGTGTTAAAGAACTACCGCATTTTGTAGCTACGTTACAGGAAATGAAGGATAAACCGGTGAAGCTGGTCCTGGTGAGCCTGGATACCCGCAGTAGTTTAGAAAGCGCGGTAATCCCATTGCTCAAAAAGAAAAACTTCGTTGCCCGGCATTACCTGCTGGACGATAATGGCCGGATGAACGAGTGGATTCCTAAAATAGATCCCGGTTGGGATGGGGCGATACCAGCTACTGCTTTATATAAAAATGGCAAAAAATTACGTTTTGATCAGGGACAACTATCCGAAAACGAATTAAAAGCAAATATTCAAACCCATTTATAACCCATAAATAAGCATAAAATGAAGAAACTGTTAATAGGAGCCGGTATCCTTTCTTTAGCATTTACAGCCTGCAACGATGTTAATTCCTCGAAAGGTAAGGAAGGTGCAACTACTGCTACTGACACTACTGCAGGTAAAAAAGAAGCAAGCGCCCCGGTTACCATGCCCGAAGGTTATAAGGTCGGCGATGAAGCTATGGACTTTAAACTGAAGAATATTGATGGTAAGGAGGTTTCCCTGGCCCAGTTTACAGATGCCAAAGGCTATATCGTAATCTTTACCTGTAATCATTGCCCCTACGCGAAAGCGTATGAAGGCCGCATTAAAGACCTGGATAAAAAATACAAGGCATTAGGTTATCCGGTAATCGCGATCAATCCTAATGACCCGGCATTACAGCCTGAAGACAGTTACGAGGCCATGAAAACAAATGCCAAAGAAAAAGGCTTTACCTTCCCTTATCTATTTGATGAAAAACAGGATGTATACCCGGTATATGGTGCGACCAAAACACCACATGTATACCTGCTGCAAAAGGAAAATGCTAAGCTGACTGTAAAATATATAGGCGCTATTGATGATAATTACGAAAAACCGGAAGCCGTTAAAGCAAAGTATGTGGAAACAGCAGTAGACGCGCTTCTGGCAGGTAAACCGGTTGCCGAAACCAAAACTGTTGCGGTGGGTTGCAGTATTAAAGACAAAAGAACACAAAAAAGTTAAGTTATAACTTTTAAAAATAGGTTCAGCGGATTCGTTTATATACGAATTCGCTTTCTTTTTGCTAATTTTGCTTACAATTAGACTATTATATTTTATTTTTACAAATGCAACGTATATATTTTGATAATGCGGCTACTACAGCTTTAGATCCGCAGGTACTGGAAGCCATGCTCCCCTTTTTAACTGAAAAATTCGGTAACCCCAGTTCTATTTATTCTTATGGCAGGGAAAGCAAGATGGGCATTGAGGCCGCGCGTAAATCGGTTGCAAAAATACTGGGTACCAAACCTGCAAACATCTTTTTTACTTCTGGCGGTACCGAAAGTACCAATACTGCCATGGCAGCTGCCGTACGTGACCTGGGGGTAAAGCATATTATTACTTCGCCAATCGAGCATCACGCTACTTTGCATACTGCTGAATATTATGAAAAACAAGGAGTAAAACTTTCTTTAGTCAATATTCTTCCCAGTGGTCATGTAGACCTGGAAAGCCTGAAAGCTTTGTTAAGTGAAGGACCGCAGCCGGTACTGGTATCACTGATGCATGCCAATAACGAGATCGGTAACCTGTTACCTATCCAGGAAGTAGGCGAGATATGTAAAGAAGCCGGCGCGTATTTTCATTGTGATACGGTACAGACCGTGGGGCACTATCCTTTGAATTTTTCTGAGCTGAATGTGCATTTTGCCAATGGCGCCGGTCATAAATTCCATGGCCCTAAAGGTGTTGGTATTTTATATGTTTCGGATGAAGTGCAGATCAAACCGATGATCAATGGTGGCGGGCAGGAGCGCAATATGCGTGCCGGTACCGAAAACCTCTACGGTATTGTAGGTTTTGCAAAAGCCCTGGAAATGGCTACGGAAACCTATGAGCAGGATTCCGCTCATATGCGTGGATTAAAACAGTATATGGCCGATCAGCTTAGTGCTATGATCCCGGGCATTATCTTTAACGGTGACTGGCAGGGAGAATCTTTGTATACGGTATTAAATGTTTCCTTCCCTAAAACGGACAAAACGGAAATGCTGCTGATGAGCCTGGATATGGCCGGTATCTGTGTTTCCGGGGGCAGTGCCTGTTCCAGCGGGGCAAGCATAGGCTCGCATGTGATCAAGTGTTTACCGCAAAACGAAGCGGTAGTACCCGTACGCTTTTCCTTCTGTAAACATAATACTACCGCGGAAATTGATAGCGTGATCGCTACTTTAAAAAATATTTTAGGATAATCTTCGTTCCCTTTTAATCCATGATTATGAAAAAGCTTGTTTTGTTCCTTATCACTTTGTTGAGTCCTCTGGTATTCTGGGCACAGGGCATTTTGTTCGAGACCGGTACTTTTGCCGCAGCGCTCGATAAGGCAAGACAGGAGGATAAAATCGTGTTCCTGGATATCTATACCACCTGGTGTGGCCCCTGCAAACAAATGGCGGCTAATTTATTCCCGAATGAAGAAGCGGGCAAGCTCTATAACAAACATTTCGTCAATTATAAAATTGATGCGGAGAAAGGAGAGGGGATCGAAGTGGCCGCGAAATATAAAGTCCAGGGCTATCCTACTAATCTTTTCTTGAAGCCGGATGGTTCTGTAGTATATACCGTCATGGGCGCCGGTGACCTGTCCTGGTTCCTTGAAAATGGCAATGTCGCTATTGCCGAAGCAAAGGATCCTTTGCAATGGACCGATTATGAAGCAAAACTGAACAGCAGTAAAGCAGATAAAGAATTTCTGAAAAATTACCTTGTAAAAGGGAAAAGGTTAGGAAAGAACACAGACAAAGGCCTGGACCTTTATGTAGAAAAGCATACAGGCAAAAAGATAAAAAACGAGGATATTCTTTTCCTGCTGGAGCATAACCAGACGATGGACAATAAAGCTTATGCTTTGCTGGATAAGAACAAAGCCGCCGTAAACAAGGTGAAAGAAGCCGAAGTGCCTGATTTCTTTAAGTATTATACCGAATCACTGGTGCCGGGAACTATAGAGAAACTGGCCGGGCAAAAAAATGAAGCCGGGTTTAAGAAAATTGTATTAGGCTATGTCAATAATAACAGCAGTACGCCCAAAATGGACGGCTGGTTTTATGCTAAAGCCTTTTATGAGCGCCTGGGCGATGAAACTAAAATGGAAGTATTCAAATTATTACGTACCAATGAAATGATGAATACCTCTCTTTCCGAATTCAAAAAAGAAGATACCGCGAAACTGGCGGAATATTTGATGACCATAAAGCACCAGCTGGACCAGAATAAAGTATCAGAGGCCGAGCAAACGGAATATGTAGAGCGCTTTATAAAGCAGAACCCGCAGGTGACTAAAATGGCTTCCTTAAATGCCGCTACAGACCTGAATGAAATGGCCTGGAATGTATATGAGACCAATAATAAGCAAATGTATAAAGATGCTATTAAGTGGTCTGAAAAGTCCCTGGAGCTCTTTGGCGGTACCGATGCGCTTACCCGCGTTTCTTTGCTGGATACCTATTCCCGTTTATTGTATAGAAACGGGCAGAAGGCCGAAGCCATTAAACAACAAGCTCAGGCTCTTGACCTGGCTAAATCGGCCAATAATGCTGAAGTGATCCAACAGGTAGAAGCCGCGTTACAACAAATGAAAGACGGTTCTTTATAGCCTTTTGGGGATCCGCTTAAAGAAGAATATAAGAGTTTAAACAGCCGTTGATGATCAAAGTCTTCCTGAAAAAGAAAATCAGTACCCGCATTGCTGAAGGCCATCTCTGGGTCTACCAGAACGAGATTGGTGATGTAGTAGGAACAGATATTTATGGGGGCATGTTCGTAGATGTTTTCTCTTCAAACGGATCTTTCGTGGGCAGGGGTTATTACAACCCGCTCTCCCAGATTGCCATAAGACTACTGAGCGCACAACAGGAGCCGATCGAAGAAGCTTTTTTTTTAAAGAAAATAAAAGCAGCCCTGGCTTACCGGCAACAATTAGGGTTTACTGAAAACTATCGCCTGGTCAATAGCGAAGCTGACCAGCTTCCCGGCCTGGTCATAGACCGATTTAATGATTATTTTGTCGTGCAATGCCAGACCCTGGGTATAGATTTACTGAAGCCGGCTATTGTAAGTGCTTTGAACAACCTGTTCTGCCCAAAAGGTATTTTTGAACGGAGCGACCTGCCACAGCGCAGCCTGGAAGGATTGCCTATGACCAAAGGCTTTTTAAGTACCCCTTTTGATACCCGGATTACTATTACAGAAGGCGGGTTGAAATTTTATGTTGACCTTGAAAATGGCCTTAAGACAGGTTATTTCCTGGAAAACCAATACAACAAAACACTGATAAAACATATTGTAAAAAACGCGGACGTGCTTGATATGTTTTGCTATACAGGCTCATTCAGTCTGTTTGCCGCCGCTTATGGCGCAAAAAGTGTGTTGGGTATAGATTATGCAGAAGCCGCGGTAAGTCTTGCAAAAGCAAATGCAGCACGCAACGGCTACGCAGATATTTGTACCTTTGAAGTAAAGAATGCGTTTGATTTTTTAAAGGTACAGGCAAAAGGCAAAAAGCAATTTGACGTAGTGATACTGGACCCACCAGTTTTACTGCAGGCCAAAGCGAACATCGAAAAGGCTTTAGGCGCTTATAAAGAGATCAATCTCAGGGCTATGCAGCTCCTCAAGCCTGGAGGTTTTTTAGTAACTACCTGTGCCACGCACCTGGTTACAGAAGAGGCGTTCAGTATAGTGCTGAAGAATGCCGCTGCCGATGTGAAGCGCGACCTGAGACCGCTAAGCCTGCAAACCCAGTCTGCAGATCATGCCATTACCTGGAATATGCCCAATACCCAGTACCTTAAATTTTGGATCATTCAAGTGAATTAAATAAAATGTTGACAGAAGCGCAGATATATGAATGGCTGGAAAGCGTAACCGATCCGGAAATTCCTAATGTAAGTATTAAGGACATGGGTATTTTACGCGCGGTGGAGTTGATAGGTGAAAGCTCGGTAAAGGTAACCATCACACCTACCTACAGCGGCTGCCCCGCAATGGATGTGATCTCGATGCAGGTACGCATGACCCTTTTAGGCCATGGCCTGAAGCATATTGATATTGAGATGCAGTTAAGCCCGGCCTGGACTACCGACTGGATTACCGAAGAGGGCAGACAAAACATGCTGGCCTATGGCATCGCGCCACCGGTACGCAGGTCATCCAGCGACCTGGCCTTGTTTGAAGAAGATGTAGTAGCCTGTCCTAAATGTGGCAGCACCCATACCGAACTGGTAAGCCGCTTTGGCGCTACCAGTTGCAAGTCCATGTATCGTTGCCTGGATTGTAAAGAACCATTCGAGCATTTTAAATGCCATTAACCAGGTTCTGCAAGCCGTAAATCCCTGTAACCAGGACACAACAAGAAAATAAAGCATAGATAATGATATACGAATTTAAAGGTTTTATTCCCGTGGTACATCCTACCGCATTTGTGCATCCGCAAGCCATAGTTACCGGGAATGTAATTATTGGTAAAGACGTTTATATTGGTCCCGGGGCTGCTTTGCGCGGGGATTGGGGCGGGATAGAGATCGCTGATGGCTGTAATGTACAGGAAAATTGTACCATCCACATGTTTCCCGGCGTTACCGTCCGCCTGGAAGAAAGTGCGCATATCGGTCATGGCGCGATCATTCATGGGGCGCATATCGGTAAGAACTGCCTGGTAGGCATGAATGCTGTTTTAATGGATGATGTGGAACTGGGAGATGAGTGTATTGTAGGCGCTTTATCATTTATAAACGCTAATACCATAATTCCCAGAAGAAGCCTGGTTGTGGGTAATCCCGCTAAGATCATTAAAGAAGTGAGCGATGATATGATTGCCTGGAAAACAAAAGGTACCCAATTGTACCAGTCGTTGCCCGGAGACATGCGCCAATACTGGAAGGCTTGTGCACCATTAAGCGAAATGCCGGAGCATCGGCCATCCCAGGATGTGCTGTTTGAAACCTGGAATACTATAAAGGGGAAATAGGTAGTGAAACGTTGTTAACAGCTATTCTGCCAATAACAATAAAAATTGCTAAAATTTCGTTTATTTTGACAAATCATTATGCTACAATCCAGATCTATAATATTATTTGTAAGCTGCATTTTATGCAGCTTTTATTCTGCCGGGCAAACCGGGAAACTGAAAGGTAAAGTTGCCGATTACGACGAGACTCCTATTGCAGATGTTACCATAAGTATAGATAAGTCAGATAAATTTGTGCTTACAGATACCTTAGGTTATTTCGAGATAGAAGTGCCGGCGGGTAAGCGGGTGGTATTAAGGGCCAGCAGCGTAGATTTTGAGTCTGAACCTTTTAGTGTGACGCTTAAAGAAGGGGAGACCAGGACGCGCAATATCTTCCTGGAAAGCAGGGGCACCCAGTTAAGCACGATACAGGTGAAAGCAGAGCGGGAGCGGGGCCAGGTAGGCACAATAGGGGTCAATACCAAAAACGTACATGCATTACCAGGAGCGGAAGGAGTTGAAGGCTTGTTAAAAATGCTGGTAGGTCATCGAAATGAGTTGACCTCGCAATACACCGTAAGAGGTGGTAATTTTGATGAGAATCTGGTCTATGTAAATGATTTCGAGATTAACCGGCCTTTCCTGGTGCGGAGTGGTCAGCAGGAGGGTTTAAGTTTCGTTAATCCCGATATGGTAGACCGCGTAGACTTCTCCGTAGGTGGCTTCCAGGCCCGCTACGGCGATAAAATGTCCTCTGTACTGGATGTTACTTACCAAAGACCGGAGAAATTTGCGGGCTCCGTAATGGCCAGCCTGCTGGGCTTCCAGGCACACCTGGCAGGGGGCAGCAAGAATAAGAAGCTGAGCTTTATGGCGGGCTTCCGGCAAAAGACCAACCAATATTTATTACAATCGCAACCTACCAAAGGCCAGTATAATCCTTCGTTTACCGATATACAGGCCATGATCAATTACCGGTTTTCTCCCAAATTGGAACTGGAATTCATTGGCAACTATGCCCTCAACCGTTTCCGTTTTGAACCCGAGCGTGCCCGTACCGCTTTTGGTTCGGTAACCCAGGCGCTCGCTTTTACTTCCATTTATACCGGCGGCGAGATCGACCAGTTTGATAATACCTTTGGCGGTCTTTCCCTTACTTATTCGCCCAATAAAAAGCTTAAGTTAAAGTTGCTGGGCAGCCTGTACAATTCTTACGAAAAAGAAACTTTTGATATAAAAAGCGAATACATCCTTTCTGTGGTGGAACTCGACCTGGGTTCCCAAAACTTAGGTAAAGAATTATACAGCCTGGGGGCCGGCGCCATTCACCGTTATGCTCGTAATTTCCTGAATGCTAATGTCGCTAATGTAGGATTGAAAGGCACCTACAGCGCCGGCAATCATTTCTTTAGCTTCGGGGGTAATGTACAGCATGTGAACATTGATGACCGCTTAATGGAGTGGGAGCGCAGGGACAGCGCCGGCTTCTCCGTTCCCTATGATCCCTTCCAGGTCAATATGTACCAGTATTTTAAAGCCAGCAACCAGATCAGTTATAACAAAGCGGATGCTTATATCCAGGACAATATCCTGTTGAGCAAAAACTTTGACGCGGTGCTGACCCTGGGAGTGAGAGGCGTTTATAACTTCCTGAACAAAGAAATGATCATCAGCCCGAGGGCCAATTTCAGCTTTAAGCCGAAATGGCAGGAGAATATGCTGATCAAAGTGGCCGCGGGCCAGTATGCGCAACCTCCTTTTTACCGGGAAATGCGCGCTATGGACGGCTCTTTGAATACCGATCTTAAAGCCCAGAAATCCTGGCAATTTGCCGCCGGGCTGGATTACAACTTTATTGCCTTGAATGACCGGCCGTTTAAATTTACGGCAGAGCTATTCTATAAATCACTATCGGATCTCGTACCTTATGACTATGATAATGTGCGTATCCGTTACGCGGCGAATAACAATGGCATTGGTTATGCCTATGGCGGAGAGTTGCGTTTATTCGGAGACCTGGTTAAAGATGCGGAATCCTGGGTAAGTGTAGGCTACCTGAAAACTATGGAGCGCCTTTTAAACCCGGCAACCGGGGAATATGGCGACTGGCAGCCAAGACCGACCGATGGACGGGTAACCTTCGGTGTTTTCTTTTCCGATTACCTGCCCCAGAACCACAATTTCAGGGTTTACCTGAATATGATGTATGCTACCGGTTTACCGGCGCCGCTTCCGGAGCGTAATTTCCAGCGTCGCGATAATTTCCGTTTACCGGCTTATCGCCGGGTTGATATTGGCTTCTCCGCGCTTTTATTAGATGCGGCGAACAATAAAGCCGGTTATTACAGCTTCTTCAAAGGGCTTAAATCCATTTGGGTAAGCCTGGAAGTGTTCAATTTACTGGGTATTGCCAATACCCTTTCCTATGAATATATCGAGTCATTAAACAATAATTACTCTTTTTATATTCCTAACCGGCTGACCAGTCGTATGATCAATTTTAAAATTTCGGCTAAATTTTAACACTTAGAAATCCTCTAATCCAATATTGAGGGCGTCTATTTTTAATTTGCGTGAAAAAAATTATCTTCGCAAGGTTTAAATTAAAATTATGTCTACAGAAATAGAGAAAGAAGTAATAGATTGTTTGATTATCGGTTCCGGCCCCGCAGGATATACTGCGGCTATTTATGCCTCAAGAGCAGGTTTAAAACCTGTATTATACAGCGGTCTGCAACCCGGTGGCCAGCTGACCATCACTACAGATGTGGAGAACTATCCCGGTTACCCGGAAGGGATCATGGGCCCGCAAATGATGAAAGATTTTGAAAACCAGGCGCGCCGTATGGGTGCCGACCTGCGTTGGGGTTATGTCTCCAAAGTGGACCTGAGTGTTCGCCCGTTTTTAGTTCAGGTGGATGAGCAGGACTGGGTGGAAGCCAATTCAATTATTATTTCTACAGGTGCTTCTGCAAAATGGTTAGGTATTGAAAGCGAAACCCGCCTGAATGGTTATGGTGTTTCCGCCTGCGCGGTTTGTGATGGTTTCTTCTTTAAAGAAAAAGAAGTAGCGATCGTAGGTGCCGGAGATACGGCTTGTGAAGAAGCGATCTACCTGGCTAAATTATGTTCTAAAGTACATATGTTCATCCGCAAAGATGAAATGCGCGCTTCAAAAGTGATGCAGGAAAGAGTATTGAAGACACCGAATATCCAGGTATACTGGAATACAGAAACGGATGAGATCCTGGGAGAGAAAAAAGTAGAAGCGGTGAGAGTGGTTAACAACCTGACCGGCGAGAAAACAGAAATCCCTGTATCCGCGTTCTTCGTAGCGATCGGTCACCAGCCGAACAGCGATTTGTTCAAAGGGGTGATCGATATGGACGACCAGGGCTATATCCTGACCGTTCCGGGTACTTCAAAAACAAATATCGCGGGCGTATTTGCCTGTGGAGATGTGCAGGATAAAATGTACCGCCAGGCGGTTACCGCTGCCGGTAGCGGCTGTATGGCTGCCCTGGATGCGGAAAGGTACCTGGGTGAGTTCGTTCATAATTAATACAAGAATTTAAATTCATAATCAAAGTGAGTAAAGACATAAACAGCTTTGCTCACTTTTTTATTATAGTTAGCGTTCAAATCAATTTTGCTCAGAAAATTTAAGCAGTAGCGCTACGAAGTTTAATGTTTTATGAACGGTAAAGATTTTAACGGTACTGTTTTATTGGCTACTTTTGCAGTCCATTTGAAAAACAATTAAATGAAATTTGAATTACAGGCGGTATGCCCGGATACAGGAGCTAGAGCAGGTTTACTGCATACCGATCATGGGGTGATCGAAACCCCTATATTTATGCCGGTAGGTACAGTAGGCAGTGTGAAAGCAGTGATGCAGGACCAGCTGCTGAACGATGTTAAGGCGCAGATCATTTTAGGCAATACCTATCATTTATACTTAAGACCGGGAACTGATATCCTGGAGAAAGCCGGCGGTTTACATAAATTCAACGGCTGGCATAAGCCTATATTGACTGATAGCGGCGGTTACCAGGTATTCTCTCTTTCCGGTAATCGTAAGCTTAAGGAAGAAGGGGCGATGTTCCAGTCGCATATTGACGGCTCCAGGCACTTATTTTCACCGGAACGCGTTATGGATATCCAGCGTAGTATCGGTGCCGATATCGTGATGGCTTTTGACGAATGTACCCCTTATCCCTGCGACTATAACTATGCCAAAAAATCTATGGAAATGACCCATAGGTGGCTGGACCGTTGTGTACAGCGTATGGCGGAAACCGAGCCTAAATACGGCTATAACCAATCCTTGTTCCCGATTGTACAGGGCAGTACTTATAAAGACCTGCGGAAACAGTCGGCGGAATATATTGCTTCAAAAGGCGCGGATGGTAATGCTATCGGCGGGTTATCGGTTGGTGAGCCGGAGCAAGATATGTATGAAATGTGCGGTTTGGTTTGCGATATACTTCCGAAGGATAAACCACGTTATTTAATGGGAGTAGGTACGCCATGGAATATTATTGAGAACATTTCTTTAGGTGTGGATATGTTTGATTGTGTCATGCCTACGCGTAATGGTCGTAACGGTATGCTGTTTACTTCTAATGGGGTAATCAATATCAAGAATAAAAAATGGGAAGCGGATTTTTCACCGATTGATGAGGGCATCGCGGCCCCTTCAAGTAATTACTATACGAAAGCCTATTTGCGGCATCTATTCCAGGCTCAGGAAATCCTGGGCTTGCAGCTGGCAAGTTTGCAAAACCTGAGCTTCTACCTGCACCTGGCACAGGAAGCAAGGGCGCAAATATTAAAGGGTACTTTCGGGCAATGGAAAAATTCGGCATTGGCCCGGGTTAAAACAAGGTTGTAAACCAATAGGAAGGCATAAGTTCATGACAAAACTGGACCGGTACATATTATCTAAATTTTTAGTGACATTCTTATTTTTTATATTAATGATGTCCGTAATCATCTGTGTGATCGACTATACGCAGAAGATAGATGATTTTGTAAGGTACAAGGCGCCAACCGGGGAATTATTTATTTATTTCCTGGTAACCGCGCCGAGTTTTATTACGCTGCTGTTTCCTTTGTTTGTATTCCTCGCCACCATTTATTACACTTCCCGTCTGGCTTACCGTACCGAGATCATTGCTATATTGGCGACCGGTACTTCATTCGTCCGGTTCTTAAGGCCTTTTATCATAGGCGGTATTTTATTATGTGCGGCCAACCTGGTCACGAATCACTACCTGATCCCGAAGGCGAACACGATCATGAACACCTTCCTGCGCAAATACTTTTATGATAAAAAAGTATCTGCTGATGGGGTTCATCTTAAAATATCCGATAGCACCTATATTTATGTGGGTACCTTCAACCTGGAAAGTGCGAATGGGAATAATTTTACCATAGAAACCATCAAAGGGGTAGACCTTAAGGAAAAGATCATTGCAGAAAGGGTTTCCTATGATAAGGAAAAAAAAGAATGGGTGATGAATAATGTGGTTCATCTGAAGAATGACAGCATTGCGGAACACCTGGAAAAAAAGGATGAGCTCAGGAAAAAATATAACTTTACTCCTGAAGATTTAAACATCGACCGGAATATCAAGATCGAGCTGACAACGCCCGAACTATCGGCCTTTATCGCCCGGGAAAAATCCAGGGGCGCGGAAAATGTTTCCGATTTTGAAATTGAATTGTACAAACGTTCCGCCCAGCCTTTTGCGGCCTTTATCCTCGTGATCATCGGTGTTTGTATCGCTTCCCGTAAAGTGCGGGGAGGTAGCGGGTTGCACCTGGCTATTGGTATTGCTATTAGTGCCTTGTATATACTCACCATGCAGCTTACGGCCACTTTTACGGTCAATAGTGGTTTGCATCCGATCATAGCGGTATGGATACCGAATTTTATTTTTATGATCTTAGCGGTCTATCTATACCGTAGGCAAGCGACCTAGTATATGCTGCTATCAGCTCACTTTTGTTGACAGCAGTAGTAACAAAGATGGCTGAAAATTATTATTGGGATTTATACCGACCAAAGTAAAAGTAAATGAAATGTGATTTTTCCGTAGCGGAGGCCTTTAATGTTTCTTGCAGATAAGCATAAAAAAATCCCCTGTTTTCAGGGGATTTTTTTATGCGGCCTTCTCATGCTTAATCTCTTTTTTACTCTTCTTATTTTTCCTGCCGCTTTTGTTTTTCTTTTTTTCAGAAGTTTTGGTTTTAATTCTTTCTTCCAGGTTTTTTAACCAGTCGATCATCGTTGCATTGTTGGCGATCGCCTTGGCCGCTTTAATTATTTTTAAAGCCCGCTTCCATTTTTTTAGTTGCTCATAAAGCCCCGCTTTCCTGTACAACAGCCAGGATTTATCGGTACCTTTTACCCCTATGGCGAAATCAATGAACTTTTCCGCATCTGTAAAATCTTCGTTCCAGATCAGCACATTAATGTAATGGGGGTATATTTCAATCGCATGTACGTTGATCGCCAACGCTTCCAGGAAGTAATTTTTAGCAGCTTCAAAATCTTTAAAGATCTCCCCGTGCATCCTGCCCATCAGGCAAAGCGCGGTCGTATCTTCACTGTCATAAGACAACGCGTATTCCAGCGACTCGCTGGCTTCTTCCAGGTTATAAGGATAGGCATCCAATGCCTTTAATACATATTTATTCGATTTCATAAAATGATTGTTGTTTAAAAAGGGCTACAGCGCTTGCTTTGCTGCCCTGCAGCCTCTTGCTTATTTGTCCATCCGCGCTATCTTCGGGATGAATTTGGCCAGGACGCTCACCAGCTCCTGCTGGTTGGCCATGACCTTTTCAATGTCCTTATAGGCCATTGGGGCTTCATCAATACCACCACCGATGAGGGTGACCTCATGCGCCGCCAGGTGTTTCTGGATCTGGCTTTTCGTGAGTTTATTTTTACACTGGGACCGGGACAATAAACGACCCGCGCCGTGGGAGGCCGAATTCAGGCTGGCTTCATTACCCAATCCCATGACCACATAGCCTGGGGCGGTTAAGGAACCGGGAATGATCCCGATCTCGCCTAAACCCGCCGGCGTAGCGCCTTTACGGTGTACGATACATTCCTTGCCATCGACTATTTCTTTCCAGGCGAAATTGTGATGATGCGCGATTTTTGCTACCGCTTGTGTACCCAATAAACGGGTAATGCGGCGGTGAATGTCATCATGACAAGCCTGGGCATAGTCCCCGGCGAGGTTCATCGCGATCCAGTATTCCTGCCCGTCGTGGCTGTTCATATCCAGCCAGGCCAGGTGTTGCACCTGCCTTGGTAGCGGGCATTGCTTAGCCGCGAGATAGGTATAGTGCCGTGCGATATTCGATCCTAATGCCCTTGAGCCACTGTGCGAAAGCAGGCCCAGGTATTGGCCCGGCTGTAGTTTCCAGGGATTGTTGCCCTCCCCGATGACTACGATGCCAAATTCAACAAAGTGATTGCCGCTGCCGGAAGTACCCAGCTGGCGATAAGCTTTGGAGAAGAGGCTTTTGAGCAGGGGGATCTCCCGGAACTCGGGCCGTTCAAATACTTCGCTTTCCCCCTTTGTTTTATGCACCTCGTACATGCCGAATTTGGTATGTTCTGATAGCATCTGCGTTAGCTGGTAGCTATTGCTTTTAAGGTACGAGGCCGGGATCGGGTAGATGCTCAGGCACATACGGCAACCTATATCCACGCCTACACCGTAAGGGATTACTGCATTATCTGTGGCTAATACACCACCGATCGGTAAGCCGTAACCACTATGGGCATCGGGCATCAGGGCCCCTTTGACCGCAACCGGCAGCTTAAGGGCTTCAAACATCTGGTATTTGGCGCTGTCCTCAATCTCGTTTTCGCCGAAGATCTCGAACGGTGCGCGCAAGGTGTTGAGTTGATGCATCTGTACTCTAACCGGTTCGATTAAAGCTTCTGCGATCTTGCCCCAGATAGGGTGTCCTTTGAATTGCCCCGGGGCGTCGAGTACCAGTTTGGCGTCAGATAAAAGCCGTTCCTTTTTTTCTTTTTTGCCATAGCGACTGATTTGTCCCATGGCTATATTAATACTATTATTATTAGGATAACCAATTTTTAAGAGGTCTTTCCCTTTGATTTTATTTCCCATGATTTTGATTGAAAATGATATGTAATCCCTTTACCACATCAATCGTATATTGAGGTGATCCAGGTATTGGGAATCTTTTTTTGAGCAAAAAAGAAGCCCGAAACTTTTGGCTCCGGACTTTCGTATCAAATGGAAGGAGTTGTGCCTCCTATGAAAAGTGAAAGTCGCGAAGCGCGTGCACACCAGGTCCTATTGGTGCTGCAGCGGATATGTTAGTAGAGAACAGGAACATTGTTGCTTCGTTTTAAAATGTGTTTGAATTAAATTTCGAGGCAAAGGTAAACGTATTTTTTAAATAACAAAAAATATTTTAAATTATTTTTTTATGATAATCAAATGTTTATATTTTTTTAGGCATGACTGACCCGTTTGCGTCCCGGGGAAGCATTTCAGTGCAAAATCAATCGGTTTTGTACTGCAGACATATCTTTTGAGGCGATAAACACAAAAAAAAGCGTCCGATAAATTTTATCGGACGCTTTGGCGATAGCCATATGATGTTTATCTAAAATACGGTATTCCTCGTAATGATACATTGCGTCCTGTATGTAAAATTGAAACCCGGCATTTTGATAATAATTTATATGATTTAAAAATTCAGTGCGAAAATAGGGATTTTTTTTAAGCAGCAAAAAAAACGCTGATCAGATTTTTCTTATAGCTTACTATATTTTCGTATAGTCGCGATGCGCCAGGTTAAGGCGTATGCCGGAGAAAATATGGTAATGGCTGGCATTATTAGCGGATAAAGCGGCATCATAAGTGAAGTTGCCATAAACACCACCCAGGTCAAAAAATAGATTAGGCGCGATCAGGTAACTGGCCTGCAGGCTACCCATGAGCCGCGTCAGTTTTGGCCCGTTAACCATTTTTACCCCATGGTCGTTAGGATAGTTCCTGCTGTAATCTTTGGACAGGTCATTGCCCAGGTTAAGCCCGCCGGTATCTACACCATGCTGGTAAAATAGGGCTTTGGCTTCCAGGGTGATCCGTTTATTGGGCCGGTATTTCGCGATGAAAATGGCTTCCCGGAAACCTGCTCCTAAAGGATGGCCCAGTGGCAGATTGTTATTGGTGAAATTAGCGGCTATATAGCCCTCGCCACGATCTATGTGCTGGAAGGTATAAGGACGAACGACATTGCCTTCTAACTGCAGGTCCAGGTTAGGGATGGTAAAGGCATCATAGTAATTTAATCCCAGTTGTGCCCCCCATTTATTATGCATATAACCGTTACCGGCAAAGAATTCTTTAGCGGTAAATTCATTCAGCAGGAATTGTCCGTACAAGCGTAATCCCTTTGTAGCAATAGCTTTCGCATTAATGCCTATGGTAACTTTATCGGGGCTGCCTAAACCTCTTTCTATAGCCCGGTAGAAAATAACGGGGTTCAAATAACCCATTTCAAAACCATTGTTCCTATTAAAAACGACCATTTCATAGGCACCTACATTCAGCCACTTCGTCAGGTTAACGCTTAACTGGTGTGCGGTGGCAAATTTATAGTTGGGCTGTGCATTGCTTAATGGATTTCCGGGTATGTCTGTATCGGCGTTAAGTCGCAGGTACAGGTTATCGTATTGCAGCTTCCATACCCTGGTTCGGATGTTGGCATAAGCGACCGGGGCTGAGAAATCGGATAGTACCAGTCCGCGGTAACCATCGCCCAGCTTGAAGTAATCATAACCCAGGTTAACACTGATGTAGTCCTTAAGTAGACTGGCACTGATATTACCGGTAGGTAAGACATAGCCATAACTTTGATCGGCACTGTTGTAAGTATAATTGCGTGGCGCGCCGATCAATGTATTCCGTCCCAGGTTGATGGCCTGGTAGTAGCTCACAGGCTGCTCCTGTATATAGCACACATTCAGGTCAAGCCCTACATAATGCTTGTATTTAGCCCTTATTTTAGCCCCGGCAGCCAGGTTGTATTTAAAATCAGCCTGGTCCTCTACACTTTCATAAATGCCTTGAACACCCAGTACCGGGTTAGCGCTAATGAAAAAATCACGGTTGTTATAATAAGCGAGATCGGTAATTTTCTGGTAAAAAGGTCCTGCCGGTCGACGGGAATCGATCGCGCCGAATCCGTCCGGGGCAGCCCATTCGCCGGCATTACTTAAGGCCAGCCCGATATTGGCATTGTCGGTTTGGGTCCAGCCAGCGCGGGTATTGTACTGTGCCGCCTGCTCCATAAAGCCGGCAACGCTTTTTTTATCTAAAGGTTGAACGCTTGTATGCAGGTCCTCCGGGAAAGCACCGGAAAGTGTAGTAAGCCTGTTCACTAAATCGTAAGCTTCGCCATCAATTGCTTCATAAGCACTTTGAGCATGGGCCATGCCGGCGGTTAATAAAAGTAATGCGGGACAAAGTACAATTTTTTTCAAAACGGGTTAATTTGAATTTGCTGCAAATTACAAAAACATTTATATTAAAGCAGTAATTGCGTAAGGGTATAGATAATTAAACCTACAATACCTCCAACCAGTGTACCATTGATGCGGATAAACTGGAGGTCTTTGCCTACTTCCAGTTCAAGTTTTTCGCTCAGGTCTTTGCCTTCCCAGTTCCCTACGGTCTGGCTGATAAGCGCTCCCAGGCTGCCTCTATTTTTTAAAACGATCTTATAAGCGTTTTTGCGTACCCAGGCATTGATTTTTTGATTAAAGTCCGCGTCGTTTTTAAAAGTGTCCGCGATATCATCAATGGATTTACGGATATAATTTTTTAAAGCTGACTGGTCTGCTTCCAATGCGGTCACCAGGCCGTTCTTCACACTTTTCCAAATATCCACGGCCAGCTTTGTCGTCTGGCTGCTATCCAGGAATTCATGTTTCAGCTTGTCTATATCCTGCTTCCATTCCGGCTTGGTCTTAATATCGGTGGCTATAGTGATTAACTGCCGGGCAATGTCCGCTCTTATAGGGTGTTGCGGGTTAGTTTCTATATCTGCAAAATATTTTGTGAGCCCGTTTGTGAGCTTTTTCGCGATCATGTTGTCTACAAAGCCGGGAATCAGGATAGAGCTTTCTTCTTTGACTTTATCCTTTACCATACTTTCGTTCTCGGCAATATAGGTTTTCAATTTGCCGGCAAGAAAGGTCATCAGCTGGTTGTGCATGTCTTTATTCATTGCGTATTCCAGGCCCTTCCCTAAAAGTTCGTTGGCATTTATCTGGTCAACGAATTCTTTGCCTTTTTTGTCGATCACGCCGATGATGAATTGATCGTCGAGCTCCAGGATGATCTTGTGCGCATATTTGATCACTTCAGCCGATAACAGCTGTTTGTTTTTTTCTTTTTCCAGCCAGTCTGCAACAAACTTCGAGAGCTCGAGCCTGGAAATATAAGGCCTTAAATTTTCGGAGGTAAGGAAATTGTCCACGAAGAAACTGCCCAGGTTATCACCAATTCTTTGTTTGCTGTTTTCGATCAGGTTTGTGTGTGGAATACGCAAGCCTAAAGGGTAATGAAACAGGGCCGTCACTGCGAACCAGTCGGCCAAAGCGCCTACCATAGCGGCTTCAGTGAATGCTCTTACATAATACATCCATTGTTGGGGCGCCTTTTCGATCCCGATAGTCATCGCGATAAATACAAGTGCCATCAGGATAAATAAACCGGTGGCTAACAGTTTATGTTTACGGAGTTGTTGCTTTTTTTCAGTCGTGGTCATAATGTATTTGTAGGGACAATTGCTAACAAAGGTAAAAAATCAAATATAGAATAGCAGGGAATCTCTTGTTAACTTAACAGGGCGGATTTATGAATAATTGATTAGTTTTAGCAGGTGGAGCTTGTTTATCGCTTCTTTATTATTATTTTATGCTTATTGAACACATTATTGACAGCGTTTTCCCGCTTCCGGCAAGCTCAAAAGCTACCCTGATCCAACATATCAGGGAAGTTGCTTTCAAGAAAGGCCATCTTATTATAAAAGCCAATAAAGTCGATCAGCATATTTATTTTATTAAGAAAGGCCTGGTGCGGGCCTTTGCTGATATCGATGATAACGAGGTTACCTTCTGGATCGGGAAAGAAGGCGCTACGATCATCTCTATGAGAAGTTATGTAGAGCATAAAGAAGGTTACGAGAATATAGAATTGCTGGAAGACTGTGAACTTTATCAATTGGATGGAGCTATCTTACAACAACTATTTTTGGCAGATATCCATATTGCCAACTGGGGCCGGAAGTTTGCCGAGCAGGAGCTGATTCATACGGAAGAAAGACTGATCTCAAAACAGTTTAAAACAGCTACAGAGCGCTATAAAGATTTGCTGGAGCATAACCCGGACCTGCTGCAAAGAGTACAGCTCAGTGTTATAGCCGCTTATCTCGGCATTACCCAGGTGAGCCTGAGTCGTATCAGGGCTGATGTGCGCTGATGAGATTTTATCATTTGTAAAATGAGAAACCGTGATCTTTCTGGAACTTTGTGGTACTAAAAAGATAAAATATATGAACTGGGTTTTATTGGTGATCGCGGGAATTTTTGAAGTAGTGTTTGCCTCCTGTCTGGGTAAAGCAAAAGAAGCTACGGGCGCAACAGCAGCCTGGTGGTATGCGGGATTTTTTGTGGCTTTAACGATTAGTATGGGACTCCTGGTGAAAGCCACGCAGACCTTACCCATCGGTACGGCTTATGCGGTCTGGACCGGTATTGGCGCAGTAGGTACAGCCCTTGTGGGTATCCTGATCTTTAAAGACCCTGCAAGTTTCTGGCGGGTATTCTTTTTAGCTACATTGATCGGTTCCATTATCGGGTTGAAGGCCGTGTCGCACTAAAGATATTGCTATAATCAGGTTCTGTCAGATATCGTTTTTAATAAACGGTCCAGGTTAAGACTCCGCGCGGAAGCATCGAAGATCTTTTTATAAACACCTTCCTCCTGGTATAGACTTTCATGAGTGCCGGATTGGACTACTGTACCGTTTTGCAGGACATAGATCTTATCGGCATCGATGATCTGGGACAGGGAATGGGAGATAATGACTACGGTCCGCCCTTTTTTAATAGCATCCAGCGAATTCTTAATATGCTCGGTGGCAATGGCATCAAGGCTGGCAGTAGGTTCATCCAGGAGGATGATCGGCGGATCTTTTAAGAACAGCCGGGCTATGGCAATGCGCTGTTGTTGTCCCCCGGAAAGCAGGGTAGCATCATAATTATACTGGTCTGGCAGGGTCATGATCTGCTCATGCAGGTAAGCTTTTTTCGCTGCTTCCATGATCTCTTCAAAGCTGGCCTCTGTTTTGCCATAGCGGATATTCTCTTCAATACTGCCCTGGAAAATATGGTTTTTTTGCAAAACCAAGCCGATCTCATTTCTCAGGTATGCATTGTTATAATCTTCCAGATCTATGGTATCCAGTTTTATCGTTCCCCGTATTGGGGTATAAAATTTGCTTAGTAAATTAATCACCGTTGATTTACCGGCACCGCTTAAGCCTACCAGGGCTGTTGTCTTGCCGCTTTCTATATTGAGAGAAACATCATGCAGGGCTTTGGTACCATTAGGGTATTCAAAGTGAACTTTATCGAGGTTAAAGTTACCGCTGATCTTATGGTCAGTGATGCTGCCTTGCGGTTCGACCTGGTCGTCCGCGTTTAAAATCTCAAAATAGCTTTCGGCATAGATCATGGCATCATTCATGTCGTCATAGATGCGGTGCAATTGCCGGATCGGGGCCGATACATTGTTGAACAGCATGATGTGCAGCATAATGGCGCCGATGGTCATTTGTTGTTGTAATACCAGGTAAACGGTCAATAAAATGATCAGGACCACACCGATCTGCTCCATAAAAGTTTTCAGCCCGTCATAGAGAAAGCTGGCCCTTCGTGTGGCCAGTTGGCTGTCCATTAGCTGCTTTTGCAGGTTCAGTTGCTTTTTTCCTTCCAGTTTTTCGCGCACAAAGCTTTTAATGACCATGATGGAATTGACGAGGTTCAATAAGCCGGAAGTTTTCTGTTCCCGCTGACTCCGTAGCTTTCTCCTGACCCCGCCCAGTTTCTTGGCCTGCCTTGCGGTGATATAAAAATAGATCGGTACGATCACCGTAGATACCAGACCTACATATACATTCTGCAGGTACATGATGATAAGCGCGATTACCGCACTGGAAAATAAGGGCAATATATCAATGAAGAAGTTTTGCACCAGTCGGGTCAGGCTCTCAATGCCCCGGTCGATGCGGGTCTGGAGCTTACCTGAGCTATGGTCTTCATCGGTGAAGTAGGCGACTTTATAAGTCAGGATCTTATCTATTGCTGCCTGTGCGAGGCCGGAGCTGACATTGATCCGGATCTTTTCCCCGTAAAATTTTTGACCGAAATTGATAAAAATATTGAGTATTTCTTTACCCAGTAAAATAATGCTGATGAAAACAAGTACCGGCATGCCCTTTTCAAATGAAGCTGCGGTCTGGATCAGCTCACTGACTTCGTCTACCGTATATTTTAAAACAACCGGGTTGACCTGGGCAGTGAGGGCACCTAAGAAGGTAAGTAGCAGCGTACCATTGATCAGCCACCTGTAGGGGCGGGTATAAGGGGCGAGTTGCCGGTAAATGCTGTATAAGTTAATGGTCTTCTGGAAAGGTTTGGGCATCTATGGATTTAATGGTTACCTAAAATTAGTTATTTATGTTTGACTTTATGGAAGTATGATCGTTTAAAGCCGCTGGTATTTTTCCTTATTCGCTTTGCGACAAAATAGGATATGAACTTTGTTATATTTTGAAATATTTATATTATTGTAGCGCGTTTGTTATAGTATAAGTATATATTCCCTTTTTTATGAAAATGATCTATTATTCGGTCGCATGCCTGGCGATCGTTACCAACATAAATTTTGCTGCGGCCCAGTCTGCGCTGGAAGACCTGAATTCTATGACTTATATCAAAAAAGGTGTTGAAGCCTATGATGATGGTGAGTATAAAAAGGCGATAGCGTATTATCAAAAAGTACCGGCTGGAGATACCAATTATTATGCCGTGCAATATGAGCTCGGCCTGGTTTTATTGGCAGACAGCCAGTTTGCGCAGTCGATCGCGTCGAATCTTGATTTATTGAAAAATTATAAGAACGAGGAGCGGCAGATACTGCTGAATATCGGTACCGCTTATTCCTCGTTGAATGAGTATGATAAGGCGCTGGCTTATTATGATACCGCGCACCGCCGGTTTCCTACCGACAACAGGCCTTTGTATGAATCGGGCGTAGTATACCTGAAAAAGGATGATTACGAGAAAGGGATGGCCTACCTGCAGCAATCGCTTTTATATAACCCGCGCCATTTTCGTTCCCATTGGCTGCTGGGTATATGTTACCTTGAGCAGGGCCGCTTAGCAGAGGCCTATATCGCATTGCAAGCGGCGTTGACCACTACTTCCAATGCAGGCGATGCCAAAACGATACTGCAACTCTTACACGGTATAGCCATGCAAAGTGATATGGTTCAGACCGCTTATTCCAAGAAGCATGAAAAGTACAGCCATTATTTGTTTGATGATATTGATGCGATCATACATTCCAAGCTGGCCTTGGGAAAAGATTATAAAATCCAGTCAAAGTTTGATGATGTAATCATCCGGCAATTACAGGTTATTGTTGAAAAACTCGAATTTGATGCTAAAGACGACAATTTCGTGATGCAGTACTATATTCCGTTTTTAATGGAAATAAAGAATAAACAATTGTTCGATTCGTATGTACTTTATATCCTATCGGATTATGGTATTGAATCTATTGATAAGGTAGCAGGCTCAAGAAAAGGGAAATCCAAGCTTTCAGAAATCGCCCAGGTCCTGGACCCTTATAATGCCTTTATCATGGGCACCAGGGAATTGTTCTATAAAAAAAGAAGCTTGGATCGGCTAAAGTATTTCAGCCCAGGCCAAAATGAAATAATAGTAGAAGGTAAACCCAAAGACCAGGCTTTAAATAACTTAGCCGAAGGGCCTGTGAAGTATTACCAGTTCCATAACCTGGCTGCTGAAGGAAGGTATAATGCCAATGGGAACAAAGAGGGGATCTGGAAATATTATTATCCCAACGGCAAATTGAGGTCTGAAGAAACTGTTAAGGATGGCAAAGCTAATCATGGTACTTATACCAAGTATTACGAGAACGGTAACATAGACTACCAGATTAATTATGATAAAGAAGGCAACTTTATAAGCCGCAAAGATTATAAATTCAGCGGGACACTTTATTCTTCCCAAACCAGGAATGCAAGTGGTGATTATAAGATCACTTACTATTATGAAAACGGGAAAGAGTTTTACACCAAGGTGTTAACGGCAAAAAATACGGATATAGAGGCCGACGGAGCGGTAGTGCGTTATTACCCTGATGGCGGTAAGTATATGGAGTATAATATAGTAAATGGCAAGTTGAACGGCTTGTTTAAAGAATATTTTCCCGATGGAAAATCAAAATATGAGATCGAATATAAAGACGGTGTTTATGACGGGCAGTACACTTCTTTTTTTAAAAACGGACAAATAGATTCCAAGTGCAAATATGTGAATGGGAAACCACAGGGTAGTTCAGAGGATTATTTTGAATATTCAGAGAGTTTTTATACCCAGGAATTTAATAAAGGTTTATTGAACGGATCGATAAAATATTACAATAAAAACAAAGAACTCTTCGGGGAAATAAAATACGAAAATGACCTGCCAGTAGCCAGCTCTTTTAAAGACCTAAGCGGCACTACTGTTGCGGCAGTAAATAATAGTAAAGGACTGGATATGCTGGAGCACTATAACCAGTACGGGGTGAGAACGAGCGCTATCGCATTGAATAAAAAAGGGACCCCTGATGGTGAGGTGAAGCGCTTTTATGACTTTGGTGGTATCCACAATGTGGAACATTTTAAAGACGGAAACAGAGACGGTAAAGCTACTTATTACTATGAAAATGGTACTGTAAGCCATACCCGCATGTTTACAGGTGGCCAGGAAAGTGGCGCTTACCAGGCATTTTCGGAAGATGGCAAGTTGAGTACGGAAGGCTGGATATTGGATGGAAGATCTGAAGGACAATGGAAAGACTATTTTTCCAACGGTAAACTGCGCCAGGAGTACTTTATGCTTAATGATAATAAAAACGGGCCGGATAAGCATTATAATTATGACGGAAAACTTGCCCAGACCAGTCTTTTTGAAAAAGGTGTTATGGTAGGCGTGATCCAGTACGATACTTCAGGCCGTGTTTTTAACCAGCTTGACTTCCCGGCGGGTAATGGCATTTATGTCAGTAAATACGCTAATGGGAATGTTAAGGAAGAAGTGCCGATGAAATATGGCAGCTATAATGGGCAATACAAGTTTTATGCGATTGACAAGACCCTGCTGGAAAGTGGCAATTATGAAAATGGAAAGATCGAAGGGCCTTATGAATTGTATCATCCGAATGGGGTAAAGTTTTTTTTCGGAAAGTATAAAAGCGGTAATCGTTATGGAATGTTTACCGTTTATGATCTTCAGGGAGTGGTAACCGATGAGTCAAATTACAGGGATGGCGACCTTCATGGCGTTAATAATATATATTGCGGAGGACAGCTGCGTTATCAGAACAATTTTTACGAAGGTGAAAAACATGGAAAGTCTGTCATTTATGGGGATAACAAAAAGGTAGCAGGTATCATACATTATGATAAGGGTACACTAATCGGTTATTCTTATATCGGTAAAGATGGTAAAGAAGTACCGATGATCCCTATTAAGAACGGTACCGGCAAAGCCCTTACTTATTATGAAGACGGGGCGAAGGGATTGGATTTTACCTGGATAAATAATGGGTATGATGGCAGTCAGAAAATTTATTACAGCAATGGGACATTAGCGGAAGAAAGGCATTTCAAAAAAGGTATGTATCATGGTGCTTATAAAAGATGGAACCCGGATGGGACAACCTATTATACGGCAAATTATGACATGGATAAACTGGATGGCATAGAATCCCTGTATGACGAAAAAGGAAATTTACTGGGTGAATATAATTATATAGCCGGCTTGAGACATGGCAATGCTATGGTAAAAAGTAAAGAGGGTAAGCAAAAGCAGCTGAAATTCCATTATGGAACTTATGTTCAATAAGGCAGCGCTTATATTTGATTATGGAAATAATGGGCTAACAGGCTCTATTTAAGAAAGGATGACATACACCATGAAAATAGTACAGAATTTGATAGTCACATCTTTTGTGTTGCTAACTTTTGGGAATGTGTGCAGGGCACAAAGCCTGGATGAACTGCAACAGCAATACAGTGACGAATATGGCGTTTATACCAAGTATTACCAGCACCTGGATTTTTATTTTGATAAAAATGAGCTTAAGGTAAAGCTGGATGTGGAAAATGAAAAGGTATTGCTCGATCCTGCATTTGCTACCGCATTTTCAACCGAATCAGTTCATCATAGTTATTTCAGCACTTTAAATTATTTAGAAGCTGTAACATTGATTCCTACTGATAAGGGGTTCAAACCTGTAAAGTCGGTAAATACGAAAGTGAAATCATCCAGGGATGATTATGTTTTTTACGATGACAGTAAAGAAACAGAAGTGTCGTACAATAATCTGCAAAAAGGGAACCGTACAAGTATCAAGTATGGGCTTACGTTCAGGGATGTATATATGACACCGAAAGTCTTGCTGCAAAGCTATCTGCCTATCGTACATATGAAATTAGAGATAAGCCTTCCTAAAGGGCTCTCGCTTAATGAATACCTGATGGGGCTGGACACCAGTATTTATAAGCGTACAGAGGTAGAAACGCGGAATGGAAAATTAATTACCTGGGAGGCCCGGAATGTACCTAAACTAAAATTTTATAGTGATGCTCCGGGAGTCAGCAATTATATCAATCAATTGGCGCTCACCGTAGATCAATATAAAAATCCCAAAAACGGAGCCTTTACCTACTACATGGGTAAACCGGGCTTACTGGCGAAATATTTATCCGGTTATATTAAGGACATCAACCGGCAACCCGATGCCGGGCTTACCGCTAAAGTTAATGAGATAACGGCAAAGGAAAGTAGTGAGGCGGATAAAGCCAAGGTCATTTTTAAATGGGTACAGGATAACGTACGTTACGTAGCTTTCGAAGATAGTCTTGGCGGTTTCGTACCCCGGGAAGCCGCGTTGGTATACAGCAGGAAATTCGGGGACTGTAAAGACATGTCCAGCCTGCTGAAAGCCATGTGTGAAGCCGCCGGCCTGCAAACAAGTTTCGTCTGGATAGGTACAAGAAAATTACCCTACGCGGTGAGCAAAACAGCGATGCCTGGTGCTTTCAATCATATGATCGCGGCAGTAAAAATAAATGGTAAATGGACTTTCCTGGACGCAACAGACAATACGATTCCTTTTGGAGCGATTCCATATTCTATCCAGGGGAAAGAGGCCTTTCTTGTGAATCAGGCAGGAGATTACGAAATTGTAAAGATGCCGGTTGCCGGTGCTGATAAAGCTATTTTGAAAGATAGTAGTGTGGTAAAGATAGACAATGACGTATTAAGCGGGCAAGCCTACCTGGATATAAAAGGATACAGGGCCTGGTCTTTAAATGCTTTATTGAAGTATAAGAGTGAGTCTGATATTGAGAAAACTTTTCAGCGTTACACCAGGAGAGGTAATAATAAATACGATCAGACTGCCTTTCAATACAAGTTCGACAATAATGATCAGAGAGCAGTACATATTACCACAACTTTTACGCTGAAAGACTATATCCGTTCCCTGGATAACCAATATTTTGTCAACCTGCATCTGAATAAGTTACTTCAGGATGGCAAAGTGGAAAGCGATAAGCGGAAAGTACCTATAAGCCTTGATTATAATCAGTCGCTGCATTATGTGGTAAGCCTGGTAATACCTGAAGGGTATGTGGTCAGCCATATGCCGGAAAACATAAACCAGCATTTTGAAAGCATTGGCAGCCTGGTAGTTACTTATGTACAGGAGAAGGATAAAGTACAAATGAATTGTTCCCTGAAACTGGAAGCACTGGAAATAAAAGCGGACCAGTTTGAGCAATACAATCAAATGATAACAACATTGCAAAAGGCCTATAAAGAGTCCGTTGCTATTACCAAAAAATAACCTTACACAACATTTTAAAACAAAAGATGATATGAAACGCGTATATTCATTATTGATCCTGGCGATGCTCTCGCAGCCATTGCTTTATGCACAATCTGACTGGAAAGAAAAGCCGGCCTACCATACAATCTCTGAAGAATATAAAAAGGAATCTATGGTAATGATCCTGGATGAGCGCACCCTGAGGCTGGAATGGGATGAAAAAGAAAAGGAAATGATGCAATACCGGGGCGTGCACCGGATAGTGAGACTACAGGATGATAAAGGTGTTGAATCTTTTAATACGATGGTAATTGGTGGCGGCCGGTATCGTAAGGTCGTGGATATTAAAGCGCGTACTATAAAAAGTAATGGGACGGTGATTGAGCTGGTGAAAGACCGGCTAAAAACTTCCAAAAATGAATATGGCAATATAGAGTATCATGTTGCCTTCGAAAATGTAAATACGGGAGATGAGGTCGAATACTTTTTTGAAGAGCGTAGCCCCTTTGTTCCCTTCGGCTCAGAGCAAATGCAGTTCGGTATACCTGTTATGGAAAGCCGGTTTGTGCTTAGCAGCCCATCCCGGTTAGTCTTTGATTGTAAAGGATATAACGGGTTTCCCGGCACTACTTTAAGCGAAAACGAAGCAATGAAGACTTATACGGCTACGATGAAGCATATTGACGCGATCAAAGACGAAACATATTCAGACGCCGATATTCATAGTAAAAGGATTGATTATAAACTCAGCTATGTTGCGGATAATGCTTCCCGTTTATACACCTGGACTGACCTCGTAAAACGATTGTACGACCTTTTGTATAAAAATACAGACAAGGAAAATAAAGCCATACAAAAATATGTAAAGGGCTTAGGACTGTCAACTGATCTGCCAGAAGAAGAACTGATAAAAAAACTTGAACTGGCCATTAAAAAAGACATCATACTGAATGATGAGCTTTTTGACCCGGCATATGATAAGCTGGATTTTATTTTAGAAAAAAAGACCACCCATGAAAGGGGGATGATGAAAGTCTTCACTGCCTGCCTGGATGCTTTGGGGGTAAAGTATGAAGCCGGGTTCACGGCAAACAGGTTTAAATATATAGTTGATGAGCAGCTGGAGAACTGGAACTACCTGGATATATATATTATTTATTTCCCGAAGTCAAAAAAATACTTATTGCCCACGGCTCCTTTCTTCAGGTACCCGGCCATAGGCCCCTTCGTTGAAGGCAGCAAGGCTGTTTTTTGTAAGCGCGTATCTGCCGGAGATGTAACATCAGCAGTATCTGTGATCAGAGAAATACCTGTCAGTACTTTGAAAGAGAACTGGAGCAAACTGCAGGCAAACATCAGCTTCAGCAAAGAAGATTTTACACCGAACGTGCATTTTGATTATTCCTTTTCCGGGAGTTCGGCGATAGGTGTAAGGGAATCCATCGCCTTATCCACTAAGGAAAATGAAAAAGAGATCGTAAAGTCTTTGCTGCATGTTGCAGATCAGGAGCAGGACATTAAATCTTACTCCTTTGTGAACCGCGGCCTGGAATATTATAGTGATAACAAAGCAGTCGGTGTGGTCAGCGAGATAGCTGCCGGTAACCTTTTAGAAAAGGCCGGTAATAAATACCTGTTTAAAATCGGGGATGTGATCGGGCCGCAGGTAGAGATGTACCAGAACGAAAAGCGGGTATTGCCTATTGCCATTGAATACCCACATATGCTTTACCGGGAGATTGTTGTCAATATTCCTGAAGGCTATAAAATAACCAATCCGCAGGTGGTAGATAAAGATGTGTTTTATGGAGATGATTCCTTTGGCTTTGTAGCGAGCCATAAAATAGAAGGTAATAAGCTGATCGTTTCCATTAAAGAGCATTATGCAAAGATCAGTTACGATAAATCTGAAATTGAACCATTCCGAAAAGTAATTAATGCGGCTGCCGATTTTAATAAAGTGACCCTTGTTTTTGAAAAAATATAATTATATTTTGTATTTTTTATTCAGATTACCTTATACTTTTATTGAGTATTGTTATATGAAATAAATTATTTTTTCATTACATTTGAAGGAGCAATATGAAATAAGTATAGCCGCTATAAGTGAATGGATAACAATTAAACCTTCCTGATTTTTCCTTTTGTTAGTTGAAAGGGTTTAACTAAATTTGCACACTTTAGAACTGGCTGTCAATCGAAAATTGCTTATTTTTAATCTATAAAAATAAAAGATGTTTATGATGGTCGAGCAATTAAATGTATCAGAGATGAAATCAACAATGATTCAAAAAGAAGAAATTGAAAACTATTTGATGGTTCCTGCTGCCGAAGACCGATCGAAAGAGTTAAAGAAAGAATTGGAATACGCTGTAAGATTAGGGAATGAGTATAAAGGAAAAACAATCATCACATTTCAGACTTCTGAAGGCCCAATGACTGTAGAAACTACAGTATGGTCGGCAACAGAAAACAGTATTCAGCTTAAGGGCGGTGTCATCATTCCTTTGAGCAGTATTATTATGGTTTCTTTCTAAACCATTGTTTTGAATAACTAATTTTAAGGATAGTTTCTTTCACGGAAATTATCCTTTATTTTTATTACTATGAGGATAGGAGTTAATACCAGGTTGTTTTTAAAAGATAAGCTGGAAGGAATAGGCTGGTTTATGCATGAAACATTAAAACGAATGGTGGCGGAGCACCCGGAGCATGAATTTTACTTCTTTTTTGACCGGCCTTATGATGAGCGTTTTGTTTTCGCCCCGAATGTTACCCCCATTGTTCTTTCGCCGCAGGCAAGGCATCCCGTACTTTTTTATATCTGGTTTGAATGGTCGATCGCCAGGGCATTAAAAAAATACAAGATCGATGTTTTCCTGTCCCCGGACAATTATGCCAGTTTAAGCACCAAAGTGCCTACCTGCCTGGTAGTACATGATCTTGCCTTTGAGCATTACCCGCATTTTGTGAGTAAAGTAAACCTGATGCATTACAAAAGGTATATACCGAAATTTGTGCGGAAGGCCAAAAGGATCGTTGCTGTTTCTGAGTTTACCAAGCAGGATATTGTCGCCCGATATGGCGTTGATGCCGCTAAGATAGATATTGTCTATAATGGCGCCCATGAGCTGTATCAGCCACTAGCCTATGAAGCAAAACAAAGTATCCGGGAAAAGTATACGGACGGTAAGCAATTTTTCCTGTTTACCGGTTCGCTGCATCCCCGGAAAAACGTGATCAATTTATTAAAGGCTTTCGTGAAGTTTAAACGCCGGCAGAAAAGCCCTATGAAACTGGTAATTGTTGGGCGTATGGCCTGGCTGGCAAAAGAGATAGAAGAAGCCAAAGTAAAGATGCCTTTTAAAGAAGAAGTGATCTGGCTGGGCTACGTGGATATCGAAGAGCTGGCAAAGATTACCGCTTCGGCATACGCTATGGTATATCCTTCCTTATTTGAAGGGTTTGGTATTCCTATCCTGGAGGCTTTAAAATCCGGGGTACCAGCCATCGCTTCCGATACTTCTTCTATGCCCGAAGTATTAGGAAACGCGGGTATTTTAGTCCATCCAGAAGAGGTGGAAAGTATTGCCGCCGCGATGGAAAAGATGTATAAAGAGGAGTCCCTTCGCACTAAGTTTATACAGGAAGCAGCAGTGCAGAGTGCTAAATTCAGCTGGGACCGCAGTGCCCGGCTATTGTATGAGTCCCTAATGAAATGCGTTTAAAGCAGTATGGCCGGGAACCTGGATAAAGGAAGGGCAGGAGAAATCGCTGCTGGAAAGCTTTTACAAGAGAAAGGCCATGTTATTCTTTTTGAAAATTACCGCTGGCAACATAAAGAGATTGACATTATTTCACTGGATGGCGATGTCCTGGTATTCACGGAAGTAAAAACAAGGACCAATTTTAATTACGGTTATCCCGAAGCGGCTGTGGATGTACGTAAGCAAACCCATATGAAAGCTGCTGCGGAACAGTTCCTGTCCGATCATCCCGAATACCAGAAGCTGAGATTTGATACCATTGGTGTTTTAATGCATGGCAGCCAGGTCAGGGAAATAGTGCATTGGGAAGCTGCTTTTTATTGAAAATCTTTGTCGTAGATCTCCATCAGGATAGGCCTAGGACTTTTATCAATAATTTTGGCCAGGGTCTGCAGGAAATCCGGCGATACGGTAGGGCAGCCGTTGCTTTGACAGACGGGGTAGGGATGTACCTCGCCATCCGGTACGCAGGAATGGGAATGCAAGACCACAAACCTTTCAAAAGCGTTATTATTGGAGGTGTCCAGCCCGTACATTTTATAAGCGAGCCCGAACTTGCCCTGATAGGGTTGCCCGATCTTATACTTTCCTAATGAAGTGCAGCCGCCGCCCACAACATTATTGTATTTCCTGCCTACCAGCGCGCCTTCGTAACAATTGCCATGCGTTACCAATGCCGATTGGCGGATCTTTTTCTGTTGCCAGTCATAGATATGGAATCTTTTCTTGCCGGAAGATTGTTGCATGTCCAGGATAAAGAAGATGCTGGTATCATAGCCGTTTTTAGCCGCATATTTAGCCAGGCCGCGGGCTTTGTCCGTGATCTCTGCCAGTTTGCGGTCATTCAGGTCTACAGCAATAAAAGTGGTGTCTGTATCATTCTTGTCTAAACCAAGATAGGTTTTGGTGCTTTTAAAATTTACCAGGGCAAATATCAGGACGCCGGCAATAATGGCCACTAAAATGAAAAGTATAATTTTTTTCAAGGGATGGTATTTTGAGTTGCAATTTAGAAATTGCTTTTGTTTTAATTTGGTTAAATTTGCGGCTTGAAAAACCCGGGCGGTAAACTTATAATGCCCGGACCTGATTTTAGTAAATAATAATAAAAATAAAATGCTTTTAGCACTTAATAATGTATCCTTTTCCTTTGGCGCCCGTACCATGTTGAATGAAGCGAGCTGGCAGATAGGAGAAGGCGAGCGGATAGGGCTCATCGGGCCTAATGGAGCAGGTAAGTCAACTTTGTTACGCCTGATCATGGGCGAGTACAGTATCAATGGCGGTTCTATCCAGAAGGCCAATGATACGACCATCGGTTTTTTTAACCAGGATTTGCTGAGCTTTTCCACCGATGACAGTATCCTGTCGGTGTGTATGGCCGCTTACGAAAAAGCAGCCCAGTTAGAAAAGCAGATCGAGGCAATGACCAAAGAGCTGGAAACCAAATACGAAGATGAAGCACTGCTGCTTAAGTACAGTGAATTATTACATGAATTTGAGCTGGCCGGTGGCTACGAGATGGAGCATAAGGCAGCCGCGGTTTTAGAAGGACTTGGCTTTAGTACCAAAGACCTGCACCGGCCTTACAACCAGTTTTCCGGTGGCTGGCGTATGCGGGTATTGCTGGCAAAGATCATGCTGCAGCAGCCCGATATCTTAATGCTCGATGAGCCGACCAACCACCTGGATTTACCCTCTATCGAGTGGTTGGAAAAATATCTGCAATCTTATCCCGGAACGGTGATCATTGTATCGCATGACAGGTTCTTCCTGGACCGCATGGTGACCCGGATCGTAGAGCTGTTCATGCAGAAGCTGCATATTTATTCCGGCAACTATTCTTTCTATGAAGAAGAGAAAGCTTTACGTATGGAATTCCTGGAGCGGGAATACGAGAATCAACAGAAATTCATTAAGCAGCAGGAACGTTTTATTGAACGTTTTAAGGCTAAGGCTTCAAAAGCGGCCCAGGCGCAGAGTTTGATGAAAAAACTGGATAAGCTGGAACGTATTGAACTGAATGATGATTCGGGGCCAAGAATGAATATCAACTTCGAAGTGGGCGTTACACCGGGTAAGATCATCTGTGAGCTGAAGCATGTGTCTAAAGCTTATGGTGACCTGCAGTTGCTGAAAAATGCCGACGCGGAGATTCTGCGTGGCGACAAGATCGCTTTGGTAGGTGCCAATGGTAAAGGTAAATCTACCCTGATGCGCATCGTTACCGGCGGTGAATCATTTGAAGGGGAGCGCAGCGGCTGGCATAATGTAGTGCCGAGCTTCTATGCCCAGCACCAGTTAGAAAGCCTTAATGTGGAGAATACGATCCTGGATGAGTTAAAATTGTGTGGTAGTAATAAAACCGAAGTACAATTACGGCAGCTACTGGGTTGCTTCCTGTTTTCCGGAGATGATGTATTCAAGAAGATCAAAGTGTTATCGGGTGGGGAAAAGGCAAGGGTGGCTTTGGCCAAAGTAATTACCAGCAATGCCAATTTCCTGCTGCTCGATGAGCCTACCAACCACCTGGACATACAGTCTGTGGAACTATTGATAGAAGCGCTGCAACAGTACGAAGGAACTTATATACTGATCTCGCATGACCGTTATTTTGTAAGCCAGACAGCTAATAAATTCTGGGAAATCGAGTCAGGTAAGGTAAATTCTTTTGAAGGGCCTTACGAGGAGTGGGTGTACTACAAGGAAAAGAAAGCTAAAGAACTGCAAGCGGCAACGGTGGCGGCAACTGTAAAAGTAGAAAAGCCTAAAGAAGCCCCCAAGGTAGCAGCACCCAAACAACACCAGGTAAATAAAGAACAGCAAAAAGAGGTGCAGAAATTACAGAAACAACTGGAGAAGTTGGAGCAGCAATTACAGGAAGCAAAGAAGCGGAAAAGTACCTTCGAAGCGGCTTTAGGTGACCCGGAAGTCTATGCGGATAAAGAGAAGTTTAAAACGGCAGAAGCCAATTATAAAAAGCAAAGTGATGAGATGGGGCAACTACAAAGCCAGTACGATACTTTGTTTGATAAAATGATGGAACTGGAAGAAGGGAACGGGTAGTTATGGATGATGGGAGATAAGTGATGGTTGGTGAATAGTGATTAATGATAAGTGAATTTTATAAATTGAAAGGGGAAATTGCGTAGCAATTTCCCCTTTCAATTTATTGATAAATATGAGCCGGCTTATGGGATACGGAACGCGGTTTCGCATTTGATCTCGGAAAGCACGATATTGCTTTGGAAATGGTCGATATGAGGTAAAGTAGAGAATACATCAACCAGGAATTGGTTATACGCTTCAATATCCTGCACGACGATCTTCATCAGGTAGTCGTACTGGCCGGATAGAGTTACGGCTTCTACTACTTCAGGGATCTCCCTTACTGCGGATTCGAATTGGATTTGCGCTTCTTTTGATTGCTCTTTAAGCGTCAGGCTGCAATAAGCCACTACTTTTAAGCCAAGCGTATTCCGGTTCAGCAAAGCTACATAGCCGCTGATGATACCGGCTTCTTCCATGTTTTTGATTCTTTCATAAGTAGGTGTGAAAGAAAGCTGGATCCTGGAAGCGATCTCTTTAACAGAAAGCTTTGCATCTTTTTGCAGGATCTCTAAGATCTGTTTGTTTTTATCGTCTATTTGATATTTCATGTAATTATCTATTCGTCAAATATATTAAGTTTCTAATGAGTTATTGCCATTTAGCCGTAGAATTTTTATTATTTTTTGATTAACTACCTGTTGAAGGTCAAATGTTTATTACTTGTATGTTTTAGTAGTTTCCTTTAAACTTTGTCCAGGACACTTTTAGGTGTTTTAGAACCCCGGTCCATCCGGGCAAAAAGGCTGATAAAGAAGCCAATCACCATGATAATAATACCGATCCATAATAACCAGATCAATGGGAAAATAAGCGCCTTCATCACAATATAATCATCCTGTTGCGCCCGTTGCTTGATCCCTAATTTAAAGGTTTTTTGCTCCGGGTCAATACTTTCGACCCTTATGTGGGTACCCAAAGCGTTTAAAGAATCGGATACAAAGCCGGTTTCATTTCCTTTAACGTAAAAAACGGGTTGTATAGTACCTAATTTACCACCAATATCATAACCGGTAAACTGGAAAGGTACCGCGGCATCATGACCTTCGTTTTTATAAGCGGCATTAGTGATCTTACCACCAATAGTATCCAGTACAAAAAATCCGTTATCTACGAAAACCGTATCACCCTGGCGCACCTCTACGGTTCTGAAGACAGAACTGTCATTTTCTTTTGGTGCAAATGAGTTGACATAAATGAAGATATCCTTATTCCAGTAATGCTTGGCATCCGGGTTAGAGCTTAAGCCTTTTTGTCCTTTAGGATTCACAAAGGCATCCGGGTAGAGCATAAAGCTTTCCGTCGTTTTGCCGGTTAGCGCGTCCACCTTTTCAAATCTTACTTTGAAAAAGGTGATCGGCGGGTCATTATGGGTATCTGAGCTGTCGCCCAGGTAAGTAACCAGGTACTCGCCCATAGGAATAGAGGTATTGCGGTAAAGCATCACATTATTGCGGCTTTCCATAGCATTCTCTTCAAAAGTCTCCTTACCGAAGTTCAATACTTTACCACTTATGTCTTTGGAGATCACTTCTTTCTTATAGCCAGAGAACAGGATGCCTAAAAGCATCAGGGCAAATCCGATGTGGGTTACAGAACCACCTGCTTTTTTCAGGTTGCCTTTCTGGGCGGTGAACAGGTAAGTAATGTTGGCAAAGAAGGCATATAGGGATACTACCAGGAAGACCATATACTGGATATGAGCGATCTTCTGCTGGTAGACAACCAGGGAGCCGATGATGATACTTGCCAGCAGCATAGCGCCATTATTCATCCAGAAGCCTTTCATATTGGCAGTCTTCTTGTATTTGAAATACTGCGTGCAGGCCGACAGGATAGCTACAATGATGCCGAACCATACCTGGATATCGTTATAATAGGTTACCACATCGGTCGGCGGTGCTACATCATTACCGGAAATAGCTTTGTACAAGGGTGCCCAAACTGGTAAAGAGGTCATAAAGATAATAGTAATGGAGCTGATCAGGAAGACTATGGAGCCGATCAGCATCCAGAATTCCCGGCTGTTACCTGCTTCTTCGCCGGCGATATGCGGCATTTTTTTCCATTGACGGATCATCAGTACGAGGCCCATGATCAATATAATGAACATGGCGATAACCAGGTGCCACTTCATGGAAGCGCCCTCACCCGTAAATGCGTGCACAGAAGTATCGCCCAGGATACCGGTACGGGTCAGGAAAGTGCTGTACCAGATCAGGAAGTATTGAAGGATAAAGAATACCAGGGTGATCTTTAAAGACCTGCCGGTACTTTTATAAATAACCAGTGTATGGATACCGGAAATGATGATCAGCCAGGGGACCAGGGAGGCATTTTCTACCGGGTCCCAGGCCCAGTAACCACCGAAGTTTAAGCTTTCATAGGCCCAGGCGCCGCCCATCATGATGCCCATACCCAGGATACCTCCTGCGGCCAGGGTCCATCTCAGGGCCGGGTTGATCCAGGTTTTATATTCTCCTTTCCAGAGTGCGGCAATGGCATAAGCAAAAGGGAACAGGGTCAGGGCAAAGCCTAAAAACAGGATCGGCGGGTGAATAACCATCCAGTAGTTTTGCAACAATACATTCAGCCCGTTACCATCTGTGATGAACTCAAGATAATTCGGTTGTTTCAGGATAGGAGCATCCATTTCATTGCGCAGTAATGTAAATGCGGAAGCGCCTATTTTTGTATCGCCGATATAGATACCCAGTTGCAGGGTGACTAAAATAGCCTGTACAATCAAAACGACCACCATTACTTTACTTTCCCACTTGCCGCCTTTAGCGATCACGAAAAAGCCCAGCACCGCGTGCCAGAAGGTCCATAAAAGGAAACTGCCTTCAGAGCCTTCCCAGAAACAGGAAAGCAGGTATTTAGCTTTTAATCCTTTCGAACTATGGCTATAAGCATAGGAATATTCAAAAAGGTGGTTTTGGATAATATAAAAGAGGGTGAGGAAGATGCCAATGACGGCAAAGGCATGCAGAGTATAGCTGATGCGGGCAATTTTTTGCCAGCTGAGCGATAATTTTAAATCTTTCAGCTCATATTTGTTTACCTGCAGGTAACTGTAAATGGCAAACAATGAGGTGATAAATGAAAATACTAATAAGAATTGACCTAACTGGCCGGGCAATAAATGCTCTCCAATGAATTTAGTTTCCAAGTCGCGAAAAAATTAAAAGGGTGTCTGAGAGGAGGATGAATTAGCTTGCACTGGGGTTTTGGGCCACCACGATCTGGTCTTCTTCATATTTTGATGGGCACTTCATTTGTATTTTTTCACAATGGAAGATATTGTTTTTTACAAAACCGGTCATCACCAGGGACTCAGAACGTTCAAAGTCCTGGGGTTTGGTACCGTTAAATACTACCTGCAGCGGAGTACCGGCTTTGTCGAGCGCATGAAAAACGAACTTGTTCGCATCTTTTAAGGGGTCATACACCATTGCTTTGGTAGTGTCCAGAGTACCCATGACCACGAAGGTTTTACCTTCTTTCTCCGCGGCGGATTTGAAGGTTTCGTAAGAGCTCAGGTTGCCAAACATAGAAACGGCTAGTCCGAGGACTACGGCAATGGCCAGTAAAAAAATAATGCTAGTCTTTTTCATGATACATCAAATTAAAATTTGATTTTTAAAAATTGCACGCAAATTTAAGCTATTTAATGCTTTAATAGCTCCTAACTCAATAGTACTTCAGTGAAAAGAGTTGTTTTTTTAGAGATTTAACAGATATTAGGCTTTTGCCTGTTCAAATTCGAATTGCGCTTTCGCTATTTTTATTTCCGTGTAACTATACTGGGCGCCCAGTCTTTCTTTCAGCGCCGTAAGCCCTGCCTGTGGGTTAGCGGCAATTTCTCTTAAAATAATGCCCAGCTTAGCCGGGTCGATCAGTTTCCTGGCCTCCAGCTTACCGTCGCTCACGGCAAAGCTCAGGTGGGTATAGACCGTTTCGGTGCCCAGACCACGAATTTCAGCGATCTTTTCCGGGCTTTTGCCTTCCAGGAAAAGTTCCAGGCTGATGTCTTTGGACGCCGGCTGTTTTTCCCCGGTAGCTCCTTCTGTTTTATTTTCCGGTATAGGGACTGCGCTGAACATCTTATTCACCTCCTGGATGACCGATTGTATGCCCATATTGCCGGCAAGGCCCAGGGCTACCGCCGCTGCCTGCTCGATCTGTATCCGCTTTTTCTCCGTGATTTGCCAGAGCTGCTGCACATCCTGCACGTATTTTTTGCTTTTCGCCTTTAGTTTAAAGGTTTTGATATGTTCCTGCGTAGCCGATAGGACCGGGTTCAGGATGTTTAAAAACCATACGGCGCCGGCCTGTACCCGTTCACTCAGTTTGGTATACCGCTCTTTTGCATGCTCGTTGATGATCATTTTTAAAGTCGGCTCAAACTTTTGTGCTGTACTGTCGAGCGATCTCAATTGTTCCAGTTGCGCTAAGGCAAACTCGGAAGCCAGGTCTTTTTCTGGTATTGCGCGCCGGACCAGGTCTTTGGTGAATTCCAGCCATTGGTCATAAACCTCTGTAAAATCGAAGGCTGTAGCCACCGACTGCTCGGCAAACACCTGCTGACTGAGCACCAGCATATTGTCCATGGCATCAGCGTCGCTTTCTTTTTTCGCAAATTCAAGGATGCGCGGGTCGGTGTGGATGCTACCCGCAGCAATCCTGGATTTGAGTACCAGCCCGCTTAGTGAGGTCAGGCGGGATAGTGCCACGTAGACCTGCCCGGGCGCGAATGACTGCCCGGCATCTATAATGGCCTTCTCAAAAGTAAGGCCCTGGCTTTTATGGATGGTAACTGCCCAGGCCAGCCGGATGGGGTATTGGGTATAGGTGCCCAGCTCGATCTCTTTGATCTCATCGGCCTCTTTATTATAGTCGTAACGCAGGTTTTTCCATTCTTCGGGTTCCAGCACCAGGTCTTTGTCTTCGTTCAGGAAGCGGACGGTTATCTTTTTATTAGGTCCGTCCAGGGCTGCAATGGTGCCGATCTTACCGTTATAATAGCGGCGCTCTTCGCCTTTGTCGTTTTTGATGAACATGATCTGGGCGCCTTCTTTCAGGACCAGTTTATCTTCAACCGGGTAAGCCTGCGGCGGAAATTCACCGCTTATCTTAGCTTCAAAGATCACCGGCTCTGCCATGATCTGCTCTAATGCTGACTGGTTGATCTCATCGGCCTTGTAGTTGTGCGTGGTCAGGGTAATAAAACCGGTATGCGCGTCGGGAATGAAATAGGGGGCATAATGGTCATTCAGGATCTCGAGGTCTTCGGGTTCCACTTCATTGTTCCGGATGCGGTTCAGGATTTTTATAAACTGTTCGTCATTCTGCCGGTAGATCTTTTTCAGTTCTATATATACCGGTTCGGCGTCTTTCATAACGAGGGCGTCGAAAAAGTAGGGGGAATTGTAGACCTCTTTAAGATGTTCCCAGTCTTCATCTTTTACCACCGGGGGTAACTGGAACATATCGCCGATAAAGATCATTTGTATGCCACCGAAGGGTGTGTCCGGCTTCCGGCGTACCATGCGCAGCAGGGCATCTATGGCGTCTAAAATATCGGCACGCACCATGGAGATCTCATCAATGATGAGGGTATCCAGGTTTTTGATAATGTCCCGCTTTACCTGTGAAAGTTTGGCTTTTTCAAACAGCTGGTGTTTGTTGTAGACATTGGTATGGCCGCCCCCCCATACGGTTTTCGTAGTGGGGATATAGGTGCCAAAGGGTAAAAAGAAAAAAGAATGTATGGTGCTTCCGCCGGCATTGATCGCCGCCACGCCGGTGGGGGCCAGCACGGCCATGCGTTTATGGCTGTGCTCCCTTATATATCTCAAAAAGGTAGTTTTACCCGTACCCGCCTTACCGGTCAGGAACACGGGTTGGTTGGTATGGTTGACAAAGGAAACTGCTTTTTCGAATATGGGGTTACTTTCCATTTTTATTTATCTGATCTTCTAATTTAAATTCTTTGATTAAGGAACGAAATAAATTATCGTTTATAAATTCGAGATATTTAGGGTTGTTATAATCTAAATTTCTTTCATGTAAAATGCTAAAAAGAAAAGCATTTTCCACGTCATTAACAATTGAGTATACTGCAGCTTTGTCGTTGATATTTCCAAAAGCAAACTGCCGTCGTATTCTTGCATCCATTTCTGTTAATAAGTATTCTACGGTTGCTCGTTCCTTTAAAGACAAAGATCCGAAATATTTGTCCTTATTTTTTTGAATGCTTTTTTGAAAAGATAGCAGCCACTCATAATCTTTAATTCCCGGGCTATACCTGGAGGCTGCCAGCACTTCTTCTAATGTCTTCCGTTCATTTACGGTTAATGAAACATGCTTTCGGGACTTCTTTATTCTTTCAATATATATATTTAAAATGCGAATGATAGTTTCAGTAAACCCAGAATCAGGAGACCAGATGATCCCACTTTTTACTCCGAATTTTGAAATAAAGTGATGTGTTGATCCATCAACTCCAATCTCGGTTTCTACAGGATAATGCGTTTTATCGATCACTTCATCAAATACAGATTTAAATAAAGCTGCATCAAAACTATCTACACTTGCGGTGTATTCATATAGCGCTTTACCTCTGTTACGATTATTGGTATATTCGCTCCTGCTTGATGTTCGCACTATTGCCTTATATTTTCCAGCGGACTCCTTTTGTATCTGCAACAAGACTGTTGGTATAAAAGTTGGCGACTCTATATATCTAAATTCATAAGTATCGACTAATCCGCCCAGTAAAAGGTTTCTAAAGTCATGAGCTTTGCCTAATTGATAGCTTCTGATTGCATAACTGCTGCTAGCTGGCTCTAAATATTGCGCAAAAGCCGAAAAGGTGATTAAGCCGGATATAAAAAAAGACAGGATAAATTTCATAGCATCAAGATGCACCTGAAGTGTAATAAGTTGCAAATTTACAAAACAATATAAGAAACCCCGAAGGTCAATCAACTTCCGGGGTTTCATTTCTTGTTCGATATTTCCAGGTTTAACCGGAATAAAGCACTATAATGTATTAGGTTGTCATATTGCCGCTGGCATTGGCCGCGTTGCGGAACAGCATGATGTCTTTGTCAAATAAGTAGATACCGCCTTTATCATCGCCTACTAATTCTAATTTATCATTCAGGGTACGCGCCAGCGCTTCTTCTTCCAGTTGCTCGGTCACATACCATTGCAGGAAGTTATGGGTGGAAAAGTCTCTTTCATTCAGGCAAAGCCCTACCAGTTCATTAATGCTTTCGGATACGGCGATCTCGTGTTTCAGGAATTCTTCAAACACGCGCTGCAAAGATTGGAAAGTAATATTGGGTTGGCTTAATGCCGGTACTACCGCAAAGCCACCGCGCTCGTTGATATAACGGATCAGTTTCAGCATATGAATACGCTCTTCATCGCTCTGCTGGTAAAAGAAGTTGGTCACGCCATCTAAACCGGGTTGGATTTCCGCCCAGCTGGCCATCGCTAAATAGGCCTGGGAGGAAGCCGCTTCCATGGCTACCTGTTTATTTAATGCTTCCTGGATTGTTTGAGATAACATAGTATTTTGTTTTTTAGCTGAATCTCAAAGGTAGGCAAAATCTGCACAATTAGCTTACTGTTTCTCTATCGTTAATGCTGATTTTACTATAATTATAGCTTATTCAGCTGCTGCAACAATTGTTGCAGTTTTTTTGTTTTGGGAGGATAATTTTCTGTATCCGGCAGCCTGATGCTGATAATGTCTTTTAATGCCCCGGCATGTTCTCTGTCAATAACAGATGTGGCGCTTTTGGCATAAGCAGGGAGCTGATTTACGGGCGCTTTCAATACTTCATCCAGTAGTAAGGTAAGACAGGTCTCTTTATAGGGGTCATGTGTCGCCAGTTCAGTAAGGATTTTTACATATTGATCCCTGGCGATGACGGAGTCACCATCGGCAATCTGCGCGAAAAGGCCCAGGTGCTCGTAGGCCATTTCCGGCCTGAAAACCGCCATGGGTGTGAGCATGAAAAAGGTGGCCCAGGCCACTTTTACATTTTTATCGGCAAGGATCGCTAAAAAATCAGGGTAGTAGGGTATGAGCTCTTCCGGGGTGTTTTCCGATATTTTTTTAAGCGCTTTGGAAGCGACCATTTTTTCTATGAACTTCCCCTGCTTTAATACCTGAATTTGCTCTTTTATGAAGATAGGATTCACTGCTTTAGTTGCTGTTTTTTAGGAAATATTAGTTGTTTTCAAAAATCGGCAGCGATGGAAGTTCCAGATAATTTACTTTTCCGCCATTCTGTATTAATGTATCATAGCTATTCAAGAGTTCCAGGTAAAGTTCAATTACTTCTTTTTCGCTACCGTATTGACTAAAAGTACTTTTGAAATTTCTTAACCTCCGGGCGGATAGCGTATCCCCGTTCCAGGCAGCCATTAATAATTTCGACGCGACAGAATGACTTGCCGGATGGTTTAATTTCAATTGATACAAAGAATCTACGAGTTGCAAAGCTTTTTTTGAATATTGCTGTGGGGTGAAAGCTAATTCTTTTGCTGAAGATGAAATTTTACCATTTTTAGCAAATACTTTAATAGAGTATACCGGGAGCTCAAAAGCGGGTTCCCAGGTATTATTTTTAGCGATAAACAGGCTAAAGTTTCGCTTGCTCCATAAATGTATGGATTTGTCTTTATAAGAAATCAGGTTATAATGGTCAGGAAAAACGATTGGACTATCTGTCATACAATTATATAACCTTATATGATCGTACAACTGAAGTCCGTAAAGACCTTTGGTCCAATGCTCACCATTTAAAGTTCCCAATTTGCATAAAACAAGGCTATCTCCAATGGCCGCTACCGGGTAATGATCGGTCATTTCCATATCCGAGAGCTTACAGTCACAAATTTCAGGGAGATCAAATTTTTCAAACAGTTTTTTACGGGATGCCGTCATGCTTTTATCGGCACAAGCCACCAAAAGTGTTAGCTGTAGCAAAAATAAAAGCTTAATTACTAGTTTTTGCATGATTCAAACGGGTAAATTCTTTTGATGATTATACAATGGGTTTTATCAGGTGGCCGGTAATTTTAGTTCTGAAATAGGCATCCAGCTTGAGGAGTAAATCCAGTTGCGACCTGCTGCGTCTTTGGCTTACCGCGGATTGCCTGATCCTTAACCATTCCGCGAGCTCCTGCTGGTTCTTTTCCGGGAAGAGCATGCATAATTCCACGATCTCGGCCTCCGCCAGGCTCCATTGATTCATATTTAAGAGCGCGAATTCCAGCAAAAGGTTAAATTCCCGGTCAAACAACTCATTTCCGGTACAGAACAGCATTGCCGGTTTTTGCGGTATTTTATCGCTTTCATCCCAGCGGGTATAGCTGATCGCTGTGCCTTTCATTTTTCTCAAAGCTTCATAGGATGCTTCTGCTTCACCGATGCCGATGCGGAGCTCAATGTCCAGGTCCTCGATCTGCCGGAAGATCGCTTTGATGATAATAGCTACAAATAAACTTTCTTCCGGGTAATTGAGCCGCAACAAAAAAGCATTGCCGCCAAAAATTTCCCATTTTAAAGGAGTATCGCCAAAGCTGGCAAAAAACTGCTTTAGTTTAAACAGCCAGGCATTAGGGTTAACCTTCCAGGAATTGACAATTCTGCCGCTGATTACTGCTATCAAGTCTTTGTTTTTTTTTGATTAATGGATACCGCTATTAAATATAGCGATTTGTTTACCTGTTTTCTGGCCGGACTTCTGAAATTTAATTGTATTGAACTTTTGTTTTGAATTGAATGACAAAAAAATTACTTTTGCAATCTGTTTTCAAAAATAGAATTTCTCATGCAACCATCAGTAAAAATCTTTTCCGGTAATGTATCTCTTAAGCTGGCAGAAGATATTGCTAAAGCCGCTGGCAAAAAGCTAAGCGAAGTAACCATTCAAAAGTTCAGTGACGGTGAGTTTCAGCCAAGATTTAATGAATCTGTAAGGGGTGATCATGTTTTTATTGTTCAGTCCACCTGTGCTCCCTCTGATAACCTGATGGAATTGTTAATGATGATCGATGCTGCACGCCGTGCATCAGCAGGCTACATCACTGCAGTGATCCCTTATTATGGTTTTGCCCGCCAGGACCGTAAAGACCGCCCAAGGGTGGCTATCGCCTCTAAACTGATCGCCAACCTGTTGACCGAAGCCGGTGCAGACCGTGTAATGACTATGGATTTACACGCTCCGCAGATCCAGGGATTCTTCGATATCCCGGTGGATCACCTGGATAGCTCCGCGATCTTTATTCCTTATATCGAGAATTTAGGATTGGATAATTATGTGTTTGCAGCCCCGGATGTCGGGTCTACTAACAGGGTGAGAGAGGTGGCCAGCTATTTTGGCGCTGAAATGGTTATCTGTGATAAATACCGTAAAAAAGCCAATGAAGTAGGTTCTATGACCGTGATCGGCGATGTAACGGGAAAACATGTGATCCTGATCGATGATATCGTGGATACTGCCGGTACTTTATGTAAAGCGGCCAGCTTACTGAAAGAAAAAGGCGCTTTATCTGTAAGAGCTTTCTGTACGCACCCGGTGCTTAGCGGAAAAGCCTATGAGAATGTTGCCAATTCGGAACTGGAAAAACTGGTTGTTTGCGATACAATACCTTTAAAGGAGAAAATTGATAAAATAGAAGTATTGACTTCGGCACAATTGTTTGCCGTTGCTATCAGGAATACATTTGAAAATAAGTCCATTACAAGTTTATTTGCTCATAAACCAAAATTGACTTAATTTCGCACCCTCTTTGAATAAAGAGCACTGTTTAAGCATCAAAATTCGGTAAGCCTGAGGGCAAAAACTATTTTGAAATTATTAAAAGCACGATTCAGCTGCAGATGTTAACCGAGTAATCGTTTGTCGTTGAAAAGTAAAAATTAGATATAAAATGAATACAGTTGTTATTGAAGGACAATTGAGAAGTGACTCAGGAAAAAAAGCGGCACGTGATTTACGTAGTCAGGGTAACGTTTTAGGCGTAATTTATGGTGGTAAAGAAGAAGTACACTTCTATGCACCTGTTCTGTCTTTCCGTTCTTTGATCTATACTTCAGCGTTCCAGATTGCTGAAATCAAAGTAGAGGGTAAATCTTACAGAGCTATCGTTAAAGATTTACAATTTGATGTGGTGACCGACAGATTGAACCACGTTGATTTCTTAGAACTAGTAGAAGATAAGAAAATCGTTGCTGATTTGCCTTTCATCTTCGAAGGTCAGCCTGCAGGTGTTAAAGCCGGTGGTCGTTTACAATTACGTTTAAAGAAAGTTAAAGTAAGAGCTTACCCTAAGCATTTGACAGATGGTATCAAAGTTGACCTGACTAACCTTGAGTTGAATGGCAACCTGCGTGTTGAAGACATTAAGGCAGAGAACATGGAGATCATGATGCCAGGTCGTCAACCAGTAGCTTCTGTAGTAATGACCCGTGCATTGCGCCAGGCTGAAACTGAAGCGGCAAAAGGTAAAAAGTAGTTCTTTACTAAGTAATATTTATAGAAATGCAGTAACAAAAGTTACTGCATTTTTTATGTGCTTAAGTATAGCCATTCATCAATTTTATTGCTCCATGTATAATATTCCTGAAAAAGAAGATATTGCAAATAATATTTGTAAATTTGATGTTTAAATATAAATCATGAAAAAAGCTTTATTTACTATTGCGGCCAGTATTGGCTTTGCTACATTAGGCATAGCCCAGACGCCGGTTATCGTTAACGGAACCTTTGAATTATGGACAAATATCAATGCTCCGGCGATACCTCCGGGTGCTCCAGCCTTAGAACGTCCTAACGGATGGTATGGTTCTGACCAGTTTCTGAATCATACAGTAGCGACATTCATGCTCGCGCAAAGTCTTGATTTTGACTATAACAAGCAGTTGTTTAAAGATAGTGATATGCACGAAGGGGCTTTCGCTGCTAAGTTGATGACAAAGGACTATGGCGATACCTTAAAAAAATTGCCGGTACTGTTGACCAATGCGAAACAAAATGTGAGCATGTCGGCTTTACTGGGCGCTGATTTTGATAATATTGACCTGATGACTTTGTTCCGTTTTACGGAATGCACGCCTATGTACGGTAAACGTATTGACAGTGTTACCGCGTATGTGAAAACCCCGGCAACCAACGCGGATTCCGGAGCAGTTTTCGTGCTGGCTTATAAGAAAGTACAAAGCAGTTCAGGGGCCGATTCTAATGCCGTTATCGGGCAGGGTGGGATGACCATTGCGCCGAATTCAAACGGGTATATTAAAATATCTGTACCTGTAATGTATGCTGCCGGACAAGCTACTGATTCTATGGTAGTAGGTTTCGTATCTTCATCTTCAGGGTTTACGGTTGACAATACTTTATTTGTAGATCATGTAGAAATATTTGCAAGCCAACCTAGCTCTGTAAGCAATGTTAAGGCTACCGATCTTGGTTTCCAGGTATATCCTAACCCGGCAACTAAACAAATCAATTTTAATAATAAAGGTAATATGATGCATACTACCCTGGTCATTCAAAATAGCATTGGCCAGATCATGCACAGCGCGCCTTTAAGCCAGGGTGTCAATACCATTGATTTAGGCAAATATGCTGCCGGCACTTATTTTTATGAAGTGTATAATGAAAACGGTACGGCCAGACAAACCGGTAAATTTGTAAAATAATTAATCCCTTATTTTTTAGAAAAAGCAATGGTTTTCCGCCATTGCTTTTTTTGCTTTAATCCCGATTGGCGGATTGTATTTTGTAACTTTGCGCCAATTACAGCATTATGAAGAACATAGTATTAGCCAGTACTTCAACATTATATGGCGGAAATTATTTAGATTACCTGAAGAATACGATATTGGATTTGTTTGCAGGTGTTGACCATATTGTATTCATCCCATTTGCACGGCCCGGCGGTATCTCCCATGACGCGTATACGGCAAAAGCACAGGAGTTTTTTGACACCATAGGTATTAAGGTGACCGGGCTGCATACCTTTGAAAACAAAATAGCTGCCATCCGGGAGGCTAAAGGCTTTTTTACCGGCGGTGGCAATACCTTCCTGCTGGTAAAAGAACTGCATGAGTCCGGATTGATGACGGAGCTGAAAAAGGTGGTTGAAAAAGGAACGCCATACATGGGCGCAAGTGCCGGTAGTAATATCGGTGGTATAAATATGCGCACTACCAATGATATGCCTATCGTATACCCGCCGAGTTTTGATACCATGGGCCTGGTACCGTTTAACCTGAACCCGCATTACCTGGACCCTCAGCCTGAATTAAAGCACAATGGTGAAACCCGCGAAACCCGCATCGGGGAGTTTCACACTCAGAACACGGTGCCGGTGGTAGGCTTAAGAGAAGGGAACTGGATCCGGGTGAAAGACAATATTATAACCACAGAAGGAACAGAATTCACGCGTATTTTTGAAGCAGGAAAAACACCTTATGAGTTGCCTGCCGGTAGCCGGTTGAATTTTTAAATATGATCAAAGAGCATTTCCAGGCAGAAATTGCACCCACATTACCCCATTTGCCCGGCGTTTACCGATATTACGATGCCGGTAAAAAGCTATTGTATGTAGGCAAGGCAAAAGACCTGAAAAAACGGGTCAGTTCTTATTTTGTAAAGAAAATTGAAAATGCAAAGACCAATACTTTAGTTAACCAGATAGACTTTGTAGAGTGGACAGTTACCAATAATGAACATGAAGCGTTTTTATTGGAAAACTCGCTTATAAAACACTTTAAGCCGCCTTACAATATCAGTTTAAAAGATGATAAGACTTATCCCTATGTAGTCGTTAAGAACGAAAGGTTTCCCCGGGTCTACCTTACCCGGAGGTTTATAAAAGACGGTTCTGAATACCTGGGCCCTTATACTAACGTATCACAGGTATATGTTTTGATGGACCTGATGAAGAAGGTGTTCCCAATGCGTAACTGTAAGCTGAACCTTACCAAAGAAAATATTGAAAAGGGGAAGTTCAATAAGTGCCTGGAATATCATCTGGGTAACTGTAAGGCTCCTTGTGAAGGGCTGCAAACAGAAGCAGATTATTTAAAAGACGTGGCCCAGCTCAAGCAGATCATCAAAGGTAATGTAACACAGGTATTGAGCCAGCTTAAACAGCAAATGCAGGAAGAAAGCGAGCGTATGGAGTTTGAAAAGGCGCACCTGACCAAGCAGGCGATCGACAGCCTGCAGAATTTCCAGACAAAATCAAGTATTACCAACCTCAGGATCGGGGATGCGGATGTGGCCAGCATCATTGATAATGAAACCCAGGCTTATGTAAACTATATGGTGCTTGTGGGGGGCACGATCGTACAAAGTAAAAGCATACAGATCGAAAAGAAACTGGAAGAAAGTAAAGAAGATCTGCTGGCTTATGCTATTGCCTACCTGCGCCCCAGGTTTCAATCTTCTGCCAAGGAGATCATTGTGCCTTTTACTGTCAATACAGAAGAGGAAGGCCTGCTGCAGACGATTCCATTGGGTGGTGACCGGAAGAAGCTGCTTGACCTGAGCTATAAGAACGCGGAGGAATTCATGCGGCAGTTTTTATTGAAAAAGAAAATGCACATGGATAAGACGATGATGAAGGACATGAATATGGTGCTGCAGCAATTGAAGGAGGATTTGCATTTAAAAGAAGTGCCTTTGCATATCGAGTGTTTTGATAACTCTAACTTCCAGGGCGCCTTCCCGGTAGCGGCTATGGTTTGCTTTAAAGAAGGGCTGCCTTATAAAAAAGAGTACCGGCATTTTCACATTAAAACAGTAGAAGGGATCAACGATTTTGCTTCGATGAAGGAGATCGTGTACCGGCGGTATTCCCGCCTGCTGAAGGAGAATAAGCCTTTGCCGCAGCTGGTGATCATAGATGGTGGAAAGGGGCAGTTGGGCGCTGCTATGGAAAGTATCATGGAATTGGGGCTGTTAGGTAAAATGACGGTCGTTGGTTTGGCAAAAAGAGAAGAAAGTATATTCTTCCCGGGCGACTCGGAACCTTTGCAGCTGGAGTATAATGGCAGCAGCTTGTTGCTCATCCGCAGGATCAGGGATGAAGTGCACCGTTTCGGCATCACCTTCCACCGGGATGTGCGGAGTAAGGGGACTATAAAAAATGAACTGGAGTCTATACCCGGTATCGGGAAGAAGATCGCCGAAACTTTACTGCAACGCTACCGTTCGGTAAATAAGATCAGGACTATGACGGAAAGAGAACTTACAATGACCATAGGCGCGGCTAAGGCCCGGCTGGTCTGGAATTGGTTTCACCCCGAAGAATAGATAAATAAGTATAGATTTTTATATTACTGAATAAAGTAAAAAGGCCCCCAGGTATTATACCTGGGGGCCTTTTTACTTTATTGCACCAGATGGTAATCTATAAGGTGGTTGCTATATGTTTTATCTACGAAATTAGGTACATGGAAATCATAGTCTTCCCCAATGATCCCTTTGCCTCTTTTAAATTTCATGATCATGGTACCACAATCTACCCAGTTGTCCAAAGGGCTAAACCTGGCATATAATTGTGTTTCTGAAACGATGATATTATCCAGCGTTTCGCCGTTGACAACCGCTGTTTCCGAGATGGAAGTGATCTTACAGACCGTCTTAGCGTAGAAATTCAGGCCACTGTAGTTGATGGTTGCGGTATTTTCCCAGGTATCGTTCACTTTAGGGTCACCGTTGAGTACCTGTGCTTTTACAAAAGTATTGCCGGCATCATCAATTTTTATAAGGGTATAATAATTGCCTTCGAATTTCCCGTAAAATTCTTTTACAATAGTACCGCTTTCGGTATTTACCTGCTCGAAGTAATTGTAGTTGAAGTTATCGATTACCGTATCCCTGCCGGTATAATATCTTTTGAATATAGTACTGTCGCTGGCTTCATAAAGCCACCAGTTATTGACATTAACAGGGAGTAATTCTCCAATACCTTCATTCGTCGGGTCAATATCTTTAGGTTCGCAGGAGCTGAACAGTATGATACCCAGGCTTGTAAGCAAGAATGAGGATAGTTTAATTATTCTATTCATGAATTTTCGGGTTTGTGTTTTATCGGGTGATTAATTAAAAATAATAAATTTTTTCCGGACTTACCAAAACATCCAAAGGTATGTCATTTATATTTATATCTGAAATCTGTTCAATCGGAGGGAAAAAGCTGAACCCGATTTTAAATACGTCTTCACGGCACCTGCTTATATAACGGTCATAAATCCCTTTTCCGTATCCCACCCGGTAACCTGATTGGTCGGCAGCTAAAAGGGGAACGATGAGGATATCGATTTCCTCCGGGGCTACCAGTTCGGTACTTATAGGTTCAATAAGCCCGAATTGTCTTTGTTCAAATTCGGTATCCTCATGAACGGCATAGGCTTCCATACGATTGTTGCTGATATCCGTAACAGGGTAGGCGAGGGTTAACTCCGGCAGGATAAAGGAGAGGTAGTGGGAGAACAGGTAAGTATTAGGCTCTGCCTTATGCTCCATAGGTACATAATTGAGGACCGTTTGTGCAAAAGGGAGTTCCAGCCTTTGCAGCTGGATGAGCAGCAAGTCGTTCAGTTTGGATTGCTCTGCTGCGCTGAGTGCATTACGTCTGGCCAGGTATTCTTTCCTGATTAAGGCTTTCTCCATCTTTGAATTATAGTATTTTTGCTATTTATCTGCAATTTTACAAAAAACAGGATACAAAACGTGGTTATACGGTATTTTAAGAAGTTTTGGGATGAAACTAGCGGAGAGGAATTAACTGATTCCTGGGGCAATTCGACTTATTACTTCGAAGCTGATGAGCAATTGTGTGTAATCCGCCAGGTTCAAGTGTTTCAAAACGACAAAATTCTAAAATATGACAGGCAGAATAGGGATGATGTATTTGGCGGTTTAGCCGATCAGTTATTAGATAGGAAAGAGTTTGCCGGGAATGAGATTTCTGCAGCGGAATTTTTAACTCTCTGGACAGAAACTGTATCGTATAATGAACTTATCCAATGATTTTAAAAGTGCTTTGAGGCATTTTGTTTATTATTACACTAATGGAACATTGCCTTATGTTATTGGCGATGATGAACTGTTGAAAGGTATTGATTACAGGGAAGATTTGAAAGAAGATGCAAGTATATTGGAGGCGGTATTCGCTATTTTTGTCAACAATATAAAGATGGATGAAAACGGTACCGCACTGAATGCGAAATGTGCTATGTTTGAGCAGTACAACTGATCCATGCCGTATGTGCGCAAGCGGATGATAATTTTGGGGTAGACCCGGCTTTTGAAGACTGGGAAACGGAACTGCTTTAAATGGTATAAAGGGCCTTGAGCCAATATTGAGGTGCGTAGTTTATAAAATAGAAATATTTTTATTTTTATTTTGTCAGATTGAGAAATAGTCTTACTTTTGCATCCTCAAAAAATCTGCATACTGTTTATGCGGGTTTGGGAGAGTAAACAATTAACTCGTTAATACCAAAAAATTAAGCAATGGCTAAGGAAATTACAGGCTATGTAAAGCTACAAGCGAAAGGCGGTCAGGCAAACCCTGCACCTCCAATCGGTCCTGCTTTGGGTTCTAAAGGTGTAAACATCATGGAATTCTGTAAGCAATTCAATGCGCGTACTCAAGACAAACAAGGTAAAGTATTACCGGTTTTGATTACCGTTTATTCTGACAAGTCGTTCGACTTCGTTATCAAAACGCCTCCTGCAGCAATCCAGTTGTTAGAGTTGTCAAAGGTTAAAAGTGGTTCTAAAGAGCCTAACCGTAACAAAGTAGGGAAAGTAACCTGGGCACAAGTAGAAGAAATCGCTAAAGATAAAATGAGCGATCTGAACTGTTTCACTATCGAAAGTGCAATGAAAATGGTTGCCGGTACGGCACGTAGTATGGGTTTAACTGTTGAGGGCGATGCGCCTTGGCAAAACTAAACCTTATTAGTTCACCCTAATTTTAAAATTTGTTGTTACAATGGCAACCCTTACTAAAAAAAGAAAAGCTGCAGAAGCTAAAGTAGATAAAAATAAGTCTTATACTCTGAGCGAAGCTGCTCAGCTGGTAAAAGAAGTTAACTGTACTAATTTTGATAGTTCAGTAGACGTACACGTTCGTTTAGGTATCGATCCTAAGAAAGCTGATCAGGCTTTACGTGGTACAGTAACCTTACCTCACGGTACCGGTAAAACTAAAACTGTATTGGTTTTATGTCCTGCCGATAAAGAAGCGGAAGCAAAAGCTGCCGGCGCTGACTACGTAGGTCTGGACGAATTCATCACAAAAATCGACGGTGGTTGGACTGATATTGATGTAATTATCGCAACACCATCTGTAATGCCTAAAATCGGTCGTTTAGGTAAAGTATTAGGTCCACGTAACTTAATGCCAAACCCTAAAACAGGTACGGTTACTAATGATGTAGCTGCAGCTGTAAACGATGTTAAAGGTGGTAAAATTGCTTTCAAAGTAGATAAAGCGGGTATCATTCACGCATCTGTTGGTCGTGTATCTTTCGAGCCAAACAAACTGGTTGAGAATGCACAGGAATTGATCAACACTTTGATCCGTATGAAGCCGGCTACTGCTAAAGGTACTTATGTAAAAGGTGTAACAATTGCTCCTTCTATGGGTCCTGGTATCGCGGTAGATGCTAAATCTGTATCTTAATAGCAATAGCGAAAAACATTAATTCACAATTTTCGGTCAAACGAAATTCAAATTATTTTAAATGAACACTGCTCAAAAACAAGAAGCTATCGAGCTTTTAAAAAGCAAGTTTTCTCAATACAGTAACTTTTATGTTACTAACACTGAGTCTTTGTCTGTAGCTCAAATCAACAGCATCCGTCGTGCATGCTTCGAGAAAGAAGTTGAAATGACTGTTGCAAAGAACACTTTAATCAAAAAAGCATTAGAAAGCTTTAATGATGAAAAATATGCCGGTTTATACGATTCATTACATGGCGTAACTGCTTTAATGTTCTCTGAATCTCCAAAAGAACCAGCTGTTATTCTTTCTGCTTTCCGTAAAGACAATCCTGGTGATAAACCAGTATTGAAAGCTGCTTTGATCGGTGAAGACCTGTTCGTAGGTGATAATACACTTACTCAATTGAAAAACATCAAGACTAAAAACGAACTTATCGGTGAAGTTATTGGCTTGTTGCAATCTCCAATCAGTCGCGTAGTTGCTGCTTTACAAAACAGGAACGAAGGTGGCGAAGAAGCTGCTCCTGTAGAAGAAGCTCCGGCTCCAGAAGCTCCAGCGGCAGAATAAATTTGAATGCTTCCAACATTAATCATATTATTTAAAAAACTATCAAAATCTTATAAAAATGGCAGATATTAAAGCAATTGCTGAGTCATTAGTAAACTTAACAGTAAAAGACGTTCAAGAATTAGCAGATTTCTTAAAATCTGAATACGGTATCGAACCAGCTGCTGCTGCAGTTGTAGTTGCTGCTGGTGATGGTGGTGGCGCTGCTGCTGCTGAAAAATCAACTTTCGATGTAATTTTGAAATCAGCCGGTGCTTCTAAATTAAACGTTGTTAAAGTGGTTAAAGACTTAACTGGTTTAGGTTTGAAAGAAGCTAAAGAATTAGTTGATGGCGCTCCAAAAGCAATCAAAGAAGGCGTAGATAAAGCTACTGCTGAAGATCTTAAAGCAAAATTAACTGAAGCTGGTGCTGAGGTTGAATTAGCTTAATTTTCTGATCTTTCAGATAAAAAAAGAATGCTCCCAACCGGGAGCATTCTTTTTTTTATGCCAGTAATAAAGTGTTACGTGCACATGGTATTTGCGCTCCATAAAACTGGTGCATGTACTGTTGCTTTTGCTTTTCATCTTTTTAGCGCGCCATTAATGAGGAAAAGTAGTCCAGAAAGCGGTAACATTTTTTACCGTTGGAAGATGGATCCTGCCATAGTAAAAAAAACGGTAACCACTAGTAGCGGTTACCGTTTTTTTAATAGGAAACGATTGTCTTTGAAAGACACCGTTATCTTTTACTTGATCAGGTCAAATTTCCTGTTGACAATACCTTTGTCGGTTTCAATCCTTATGATATAAGCGCCTGAAGCCAGCTGGTCCAGTGAAATTTGCTCTTTTACGGATTGTTTTGATGCAGGTAATGCCTGGAATACCTGTTGCCCCAGTACATTGAATACCGTCAGGTTTTTGATGTAAACCTGATCGCTTTCCAGTTGTACATTCAATATATTGTTACTTGGATTCGGGAAGACTTTTACCGCTATTGAAGCCTTGTTAACTTTAACCACGTTGGTATAAAGGTCCACATAGATTTCCAGTCGTTCTACAGAGTCTGTACAGCCGTCTGAAGCCAGGAGGGATACATTATAGGTACCAGAAGACAGGTAGTCGTGTATCGCGATGGTTGAATCGGAGCCATCGCCGTCACCGAAGTTCCAGAAATATGTATAGCCGGGATTTATGTTAACCGGTGTAAACTTCACTCTGCCCGGGTGAACCGTAAATAATGGCTCAAAATCAAAGCCATAATTGTCCGGGATAGGGTGTAAGCTCACATTAATCGTGTCTCTGCCGATACAATCGAAACCATTGGTCACCCTTACCGAGTAAGCTCCCGGCTGGTTAACGCTGATCGTTTGCGTGGTCGCATTGGTGTTCCATAAAAATGATGACCCGGTGTTAGCGGCATCCAGGACTAATGGGGCAATACGGCAGATTACCGTATCATTACCCAGGTTTACAACAGGATAAGGATAGTGTACAATATTGATCGTATCGCTGGAAGAACAGTTATAGGTATTGGTTACCGTAACAGAATATTGTCCCGGGTTAAGCACATTTAAAGTACTGCCGGTACTGTTGTTGTTCCACAGGTACGATGCACCCGGGTTACCTGCATTTAAGGTATGCGAAATATTACCACAGTAAGTTGTGTCATTACCCAGGAACACTACAGGGTCGGGCTGCACAATGATATTGGCTGTCAAAGAGGTGTCGGTACATCCGTTTGCAGCAGTTACCACAACTTTGTATGGATCTGTTTGGGATACACTTAATGTAGCATTGTTTTGACCGGAAATGACATTTCCACTTCTTAGCCAGGTGTAAGTTCCGCCACCACTTGCCGTTAAGAGCTCCGAGTCATTATTACAGATATTGATAGTTCCGGTTGGTGTCAAACTGGCCGTAGGCTTTGGTTTGATCGTAGCGGTAACCATACTTCTCGGGCTGATACAGCTAATGGTACCGCTAAACTTGAATATAGGCAAATTGCTCAGCGTGCCGGATGTACCGCCGGTAGTAGCACCACATAGTGTAGCATTATCCGCATACATACCTACTACAGATGTATAGCTGGTCGTTCTGGACTGTACTACGTCGTTGGAGGTCCAGAAGGTACCGGAGCTGGTAGGGTCATTATCAAAGCAAATGTCTACAAGGATATTTGAGGTGCCATTCCAGTTAAACGGAGTCGTAAACACAAAGTTATTCGCACCGGCAACAGAAGTATAGTTCACCGGGCCGTAAACATTGGTAAATGTTGGTGCCGTAAGTGTAGTAACACTGGTCAGGGCTGTATTTGCCATTTTGATCGAATAGCCGGTGAAGGGCAATGAGCTGAGTTTGCTGGTAACATTTAAAGACATGGAGTTGATCGTACCCGCAGCGAATCCTGCAGCGGTAAGGTCGCTGGCCAGGATCAGGTATTGGGAGTGATTACTTTCCCAGTTCTGACTGAAAGGTGATGTGCCGGAACCACTTGTTGTGGAGTTTGGTGTTCCTATAGTGATGTCCTTAGGTACAATGTATTCAGAACTCACATAATAATTGGTTGTCGCAGTCAGGGAAGGTGTTGTATAGATATTACCTGTTCCGATAGCAGCACCACCTGTTGCGGCTGCATACCAGTTTAAGGTATAGCCGGGATTGGTAGTTGCCGTCAGGTCAAGGATGCCAGGTCCACATCTTTCAGCACTATTAGCCGTCAGTACTACCGGGTTGCTGATAAATACGGTATCTGAAACCGAATTGAAGCAAGCATTGCCGTCACTGTTTTTTATGGTAGCGCGGTAGTAATTGGTTGTAGTAAGAGTAGGGGTGGTATAAGTGGCACCGGTAGCTCCCGTAATATCTGTGAAGGTCGTGTTATTCAAAGAGCTTTGCCATTGATAGCCCACATTAGTTTGTGTAATGGCCGGAGTCAGGCTTAAACTGCTGGAGCCTGTAAGGCACATGCTGCTTACAGTAGCCACGGCTGTTGTTGTCGCAGGTAAAGTCTGGATTTTAACAGTGTCTAAGTTGCCACATAAAGAAGTAGTGTTTAAAGCGTTTGCGGTATAGTTAACCAGGCCTGTAGTTGTGGATTTGTGGTATACTGTATTCGTATTGGTACCCGCAGTATACGGAATTGTTGCCGCCGCATTGGTATACAGGTTAGTTACCGGTGACCAGGTTACATTATTGTAGTTGGTCGTGCCTGTGGTTACTGTAAGTGCCGTAATGCCGTTGTTACAAACGGTCTTATCATTAGTAATGTCAAATGCGGGTGCCGGAGTTACTGTTGCGGTAACCGCTTTCCTCGGGCTGGCACAGATGGCACTACCGGTAAATTTAAAGATAGGCAATGTGTTTACCGTACCGGGGGTTCCGGCTGTTGTACTGCCGCACAAAGTACTGTTATCTGCATAGTTACCGGCAACTGAGGTATAAGCAGTAGTTCTTGCATCCACCACATCGTTGGAAGACCAGAAAGTTCCGGTGCTGGCAGGGTCATTATCAAAACAAATGTCTACCAGTATGTTAGAGGTTCCGTCCCAGTTAAAAGGTGCGGTAAAGGTAAAGTTGTTAGCGCCTGCTACGGAAGTATAGTTGGTAGGGCCGTATACATTCGTAAAGGTCGGCGCGGTCAGGGTCGTAAGGCTGGTTAACGCCGAGTGTGCCATTTTTATAGAGTACCCGGTAAAAGGGAAGGTACTGCTTTTGCTGCTTATGTTTAATGACATCGCAGTGATATTGCCGGCAGATAGACCTGAAGCCGTAAGGTCACTGGCCAGGATCAGGTATTGGGAGTGATTGCTTTCCCAGTTTTGACTGAAAGGAGAGGTACCTGAGCCACTTGTCGAAGTAGTTGCCGTGCCTATTGTGGCTGTTCCGCCCTGGGCTACCGCTTCTGCAGACACGTAGAAGTTAGTCGTGGTTAATAGTGGTGGCGTGGTAAAGGAAGTACCGCTTCCCAGTGGTGTGCCGCCTGTAGCCGCGGCATACCAGTTTAAGGTAGCTCCGGTATTACCGGTAGCCTGTAATACCACGGTACCGGTACCACAGCGGGTACCATTCGTCGTAGTCAATACATTGTTGACAAAAACGATATTAACCGGGGTAGAGTAGGTACTATCCGGGCCACTAAGACATTTTACCTTGCACCGGTACCACATAGGGGCATTAGGGGTGAGGGAAAGTGTAGGAGAGAATGCTGAAGCAATATTGGTATAGGTAACATTGTCCGGGGAGCTTTGCCATTGATAAGAAACCCCGGTACCCGTTGTCGCGTTTTGCAAAGAAAGATTGATAGACGTGCCGGAACATAAGTTGTTCGCCGAAGTTACCGTATTGCCAGGTGCGGGGGTAGTACAGGTATACTGCACTTTCCCGTCAAACTCGTCCGCTCCCATATCAGGTGCTGTACCAAAGCCATAGCTGGAAGCACCCGGCCTGGTCTGGCCGTCGATATCGGTATTGATGCTTGTCGTGGCTACGGGGGCTCCTGCAGATTCCAACAGGGTTATAGAATTGGCCGGGATATGAAGGTCGGTCGCGGAGCTAAATGGCGGTATTTCACTGAGCGATAAAACATCCTTGCCTGTTGCGGTCTGCCAGGCGACTAAGGTCGCTGCCGTACTGCTGTAATAGCCTACTTTGCCGTTCCCGTTCGCGTAATAGTTATTATTATTGATGGCGCCACCGGAAATATTACTGGTGGCAGCAGTGATGATACAGTAGGCATTGGTACTTGCCGTTCCCTGGTTATTCACGAGGATGTTATTGTACATCTGGCTGACTGCCGCAGAAGAGTTGGTGAAATTAATACAGGCGGATACCGGGTTTGCAGTGCCGTAATTGGTAGCATTGGGCAGGTTTAAATAAATCGTGTTATGAATGATCTTTAAGCCTGTAGCGCCACTGCTTACAAAGATACCATAGTTCTGGTAAGAGGTACTTAAACCGGTAGAGTAGTTGGTGGTAGTAATATCACGGATGAAATTGTTGGATAGTTCAACGCCGCTTACAGAAGCTACAATTGCTATGCCATAAGCGCCCCATCCCCCTGTAGAGGGGTTGGCTATATTATGTACATTGTTCTTCCTTATGATGGTGTTATTGGCGCCGGTGTTGATATAGATTCCCGAAACATTTGCGCTCCATCCGGTTGTCGCATCGCCACCCTGGATATCGTTGCCGTCGATAATGGCGGCCCCGGTTGCTCCTGAGGAGGAATAGCTTAAGTTGATGCCATAAAGCCCAACGTTCTGGCTACTGGTCGCCGAACCTATGGTATTGCCCAGGATCTGGGTGCCGGTATTGTAATAAGAGGTACTGCTGCCGATGGCATGGATGCCATAATAGGCGCGCGTGATCAGGTTGTTCTGGATAATAGTATTTAAGCTGCTATAAGCGCCTGTAGAGCTCGAGCTTGTACCGGTACCATTGGCAAACTGGATACCATAGTTAGTGGTAGTTGAGGTAGCGCTGCTCCTGGAACCGGTAATAATACAGTTTTTAACGGTATTGTTATTCGCGCCATCTGTACCTGAAGTTGAGTTGGAGGAGAGCCGGATAACAGCAACACCGGAAGTAGTTCCGGTAGCTGCTACAATACTTAAATTGCGGCTCCCGGTGGTGGCGGGATCATCACCGTCAATGGTCACATTATCGGCTCCTGCCAGTTCAATGATCCCGCGGTTGGCCGCCGGGCTGGCCGCGGAGTTGATCGTAACATTTCCCGAAGGTTTGATGAGCACGGAAGTGTAGCTGGAAGGGCTGTTACTTCTTAATAAAGGAACAGGTGTGGCCGGTTCCGTAGTGTTGGCACTTACCGTGATGGTAATCGCGCCCTGGTGGGTACCTGCATTGATTGCCGTGAAGGCATCATTGACTGTGGTATAAGTCGTATTTGAGGTACCTGCGGTAGCCGTTACGGTTACCTGTGCGTAAAGCTCGCCAGCTGAAAATGCCAGGAGCGTAGTTAAACCCAGCGCGCATTTCATTTTAAACATACTTGTCGCTGCCCGCTTAAGTATGTTTGGTGGGGGTAGAAATAGATGTTTCATCCTTGTAATTTAGACCTTTAAACAAAAAAATTGCAGTTTGTTGAACCCTGTAGAACAAATTGCCTACCAAATATAAAATTAAATTGTGTTAATCCAGATATTAATGGTATAGTCACTATTTGGTGAAGATTAAAAATTTGATTATTGTAGCTACATGAATTTTTATTCTGTATTTTAATGGTTAAGTAGATTTTTTTTATAAAAAATTTTGTTAAAGCCACAAAAAAATAGGCAGCTTATAATATTTTAAGCTGCCTATTGAGGATTTTAAAGATAAAATTACTACTTGATAAACTCAAATTTCCGGTTTACCGTACCTTTATCTGTTTCGATTTTGATCAGGTAAGTGCCGGAAGATAAATTATCTAAATAGACGGCCTGCTGTTTCGTGTTTTTATTGGCCGGAACAATCGTTGTTATATTTTGCCCGATAAGGTTGAAAATACTCAGTTTATTGATGTAAGTATTGTCGCTTTCCAATACAACATTTAAAATGTTGCTGGTAGGATTCGGGTAAATCTTAACAGAAAGGTCAGCCTTATTTACTCTGGTCACAGCAGTATTAAAGAGGTCAACATTGATCTCTAAACTTGCTAAAGAGTCGGTACAGCCATCTGATACATTTAACTGTACAATATAGTTTCCGGAAGCGGTATAATCATGTTCCGGGATGGTTTGATTAGAGGTCGCGCCGTCGCCGAAGTTCCAGGTATATGTATAGCCAGGAATAATATCAATCGGCGTAAATCGGACTCTTCCCGGCTGTATATTGAATAATGGTTCAAAGTCAAATCCTTCATTGATAACTGCAGGAACAAAAGAAACGTTTATTGTGTCAGTGCCTTTACAGTTGTTTCCATTGGTTACTACAACAGAATAAGCGGCTACCTGGTTTACCACAAGCGTCTGACCTGTACTACCGTTATTCCAAAGGTATGCGGCACCGGGATTTTGCGCATCAAGTGTTAAGGGTTGACTAGGACAGATAGCCGTATCTGCTCCAAGATTAACCACCGGGAATGCCAGGTGGGTCACATTGATCGTATCGCGTGTGCTACAGTTGAAATTGTTAGTAACGGTTACCGCGTATTGACCCGGAGTGGTCACATCGATTGTTTGCGTCGTACTGCTATTGTTCCAGGTATAAGTTGCGCCGGGATTACCTGCATTCAGTTGTAACGTTTCATTGGCACATACAGCGGTATCGTTACCCAGATTTACGATAGGTTTAGCAACCACCGTTATATTAGCGCTCACGGAAGTATCGGCACAGCCATTAGAACCGGTAACGATAACTTTATAAGGATCTGTTTGTGTCACCGCGAGGGTGCCTGATGTCTGGCCGCTTATCGCTGTATTATTTCTTAACCAGGTATAAGTCCCGGTACCGGAGGCTGTAAGAGTTTGTGTTTCGCCTTCACAAAGGTTGATATTGCCATTTGGTGTCAGGCCCGCTGTTGGTACTGTTTTGATGGTTGCCACAACGGGTGTTCTGGTGCCTTCACATAAAGTATTGGCGTAAAAACGCATATTGGCTCTTGTGCTGAAAAAGTTGGAGCTGCCCGAAGTAGTTGTAGTCACCATGAATTCAGCCGCTGTAGCAGGCGTAACATTGTCAGCCCATCTGGCAAAGGTCGCAGGGTAGGTGGTGTTAGACATTCTGATGGTATGCGCGCCGCCGCCGCCGCTGTTACCGGAATTGCTGGTAAATTCTACTATTAAATTACTGATGCCATCCCATTGATAAGTGCTGGAGAAATTAAGGTAATTCCATCCTGTAGCTGTGGGTAAATAACCGGCGTTATTGTAAACCGGTTGCAGGCTGGTAGTGGCGACAAAGCCTCCTGCCATAGTGGTATTACTGGTAGTTCCTAATTTAATCGTCAGGTCGTTCATGGTTCTTTGTGCGGCAGTACCGGTTGTAGAGAGGGCTACAATATCCAGTGCTAATCCCTGGATAGGTCCTGCAGTTAATCCCGCAGTGGTTAATTCCTGGGCTGTGATCAGGTATTGATGCCGGTTGCCGCCCCATACTTTATTGTAAGGGTTAGGATAGCCTGAAGAGGTGGTGGTACCCGTGCCTACAGTGATCGTATCATTTTTGCCAGACACTGCACTAACATAGTAAGTTGTCGTGTTAGTTAAATTGGGTGTGGTAAAACTGCTTCCGGTTGCTAAAGCAGTACCGCCGCTTGCCGCTGCAAACCATTTAGCAACACCATCTATCGCAGTAGCCGTCAGTGTTAATACACCCGGACCGCATTTTTCAGCAGGAACTGTTTGGGTAATCTGTGGATGTAATACGGTAACCGTATCGCTGCTTGTCATACAGGTGGCCCCGTCACTGTTTTTAACGGTAACTCTAAAGTACCTTGTATTAGTCAAAGTTGGTGTCGTATAGCTGGTACCGGTTGCGCCACTAATGTCTGTAAAAGTAATATTATCAGAAGAACCTCCCCATTGCTGGGTAAAGCCTGTTTGTGTGATGGCAGGTGAATAATTGATCTGGCTGGTGCCGCTTTCACATAAAATACCAGGTGTAGCTAATGCTGTGATTGCAGCAGGTAAGGTCTGGATTTTTACCGTATCCGTTCCACCGCATAAGGTGGTCGTATTATTAGCTGTAGCAATTATGGTACTTAAGCCTGCTGTATTTGATTTGAAATATACGGTGCTTGCATTAGCTCCTGCGGTGTAAGGTATGGTAGCTGCAGCATTTGTGTATAAATTACTTGCCGGGCTCCAGCTTACCTGGTTAAAATTCGTAGCAGGACTTACAACAGTTAAGGGGGTAACACCATTATTACATGCGGTTTTGTCGTCCGAGATGGTAAATATTGGCGCCGTATTTACCGTTGCTGTTACGGCTACACGGGGAGAAGAGCACACGCCCATTCCTACGAATGTTGTATTTAATCTTTTCGTACTGGTAGTCGCGGAAGGGTTGGTGGCTACATAAGCATCAGGATTAGCATAGGTAGTAGATGTTACTGCAGTTACTACAGTATTACCTGTGGTGCCTGTATAATAGGTCGCCGCATTGTTAGTCAAATCAAGCCCGCTAGAACGTAAATCCAGTATCAGGTTCGAGGTGCCATCCCAGTTATAAGGAGTATTAAATGTAATTGTATTAGTCCCTATAGCATAATTGTAAGTTGCCGGATTTACAACCCTTGCCAAGCCTGTAGTGGTAAACCCGGTCAGTGTATTATTAGCAGTTGTAGCTATATCAATGGATAGATTAGATACATTCGCTGCATCTCCTAATGTGTTAATGTCAAACTTAATAGCGGTAATATTCCCCGCTGTTAATCCCGCTGCTTGTAATTCTGCAGCAGTAAAGACCATTTGCATCCAGTAGTTTTCATACCTGTTATTAAAAGCCGTCGGATCAAGACCATTAGGAACCGTTAGGGTAGTGGCATTTCCTACTTTTACATTAGAACCGGGAGCATAAGCCTCTGCAGCAACGTAGAAGTTTGTGGTACTGCTAATGCTTGGTGTGGTAAACGCGGCTCCAGTTCCTATTGGAGTACCTCCTGTAGGGGCTGTATACCAGTTGATCGTGGCCCCGGTATTGGCTGTGGCGGCAAGGTTTACTACCCCTGCACCACAACGGGTACCAGGAGTCGCGCTCAATATATTATTGGTAAAGTTGAGTTGGATAGGCGTAGAATAAGTACTGTCAGGACCGGTTAAACATTTGACTTTACACCTGTAATAAGTACCTGCTCCGGTAGGCGTAAAGGTATAGGTAGCATTTGTAGCCCCTGCGCTATCCACATAATCGGTACCATTAGCAGAAGCCTGCCATTGGTAGGATACCCCTGTTCCGGCAGTCGCATTTTGGAGCGATAATGTAGTATTAGAACCTAAACAAATAGACGTATTACTACTGATCGTATTGCCCGGGGCTGGTGTCGTACAGGTAAAAGATTTAATGCCGTCAAACTCATCGGCGCCTATGTCAAAGCTTAAAGCGCCGCCATTTACTGAGCCTGCGGGGCCCGGTCTCGCATCGCCATCATAATCTGTATTGAATAGGGAAGCTAAGTTGATACCACCACTCTCCAATGGGGTAGCAATGCCTGCGGTAATGTGAAGATACCCTGCATTGGCCCCGGAGTTGCTCACAAATGTAGGGTTTGCAGATATCGAGAATTGGTCTCTTGTAGCCATGGCCGTCTGGTAGGCCGCCAGGGTTTGATAGCTATTGGTACCATCCCAGAATATTACATTGTTCGCGCCGGGAGTACCTGCATAAAATGAGTTATTGTTAGAAGTGGTTGCATAACTGGTTAATGCAGTGCTGCTACGTTGGTATGCCACAGCTTTCCCGCTTCCTTTTGGTACTGCATTGTTTACAATTAGATTATTCTGAAGCAAGACAGTCGGGGTCGTATTGGCATAAATACCTACTGCCGAAAAGTTGGTTCCGCTACTCGTTGTACCGCCTAAATTTACGGTATTGTTGTATAAGTTAGCTGTACCACTGTTAATAAAGATACCCGAAACACCGATATAAGGAGCGGTGGTACTGGTATAGGCTGTTGAGGCCAAATCGCCGATAATATTATTATACGCGTTAATTGCAGAAGTTGAATTATATATACCATAAACAATACTGGTAGTCGTACCACTCATGCTTAAGTTGTATAACTTATTTTTATACACATTGAATGTAGTTCCGGAAGTACCGGTATTGATACCGTATACAGCGCCACTTGTGCCACCTGTAGATACCAGGTCGCGAATAATATTGCTACTGATATCAATAGTGGTACCAAACCCGATAGCTATACCATACATCGTTGTACCTCCTGCCCCGGAGAAACTAAATATCTGATTATTTTTAAAATTTTTGGTTCCGGCGGCGGTATTTTGTCTTATCCCGTATAATGTACTCGCTCCTGTACTGGTAGAGATCAAGTTAGATATAATATTGTTATTTACATTTTCATTTACGGAAGATGAACCGCTGTAAATACCATAAGTGGTTCCGGTTCCGGTCCTGCTTATGTTATTTACGGTGTTGCCTAAAATGTTCATTTGGGCAGCGGATGTCCATGCGATACCATGTAAGGTACCCGTAGTGGTTGTGGTAGCTATATTTTGAATCTGGTTATTGTTGATATTGATTTTGTTACTACCGGCACCGGAGGCATTTTGAATACCATAAAACGTACCTGAAGAAGAGGTAAGGGCAATATTACTAATAATGTTATTATTAATGTTGCAGGTATTGGTATCAGCGGAATTCATATTTAAATAAACACCCTGGAAAGCCCCTGCCACGGTACCCGTTAATGTTAAGGTGCCTGTAGCTGCATTGTTGGCATAACCTATAGTATTGCCCGTTATTTGGATACCGGCACCAGAGGTAGTATTCGAAAAATAAATACCATTCATAGTGCCTGAAGCAGTAAATGTACGGGTTGCAGACTGGAAAATTTTGTTATTGCTAATATTCCATTGGGTGTTGCCTGTAAGTACATATACGCCTGCACTACCACCTGTTAAGAAAAAGTCGCTGATTTCATTACCTGTAATATTTATACTACTGTTTGCGATAGTCGCATTCGTTGTGGATCCCTGGGCATAAATGCCTTTAGACGGTAGGTTCGTCGTACTGTTGGCGCCTATTTTATTGTTGGCAATAGTAATAGAATCGTTCCCGTTGGTTATCCCTGTAGCAAAATAGATGGTACCACCGTTGGTACCTAAGGGAACTACGGCAGAACCTAAAATATTACAATTGGTTACCACATTATTTTTAGCATCATTAATAAAACGGATAGTAGAGGTGTTGGCTGTTGCCGCAACGCTTGTATTGGCAATAGTCAGGCCATAATTTATACCATTAATTGTAACATTTGTTGCCCCATTGAAATCTATTACCGGTGCCGCATCTGAAGTATTAGTAATGGTAAGTCCTGTAACACCTGTAGCGGGTTGAATCGTCAATGTTTTTGACGCATTAATACAAGGGTTATTCGGAAAGGTAATGGGGAAAGTTTCATTTGCCGATGTACCTACGTAGCCACTTTGCAAAGCCAGGGTTGTATTTCCTGCCAATCCGTTTGCATTAATATAGGTCAGCGCATTTGTAAGAGAAGTAAATCCTCCGGCGGGCGTATTGGGCAGGCCCGGCCCTATGGGCACCGTTCCTGTCATAGTACCCCCGCAACTGGTAGTGGTAGCAACACCTGTTAAAGGTGTTGTGGTTAAATAGACTGGTCCGCCACATGCAGTGCCTGAATTATAGGCATAAATATAATAATCATATTGCGTACCTGGCATTAAGCCTGTACCGGTAAATGTAGTACTGTTACCTACGCCTACAACAGTACCTAAACCCAAGGTTTGGCCTGCCGTATAAGTAGTGCCGGAAACAGGGTTTGTGGTGGCTGCATTATGAGGATATTGAACGACTAAATAACCGCTGGGCGTTCCGGTAGCCGCGGTAAAGCTTCCGTTAACCTGGGTTAACCCGGTAGTAAAGGTTAAAGCAGTGGGCTGCGCAGTGGGCAAAATACAGGGTGCCTGTGCGCCCATAGCAAAAATGTCGAGTTTCGAAGAACCGTTTGTCGTATTAGTGAAGGTAACGGAGGTAATCGTCTTGTAATAGTTTGCAGGATCAATATTTATAGGTAATTCATACAGATATTGACAAGTCGCTCCATTACAAGTTGTCGCGGTTCTTGTAATCCTGTAATAGCTTTGAGCTGTTAACCTGTAAGTAGCAGCACCGCCACACCAATCCGGTGCCTGGGTACCGGTAGTAATAGTTTGTGAGGTAGCATCAGAAAAATTGACTACGGCCGTGTAGCTGGTAGCTCCGCTGCCACCCATTGCCACTATGTATAGCTTAGCGGCAGATATGGGGGTTACGAGTGTTAAAGTGCCACTTGTGTTATAGGGCAATACCAGGGCATTGTTATTGGTTCCGGTCCCGGTACCTGGTGACTGCAGGGTATACGTAATGCCCGTGTTTGTTGTGGTATTAGTGCTGGTAATATTCAGAGATGAAGGCCAGGCCGTTGCTGTAGTGGCACAAGTGGTAGTTCCGAAGCCAAAGGTAGCACTGACAAACACATAAGGTGGGGTTGCCGAATCTGCCCCCGTAGTTGTCGTAGCGGCCGGGGTAGTACCTGCTGTTCCATCAGCAATGACGTCCGCATTAAAAGATGCAGGCGTTATAGGTACATTACTGTATTGTGCCCGGGCAGACAGTAATCCTAACCCTAAAAATAATGAAAGGGTAAATTTTTTTAACATAAAATAAGATTTAAAACTTCGATCTAACAAAATCCTATTGCCTGTGTAGGAGGGAATAAAACAGAAAAATTGATGTTTATAGTTTTTTGTATGGAAAAGTTGTAAATAAACAGTTAGCTATGAAAATCGGTTTTTAATAAAACGATTTTGCTTAGAGGGAATCAGATGAATGATTAGGAATAATTGATTTATCCTATTTTAAGGTTCTCTTTAATAGATTAAGCACTTCACTTAAAAGCTATTTCAATCGCATCTTTAACCAACCCGCTGATTACTCATGGCTGGTTGTGTCCGGTTTTTGTTATTAAAACATTATTTGTGAAAAGCGTCCGGCAGGAAAGTGCGATGAGTATATTGAAGCCTTTTGCGGATTTTAAACCGACTTGCAGCGGCTCTCCTAAATAAATTTTCTGGTGGGGTAAATAAATGTTTCATGCTTGTAATTTAGATTTATTAAATAAAATAATCGCAATTCGTTGAGCTCTGTAGAGCAAATTGCTTATCAAAAATAAAATTAAATCTTGTTATTTTTAATATCTAAGTATTTGTTCACCTTTTGGTGAAGATTAAAAATTCAACAATTGTACCTACATGAATTACGTTTTGTTTAAATTTTTCCTGAAACAGATAGTTTTTATGATTTTTTTTATTAAATCGACAAAAAAAAAGGCAGCTTAAAAATAATTAAGCTGCCTTTTAGACTTTTGAATATTAAATCACTACTTGATAAATTCGAATTTCCGGTTTACAATACCTTTATCTGTTTCGATTTTGATCAGGTAAGCGCCGGAAGCGAGGTCGTTCAGGTGGACCTTATGCTCTTTGGTATTTTTGCGTTCAGGGATGATCGTAGCTACCTGTTGCCCCAGGAGGTTGAAGATACTTAATTGCTTAATGTAAGTATTCTCACTTTCCAATGCAATATTTAATACATTACTGGTTGGGTTAGGGTAGATCTTAACTGCGATATCGCCTGTTTTCACCCTGCTTACAGAGGTAAACAGGTCAACTTTGATCTCTAGCGTTTCCAGTGAATCGGCACAGCCATCAGATACGTTAAGTTTTACCACATAGTTGCCTGAAGTGGCATAATCGTGCTCCGCGATTGTCTGGTTAGAGGTATTACCATCACCGAAGTCCCAGCTATAAGTATAGTTTGGATTCAGATTAACCGGAGTAAATCTTACGCGGCCCGGGTGAATGTTGAACAAGGGTTCAAAATCAAAGCCATGGTTAGCGATTGCCGGGATAAGTGTAACATTGATGGTATCAGCTCCCACACAATTGGCGGCATTCGTTACGGTAACCGCGTAAGGTCCTGCCTGGTCTACAGTAATCGTTTGAGTGGTACTGCCATCATTCCAGAGATAGCTTGCACCCGTGTTTTCTGCATTAAGCGTTAATGGCTGGCTCGGGCATATCGCCGTATCTGCGCCCAGGTTAACCACCGGGAAGGCCAGGTGCGTTACGGTAATGGTATCCCTCGCTATACAGTTAAAATTATTGGTAACGGTTACAGAATACTGGCCCGCTGCGTTTACATCAATAGTCTGCGCAGTACTGTTATTGCTCCATTCATAGGTAGCTCCGGGGTTACCGGCATTCAATTGTAATGTTTCATTAGCACACACGGCCGTATCATTACCCAGGTTCACAATTGGTTTTGGAACAATGTTAATGTTTGCCGCTACTGATGTATCAGTACAACCGTTAGCACCGGTTACTACCACCGTATAGGGTGCCGGCTGTGTTACTGCAAGGGTATTGCCCGTCTGGCCCGGAACTACTGTATTATTGTCTAACCAGGTATAGGTACCGCCACCTGAAGCTGTAAGTGTTTGTGTTTCGCCTTCACACAGGTCAATATCACCGTCCGGTGTCAGTACTGCGGCTGGCTTGTCTTTTACAGTAGCCGTAACCGGTACTCTGGCTGAAACACATGGTTTCTCTATGTAAAAACGCATATTGGCCCTCGTACTGTATGAATTGGAGCTGCCTGATGTAGTAGTAGTCACCAGGAATGCGGCTGCAGTGGCTGGAGTAACATTATCCGCCCATCTTGCAAAGGTCGCTTCGTAGCTTGTAGGAGACAGCCTGATGGTATGTGCACCACCACCCCCGCTATTACCCGAGTTGTGCGTGAGTTCTACAATTATATTGCTGATACCATCCCAATTGTAAGCGTTAGCGAAATTCATGTAATTCCAGCCTGTTGCTGTGGGCAAAAATCCGGCAGTGTTATATACCGTTTGCAGACCGGTAGTCGCCACAAAACCGCCTGTCATAGTAGTATTGGTCGTACTGCCCAATTTAATGGTCAGGTCGTTCATTGTCCTCTGTGCTACGGTACCACTTGTAGAAATAGTCACAATGTCTAATGCTAATCCTTGTATTTGTCCTGCAGTCAAACCCGCCGCGGTTAATTCCTGCGCAGTGATTAAGTATTGGTGCCTGTTACCGCCCCAGGCTTTACTGAAGGGGTTGGGAAACCCGGAAGATACCGTAGTTCCGTTTCCTACAGTAACAGAATCGTATATGCCGCTTTTTGCAGCAACATAATAGGTTGTGGTTGTATTAATATTTGGTGTTGTAAAAGTGCTGCCGGTTCCTAAAACCGCATTAGAGGTAGCTGATTCATACCAGGTCGCCTGGCCGTCTACTGCAGTTGCTGTAAGGGCTAAAGTACCAGGTCCGCACCTTTCGGCAGGTGTTATTGATGTAAGTTGCGGATGCAATACTTTTACGGTGTCTGAGCTGCTCATACACACGGTGCCATTGCTGTTTTTAATACTTACTCTATAGTATTGCGTATTATTAATAGAAGGACTGGTGTAGGTAAGGCCTGTCGCTCCTGTGATATCTGTAAAGTTGCTGTTGTCTGAAGAGCTGCTCCATTGCTGGCTGAAACCGGTCTGGGTAATAGCAGGACTATAATTGATTAAACTGCTTCCGCTTTCACATACAAGGCCCGGAGTGGCTAAAGCAGTAATGGAGGCAGGTAAAGTCTGGATCTTTACTGTATCGATATGCGCACAGTGTGTAGTCGTATTGTTGGCATTTGCAGTATACATCACCGTACCGGCAGTGCCGTTTTTGTAGTAAACAGTAGCGGCGTGCGTACCTGCTACATAAGCTGTAGTAGCTGCCGCATTGGTATAAAGATTTGTTACCGGAGACCAGGTTACACTATCATAGTTATTGTTACCGGTAGTTACCGTCAATGCGGTCACTTCGTTATTACAAACGGTTTTATCATTAGTGATCTCAAAAGCAGGAGCGGGGTTGATGGTCACGGCAACCGCCTGTCTCGGGCTGGAGCAGGTATCTGTTTTGGTTACTTTCCAGTTATAGAAATAATAGTAGGTTGTGTTATTGCTGGTAACGTAGCCGTTTGTAATGGTAGCAATATTTCCTACTGTGTAGGGGAATCCCCCGACAGATCCTTCCCGTACTAAACTTGCTGTTCCCGATAACGCCATTAAGCGCAGATCGGTACCCTGAGGTACAGAGAAGTTAAGAGGTACAGTGAATGGTGTAGTTCCGTTTCCGGCGGGTACGTTAAATGTATTCAGTGTTTGTAAAACAGTACCGCTACTATTTACTAATCGGATGGTTACTACCCCGGCACTACCATTGTTATAAACCTCAACACTGTTAAGGGTAAAAGGCTGGTTGGCATTAAATACCAGGCCATAATCAGAAGGAGTCGTATTTGATGTGGATGCAGGGGCAGGACGTGCACCAGTAGCCTGAACCGTATTAACAACATCAGCGCTCACGTAATAGTTCGTATTTGCAGTAAGTACGGGGGTAGTGAAAGTATTACCTGTAGCTATCGCTGTACCACCGGTTGCCGCAGTATACCAGTTTACCATCGAGCCGGAATTAGCAGCAGCCTGTAATATAACCGTTCCCAGGCCGCAACGGCTTGCAGGCGTAGTGGAGGTAAGCACTGGTGTATTAACTACTACGGTATCAGCAGCCGAGTTAAAGCAACTTACACTATCACTGTTTTTGACAATAGCGCGGAAATATTTGGTAGCGGTCAGTGTGCCAGTCGCCAGGGTATCCACACTTACTATAGAACCGATATCGGTGAAAGTTACATTATCGTCGGAAGATTGCCATTGATACAATTCCCCGGTTTGTGGAATTGCCGGGCTGATCTTGATCACACTGCTACCTGAATTACATAAAATACCCGGAGTCGCGATAGCGGTGATCGCCGGTGGAATTATTTGTAGGGTAACCGTATCGATTCCGCCACACAGCGTAGTCGTATTTTGAGCGGTAGCGATATATTCTTCACTGCCGACAACATTAGACTTATGATAGACGGTGTAAGCATGTGTATTGGCTACATAAGGAACAGTAGCTGCGGCATCTGTAAACAGGCCGGTAGCCGGGCTCCAGGTAACATTATTATAACTGGATTGGGTGGAAGTAACCGTTAATGGGGTGATACCATTATTACATACCGTTTTATTGTTTGTAATGGTAAATACAGGAGCTGTATTTATAGTAGCGGTCACTGCCGATCTTGAGGAGGCGCAAACTACAGGTTGATTGTTCAGGATAAACATGGGCCTGTTTTGCGACCTGTTAGACGAGCCTCCAGATTGCACACCCGTTAAGCCCAGCATAAAGGCTGCAGTCTGGTTGTCTCTACGATGCATCTGGGACATATAACCCGAATGGCTATCATATTTTATCGTAGAGGGATCATTTGAACTGTTGTTGTTACTCCATGAAATGGAGATAATAACATTTGACAGGCCATCCCAGTTATAAGGGCTTGAAAAAGCAAAGTTATTTACCCCTATTACCGGAGTGAAGAGCGAAGAAGTATAAACGGTATTGGGTATAGATTGCAGGGATATTGAAGTAGCGAATTCTGTTAAAGTCGTATTCCCCATCTGGATCGTAAATCCGCCCAGACTGGAACCGGTAGCCGTAAGTTCAAAACCGAGAGAAGTAATATTACCTGCGGTAAAGCCTGCTGCGGTCAATTCAGAAGCCCGGATAATGTATTGCACTTTTAAGCCTCCGTAGGTACCTTGCGTAAGGTTATAGGAAGTGCCGGTACCTGTTGAAGCACCAGAACCGATAGTTACTGCCGGCGGGCCTTGAGTTACTACAGCCGCTTCAGCATAGAAAGCAGTTGTATTGGCAATTACCGGTGTTGTAAAGCTGGTTCCTGTTCCCAGGCTGGTACCACCGCTGGCCACGTCGTACCAGTTAATAATGGCACCGGTACTTGGCGTTGCATTCAGTATTACTGACCCGGCACCACAGCGTTGCGCGGCTGTTGTAGCCGTTACCGCATTGGCATAGTTTAATTGTACCGGGGTGGAATATACGGTATCTGGCCCGCCCGAACATACTACGCGGCATCTATAATAAGCAGCAGTAACATTGGTTGAATAGGTAGTATCTGTCGCGCCGGTGATGCTGGTATAATTTACGCCGTCCAGGGAAGATTGCCATAGGTAAGATAAACCCGGACCTGTAGGGATCGTAGTTAATGAGAACTTGACGATAGCACCGGCACATAAGTTGGTATTGTTGCTGGCAATAGTTGCGCCGGGAGCAGGAGTGCCGCAAAGTGTCGTAAACGTGGCCGAGGAAGTCCAGGGACTTTTGTCAGAGGTACCACAGCTGGAACGTACCCATACGTAATGCGTGGTAGCCGATGGTAAACCGGAAATTACTTTAAAAGAGTCAGTTGCGGGTCCTGTTGCAGGAGTGGATGCTGTAGGTGCTGTATTGGTAGTGCTTATATAATACTCATAGCCTGATGGATTGGGTACCGGTTTGGTCCACCTGATAGTAGCGCCTGAATTGGTTGCAGCGGAAGCCGTCGGGTTTCCGGGAATAAAACAGGTTGGTGGGGTCCAGATAAAAGTCTGGCCACTTGCAGGATTAATCGTATTGTTCCAGGTAACAGATGAATTGTTTGCAGTGCCGGCAGTGGTGCCGGACCAGGTCGTAGTAGAAGCCCTGTTGTTATAATCTGTCGATGTCGCTCCCCGCAAGCCTACCTGGCTGGTATAACTGTTAGTAGCGGTAATTAAAAAGGAACCGTATACTACGGATACAATGTTACTGGTTTCACTTAACCTGATCTGGTAATCAAAAGAAGTATTGTTGGTAGCGGCATCGGCAGAGCCACTGTATTTTGACATACCGGAAAACTGGATCACTATCGTCCTGTTGGGAGCGGTACCTATTGCCTGCATCCTGATTACCCCTGTTGCAAAAGAAACATAGCTTGCACTGCTAGAGGTGCCGGTAGCATTTGCCGAAATGGTAATAGAGTTGTTTGTAAAAGAAACAATGGTAGCGTTTGCAGGTATATTGGTACCCTGAATAGGAGCACCTATGACACAACGGGAAGTATTTTCAACGTTTGTAATTGTAGGCGATCCGGATGTGGTAATACCTCTGGTGGCAAATATCCCCATCTGGTCATGAGCAAAAGCGGCAATAACCCCACTGTATGTTGCCGTGGAGCTAATAGGGGTAGAAGTACTTGAGGTATTGGTGCCAAAAGACGCCCACCCATTTGTATTAATATTAATGGAGTCGTAAGCTGCTCCATTGAAAGCAAAACTAAAAGGAAGCGCTACCCTGTAGGTATAGTCGTCCATGGGTAGATTTTCCGGTGAAGCGCTAGGGTTGGCACTTGTGGCCTGGCCTACAATAGTGCCGCCTGTAATAGGAGTATAATTTCCGGAGCTTTGAGTAAAAGAGTAATTGGCTACTTGCGCATAGCTACTCATAGCAAAACTACTGACCAGTGCGAAGCCGCTTAATAGCTTTATTCCCAGCTTTCGAATGTTAAAAGATCGCGTTTTCATTGAAGGTAAAATGGTGATTAAAAAAGGGGTTTATACTTGTTAAGAATTTAATTTATTACTCACAGAATAGTAATAAGCTGCTTGCTGTAAGTGTTAAAAAATAGGCACAAAGATAAGAATTTGATCCCTCATATCCTTGCCAGGCCTGCGTTTCAGTTTGTTAACAGTACTAAGTAGTATGAAATTATAAGGCGGGCAGATGTTATTTTGGTAATGCGTTTGCAGATAAGAAAAAAGTTGCAGTATTTCTGTATATGCACAAAAAAAAGTGCAAGTAAGACTTGCACTTTTTTAAAAAATTAATTGAAAAGTAATATTATAAATGGATCGCTTCACCTAAAGCTACTTCGATAGCATCTTTAACCGCTTCACTCATTGTAGGGTGCGGGAAGATTGTATCTAATTGCTCGTGGTAAGTAGTTTCCAGTTTACGTGCCGTAACGGTTTCAGCAATGATCTCAGTAACATTCGCACCGATCATATGACAGCCTAACCATTCGCCGTATTTAGCATCAATAACCACTTTTACAAAACCTTCAGTTGCGCCGGCAGCACTTGCTTTACCGGATGCAGAGAACGGGAATTTACCCACTTTGATCTCGTAACCCGCTTCTTTAGCTGCTTTCTCAGTCAGACCCACAGAAGCAATTTCAGGAGAGCAATAAGTACAGCCCGGTACGTTGCCATAATCTAATACCGCAGGTACATGGTTGTATTTACCTTCTTTTTGCGCGATTGCTTCCACACAAATTACCGCTTCTTTCATGGCAACGTGTGCCAAAGCCTGACCAGGTACGATGTCACCGATGGCATAGATACCGTCTACATTTGTTTTGTAATAAGGGTCAACAGTTACGCGACCTTTGTCTGTAGCAATGTTCAATGCTTCCAGGCCGATGTTCTCGATATTTGTAGCTACACCAGCAGCAGACAATAAGATCTCAGCTTCTAAAGTAACTTCACCGTTGGCTGTTTTTACAGTAGCTTTTACGCCTTCGCCGCTGATGTCCGCTTTCTCCACAGAAGAAGAAGTCATCACGGTAATGCCTTTTTTCTTGAACGATTTTTCCAGTTCTTTAGAGATGTCCGCATCTTCAACCGGTACGATCCTATCCATAAATTCTACGATAGTAACCTGTGTACCTAAAGCGCTGTAGAAATAAGCGAATTCAACACCAATCGCGCCGGAACCTACAACGATCATAGATTTAGGCTGGGCAGGCAAAGTCAAAGCTTCCCTGTAACCAATGATTTTTTTACCATCGATCGGTAAAGCCGGTAATTCGCGGCTGCGTGCACCTGTAGCCAGGATAATGTGTTTTGCTGTATGCTTGGTTACGCTACCATCAGCAGCAGTAACTTCTAATTCTTTGGATGCGTTCAGTTTGCCAAAACCGTTTAAAACGTCGATTTTGTTCTTCTTCATCAGGAACTGAATACCTTTGCTCATTTTATCGGCAACACCGCGGCTACGCTTGATAATGGCATCAAAATCGTGTTTTGCACCCTCTACGGATACACCGTAGTCTTGTGCATGGCTAATGTATTCGAAAACCTGGGCTGATTTCAATAAAGCTTTGGTCGGGATACAACCCCAGTTCAAGCAGATACCACCAAGATTTTCTCTTTCTACGATTGCAGTTTTATAACCTAATTGTGCAGCACGGATAGCAGCTACATAACCTCCGGGACCGCTACCTACTACGATTACATCGTATGCCATAATATTAAATTGAGTTTAGTTTTTTATTAATGTTCAATTATATCGCACAAAAGTAGTCAATTCGGGGTAAAACAACAATAAATTTAGCCGAATCAGAAAATGAACTATGTTTGAGGAAACAAGGGCAAGACTGTTTTTTTACCTGGAAATATAGCGTCTTCAGAATGATTGTTTTATATAATTAAACCAGGCATCTAATCAAAAAAATATAGAACTATGAGAAAATATCGCGTATTGTTCCTGGTACTGGGCCTTGCCTTCGTTTATTGCTGGGTTAAGTTTTACACCTTTTATGAAGGCACGGCCCAGGGTATTTGGGGGAGTACCACCAGGGGTGACTTTTTCTTTTATTTTGAATTATTGCTGGATTACCTGGTTGTCGCCTGGTTTATTTGCAGCATTTTTTTCTCCCTGAAAATTTCAAAGAATAATTCACCGCAACAAAATAAACGATTCATCATTCCTGCAGTTATATTTTTATTGCCGGGCGTGGTTTATGGTACCCTTTCCTATGAAGATTATGATGTAAATATTTTTACTTTCCTCGTAGTGCATTATGAGATCTGGCGTTTCTGGTCGGATAATTTTTTAATGGAATACATTGTTTTAACACTGGTTGCAGTACCCGTTTTTGTGATAAAAATGATCTGCTATTTTCTATGGAAAAATTCTTAGCTCGCCTCCTTATGATAACTTCTTAATTCCTTTAGCAAAGCTTCTACATTGCTGATTTTTTTATCATACAGGTATTTGTTGAGGAAGAGGGTAGCGCCCCAGGCCACCAGCAGGCCCGGTAACACGAGCGGCAGGAAAAAACTGATATCTTCGAACAGGTTAATACCTCGTATGTAACGTAACATTAAAGCCAGCGCGGTGAGGAACAATATAGGCAATAGGAATAATACTTCTATCTTCCGGGCACTCAGGATACCCGACTTTAACAGTGCCAGCCGTTCCTGGAGCAGCAGTACCGGCAGGCTATAATAGTCTATACGGTAAAAAAGCCGGATCTTTTTGATACACAGGACCAGGCCCAGTACCAGGGTAACCAGCGCGAGTATGCCCGAGAACAGCATATGGGGCTCCGAGCGGTACAAGACGGCCAGGAAGATAAAAACCGGGATCAGTAGGATAAAAAAGAAAAAGCTCACGATCTCATAGCGCAAAGGCTTGTTCAATTCTTTCCGCGAACGGTCCAGGTTTACTTTTTGCAATAATGCCTCATTGATCGATAAGTTTTCAGAAAGTTTCCGGTCGTGCTGTAGCCAGGCACTTTTAAATTCGTTGATGTCCATGTTTATTATTTTGCTTCTTCTTGAAAAAATAATTTTAACTGCTGTTTGATGCGGTTGATCTTCGTGGATACATTACTTTCGGTAATCCCCAGGATTTCAGCGATCTCTTTTTGTTTGGTTTCCTCCAGGTAAAGCAGCATTAATGCCTTGTCGAGATAATTCAATTGTTCTATAAACGCGTATAGTTTTTTTATCTGTTCATCCGTTTCCGGGTCATATTCATTGGTCGGTAACTCCATGAAATACCCGGTTGTGATATGACTCCTTTTTTGCTCATCGCGATAATGGCTTATGGCCGTATTTAAGGCGATCCGGTAGATCCAGGTACTCATTTTTACACTGCCGTTATAGCGTTTCATAGCCGTCCATAACTGGAGGATGATCTCCTGCTCCAGGTCTTTATGATCCGAAGGATTGGGACAATAAGAATGACATATTTTATAGATGAGATTCTTATACTCCTTTATGGTGTTGATGAATTGTTGTTTATGCACTGTCGTGTTTTACTTTATATATTATTCGGGAACGAGTATAAATACTCACAACAAAATTCAAATTTATTTTTTTGAATGTATCAGATGCAGGCATCCCTAATTTAAAAAGCGATAAGTTTGCAAGGATAAAAAGAGCAAAATGGCTGGGTTAGAACAAAAAGATAACAAAGAAAGACGCTATTGGCGGCGCTGGTATATCTCGCTAAGCCTATGGCTTATTGTTTTGATTATTTTCTTTTTTTGGTTTACACAATTTTATAAATGAGCATTTTAGATTGGGTGATCCTTATTGGTACTTTAGTGGCTATAATCCTTTATGGCCTGTACCAGAGCAAGGGACAGAAAAGCAGTGAATCTTATATAATGGCCGGCAGGCAGATGCCCTGGTATACCGTATTGCTGGGCATCATGGCTACACAGGCCAGCGCCATCACCTTTTTATCGGGTCCCGGCCAGGCTTACAGCGACGGGATGCGCTTTGTTCAATACTACTTTGGTCTTCCGCTGGCTATGATCGTGATCGCGGCGGTATTCGTGCCCCTCTTTCGTAAAATGAATGTTTACACGGCTTATGAATACCTCGACCAGCGCTTCGATACCAAAACCAGGTTACTCACCGGCATCTTGTTCCTGCTCTCCCGGGGTGTTTCTACGGGCATCAGTGTTTATGCGCCGGCGATCATTCTTTCTTCTATTCTGGATATAAATATTTACCTGACCAATGTACTGGTGGGTGGTTTACTCATTATCTATACCTATACCGGAGGTGCCAAAGCCATCGCCCAGACCCAGAAGATACAATTTACGATTATCCTTTTGTCTATGGCTTTCGCGGGTTATCTTATTGTCAATGCTTTACCTAAAGGAATCAATTTCCAGGACGCGCTCTTCCTTGCGGGGAAGTCGGGGAAGCTGAATGTGATCACGACCAATTTTGATCCTAACGATAAATACAATATCTGGAGCGGGTTGATCGGCGGCTTCTTCCTGGCTTTATCTTATTTTGGCACGGACCAGAGCCAGGTGGGTCGTTATATCAGCGCTAAAGATACCAAGGAAAGCAGGCTGGGCCTGTTGTTGAATGGTTTTGTGAAAATACCCATGCAGTTTTTGATTCTGTTGCTAGGTGCCCTGTTGTTCTCCTTTTATAGTTTTCAGAAAGCGCCGATCAGTTTCAATACAAAAGCAGAGACCCTGGCCGCGCAACAGGCCGGGGCGGAATATCAAAACCTGAAAGTGGAATACAACCTGCTCACGGAAAGGAATAAAGAACTGGCAGCGAATGTGGTTGCCCTGCATGGAACACCTAACCCGGTATCCCTGCAAAAGAACCTGGATGAATTAAAGCAGACGCAGCAGCAGATAGAGGCCAACAGGGCGGAGTTTCAGAAAATTATTAAGACGAATAATATCCAGGCAGAAGCTAATGATACCAATTATATTTTCCTGCATTTTGTCAAAAATTATATGCCGATGGGTATGGTAGGGTTGCTGTTTGCCGTGGTGTTCCTGGCAAGTTGGGGCTCTATTTCCGCGGCTTTAAACGCTTTGGCTTCCAGTTCTTTCCTGGACTTTCATAAGCTGGTGGTAAAGAAACGCGATTTCAGCCCGGGCGAAGAGCTAAAGTGGGTGCGCTGGCATACGCTGGGCTGGGGGATCTTCAGTATCCTGGTGGCCATGTTGGCTACTAAAATGAGCGCTTCCCTGATCGAAGTGGTGAATGCCTTGGGTAGTGTGTTTTACGGGGTAATCCTGGGCGTATTCCTGGTAGCTTTCTTCGTCAAACGTATAAAAGGTACTTCTGTTTTTGTCGGAGCTGTTGTCGCACAGATCATTATTGTTTTGATATACATTTTTGACGGCGTCGGTTTTTTATGGTTAAACCTTATTGGTGCGGTTTTAGTCCTACTGTTCGCTTTAATTATTGAGGAAACTTTACGTAAGAAAAGTGCCCAAAAAGTTTAGTTTTGTAATTCAAGTTTTGAATATGATGAAAAGAATTTATTTGCTGAGTGCAGGATTACTGTCTTTTGCAGCCTGCCAGGGGCAGACGAGTAGTAAAGATGCAGCGGCACCAAAGCCTAAATACGAATACGGTACTAAAACAGATGCAGGCGTGGCAAAAGGTACCGTAGCAGAAAAGTTCTTTTCAGCTGCACCAGGTATTGACAAAAAAGTGGAGGAACTGTTTGCGAAAATGAGCAGTTCACAAAAAGCCGCGCAGATGATCATGGTAGCTTCCAGTGAGCCGCTTGGCTTTCCTTATACTACTTCTGTAAAAACCGCGGTAAGTAAGGACCAGGCAGCCAATGTGCTGTTTCTGAAAGGGAATAAAGCAGAATTTATCCGCCAGAATAAAGAATTGAAGCAATACCGGATCGCGGGCTTACAGCCTTTGTTTGCCTGTGATTGCGAGCCGACCTTATTCCATAATAAGTTTACCGGGGAAAAGAAAATGCAGGCTACGGCGACCCTGAAAACGCAGGATGCGGTCAACAGCTCAGTAGATACGATTAATAAGGTGATGGATGAAATGGGTATCGTAGTCAATTTTGCGCCCATTGTAGATATAGCTATTAATAAAACGGTGATCAACAAACGTGCTTTTTCCGATGACCCTTCTGTTATCGAAGACCTGGCCGGTACTTTTATCAAAAGAACCCAGGCCGATAATAAAGCGGCGACCATAAAGCATTTTCCGGGTCATGGTGCGGTTGTGGGAGATACCCATAAGCAATCGGTGCTGATCAATGGGAAAATGACTGAGCTAAAGACTTTTGAACACATCATAAAAAAAGATAAACCGGTTTTTGTGATGATAGGACATATTTCTGTTAAAAATAATCCGGAAGGTTTTAATACAGAAGGGGGTAGGCCGGCTACCGCATCAAGAAAGATCATCACCGATCTTTTACGTAATCAATTAAATTTCCAGGGTATCATCACCACTGATGCCATGAATATGCAAGCCTCCAAGAATTTTACCGATGCCGACTGGGAATCGGCTAAAGCCGGTGTAGACCTGGTGCTGATGCCTTTAGACCCGGCAAAACTGAATAAGCAGATCGCGGCTGAAATCGAAAAAGGAAGTGATTTAGGTAAGCAGTTTGAAGCTTCTGTAAAAAGGATCTTAAGACTGAAAGTGATCAGCCAGGGATTGTAGATAGTTGCCTGCTGTGTCGAAGTATGTATTTAAAACATATAGGTAACGTTAAGCCTATAAGGTTTCAAAAACCTTATAGGTTTTTTATTATGCGCTATTGCTCCTGCCGACGGTGAGTGAAGGCATTTCACCTTTAGTGTTCTTGAAACTTCCCGGCTTCACTTCATTACATTCGAAGTGAAGTATACTTTATCATGTGAGCCCGCAGAAGCAAAGTATTGAGGCGGTATGAGGATAGAGCGGAACAATATCTCTCCTTATAAAGGTTAAAAAATAAAAAAGCGATACTCAAAGAGTATCGCTTTCGTGTAAATATTCTGAACTTACAGTTCCAATAATGCCTGCGTCGGGCTTTTGCCGATCAGCATTAATTCAGGGTTTTCCAGTAATTCTTTTACCCTTACCAGGAAGCCTACAGACTCACGGCCATCAATGATCCTGTGGTCATAGCTTAAAGCCAGGTACATCATCGGGCGGATCTTGATCTCTCCATCAATTACCATTGCACGCTCCTGGATCTTGTGCATACCTAAGATCGCGGATTGCGGGATGTTAATGATCGGGGTAGACATCAGGGAACCGAATACACCACCATTAGTAATGGTAAAGGTACCGCCGGTCATTTCTTCGATGGTCAATTTATTATCTCTTGCTTTACCCGCCAGTTCCATTACTTTAGCCTCGATCTCGGCCATACTCAGACTTTCTGCATTGCGGATGATCGGCACTACAAGCCCTTTAGGCGCAGACACCGCGATAGAAATATCGGCATATTCGTGGTAAACGATGTTTTCGCCATCAATATAGGCGTTTACTGCAGGCCATTCCATTAAGGCAATGGTACAGGCTTTGGTAAAGAAAGACATGAAGCCCAGGTTCACGCCATGCGCTTCTTTAAACTTATCTTTATATTGTTTACGGATCGCCATGATATTGGTCATGTCTACTTCGTTGAAAGTAGTCAGCATGGCCGTTGTATTTTTGGCTTCCACCAATCTGCGGGAAACAGTCTTACGCAGGTTGCTCATTTTTTGTACTTTATCCTCGCGGGTAAATAACTCTTTACCTACGGGTTTGCCCGGGTTTTCAAGCGCTGCTAATACATCAGCTTTGAAAATGCGGCCGTTAGCGCCGGTACCCTGAACTTTAGACGGGCTTACATTTTTGTCGCTCATCATGCTTTTAGCAACAGGAGTCGCTTTCACATCAGCGGCAATAGGAGCAGGAGTTGATGCCGGAGTGGCGGTAGCTGCAGGAGCAGGCTCCGCTTTGGCTTCCGCCTTAGGCGCCTCAGGAGCAGGAGCGGCAGCACCGGCAGGACGTTCCGCGGTTTCATCAATTTTACAAGCTAAATCACCGATGTTTAAAGTATCCCCTTCCTGGGCCACAATGTGTAAAATACCTGCTTGCTCCGCATTCAGTTCAAAGGTTGCTTTTTCAGATTCCAGTTCGCAGATGACCTCGTCTCTATCTACCCATTCGCCATCTTTCTTCATCCATGTAACCAGTGTAACTTCACTAATCGATTCGCCAACAGGAGGCACTTTAATTTCTATCATAATTTGCTTTATATGCAGTAAAAAAGATTATTGTTTTAGATCCTGAATTCCGGATTGCTAAATTTGGCTGTAAAATTAATAAAGGCTTTCGACTTTAACAAGCCCAAACAGGATCATATAATATTTAACAATTTAACCACTTATCCACGATTTCCCGGAATAAAGGCTGTGCGGTCGGTGAATTTGTTCCGGGGGGCAGATATAGCATTTTAGCAAGTTCTTCTCCCAGGTTTAAATGTTGCTGATCCTGATATAAAAAAGCCGGGTTTACCTTACTCAGGATTTGAGCCAGGTATTCCTGTTCCGTTTGCCCTGGTGTGGGTACCAGCAGGGCCGGGCGTTGCAATACCTGCAGGTCCATTAGGGTCGTATAGCCGCCCCGGCAGACCATGCCACAGGCATCCAGTATTTCACCGGCGAGCCGGGAGGCCGCTAAATGGCTATACCATTTTATATGTTCCGGGATATGTTCGGGCGCCGTTATCCCTGATTTCCCTGCGATGAAGGTAAACGTGTATTGGCTTAATGCGCTGCATTGTTGCCAGAGTTTGGCTTCGAACTGGCTACGCATGGGTTCCGGCCCGGATAATAAAATTAAAAAATGATTGGGCTTAGGTTTTCTGGATTGGTCGGGCGTATCAAAAAACTGGCTTAAATAACCAATATACCGGGCATTAGCGGGTAATCTGCTCGGGTGGGCCAGTTTGCCGGATAATCCCGGTGCTTTTTCCGTGTCTACGATCCAGCATTGCCGGAACCGCTCTAGCAGCCCGCGATGCCACTTTAGTAAGATAAGGTCAGCCAGCCTGCCCATGCCGGAGAGGATCTGCACCTGGTGCGTCAGGATAACATTTTTAATATCCTTATGATATAAGCCATAACGGTTGTCCGAGATCACGGCGTCAAACTGGTATTGCCGGTGCATTGTATCCAGCCAGTGGCGTTCGGCCTTCAGGGTGGAAAGGATTTTCGGGACCTGTTGCAGGATCTTGAAGATAAAGCCGCTTTTCTTTTTCGAGTATTCAATGTTATAGCCCTTTAGGTCGAGTATTTCCAGGTCCGGGAAATTGTTGCGTAATAGTTGAGCCGCATTCCCTTCGGCCCCGGCATAGACTTTATGGCCGCAGGAAAGCAAATAATGAATAATCGGGATACACCGGGTAGTATGTCCCAACCCCCAGTCGAGCGGGGCGATCAATATTTTTTGTTTACGTTTCATTAAAGCTACTTGGCGAAAGTAATTTTTTATCCGATTATTCTTTATTTTTGATAGATGAAAAACAGGATTTTTAAAGGAATATTGGCTTTTTGTGTAATCGCGCTCACTTTGCAAAGTTGTGCCGGCAGGAATAAGGGCTGTGGCTGTGGTAATGATATCAACCGTTCTTCTTCGAGAAGGTAAATAAACGTAATCTTTTTCTGATAATTTTTTTGCAGTAATAATTTGGCGGATGCAAATTGTTGCTTGCCTTTGATGGGTATAATATTGCTTACCTTAAATAGGTTAGGTACAAAAAAACAGGTGACACCATTGGTATCACCTGTTTCTATTTTTACTTCATTATTAATACCCGAAGATCTCTTCCAGGCTTAATTTTTTATAAGTACCCATAGCGCTCAATTGCTCTTGCGTCAGGTTTTTCTCATTACCTACAATACAATAAGTATAAGGTTTTCCTGCGAATTCTTTCCCGTGGAAAGTCTTGATATCATTGAAGGTCAGGGTCGCGGATTTATCATAGATCAGCTTCCTGTTATCGACTGAATTACCCAGTTTCTGAGCAGCAAGATAAGAGAAGAGAATACCATCTTGTGAGATACGTTCACTTGCCAAAGATTTTCTCAGGCTCAGTTTAGCATTATCAAATGCGATACCGGACTCAGGTAATGTATTCAGCAACTCGTTCATACCGCCCACGGCTTCTTTCAGTTTGTCGGCTTGTGTACCTACATAAGCGGCTACTAAACTGCGGTCTTCTTTTTTAGAAGGTAATCCATAATAAGAATAAGTGGAGTAGGCCAGTGCTTTTGATTCACGAATGGTCTGGAATACGATGCTACCCATACCACCACCGAAGTAGTTGTTGAATAAAGATACGGTTGGCGTAACCGTTACATTGTATTTTTCGCCGTTGCGCAGCCAGAATACTTCCGCCTGGGTCATTTCATAATTAGCAAACAATACCTGGTTGCTGCTGGTCGTCGTTTGGGTAAACGTTTTAGAAGCAGGCATCGTTGCGAATTGCGCCGGTGCTTTATGGTTCTTCGCTAAGCTGGTTTGTAACTCAGCAACGGTTTTTGGTCCGTAGTACAATACGCGGTGCTTATAATTCACCATATTGCGGATAATGTCTACCAGTTGTTTCGCGGTTAAAGCATCCAGTTCACTGTCAGAAAGCACATTGTTGAACGGGTTGTTAGGGCCATACTGCGCGTAAGAACGCAGACCTGCCATAATTGCATTTTTGTTCTCTTTAGCGTTCGCTCTGGATTTTTTCAGGTTCTCTTTATAAGCCTGTAGCGCCTCTTCGTCGGCTTCACAGTTTTTGATCAGGTCTTCCAGCAGCTTAACAGAGGCATCGAAGTTTTCATTCAAACCGTCCAGGGTTACATATGTTTCTTCATTAGCGGAGCTTACCGAGAAAGCAGAGGCCAGTTTGTAGAAATCCTGGGAGATCTGCTCGCTGGATTTGTCTTTCGTACCCAGGTACTCGAGGTAGCCGGCAGCGATCGGTAATAATTTATTGTTCCATTTACCAATGTCAAAGTGGTAATACATGCGGAACAAAGCATTGTCTTTATTCTGAACCGTTAACAGGTCGATATTACCATGCTTACCTTTTTTGATATCGGTAGCGAAGTTCAGCCATTGCGGTGTGATCACATTCTCCGGCATCGCGTTTACTTTCTTCACAAATGCAGACTGCTCTTTGTTTACAGAAACCGGGGTGATGGTTGGCTTATCTACTTTTACGATAGATTTATCTTCTCCTTTTTTCTTGTAAACGATCACGTAGTTATTATCCTTCAGGTATTTGCTGGCAAAATCCATGATGTCTTGCTTGGTGATCTTACTGATCATGTCCGGGTAGGATATAGCAGTACTCCAATCTACTTCTGAAGTGAAATTGTCCATCAGGTTGCTGGCGCGGCTGCTGTAATCTTCATTTTGCTCGATATCATTTTTCTTCTCGTTATTCACGATAGACGGGATCAGGTCATCAGAGAAATCGCCGCTGCTTAGTTTCGCGATCTGGCCCAGTAACAGGTCTTTTACCTGGTCTAAAGATTGTCCTTGTGTAGGATTACCTTGTAAAATCAGCATAGAGTAGTCTTTCAGCACATAAGGGAATGCATAAGCACTCAATAATTTTTGTGATTTTACCAGGTTAAGATCGATGAGACCGGCAGAACCGTTCGTCAGGATATTGCCCACCAGTTCCAGTATCTGCGCGTCTTTAGAAGAAGCACCCGGGAAGCGGAAGCCCATCATGACATTCTCCGGTTTGGGGCCCATAACCTCACGTATGATCGGGCTGTTAATTTCACTCTCTTTACCCGGGTTATAAGCCGGGATATCTTTGGCTTTCATATAGCCGAAAGTCGCTTCGATCTTTTTGATTACAACAGCAGGGTCAAAGTCGCCCGCCATGATGATACCCATATTATTAGGTACATAATAGTCATCGTAATACTTACGGATCGCTGTTAGTGAAGGATTTTTCAGGTGCTCGATGGTACCGATAGTGGTTTGTTTACCGTAGTTATTGTTCGGGAACAAAGCAGCAAAAAGAGTTTCGAATGATTTCCTCCCATCATCATCCAGGCCCCTGTTTTTCTCTTCATATACCGCTTCCAGCTCGGTGTGAAACAAACGTAAGACCGGCTTCCTGAAACGTTCTGCCTGAACGGCCAGGAATTTATCGATCGCGTTGCTCGGGATATCTTCCACATAAACGGTTTGCTCAAATGAGGTGAAGGCATTTGTTCCTTCCGCACCCATAGCGGCCATCAACTTATCATATTCGTTCGGGATGGCAAATTTTGCCGCTTCGCCTGATGCCTGGTCGATCTGCTTGTAGATTTCCTTACGTTGTGCTTCGTCTGTCGTTTTATTGTATTGCTCGTAAAGGGCATCTACTTTATCTAATAAAGGTTTTTCTTTACTCCAGTCTAAAGAGCCGAACACATCAGTACCTTTAAACAACATGTGTTCGAGGTAGTGCGCCAGGCCGGTATGGTTGGCTGGGTCTGTTTTGCTACCCGCTTTTACCGCGATATAGGTCTGGATTCTTGGTTTCTTTTTGCTTGGACTCAGAATGACGGTCAGGCCGTTTTTAAGCGTATAAAAACGGGCATTGGAAGGGTCATTGGTTACATAACGGTAGGTATACCCGTTTTCTGTAGCTTCCTTCCACTGGTGTTTGCTGTCTTGCGCGAAGCTGAAGTGAAAGCTGCCCGCTACAATGAGTACGCCTGCCGCCAGGCTCTTAACTAAGTTCATTGAGATTTTTTTAATTAAAGTTTAAAAAATGAGGTGTTTATTTTCTGAATGCAAAAAAAACGGCCCCTAAAATACAAATAAAACTGAAAACATAATTCCAGTTGAAATCATCTTTTAAATAGAATATGGCAAAAAAGCAAAATACGGTTAGCGTAATCACTTCCTGGATGATCTTTAATTGAAACGGTTTGATACCCCATTCCGCACCGAAATGATTGGCCGGGACAGCAAACGTGTATTCAAACAGGGCGATACCCCAGCTGATCAGGATCATTTTCCATAAAGGAAAGCTGGCCCCGCCCGGTTTCAGGTGCCAGTACCAGGCAAAGGTCATTATCGTGTTCGAGATAATGAGCAGGCCGATGACTGAAAGCAATTTGAGATTCATGATCGCCAGGTTATATGTTTAAGAAAGTAAGTGCTCTATTTCTTTAAAACCGTTTTTCGGGATTTTGTGTTCCCAAAGCATTTGATAGATAATATTCAGAATAGGCATCTTTACCGGGATGCTCTTCAATACTTCTTTCATGCCCCTTGCGGCATAATACCCTTCAGCCACCATATTCATCTCGAGCTTGGCATCGCTCACGCGGTAGCCTTTACCCAGCAGGTTACCGAAGCTGCGGTTACGGGAATGAAGAGAATAGCAGGTCACCAGCAGGTCGCCCAGGTAGGCTGCCGTATGGAAGTCCGGTTTCAGGCTATCCGGGTTCTTGTCATAGAAGTGAAATTTGAGGAAGCGGTACATCTCTCCATAGCAATTGGTAATGTATACACTCAGGAAGTTATCGCCGTAGCCGAGACCATGCGCGATACCGGAACCTACGGCATAGATATTTTTCAGCACCGCGGCATATTGAGAGCCCCAAAGATCATTGTTACAGGTGGTCCTTAAAAACGGCGTTTCAAATAAGGAAGCAATCCCTGCGGCCTCACTGGCTTCCACGCCCGAAAAAGTCAGGTAAGAAAGCCGCTCCTGGGCCACTTCTTCCGCATGACAGGGTCCTGTTATGGCAAAGTATTGGTTTAAATCAAAGTCAAACCGGTCGACGAGGTATTCCTGCAACAATTGATGGTGTTCCGGCAGGATACCTTTTACGGCAGATACGATCTGTTTCCCTTTAAGTGCTTCTTTCGGGATCCGGTCCACTACTTCCAGTAAATACGCGGAAGGAATACACAGTACTAAAACTTTGCATTGGCTGATCACTTCCTCAAGATTGGTCGTAGGGAAGATCAGTTCGCGGTCAAACTCTACCGCAGATAAATATTGTTCATTATGTCCTTTTTCTTCCAGGTGTTGTACCGCGGCCTCGTTACGCATCCACCAGCAAATCTTGTTATTGTTGGTCGTTAGCAACTTTGCCAGCGCGGTAGCCCAGGAACCGTTTCCTATTAGTCCTATCATTAATATATGCAGATTAATCCTTTACCAAAATCGGCTTTTTCGCGCTGCAAGATAGAGAATTGTAAGGAAATAAGGTATTTACAGTCCCCGACAGGCTGGTTCTTTGTTTTTTTTAACGAATTCCCCTTTTATCGGCTCTTTAATTAACTTTTTGCTTATTATCTTTGCGAAATTTTTATCCCGTTATGAAGAATACAAAATTACTCAGTGCATTTGGCTGGGCTGCGATCCTTGAGGGGATTTCCACCATATTGCTCTTTGCCAATATGTTGATCGTGAAAAGAATGGATCCTGAAATGGGTAAGGCCCTGGTGTACCCGATCGGGATGGCGCATGGCTTATTGTTTGTGGCTTACACGCTTTTATTGATCCAGTGTAAGATCGCTTACCGCTGGTCTTTAGGCAAATCTGCACTGTACTTCGCACTTTCCTTTGTTCCTTTCGGTACTTTCTGGGTAGATAAAAAATTAAAAGAAGAGAAAAAAAGCCTTAAAAGCGTTACCGCTTAGGCCGGATCCTGCATGCGTTATCTTTTAGAAATTGCCTATGACGGCACCGCGTTTCATGGTTCCCAGGTCCAGGGCGAATTACATACCGTACAGTTTGCCCTGAACAAAGCATTGAGTATCCTGTTGCGGCAACCCATCGAAACCTTCGGGGCCAGCCGCACCGATGAAGGGGTGCATGCCCTGGGCAATGCTTATCATTTCGATTGGGCAGACGGGATTCACCCGCAGCTTGTTTATAAGCTCAATGCCTTATTGCCGCCGCAAATGGCGGTAAAACGCCTGATGCTAGCCATTAAGCCGGAGTTTAATGCCCGTTTTGATGCCAGCAGCAGGAGTTACCGGTATAAGATCTACCGCAAGAAAGATCCGTTTAAGCAATCAAGGGCTTTGTTTTTCCCTTATCCGCTGCAGCTGGACATGTTGAATGCCACCGCTGCCGTGATCAGAGAATACATTGACTTTGAAAGCTTTTGTAAAAGAAACTCACAGACCTTTACCCATAATTGTACCATTTTCAGGTCTTATTGGGAAGATCATGGGGATGAGCTGCATTATATCGTTGAGGCTAACCGCTTTCTGCGCGGTATGGTCCGGGCTTTGGTAGGCACCCAGCTGAAGGTTATGAAACAGGAAGACCCCGTGGCCGCTTTAAGAAAGATCATCGAAGCCAAAAACTGTACCCTGGCCGATTTTAGCGTAACCGGCAACGGCCTATACCTGGAAGCCGTTAATTTTCCGGAAGGCTTCCTGGAAGAGATCATACAGGAGCGCTAGGCACATATCCGGCGGATATGAAAACGCATAGCTTACTTTTTATTATATTTGCCCTTCTTTTTTATTCAATTTATTAATACTATACGCATTTATGCCTGTTTTTAAGTTTAAAGTTTCCTGGGAAGACGACGATAATATTAATCGGAGTATAGCGCTTACCAATGGCCAGTCCTTCTTACAATTTCATCAAGCTATCCTTATCGCTTTTGAATTTGACAAGAAAGAGGCTGCCGCGAACTTTTATGAAAGCAATGACAAGCATTTGAAAGGCCGGGCCATTTCTTCAGAAGTGCTGGTGAATAAAAAAGACGCGCCGGCTTTATCTATGATGAAAACGCCGGTTTCCGCATTAATAGACAGTCCCGATAAAAAATTCATTTATGAATACGATCCTGTTAAAAACTGGTCGTTTTTCGTGGAGCTCGTAGGGATCGATAAAGAAGAAAATCCGAAGATCAACTACCCGCACTGCTTTTTTAAAGAAGGTATCTCCCCGGTCCTGACCGGCGCTAAATCTATGTCGGAGAGTAAGATGGTGGAACTGGAAGAGAAATATGATCTCGGCAAGGAGGAAATGGATGAAGGCTATGGCAATGAAGGTGAGGATGAAGATACGGATAATGATAACGAGGAAGAAAGTTATGGCGAGGATGAATATGGCGATGGAGGAGAACAATATTAATCCCGGTCATGCGTACGGTTATTGTGATAGCTGGACCGACCGCGATCGGCAAGACTGCGCTTAGTATTCAACTGGCGCAGCATTTTAATACGTCTATAGTTTCTGCAGACTCCCGGCAATGTTACCGGGAAATGAATATTGGTACCGCGAAACCTGATGCCGCCGAACTGGCCACCGTAACCCACTATTTTATCAACTCTCATTCTATACACGATAATATTAATGCTGCCGGTTATGAGCAATTGGCATTAGGTTACCTGGACCATATTTTTAAAACTTCCGATGTGGCCATCGTATGCGGTGGTACAGGTTTATATATAAAAGCCCTTTGTGAAGGGATTGATGCCATGCCGGATGTAGACAAGAATGTAGAAGCGGAAATCAGGCGTCAATTTGAAGTTAATGGCCTTCCCTGGTTACAAGAAGAATTGCGTGCTAAAGACCCTGTCTTTTTTGAGCAGGCCGAGCAGCAAAACCCGGTGCGACTCATCCGCGCCCTGTCTTTTTTTGAAACCCATCAAAGCTCTATTACCGATTTTAAAACACAAACTGCTAAGGAAAGAGCCTTCCGGGTGATTAAGATCGCCCTGGATATTCCCCGGGAGCAATTATACGCGCGCATCAATCATAGGGTAGACCTTATGATGGAAGCCGGCTTATTGCGGGAAATAGCAACCTTATATCCCTTCAGGAAACTGAAAAACCTCCAGACTGTAGGCTACAGCGAGTTTTATGAAGCCGGTGAATTCCCCTTAACCGCAGCCCAAATAGAAGTGGCGGTAGATAAGGTGAAACAACATACGCGCAATTACGCCAAGCGCCAGCTGACCTGGTTCCGTAAAGATCAGGCTTTTGCCTGGTTCGCCCCCGATGATTTTAATGGTGTCCTGGAATATATTCACAATAAAAACTAATACGCTATGTTTTGGTTTTTACTGATATTGTTTACCCTCCAGCTTTCCTTTGCTTACGCCTATCGTTATCGCCCGGGTGCTGATCATACCTATCTCCCGGAAGAATGGCCTAAAGTGACTATACTCATTTGCGGTAAAAATGAAGCACAAAATATTCAGCGATTCCTTCCTTTGGTATTGGCGCAACAATACCCGTATAATGACTGGGAGCTTTTATTCATCAATGATGCATCTTCAGATGAAAGCGCGACAATCCTGGAAAAGCTGCAGGGGCAATACCCGCGGCTTAATGTGGTAACGATCAGGCCGGAGGACCAGCGCCTGTTCCCGGGGAAGAAACATGCTTTATTGCAAGGATTGAAGCAAGCTAAGCATGATCTTGTTTTGTTAACCGATGCCGATTGTTACCCGGCTTCGGCATTTTGGATGGAGGGTATGGTCAGGGCTTACCAACAGCTCAATGATAAAAATGCTCTTGCTCAAAACTTTGTATTGGGTTATGGGGCTTATCAAAAAGCTGCTGGCTGGCTGAACCGTTTTGTACGCTGGGAAACTTTGCACACTTTTATGCAATACGCTTCCTGGGCCCGGCTATACCGGCCCTATATGGGCGTAGGCCGGAATTTATTGTATCATAAGCGGCCTGTGATTGATTTATTGGAACAGGATACTGATTTCAGAACGACTTTCGGGGAAACCGCCTCCGGTGATGATGACCTCATCATTGCGAAACTGGGGACTATAGAAAATACCATTATCGCAGATCATAAAAATACGCATACGATCTCTGTAGCGCCTGCCGGCTGGCGGCAATGGTGGCGGCAAAAGACCAGGCATGTATCTTCGGGTAAATATTATGCGCCTCTGGTCCGGTACGGCCTGGCATTGTACGCCCTCTCGGCCTTTGCTTTCTGGCTGCTCGCACTTATCGTGTTAGTAAGTTCTGCCGGGTTAATCCAAAAGCTTGTTTTATTTTTGATACTTTGCAGGTTGCTGGCTTTTTGGGCCAATGCCTTTAAATGGTCATCGGTCACGGGGAGTACCCGGCAAGCCTGGTTTTATCCTTTGGGTGAATGGATGTGGCTACTTTATAATTTAGCCGTATCGCCTTTTATATTCTGGAAAAATAAACAACAATGGAAGTAATATTAAAATATTTCGGAGACTTTTCGGAAACACAGACAGCGCAATTTAAGGCCCTTGAAGGTCTTTATAAAGAATGGAATGAAAAAATCAATGTCATTTCCCGGAAAGATATCGAGCAGCTATATACCAAGCATGTATTGCATTCACTGGCCATAGCGGCCATCTGTCCTTTCCTGCCCGGCATGCGCATTGTGGATATCGGTACAGGTGGAGGTTTCCCGGGTATTCCCCTGGCGATCATGTATCCTGAAGTAGACTTCCTGCTGGTAGATTCTATCGGTAAAAAGATCAAAGTGGTACAGGGTGTTGCGGAAGCTATCGGCCTGAAAAATGTGCGCGCTATACATTCCCGTATAGAAGACATTCCACAGAAAGAGTTCGATTTCGCGGTGTCAAGAGCCGTAGCGCCACTTAAAAACTTGTGGGAATGGGCTAAGCCGATTATCAAAAAGAATAAAACTACCGAACTGGCTAATGGCCTGATCTGTCTTAAAGGTGGTGACCTGAACCAGGAAATCGTAGACAGCGGGGTGCGTCCTTCACTATGGGACCTGGAGGATATTTTTCCCAAAGAGGGCTTTGAAGAAAAATTTGTAGTGTGGGTGGGTAAGAAATAGTCAATATTTTATTAATATGCCCATTCCTCATACTAAAAACCTATTTTTGTTCATTCTATCAAAAAAATCAATATCCCTGATGCTGCAAAGAATCATAGGTATATATATAGTAACCCTGTTCTTCACCTTCACTGCATTTGCCCAGAAAGGCACCAATGTCAGCGGTACAAAATCAGAGTTGCAAAGTAAAAGAGAAGCCATCCTCCGGGAAATCGCCAATGCACAGGCTTTGCTGGATAATGCCAAGGCCAACCAGAAAGTAACCTTAACGGAATTAAGCGCATTGAATAAAAAGCTGGCCCTGCGGCAGCAACTCATAAATAATATCAACCTAGAGATCAAGACCATTGGTAAGGATATAGACCTGACCAATAAAGAAGTGGAAGTACTGAACCAAAGACTGGCCAAGTACAAAATGGAATATGCCCGTTCGATCCGTTATGCCTACCGCAATAAAGAATCCCAGAACATGATGGTATTCGTGTTCTCGGCGAATACTTTTAACGAGATGACCCGCCGTATGGAGTACATGAAAAAGTACCGCCAATACCGCACTGTGCAGGCCAACCGCATCCGCGACCTGCAGACTTCGCTATCGGCTAAAGTCACTCACCTCAACAACCGCAAAGTACAACGCAATACATTATTGACCGACGAGGAAAAACATAAGGCAACGATCCAGGCCGAGGCCGATCAGACCAACCAGGTGGCCCAGGAGTTAAAGAGCCAGGTAACGGACCTCTCGGGGCAGATCGCCAAAAACAAAGCCGCGGCCGCGCAACTGGACAATGCCATCCGGGCGCAGATCCAGAAAGAAATTGCCGAAGCCAGGCGTAAGGCTGAAGAAGAGGCCCGCAGAGTAGCTTTAGAAAACGCCCGTATCAAAGCCGCAGAAGATGCAAAGCGCAGGGCTTTGGAATCACAGCGGCAGGATGAGCTGGCCCGCCAGCGTGCGATTGATGAAGAGCAGAAGAGAACGGCAGAACTGACCCGCCAGGCGGAATTAGCCCGCAAAAAGGCCGCGGAAGAAGCAGAGCGCCAACGCCTTAAAGATATTGAAGATGCCAAGAAACGCCGGGAAGAAGCGGCGGCAGAAGAAAAACGTATTGCCGATGCCCAATCCCGGGAAGCACAAAGACGCAGGAACGAAGAACGGAATAAAGAAATAGACCGTAGAAAAGAAGCAGAGCGCCAGAAAGAGATCGCGCGGCAGAAGCAGATCGCAGAAGACCTGGAAAAACAAAAAGCCGCCTCCCAGAAGCAGGTGGAACAGTATAAGTCCGGCGCTACCGTGGTGACCATCAATAAGAACCCGGGATCAGGTACGGTACCTGCCGGTTCGGGCAGCAAGCCCCCGGTAAATCCTCCGACACAGGAGCAAAAGAATTATAAAAACATGCTGCCGCAGGAAGTGCAGAGCCTTTCTGCCAGTTTCGAGGCTAACAGGGGATCGCTGCCATGGCCGGTGAGCCAGGGCGTGATCGTAGCCCCATATGGTAAATACCAGCACCCTATAGAGCGCAGCGTAACGCTGAATAATGAGGGGATCGATATAGGTACCAATGCCAATGCACCGGTCAAAGCCGTGTTCAAAGGTGTGGTGACCAAGATCTTTAATGTACCGGGTATGGGTGTTTCGGTATTGGTAAACCATGGCCAGTATTATACCTTGTATGCCAAACTTTCAGCAGCATCTGTATCCCAGGGTGCTACCGTAAATACCGGGCAGGTGGTAGGCTCGGCCGGTAAAAATGATGAAGGCGACAACGTGGTGCATTTCGAATTATGGAAAGTAAACGATAACGGCTCTTTTAATACCGTGAACCCAACGGGCTGGATTGCACCCAGGTAAAATATTTAACACAGGTTTCCTTAGAAATTTGCGGCGAAACGATTAATATTGAAAAATTAAATTTTTAAGCGCGATGAGATTAGCTTTTTGGAAAAAGAAAGATACCAATAAAAAGAAAAAGCCGGCCTGGAGAGAATGGCTGGATGCCGCATTATTTGCCGTGGTAGCTGCTACCATTATAAGAATGTTCTTCATTGAAGCTTACACCATTCCTACGGGTTCCATGGAAGGTACCCTGAAAGTGAATGATTACCTTTTTGTGAGTAAACTGGCTTATGGTCCGCGTTTACCCAATACGCCACTGTCTTTTCCTTTAGTGCATAACACTATGCCGATTACAGGAGGGAAGTCTTATTCCGAGTCAGTACATTGGAAATATAAAAGACTGCCCGGTTTCGGCAATGTAAAAGTGGGTGATGTTGTAGTGTTCAACTTTCCGAACAATGATACGACCATCCTTGAAGACCCGAGCCGTGATTATTATGACTATGTACGCCAGGCCGGGGGAAACAGCAAACTGATTCACGACCGTTTTACGGTGATCACCAGGCCGGTAGATAAAAGAGAAAATTACATCAAAAGATGTGTGGCCGGTCCCGGAGATAAAGTGGTGATCAAAGAAGGCGTATTATATGTCAATGACAAGGTTGCTCCGCAATATGCGCATCAGCGGATGGATTACTGGCTGGAAGGGGATGTGAAACTGACGGCTGACTTTATGGAAGAAAATTTTATCGTGTTTAAAAGCCTAGACCCGCGTACTAATATGCAGGTATATGAAATGGAGTATGGTACTATAGAAAAAGTAAAAGCAATCCCTAATGTAAAAAATGTGGTTCCTGCCAGCAAATTAATGGCGGGAGATGTGGGTGATGTGTTTCAATGGACTTTCCCTTTTGATACGGCAAACTTCAAATGGAACCAGGACAACTTCGGTGCTTTGGTGGTTCCTAAAAAAGGTATGACCGTGCAACTGAGCCCTGCAAATGTGGCTTTATACAGACGTATCATCAAAGTTTATGAAGAGAACCCTGGCTTTACAGAAAAAGATGGCGCTTTCTTTATCGACGGTAAAGCCATTACATCTTATACTTTTAAGATGAATTATTACTGGATGATGGGTGATAACCGCCATAATTCAGCAGACTCCCGTTTCTTTGGTTTTGTGCCGGAAGATCATATCGTGGGTAAGGCATCGTTTGTATGGCTGAGCTATGGTAATAACGACGGTGGTGTGTATAATAAGAGTGGTATGCGTTGGGGGCGTCTCTTCAGGGGGGTAGGTGCTTTACAGAAGTAATAAGGTTCAAAAAGAACCTGGATTTTTTATTCCTGAAAAGATCATCCTGAGGCTGTCTAAGGATGCGTGGGTAGGGAAAAAATAATTGCAAATTTGCAACTGAATTCCTTTTACATAAGCTTGTAGCAATGTGAAAGGAATTCAATTTTTTAAGAATAAGGTTTTCTGCTTTTTAATTAATTTTATAGGATGAAACTGTATGTGAAAAATATGGTGTGTAAGCGCTGCGTGGCTGCTGTCGAGAAAGTGATGGTGGATAATGGACTGCACCCGGTCAATATTGTTTTGGGCGAAGTACAGCTTGCTGAGGATGATATCGAGGATAAAAAAAACAAGGTTATTGCTGACCTGGAAGCTTTGGGCTTTGAGTGGATCGACGACCGCAAAGAGCGTATGGTAGAGGCTATAAAGGCCCTGATCGTGGAGCTGGTGCAGGATAAGGACAATGAACTGGAAATAAACCTCTCCGACTATTTATCGAAGCACTTACATTATGAGTATACCACCATCAGTAACCTGTTTTCAGAATTGAACGGCATCACGATAGAGAAATACTATATCGCGCAAAAGATCGAGAAGGTAAAAGAACTGTTGTTTTATGATGAGCTGAGCCTGAGCGAGATCAGCGACCGGCTGCACTATTCCAGTGTAGCGCACCTGAGCAGCCAGTTTAAGAAAGTGACCGGTATGACCCCCAGCGAATTTAAAAAATTGAAAAATGCCAAAAGAAAGCCTTTAGATGAAGTATAGCCAATCATTCCTTGCAGCGCTATTCAGCCTGCTGCTGTTGAGCGGTTGCGTCAAGGCACAGGACGCGAAAACAGCGGGGAGTAAATTATTGTATTCCGTAGTAAAAGAACTGAGCGATGACCGGTATAAAGGCCGTAAGTCGGGTACACCCGGGAATGAGGCTGCCGCAAACTACTTGGCTAAAGTTTTTAAAGAAGTCGGCCTGCAGCCGGCTGTAGGCCAAAGCTTCCTGGTTCCTTTTGAAAAGCAGGGCATGAAGTTATATAATGTTTGCGGGATCATTAAGGGGAAAACAGATGCTATCTATGCCATTGGCGCGCATTTTGACCATATTGGGTTTGACCAGAACGGCCCGGATACGGTCTATAATGGCGCGGATGATAACGCGAGCGGGGTAGCGGCGATGATTGGTATCGCGGCCTATTTCAAACAGCACCCGCCTGAAAAAACAATATTGATCATGGCATTTAACGCGGAGGAGCAAGGGCTTTGGGGTTCAGAAGCTTTAGTGGCACAGCCGGAGATGCAGGCATTGCTGCAAAAGATGCAGGTCATGTTTAATATGGAGATGGTGGGCACAGTAGCTGCCTCGGGGCGTAACAGTATGTTCCTGACCGGCGACGACCAGTCTAATTTATATGATTTACTACAGGCTAATGCCAAAGATGGTTTGAAGATCGTAAGCGATCCTTACCTTTCCCAGGGTTTGTTTTTCCGTTCTGATAATGTCGGGTTTTATCGCAAAGGTATAGTAGCCCATTCCTTCTCCACCTGTGATATGGAAAACACCAATCACTATCATCAAAAAAATGATGAATTGGGGATTATAGATTTTGCCAACCTTGATCAAATGGTGCAGAGTTTTTCGGCTACTATTGCTGCCATGATGCGGCAACCGGGATTGCAGTTTAAAAATAAATAGTTATGAAAGGGATTGTAAAAGTATTGAATTGGGTGTACCGTAAGTTGTTTAAGAAAAGGTGCTGCCAGTAGGGGAAGATAGTTATTTTAATGATTTTTTTCATTATTAATATCGTGTGCTACTGATGTAAAAGGTTGAACCATAGCTACCGCGTAAACTCTCTGTTCCTGCATAATTTGCTCCACAGGCAGAAGCGGCAATTTTATAGCTACCACTTGTTAAATAAACTGTACTCGTTCCTCCTGAAGGGATTTCTATCATTTTTGCTTCAACTCCGCTATAACGGACTGTCAGACTACAACCTGTATTATTTGTGATTTCTACTGATGAATTTGAGGAATAACCAGTGCTATAACTATTAAAAGAAGGTATACGTCCTGTTTCTCTGTTGCCTAATATTTCATCAACTTCTAAGCGTATTATTTTTTCTTTTATAGAACCTGCATTTGGGTGGTCAGGATAATCTTCTAAAAATCTTTTCCAGGCATACGAAGCATTGCTATTTGAAGCATCATCATAAGCCTTTTGCATATTCAGTTTCTTTAGTTCATTTTTCCGTGAGATTGCATTACTGATATACTTCCCTTTTGGATATTGTGATATGTAATCTTCCGTGTTGCTAATATCTTCTGAAGTAAAAGCGTTTTGCCAAAGTTCTTCTTCGTCAATATTGGCAAGATATTTCTTTGCTTCAATGGATTGGGGCATATCAGGATGCTTTTCTACAAGTATTTGAAATTTCTGTCTAGCCTGTGAAAAGTCTTTTGCCTGATAAAACTCTTTTCCGTCAGAAAGTAGGTTAGGCGCTCCGAATTTAATTTCTTCAAGTTCATTCTTTAAATTTTCATTTTCAACAGCAAGTGTATTTTTCTCATCAATTATTTTTTGATGTTCGCTTTCTGAAATGCAAGAGGATAGAAGTAATGTGAAAGCAACGTATGCAAATAGCTTTTTCATAATTAACGCTAGCAAGGAATTTTAATGTTGTAAAAATGTTCTTAAAAGCATTTCAAAGAGAGATGTTAAACAATAAATAAATCTGATAAATACAATATCTCTCAGTAGAAGTGTACCGATTATTTTCTAACTCATTTATCTTCGCTTTTCTCTACAATAATTTCTTTGTCAATTGTGATTAGCATATATGTTTCTAATGTATATCTTCTGTAAAATTTCATGAATGCCATGAAATATATATAAGATATAAAGCTAATAAATAGTAAGAATAATGCTTTTAAAATTGAAAAATCAGAAAGCAAATTAATGAATGTTGTATAGTTTAAAGTTGTGAAGTAATTACAGACATCTAAGGCTAAATACATAATGTATATCCAGAAGGAACAAACAGTTATTAAGCATAAGCATCTTAAAAAACCATAAAGTGCAACATAGTTAGAAAGTTTGTATTGATGATTTTTAGAATTTTCATAAACGTAATGTGCTAAAATTCTATGATAATCTTTATCTCTTAAACCTTTATAATCTGGCGGATATAAATTATCCAAAAGAACTAAGAATTTTTTTGTTATTACTTCAATCAGAAAGTTGTCAAGTTTTTTTGTGTAGAATTCTTTAAATTTTAAAAATTCTCCCAAAATTAAATCCCAAGTAAAAACAGGGAATATAATAATTGAAAGAACAATTCTATATGTATAATTTTTTCTCGCGATGTCTTTTCTAAAATATTTTTGATGATGATTTATATTGATCAAATACTTTGATGGATAGTCATATTTCCAATTTGCAAATCTTTCAATAGTAATGGATGATATGTAATTTACTAAATGACCGAGAGAGTAGCTTATAATTATGAAGAATATGAATTTGTCAGTTTGGAATTCATTTCTTATAGATAAAATATTTACTAAATCCGTATAGCTTGAAATAGAGCTTAGGTGAGGTATTAGTAAAAATAATTGTAAAACAATTGCTCCTGGAATAAAATATCCTAAAAAATCATAAAAGGAAAATGGATTCTGTTTTATCATAAAATTTGTGAATAGAATTATCTAACATCAAACATACGAATGGTCTATTTCTTTTATAATAGCATTTGTTAATGATATATGTTAGTTGTGTTATTTGCATGAAAATTTATCCGACAAAACTAATATCTGTAAATTGCTCATGCAATACTGGAAAACCCTACTTTTAAACCATTTTGGAGCATTCAAAAGGGCTTAAAAAAACAAAAACTAGGCAGCGCCTAGTTTTTTTATTCAAATTTCCTTAGATGTACAAATTCAAAACGTCTCCTTCTTGTCTATCTCGGGGCAAGCCGCATCAATACGCCGGGCCAGCTCGGGCAATTTAATCGTAGGCACCGCCGGGAATAAATGATGCTCCAGGTGGTAAAACATACTAAAGGTAATTTTATTCTTCCAGCCCGAACGCTGCGTACGCGCCAGCCCCGGGTGTTCATGGGTATCATGATGCACGGTCCACACGGCAAAAAAAGCCGAAAGTAATTCACCCATAAACATAACCAGGATATGGTATTTCAGGAAGCTGATATCAAAATAAAATACGGTCCCGATAAACAAAGCGACCAAAAATAATTCCAGCAACATATTACGCCGGTACTTACGGTTGCCTTTCTGCCAGGTAATCTTATGCACCAGGAAGATATGGATAGGCCCGTATAATATAGCGCCATACCAGCTCATATGCGCCGATTTACCCTCTATGTCTTCATCCTGTAAGCAATACTTATGATGCCGCAGATGGTTAAACTTTACGGCATGTATCGACACCAGCATCAACACGCTATTAGACACCAGGCTGAACCAGGTCAGCCATTTATGGGTACCCAGCGAATTATGAAAGCCATTATGCACCTGCCTTAATGCGGTCAGGAAGAAAAACGCGGAAAAGACTAAGGCGAAAATATAATACTCATACCAGGCCAAACCAAGTGAAATAAACAACCAGGGCAGGCTGATATTGTTTTCGATCAGCATCTCCTTTACCGAGAGCCGCTTCAGGTCCTGCCATTTTACGGATTGGACAATTTCCTGTTGGTTCATAGTATGTATCTTAAAGGTGAATAAATAATTAAAGCGCTTTTAAAGCTTGTACTATACCAGGATATTTGAAGCAAAAGCCTTGTAGCAGCAGCTTTTCGGGATACACGTTCCGGCTCTTTAACAGCAGCTCGGCTTCTGTGCGCAGGAAGATCGCGCCCAGTTCCAGGAGCAGCCTGTTTTGCGAAAGACCAAAAGAGCGCCGGTATTTTTCGCGGAGCAATCGCATGAACTCCTTATTAGGCAAAGGCTCCGGTGCGGTAACATTTACCGGCCCGTCTATCTCCTGGTCCTGTATGATATGCTCAATGGCCCGGCAAAAATCATGGAGGTGGATCCAGCTCATCATTTGCTGGCCATCTCCTTGCTGACCACCCAGGAAGGCCTTAGTCAGCGCTTTCAGCTTTGGATAAGCGCCGCCTTCGTTGCCCAGCACTATAGCTGTTCTTATAGCGACTTTCCGAACACCCGGGGTATTTTCTTTAAAGAAAGCCGCTTCCCAGTCCTTACATACATTCATAGAAAAGTCATCGCCGATGGTACCCGTATATTCATCCATCTTCCGGGTGTCGGCATGAATATAAATGGTGGCCGAGCTGGCATTGATCCAGAGTGCAGGCTTATGGCTGGCCTGGTTTACGGCTTCCTGCAGGGCCCGGGTACTGTCGATACGGGAGGAGTGTAGGGCATTTTTATTCGCTTCCGTGTAGCGGCAGTCCACCGATTTTCCGGCCAGGTTGATCAATACATCAGCGCCATCGATCGCGCGGGACCAATCGCCCTGGCTTTTGCCGTCCCATTGTATGGCATTGGCGGAGCGAGGTATGCGATTGAGCAAAATGATCTCATGTGCTTGTGTTGCGAAGTATTGTTGTAAAGCCCGGCCCAGGAAACCCGAACCACCTGCGATGACTATTTTCATGATATAGGTATTTTAAGCATTATCGGGGTTAACAAATTGGTTGCGCTCCCAGGCCTTTCTGCGAGCGGCTTTGCGGCCTCGCATGAAAAGCAGTAAATTCAGCATCATCATGACGCCCAGGTAGATCATAAAACCACCGATCTTGGTACTCAGGCGCACGATCATATCCGCTTTGCCCGCGATCTGGTTAAAGTAAATGATGGTGAGCGCGAAGCCTATGTTGAGCAGGTAAAAGCCGATCCTGAACAGCGCGTTGGTCGCGAGGGCAATATCCTTTTGTCCGGAGAAAATGTCCAGCATGAATATTTTACCGTTTTTGAATAATTGGTTGGCCACGATCAGCGTCAGGCTGATGACTACAGGCAGGTAGATGTAATAGGCGGTCAATTGCATGGAGTTGTTCATAATAATTGATTTTTGGTTTGATGAATTTTTTTATGAAAAAAATAAAGCGTAGCAATATTGATATAATGCAGGAGGCAAAGGATAAGCGTGATGCCGCCGATCTTAAAACCTAATTCGTTAAGAAGGGTAGGGAAGTCATTTACCTGTTTCCAGGTGCGGATGCTCCAGACGATGTAGCCGATATTGACCAGGTAGTAGCAGAGCAATAATACCCGGTTAACCGCCTTGCTAATGGCCTCGTCGGCAAATAAGTGCTGCAGGAATACCAGTCCGTGGATATAGCAGCGCCAGCCCACATAGACGGTGATAAAGGCGCTTACGCTGCAATAAATCGAGTAGGCTAATATTTGATACATCTTTATAGTTTAGAACTTTCAGAAAATATTGAAATATAATACTCAAAAAAAATGCGTGATGCATTTTTATAAGAGCTTAAGTAATTTGTTCATCAGCCAGTTTTCATCACTCTTGATGGCCAGGTCCAGTAATACATTCGCTTTGGAGGTCACGCCGGATAAGTTGTCGATCAGCTTCAGAAAATCCTTGCTGTCGGCGCTTTTATCGTCTATCTGGCGCAGCTCTTCCAGCGAACTGACCAGGGGCTCCAGTTCTCTTTTCCTTCTTTCTTTGACGATCTGTTTGAATACATTCCAGATGTCTTTATCGGCTACGAAGTACTCTTTACGTTCGCCCATCTTCAGTTCTTTCTTCACAATACCCCAATCCATCAGTTCTCTTACATTCATATTGGCATTGCCGCGCGAAATGACCAATGCTTCCATGATCTCATCTGTAGACAAAGGAGCTTCGCTCACCAGCAGCAGCGCATGTACCATAGCCATAGTGCGGTTGATGCCCCAGCTGGTGGCCAGGCTGCCCCAGGTCTGGATAAATTTCTCTTTGGCTTCATTTAATTTCATGAATCAAAGGTAAAAAGTGTTTTTGTATTTTCAAAAAAAAATGAAAGTTTATTTTTTGTATAATATCGCTTTATCACCCTGAGTTTATTGAAGGGTGGAAAGGATATCCCCGTGCTTCGACAGGCCCGGCATGACACTCCTCTTTACGTAAAATGAAGTACAGGGCAGGACATAAAAAAACCTATAAGGTTTTTAAAACCTTATAGGTTGTACTCCCAGTTGAATGCTGAAGTATCCTTCGAAAAGCTCAGGATGACATGTGACTGGCTCAGGATGACACAGATTCAGCCGGTATTATTTTATACTTATTTAGCCGTAGCCAGCATGCAAGCAATGATAGATTTGAATTTTCTCGCATCTTTGCCATCTACGTTCGGTGACAGCAGCTTCTGGTCAGGAATTTCTACCTTTACATCGGTTACATTGCCTGATGCCAGTTTGTTCATTTCCTCGATCGTAGGCTCTAAAGTAAGCTGATAAGTTGTATACACAGTTAATGCTCCTCCAGAGCCAAAGGCCTGTGTAACCGGTTTTGCAGGTATTACATTGGACAATTTAACTACTTCTCCATTATCTAAAAGGAAATAGAAATAAGTAGCTTCATCCAGGGTCTGGTTGAACTCGCCCAAAGCAGCAATCCTGGGCTGGATCTGCGTTTTACCGGCATCCTGGTTAATGGTCAACGCCCATTTGGTGGATTGTTTAAATGATACCACTTTTACTTTGCCAAATGTAACGGTCCCCACTTTGGTTTCTTTTTTGGTGAATTTATTCACCTCTTGTTTTACTTCCTTGCAATCCTGGGCTTGTGCAATACTGAAGCAGCCGAGGCCCAGGACTGTAATCATTAATTTTTTCATGACTATTAACTTTCCGGGTATAAAAGGGAAATCCGGGATTATTTTACTTTTAATAATTCCACTTCAAAAACCAGGGTAGAACCAGGCTTGATGAACGGTGGTCGTTCCTGCGGGCCATAAGCTAAAGCAGCGGGGATGATGAATTTATATTTAGCACCCGGGCTCATCAGCTGTAAACCTTCCGTCCAGCCTTTGATCACCTGGTTTAATGGAAACTCAACCGGTTGACCTTTGCTTTCATCGAAAGTAGTACCATCGATCAAAGTACCTTTGTAATTTACAGAAACCATTTGGCTGCCGGTAGGTTTGGCGCCGCTACCTTCAGTGATCACTTCATACACCAGGCCACTGGCGGTTTTTTGTAATTTCGGATTAGCTTTCATTTGCTCCGCTATGTACTGCGCGCCTTTCTTTTCATTCTCGGCAGCTGCGGCCTCATTGTCTTTATTCTTTTTATCCATCATACCTTTTTGCCAGTCCATCAATGCAGTTTGTAAAGCGGCAGAATCGAGGTGTGCTTTCCCGGAACTCAGGTAATCACTGATGGTCGCATAGATCAATGCAGTATCCAGGTCTTTATCCTGGCCGGCTACAGAAGCTACATTACGTTTGATGTCCTGCGCCATAGCCAGACCGATGGCATAGCTTGATTTTTTTACCGGGTCTTTTGCGACCTTAGCATCTACATTTTTAGGACCTTGCTGACAAGCGACCAATGAGCCCATGCTCAAAGCTAAGAGGGATAGTTTTGCAATTTTCATTTTATGAATGGTTGTGTTATTTTTATTTGATTCGCAAATATAGAATTATGAAAGTAAAATACATATAAAAAGGCGCGATTAATTATAACCGCACCTTTTGAAATGATTTACCCGCTAATCAGACAAACAGTAATATAATGGTAAGCGCTGCCCCTACCAGGGTATAGACCATGCCTTTTTTAAAGATCTTTGACTTGGGCTGGAACATCCAGAAGCTGGAAATGACATAAAATAAGAGCGAGGCGCCGAAAAACACGTTCAGCGCTGACAATGGCTCCGCGGATTTTGATTTATGCAGGCTGACCAGCTTACCCAACACAACAGGATATTCTTTCTTTTTATAGTCAACCGCACCACTTTTACTGGCATACCAGCCTTCTTTAAAATAAGCGGTATCATTAGACTCTTTGGTGAATTCCAGGTTGCGGATACTGATTTCCTTCCCGAGGGCTTTATCAGAAAGCCCGGGCTCCAGGGTTTTTGTAATGTGTTTTTCTTGTTTTAATAAGTCCACATCCCTGAAGATGAGTACGATGCCGCTCAGGGCGTAGATCGCCATGATACCGGCAAGAAAATAGCCTAAATAACGGTGTACAACACGCATGAAGGTTTTGGTATCTCTGATCTCTGCCATATTTTTTACTGAATACGGGCGCAAATTTAGGAATTCTGGTATAAAGGGCGCTTTAAAGTTGCGGGTTGTCTATAAAATTTACAATACTGTGAGAATTGGCCTCCATCCATTTCCTGTTCATATCGCCTAATTTGAAGCGGATGAAATCTTCATCGTTCATATGTAGTTCTACGGTAGCCACATCAGGGTCGATCAGGTCAATGAGTTTATTTAACTTAACCTGTGTTGGTTTATCCAGGCGCTTATCAATGATCAGCATGTCGACACTGCGGCTATTGATGGCATCAATGGCTTTCTCTATATCTGTTCCATACTGGCTGCTGATATATTCAAATTCTTTGTTTACTTTTTGAAACAGGTCTATAGTGGTATCAGCATTATAAATTACGTATGCGTTTAATGTTTTCATTATTTTTTGCTTTTATGCAAAGTTACGACAGTTGGCTTGCAGGGACATTGATATAGGTTAAGAACGATTATGTATGCTTATTTTAAGTTGAGACCGATACCCTTTATGTACGGCCCTTCTGCGGATGAAAGTTTTAAATAAATTCATATTGTAGTAACGGAATGGTTTTTGAAAATGGCCTGAAGCAGCTGTGCAGAGAGCCGTTTCTTTTTCCACTTTTTGCTTGTCCAAAAAGTGGCGCAAAAAGGACACCGGTCCCAACGCCTTGTCGGGACAATTGCCAACGTGATTTTCGGGTCAGGTCCGCTACTGAGCATAACAACAAAGCCCATCGAGCGCATTGCAAAGCCCGGCATATTAACAATAATCAATTTCCCCAAAGCCGCGCTATTAAGCTGTGCTGGTATTTCTGGGTGCGAACGCTAGTTTTGATTTTTGATAGTAATTATTCACTAAACGGGCCTTCGAAAAATATCCTGAAGCAGCTGTGCAGAGAGCCGTTTCTTTTCCACTTTTTGCTTGTCCAAAAAGTGGCGCAAAAAGGACACCGGTCCCAACACCTTGTCGGGACAATTGCCAACGTGATTTCCGGGTCAGGTCCGCTACTGAACATAACAACAAAGTCCATCGAGCGCATTGCAAAGCCCGGCATATTAACAATAATCAATTTCCTCAAAGCCGCGCTATTAAGCTGTGCTGGTATTTCTGGGTGCGAGCGCTAGCTATCGGTCAATATTCCTGAAAGTGAGGTTAACCCGGGCTTTCAGGACTTTTTTTGTTGGCGGCAGGCGATGCAGCCAATGGGTTTGTGTCGTGCCTTTCATAATCAGCAAGCTGCCATGAGGCAGGTATAATTCGACCTTCTCTTTGCTGAGTTTATGCTTAAACGCGAATTTCCGTTCTGCACCCAGGCTTAAGGAAGCGATCGCACCGTTTTTTTTCAGGTCTTTTTCGTCATCGCTATGCCAGGCCATCCCTTCTTCCCCGGTATGGTAAAGGTTCAGCAGGCAGGAATTAAAGGTTTCACCACTTGCTTTTTCCGTAATCGTTTTTAAAGCAGCCAATTCCTTGGTCCAGGGTAAGGCGTATTTGGTCGTATTGGAATAGGTATAGGCAAAAGGTTCATCGCCATACCAGGCTACTTTTCTTTTGGTAATAATTTCTTTACCGAAAATAATTGCCTTATCGTTTTCCCATTCGATATGCGACAAAAGCTGCTGGAAGTAGTGATCTGCTTCTTCTGCTTGCAGGACAACACCTAAGTAGTTGACCATACCATCTTTTGGCAGGTAATTCTTGTCTTTGTCCGCAAGATCTTCAAATAATTGCATAGTCTATAAAATTGCTTCAAATCTTTGGGCGCTTTCCCAGCCGATAAGGGCTGTTTTACGGGTCGGCCCCCACATATAGCCGCCAATCAGTCCGGAATTCTGGATTACCCGGTGACAGGGGATCAGGAAGGCTACAGGGTTACTGCCTATAGCGGTGCCTACCGCCCTGGCAGCTTTAGGATTGCCCAATCCTGCGGCAATATTACCGTAAGTACTTAAAGCTCCCATCGGAATTTTCAGCAGGCTTTCCCATACTTTAATCTGGAAACCGGTGCCTTTCAGGTGCAGTTTTATTTCACTAAGCTTAGTCCAGTCGTTGTGAAAGATCCGCAGCGCATTTTCCTGGTTAGGTGTTTTGTTCTGCGTTAATAGGGCATTGGGGAAGTGGCTTTTTAAATCGTTCAATGCCCGCTCCACGTCGGTTTCAAAAGCAAGATGACAGATGCCTTTTTCCGTGGAAGCGATCAATATCGGCCCGAAAATACTGGTTTCAAAACTGTAGTTGATGTGCAGGTCCCTGCCGCCGTTTTTATAGCTTGCCGGGCTCATACCCTCAATTTTTATGAACAGGTCATGCAGGCGGCTGGTACTCGAATACCCCGTTTCCAGGCTCGTGTCTAACAGGGTATAATTATCTTCTTTCAGCAATTTTTTAGCATGCTCCAGGCTGATGTATTGCAGGAACTGCTTAGGGCTGGTGCCGGCCCAGTCGCGGAATAATTTTTGAAAATGATGGGGGCTCAGGTGTACCTGTGCCGCGATCGTTTCCAGGTCGGGTTGTTCTTTGAAGTTTTTTTGAATATAGTCGATCGCCTGTGCGATACGGTTAAAATTCAGCTCGGTCTGTGTCTCCATAATCGGTACGTTTACGGTCACAAAATTCCGTAAGAAATCCTGTTCATAAAATCCGTTTCTTGTGTTTTCTCCTGTATTTAACAATAGACGAGTGGTGAAGGGTAAAGGTCCGGATTTTTAAATCATGCATCAGACTAAAGATAAGAAAGTCTTTTTAAGTAACCCTACAAGTTATGAACTCAGAATAAGGAGGTATGAATCCGGAATGATCAATTATGAACTGGTCCTTGCTGAAAATAAACAATGAATTGATATTTATATTGTACTTCACAAATACAGGCAGGTACAGGGTACTGCTTAAAATAAGCAGTATGAGCAGAGCTTGTTCATAAAAATTTAAACAATTCCAATAATATTCAGTTTAATTAATGTTTTAATATAAATTTATTATTTTATGAAAAAACTATTCATTTTTACAGCATCTGCAGCTGTTTTAACATTGTCAGGCTTGAGCTATGCCGGGAGTGTAAAGGCTCCTGAAGTTGTGGTGCCGAACCCGAATGATGCCCCCAGCGCCCCGCCTCCGGTGATCACCACCTATTACCTGGTCAGATGGAAACCGCTTCCGCCCAATACAGCGCTTACAGCAGCCGAAAGCGCTCATGTTGCCAGTTATATATCCAATTCTTATACCACTTACAACCTGACCAGTTTATATTCACCGGCTAACTACCAGGGCTGGCTGGCTTTTTCAACTGCCGCCTGCAGGGCCGCATTCCTCAGTAAAAGAGTGCATACATCCGGAAGTTCCACTTATACCTGGAGCACTTATTATGAAATAGACGGCTCTCGAAATACCACTACTATTTCAGGACCACCTAATGTTTTAGTAATGAGTTGTCCTCAATAATTTGATGCTTAATTCTTGTTACCCTGAGTTTATCGAAGGGCCGGCAAGCTCAATGCGACAAGCGTTTTGGCCTTCAGAGGACAGCTTTTTTATATTCAGATGGCCCATGAAATTTCATGGGCCATCTGAACAATATTGATATATACAAGGGATACTACTTCACTTCTACGCGAATGCCTTCGGTATGTGAACTGAACTCCGGTGCATACATACATTGAGCGGTAGTAATGCCATTGGAGAACGTACCTTTTTGTGCCACCATCAAAGGATATTCAAAAACAAAGGTTCCTTTTGGTAAACGGTCAAAGAAGAAGTGCGTAGCAATGTCTTTGGTCGACTCGTAATAGCCCAGGCCATTGCCCCATTTGTAACCGCTTAAAACATTTACCGGCTCAAAACCTGCAGCACGCATGTCTTTCATATGTACATATTCCATATCACGGTCTACTTTCAATACGATGCGCACTTTTACTTTATCGCCTACTTTTAGTGGTTGGTTAGCTGTGATCTCTTTTAATACCGGTCCGCGATCCGTGTTGGTTTCGATATACAATTGCTTGGTGATATGCAAAGGACTGGCCCCGGCAGAAGCGGTGATCTTATCCATGTTTTCGAAGTACTGCCAGTAAACAGCTCCCCAGGAGGTGCCGGTATTCTTGCCGGTTTTGTTATCAACGGTCACTTTGATATTACCCATTTCCGGTTTTACGTCTTTACCATCGATCTGCTTTTTGAAATAACCTGTTCCGGCTTGTGTTTGCTCTTGTGAAGAGCTGATCGTCATATTCCCTAGCGAGATCACTACTTCCGGTTCATATTGCAACCAGTCGGTGCCGCTGCGTAGCAGTGCATAAACCGCATCCGCAGTAGCGGTTGTTGTTTGCCAGTTCTGGGTTTGCTTTTGTTTCAGCAGCCATACTTTCAGGTCATCTACCGTTTTTTCATCTTTTTTAATCTCTTCAAAAGCGGTGATCAATAAAGCGTGGGTTTCAACGGGAAGCTCGTACCACCAGTAGCTCCTTTTTGTGTTCCAGTACATACCCATCTCTTTACTACGCAGGGCTCTTTCTGATAAGGACTCCATAATGGTATTGGCGGTAGGTTTGTCGGCTTTACGGAACTGGGTCAGCGCGATCATGCCTTGCATGTAATTATTCTGATCCATCCAGAATTGCTTTTCCTGCCCCATATAATAATCATAGGCAATTTTAGCGTCCTGTTGTACGGCACTGTTCATAAAGCTTCTCAGGTACAGGTACTGTATCTGTGCATAAGACAGGTTGTTCTTTTTCAGGTTTTCTTTCTTGATATCGCGGTACTCTTTCAGGACTTCTGTATCCAGGAAGGACAGGCCTTTACGCAGTATGTTTTGTACGTCCTTATCCTGCGCGGCTTTAACGTTCAGGGATTGCAGTTTTGCCATACCGGTCAGGATATACTGGGTGATGTAGCGATTGCTGCCCATACCCGGGAACCAGCCGAAGGAGCCGTCACTGTTTTGCATTTTAGTCAGCTTATCTATAGCGCTGTTCAGGCCTTTGGCCAGCTGATGTGTTTCAAACAGGCGGGCGATATTTTGTTTTTGCTGCGCTTCCGATTTCGCTTCCAGTACCCAAGGTGTTTCTTCCAGCAGGGCTGTTTTTAATTCCTGGTTCTTTTGCAGGTTGGACAGTAATGCTGCCGTATCGGTAGTACGCCATTTATCGAAGATAGCCGCTACTTTAGGGCTTTGAGCTACGATGTGTCCCGCAAGCGCATTGGCATAAAAACGGTTGAAGGTCTGCTCGGCACATTCATACGGGAACTCCATCAGGTAAGGCAGTGCCTGTACGGCGTACCAGGCCGGGTTACCGGTGAATTCCACGGTCAATCCTTTATGCAATAAAGTATTGCTGCCTGCAGATTGCAGCAGTTTTTCCAAAGAGAAGGTTTCTGTAGTATTCCCCCGTACCGGTAAAGGTTGTGTTTCGGTGACCAGCATCCTGTTGGTCACTACCGGTACCAGGTGTTCTTCGCCATCGCTGAAGTCACCGGCTTCGGCGATCACGCGCACCAGTACGGGCTCAAAGCGTGCCTGTGGTACATTGATGTTGAAGTTAACCACGCCGCTTTGTTGCGCTGCTACTGTGAAGCTTTGTTGATTATCTTTAAAGCCAAACGGCAGGTTTAAAGTTTGTAAAGTCTGTGCATCTACGATCTCGATACGCGCTTTGCCATTCAGGGCTTTATCCGACAGGTTGCTGATCTTGGCGGCAACGGTGATCTGGTCGCCCTGGCGGAAGAAGCGGGGCAGGTTAGGGGTTACCATCAGGTCCTTTTGTGTTTTTACCGAACCGCTCAGGTAGCCCGTTTGCCAGTCTTTGGTATGCGCGAAGGCCATAAAGTTCCATTCGGTCAATGCTTCCGGTATGGTGAATTTTATTTTGATATTGCCATCAGCATCGGTTTGTAATTGCGGGATGAAGAAGGCGGTTTCGTTTAAATTTGTACGGATGGGGGCTGCAGCTTCTTTATCTGTTTTTGCAGCTGAATCTTTTTCTTTTGATGGTATTGAAACTGAAGAAGGATTGATTGAATTTGGATCATCTGAACCTTCTTCTGTTATTTTGCCTTGAGGCACTGCTGCAGGAGCGGCAGCATCTACTGATGCTTCCAGCGCTACATTCCCCCTCATGCTGCTTTTATACATTCTGCCACCGTTGTAATAACGGTTAGAGCTGCCAAAATCAAGCGGTAAGGTCCAGGATGGATATTCTTTTGCTATACCTTCCTGGCTGGTTTCCTGCTGGCCGGCTTCCTGGCTGCTGCTTTTGAAGCCAAAGTTATTCCAGTAAATATATTGGGTATTGTTGCCAAACAATTTGCTCCAGTTCCAGGCATGCGGCTGTAATGCGTCCAGCGAAGCATCATATAATCCGGCTACCAATTCAGCCGCTACTTTTTCTTTTTGATGTCCCTTAATGGTAAGGGTCCATTCTTCGGCGGCGCCCGGTAATAATTTATCCCGGTGGGTCGCCCAGCTGATGGACAGATCTTTATTGGTCCAGGGAATATTGATACTTTGTGTAGCCTGGTAAACCCGGTTGTTGTAAACATAGAGCCAGCTTGCATTCTGGCTGCCCCTGTCGGCTTCTGTAACCGGGATGTTTAGCGGGCTTCTCTTCCAGTCTAAAGATTTGTTCCAGCTGTTACGCTGTAATAAATTGGCTTGCTCCAATGCCGGTGTTACAAACAGTTTTATGTTTTCTCCGGGTTGGTAACTGCTCTTATCGCTGGCCGTGAAAAGCGGTATATCATATTGTACTTTTGTATCGGGTACAAAAACATAGATAAATTGCTTTTGCACGACTTCTTTACCTTCTTTATCTTTTGCTTTTACTTCTATTTCGTAATAACCGGATTGTTTCCAGATGTTTTTAGGCAACTCTATTTTGCCTTCTTTAGTACTGGTAAACGTATTGTTCCATACTGCAGAAAGTTTTTTCCTGTTTTCCGGTTTCCACTCTTCTTTATACTGATCTGATGGGAAAAATTGTTTGAATTCGCTTTCGGTATAAATAAAATCAGTCGGCACCGCCCATAAACGCTCGCGGTAGAATTTATCCGGGCTTTGTAAAGGGCTGATCTGTACCTGTACTGTAGCAGGTGTAAACACACCGTTCAGGTTCCGGGTCAATACGGAAATGTTGTTTAAATTGGCGGACAACGCTTTTTCCGGTGCGCTCAGCTGGATATCCAGGCTGCGGTAACCCACGGAAACATATTGGGTATTGCTCCTTGTCTCTCCATTGATATCAGTGATGTCCACCGTAATGGTATAGGTGAAAACAGGCAGGCTATTGGCATCTATACTCTTATCGGGGATGGCGGTGAAATCAAAATTGAAGTTCCCATTCTCATCGGTAGCCGTACTGCCATTAATGATTTCCATTTGTGGTGTGCTGGGAAAATAGCCTCGGTATAACCAAGGGTAGGGGTAGCGTACATTACGCACCACGCGATATTTAACGGTGGCCTGGTCAATATTATTACCGGCATAGGCTAAGGCTTTACCGGTAATTTTTATGTTTTCCTCTACTTTATAGTTCGTTTTCAAGGTGTCAAACGCCACATAGAATTTAGGGCGTTTGTATTCTTCAACATTAAAGTATACACTACCATGTTCAGAGCTGATACTCATGCCGCCGGTAAGCCCGGTCGTTGGCGCTTCAAAGCTACCGGAAAAAGAACCGAATTCATTTGTTGTGAAAGACAATTCCTTGATGGGCTGATCATTCGCATCGCGGAAGATCACTTTAACGGTTTCATTAGCTGCGACATTATGCTGTTTGACATTTTGGCTATTTAATAAAATGCCTTTGAAATAAATGGTTTGACCCGGCCTGTAGATACTGCGATCTGTAAACAGGAAATTTGTTTTACTGGCCTGGCTGCCATCCTGGTAATAAGGTGTTCTGCGCAGACTGTAGCTTTCATTCTGGTCCACCAGGAAAGTATCTTTGCCTTTTACAATGGCAAAAGATGTATTGTAATCAATATTGTCTCCCGGAAGGGCAATACTACCTTCTTGAGTCCCGTTCAATATTTTTTTGATGGTCCCGAGATATTTGCCGCTTTTATTCTGGTATTGGAAATTAATCAGGGCAAGGTTGGCATTAGCCACATACTGACCGGTTTTGCGGTCTAATACATACAATTTATTTTCTTCTTTGTCACCCTGGAGCCTGATGCCCGATAAGGTGCTTACCTGTAATAATTTTTTAACGACCAGGTCGGTTTTAGTGTCTTTGATTATGACGAGGTACAAGCCCGCGGCTAAAGCATCTGCTTTTAGTTCAGCACTGTGGTCTTTAAGATCTTCACTATTGAGGAGTGCCTGCTTCCAGGATTTGATCAATTTGCCCTGGTATTCCTCGTTTCTCGCCTGTGCTAAAGTTGTGGTATAAATACTGATCTCTACTTCTTTTATATTCTTATAAGCTAATAAAAAACGGATGTTTTCATTAGGAATATAAGCATCTTCTATCTCTATTTTTAAAGAACGGGATTCCAGGCTCCCAACCAGGTTGGCCGCGTTGATCGCTCCTTCTGAGTTGGGATATTGCCGGATGATCTGTTGCAATTCGGTTCTTATAGCAAGCAGGTCGGCTTTATTTTCCGCCGGTGCTTCCATATATCTGTCCCTGTAATTGCTTGGGGTGTTTAATTTAGTTTGTGCCGCGAGGAAATATGCCTGTGCGGCAGCGGGGTTTTTACTGTATTTTTTTGCGAGTGCATATAAGGCTTCTCTATAGATCTCTTCTTTGTTGGATAATGTGGCATATTGATATACAAATGCTAAACGGGAGAGGTCGGCATCAATAAGACCTTCTGTATTGTCGCCCTGGATATTTTTGGCAAGGATCTCCTGGTACAATTTTAAAGCCTGCATTTGCAAAGAGCTGCTGTCTTTTGAGCGAATGTCCAGTTTTACAAACTCTGTTGCCGCGCTAAAGTACTTAGCCTCATCGATGCTGAATTTATACGCCGGGTTGATCACATCCCGCTCATCCGATTTAAAATAATCCAGGGCATCAAATACCAGGAGGTCGTAAAGACTTGGCCGCAGCCTGGCCGTATTTTGTCCCGGATCGATGATCGCTCTATATTTTTCTGTAGGTGTACTCACCAGTTCCTGGCGGGACTCGATAGATGCCAGGAATAACGCGGTGATTTTTTTATGAAATTTTGTAGCGTCCCAGGTCGCGATATCGGTACTGGTATTATTTGCTACCGTTGTTTGCTGGTAGATCTGGTACCGGTTGTTTTGAAAATAGGATAAATACGCTTTGGCCGCCATGTTTTGCCAGATGGCCCTTTCAACAGGGCTTTTGGCTTTTAATATTTCCGCTTCCAGGTTTTGGATCGCTTTTACATGCGCCTCTTCCTGTTGCTGGTCGAGGGCCAGCAGCCAGGCTTTCGCTTTAATAATTTCATCCGCCTGTTTTTTTTGTTCTGCCGATTTAAGGATATCGGTAACAATAAGTTTAGCAGATTCCGGTTTGCCAATGTTGACCAGTGAGTCAACTTTGGCCCATGGGCTTCCTTTTTCCATCCTGTTTGTTCTGTTTTGAGCCTGGGCATTAATAGTAAGGCATAGTAGCGCCGTACATATTAAAAAATAAAATGACCTCATATATTGCTTTGCTTTAGTTTAAACTATAGATAACAAAAGTAAGATGAAAAAAGGGTTGCAGTTGCATAAAAGGCTTTGAAATCAAAATGTTAATGCGATATGTACCTGTTTAAATTGTTGGGATCATCTGCTTGTTTCCCGGCAAAAACAATAAAAATAGCGTCAGAACGATCTTTGTGATTATATTTGAACGTGAAATACCAGTATTCATAAATTATATATCTTTAAACGGTTGCCTGGTAAATAAGGGGAGTCTGCAAAAGGCAGGCCGACCGGTTTAATTATTCCATATGTTTGATAAACTAACAAGAAAAAAATCAATAGAACAAGCCCGGCATTCGCACCCGGATGTGACCCCGGAGTTATTGGGAATAGATGAAAATATCCCACAAAGGGTTGGCGACCACACGATGAAGCGTACGCTTAAGGTAAGAGACCTGGTGATGATGGGCATAGCCGCTGTAATTGGCGCCGGTATTTTCAGTACCATTGGCCAGGCTGCTTTCCAGGGTGGGCCGGGCGTGATCTTCCTCTTCCTGATCACTGCGGTCACTTGTGGTTTTACCGCCTTATGTTATGCTGAATTCGCCGCGCGTATACCCGTTTCTGGTAGCGCTTATACTTATTCTTATGTAGCATTTGGTGAAATTATCGCCTGGATCATCGGCTGGTCGCTGATACTGGAATATGCCATCGGGAATATTGTAGTGGCCATCAGCTGGAGCAGCTATTTTAATAATATGCTGGAAGCGGTGAATATCCACCTGCCCGCCTGGCTGATCTCTGATGTGAAGACGGCTAAAGACGCCTTTATGAAGGGCGCGAACAACATACATACCCAGGCCTGGCTTACCGCGCCGAGTATCGGCGGGAATAAAATAATTATGAACCTGCCGGCTTTTGTGGTCGTGATTTTGGTGACCTGGCTGGCTTATATAGGTATAAAAGAAAGCAAGAAAAGCGCGAACGCGATGGTGGTGGTCAAGCTCGCCATACTGGTTGTTGTGATCGCTTTAGGCTTCTTTTATATCAATTCTGACAACTATGTACCCTTTATGCCTAATGGTTTTAAAGGGGTACTGATGGGCGTTTCCGCGGTGTTTTATGCTTATATAGGCTTTGATGCCATCTCTACTACGGCTGAAGAGTGTGAAAACCCGCAACGGGATATGCCAAGGGGAATGATCTATTCTCTATTGATCTGCACCGGTATTTATGTACTTACAGCGCTGGTGATCACGGGTATGGTACACTTCAGCAAGTTTGAGCATGTAACAGATCCATTGGCTTTTGTTTTTGAACAGATCAACCAGCCTGTTGTTGGTAAGATCATTTCTTTCAGCGCCGTAGTCGCTGCCACCAGCGTAATGCTGATCTTCCAGATCGGGCAGCCCCGCATCTGGATGAGCATGAGTCGCGATGGCCTCCTGCCTAAGAAATTTTCTAAGCTTCACCCTAAATTCAAAACGCCGGGTTTTGCCACGATCATTACCGGCCTTATTGTCGCCGTTCCGGCATTGTTCATCGATGCCAATATCGTTACCGACCTGACCAGTATAGGTACACTCTTTGCTTTTGTGCTGGTATGCGCCGGTGTCTTACGGTTACCTAAAGCGGGGCCGGACCAGAAGTTTAAACTGCCTTATATCAATTCCCGGTATATCGCGCCGGCATTACTGCTGGTCTTTTTATTCTTTACCTGGGATAAGTTCAGTTATAATTACCAACATTTATACGCAATCAAGTTTGATGAGTTGTTATTTGTATTGTATGTGATCGCGGCAACGGCAATAGTGATCTATGCGGCTTATAAAGAATATACTTTGATCCCGGTACTGGGTCTGCTGTGCTGTATGTACCTGATGATAGAGATTCCCGCCAATAGCTGGCTGGTATTCCTTTGCTGGATGGGCGCAGGGTTAATCGTGTATTTCTTATTCGGGTATAAAAACAGTAAGCTGAACCAGGCTAATGCAAAATAGCCTGCAAAACCGGCAGGGACTTAAGCGGTTTAAAACTTTTGTCGTGCCATTGCACAAAGTGCAGATACCCTTCGAGAATAGCGGAGCGGTCTGCTGCCGGTACTTTGATGGCGGTAATATTTTCGAAGGTTGTTTCTTTGATCAACAAGTAGCAATTATAAGAAAGCTCGCGGTCAAATACAGGGAGTGCCTCACCCGGCCTGGGTTGGAAGCAGCCTTCATAAGTATTTAAATAGCAATTGCTGGTACTATAGTTATCATCAATAGCATAGCCCATTTTTTTAGCGGCTTCCTTAAGAAAGAAAACGGGCATATTGCCCAGCTGATCGGCCCGGGCCTGATCCATTTTATGCAGGAAATCTGTAGCAAATTCAAAAAGTTCTTCCTGGGCATCGGCTGTTTGCACCAGGTTACTCAATACTTCTACCGCATAAAGTAAAAGAGTGTTTTTAATCACGTTATCCCCGATGGTTTCAAAAAAGTAGTCCAGGCGGTACTCTTTAATATATTGCAGGTTTTTATCATTTTGATGGTAAACCTGCAAATCTAAAATATTGCCAGGCCGGAGGATATTGCCTTTCTGGCTCTGTTTTTTTTCACTCCTTACCCCTTTTACCAGGTAGGTCTGTAAGCCAAGTAACTCTGTGAATATATTGCAGATGATACTTGAGTCCCCGTATTTTATAACCCTTAAAACAATTCCTTTTGTTGAAATAATCATTATTTGCTACTCGTGGATAATAAACTTACCATTGGTTTTTTGAGTACCGTCTTTACTCACTACAAATACGAGGTAAACGCCGGATTGTACCTTGCGGCCGTTATAATCACGCCCGTTCCAGGCAAACATAGCCCCGTTTGAGGTGCCCTGGAAGACCAGTTGCCCGTTAATATCGGAGATTTTTACATTGGACCCTTCAGTCATTCCCTGTATCGAAACCTGGCCGTTATAGCCCGAAGGTACGGGATTGGGGAAGACAAACAAGGATTCACTCATCGTTGCTCCCGCTTCAATAGCCGTTCCGCCGAAAGAGCACAAGCCTTTAGCTGTAGAGAAATAAACAACGCCGGTAACCGGGTCGATGTCGATATTTATAATGGTGTTGGATAGTAAAGGACTGTTTTCAGCGGTAAACTGTTCTATAATCTCCTCACCGTCTTCCGAAAGCAGGAAAACACCTACGCTGGTACCCACCCATTTCCGGTTACCACCATCTATAGCTATTGATTTTACAGGAATACCTTCAAACATATGGTTAGCAAAGTTAAAGCCTTTGGTAACCAATGGTCTTAAGATCGCGTTACAGATACCCTGGCGTATGTCGGCGTTACAGCTGAATATGGCAATGCCGCTCTCTGTTCCCACCCACATTTCTCCATTCTTATCCTTGGCAATGGTATGTACTTTCGAATTAGGTAAATTACCGTTATTTTCACCGGTATTTAGTTTCCTAACATAGTCATCATTGGGATTGCTTATAGTATTATTATCGTTAAACACAGCAATGCCTTCACCGGCTTCACCGGCAGCCATCCATTTCTGCCCTAAATCATCAATCGCTATCGCAGCCAGGTGATTAATCCCGCTGATATTGAAATTGTACCATTGGTCATCATATGTTTTAACCCTTAAGGCATTTTGCACTATACTTTGGGTGATCCATAAGTTGTTTTCACTATCCAGTTTAAGATCGGTTACCCTATAGCTATTGGTATCTCCTTCGGTATTCTCCCCCAGGTAGTTTTTCTGGTAGCTGGTTAACTGGTCATTGGCGTCAATTTTAATCACGCCACCGTTGAGCAGGCCTGCGTATACATTGCCGCTTGCTTCATCTTTTTGAATAGCGATAGCATCGTAATATTGCCTTTCGGGAGGCAGTTGCCCAAGTACGTCCCATTTCCAGTTGCGCCAGGAGCTGTTTTGGTAGCGTGAAAAGGCGTCCTGGTTGAGGGCGGGGAACCAGGAGGTGTAGTCTTTACTGCCATGTGCCAGCCATAACTCACCGTTCTTAGCCCAAACTTTATAGGCGCTTAGACTAAAGGGACCTGCAGGGGCAGTATTACTCCAGCTGTCTGCCGCGTTGGCACTACTTCTTCTTCTGAGTCCTGAATAAACGTCTGAAGACCAATAGTTACCATCTCCTTCATCCATAAACCTGGAAGCAAAAAAGGAGGGAATTGAATCAATAACCGTTCCATTACTGCTTACTTTTACTGCGTATGGAGCTAAAGAGCTCTCTTTGGTCAGGATCCATACATTACCATCACTACTGCCGTCCAGCCTTTGGATCGGGTTTGTAGTATTGTTGATGCTGACCAGGTTATTATTATCGGCTACCTGGTAAACCTGGTTGGCTGTAGCTACGAAAACGTGCTGCTCATTACTACTTGAAAAACTGAGATTTAATGAACTGATCTGTACCCAGGTCCTGTAATTGAACAATTGTGGGTTATCCAGGGTGGTGGTAAATAAACCAATATTTGTAGCCACGTATATATTATTGCCTTTTGTCGTTACCGATTTGACGAGGGCCTGTGTATTATTGCTGTAAAAAGGAATTTGCTGTGCCACGACCTTCTTTTCCAGGTCAACAATGATCAGGCCTATACCGGAGCTGATGTACAATTTGCCATTCCGGGCATGCGCTGCATACAAAGTTTTATCTCCGGGTACAGTGGAAACTTTCAGGTCCGGGATATTTTCAAATTTACCATCCTTAAACAGGTCTATATTCCCGTTCAGGTAGACCAGGGCTACTTTCCCGGTGTAGCCATCCACTGCTACAAAGGCCATTTCCACGTCGCTCATGCCATTAGCCTTACTATATCTTTCTAAAAGACCCTCACTATGCTTATAGGTGAAAAAAGAGGCCCTGGAGATACAATAGAACTGGTCATTATCTTCGCTGTCAAAATCTACAACATTGGCATAGGGCAAATAAGTATTCCAGCCACGTACATAAGGCCGCTCGGTCTGCGCCCTTAAAGCCGCAGGGTTTATAAATAAAGACAGGCTAGATAAAAGAATGGCGCAAGCCGATTGCTTTAAGACAGGGATATTTTTATTCATTGCTTATTTTCAGAAATTAAGAGAGCATCGCATCAAAAATACATCATAATTTTGGCTTTGGCTCCTTGAAAAATAACGCAGCAACAGGGTATTTAATTGTGAATTGCCGCTTAATAATTAATTACCGGCGAGCAGGGGGCAGGTAATGTGTTGATAAATTAACAGGTATTCAGGCCACTATTTCCCTTTATTTTCATTATTTTCGTTCGTAGAGTGGTTTATTTTTTATTTAAACTGAATATTAAACAGATAAGTATATGAAAAAATTCATTACACCCATTAAAACCGTTGTGCTGCTTGCTGTACTAAGTGCGGGCCTTTATCCCGGGACAACAGTCCATGCGCAATCGAAGAAAAAGAAAACCAGCGCGCATACTTCTAAAAACAGCCTGGATTGGGCAGGTGCCTATTCTAACGGATTGATACAGTTAAGCCTGTTTGATGACAACAGTTATCTTTACAAGAACGGGAACATCTTTAATTCCGGTAAAATGACCTGGGCCCCGGGTGGGAATATGATTATTTTATCTGAAACACAGGAAAAATACCGCGTGATGGAAGGAAAATTGAAAAATGAATTCAACGGAAATGAGTTCATTAAATCCGGCAGTACCGGAGAAGAAGTCACTGCGGGCACGGGCACTCCTGCTAAAATTAACAAGCGTTTATTAGGCGGGAAATGGGTACTGACAGAGTTGCGGGGCAAGGCCATAGTTAAATCCGAGCAGCTGCAGAAAGAACCGTTCCTGGCTTTTAAGGAAGAAGATGGTACTTTTTTCGGCCATTCCGGTTGTAATGGTTTTGGTGGCAGTGTTAAGCAAATGAACGATTTTAAAATACAATTCGGGCCCGCGATTCAAACTATGATGGCCTGTATCGGTATCATGGATATTGAAAATCAGTTGGGCGAAGCATTAAGAATGGCAGATAATTATACCGTTAATAACGGGGTGCTTTCTTTAAATAAGGGAAAAATGGCGCCACTGGCTAAATTTAAATTTGTAGCGGAATAGTAAATTATTTATCCATAAAAAAGGCCGGGATAAGCAAATACTTATCCCGGCCTTTTTTATGGATTTATTGTTGAAATATGCTCCGGTTTATTTGATTTCTGCCCGATTTTTTTTACTTTTAAATAGTAAAATGGACTTATTAAAAACAGATATAGGCCAATCTCCGTACCTGGCTTTGTACCGGCAATTCTGGACCTGGTTTGAGGCTCATGCCGCATTATTATTTGAACGCCTGAAGACGGTAAACGAGGCCGAGGACAGTTTTTTTGAATTATTATCGCCTCAGTTAGGGCCTTTAAAAGACCGGGTATTTTTCCTGGTAGGGATGCATGATGACGCTACCGCCGAGCTTATATTTACTGCCGACGGGGTCATAAAGAATATAGTTTTTGCAGAAGAACTGGTAGCGGCTGCTCCCCGGATCGATAATTGGAAATTTACAGCGCTTAAACCCGAACATTCGGCTAACGAGATCAACGTGGAGCTTGCGGGTTTAAAATTTGAGGAAAAAAGTATTTGCTTTTACCCGATCCGGCATGAAAAGTATCCCGATGAGATAGAGCTGGTTATCGTATTAGCTCATTTTACAGAAGCGCAGAAAAGCAGTGCTTACAGTGGCGCTTTCATCTTTATTGATCATTTATTGGGCGAAATTAATGCAGTAACGCTTATCGATACGATCAAGATTGCCGCAAAGGCTGAGGCGGAGGCCGAGCTGATCCCGATTTCCAAGCTAAAGCCTTACCTCATCTGGCGGGAAAAGGAATTTGTAGAGAAGTACGGGGATTATTATTACGATTCCGCCCATGATAGTTATACCGGCTTTGAAGCCCAGTTAAAAAGTGGCAGCAAGCTCATTGCTACCATGAATACCGCTGCGCTCAACTGGGAGTTTAAAGGGTCGCATCCCTGGATATTAAAGATTGCCATTAATTATGACGGCGCTGTCAATGAAGGATTTCCGGATGCGGAAACCTTAGCCTGGATCAACCAGTTTGATGATCTGTTGCTGGACTATTTCCCGGAAAGCGATGGCTTTATTAACCTGGGGAGGGAAACCGGCGAAGGTATCCGGGAGATCTATTTTGCCTGTAAAGGGTTCCGGGAGCCTTCCCGTATTACCCAGCACCTTATACTCCAATTTGAAGGTAAGCTGGAAATGGATTACCAGATCTTTAAAGACAAATACTGGCAGACCTTTGAGCGGTATACCACTTATTAATACATGGCAAAAGTATATCTATAAGCCAAAGTGCTTGTCATATTGAGTATCCAATTTGTCATCCTGGGCCAGGTCGAAGGATCGACGGAGCTTAATATAATAAATTTGGCAGGCCTTATTATACACCTGAAAGGAGCTTAACCAAAGATGATTAAGCTCCTTTCAGGTGTATCATTCAAGCTGACCTTTAGCCGAAGGCCCTTTTCAGCAGGCTTTCTACTTTAGGCTCGCTTCCCCTGAAGGCTTTATACAGCTCCATCGGGTCCTTTGTACCGCCCGAAGATAAAAGCACCTTATATTTTGCGGCAACTTCGGGATTGAAGAGCCCGTTTTCTTTAAAATACTGGAACGCGTCCGCATCCAGTACTTCCGCCCACTTATAGGAATAATAGCCCGCAGCGTAACCGCCACCGAAAATATGAGAAAATGAGGGACTGGCCGCTGTCTCCGGGTTTAAAGGATACAGGCTGGTGGCTGCTGTAGCCTCGGTTTCAAAGGATTTGATATCCTTAAGCGCGGCAGCCCTGGTATGATAAGCCATATCTAATAGGCCAAAGCCTAACTGGCGCAAGGTCTGGTAACCTTCCATAAAATTTTTACTTTCCGCTATACGGGCGATCTTCTCGTCCGGTAACACTTCCCCGGTCTTGTAGTGGCGGGCAAAGGTTTTCAAAAATTCCGGTTCATAACAAAAATTTTCCAGGAATTGTGAAGGCAATTCTACGAAATCCCATTTTACAGAGGTACCTGAAAGTCCCGGGTATTGGGTATCGGCCAATACCCCATGTAAGGCGTGGCCGAACTCGTGGAATAAAGTGGTCACTTCCTGGAAACTCAGCAGGCTGGGCAGCTCTGCCGTCGGTTTGGAAAAATTGCACACTACCGAAATATGAGGCCTGTGGTTTTCCCCGTCTTTTATGTATTGGTTTTTATAGGAAGTCATCCAGGCGCCGGAACGCTTGCCTTTCCGGGGATGATAATCTACATACAACAGGGCTTTATAGTTCCCGTTTTCCGTGATCTTATACGTTTTCACATCCGGGTGGTATTTCTGGATATCCTGCAGCGCTTCAAATTCAAGCCCAAACAGTTTTTTGGCCAGGCCGAATACCGCTTCCTGTACCTGGTCTAAGGGAAAATAAGGTTTTAATTCCTCGTCGCTCAGGTCAAACTTTTCTTTTCTTAATTTTTCGGCATAGTAAGCATGGTCATAGCTTTGCATGTCGCTGATTCCATCCTTAGCGGCCATCTCTTTTAAAGTAGCTACTTCTTTGGCCGCGTAAGGAGTGGCTTTTTCCAAAAGTTCCTGTAAGAAGTCGTTTACTTTTTCCGGGGTTTTAGCCATTCTTTCTTCCAGTACATAATCCGCGTAATTTTTATAACCTAAAAGCGTTGCTTTCTGGTCCCGCAGGGCAATAATTTCCCGGATCAGTTCCTGGTTGTCATAATCTCCGCCATCAAATGAACGTTTACCGCTGGCCAATGCGATTTCCCTGCGGAGCTCCCTGTTGTCGGCATAGGTCATTAGCGGTACGAAGCTTGGGTATTGTAAAGTAATTACCCAGCCTTCCAGGCCGCGCTCTTTAGCCTCTTCTTCATACTGTGCTAAAATGGCATCGGGTATACCGGATAAGAGTGCTTTGTCGGTAATATGTTTGGTATAAGCATTAGTTGCCGCCAGCGCGTTCTGACCAAATTGCAAAGATTTCAGGGATAGTTCTTTATTGATGTCTTCCAGCTTTTTCTTGTCTGTTTCGTTGAGCAGGGCACCACTACGTTCAAATCCTTTATAAGTATCATGCAGCAAGGTTTTTTGTTCTTCATTTAAGTTGTAAGCGGATTGCTGCCCGTAAACGGTCTTTATTTTTTCAAATAAAGGGATGTTTTGTGCGATTTTAGAGGCGTGTGCCGATAGTAAAGGCGAAACATCCTGCGCTATTTTTTGGATTTCATCATTAGTCTCTGCAGAATTGATATTGAAGAAAATATTGGACAATACCTCGAGCTCCTGCCCGGCGTAGGCTAATGCTTCTAGGACATTCTTAAAATCAGGTGCCGCCGTATTATTTACTATATTATCGATCTCTTGCTCCGCCTTCAGGATCAATGCTTCAAAAGCCGGCAAATAATCTTCTGTTTTGATCTGCTCAAAAGGGGCAGATTGGAAGGGGGTATTAAATGTTGTAATAAGTATATCAGACATGTTTGTTATTTTATAGGAAGAACAGTTCAAAAATTATTCCAAATATAGGGAAAAGCGGCCTACGCTTTCGAATTGAAAGCACAGGCCGCCTTTTGTCATTATTTTAAACACGATCTTGCAGATTTGTCAGTTACGATTTCGGGTTGATCCTTTTTTGTACAGATCTGCCACTGGCTATTTCCCGGCCTTTAAATTCAATATACCCGATATTAGGCGACCAGAAGGTACCGCCGGGTTCGATATGGATATATAGTCTTTGCAGGATCATTTCCTGCCCGTCCAGGTGTACACTGGTCTGGTAAGTGCCATTAGATAACTGTTTCAGGTAAAGCGGCACTTTCCCATAACCTGCAAACAGCAGTTTGAACCGTCCGTCTTTCAGCTTGGTACTTTTAACGCCAAAAGCATAACTATTCTGTATACTGCTCAGGTTTTTCTTCACGCCTTTTTCTGTATAGCGGATCCAATAAGGTTTTATAGGCTCTTTTTCGTTGAGTACGCCGTTTTTAAAGTTCAGGTCATACATGATCGTATTGGCATCAGTTGTTCTTTGCAGGTAGAACTGGGTCTGGTTATTAAAAGCAGGAACGGGGAATTTGTCTACAGCCCGGCTTTGGGCCTGGCTGTAGCTGGCTAGTAAAAGTGCCGTGAGGGTCAGGCAAAGGAACAGTAAGAGATCGAATTTGGGTTTGCCGGCACCGGCAAGAGCAGCTGGTTTCATAACAGTTCAAAATTTTGGGATGAATAAATAGGTTAAAGCGCCCGGTAGCCTTTATTTAATATCAAGACAAGGAAAGTAAGCGCTACCCCTATAAAAATGGTTTCTTAACCTGGATCAATGTTTTTTTGAAGGCAATGAAAGAGCTTTGTAGGCTAAAAAAGAAAATATGGAATTTGGTATATCAATGTTCGGAGACCTGGCCCTGGACCCTAAAACTCAAGTAAGAAAAAATCCGGCGGAAAGAATGGCGGAGCTCCTGGAAGAAATAAAACTGGCCGATGAGGTGGGCTTAGATATTTTTGGCATGGGGGAGCATCACCGAGCCGACTACCTTGTGTCGGAGCCGGAAATGTTACTGGCCGCGGCTGCCAGTATTACAAAAAAGATTAAGCTGGGTTCCGCGGTGACGGTACTTAGTTCTGCCGACCCGGTAAGGATCTATGAATCCTTCAGTATGCTGGACCTGATCTCGAAGGGCAGGGCAGAGCTGATGGTGGGCCGTGGCAGTTTTATAGAGTCATTTCCGCTGTTCGGCTTTAACCTGGCCGATTATGAAAAGTTATTTGAAGAAAAACTGGACCTTTTACTGGCCCTGAATAAAGGCGGGACGATAAACTGGCGGGGTACTTTAAGAGCGCCTTTGATTGACCAGGAGGTATTCCCCAAGCCTGTGAATGGTACTTTACCGATCTGGATAGCTGCCGGCGGTACGCCGGAGTCTGTACTGCGGGCGGCAAAACTGGGTCTGCCCTTGACAATCGCCATCATTGGCGGTATGCCTAAGCAGTTTGTGCCTTTGGTAGATATGTACCGGGCGCAGTGGGAAGCTTTTGGCCATAAAAAAGAAGCGTACCAGTTCTCGGTCAATGCACATTTGTTTGTAGGTGAGGATAGTAGTATAAGAGATTGGCACTACCCGGTATATGCGCGCCAGATGGACCAGGTAGGCAAGGACAGAGGATGGCCGCCCTTCCGCAAGGAGGTTTATGATGCTACCGCAGGGCCCGGTGGCGCTTACCTGTTTGGCAGTCCCAATGAAGTAATCGATAAATTGCTGTATAACCACGAGCTGTTTCAATATACCCGTTTTGTGGGCCAGATTGATGTGGGCGGGCCAGATCATTTAAAAATGATGAAATCCATTGAATTGTTTGGCACTAAAGTAGTCCCGGAAGTGAAGAAAGCCCTGGGTGTTAAATAGAGCACATCGCCGTTGTAAAAGACCTATAAGGTTGTGACACCTTATAGGTCTTTCCTGTTTATTCAAAAGTGATCACCAGGTCATTCTGATCCACCATAACGCCGGCTGCTAAAGCTATTGATTTCACTTTCCCGGCTTTGGCCGCACTTACGGTGCTTTCCATTTTCATGGCTTCAATGACAAAAAGCGCCGCCCCTTCGGCTACTATGTCGCCGGTTTTAACCAGTATCGCGGATAAATTCCCCTGGAGGGGTGCCCCTACTTCTTGATCCGGGTCTTTTACCTTTTGATGGGCCACTTTATTGGAGCTGATGGCATTATCTTTTACCAATACCGTCCTTTGACCGCCATTCAGCCCGAAAACCACTTTCCTGATTCCTGCTTCATCCGGGGTAGACACGTGTAAAAGGGTAATATGAATCACCTTGCCCGGGCCAATCCTGATCTCGATCTCTTCGCCATCCGCTAACGGATAGTAAAAGGCCGGGGTTGGCATCTGTTCTACTTTCCCGTATTTTTTTAGATGGTTGTAATAATCATCAAATACTTTTGGGAACATTTGATAGGACAGAAAGTCCAGGAAATTTGCTTTGGGATAATCCACCTGGAAACGCTCAAATGCATGGTCCAGGTCAATATCCGGAAGAGACTGCGCCTGTGCCGCTTGCTCCGGTTCATTTCTTAAAACTATTTTTCGCAGCTGTTCCGGGAACCCTCCATATGGCACACCGAGATCACCACGGAAAAAACCGATTACCGAAGCCGGGAAAGAATGATTTTTTGTTTCATCCAGTACATCAGATGCATCCAGGTTATTTGCCGTCATGAATAAGGCCATATCTCCTACGACCTTACTGCTGGGGGTCACTTTAACGATGTCCCCGAAAAGCTGGTTAACCACTGCGTAGTTGGCTTTTATTTTCGGTAGCTGATCGCCCAGGCCAACCCCTTCGGCCTGTTGCCGTAGGTTGGAGTACTGCCCGCCCGGGATTTCATTTTCATAAACTTCTGCAGTAGAAGACCGGAGGTCCGACTCAAAAGGGTAATAATAATCCCTTACCGCATCCCAGTAGTCGCTGTGCCTGTTCAGCGATTGCAGGTTCATCGTCCTGTTTGCTCTTTCATGACCTTGCAATAAAGCCACGATTGAGTTCATATTGGGCTGGGAAGTGGTGCCGCTCCAGGAGGCTATGGCACAATCTATACTGTCTACACCCGCTTCAATAGCTTTCATGTAAGTAGTGATCTGCGTACCCGCGGTATCATGAGTGTGTAAGGCTAAGGGAAGATTGACGGCGGCTCTTATCGAAGGGATCAGGATTTCTGCTGCCTGTGGCTTTAACAGGCCGGCCATATCTTTAATCGCGATCATATGCGCACCCGCGTCTTCCAGGCGGCGCGCCAGGTCGATATAATATTGCAGGTCGTATTTGTTGTTTTCTTTTTTGAGCACATCACCGGTATAGCAAACAGAGGCCTGGGCTATTGATGATGTATACCTGGAAACATATTCAATCGTTGGTAGCATGGCTTCCAGGTTGTTTAGGGAGTCAAATACCCGGAACAGGTCAATCCCGTTTTCTGCCGACTTTTCTACAAATTCCCGGATCACATTTTTGGGATAGGCAGAGTAGCCGACTGCATTGCTGCCCCGGAACAGCATTTGCAGCAGGGTGTTAGGCATTGCTTTGCTCAGCTGTTGTAAACGTTCCCAGGGGCATTCATGTAAGAACCTTAAGGCTACGTCGAAAGTAGCGCCGCCCCATACTTCTGTAGAGAATATACCCCGATTCTGCTGGGCAAAGCTTGCGGCAACCGCTAAAATATCTTTAGAGCGTACCCGGGTAGCTACCAAAGACTGGTGGGCATCCCGGTAGGTGGTATCGGTAAATAAAATTTGCTTTTCTGCTCTTATTTGTTGCATCAGGGCATCTCTGCCCAATTCCTTCAGCTTGTTTTTATACCCGGACTCAAATCCTGCCTTCGGATTAAATTCAGGGATCAGCGGTTTGCGAAAATATTTAGAAGTATCGTAGTGTTTAATATCCGGATGCCCGTTGACTTTAACGTTGGCCAGGTAGCTTAACAGTTTGGTGGAGGTATCTTTCAGCTTTCTCAGCTGGAATAGCTCCGGGTGTTCTCCTATAAAGTTGACCGTGCAGGCGCCTTTACGAAAGAGTTCATGGCTGATCACATTTTCGAGGAATAAAATATTGGTGGTTACCCCCCGTACCCTGAATTCTGACAATGCCCGTAACATCCTGTTGGCCGTCCCGGAAAGTGTACGGCCGCTGGCCGTAACCTTTACGATCATTGAATCGAAGAAAGGGGAGATTTTCATACCCTGGTAGGCCGAGCCTTCATCCAGGCGGATGCCGAAGCCGGCCGCGTTGCGGTAAGCGATCAGCGTGCCGTAGTCGGGTTTGAAATTGCTTTCCGGGTCTTCAGTGGTAATCCGGCATTGGATGGCAAAGCCATTTATTTTCAGGCTTTCCTGGGAGGTAATAAAGATTTGCGGATCGGCCAGCCGTATTCCTGAAGCGATCAGGATCTGGCTGCGCACGATATCAATTCCCGTGATTTCTTCGGTCACCGTATGTTCTACCTGTATCCTCGGGTTCACTTCGATAAAGAAAACTTCGCCCTGCTGATCGACAAGGAACTCTACGGTACCCGCATTATTATAATTAACCGCCCGGGCGATTTTGATAGCATAATCGTAGACCGCCTCCCGGGAGTGTTGCGGAAGATTGGGCGCCGGAGCGATTTCTACTACCTTCTGGAACCGTCTTTGTACCGAGCAATCTCTTTCAAATAAATGAACGATGTTGCCAAAGTTGTCTGCCAGGAGCTGTACTTCAATATGTTTCGGGTTGTCAATAAACTTCTCGATGAAAATAGTACCATCGCCAAAGGCTTTCAAGGCTTCATTAGAAGCTTCGGTAAAAGAGGCTTTTGCATCCGCCTTGGTCCTGACTACACGCATACCACGGCCGCCACCGCCCGCCGCGGCTTTGAAGATGACCGGGAACCCGATTTTTTCGGCAATATCAGCTACCTGGTCTATTTCTGATGCAGATAGAATGGCATCTTCGATAACAGGCACCTTAACCGAGCGGGCAATTTTCTTAGCGGCGATCTTATCGCCTAATTGTTCCATCACCTCAGGTAAAGGGCCTACAAAAACAATACCTTCTTCCCGGCAACGACGGGCAAACTGTACGTTTTCACTTAAAAAGCCGTAGCCCGGGTGTATAGCGTCTACCTCGTTCTCTTTGGCCACCTTTATGATCGCCTCAATATCAAGATAGGGCTTCAGCGGTTGATCGTTAGTGCCGATCTGGTAGGCCTCGTCTGCTTTAAAGCGGTGTAGTGAGAACCGGTCTTCGTAAGTATAGACCGCTACTGTTGTAATTCTTAATTCCGATGCGGCGCGAAGTACTCTTACTGCAATTTCGCCGCGATTGGCTACAAGAAGTTTTTTGAACATGGTATATGGTTTAACCAACTGATTAATGTTTATAAAAATAAAAAAAACATAATAGGTATAGCAAACAGAAATGCTTATTTGCTATACCTGGCAGGATCTGGCATAATACTTGTTACAGATAATAAGATCCGCATCTTCCCATTACTGCCGTATAAATTTCACATTGGCTTTGCCTTCCCTGTTTTCGACATTAAGAATGTATAAACCCGGGGCATAGTTGCTTAGATCAATTATTTTTTTGTTATCCGTATCCAATTTTGAAGTGGTTTCAAATACTTTCCGGCCCAGTATGTTGTAGATACGGAACCGGTATTCATGCTGACCTGCATGATTTAACTGCACACTGATTTTGTTTGTCGCCGGGTTGGGGGCGATATTCAACTCCAGGGTATTGAGGGACGTACTTTTTACAGAGGTCGGATGCGCTACAAACAGGGTGTCTGAATCAAAGATACAGTTACAGGGATCAAGCACTTTCAGTTTATATACGCCTTCGTAATAGCCCTGTAGTACAAAATAGTTTTGCGGACCGTTCTGCAGCAGGGTATCGTTCCGGAACCATTGATAATTCAGGTACCCGGCCTGGGCTTTTAATGTATCATTAACCTTATCGAAAGTAACGGTAAATGATGCAGGGCAAACAAAATGTTCGACAAATTTGCCGAACAACCCGGCTTCAGCCTGTAGCGGTTTAGTATACTGGTGGGCATTAGGACTAGCCAGATTATTTCTGTATGTGTTGCCAACGAAATACAAGCTATCACCGGTACCGAGGTCAAAATCAAAAATGCAATTATGATAATAGTAACTACCCCAAATCAATTGGCCAGTATGATCAAATTTGGCCAGTATAGATCCTTCAGCTGCTTCTATTGGAATGGTGCACCCTTTTTGTATACCGGTGGTACTAGTCGAAATACCACTTATATAAATTTCCGGATTAACGGATCTATTCAATATGATCCTGTTCTTTGCAAAACCAGGATCAAAAGCAGTGAAGTTAACAGTACCGGCCTTTCCTTCTTCACTATCGCCGCCATAATAGGTACCCCATATTTTCTGACCGGAACTGTTTAGTTTTATTAAAAAATAATCCAAGTCTCCTGTTTTAGCTGCTTGCCAGGCCCCGGCTGTGGCGATCCCTGAATCTGTATCTGTAGTACCGAAGACGTAGATGTTAGCAGCAGCATCTGTGGCTATTGAGGTAATGCGAGTTGTATCCTTTGGATGGATGTAGGTACTCCAGGTGCGTTGTCCGGCAGGATTGAATTTGGCAAGGAAAGAAACTTCTGCAGCTGAGTCGATAGCAGTCACCATAGCTCCCGAACTGGCAATATTTGTCTTACTATCGGTCCAGCCTGTAATATAGATATTATTTTGCCGGTCGATATGAATATCATTGGTAAACCCTTCAAAGCCTCCACCAAAATAAGTACCCCAGAGTCTTTGCCCTGAGGTGTTGAATTTGGCCAGGTAGGCATTCAGCAGTGAAACATTTGGAGTAGAGGGATAAAAAAAATCCGGCTGGTGGGTGCCGGGCGTAGTAATATCGCTGGGAGAAGTATTCCCGTAAATACAAACATTATTATTTTCGTCTACTGCCACTAGCGGACCGTAAAGAAGTTCATGGATAGCCTTTTCAGTTATATAAGTGCCCCATAGTCTTTGGCCCTGGGGATTAAATTTAGCTATAAAATCGGCGCTTTGGTTGATATTTGTTTTAAAAGCGCCCGGGCTGGCAATACCGGAATGACTCTTGGTACAACCTGATAAGTAAATATTGCCCAGTTTATCTAATACCAGTGCCGGGCTGTTTTCCCTGTTAGCGCCACCGTAATAGGTAAACCATACCAGGTTACCGTTGGTCGTGAATTTAGCCAGGAAAATATCTAAACGCTCAAAAGGATCGTTACTGGAATCATTAAATACAGGCTGGTACACACCGGTGGTCCCTAAGTCTTGTTCAGAAGTGGTGCCAACGATATAAATATGCCTGGACACCGAGTCAAATGCTATACGATGGATCCTGGTATCGCCCTGTCCAAAGTAACTGATCCAGTCTTTGGACAGGTTCGCTTCCGACTGGGTGTAACAAAAAGCAAGAAAAAAGGTAAGAAAAATAAATTTCAGTGTTTTCATGATTGATATTTAATGAGTTATGTTCAAATATACTGAAAACTCCGTAAATAAAAAATGCGTTGCTTATTGATAAGCAACGCATTTTAATATTTAAGGCTAAGAAAAAATTATTTTCTTGGCGCACCACCACCTGGTTTGCGTGCACCGGCACCGCCACCTGAGGTGTTACCACCACGACGGTTACCCGCTGTAGCTTTTTTATTACCTTCAACTTTATCATCATCTTCGTTGATGTGTAAAGTGTCTCTTTCTTCGATTTCGATTTCTCCTTCTTCCGCTTCCGCTTCTTTATTTTGAGCTCTTTCTTCAAGACCTTCCATAATAGCTGCAGTCAGGTAGTTAGTGATGATCGCGATAGATTTAGTAGCATCATCATTAGATGGTACAGCGAAATCAACTTTAGTCGGATCAGAGTTAGTATCTACCATAGCGAAAGTAGTGATACCTAAACGTTTAGCTTCAGCTAAAGCGATGTGCTCATGGCTGATGTCCACGATGAACAATGCAGCAGGAGTGCGGCCCATCTGAGCGATACCACCTAATACTTTATCCATTTTATCGCGGCTACGGGTTAAAGTCAAGCGCTCTTTCTTAGTAACGCTATCCAAAGTACCGTCAGTCAACATTTTGTCGATAGACTGCATTTTCTTAACGCTCTTACGGATAGTCTGGAAGTTGGTTAACATACCACCTAACCATCTTTCTGTAACGAAAGGCATGTTTACTTTAGCAGCAGCTTCAGAAACGATTTCTTTTGCTTGTTTTTTAGTAGCAACAAACATTACTTTTTTACCGCTTTTCGCGATTTGTTTCAATCCTGCAGCAGCTTCCTGTAATCCTTCGATTGTTCTGTTCAAATCGATGATGTGGATACCGTTCTTCTCAGTGAAGATATAAGGTAACATTTTAGGATTCCATTTTTTTCTTTGGTGACCGAAGTGAACGCCTGCCTCCAATAACTGCTGATGTAATGATTTATTTTCTTCCATTTTTGGAATATATTAATATTGTTTTTGAAAATTATTTTTACGCTACACTTAAAAGTGTAATGAATCCATTAACGTTTAGAGAACTGGAAGCTACGACGTGCACCTGCTTTACCGAATTTCTTACGTTCAACAGCACGCGGGTCACGGTGTAATAATCCTGCTTTCTTCAATGAAGGGCGGTATTCAGCATTTACTTCGCATAATACGCGGGCAATAGCCAATTTGATCGCTTCTGCCTGACCTTTTGGACCACCACCTTTTACATTAACCACAACATCAAATGCGTCTGCAGCTTCAATTGTTTTGAAAGGAGCCTCTACTTGGTTTTGTAAATAAACCAATGGGAAATAATTTTTGTACTCTTTGCCGTTCACTTTGATAGCACCAGCACCCTTGCTTAAATAAACACGAGCTACTGCTTCTTTACGACGACCAATTGCATTAGTTTGCTTTTCCATTTACTTTTGAAATATTTTGTGCTCTCTGGGAGATTAAATTAGTATTTGAATTCTTTAGGTTGTTGCGCCGCGTGCGGATGTTGTGCACCATCGTAAACGAATAATTTCTTAATCATTGCACGACCTAATTTGTTTTTAGGTAACATACCTTTTACACCGCGCTCGATTACTGCGTTCGGGCGACGGGCTAACAGGTTTTTAGCAACTTCTTGCTTTTGACCGTTAGGGTAGCCAGAGTAAGTCTGGTATTCTTTTTGGTCTAATTTGTTACCAGTGAAGGCAATTTTTGAAGAGTTAATTACGATAACATAATCACCACAGTCGAAGTGTGGCGTAAAGTACGCTTTGTTTTTTCCGCGTAACACTGCAGCTACTTTGGAGCAAAAACGTCCTAATGTTTGATTGGTTGCATCAGCAACGAACCAATCACGTTTTACGATTTTCTCGTTAGCAGACTGAGTTCTGTAGCTCAATTGATTTAAAGCCATTTGTTCTGATTTTTTTATTAAATTATTAATACTTAAGTGACTGATGTGTTACCACCTCTGGTCACAAACGGACGGCAAAGGTACGCGCTTGCTTTGGATTTGCCAACAATTTAATTGATAAAATTGAATATGCTTTTGTAATCTATTGATAATCAGCTAAAAAATTGAAATATTTTTTTAAAGTGGCTTCATTTAAGCTGTTATACCTTGCTCTTATGCTATATCTAATAAAGTTTTGTAATTACATATTCATGTATTATATTGCAATACTTTGTAAAGTATAAAAACTAAATATGAAAAAAACATTTTGTTTTATAGCTTTCGCTTTCCCGCTCTCACTTATGGCACAGACCGATAAATGGTCCTATGGATTTCAGGGTAGTTTTGGGCTGAGCACAGTAACTAATGTTTATGATTCCCGTTTAAACAGCCCGTCTTTCGGTGGCGGTGTGCAAATTATGTATAAACTTAACGATCATTGGCAATCAGGCGCATCACTTCAATTTTCGAGAGACCGATATAAGGGTAACGCTATCTCCAGTCCAATCTCTTTGATACCTGGCATGTTTGAAACGGATGCATTAAATTTTACACAAACAGAAACAGCCGATATGAGGCGCCTGCTACTGCAGTTAAGGTACAATTGGCTTTCTCCTGTTACAAAAATACGACCCTATACTTACCTGGGTGGATCTTTAGGGTATAGAAGTATAGGAAGTTTGGATGCAGTGCTGAGAGGCAATGATGCCTATACAAGAGAAGTCTTTAGCAGTTTTGATGTAATGACCCCGCATTATAGCCGGATTGATTATGGCCTGATAGCTGGCGCAGGTCTGAGTTGGCAAATAGGACAGGGCAGATTGATTACTACAGAGTTATTTTATTACCACGGACTAAAAGAACAATCCGACATCATTTCATACTTCATGGATAAAGAATACACTCATCTAAAGCAGCGACAGCAAAATTTAAGGGTTCAGGTGGGATTTTTAGTTCCTTTCTAATCATTTATGCACTATTCCGGCAAACTGTATCCGCCAGCTTGATCAGGGTAGGGATGCGGTATGGACCGGCCATATCTTTTATCAACTTTACCGCCTTCCCCGTATTGATACCAATAGCAGATACATAAAGCAGGTTTTGGCTATCGCCCCGATAGACAGGCACTATTTTTGACGTCTCCCCGGTATATTTTGTTTTGCAGACACCTATAACAGGAGTATTATTTTGCAGCGATTCATACAAAATACCGCCCAGGCCCATCTTTTCATCGCTCAGCCAGACATTAGCATCTATAATGATCAATTCAAGCGGTTCGATAATGACCTGCAACGCATTTAAAAGGCAGGGCAATTCTCTTTTATAGAATGCGCCCGGCTCATAGGGATGTACTTCATGGGTAACAACCTGTCCTGTTTTTAGCGGCTCCGTGTCTGCTACATTCTTAAATAATACATAAGCGGTCACCGCGTAGGTCTCATAATATTGTACATCCAGGCATACGGTAAACATAGAGCCGTCGTTTATAGGTTTGGGTAATTCTATTAAAAGCCATAAGCTTTAAGGATCCTGGTCAGGATCGCTTCATTTTTTAAAATGCGCCCTTTTAAGGGCGATAGCAGCCAGGATGCCCGCTTTTTGTCCTCCTGGTCTTCGTCATAGAAGAAGATCCTTTTGAGTAAAGATTTCCTGTTTGGCTTAAACGCATCAGAGAGGTAGCACATATAAATAAATTTATCTGAGCCGCCATTAGCGAGAAACTGTTCAAGCTCCGCGGCATCTGTCAGGGAGTGAATGCAATATACCGTCCCTTTTTTCAGGTCAAAGTACTGCTCCAGGCTGGTATTATTTTGCCATTCCGATTGTGCGATAAGGTAGGGTACCTTTTCTTCAGGATCATCGAAATGTTTCGGGAAAGCCTGCTCCGGTACATATACCAGCTCCCATTCCTGCTGTTCGGAAAGGCTGCGGTAAATAGACCAGACAGCATTCTTATAAGTATTTAATAAGGTATTGGTAATCGTTATGTCCGGGACTATAGTGAGCAGGCTGTTATGGAAGCTGGCATACATTTCGATCCGGGAAGCGTATGGATTGCGGATTTCCGGGTTACGTACAATGAGCTCCCGGTTCTTGCCATAGACTTTCCATACGATGCGCCGCACATCATCGCCATACTCAAATTGCTTATAGTTGAGGTAATCGCCGGGCACATTTCTTAATTGTTCGATCCTTAAGTCCTGCTCACGGGTGGCCTGGGGCTGTACTGCCGGTTCTTTATTTACACCGGCATGGGGCGGGTTAAAGAAGGTGCCGGCCTGTTTTTGCCGTACCGGTAACCGGATCAGGCGCAGCATGTCTTCAAAATAAAGCATAACGCCGCTAACCTGGTATTCTTTAATGTCCGGGAAGGTCATGGTATTGCTGCCATAAACGGAGTCTACCCATAAGCTGTTTTTCCGGTAAAGGGTAGAAGCCAGTACAAAGGGATCGCTCAAACGCTGATCTTTTAAGATCAGGCGACCGGATATGTAGCCTAAAACAGGGCGGTAAGTATTGCTTAAGGAAGGTTGTATGAGCACGGTATTATTGTGCTCCGCAGCAGTAGATAAATTCAGCTGAAACAGGGCCTTTTGCCCTTTGTTCCGGGATTTAAAGATCAAAAAAGCAATAAGGGTGCTTATCAGTGAAATGCTTACCACAATAGTAAGAATGATCATAGCCACTTTAGCCAGTAACAGGACTATAGGTAAAAAACTGTTCAGTGCGGCTTCTTCCTTATTAGTATTATCCCGGGCAAAGAATAAAAAATAGACTACAGTAACCAGCCCGGCTACCAATAATAGATTGGGGCGGACCGGGAAGTTGGTTAAACGGTATTTTAATTGAATCCATTTTTTATTCATTCCTGGAAAACTTCAAGCTTATTTTGCTAAAGATAGGAAAGTCTGTCTTAATGATCTGTTTAATCGTTTTCAGGAAAGCTTCTAACCAGTTCCCAGCAGATAATCCCTACGGACACCGATATGTTTAAAGAATGTTTGGCGCCGAATTGCGGGATCTCTACTACGGTATCACAAAGGGCTAACGCTTTTTCACTAACCCCCTCTACCTCGTTGCCAAATATGATCGCTACTTTTTCATTGCTTTTCATATTGAGTGTTTCCAGCGAGATGCTGTTGTGCACCTGCTCTGCGGCAATTATTTTATAGCCTTTATCTTTTAGCTCTTTTAAAGATTGAGTGATATCTTGAGCATAGTGCCATTTTACGGTTTCGGTAGCGCCCAGTGCCGTTTTATGTATTTCCCGGTGCGGCGGGGCAGGGGTGAAGCCACAGAGCACGATTTCCTGCAGGCCAAAGCTATCGGCTGTTCTGAACACGGAACCTACGTTATGCATACTCCGGACATTATCCAGTACAAGTACCACCGGGAAGGTATACTGCTCCTGGGCTTCGTTCGTACTCAGCCGCTGCAGCTCTGCCATTGATTTCTTCTTAAACTCAGATTGGTCCATTTCTTAAACACCGTCTTTTTGTGCCTGCAAAGCTAAGTCAATCCGGAGAAAGTTGATAATACGCTTAAAGGAAAAGAAGGCTGCCCCTGGTAAATTTGCCAGGAACAGTCTTCTTTTATTTTTATTTTTTTACTTAAGCTACCTGCATCGGTACTTCCATTAAAAGGAATTCCGCGTCGCTGTCCGCTTCGATCGTTACTTCATTAAAGTCCCAGATCCCTAAGCCATCTCTTGTAGCCAGTGAAGTGTCTCCAACTTTGATGTTGCCTTTAAGGTTGAATACGTATAAGCCATTACCCGGGGATTTTACCTGGTAAGTTGCTTTATGTCCTTTGTCGAAATCGGCCAGGTGGAACCAGGCATTCTGGTGGATCCATACCCCGGCATCATCCGCATTGGGGGATAAAACCTGTTGGAATTTATTCTTCCGGTCGGCAGGATTTAAGCTGATCTGGTCATAACGCGGCTGCACGTTTTTTTTGTTTGGGAATACCCAGATCTGTAAAAACTTCACTTCTTTGTCCTTGTTGGCATTGTATTCGCTGTGCTGGATACCGGTACCCGCGCTCATTACCTGGATATCGCCGTTTCTGATCACCGTAGTATTGCCCATGCTGTCTTTGTGCTCCAGGTCGCCGCTCAATGGTATGGAAATGATCTCCATATTGTCGTGCGGATGGGCGCCAAAACCCATTCCCGGGGCTACCTGGTCATCATTCAATACGCGCAGTACGCCAAAGTGCATCCGCTCCGGGTTATAATAGTTGGCAAAGCTAAAGGTGTGTTTGCTGTGCAGCCATCCGTGGTTGGCATCGCCCCTGCTGTCTGCAGGGTGAAAAACTGTATTTTCCATAATTCTTGATTTTGTATTGCTGATATGATTAAAGCCGACGATATCGTCCAGGGACATGCCTTCTAAAGGAGTGAGCTCATCGATGCCATTGGCCAGGGCTTTTAAGCCCGATACCGTAGCCGCGAATATGCCGGTACCGATAAATCCTTTCTTTAAAAAATCTTTCCTGTCCATATCTTATTGCTTTTATACTGCAAAGATCGGACGGGATACAAAAATGGGAAATAACCTAGGTTAAGAAATCAACTGCGGTAGAGCTGGCTGCGCATTTTGCTCAGAAACTCAGGTGTAACGCCGATATAAGCGGCCACATATTTCTGCGGGATGTGGTTAACTACCGTTTCCGGGTAAGTTTCGCAAAAATTGATATAACGGTCCTTGGCGGTCAGGCTCATGCCTTCAATAACCCGCTGCCGGGTAGCACACAGCGCATTTTCCGTCAGTATGCGGAAAAAACGCTCCATTTTAGGGATCCTGTTAAACAGTTCGTCTTGTGTAGACCGCTTAAGCAGGAGTACCTTACTGTCTACTATACTTTCTACATTTAATACACTTTTCTGTCCTTTGATGACGGAAAGCATGTCGGTGATCCACCAGCCCTCGGGTGCAAATTGTAATATATGCTCAAAACCGTTTTCATCTATGGAATAGGAGCGCAGGCAGCCTTCCACGACAAAGGCGATCGCGTCAACAATGGTCCCTTCCCGGAAAAGAATTGTCTTCTTCGGTAATTCTTTTTCTACAAAATAGCTGGCTACGATTTCTATTTCCGCGTCGCTCAGGTCTACTTTTAGCCTGATATGCTTTGCCAATACCGAGATATCCATGTTTTATGCGATTTTTAAGCAGGGCTAAGATAAATCAAAATCCAGAACAAAATTCAATCCGGTATTGTGTTTTGCAGCATTTTACCTTAATATAAGCTATAAATAAATTGTTTTTTAATGAATTTAGTGAAAGCAACTGTCTATGGAGGCTGTATTACTTTCAAATGCCGGATATGGGGCGGCTTGCAAATGAAAGTGTAGATAAAATATCTATAGTTGTGCGTAAATTATATGTGTATTGGTCGGAAAATGAAACTTATTAAAAAAATATACATTTAAATACAAAAATTATTAGCTTAAATTTGCGACTCATTGAATTAAAAATTGTGCTAATGACAGATAAAGATTTACTACTGAAGGCATATAGGCTTATGATGACCGCAAAGGCAATGGCAGATGTTTATGAACAAAACAGGCCAATTGCCAAATATGTACACAGCACCTCGCGTGGACATGAGGCCATCCAGCTGGCAACCGGTTTTTTGCTTCAGCCTGAAGATTATGTAAGTCCTTATTACAGGGATGAAAGCATCCTCCTGGGTATGGGTTTCAGCCCTTATGAAATGATGCTGCAATTGCTGGCAAAGGCGGATGACCCGTTTACCGGCGGCCGTGCTTATTATGGCCACCCGAATATTGCCCGTGATAATATGGCCAGGATCATTCACCAGAGCAGTGCTACCGGTATGCAGGCGATCCCTACTACAGGTGTCGCTCAGGGGATTGCCTATATCGAAAACCAACAGTTAAAATCCTACTCAGTTCCCCCGGTTACTGTTTGCTCTTTAGGAGATGGCAGTGTAACGGAAGGAGAGGTGAGCGAAGCCTTTCAATTCGCGGCTTTACACCAATTACCGATCATCTTCCTGGTCCAGGATAATGACTGGGGTATTTCCGTGACCAGCGCAGAGGCGCGTACCATGGATGCCTATGAGTTTATTGAAGGATTTAAAGGCATAGAGCGATTAAGATGTGATGGAAGTGTGTTTGAAGAAGCTTATGCTACTATGCAGCAGGCATTTGATTTTGTAAGAAAAGAAAGAAAGCCGATCCTGGTACATGCGAAAGTACCTTTGATCGGTCATCATACTTCCGGTGTACGCAGGGAATGGTACCGTGGAGAGGAAGACCTGGCTAAGCATATGCAGGATGATCCCGGACCTAAGTTGAAAAACAGGTTGCTGGAACTGGGTATTGCAGAAGCCGACCTCGCGTTGATCGAACAGGAAGAAGCAGCGCTGATCGCACAGGATTTCCAGAAAGCTACAGAAGCGGCAGACCCGGACCCTTCAACGGTAATGGACCATATTTTTGCGCCAAACCCGATTACAAAAGAAGAAGGAACACGTGTACCGGCCAACGGGGAAAAGGTAGTGATGGTGGATGCAGCCCTGCACGCGATAGAAGAGCTGATGCGCAAGCATCCCGAATGCCTGTTTTATGGCCAGGATGTGGGCGGACGAATCGGCGGGGTATTCCGCGAGGCGGCTACCTTAGCACAGAAGTTTGGCGACCGGCGTGTATTTAATACCGCTATCCAGGAAGCATATATCATCGGGTCTACCGTAGGTATGAGCGCTGTAGGCCTGAAGCCGATCGTTGAAGTGCAGTTTGCCGATTACATTTATCCCGGTATCAATCAGCTGGTGACAGAGATTTCCAAATCCAATTACCTGAGCTGTGGTAAGTTCCCGGTAAGTAATATTATCAGGGTGCCTATAGGCGCCTATGGCGGTGGCGGTCCTTACCATAGCGGAAGCGTGGAAAGTACTCTGGCTACTATTAAAGGCATTAAAATTGCTTACCCATCGAATGCTGCCGACCTCAAAGGGTTGATCAAAGCGGCTTACTATGACAATAACCCGGTAGTGATGCTGGAGCATAAAGGCCTGTACTGGTCTAAAGTGCCGGGTACTTTAGGGGCTAAAACTGTTGAACCGGCAGCCGATTATATCCTGCCTTTCGGTATCGGTAATGTAGTATTGGCGCCTAGCCAGGAAGCTGTAGACAATGGCGAGTCGGTATGTATCATTACTTATGGCATGGGTGTTTACTGGGCGCAGGCCGCTGCAGAACAGTTCCCGGGGCAGGTCGAGGTGATCGATATCAGGACCCTGTTCCCGTTAGATGAGGAGCTGATCTACGAAACGGTGAAAAAACATGGTAAGGTGATCGTATTGACCGAAGAGCAATTGAACAACTCATTTGCCCAGGCCTTGAGTGGTAAGATCGGCCAGGAATGTTTCCGTTACCTGGATGCGCCGGTACAAACTATCGGTGCTTTAAATTTACCTTGCGTGCCGATCAACCTGGTGCTGGAAGAGGCTATGTTGCCAAATCCTAAAAAAGTAGCGGCTAAAATAGAAGAATTGCTGGCTTATTAGTTTTTTGACTAAAAGCCTGTGGTTTAGGTTTTTTGATAGGAAATACTTATTTTTATGGCTGCACCGTTTTGGTGATAATATGTAAATATCAATAAGAAAATTATGACATTATTTACTCCTTCATTTGGCTTATTTCTTTGGACGATTATAGGTTTGGTACTTTTGGTTTTGCCGGTAATGGCCCTGGTGCATATATTCCGGTCTAATGTACAAGGCCCGGACAGGCTTACCTGGGTATTGCTGGTATTATTTATGCCTGTTTTAGGATCGATACTCTATTTCGTTATAGGAAGGAAACGTGTTGCCGGCTTATAAAATATAAATTAAATTTGGGTAAATTAATAGATACTGCTATCTTTGCCCTCCAAAATTTAAACAACCGCATGCTTAGTACCATGCATTAAAACAATAAAGTAATGAAAAAAGGAACACATCCGGAAAATTATCGTCTTGTAGTATTCAAAGATATGTCTAACGAGACCATGTTTTTGACTAAATCTACAACTGCTACTAACGAAACTATCAAATGGGAAGATGGTAACGAGTATCCATTGATCAAAGTGGAGATCTCTAATACTTCACACCCTTTCTATACTGGTAAATCCATGTTCGTTGATACTGCAGGTCGTATCGATAAATTCAAGAAAAAATACGCGAAAAACTAATTTGTTTTTCTTTGCAATTAAGTTGCAAAAAGCCACGAACTTAACAAGTTGGTGGCTTTTTTCTTTGGCAGATAGCTTATCTTTGTCCCGCTCGTCTTAAACTGAAATTATATGAAAATCAAAAATATTTTAATGGCCATTTTATTGTTGATTTCGTTGGTATCCCTGAGTTCCTGCTTCGAAACGGTGGAGGAAATTAACCTGAATAATGATGGTTCAGGCCGCATGACCTTAACTTTTAACGGTTCGCAGAGTAAAGCCAAGCTCGCTTCGGTGATGAAATTAAGTTCTGTAAACGGGCATAGAGTGCCTACTGTTGCCGAAATTAAGCATGAGCTGGCTCAAACGGCAGCAAAATTAAGAGCGGTCCCCGGCATCAGTAATGTGAAGACCAATGCCGATTTTCAGAACTATATAATATCGGTAAGCTTTGATTTTAAAGACGTGTCGCAGATCAATGCCGCATTTGGTAAAATGCTTACAGCCTATAAGATACCAACCTACAACGCGGCTACTTATACGTATAATAAGAACACAAAAACCTTTATAAAAACATACCAGTTAAATCCTGCTACCAAAAAGCAATACAATGAGCTGAAGCAGGAAGATAAAGATGTGTTTAAAAGTGCCCAATATACCAGTGTGTACCGCTTCCAGTCATTGGTGAAAACTATGGCCAATACCAAGGCCTCTGTTTCCGCCTCAAAAAAAGCAGTAATGCACAAAACCCCGATCCTGAACATTATCAATTCCGGGGCATCTGTTAATAACTCTATTCAATTACAATAAATCTATATCCAGATGATGAAAAAGCTATACTATACTTTGCTGTGCGGTATCCTGATCCCGGTTGCAGCAAAGGCCCAGAAAACGGGCATACCGGCACCTAAAGATGCAAAATTTGTCTTGGAATATAACCTGCCGTTCGTTTTTTCTCAAACCACCGCGGAGCGTCTGAACCTGTCCGAGATCGGCAGCAAGATGTACGAGGACCTTTTCCTGAAAAACAAAAACTACGAGTCTGAATTTGACATCAGCAAATCCGGTATTGACCATTCCCGGAAAGCTTATATGCATATGGTGAATACCGACAGTATTGAATACACGGTACGCCTGCTGCCGGTCCAGAACATGGAACTGTTCCGGGAAGCCATAGGCATTAATGCGAAAACCAAGCAAACAAAGGTCGATAAAGGTATTTTTTATGACCTGAAGTTCAAAGACTTGGCTTTTATACCCAATACCGGGGATTATGCCATTCTGGTTGCAAGCTCCGGCACTTATAATGCTTTTGATGATTCTGCCCGCGCCGAAAGGTGGGGGATTGAGTATAGTAAAGGTTATGGCTGGGAGGAAACGACTACTGTAGAAGTAGCCCCTCCTGAAGAGTGGGAGGCCACAACGGAGGCCTATGCTGTTGAAGCGGCTCCGGATGATTTCCCGGTGCCGGTTGTAGAGATGGCGGCCGCGCCTACAGACGCTGCCCGGGCTGCCGCAGAGGAGGCTTACGCTGCAGCAGAAGCAGCAGCCGCTGAAGCTGTGGCTGTCGCCGATACTATAGTGGTTGGAGATGACACTTACGATGAAGATGATTACCTGGTGGATAGTGCCGCTACTGCAGTAGAAGCGGTGCCTTATACCCCCTATACTTATGATGATGAGCAATATGAGTCTTACCAATCTAAAAAAGATTCCATTTTCACGATCTGGAAAAAAGACTTTGTAACCGGCTTTATCAATGAAGGCAGGGATAGCTACAGCAGGCTGCAGGAACTAAAAGATTTTGAAGCGCCCGGGCAAAACTCAGCGGCTACTTTCTATATGAACAACTTAGGCTTTAATGCACGTGACCTTTATGGTATGTATGGCCTGTTCGGTATCAGCAGGTATGTCTACCAGGAGTTGCCAATGCAGCTGAATGAAAACTGGAGCATGATCCAGTTAAATTTTGAAGCCAATGCGATCCGCCTGAATGCTACTTCCAGGCTCACCGACCAGATGGCCAAAAGCAGTAACCGTATCTATAAAAGGAAATTCAATAAAAAGTTTAATAAATATATCAACAGCCAGACGGATATAGGCGTGATGGGCATGGCGATGAATACCCAAAACTACCTGGAAGAAACGCCGGTGATGGTAAAGGATGTGATGAAGAATTTCGGGCTATGGACCAATGAGGCTTCCCTTCTTGCCGATATTTTTACTATTGTGGTGGATGAAAAAGCAACCGGGAAGGTGATCTGGGGCGATGGCGCTTTCGTGATGACCAATGTTAAAGAAAAAGAGTATCAATCGATCCGTTATAAATGGGACGAAGACACTTATGAGTCTACGGAAGAAGAGCAGACGGAAAAAGAGATGCTGCCTAACTTCCTTATGATGTTCAGTACAAAAAATGAAGGTATCATCCGGAAATTACTGGATTATGGCTTGCATAAAGAAGCTTATGAGATGAAGGATGGTATTTATTTCGCTAAAAAAGTGAGCGGAAGGTATGATCCTTTTGAGTACTTCTGTACCATTAAAGATGGTATTGTATTTATTGGCACTGAGCGGCAGGAGATAGAAAATATCCGTGATGGTAAACACCGGGGCAGCGTGTCTGCCAGTGACAAAAAGCTGATGCGTAAGAATTCGGTATTCGGCTGGTTCCATCCTAAAAAGCTGGTGGGTAAGTTCGGTCAGTCAGAAGATGATGATAATTTAAAGATGGTGAAGGTAAACAATATGCTGAACAGCCTTGGCGTGATGCAGTTCAATAGCGGAAAAGTAAAGAATAACAAGGTTAGGGCTGATTTCAATTTAATAACACCTAATAACAGGGCCAACTCCTTTGAATATTTAATGTATTTAATTGATGACTTGAAACATTTGTAAATGGTAAAAAAGATTGTTTTATACGTAGCCGCTATCCTGCTGCTTGCAGCGGCAGGCTTTTGGGCTTACCTTTTTTATAAAAGATGGAGTTCTTACCAGGTGAGTATACCGGCCCAGGCCGACCGTGTAGTGCGGGTCAACCTAGAGCAGATCGGTAAAAAGGTTTTGAAAACAGGCGATCCGTCTAAAGTGCGCCAAAATGAATTGGTGCCCTTAATCAATAAATCTTTCGACCTGCCGTTTAATATTTTTGCCTTCGGGATTAAAAGTTTATCTACAAGCGTCTACTTTACTAAGCTGAAGATTGCCGACAAGGATGCTTTTAATGAGTTGCTGGGTAAAGTATTTACCCAGGGAAAAGATAGCCTGAGGCATAACCCCAGTGGTACGCTTAGCATGATGTTCAATAGCGAACACGCCGTGCTGATCGTAGGTAAGGATACGAGCATGCGTGTGTTCAATCAATCCAGCGATTTCCTGAACAATAAAAATGTGATGGACTTCAGCAAGAGCCAGCTTTATGACATTAAGAAAGTAAATGCCGATCTTTCCTCGATGGGTAATATGTATAATTTTGCAATCAATTTTGAAGCGGGTAAGATCTCCGGGACTTTTGTAAGCAATATACAGCAGGAAAGCCCCATCAGCCTGAAAGTGCCTAAAGAGTCGGCTTTGGCCGTTATCTCTAAAGAGAATTTCTTCTCCTTACTGAATAAGCTGGGCATAAAAGAACTGATACCGGATGCTTCTACCCAGGACTTAAACGCTTACGCCCACCAGGGATTTGCCCTTTACATCAATGGTGAAACAGAGCAGCTTAAATCGGTGGTTACTTATGAGTATGATGACAACTTCGAAAAAGTTGAAGTGAAGAAAACAGAAGCGACTAAAGTGCCCAATCTCAATCTTAAGATACCTTTAAGTGATGAGCATACGGCCATTAATGCATTGCGCAAAGCCCAGATCATTATAGGTACAGATAGTGTCAATAACGCGATTCTCCCTTTGTGGAATATGAAATATTTCCTCAAATCGGGCCGCACGCTGTTTATGTATGCCAGCCATGACCTGGATACCGCTATCACAACTCCTGTACAATTAGAAAGAGATGCCGACCTGGTCGCCTGGATCGATTTTCAAAAACTGAGTCATATGGCTTCACTGGCAGAGTTAAAGTCTTATTTAGGTGTATTTGACCAGCTGAACGTTACTCACGATCTTGAGGATACCTACAAGATCGAGCTGAGCTTTCAGAACAAAACTAAATCTTCCCTGGCCCAGCTCATCGACCTGATCACATCAAGATAGCTGCCGGATATACTCCAGGAATAAATCCAACCCTTCGCGTTTACTGTCGTCAAATTTATAGTGAATATTTTGGCGATAGTAAACATTAAGGTCATAAAAAGAGTAGGGGTGTGCTGCCACTACTTCGTCTATATGCTGTAGGCCCATTTCATTGGCCGCGTTAAAATCCTGTATAAACTGTTCCGGTAAGGTCTTATTCGCGATCCAGGCGGCGAAGATGAAATCCAGGCCGGTCAACTGCTTCCAATGCTCGGCCAGGTCATAAACATATTCAAACTTATCTAAGGACTGCAGCGCGCGGTCTCCGATGATTACGCCGGCAGTGGTTCCTTCGATCAGGTCTATATATTGTTCCGGGGCATCTTCCAATGGTATATCCAGGTTCCAGTGCTTCTTTAACAGTATTTCTGCTAATCGTACCGAGGTCCTGGATTGGTAATCCAGGTATATTTTTTCAACCCGGTCCAAAGGTACCTGGCTGAAAATGCATACCGAAGCTACTTTACCGGATGCTGCAATACCGTAATCGGAGATGATCTGCGGATTGGGAATACTTAATAGTGCCGCTGTAGATACAAGTCCTAGGTCGGTACTGCCCCCGGCCAGGTGCTTCGCGATTAATGATGGATATTCTAAGTCCAATTCAATCTGTTGCCTTACCGGGTGGCGCTCGATACCGTATAGTAGCGGTTTGGTATTTAAATAACTTACGGCGCTAACTTTTACCTTATGATTCAAAATGTAATTGTAAATTTGTTCGCAAAAGTACCGTATAAATCTTCAAAAGAAAATACAAATTGTCCTTAATCATTTACACAGACGGCGCCTCCAGAGGAAACCCGGGGCGGGGCGGCTACGGCATCATACTGCAATGGGGTTCTATAAGAAAAGAGATAGCACAGGGATTTAAACTGACGACCAATAACCGTATGGAACTGCTGGCCGTGATCGTGGCTTTGGAGTCCCTTACCCGGGATGGGGTAGAGATCATGGTTTATTCCGATTCGAAATACGTGATTGATTCTGTAGAAAAAGGCTGGGTATTCGGCTGGGAAAAGAAAGGCTTTGCCGGCAAGAAAAATCCCGATCTGTGGATGCGCTTCCTGAAAGCTTACCGCAAGCATAAAGTTAAATTCCATTGGGTAAAAGGGCATGCCGACAACCCCTTCAATAACAGGTGTGATGCGCTGGCTACTGCAGCGGCTGACGGCGGTAACCTGATCACGGATATTGGCTATGAGCAGGAATTTTACGCTTCCTAGTTCATCATGATCCAGTTAAAGCCAAATCTTATATGCGCGTTCGCGGCAGGGTAGCCCGGCGCGTTGATAATGTTTTTAGGGAATAACATTTGCTGTAATTGATCACCGATCACGAAGGCCCTTAGTCTTTTTACTTTAAAATTAAAGAAGGCCGATAAAGCCGGCACATTATCCAGCGTGATATTATCCTGGTAATAGTATTGGTTATAGACAAAACTGTACCCGTCTGCTTTATAAGGGGTGTGGTAGCGGACTTCTATGCCCAGGTAAGCATTCAGGCGGTCTTTAAACATCGGGGCTTTATAGGCCAGCTGGTGGCGCAACAGGAAAGCGGGCAGATTAACCGGTGCATTACCGGCCTTTTGTTGCCATACTATTTCATTGTCCAGGGAGAATGCGCCAAAGGTGAACAGTTTTCTCCCGGTAAATTGCAGTACAGAAAATACTGTGCTGTATTGCTTGAATTTCAAAGATTCGTCCAGGTAGATATAGTTACCAATCAATTGATTTTTGAATCCCAGCTGTATTTTCAGCGCTTTGATCCAGAGGTTGGCATACAACTGGGTATTGGTAGTATTGCCGAAATCGTTTTTAATTTCAAAGATGCTGGTCTTAAAAATATCCTGTTGATAAGAAGGGCTTGCGATTGTTTGTGTGGCGCCAAGCGTAAACTGGCCCAGCCTGGGGAAGCTTTTAGACAGCTGGCCATCCAGTTTCATATTGCCTATCGCGGGACCAGCGAAAAAGAAGGTCAGGTCCGCAAGGTAAGACCATTGATTATCCTTTAAGGCATCTTTTCTCAACTGGCCGAATAAATAAGGACTGATACCATCATTTTTTAAGCGTGCGGTATTAAAATAATTGGTGTTAAACCAGTCATTTCGGATACCAATCCCGGCCTCCACATGCACCAGCTGACTATCTTTTCCCAAGAAAGTGTTTAAGGAAAACTTATTATCAATACTGGTATGAGTCTGGAAAGAACGCACTGTATCATTTCCTACAAAAGAAAAGCTGCCGTAGGGGATATAATAAACCGAATCGGGCAGGGCATCCTGGTATTTGTGTTTGGTGCTCTGGATTTCCAATACATGTTTTATAGAAAAACGGGGTGTGAAGCGGTATTGTACATTTGTTGAATCCTCATTGTACAGGGAATCTTTTTTGCCCCAGGCATAATTGTTTTGAAGGAAAAAGCGGAGCTCACCCTGCCTGTTGTGTATGGGTGAGGTAGAAGCGTTTATGCCAGACTCAATAAATACCGGGACCGAAGCCCGGTTGGAGAAGTTGGGGTTACTCAACACGCTATCGGAAAGTATACCGCCGTTCTCGTCATTTTTAAAATTATTGTAGATAAAAGCAAATTTAGTTTCGAGGCGGTCATTTTCACTTTTATAATTAGAACTTACATAGGCATTTAATCCATTAGCTTTTTGCATTTTGTAATAACCTTCCGAGGTATTATTAGCCACACGGAATGCGAAATTCCATTTGGGCGTTATGTTTTGGGTATGCATCAGGTCGACCCATTGCATCTGCTTAGGGCCCAGCATGAAAGAGAAGGAGGTATATGGCCTTGTTGTATTGATGAAATGTACGCTATCAATGGTGTATTTATAGACATTCCAGTTGTCGTAGCCGAGGCGTAAGCCCGGTGTATTATTCAGGGTAAAAATAGTTTCTCTTGCTGGGGAACCCAAATTGCCCAGGGTAGTGTACCAGGCCGGTTGGCGGTATTCGTTCCTATGAAAGAAGAGCAGGCTGCTATCGTAGTAGTGGGTAACTTCAGAATTCAGGTATTTGTAAGAGATAATGGCCGGCTCTTCGTCCCACTCGCTTTCTTTTTTCTTTTGGGTAGTATCGCTCGGGTCTTTTTCTGCAAAAGGGTCACGCTGGTCCAGGTTGGAATTACCTTGCGTATTGGGACGGTTACCCAATTGCGCCTGTGCGGTAAAGGCCAGGAAGCAAAGCGGAATAAGGTAAAATAATATATGTGTAAAAAATCTTTTGGGCATCAAAATAGGGGCTATGCAAAGCTTTGTGATCAAGGGGCAAAGCTATTTAAAATTACAATAGTAAACGCTTAAAAACCGGGAATTGATATAGGGTATAGTTGTGGCAACCTGATATTAACAAATGAATATTTTTGCAAATAAACGCTTACCTTTAAGGCTTATTTTGACTACAAATATAAACTTTAAGATATGAGCATTCGCAGACCCTTTAATTTAAACAAATGGATCGATGAAAACCGGCATTTACTAAAGCCGCCGGTAGGCAATCAGCAGGTATACCATGAGGTAGATGATTTTATCGTGATGGTGGTGGGCGGCCCTAACAGCCGTAAAGATTTCCATTATAATGAGACGGAAGAATTGTTTTACCAGTTAGAGGGAGATGTTGTGGTGCGTATTATTGAAGAGGGTAAAATTGTACCTATAGAGATCAAGGCCGGGGATATGTTTTTGTTACCGGCAAGAGTACCGCATTCACCGCAGCGCGGGCCTAATACAGTTGGTTTGGTGATAGAACGCGTGCGCCCGAGTACGATGATGGATTCTTTTGCCTGGTATTGCGAGAACTGTTCACATAAATTGTATGAAGAATTTTTACCGGTTGCGGATATCGTATCCCAGTTGCCGCCGGTGATGAATGCTTTTTATGCGGATGAGGCAAAGCGTACCTGTGAAAAATGTGGTACGGTTATGGAGCCACCGCAAAAGCTTGCTTAGATTAATGAGCTGATTTGATGATTAGCTTATTTGCTAATGTGCTGATTCAATAATGTAATAAGGTATTGATATGATGTGTTGCTACTTATTGTCTTTAATGAAATGAATAAAAATTCCCGGTACAGGTTTGTACCGGGAATTTTTATAATGGGTATCCTTCTTATGATTTACTTCTTTTTTTGCTGCCTTCTATATTGGGTAGCAAGCCGGTTATAATACCTATGAGTGGCAGGTAAGCACAGATGGAAAATACATACTCAATGCTCGTACTATCGGCTATAGAGCCCAGTACCGCCGAGCCAATGCCGCCCATACCAAAAGCAAAACCAAAGAATAATCCAGCTACTAGTCCGACTTTACCGGGAATAAGATCTGTAGCATATACCAGTATGGCAGAAAATGCCGATGCTATGATTACCCCAATAACAACCGCTAAGGCGACTGTACCGAATAAATTCATATGGGGTAATAACAAGGTAAATGGAGCCGCTCCTAAAATAGATACCCAAATGATGAGTTTACGACCATAACGATCGCCTAGTGGTCCACCCAAAATGGTGCCTATGGCCACGGCTGCCAGGAAAGTGAATAAATATAACTGCGATTGTTGCACAGATACATGAAATTTATCAATAAGGTAGAAGGTAAAATAGCTGGTCATGGATGCCATGTAGAAATACTTGGAAAAAATGAGCACCAGCAAAATGACGATAGAGAAAACCACCTTTCTTTTAGGAAGTGGAGTGCCGGGCTCCGTAGTCATCACTTTTTTTGGAGTGCTTTGGGGCAGATTGTATTGGTACCATTTACCTACCCGGGTTAATAACAGCATACCAGCAACAGCCAGCAGGCTGAACCAGCTGATGGCATGTTGCCCGAAAGGAATGACTACGAGCGCGGCCAACAGGGGCCCTGCCGAGCTGCCTGCATTGCCGCCCACCTGGAAAATAGATTGTGCCAGCCCCTTTTTTCCACCCGATGCCAGGTGCGCCACACGTGAGGCTTCGGGATGAAAGATAGAAGAGCCCATACCGATCAGGCTCACAGAAGCCAATATATGGTAAAAACTAGTGGCAAAGGCAATACAGAGTAAGCCGGTGCAGGAGAATAGCATTCCTATCGCCAGGGACCGCGGCGTAGGTTTTTTATCGGTATATAAGCCCACAAAAGGTTGCAGGATTGAGGCCGTTAACTGGAATACCAGGGTGATGATACCGATTTGCGTAAAGGAGAGCGCGTGATTTTCTTTTAATAGGGGATATACCGCCGGAATCACCGATTGAATGAGATCATTCAATAAGTGCGAAAAACTTATAGCAAATAGAATAGGGTAAACCGTTTGCTGGCTCGTCAGGGTATTTGTTGTTGACTTCATGTGGATTTTTATTCATCAGGTCATCTGATGTTTTAAGATATAAAAGAAATTATAGCGTGCCGATAATTTTTTTAGCGGCTTGCAATGCTTTTTGCGGGTTAGCTGCTTCAATATGTTGCAGCAGTTCCTCGTGTATCGTTTGCGATTGCGTAAAGGGCGTGGTATCGGTATAGGTTTGTGAAAAAAAGCGGGTTACGTGGACGGAAAGCGTTTTGTACAATTCTGCAAGGATGTTATTGCCGCAGCTTTCGGCAATAGTAGTATGGAAGGCAATATCCGCTTCAATACAAGCATTCAGTTGACCTGCCTCAGCTTGTTTCCATCTTTCTTTCAGGTGTGTGGTCATGGTAGCTAAATCATGAGCGCTGCGGTGTTGACAGGCTTTTTCAATGATTTGGAGTTCCAGGATCTGGCGTACTTCAAATACTTCGGCAAAGTCCGCATCGCTGATTTTTTCATCCAGGGCGGTATGTCCGGTCAGACTGATGACAAAAGTACCCAGACCTTGCTGTACGTGTACGAAACCAGATTGGGCCAGGTTTTTAATGGCTTCCCGGATGGTGGAGCGGCCCACACCGAATTTTTCCATGAGTTCCGGTTCCGTAGGCAGTTTACTGTCCAGGGGCAGTGCGCCGCTTTTGATCCTGTGTTTTAAGGTATCGGCTACTTCTTGTGCCAGGGATTTTCTTTGAATGGGTTGCATAGTTATTAGTACATCATATCATCTGATGTTTGCAAATATAGCAATTATTGGAAATCTTGTCACAAATAAATTTTAAAGCGTTGGTGCTGCACCTGGAGATAGTGTTTATTACAATATTGCGAGCATGTTAGATTCGGAGCATTTAAAGATATGGATAGATCAGGTTTATTATTAGGGATTGATGTGGCTTATTAAAGTAATAGATTATAGTGTTTATATTGGTTGTAGGTGTTTTCATTTTTATTACTTAACATAATATAAATTATAGGACAAAACGGTGGCTGCGGTTTGGCCGGACAGTGTATGCAGCCAAGTGCCGTTTGTCCTATAACAATATTATGTTAAATAATCTATCAGTATCTCGGCTCCGTGTCTGCTGTAGATGTTTTCGATCAGTTCGACTCTTGCGGTTTGTCCTATAATTAGTCGTTATGTCTGCGGGCTGCAAATCAGGTTTGCAATCCACAGACGAATTCACACAACATTGAAAATTTGGTTTTGAAAAAATACATTAGCGCAGCCCTTGCCCTTGCGGGTAAATAGCCGTAAAGGTAGGCGCTCCATGGGCTGGTAAAAACTTCCTGTGTTGAACTGAAAACTTACACAGGAAGTTTTTACTGCACCCATGTTCACGCCGTGTTTGTAGCATCTTTAAAATTTTTGCCTTTTTTGCCAACGCTTCCTTTTTTCTTTTTTATGGTCGCTCGCTGGCCTGTAAAAATGCAATATGCCTGTAGGTCTGAATTACATTTTTCCAGTCGGGCGCTCGCGGAGTTGTTTGTCGTTCTTTTGCCTTGATGCAAAAGAACCAAAAAATCAAGGCTGTGAAAAAATTGGCTAAAAATTGCACAGGAAGCCTAAACCCGCCGAACTCGCCCGAAAAGTGCGTTATAAAATTATAGAGCGTGCGGGGCTCAAACAGCGGCGGCTTTTCCTCCGCATAGCGGAGGACGGCTTCCTGCACAATTTTATTCGCGGTATTTGTTATTGTTTATTTTGGTGCTCATGAATGCATAGCATTTCTTCACGCCATTTTTTCAAAGGCCGTTTCCGCAAACCAACTATATTCAGGAATCAAAAGCTATGGGCTATCGGGCGTAAGCAAATATTCATAAGTTGACTGGCCAAGCACACCGTTCAATAGATATTCCCTCCGGAAATCGCCTCTGCAACCGATTTCCGGGGTCCTTTTTGCCCTACTTTTTGGACAAGCAAAAAGTAGCAAAGAAATAAGCTACTTAACATAATGTAACCCCTCTACACAATCTCAATCTTTTCCCTTTGAAACCGTTCTTGTAAGGCTTCATACTTTTGTTCTTTGGCAATGGTGATGGTAAGGCGGCCTTTTTCGCAGGCGATATCTACGACGTGACCGGGTTTAAAACCGCTATCCTGTAGCCACTTGCCGGCCAGCCGTAATGCCGGGAATGAGGTGGCTGTTCTGCTGTTGATGCCCCTGAACGCATAGCGGCATACTGTCATGCGGCGGATGGGTTTAGTAATGCGAGGTGTTTTTACTGTTTGCATAGCTTAGCTTTTTTGTTGGTACAAAACAACCACCACCATGTATTGTTTCCTACAAAAATTGATTGTGTGTTACACCCAAAACGCTTGTATTTTATGTATCTTTAGGTTTGCTAAATCTAATTTGAAAAAACTAAATTTGCTCCTATGACAACACATACTGCTATGCCGAACCACAAAGTTCACGAGGGCCGCAACATTAAACGTTTTCGCGAGATGTTGGGTATAAAACAAGATGCCCTGGCTTTTGACCTCAACATGAGCCAGCAAGCCGTATCCTTGCTGGAGCAAAAAGAAACGATTGACACTCCCCTACTCCAAAAAATATCTGCCTTATTGAAAATACCGGTGGAGGCGATCCAGAATTTTGATGAGGAAGCTGCAATAAATGTTATCTCAAATACTTTTAATAATCACGATCATTCCAGCCCACAGTTTGCAAGTGTTATAAACAACTCTCCGAATTTCAATCCGCTTGATAAAATGGTGGAACTATACGAGCGTATGTTGCAACAGCAAAGAGAAATGATTGAGAAGCTGGAAAGGTTGATTGACGGGAAATAGAATGCCGTAACACTAACCTTACACCAAAACCTATGGCAAAAAATAAAAAGATACAGGTAGAGGGGCTTGAGATTGTTTTGTACGAAGACAATCAGCAGGACTTCATTTCCCTGACGGATATAGCCCGGCACAAAGACGCCGAAAACACAGATGATATCGTTAAAAACTGGATGAGAAACCGAAATACCATCGAGCTTCTGGGGTTTTGGGAAACGATTTATAATCCCGATTTTAAACCCGTCGAATTCGACGGGTTTAGAAAACAGGCAGGACTCAACAGTTTTGTAATGACGCCAAAGCGGTGGATAGAAAGTACCAATGCGATAGGTATTGTTTCAAAACCGGGTAGATATGGAGGAACGTTTGCACACAAGGATATTGCTCTCGAGTTTGCCTCTTGGATTTCCATCGAGTTTAAGCTTTATATCATAAAAGAGTTTCAACGCCTCAAGGATGATGAAAACAACCGCCTGCAGCTGGATTGGAACCTGCAGCGTACCATTTCCAAGATCAATTACCACATACACACCGATGCTATTAAAGAAAACCTGGTACCCAAGGCCATTACCAGCCAGCAAGCCGGCTATGTATATGCCAATGAGGCCGATCTTTTAAACGTTGCTCTTTTTGGTATTACTGCCAAGGAGTGGCGCGATGTTAATCCAGGCGCTGCCGGAAACATCAGGGATCATGCTACTTTGGAGCAATTGGTAGTTTTAAGCAATATGGAAAGTATTAATGCTTTATTGATAAAACAAGGATTGTCGCAAAGCGAAAGACTGCTACAGCTTAACCAGGTAGCTATCACACAAATGAAATCGCTCATCCAAAATAAAGCCATCAAAAGGTTGAAGTAAACGCTGGAAGATCATTATGACAACAATTGAGATACAGATCGAGGAGAAAAGCAGAATTCTCAAAGGACTTGAAAAGGTTTACGAAAAACTGATTGAATTTAAAAAGCAAAAAAATACCGCTCTTGTCATTATGCAAGGCGATAAGATTGTAAAAATTAAACCTAAATAATTGCGTTCAATTTCATTTAGACAAAACTCCCGTATAAAGAAAGTTAAAGGAGGAGAATCAAGCAATTTATTATTTTTCCGATGGGCATGGCACAGATAATTATACAACGTTTTATGACCATACAAAGATTAACGATTTAACAGACATTATAGATTGGAATGCAGTGAAAGCCCCCTACTGGAGCGGACAGGAAAACTTAAACGTAAAGCGTAAAAAGCAGGCTGAATTTTTGGCATCAGCCGATATAAGCCCCGGCCTCGTTACAGGATATGGCTGTTACAACGACACTGCCAAACAAAAGTTGATAGGCTATGGTATTAAAGCAGAGCATATTAAAATAATACCCCAGGCATATTACTAAAAAGCAAACATGATACAATACGTTACCGGAAATATATTAGATAGCAAAGCTCAGGCATTGGTTAATACCGTAAACACAATGGGTGTAATGGGTAAAGGCATTGCTTTGCAATTTAAAAAGGAATATCCCAATAATTATAAAGCTTATGAAAAAGCTTGTAAGTTGGGTGAAGTTGAGGTAGGGAAAATGTTTATAACAAAAGATTCCAGTGCTGCATCCGGAGAAAAAATCATCATTAACTTTCCGACAAAAACCAGTTGGAAAAAGCCCTCTGAATACAAGTACATAGAAGATGGGTTGGATAGTCTTATTACTGAAATAAAAGCAAGGAAAATAAAAAGCATTGCAATACCACCTTTAGGAGCAGGAAACGGCGGTTTAAACTGGGAAAAAGTGAAGAAGCTTATAGAAGAAAAGCTACAACGTTTGGATGTAGATGTATATGTTTACGAACCCACTTTGCAAATACAGGAGCATTTAAAAAAAGAAAGGGTAAAACTTACCGATGCCCGTGCTTTACTACTTTATGTATTATACGATTTAGTAAAAAACGGTGAATACGTATCTGAATTTTCCAGCGAAAAAATATGCTATTTTCTACAAAAATTTGGTGCAAGGAAATATTTCAAACTAACCTTTGAGCCTAATTTTTATGGCCCGTATTCGGGCAAAGTACGGTTTGTGTTAAATGCCATTAATGGAAGCTACCTGATGGGTTATAGTGATATGGATAAAAAACCATTTGAGCCGTTAACCTTAGTATCCGATGCTTATGAAGATGTAAAACAACATGTGGAAAGTAATAGTGAGCTTATAACTATTGCCAATAAAACGATCATCTTTTTAAGAGGCTTTTATTCAGACTTTGCCTTAGAGCTTCTATCATCTATAGATTATATAGCAACCAAAGAAAACACTTTAGATAAGCAAATCATTTCGCATGGATTGGAAAAATGGAGTAATCGAAAACGGAGTTTATTCTCTAATCCGAAATACTTTGAAGTATCTCTTAAGCATCTTCAATCTGCGAATTTTGCGTAATGCTTGGGTCAGGCAACTACGGTGGTAGCATTCGTCCTCAAAAGGAACTTTGAGTTGCTTAGCTACTCTGTTATTTAAATAATCAGGTATATTAGAAGACATTTCATAGTATTTCATTTTTGAATAGAAGTAAACAAATATTATTCTGTTTCGGCCACCAGCGCCATCAAATCATTCGATTCTTCTACAATCCATGCATTATCCTGAATTAGTTGTTTAATCAATACCTCCTGAGCCGAAGAAAATAAATGCTTATTGAATCCCGAGAGCAGTTCAGGGGCTTCCGGATTTTTCCATAAACTCTTATGCTCTGTCTTTACAATGTCTTTGGGCACACCATTGGGTGTCAGCAAGACAATTTCAGGAATGAGCGCTTTTACACTTTTGAATATATCCAGTCCATCATGATCCCAATCACAAATATAATAGATGGGTAAGCCTCGCCTATCTGTATAGCTAAGCTTCTCAATATTTCGCCCGCCGGCATACCATAACTCTACGTTATTTCTCCTGGGTTTATCCGGCATTTTGAGGAAGTACAGGTTCTCGCAAAGCACAATGGCTCTGGGTGCATCGCAGTGTAATACATACAGGTATTGAAAGTCGCGGCTGTCGGCAAACTGTTCAATGTTAAGGATCTTTTTAACGGCCCGTTCTAAAGCTCCGCTGGAATCGAGGTGCTTTTCATGTTTGAAGAACATGAGCGATACCCCTCGCCTGGTTTCATTAGAAGCTATAATCTGCGTTCGTATTTCATCAAGCTCGCCACGGTCCATTTGTTCCTTCATCTCCTTCAGGCGTAAAATATCATCCACTTCAAACCTGCATTGGGGTGTATGCTCGCCGATACTATTTAGCAGATCCAGGCAATTATTATATTTATTCAAATATCTATGCTTAAATGCCTGGTCAAAAGAGGCTTTATCCTTTACCAGAATCTCTTTTTTTGCAAACAGCAAATCTTTAGCCTGATTGGTATGATACTTAAAAATATTGTTCTCTGTAAGACTGGGACGGCTTTTTGTTCTACCTGTTTCATAAAGCTCGTAAAGCGATTTGAAAGATTGCCAATTCATCATTTCCTCGCATTTAAATAATTGGTTAGCTCCATTTGATCTTTATTCGTCCTGAAATAACTCATTGTTTTGGGATAGTTGATATCCTCGTTCTCTTTTCCAGGTATAAGCTGATGAATAAACCAGCCCTCCTCATCGCCTATAGCATAAGGCTTTGGCGTCATGGTAATGATCTGGTAACCATATTCCTTCGCAATTTTTGGAAACAGGCTGAAGTTAACATTATCTAAAGTAGCCGATTCCTCTAAAATGATAAAACGTAAACCAGAACGATCTCCATCCTGTACGATCGATAGCCTGGCAATACCCAGCAATGCGATGGCGGTATAGCTTTCTCCTGTACTGCCCGGAATGTCCTTGCCATTTTTATCGGTAAGCCTGGCTTTTAATACAAAATAGGATTTAGGATTGAGCAGGTCGGTTACAGATAGCTTCGCTTTATTGTGGGAATACTGCCTGTAAAAATCCAGTATAAAATTCTCGGGGCTTACCTCGCCAGATACCCGTATAGCCGCAATACCAGATGCCGATTTCCTAAGCTGCTCTATCCAGCCAATGTCTAATTTGGATGCCTGTTCAAACTCGATCCTGAAATAAAAACGATTGCTAATCAGTTTGCCTTTAAAGAAGTCGTTTAAATCGCCCACCAATTTTTTATAGCGATCAAAGTAGGTTTCTGTTTTCCCAAATACCTTTACCAGGCTTTGCAATAAATCATCGGCAATGGATAGCACTTCGGCATTCAAGGTCTCTAAATGATCAGTTACATTATCCAGCGTGCCTATTTTATTACCGAGCAAAGCCTGCTCGAGTATGGCGAAGGAAAAATGTTGATTGCGTACCTGCTCATTTACACGAATGTCTTTATAATCTTTGGTTTCAGCGAACTTACCAACAATCTGATTGTAGTCCGTCAAATACTTGCCTGCCGCTATTTGGAATACTTCTTCTAATCTACTTATTGCCTGGGGTGAAGTTGTACTTGTATCTGTGTTCGGCAACTCCCGTTCCGGATATTTTGACTGGTAGGATGCTTGTTCATTGACAAATGCATTTTTAGCCGTCTCTAAATCTACCAAAACCCTATTAAGATCGTTTCGCAAGTATGGTAAACTTGTATTTAAATTCTTTATCTCCGAATCTTCACTTTTAAACTGCTCATAAAGTTTGTTATACTTTTTTGTAGAAGCATCATGATGTTGCTTTGTCTGCTCCAGTAATACATCGTATTCGAAACCTTCTAGATTAATCCCGTACAGTTGCTTTGCATTCTCTATTTCTTCTGTCTCTTTTACCTGTTGTTTTTGCAGCTCAATGATCTTATGTTCTAATAATATACACAGCTGAGCGGCAATTCTATGGTTATTAATCTTTGTGGGGTCTGAAAGATTAATGTCAAAATCGTATTCAGTAAAGTCTGCTACGATCTTTCCATTTTGTAAATTGATGTAGTTGGCTTTTTGTTCTTTCAAGACTTCTCTTTCTTGTGTAAGATAGGCTTTTAGCTGTTCCAGGTTATTAAACATATTATGGCCGGTTAGATCGGGCAAGAGTGCAGAACTTTCCGGCACAAATTCATGCAGTGCTCCTGTTTTCAGCCACCAACCCTTGTTTTGCTTATCTTCAGTTATCTCCAGGTTGTGAATAAAGTCAACGGATGGTGTATAACGCATCCCTTCTGTGGCCCTTTCCGGCTTGCTCAGCAACACATCATGCAAATGTATCAATACTGCCTGCTGTATCTGGCTTAAAGGAGCATTACCTGATAGTGCAGCAACAAATAGATTATTCTGTTCAACGTTCGATAGGTTGTTTGTGAAGCTAAGCAATTGCGCTTCTCTCTCCTCAATTTGCTTCAGCTTACTTTTCAGCCACTCATCCTGTTCTTCCTTTTTTGCTTCCATACTTCTCACGGTACTATATTGTCTAAGTACTGCTCTGGAGCTCTGGATTCGCTCTTCGTAATGTCGGGCATCCTTTTCTAATAACACCGTAATACCTTCGGTTGCAGGTAACTCATGCATGAGCCCTTCTATATCAATATCTCTGAGCGCCTGCTCTTCTTCTTTCAGTTCTTTTAGTTTCTCAAACAAAGATTGCTTCCCTGCAAGGTCTGTAAAGACCTTAAAATCCTTTTGAGCTATATAATCAGCCTCCGACACAGCTTCTGACAATTGCTCAGACTGTTCCAGAAGTATTGCTAACCTGCTTTCTTTCCCCCTTAGTTCAGCTTCCAGCTTCTCATGCTCCTGCCGCTTCTTAAGCTCATTTTGTTGTGCCTGTATATAAGTGGCCACCGCTAACTGGTAGTCTGCTTCATTTTTCTGCTCCTCGTACTCCTTTAAGCGGCGCAGCGCATCTTGTTTGTTAGAGATATCATCAATCTGTTCTTTAGTTGTTTTAAACAGGTACAGAAGTTTGCTAATACCCTGTTCCTGCTGCTGATACTCCTGGCTAATATCCAGCTCATCTTCTTCAAACAAGTATTCAATAAGGCTTTTAGAGTTGTCAATATCCAGCGCCTTAGATTTAGAGAAGGATTGGATAACTTTTGCATAAGCTTTCAGGTTGCCTTCTCTGGCCAGGTTGATGGGCAGCAATTCATTTTGATAAAGCCAATTATAATAAATACCCCTGTCTTCTTTTGTATTGAAATAATGAATGTACAAATTATGTTTGTCAGGCAATGCTCTCGCCAATTCATCAAGGGTATAAGGCTCTTTACCAGGTTTCAAAAAGTCATTGCTGAACAGTAATTTATTTGCGGGAAAAGCATGCTGCTCCAATTTGTCTTGCTCCAGCGCTACAGATGCCGTAATAATGAATGGTTTTACCAATTGGTTCCCGTTGGCAAAAATGGCTACGCCAATGGTTATATAAGTACCTTCACCTACAGCAATATTAAAAAATGTATAGCCGATGCCACTTTCATAGGGTAGCTTTTCTATTCTCCGTTTTTTCTTATCAATGCCTTCGGTGGCAAATTTTATGTACCGGGTATCTGCTACAAAAACAATCTGGAAAAGGTCCGCTATAATGGATTTGCCCACTCCGTTAGAACCTGTAAAATCAGTACGTAAACTATGTAATAAATAATCCTGGTTGTAGTGCTTTAGCAGACACACTGTGGATAAGGAATATAGATGCGGGATCATTATGAAAAAAATTAAGCAATCAATAAAATATTTGACTACGATGCTAAGGCTGCTGGCAGATTACAGTTTTAGATCGCTAAGGAATTTATCAATGTTTTCAATTTCCTGTTGGTATATTTCAATAAAATGGTGAATTGTGGGCAAAATGGTAAAATGCAGCTCTTCTTCCGACTCTTCTTTTTCCACAAGCCCTATCTTATTAAAGAAATTAATAGCACTAGCGAACAGCTTGCGTACACTGATCCATTCATTATCGGTATAGTCGGCACGTATATCATTAAAGAACAGTTGCTGGTAGGCTTCCCGGTGTTCTCCATGCTCTATTTCATATTGTAAATCTTCCCATTGAAATTTTTTATCGTAACTGAAATAGTTGGCAAAGTACAGGTTCGCAAAAATACAGGCAACAATGGTGGTCTTACCATCCATTTCGGCATAAAGCGTAGGGTTAGATAGCCGCCCCCTCCCTGTTTCAGGAAATTCAAGATAGAAATACGTAGTTCCATCATGGCTGCGCCGCTCCAGCACTAAACCGTATAAGGTATTGTAATAATACCCTAAGTCTTTTTCAAATTCATCCAGCAAAGCGAAAAGAGCTGGCGAAGCGGATGTTATATGCGCCCCTTTTAATAGCTCAATGTTCAATGCTGCAAAATGTCTTTGCACCTGTGTATTGTTCAGGAATGTGAATCCGGGCTGTTGTGTATCGTTGTTTTCCATAAATGAATATCATTGGTTGGGTTGCTGATCAACGCTTCTTCAATTTGGATATGGTTTCCGGAGGGAAGATTGCGGATGAATTCATAGCCGGTTTGTATGCCCAGCTCTACCCCATCATCCTGCTGCATGATCTCAAATAATTTTTTATTCAGGTCTATATGTTTAGCGACTGATAATTCTTGCTGTACCTCTTCACAATATTGCTGTATTAAAGCCTGCTTATGCAGTTCCTGCTCAAACTGCTGGCGCTGACTTGCTTCATAAATGGCATCTGCACGCTGTTCAAACGGTTTAGCTTTCTTTAGGAATCCCATATCATAATACCGTATGCTTCTAAACCTGAACTTTTGTAGCACTAGCCCTCTTGCCGGGAATTTTACGGGCAGCTGTATGCCCTTTTGGTCTGTTTTGCTGTGCTCCAGTAGGTACAACAGCATTTTCTTTAAGCTGATCTTGTACCCCGACTGTCTCCTCAGCGATTCCTGCAATTCTGCAATTTTAGTACTGGCGAAAGCCATCTTCATGTTGATCACGTCGAGTTGCTGGTCTACCTTGTCGAAGAAGATCTGTACTTCTTCCTTTATCTGAAAGGCTGTCTGTCGTTTTTTTTGAAAGGCCCCATGGTCTGTTTCACCAATGTCGCCAGACGATGCATGGTCAGAAAAGCTATCTACAATATCCCGCAGCTCATAATGCACTGCTACCTTCATTTTGATGGCTTCAGTGATCTGCCGGGCTTTATCACCCAGGATTTGAAAATTGCCAGAGAATTGTTCAAGCATTTGCATGGCAGAAAGGTTGTCTGCCTCAAGTACCTGGTTTAGGGCTTTTACCGCATCATCCACAGCTATTTTCAGACTGTCTAAGTGTCCGAGTACTACCTGGCGGGCATTGTTCTGGAAACCAAATTTAAACCAGCTATTGAGCGCATTGATATCCTGTGCTGCATTTTCGGGTAGCGTAAAATAGGTTTCAAAAGTGTCCTTTAACGGGAATTGAAGATAAGGATTGTGGATGCGCTGTATGGCAATTTCTACAATCTTCTCTGCATGCGGGGTGAGTATGAACCGGGTAAATTTTGAGGGTACCCTTTCTATAAAAGTGCGCAGGAGGCCTTTAAATGTCCTTTCTACCTGGCGCTCTTTCCCGGTATTCATAAAAGGAAGCCGTGAGGTATCTGCAATGGCTTGCTTGATTTCGGCATATTGCATTTCAGCAGAAGGATAGTTGCTATATAAATGATACAATACCAGGAATTCGAACTCCGAGGGAAATAGCGCCCCGTAAGCATGAAAGATCTGCTCAGGAGTTATTGTTTTTTCTTGTGTATTGTGATCCATAAAATATTATTCAAACCTGTATATACGGCTATCTTCATCCAGCTTTTTAATCACTTCCATTACCCTGGCATGGGGCATATGGTGATGATGAAGTAATGCACAGTAAATATTGGCATATTCATTATAAATATTGGTGGCAAAAATGCCGGTATCATCGGAGCCTACCACGATAGGTGGAATGCTCTTCCCTTCTTCCCGCCATTTAATCCAGTTATACAAATGATAGGTGCTGAAGTTTTTGTGAAAACCAATGCGTACATTACTGGTAGGCAGGGTTTCGATAACGATTTCGCGACGGTTCATTTCGGCTAGTAAAGCTAGCTGGAGCAATGCTATCTGTTCTGCTTTAATTACTTCAAACGGATTGACGCTAATAATTTTATTATGCCTTTTTCTGCATGCCTTGCTATGGTATTTTTCATAAACCTCCCAAACTTTAGCAGACCTTATATTATTCCTGCTTTCTATAAACCTGGCCTCTACCGGGAACTGCCATTCTTCTTCGTTGAAAATAAGCTTCAGGGCAACGCTTTCCTTTTGTTCAGTAAGCAGGTGAACGGGGCAGCACCGGCGCATCAGCCAGGCCTTTTCCAATATGCTAACCGGGTAGTGCTCATTATATATATCAAAGCTTAGCTCTTGGATTTTGTTGGTGATGAAGGGGATCATCGCATGTAAAGATTCAAGTTTATACGCTACAATGAGATGATATATAAAGATAAGATCGTCCAGGTATTCTCCCTCGCGAAGCAAGATCTGATCGCCTACAACCTGAGCCCATAGGCTTGCGTCCAGTCCTGTAGCTGTAGCGTGCCCTATACGATCTCCTTTTTGTAAATCGCAGAATACAATCGCTTCGTAAATCGCCCTGAGACCGCCCGGGATATGATAGAAATCTTCCCCCGCATGATAAGTAAAATGTTTAACCCCGGAACGCCGCATCAGGCGAAATACCGGGGCAAATACTTCGGGTGCTGCATCAAATTCATTGGCCGCCGCATCTACTGCTACCACTTTCTTCCTATATTGTTCATGTTTGCCCAGCAACAAAGCCAGTACCTTTCCTCTTTGCCAGAGATCATATCGCAAATGTTTATGCCTGACGAAATCGTCGGGCTTCGTATCAGGCTTTTTGATGAAATGGGCGATCAATCTCAGTTCCGGTTTTTCAAATATTTTTGCGGCGCCATTATTTTTGCTTGCGCCCAAGTTTTTGCACATCTCTTCCCAGCCATTCCAGATATCATTGATGAATAGGATTGATTCCTTTTCTGTTTTTTTAGGGGAAAATCTACCCTCCAGGAAATGAAGATGCCGGGAATCGTTGCCATGCATTTGGTAATAACGCCTTCGGTAAATGCGTTCACTCGCCTCACGCAGGCCATTCAACGTATGCTTTTGAAACTGGTCAAATCCATTCTGGTGGGTTTGCTGTACTAGCAGCCGGTTGGTTAAGCCTAATATTAGGAGATAAAAATGAAAGAAGCCCGCCAATGTTTCATTCTTATGTTTATTGATTTCATCAAGCAGTAGCAGGTACATTAATGCCTCCACAGACATCAGGTAGGGATATTTATTGTCGGAACTGATCAGGGATAAAAACGGATGCCTGTAGCTGCCGGGATAACTACTATAAGGATTAAGAATGGTTTGCAGCAGGGCATATTTATTAGGCGGAGATATGGACTCTTCATCTGATTTTTCTTTACCTTGTCGTACCGGATCAGGAAATAAATAATTATAAAAGAAATTCCTGAGCTTTTGCGCCGCTTTGAGCAGTGATACATAGGTTTCAGGTTCGAGCAGGTGTGATTCCTGTTCTAATTGTTCTTTTACTTTTTGGTCCCTAAAAGCTTTTTTCAGGTCCTGGTAAATACCATTGGGCGTAAAAAGATAATCCTGCCATACCTGGTCGGTCTCCAGGGCGCCATTAAGATGCATGTGCAGGTCGTGCAGGCCTTGACCTTGGGCTATATGATAATCCAACTGCGGAATACGGGCATTGGGAATAGCTGTATAGCGTGTATTGGGCAACAAATAGTCTTTTAGCAATGTGACCAACGAGGAGTAATCGTACCTATCTATAAGCACTTTACCCTGCAGTAACACACTTTGCAGCAATAGCGGCGGTATATGGGTAACCAGTTCCTGCCATTGGGTTTGCATGTCTCTCTTTACATATATCCTCTTGCCATCGAGTTCGAGGTATGCATCAGACAGCTCTTTTAATCCTTTAGTCAGCACATCGCCAATAGAATCAAGATGCTTAAACGTTTCCTCTTTTGCTAGCAAATAGTACGAATCAGGCACAGCACGATCCTGCTCCCTTGCTTTCAGAAACAACCTTCTTTTAATATCGTTAAAAGAGGCAAATTTGCCATGATTGTATTGTGCAAGGGATTCGGTGTCTGTCAAAAGAAATTTCAGTATCAAATTGTTACCATTTTATTTTATTAGCTTTAAGGTATTTCCTAAATTCTGCGATATTAAACGTTGTTAAACCATCCATTTTTTGCTTCTCTAACACTTCCTTAATTGCCTTATTATTTTGTATAGTTTGGGATTTTTCATTTTCTTTAAAAAGAGCGAAAGAAACTGGAATTGCCTTTAGTAACTCTACTATTTCATTATATTGTTTAGTAGCACCTAACGACAGACGCTTAGCTGGAACAGCTTTTATACCTAAAGCACTTTTCCTTACTGCTTGTTTTTTAATTTGTGTACTTGGATTCCTAATAGATACTTTTTCTAAAGTTGAAAAAACCGAATAATCAATAAATAAATCTGTGTCTTTATTCTGTGTAAAATTGCTGTAGCTTTCTAGAGCTTGCCTGATGGTAATAATATCTTTTAATGATTGGGCTACATTACGTTGTTTACCTTTCTCTCCTGTATTTAAATAACATAGAAGCAACGGACATTTAAACAGCCATCTGGAAAATATCAACTCTTCTTCTTTTCTTACTTTCAATTTACCACTCTCTTCCAGCAGCTGGGATTTTATGTTGTTAATAAATATTTTATCAGAGAATCGTGTGTTATTCAAATTCAGTCCTTCTATTCCACTTTTTTCCCTTACATCTTCTATTAGCACAGCATTTAAGAAGGAAACTATCTGGGCATGAAAAACTTGTCCTAAACTTTCTTTACCATTATATGCAGTTTCGATATTACTTAACGCATAAGCAAGGCGAGTCGATATCTTCCCCATTACGTGGGGATTGATTTTTATACTTCTTCCAGCTTCTATCCATTCTTTAATGCTGGCAACAAAAGCTTTTTCAAGCTTGTTTACTTTCGAACCTTTTTTGTCGTGTACTGTTACATCATCTGTTGCATCACTTTCATCATCGTCATTTGCACCCCGAAAATCCGGCATAACAAATGATCGCAATTGAGACAATTCCTGTAAGTCACTCATCATATTCTCAGAAGTGGAATTACGTTTCAATATTTCAGCAATTGTTGCCAACAAGAGGTAAATTGAATAGGTTAATAATGAAGAATGTTTTTTGCTATATTGATTTGCGCTTAGCGGAATATAAACAAGCCTTTCAAATAAGCTATCCTTTTCTTTAAGATGACTGTCTATTCTATTTGAAAGCGCTTCTAATTTCTGTTTGCTCCTGGCTCGTTCACCATATAGAGGAATCGTACCCGCATTTAATTTAAATTCACTCATTTTTGTGGTAAAATCAATTGATGCACGGATATACGCAATCATGTGTCCAACTTGGTCCCGGAAAACACTGTCGTTAAATAGATTTGAACTGATGCACAAGTCGTTAATGTTAGGTCCTGAATTTTTTCCTGAATTATCTTCAATTAAAGGCAATAAATTTCTAACACAACCTATTTTTATAAAATATTCGAAAACCAAGTAAATATTGTCTTTTTGTATCCGGTGAGACAAAAGAAAATTCAAAGCTGTAAGACTTGCATTTAAACTATTATCTGTTGTTGTTGGTTGTAATTGGTATAAATCAAAAAGTCTTTTTTCTTTATTTAAAAATCTCAATATTTCTGAAACTATATGGGTTTCTGAAAGTGAAACGAGTTGAATATTTATTCCTTTTTCTGAAAGATCACTATAAAATACATCTAATAGCCTGTCTGGTCCAGATAGAGCATATTTATCAGCAACCTCAAATAAGTTCATGAATTGTATTTGCGACCTTAGCGGTTGCCTTAATAAAAAAAAGAAATAACAGTTTGCCTGAAAATCATTGTAAATTCCAAAGTATTTTAAAATTCCATAATAGTACACTTTTAAGTCTGTGCATATTGTTTCATTTGTTGTTGATTCCACTGAGCTTTTACAGACTTTTATATTTTGTATTTTCTTGCGTTTTTGCTCGAGCGTTGGAATATGAATACGCAAGTTTGTTTGCATAATCTTTTGCAGGTATTGAGCTTCCAGTTCTGTAACCATATCGTTAAATCTAGATACCTGCTTCTGCTGTTTTCCCTCATACTTTAATATTTCTTTCCCGAAATTCTCCCATTTTTTCTGACGAACTACGGTGGAGTATAATTTTAAATCGCCACTTAATAATGTGATCAATCGAGCGCTTGTAAAATATTTTCTTATAGTTTCGAGTACAACCCACCCTTTAGAAGCATCTACATCAATATCATCAAACATGAGTAGGAACGCCTTTTTATCTAAAATTTCAAGAGAAATTTTAAGAAATGTATTAAAATTGTTCGCCAATTTTTGAGATGCAGATACACTTTTCAATCCATTGTCCATTACAAATTCGGGGTCTTGCCAGTTATCCCCGTTATGATTGCCTATACCATCAATAGAGGGTATACCAGCGGCCAGTTTATTTAACGAATCGCGCCATTGCTTACGTGTAGGTGTTGGTTTGTTTTCATTCGGCTGATGACATTCTTGTTTATTGAGCTTCCCCTCTACCAAATCCATGATTAATGAAATCACATTCAAAAAAACATGGCCTTTCTCTTCTATTAATGTAGGATCTATAATGTCAAGTACTTCTATCTCACTATTTTTTTCTAAAAATTTATTTATGCTTAATAAGAAAGAAGTTTTCCCACTTCCCCTCGTGCCCAAAATGGTAATGGTATTATGAAGATATTTACTATCCGGGGCACTTTTTGCATTTTCTAAAGATTGCGTAACTAATTTTATTGTTTTACCAAACTCCTCTTGGTGAATCAAATTCTCTCCATCAAACTTTTTCGCGTGACTGCTATCAGTCAAAAAAATCTTTATTATTGATTCTGTAAATGTTTTATTAGATTCTTGCATTTTTCGTTTTTATATTGAAAATTGTTGACGATAATTATCCACTTTAAATTCATATACAGGTCTTGATGAATCTGCATATTTGTCTTTATCCTTAAGGTAGAGCGGATGTTTAGATAAAGAAATATTGGCCGATCCGGAAGGGGAATACAGCGCTTTTACCCATATAGGTCGGCCGAATACCTCAGGTTCAAGCAATACTTCCCGTTTTGTACGTATATCGGGAGTTATCTTTTTACCCAGTAGGTCTTTATAAAACAGTCTGAACGCATTATTCTTGCCAAAGGCGCTGGTGCAGAGTATCCGTTCAATCTTTGAGTGCCGGATTTGATCCAGGAGTTCATGATTTAATATTTCGGGCACCAGATCGCTGTCTAATGCATTGGGCTTAGTTCTACTGCATTGTCTGATAGTATCGCTAACTGCAATTTTATTTTTTTCAAGAAATGAGCGCACACTGTCTAGTGTAACAGGCTTTGGTAATTCATTGGGAAAAGCATCACTTAGGATATTCCAGATACTATTACGGTTTCCATAAAAGAAAGGAATTTGAAATTTTTCTGTATCATGTGGGTGAATCGTACCCAGTATGAGTATTTTGCTGTCTGTTGCTATCGGATACTTGTCCAGATATTGGTGTTTGGTTATCATAAGCGTCGGTTATAACTGAAAAAGATGAGGATAAATATAATAATTTTTTTTCTACAGTATATAACGACCCTGATTTTTCTTTATTACCCTGCAATGAAGCCATATGTATATCCGCTTGTTATTATCGTCTCTCGGTTAGGCATATTTCATAAACTTTGCCGGTTATTAATCTTGCTTTACCACTCGCATCAATTCTGCTAGGCTAGCAGTAAAAGGAAATGCAGCGGCCCGGCCTCGCACGTAATGGCGCAACTGTTTAAAGTTCCATTGTAGATGGATAAATTCTGGATCTTGTACAGGAGCCAGTTGCAACACCAGGTAATGATCCTGGCTTGGATCAGGATAATTTTTGGCTAATAGATCTTGCTTTGAAAAAAGCCGGGGGCCTTTACCCACAATTTTCCAAAGCTGGCCAGAGTGTTGTTGCCCTTTGGTGTGTAGCAATAAGTATCTGGCGCTTACGGTTTCTTTGCTCAACACTAAGGCGCCGGGGCCATTGCCGGTTCTAAAGTTGTACAAATGGTTTTGCTCTATCCAGGCTAGTTGCGCCGCAGACTTGTAATACCCAATCAATACAAAGCTATCGTCGGGCAATAAATCGCGATTGGTGCCATAGGCTTCGGGCAAGGCATCTTTTAAAACATGATCTGCCTTTGGCTTTTCTTTAAAAATATCAAAGGTATGATAAGCCAATTTTTCGCGTTGCGATGTACGATTAATGAAATGATCGATCACCTCTAAAATAAAGGCTTTGAGCGCACCGGTACCGTCGTTGGTTTTAGAGGGGCGCACTGGAAAAGCTCCTAAACCTGGTATGATTTCATGAAAGCCCTGCCTGGTCAACGCTTCGCTACCCGGATATAAAATATAAGCACCGCCTGTGCGCCGGATAGCATCTTTATAGGCATGCATCTTTAATAAATCTGCATTTTTATAGAGGCCTTTGCGCTGCTCGTTCTTCTCTTGCATTAACACCGCTTCATCTAAGGTTGCAGCATGTACATTGAAGCTATCTACTTTATATTTAGCATCGAAGTGAATATGCACAATCAGTTCTTGCGCTTCTGCCTCCTGCTCTGTAATGCCTGCCGGCCAAAAGGAAAGGGTATAATCGGGCCGCAGGGTCATGGTCCAGCTACCCGCGTTGGGATAATCTTTATGACCACTAAATGATCGATTGTAACTAAAACGGATCGCCAGTTTTCTGCCACCGGCATTATAGATGCCTTTTATGGGATAGTGTTTGCCTTGTTTTAGGCGCAGGTTAAGACCATCATCAGTTGGCTCTATCAATTGTGCTACATCAGTGGGGCTTAGCTGAAACGCTTCTTGAAACAGGGTAAGCAGCTTAAAGAACAGCCAGTACTCATAAAGTGTGGCTACATCTTTTTTGCCACCTTGGTACACATCCTCCCCACCCTGCCATACTAATTTGGCAGCAAGGTCAAACATCAACCAAGTGCGCAATACTTCTCTATAACCCTCTTTGCGTTGTAAAATGGGGCTATTGAGTTTTAAGGTATGTGGGTTGGAAATGTTGCTAAAAAAACCGTGATCTAAAAAGGATTCCAACTTGCGCATCAGCAACAAAGATTTCTGATACAGCTTGGTTTGATGAGCAGCCGCATAATGAATATCGGTACAAAATTGAAGTAATGTTTCTAATACATGTTTTACAAAACGATTCTCTGGAGTGTCCACTGAATCTATTTTGCGTACAGCCTTAATTTGTTGGGGTATGGTATGCAGTCCTGCACTTTTGAACGCATATTCATCAGCAAGTGGTACGCGGTTACTTCCCTTCAACAGCTCTTTTACCTGTGCATGAGAGAGCCGCCGTATTTGTCTTACGTCTTTTGTGGCTAAAGTATCTACCCAGCGCGTAACGGGTTCGGTAACAATTTTATAAATAGCTGTTGCAAATTCATCTGTATCAATAACCGACTGTATAAAGGCAAATTTCTGGTAAAGCGTTTGGCTGTCTTTACTATAATCTACATCAAAATAATGGACGGCCGGCGCGTTAGATTGTAGCAATAAATCGGTACACTTTTCGGCAATAAATGCCAGCATGTCGCGATAATCATCGCGGTAGCTAGATTTTACAGATTGTACCTCTAAGGCTACCTGGCTAATAGCAGCTGCATGCTGTTGATGGTAAATGGGGATACTCAAAGTGCCTACAAAAATATTGGGGGCAATAGTTCCCATATGAGGGTTTCGCCGATGTGGCGTGATGATGCTTGCTCCAATATCGCCTAAGCGATAGGCTGGATGGCTCCAGGTAAAATCATAGAAGCAGCCTTCTACTAACTGAAAACGTGCTTCATTATACGCCACAGCGCTGCCTTCAGCATCAAACAATGTGTTGGGCTGGCGCGCGTCTACATATAGCTGCAGCCCAGCTTCTATATGATCGAATGAAATGGCTATGGAGGATACACTTTTCATATTTAAGCTTCGGCAAAACTGGCAAATCCGTTATCTATGGCTCCTTTATACATACGCACTATTTTTTCGAGCGATAAAGGATATAATACATGCTGCTGGTTATAATTGTAGTCTTCCACCTCAAATATGTCCTTTTCGATAGGGCTAGTGATATCGACATTTTTAGGATTTTCGACGCACAGCTTACCTAAAGCAATCAGTACAGGACAAAGCTTGCGGCGCGAGCCGTGTAGCTTAGGCAATAGTTTTTGCATAATAGCTATATCTAATTGCTCATTTAAGGTGAGCGTGCTATCAATAGTGCCGAGTTGATACAGTAAATTCAGCATTTCTGTGGCGCTTATATAGCCAAACTCAGCGCCAAGTTTTCTTAATTCCTTAAAGAACTGGAGCAGGGTTTCATGAATATGTGCTGCTTTCTGGGGCAATTGTTTTGCTAAAGATTGGTTGCAGCAATTGGTGATCAACCTCTCGCCCATCAGTTACGGATAAACGTCGCCACTATGCTTATACAAGTTTTGATTAACTGATAGTTGTTATTTAGGGCGTGCCCCCTGCCCTGTTCGTTGTTTGTATTTTAGCAGGCAGGGGTCGGGCTATTCGCTGCTACTCCGCCACAAAATCCAAGCTGCAAAGGCTTCAGCGGGGTATCCGCTGCTATCCCTCACGCGGGGATACAACGTATATATAAGCGAATTGTAAATGCATGGCAAGTGTTTACAATTCAACCTCTGTGTCTGTCTTCTCAAAACCAGTCTCAAACAACTATATTTTTGAAAGTGTGGCGGGTGTTGCAGTAATGTTGATGGGCTCAGTTGAGGTGCTCAGTAGCGGACTCAAACCGAAAATCATGCTCGCGATTGATTTTCGGGGTCCTTTTTGCGCTACTTTTTGGACAAGCAAAAAGTAGCAGAAGAACTACTTAATGCGCAATCATTAAATAGCCGGCCGCCGGGTATTGTTTCCTACATAAATCCGCTGTGTGTTACACCAAAAAGCTTGTATTTTATGTAACTTTAGGCTTGCATAATCTAATTTGAAAAAACTAAATTTGCTCCTATGACAACAAATACTGCTATGCCGAACCACAAAGTACACGAAGGCCGCAACATTAAACGTTTTCGCGAAATGTTGGGTATAAAACAAGATGCCCTGGCTTTTGACCTCAACATGAGCCAGCAGGCTATATCCTTGCTGGAGCAGAAAGAAACGATTGATACTCCCCTACTTCAAAAAATATCTGCCCTATTGAAAATACCGGTGGAGGCAATCCAGAATTTTGATGAAGAGCAAGCGATCAGTGTTATAGCGAATACTTTTACAGATAGTTTCAATAATAGTTCTAATGCTTTTGCATACAACAATAATTGCACTTTCAATCCGATTGATAAAATGGTGGAATTGTATGAACGTATGCTACAACAGCAAAGAGAGATGATTGATGAGTTAAAGAAACTAGTGGAAAGGAAATAATATTTTTATTTAGGGCGTGCCCCTGCCCTATTTGTTGTTGATATTTTAGCGGGCAGGGTCGGGCTATTCGCTGCTATCCCTCACGCAAGAAGTACAGGTTCGATAACATGATTAATTATTTAAAACCTAATTGAACAAAATGCCAGGCAATGCTAGATTATTCCAAGAATCAATAACCCGCGAGCTTACTGTTGTAAAAGACAGGGTAAGAAACTTAATAGGTGATGCTCATTGGGGTGAAGAAGGCCGGTTTAAAGAAGCCGTGTTGAAAAATGTGCTAAGGCAATTTCTACCTAAAAATCTATCTGTAGGCACAGGCTTCATTTTAAAAGCTACAGGTGAGAATGATTATGACAATGTGTTGTCATCCCAACTAGACATTATTGTTTATGATAATACCCTCCCGGTACTTTTTTCAGAAGGCGATTTTGTGATTACAACTTTGAAAAATGTAAAAGCAATTATTGAAGTAAAATCCAGGCTTACGCCGACCTTGCTTAGGAATGCAATAATGCAGTTTGAGCAATCAATAAGCGATTTTGAAAGTCAAATTAACCGGCCCTTCTTTAGTATCGCCGGGCGAGGAAGGGCAATACCGAGCAAGACCAAAATATTTACCGGTATTTTTGCATTTGAGTTTGATGGGAATATCGATTCCCATTCAATAGATACTAGCTTAATTAATTCAAGAAGGTTAGTGAACCATATCTCTTTAGGTGAAGATTATTTTATAAAACATTGGAAGCAAACTGATGCAGGACGTCTTGCCAGGAGAGTGGATTGCGCGGCCGATTTTTATAATGTATATAACCTTCATAACCTTTCTTTTTCCTATTTCATATCCAACCTTATAGATATTACCTCTGGGGGGCTAAACGACAGGTACTGGTTTTCTTTTCCTATAGAAGGCACAAAAGAAATGCAAAGGAATAGAACCATTTGTTTAAACCCTCAAAGGCGATGAATTGTATTTTTTGTAAAGATCCTTCTGATGATTCGGTTAGTGTAGAACACATCATTCCCGAATCGTTAGGCAATATTCAATTTATTTTAGAGAAAGGATGGGTTTGCGATAAATGCAATAATTATTTCGCTATAAAAATTGAACAGCCATTGCTTCAAATGCCTTTCTTTATGCAGTATAGGCATGACTTAAATGTAAAGAGTAAAAAGGGTAAAATTCCAAGCAAAAAAGGCTTCCTTCTCGACGAAAACATATCGGAAGCTGTCTTACATAAAGATAAAAACAAACAAAAAAGAATAGAAATAGAGCCAAGCGTAATAAATGAAATATTATCAAGCAGTACAGAAGAAATTCCTCTTATTACCGTAACCTATGCAGTGCCGATAGCTAATGAATTGGTTTCAAAATTATTAGCCAAAATGGGGATTGAATCTATAGCGCATACTGCGATGACAAACGGTTATGACGAATTTTATTATAACCAAGAAAGTTTGGACAATATTAAACGATATGTGAGGCGTGGAAAAAGAAATGAATTCTGGCCTTATGTAACCCGTAGTATCCAAATACCAACAGGCGGTGAGTTAAAAGATATCGAATCAACATTAAAGGGACTTAACGGGAGTCTTGTAATAGTTACCTCCGATCAGCAAGTGTTTTTTCAATTTCTTTTTGCAAATACTGAATTTACCATAGATCTACTCAATCAGGGCACAGAATTTATTTTACATTTTTTTTCGGTAAATGAAAATAGAAGCTTTATTGTTGAAAATGCATTAGATAAGTTGGGATCTAATGATCTAAATGTGTAATTATTGTTTTAAGCACCGTCTCAATATTTTTCTCAATATCACACTCCCAACAGACTAACACCTTCCAACCTAGCTGCTGTAATGCTTCCTGGTATTTTTGATCCCTGCTAATATTCTTTAATAGTTTTTCTTTCCAGAATGTCGAATTGGTATTTGGTATTCTACCTTCGCGGCAATCGGCATGATAATGCCAAAAACAACCATGTACAAAGATGGCTGTTTTGTATTTGGGCAATGCAATATCCGGTTTTCCGGGCAGTTTTTTATTATGAATGCGGTAGCGGTAGCCTAATGCAAAAAGAGCTTTGCGGAGCATAATTTCAGGTTTAGTATCCTTCGACCTAATCTTGCTCATTACTTCACTCCGCTTCTCCTTTGACCATATATCTGCCATTATTGTTTCCTTGCAAATGTTTTATCCAATTCCTTATAAAGTAACAAAGCATTTTGAAACTCTGATTTTATTTTTTCATACAGATGATTGGTTATAATCCGTATAGAATCTTTTTCCTCCATGGTCAATTTAGGATAAGCAAACTCTCCCTCATTTATGTGTTTTCTAATTTTGGTCCACCTGTCAAAAAACTTTTCCTTTTGATTATTTCTTTCGCAAATATGTGACAAGTGCTCTTCCCATGTAGTATATCCACTATCCACTTTCTTAGTTCTTGAATTACATTTTGAGCATACTGGTACTATGTTTCCCGGATGGTGCAATCCATACTCGTTTCTGTTAAACATAATCAAGTGCTCCATTTGCAACTTAGTTTCCTTATCGCCGCAATATGCACATTCATTTTGGAATATTTCATCTCTTATTTTCTCCCAATCCCGCTTCCCTTTTCCATTTCCAGTATTAAAACCGCTACCCCAGTAATATTCTCCAAGACTTGTAAGAAAAGCTCTAATTGCAGTATTGGCAATATCAGCAGGTGTATTATATAATGCCATTATTCACTTTATAATAGTTAATCAAGGTCCTTCGTATTTCTTTAGCTATCAGCTCAGCTTTTGCAGTTGGCACACCATTACTGATTAATTTAAATTTATGCGTTAATGGAATGTCAGCCGGTAAAACATACTCGTCTGGTACTGTCTGTAGCCGCAGCCCTTCTCTTACAGTCAAGCGCCTGGGCTTAGTGGGATGAAGGTGTACTTCGTTATTACCATAAGCAACCGTGGGGCTATAACGGAACCTGTGTAACCGCTTAAATGACTTCCGGTTTGTATCGCCCTCTTCAATTTGCGTAAAGCGGTCAGATTTAGGAAGGAAATGCTCACATTGATTAGGATGATTGTCTGTCAAATCCCCTATAACACTATCAATAAAAAGCCGTTTGTTTGTATTCTGCGTAAATTCCTTTACATCATTTCCAAATTTCCATTTCTTTGGCCAGTTCAGCCCTTTAGGATTTTCAAAAAGTGGTTTTGGCCATTTGAAAATCAATTTATCTGAATGATTAAATTTTAAGATTCTATTGTCAAACTCTAATACGTAGCCGGCTTTTTCAAGCGTGCTAATTATTACTTTTTTAAATGCTACTAAAGCAATTCTTGGCCTGTCTTGTGGATGGCCGTATTCAAGCACATTCAGCAAATCATGCCAAACAAAATATCCTTCTTGCTCAATACTTTTGACAAAAGCATCAAACGATACCCGGTGTTTCTTTGTTTTATACAAACCTTCAACATTTTCAAAAAATAAAAAATCAGGTTTTATTTTAGAAATTATGGTAAAATAGCTGTGGATTAAACGCCCTCTCTCCCCTTCTATACCTCCGTTTTTTCCTCCTGCAGAATAGTCTTGACAAGGCGGCCCTCCAATAATTCCTGATACCTGTTTATAGCTTTTTTGAAGCCGGGCTTGCTCTATTGGGCAGGAGGCATCTGTGGGCTTGGTTATGTCATTATGGGTTACGAGATTTTTTCTAACATAGGAGTTATTAGAATTCTGAAAGTAACTACGAAGACCTTCGTTGTACGCCTTGATGAAGAACGGCTGAATTTCCACCGCCTCCATCACCTGGAATCCATTATTAATGAATCCGATGTCCAAAAAGCCTCCACCGGAAAAAAGTGATAATATGTTGAATGTTTTATTGTGCATGTTCTGTCCTTTCCAGTACTCCGTTTACCAATTGCAATTTTTGATTCTTATCAAAAACTATAACACCTGTCTTTAGTTCTTGAATAGTTAGTTTACGCTTGGCATGTCCATCCTCTACGAAACTAATTAGGTTTTCTGACCCTACAATTTGAAAATTTTCATTATTTTCTGGTTTTTGTTTATTATAAAGGTCTTTATAACTAAATGCTGCTTTTGCTTTATAATCATCAATATTCAAGTGATACTTATATTGTAATGTATATGATGCAGCACCATTTTCAGTTAACTCATATTGAAGTTTGCTTTCAATTGTTAATTTGTCGGATATGGCGTAAGAAAATAGTTTTTCATATTGCGGGAGCTTAATTTTTAAATCAGAAAGTTTTATGTACTTCCCCTGTCTAGAAGTGTACAACCCAAAGTCTTTTATTTCTTGTCGGGTATCTGGATCCTCACATAGTTCAAAAACTAAAGTTATTACTTCAACTTCCTCTTCTATATTACCAATTAAGTTAAGATCAATTCTACCTTTATTATTCAAATAATTATTGTATAAGGAGTCAAAATACCGACCTTTTAGTCTGCATACTCTTCTTATTTGATGATCAAAAGTCTGCCCGTCTTCTTGAAAAATGAACTTGGGGAACTTTATGGGGCCAGAAATGTCATGTGACTGAATAAATTGTGCTACGCCTTTTCCTGCAACTTTTGAGTATTGTGCTTTAAGTTCATCATAATACAAATCTTTTCCAGCAGGCAATAATAAACATACACTATCATCAAGATTAGTTCCGATATCAATTTTACATTTTCCCAAATCATTAAACATACATAAATCCAAAACTTGCAAATCAGCAAAAAATATATTGGGCGTGGCAATATCTATATTTATAGTTTCGTATTTTTCTGCCCCTATTTTTAAAAAATAGTCAATATATATTTTTTTCTTGCCATTCTCTACTACAATTTCAAATTTATGTTCTTGTTTATTATGTTTACCAAAATTGATTTGAAAAAATTCACCAAGTTTCGCTTTCCGCTTGTTAGTTTTTCCTCTCAATAGTAAGTCACACAATTGACCAATTAGTATATAATACTGTCCGTTTGCTTCCCAGATGTCTCCGGGGGCTATTGGCAAATGTTTTTTATTGATACTGTAATCAAAAAGTTCGTATGTATTAAGCCCTTTTAATTCTTTACCCACTTCGGGTAAACCTGGATGATCCACTAAATAATCTCCATTAAAAAATGAAGTTAAGCCCGCAATGAATTTAAAGTCGTTTAACTCTCTAGAGTCAAATTCATTACGAATAGATAGTTCATTCCAGTATTTAATAGCGTCATAAGCTGAAATGCCTTCTTCGTGTGATTTGTCGATTATATACTTAATGTTCTTTTGGTTTTTAAGTACAATTTTAAGAGTATCCTCTGCACTTTTAACAGTTTTAACGCGTAATGAATTAAATACTTCTGCATATGCAGATTGCGCTAGAGCTAAAGCAATATCATCAATACTATTCGCACCATTTTTTGAAATTTCCTGGACAAAATAATCTTCATAATTGATTAAAGAAACAGGGCTAGCAGTGCTAGTATATAAACAGCAAATATGATTGAACCTTTCATCATTTTTATGTTCCTTAATTAAATCATTTATTAACTCTTTACCTTCTTGCATCCCACCTCCTAAGCTCTTGTCAATGATTGATAAGCAAAAATGACTGTGAGTTTGTGAGATCGCAGCTTCAACTTCGGATTTGAATTCGTCCCATTCCGCATGAGTTGGCCGCTCTTTTCTAATTATTATTTTACATTCCGTTATTGATTGGATGGTTTCTAGTATTTCTTTATATTTGGGAACAGCTTCATGAATAAAAATTCCATTTTTTAAGAAGATGGATTTTAACTTATTGTCTTCATCAGCTTTTATAGCATCGGTAAGAAATCCTAACGGAGTTTTAATAATTTCTTCGTGCCCTATTTTCTCTAAATATTTATCAAGATAGTCTGTTCCTATTTTTTCAAAGGTTTCATTGTCATGATTTTGAATATTATTCCACTTATCATTGAAATCTCTTAATTGTGAAGATAGTTCTGTATACTCTTTTAATTCCAGTTCGTCCAATATTTGAAAGCGTTTTTCTTCAGAAATTGTATAAATGCCACCTAAAATTAATTTAGGATCTTCTATATAAGAAAATTCATTCTCAATAATTAGAATTGTAAAGGCCTTTAGCGTTTTTATAAGCTCTTGCAGTTTATTCATTATCCTCAGCGGGTTGGTTTAAGCGTATTTCAAAAATATAACGGTTTCCATATTCATTCCTCATTGGTAATAGCTCAATATCCCCTCCAAAAGATTTCAAGAACTGCCTCACAATATACAATCCCATACCCCGGCCATCTTCTTTTCCGGAAACCAATTCATTAAATAAAATGTGCTGATACTTATCCAACACACCGGTGCCTGTATCATGGAACTGCAAAGTGTTGGAAGAAGTAGATTTTATCACAATAGAATCAAGTTCGGATCTTTGATACTTCACATTAGTTTTTGATTGTTTTTGGCGTTGCCTGATCCAATATATGGAGTTATCTATCAGGTTATAGAAAACGTGTAATAAAGCACCTTTAGGAACTTCCCAGGTATTATTGACCGATGAAATATCAACTTCAACTTTGTGCCTTTTTAACCTGAATTTGAACCGCTCAACAATAATAGATAATTCATCCTTTACATCAGTGGCAACCAAAGCTCTATTACCTTCACTTTTAATAAATGTTTTATCCAGGAAAGAATAAAATTTATCCAGGTCACCCATTTTTTTGAACAAATGTTCAAATTTATTCTTAACAGGCTTTAAATGCGCTTTATTAATATCATATAGCTCATTTTCTAGGAAATAATTTTCAATAAAACGGAAGTGTTCATCATACTTCTTTTCCTCCTCTTCAGAGCTGCTTAATAGGGAATGAAGTTCATGGGTAATTATTTCTGTAACCAATCCATTGGCCATTAGTTTGTAGTTGTTATAAGCCTCGGTTTTGATTCTTACTTGCTCTTGCTTGGCAACTTCCAGCAATTGATTGGCGCTTCTCAGCGATCTTGTCGTGTCATCAATATTTTGTTCAAAATTTAGTGCAACCGGCTCCAATTTTTCAAATACCCTTTTTACAGAAGCAATTTTTTCTTCCGAATCAAGATCAATATTATCTTTTATGGCTGTAATAGCTTGTTGTATTGCCACAAGGTTCTGCTTGGCAGATTCAAATATTACTTTTGCCTTATCTACTTCCTCCTGGATTTGTTCATCTGTATTTTCAGGTATCCAGCCTATTTCCAGGCTTAAGAAGCGTTTGGTTAGCTCCACAGCCAATTTTGAGAAATTGGGAGAAAAAATCTCCAGGATTTCATTCAAGACCACTCTTAAAGACTCTGCATAGATGTTCTGAGTCAAATGTTCTCTTGAGCTAGTCTCATAAATATATTCCTGTTTCTTATCATTAATTTTTATAAAACCAATTACATTGCCTAGCTCAAATCTATAAAATTGTTGCCCAGAGGTTCTTTTTTGTTGTAATTCTAACCAGTCGTTCTCTTTATTACCTATAGTAGCTATTCTAAAAGAATTCCGGTATAGCTTTATGCCGTTATTAGCTTCAAGAAAAGGTCTTATATCATAGTTAATTCTGGTTTTAGCATCTATATATTTATTTTCTACCGCCGATTTCCTCGCCATGCTCATCAGCGTATTATCTCTTTTGAAAGAGTAAATCTTGCCATCCAGCGGTGCAAGTTTTAATATTGCTTCGATAAACCCATCTGTATTAATAGTTTTATCTTTTTTCTTCCATCTTCTTAACGCCTCAGATAAAAGAAAACTTTCGGAGAGATTCACTTCATATTCCGCCTGATATTTTTTATATAGTTTTTGATATTCCTGGGGAGAGCGTAGCCAATCTTGATATAATACAGTACCTAATTCCCTATGATGGATTCTTTCGATAAACCAAGGCCGGATATCAAGCTTTAAGTCAAATTTTAAATCAACAGCTTTACCTGACTCGTCGAAAACAAAATTCGATGTGAATGAGTGGATCGATTCCGCAACACTCAATGCTTGATAATTAAAGTCAAGTTTGACAGGCTTTTTATCGATTGATATGTCAATATTAATCAAGCTCTTCTTTTCCTCAAATGGAGAGTAGAGAAATCCAAGCGCAGTTTGTAATTCGCTTTTAACAACTAACTTCTTACCAAGGCTTTTGCCCACATTACCAAACAAGTCTATCGCAAACTCTTCTTTTTCTTCAGTGTATCTGTTGAAATCAACTGGAGTGTTTGTATCGCCTATTAGCCACAACCTGGTATAGCCTTTTGATTCTGCAGAATCTTCTTGCCATTCAGGAGCATCAAATTGATTATTATTTATAAATTCAGACCACTGTACTTCAATAATATTTATGCTATTAGTATCTTCTTCTAAGCTTTCTACTATCAATGTAGGCGCTATGCGTTGTGCTGCCAATCTGCCAATACCTTTATCCCCTAAGATGAGTTTATCATCGTCAGAATAAGTAGGATCTTGTTTTTCCTTTTTCTTTAAGGTTGATCCTACTTCAAAAAAGCCTTTTTGTAATACTTCATAAGACATTCCCTTTCCATCATCTTCAATGACAACAATTCCATTTGGGGATTTTCCTTTAAGCCTTGTTAATATAACAGATGGTATTTCTACATTACTTCTTTTTTTATCAAAATTGTCAATCGCGGAAAGAAATTGTATATAAACATTTTCTGCTTTTGCGTCATACGAATTCTTTATTAATTCAGTAATAGCAACTTCATCTGAAGTAATTAGTTCATAGCCTAAATGCCGCAGGATTCTAGGATTGTATGTAAATTTCATATGTATTTAGCTTCACTTAAAAAGACCATCTAGTATAAACTTATTACAGATAGGGTTAATATGCAAAAATAGGTAAACTTTTTTGACTCTAACACTCTCTATTTCAGCTATTTCATACCTCTGGCGATTAGGAAATTATAAATTAAATCTTTCCAGTTAATCTTATATCTAAAATTGCTTTGGCTGCTATTAGCATATGTTTATTAAGTTATCTCTCCCCCGCGTGAGGGATAGCAGCGGTAGCCCACAGCCACGGCCCTAAGCCGGGGCGAGGACTACAAGCGGATAGCCCGGCCCCGGTGTGGGGTTTTGGGAGCAGCGCTTTATTACATTCGCCAAGGCTACAAGGTATACCTTGCTGCACTTTTGCCCCATCGGCCCCATACCGGGGACACGCCCTAAAAGAAAAAAATAAAAACCAATCCATACAGGCCACCCTTCGCCTACGCCGGGTATATACTATCGCATCAATGAGACAAATTAAATTTAAATGCTAATTTTGTTAGTATATGATGCAGCGATCCGGCAGTGCAGACTTACCCCTTCATAACGGCCAGGTGCCGCCCTGGCTGGCAGCGCGCATGGCGGCATTGGGCAAGGCAATTGTGGAAGAAATTATTGCCGGCCAGGGTAAAAGCGCCCTGCTGTCTAAGCTCAGCGACCCTTTCTGGTTCCAGAGCCTGGGCGCGGTGATGGGTATGGACTGGCATTCGTCGGGCATTACTACTTCGGTAATGGGGGCTTTAAAAAGCAGCATCAACCCGCTGGCCAGGGAGCTGGGCATCTGCATCTGCGGTGGTAAGGGCCGCCACTCGCGGAACACGCCCCAGGATATCGTCCGCTTTGCCGAAACCACGGGCCTGAACGCGCCCGACCTGGTGCGCAGCAGCAAGCTAAGCGCCAAGGTGGATAATACGGCCGTGCAGGATGGCTTTCAGCTGTACCAGCATCACTTCATCGTGAGCGACGAGGGCCAGTGGACGGTGATACAGCAAGGCATGCGCTACAGCAGCGCTACGGCCCGGCGGTATCATTGGCACTCCCCTGCCGTACAATCGTTTACCGAAACGCCGCATACCAGCATTTACGGGGCCAACCAGGGCCGCATCCTCAACCTCACCGATAAGCTGGCGCAGCCCTTAAAAACGGCTATGATGGAAGTGGCTACCGAAAACCCGGACCGGATGCTGCCGGAGATCGCGAAGATGAGGCACCTGGTAATGCCGGGTCACCACGATGTAAGGGCCAGAGATGTGGACCTGAAACGCCTGGGCGCGGTGCTATGGCTGGCACAGGAAAAGCAGGTGCAGAACTTCGAAGAGCTACTGCTGCTGGAAGGCCTGGGCCCAAGAACCTTGCAGTCGCTGGCGCTGGTGAGCGAAGTGATCTACGGGCAGCCCACGCAGTTTAAGGATCCGGCCCGTTTTTCGTTTGCCCATGGCGGCAAGGATGGGCACCCCTTCCCGGTGCCTACTAAAGTATATGACGAAACGATCGACACCTTACAGCAGGCTATACAAAGGGCGAAGCTGGGCCGGCAGGATAAAATGCAGGCGATACAATCGCTGTCGAAAATAACGGATCGGCTGTCTAAAGATTTTATCCCGGATGGCAGTATCGACGAGGTGATCGCCCGGGAAAGGGCGGAGTCCTGGAAATACAGGGGCCGAACGGTTTTTGGTAAGGCGAAGAGGCCGGAGGGCAGGCAATTAGATTTGTTCGATGATGATCAACTATAATAACCTTTCAATAGACCAGGCAAATGCCCTACAGGACCAACTAAGGGCCGGGTTGCGCTTTGACCTTGCCGGCGGACGGGATTTTACTACGATTGGCGGCGCTGATATTTCTTTTAATAAAGGCAGCAGCGAGTTTTTCGCAGCTATTGTGTTGCTAGGCTTTCCAAATATGGTTTTGCAGGCTTACGCCCTGGCGCGGGGAAATAGTGATTTTCCATATGTACCCGGGTACCTGGGTTTTCGCGAGGTGCCCAGCTTGTTGAAGGCCTGGGAACTGATCCCGGATAAGCCTGATCTATTGGTGCTGGACGGACAGGGTATTTTGCATCCAAGGCAGATGGGTATCGCTGCACATTTTGGGGTACTGACCCAACAACTAACAATCGGCTGCGCTAAAAATTCACTGTTCGGCAAATATGAAGTGTTAGAGCCACAAAAATATGCAGCGAGCCCGATATATGGTCATGGTGGCGTTGCCGGTTATGCCTTGCGTACTAAAAACAATGTGCAACCGGTGTTTATTTCCCCGGGTTACGGCATAAACGTACTGCAGTCGCTTGCTGTTATGCGCAAATGCATCGGTAAGTACCGTATACCGGAACCAACAAGGATGGCGCACGAAGTGGTGAACCAGTTTAGGAAAGGGGAACTAAAGGATGGATTTCATAGAGTGATGCAGCAACCGGAGTTGTTTTAAAAGTGTTGAGTTATTAAAACAGCAACTTTATTAATTAGTTGAGTAAATAGGGAGGTTGCACATTTCTTTGCAAAATGATACTTGATGAAGAAGCCAATTAAACGTTAAGGCTACCACTCTGGCCTGAAAATTGCTTTAGTTTAAGCGTGTGTCCCGACTTTATCGAAGAATGGATCGAGCAACTAATCTAAAAACCCGTTTAAAATAAATAAATATGAAACTGATTTTTCCATTAGTATTGACTTCTCTGGCAGCCCTCTCTTGTAATAATGCCGCCTCAACGTCAAACAACACCAAAACAACGGACTCCCTGAATAATTCCGTTACCACAGAAAAGCCTAATACCAATTATAAACCAGCCTTTGAAGGACAAACAAGAATAGCCGCAGTTAAAACCTCCACCCCTTATGCATCAACAGTGATCACCGAATCGCTCAAATCTCCCTGGGGTATAGCGGTGCTACCAGATGGCAGATTGCTGATCACCGAGAAAAAAGGTACCCTACGCATCGTTGACCCTGCAAGCGGAACGGTAAGTGAAAAGATAGAGGGTGTCGGTGAAGTAGATGACAAAGGCCAGGGCGGTTTATTAGGCCTGGCATTGGATCCGGACTTCGCTACCAACCGGATGGTGTATTGGGTCTTTTCAGAAAAAGTGGATAAAGGCAATCACACTGCGGTAGCGAAAGGTAAACTCGCAGAGGATGAAAAATCTATACAAAATAAACAGGTCATCTACCGCGCATTACCCACCTATGATGGCGACAAGCACTACGGTGGCCGTATTGTTTTTGCTAAAGATGGTAATTTGTTTGTCAGCACAGGAGAGCGCTCCGATAAAGAGACCCGCCCGCAGGCACAAGACCTGAAATCTGCCTTGGGTAAAATACTACGCATTACCAAAGACGGGAAACCTGCAGCTGGCAACCCCTTTGAAGGTAACAAAGATGCCCTACCGGAAATATACAGCTATGGTCACCGGAATACACAAGGCCTGGCTTTCCATCCTGAGACCGGCACGCTTTGGAACAATGAATTTGGTCCGTTGGGGGGCGATGAATTAAACCTCATCAAAGCAGGAGTCAATTATGGCTGGCCTACGATTACTTACGGACTGGAATACAGTGGCGACGCTATTGGTAATCCACCGATCCAACAAAAAGAAGGCCTGGAGCAACCGGTCTACTACTGGGATCCGGTACTCTCTCCAAGTGGTATGACTTTTTATACCGGAACGAATATTCCCGAATGGAAAAATAATTTATTCCTGGCAGGACTCAATAGTTACCATATTTCCCGCCTGGTCATTAAAGACAATAAGGTCGTTGGTGAAGAACGCATCCTGGATAAAGAAGGAAAACAGCGTTTCCGCGATATCGCACAGGGCAAGGACGGCGCTTTGTATGCCATTACCGATGGCGGGCGTTTATATAAAATTGATAAAAAATAATTGTTCCTATTAGGGATAAGGACCGCCGGGGCATTGCCATAGCGGTCCTTTATTTATGGTCTATTTTAAAGCTATTCTGCCTATGTATCGTTTATTAACCTGTTTGATAATGTTCTATTGCTTGTCCGCAACTTCAATTCTATACGCACAGCAAACAGACAGTACCACTAGCAATTCCGAACTGGCTCCTGTTGCGGTTATAGCTTACTTCAACCGGCAACCAATACTGGGACTAACGGCCGCTGCCCAAACGATAACTTCAGCTACACTTGAGGCACAGCAGACCACTACCCTATTGCCCGCTATCAATACCGTTGCGGGTATGCGTATGGAAGAACGTTCTCCCGGCAGCTATCGCCTGGCAATGCGGGGCAGCCTGGTCCGTTCGCCGTTTGGCATTCGCAATGTGAAAGTTTACCTGGATGAGTTTGCACTTACCGATGCCGGTGGGAATACTTACCTGAGCCTGGTCGATCCCGCCGCAATCGATCAGATCCATATTTTAAAAGGGCCCGATGGTTCGCTTTACGGCGCCAATTCCGGCGGTGTGCTCCGCCTGCAACCTAAAGGGTTTACTGTAAAAGAAAATAAGGGTGCATTACTGTTAAGCGGCGGTTCCTATGGCTTGTTCCAGGAACAGCTCTCGGTGCAACGTAAAGTAACGGACAACTATTCTTTTTCTTTTGACCAGTCCTTTACCCGTGCCGATGGTTACCGGGAAAATACGGCTTTAAACAAAAAGACTTTCCAGACCGCCCATAAATGGAGCTATGCGAAACGCAGTGAATTGCGGTTTTTCGCTTTTTATACCGACCTGGATTATCGCACACCCGGCGGGCTGACGGAAGCCCAGATGTTAGAAGACCCCAGGATGGCGCGCCCGGCAAGTGGTATCATGCCCTCTGCAAAGGAACAAAAAGCCGGTATCCGCAATAAAACATTCTTTGGAGGAGTGGTGCATGATACGCGGATCAATGATCACCTATCCCATACCATCAGCTTTTTTGGATCCTATACCGATTTCAAAAATCCCTTTATCACTAATTATGAATTCAGGAAAGAAAGAAACCTGGGCCTACGCACTTATTTTTCTTATAAAAGTAAAACAGATGATCGCCTGCAATGGCAAATGCAACTGGGTTTCGAAGGACAAAAGGGTTGGACAAAAATAGATAATTACGATAACGAAAGTGGGCAGCCGGGTGCAAGACAAGCTATGGATGATTTAGACAATATCCAGGGTAGTTTGTTTTACCGGGCCATGGCAAGGCTTTATAAACGCTGGACTATAGAAGCTTCAGTCGGTTTAAATTATGCGGAGATCAATTACCAACAAAGATTCCCGGCAATAAGTAAAGGTAGAATAGATTTTAGTCCAATCTGGATGCCCCGGGTGGCCACCTCTTATCTGCTTACTGAAGCTTTAGCAATACGTGGATCTGTTTCTAAAGGATATTCCCCACCCACTATTGCAGAAGTGCGTTCTTCTGATAACAACATCAACACTGATTTACGGGCAGAGACCGGTATCAATTACGAGGTCGGTATCAGGGGCGAAACCAGCAACAGGCGTTTCATTGCGGACCTGGCCTTGTATCATTATGATATGAATGATGCTATTGTAAGACAGCTGCGCAACAATGGTGCGGAATATTTTGTAAATGCCGGGGTGCTCAGGCAGCAAGGCATTGAAGCATCAGTATGGGCTCAAGTCCTGCCTTTGCGGCAAAGCAGGTTTTTGCGATCCATGCAGCTTCAGTCTGCGCTTTCCTATAATCATTATCGTTTTGGCCATTACCAGGTTGAGGACAAGGACTTTCGCGGCAACAAAGTGACCGCAGTACCGGATTGGGTCTGGGTGAATACGCTCTTCATCACTCTTCCGGAAGATATAGGTTTAAACATCAATTACAACTACACTACCAGGATGCCCTTAAATGATGCCAATACCGTGTTCGCCAAATCATTTCATTTGGTACAGGTTAAAGGCACTTTTAACTGGACAATAAATCCAAATTTGCAATTGCAGTTTTTTGCAGGTGTAGATAATGTACTCAATCAAAAATATAGCCTGGGGAATGATATTAATGCTTTTGGTAACCGCTTTTTCAACCCGGCGCCACCGGTAAACTATTACGGGGGAATTAAGTTGTACTTCTAACTAATTAATGTAGCTCAACGTGAAGAGTAATCTTTTGGTATGAGTTTTGTAATAATATGTTTGTCATATATTTGTGGATTAGCCGTAAGTTGCTAAAATCCCTGAATGATGAAAAAAGTATTATTAGCGCTGTTGTTAGTCTCTATCAATGCTCAGGCGCAAGCGGTGGATGTCTACAAGCAATTTGAAACCTCATCTTTAGTGAAATTTGAAGGTTTAAACACCAATAAAATAGATGACCTTGAATTATTAGGCCGTGTTTGGGGTTTTCTTAAATATTACCATCCAGAAGTTGCAAAAGGAACGTATAACTGGGATTACGAGTTGTTTAAATTTTTGCCCGCTTACCTTACTGCTCAAAATACCAAAGACAGGGATCAATTGATCATTGACTGGATTAGTTCCTTGGGTAATATAAATGAATGCAGGACATGTAAGCCTACCAATAAAGATGCCTGGCTAAAACCGGACCTGGCCTGGCTTGAAGTTCAGAGTGACAATTTGAAAACGAAATTATGGCAGGTATATAAAAGTCGTGCTACCGGTGACCACTATTATATTAGCCTGTTCCCGAATGTTCGAAACCCGGAGTTTAAAAATGAAAATGCCTATGCGGCTATGCCTTATCCGGATGCCGGTTATAGATTACTGTCGCTTTACCGGTATTGGAACATGATCTATTATTTCTTTCCCTACAAACACTTAATGGACCATGATTGGAATAAAAAGCTAAAAGAATATCTTCCCATATTCATTAATGCGCAAGACGAGCTAAGCTATGAATTAGCGGCCCTTCAGCTTATCGGTGATATTCAGGATACCCATGCCAATATCTGGGAAGGTGCGGATAAACTACAGCAATGGCGGGGCGCTAATTACGCTCCCTTTCATGTGCGTTTTATAGAAGATCAATTGGTCGTTACGGATTATTATGATGAAGCACTCGCGAAGGAGGCTGGTTTAAAGATTGGTGATGTGATCACTAAAATAAACAGCCGATCGATAAAAGAAATAGTACAGCAACAAACCAGGTATTATCCTGCTTCCAACCACGCCGCGCGGTTAAGAGATATGTCGATCGACTTGCTGCGTTCTAATGCCGAAGAAATTGAAATAGAATATCATTCAACTTATGCTAAAACCCGTAACAAGAGGCTGCGATTGTATCCAAGTGATCGTTTAAATATTTTTCATTGGTACCCGAAGCGGCAAGGTAAATCATACCGAATGCTTGCAGGCAATATTGGATATATTACTTTACAAACCATCAGGGATGCTGATATTGATGCTATAAAGTACAATTTTAAAGATACAAAAGGCATAATCATTGACATTCGTAATTATCCCGCAACCTTTGTTCCCTTTAGCTTAGGGAGTTATTTTGTAGCAAAACCGACTCCATTTGTAAAATGCACAAATGGGAATGTGGATAATGCAGGTGAATTTACGTTTACCAAAAATTTAGAGATCCCGAGACAGCGGGAAACATATAGAGGTAAATTGGTTGTGCTGGTCAATGAACTTGCTCAAAGCCAGGCGGAATATACCGCGATGGCATTCAGGGCTGGTACTAATACCACGATTATAGGCAGTACAACTGCCGGCGCAGATGGTAATGTATCTGCGATCATGCTACCCGGTGGCTTAAGAACGGCGATTTCCGGTATTGGGGTTTACTACCCCGACGGGAAAGAAACACAAAGAATAGGAATCGTTCCGGACATTGAAGTCAAGCCAAGCATTGAAGGGATCAGGAATGGGAAAGATGAATTACTGGAAGCCGCGATAAAAATTATAGAGCAAGAAAAATAAGGATAATTTACAAACAAAGATCCATAATCAATATATGCCTTACTACAAGATAATAAAAGGTAACGAACTGTACCTGTATATGAACGGCAGCCTTATTTATAAGCGCTGGCTGTACACAGGCCAGTCAAAAGTGTTCGACATCATGGCTTATGATAAATATACCTATACCAGCATCCGTGCTATTGAATTTGAAAATCCCGGTGTAGACTTAATCCCCGTCAAGGCAAGAGTGAAACTTTACAAAAAAGAAGATGGCGGGCGGGAAACAGGTATCCTTAGCGGTCACTACCCCGACCACGTCTTTGAATATGATGCTACAGGAAAAGCCCCGCGAACATTTGCCGGTGATATCGTTTTCGAAGGGCCGTCCCGTATTGAGCCCGGCGAAACCAGAGAGCTTATCGTGCGTTTTCTAATCAATCAACCTATACACCAGTATCTGCATAAAGGCAAAGTGTGGTGGTTGCACGAAGGCGCTAAAATCATTGGTGAAGCTGAGTTATTGTAATAATCACAGCAGCTACGGTCAAAAGGTCTTTGGCGCGCCTTCTGTTTAAGCAATTGGTAATTGCCTGCTGGCGAAACTTCAAAACAAATAAGCCTTAGCAATCATCCTGCTAAGGCTTATTTGTTTTAAAGGTCACTCCTGTTTATGCTGCTGCTCATAGAGCAAGCGCTTACCACGCTCTTCTATAGCATGCGCGCCTCTTTGAAAACATTCAGATAGTAATTTAAGATCATTGGTTTGCAGTAAAGCGCCCCATAAAAGTTCATCTTCTGCGGCTTTCCAGGGTTCATGCGACCTTGGATAATGTAACCGGGCTTTGAGAATATACGCGGCAAGATTTTCGCTTTTGCCCAGGGGCAGTTCACCTACTTTGTGCTTCAACTGGTCTATAGCCTTTTGTGAGTAATGATTGAACGGTGCCTGTTGAAAAAAAACAATTTCCTGCCAGGGTTTGTCCGTGGCCGCTTTATGTCCGCTCTTCTTATTCTTTCCGCCTTCATGATCCTGCAACCAGTTGCTCAGGAAATCCAACAGCGATCCTTTAGTATACTGGCCTTTATATTTTCCGTAAAGTTCATGCTGGTTGATCGGTTCATTTTTAAATGCCCGCGTGGCGGAGAAAAAATCACTTAAATACTCAGCGTTGACCGTTTGCTTTTGTGCGGTGAAAAATGCGATAGCAGACTGGATGTCTGCCGCATCAATGTTAATGCCCGGCAGATTTTTATCCGGTTCGTTTTTGAGTTGTTCAATGGCCACTTGCAAGGCCCTTATCACATCGCGTTCGTTGAGAATGCTTTCGTTGGCAGCTACTGCCCCTGTTGTGGGAGAACAACCGGAAGCAAGGGCTTCCAGTACCCTGACGGTTTGATTCAGATTCATAGTAGTGTATTTTAAAGGTGATCAATAATAAATATTGCTTATTTATAGGAAATCATCTCTTATAGTTTTAGTGTATTAAAATTAAATAAATTTATTGAATTTAACCAGGACGACTTCAAATACTGATGATTTTGTTGGAGTACCTGTGTTTGTAGCAGTAAAAATTAGGGAATTCCCGTATTGTAATTTTTTAAGTATATGATTAGTTTTGTTATGGAACAAGAGGCAGAAGGGTGAGGAAGGACAAGTATGAATGGATTGAGATATCATTATTACAATAATCATATAATACATTTCATTTATTGAGACACTGAAAAAAAAACATCTTTATGCACGAAGCCTACCCTACTTTTCAATACCCTTCGGGCGAAATCCCAAACCCACCCGCCCGCTTACTCTGCTTTGACAATTCCTGCTTTTGCCCTCATGATCATCTGCATACGCATGAATACAATAAGATTTTCGTCTTCAGGAACGGTAATGGCAATCACAATATTAATTTCAAAAATTATAAAATAACCAGTAATTCCATTCACTTACTGGCTGCCCGCGATCCGCACCGGCTGGAGGGGGAGGCGACAGGTTTTGCTATTGCGTATAAAGACCAGTTTATACAGAAACTGCAGGCGCTTAACCCGCATTTTGATTGCTGCAGTATGTTCAGTCAGTCCGGCGTGATCAACCTGGCTGCGGAAAGAGTTGATGATTTCGAATTTATCTTCAGGGAGCTATTAAGTAATCAAAGTAATACTACCTACCTGCTCCAGGTCATTGCTACCTTCCTCACCAAGATCGCTCTCCTGGATCAGCCTGTTAAACCAGGGCATAAAATTTTCGATACCGTGGTCGCAGAGGTAACAGAGCTGGTGGACAGGCATTTTAAAACCAGGAAGACGATCGGCTTCTATGCCGGTGCGCTTAATCTTACCGTGCGTACCCTTCAAAACAGGCTGAAAAAAGCCTCCTTAATCAGTCTTAATGACCTGCTGCAGCGGCGTACGCTTAAAGAGGCTAAAAAGTTGCTGTGCACAGGCGCGATGAGTATCGGGGCCATTGCCACAGAGCTGGGTTTTAAAGAAACGGCCCATTTTTCTAACTGGTTTCATAAGCATGCCCACTGCTGCCCTATGGCTTACAAGAAAGGCCGTAATTAATACAAAACAGCCATTGATTGTCGGATCAATGGCTGTTTTTTGAGGAAGATATTGCTTACTGCAACACAATTTTTTTAATGATAGGGCCTTGGCCGGATTGAATATGCAAAAGGTATACGCCTGCCGGGTAAGGTGCAACCACTAAGCTTTTTGCCCGCGGGTCAAATGTCTTTACCCTCCTGCCCGACATATCGCTTAGCCACATCTCTTCTATCCGCAGCTCATTATCGTATGCTAGGTATACGGTCCCGTTTGCGGGGCTGGGATAAATGTTTACTTTTTTTTTAAGCGCAGGTTTCCTGGCTCCTACAGGCATGGGCGAAAAGTGAAAGTTAAGATCATCCAGGTAGAGAAAATGTGCATATGAGCAAGTTACATTTGTCAGGTCATTATTCTTTGACTCAAACCATACACTAATAGAATCCGGTGAAGATAAGCTATCTGGATAGCTAATAATAATCTGGAAAGGCGTATAAGCATTGCTTTTCGTAAAAACCAATGAATCGTGCGTTAATACTTCCAGCATATTATTTGCCGGGTTTATTTTATAGGTCTTGATGTGGCCTATGGCATTTTTATTGTGAATGTCATTAGGAGCAAAAGAGTCTATCAGGTACTTATAATATCCCGAGATACCGTACAATTTTTGAGGAAAATAATTCTTACAAATTATATCTTCAGTACTATCCTGCCCCAAACCTAATATTCCTGTTCTTGCATAATACCACATACAGACAACAGCAGCATAATTCCCTGAATGAGCATCTGTAGTCCTCAATACCCCTGGATTTGCAGACCATTGAGGTAGTCTGTCGCCGGAACTGTTAACTGCCGGATTTAGCGGTAAAGTACAACTATCATTAATCGGCACGTTAAACGAACCTTCCCATGCTTCAAAGCTCAGATTGTAATTCTGGGCATTCAAAACATTAGTTGTTGCCAATAAAACAATAAAAAGCAATTTTTTCATATCCTGCCCGGTTATTATATTACGGTGCCTAAAATATAGACACCGTAATATATTTAATTTAAGTGAAAGTTAGCGACTGATAATTAACTTTTGAGTATCGGTCTTTCCTGTTTCATTATTTGTAATTTTTACTATGTACAGGCCATTGGGAAGTGAAGTGACAGATAGTTCCTGTCCGTTTGCAACATTGGTGTATTCCTGTAGCATACGCCCAAGATGGTCATAAACATATACTTTCATTAACTTATCCGCGTTGCCGGCATATTGTATGGCAAAGCTGGTTTGTGCCGGGTTAGGATAAAGCAGGTAATCGCTTTTTTGTTCTTTAACCGGCATATTAGCCACTCCGCTTTGTGTAGCAGCAGTATGATTGCCAACCTCTACGACATAGCGCTCGCCACCGGCCAGTCGCTCATCGTTATATTGCACCAGGTCAAATTGATATACCCTGTCGATCTGTTGCCCTTGTCTTGGCGTTACGGCTACCGTCAATCCTTTAACGGTATTAGGCGGCAGTGTAAAGCCTGCTATAAAGGCGCCGTTGTTGCGCATCCGGAATGCGTTACCCTCCAGGTTGGCTTCCTGGGCGATACCACCGCCGGCCAGCCATTGTTGCCGGGTCGCATTATCTACCTTCAGCGTAATATCCGCTATATTCAGCAGCTGGACGTCCTGCGGATTTTCAAACCGGATCATCAATTTGGTATTGTTTACCATCAGGTTGGTGTAGTTGCCCCAGAGTATACCGGCAGGTTTCGGTACGCCCGGCGCTGTTTGTATATCATCTTTCAGGATGGTAACATTGCGCATAGCAATGTTATTGCTATTGGTCATATTGATATAAATATCACTTCCTGTAGGCGTGCCCAGCTCATCATTCATGCGGGCCAGGATGCAGAAGTGCTGCTGCTCCCATACTTCAGAGAAGCAGCTGTAATTATCAGGGTCTGGCATGTCCCATTCATATTCGTAGATGTAATAATCTTTGTGGACCACGGCCGGGCTGTGGGTAGGATCGGTAAAGTTTTCATTAACGCGGCGTAAAGGTTTAGAGCTGATCGGACCTCCCAAAGGCCTGGCCACCCCGTCACAGGTAATGGTAGGGCCGCTTCCGGTCCATGGATTAGGCCAATGTACGCCTACCGAGCCTTGCGCCCAATAAGTGCTGATATCTCCGGTTCCATCCATGTTTGGCGCCGCACCGCGGTTCATTACTTTTACGTATACATAGGCTTTGTCGGTAGGGCTGGTATTGGTCAGGTGCTCACTGGTACGGTTCACGAAACCGTCCGGGTTGTTACGTACCCAGATGTCCGGCGCGGTCCATAAAGCTACGGTTGAAGGTACTGGTGTAATGCCTTCGTCCGTATCGTATTTCTTTACATACAAGTCCGATTTTAAGTTTTTGCAGTTACGTTGGTAGCAAAACCACAGATCATCCACATAGGCATGCCAGGGCCAGAAAATAGCGGCGGCTGAGGAATAGGTTTGTCCCATAGTGCCTGAGAGGTCATTATGTATATCATCATGATAATTATTTTCTACACCAGCTGCATAAACATCAGCATCTGTGGTGGAACAGGCATTTGGAACCAAATAACTTGTATTACTTATAGGTGTCGCATTAGCGGAACCTATAGAACCATACTGCGATGCGGTAATCGCATTTACGGCATCCATGAACATACTGGGTACTGTTGTAGTATAATTAGGATTCCAGGTAGGTAAAGGCACAAATTGCTGGTATCCATTGGTCAAAAACCAATGCTCCATCTCCTGGATATAATAACGATGCCATTTAAAGAAAATAGTAGCATTACCGGGTTGATGATGGATGTCGTAAAAATGGTTGATGTGATGAGCTACATTTTTGTAATAACGGATATTATTTGTAGGATAGGCAGGATCAGTTTCAGAGCGCAGATAAGCAATAATTGCATCCCTTAACTGAATTCTTTCAGTGCTGGACATGGAAGCAATATCCCGCCTGGCCCCGGAGCAAGCCTGTTGTGCATATAGCTCATGCGTTACCATTGCCGCACAGCCTACAAAAAACAAAGTAATCTTCTTCATATCTTTTGTATTTAAAAGTGAAATGTAAATGTGTCTACAAACCTAATCCCGGAACCAGGGTTTTAGTTTGCAAAATCATGAAGAAAAATTGCAAAAAATGGTAAATTTTGAGAATGAATAAAAGAAGGGCTCCAGCCGCTTTTTATATAAATTTGCCGGTAATTGATCTGTTATTGTATGCAACACACTCCTGACTTTTACATCATTACCGGCGGGCCGGGTGTGGGTAAAACAACATTGATCCGTGCGCTGGAGCGGCTGGGTTTTGGGGTAGTGCCGGAAGATGCCCGGCGGATCATCAAAGAGCAGGTGGCAACCGGTGGGGATGCTTTACCCTGGAACAATAAAGGCCGCTATGCCCAACTCATGCTGGAGGCTGCTGTAAGCGCTTATCAACATATTGCCCGGCAAAACAGCTCTAAGCCCGTATTTTTCGACCGGGGAATGCTAGACGCCGTTTGTTATATGGAAATGGAGCAGCTACCGGTCCCGGAACGGATAGCAGAACTGCTAAGCGCACATCCTTACGCGCGTAAAGTATTTATACTGCCGCCCTGGGAAGAAATATACATGACCGATGCGGAAAGAAAGCAAAGTTGGCAGGAAGCCGTATACACTTTTGAGCAGATGAAAGCTACTTATGAAGCGTATGAGTATGAAGTGACAGAAGTACCCCAAAGCAATGTTGATGAGCGTTGTGCTTTTATCATCAAGCATACTATTGGCCTGACCGGTGATCTATAAGCAGGAGTTTGAACTCAGCTAAAAACTGCTCCAATGCTTCTATTGTGTCTGGATCAGTTATTGTTCCTTCAGCACCCGTTTTTCCCTTGATGCCCGGTATAAGTAAGGTCGTATCCGGGGTAAATGTTGCCATAAGCGTTCGCATGATCAATTGCAATTCTTCATGACCTTTTTGTCCGTTCGCGGAAGCGGTAATGATACCTAACGGCTTTTCCGTGAAAACGGGAGCCGCTACACACCATTCTAAAGCATTTTTGAGCCCGCTGGGAATACTGAAAATATATTCGGGTGTGCAAATGATCACCCCATCTGCTGCTGCAACCGCCTGCCGGAAATTTAATACTGCTTTGGGCGTGTCCGATATGGAAAGCTCTGGACTAAAATGTGGTAACAGCTTCAGGTCCGGGCTAATCTCTAGCTTAAAATACTCTTTTGTCCACAAGGCAAGCTGGTGAATTAGTTTTTGATTAGCAGAATCTGCACTGGCGCTACCATTGAGGACCAGGATATTTTTTCTTTCCATTTTTTACGATTGCCTGTAAAAATACAGCAATACTTTGGAGCAACCCCTTATACCGGTTGCTATTCCTTAAGTGGTGAACAGAGTATTTGACTACAGCTGATTACAACAACTTTTAAATATTATAAATCTGCTCCCCGCTAATATTTCCTCCAATCAAAAGAATATTTAAGCTGTTAAAGGCATATTTTAGTAAATTTTCTTGCCATTTCAGGCAGCTGTTTTTAAAAAAGAGCTTAATTTTAAGCACTAAATCATACGGAACTATGGAATCTAGAGTGCATGAAGGACATAATGTAAAGCGTTTCAGAGAAATGCTGGGCATAAAACAGGATGCCCTTGCCTATGAGCTGGGTGAAAACTGGACACAAAAAAAGATCTCTTTACTGGAACAAAAAGAGGTACTGGAACCTGAAGTTTTATATATGGTGGCTAAAGCATTGAAAATACCCGAAACCGCGATCAAGAATTTCGACGAAGAACAGGCTGTAAATATTATTGCCAATACTTTTGAAATGGGCTCTATCGGTTATCAGCAAAATCATAACCCGGTCTTTAATCCTGTGGAGGCTTTGCAACGCCTGCACCAGGAGAAGATTGAACTATATGAACGTATGCTGAAAGAGAAAGATGAGATGATGATTGAATATAGAAAAATGATCGATTACAATAAACGGTAATAACTCCTGGTTTTTAAGTCCCCCACTATGGCAAGCACAAAAAAACTCAGTGCGGAAGAAACTGCTGCACTTTTGGCAACCCTCGAAAAACGCTTTAAGGCCAATGAAAAACGGCATAAAGGCATAGAGTGGGCAACTATTGAAGAAAAGCTGAAAAAGGCACCTGCAAAATTATGGTCGCTATACCAGATGGAGCAATCCGGAGGAGAACCGGACCTGGTGATCCTCGACGGCGAAACTGGCTTTTGTGATTGTGCGGCAGAAAGTCCTAAAGGCAGACGGAGTACCTGCTATGACCAGGAAGCGCTGGATGCCCGCAAAGAGCATAAACCCGCGGACAGTGCTGTAGGTATGGCTAAAGAAATGGGCATAGACCTACTGGATGAAGCGCAATACCGGGCCTTACAGGAACTGGGTAAATTTGACCAGAAAACATCCAGCTGGATCAAAACACCGGCTAAGATCCGCGAACTGGATGGTGCCTTGTTTTGCGACCGCCGCTACGAAACGGTATTCCTGTACCACAACGGCGCCTCTTCCTATTATGCGGCAAGAGGGTTCAGGGGATTCTTAAAACTTTAATTTTGATATTTTATAACACACAACAGCCGGTAAACTATTGCCGGCTGTTGTGTTATAATGCAAAGAGCTTATTTTAAAAAGGTATAATAAATACCTACATTAAATCGCTGCCCTAAGGTGCCGGCATTATTAATGCCAAAAGACTCGGTTACTTGTTTCGAAGAAGAAACACCTTCCATTTTAGTTGTCGTATTATTGTACCCTAAAGCGCCGAAAGAACCAACAGCCGTAACCCTTGAGCTAAGCGCCAAAGCGAAGCCCGCGTTAATGTTAGCTCCATAGTTCATGGTTTGGTACTTATCGGACCTGGTCACATCTGTATAGGTAGCAGAACCCGGTAAAACGGTTATGTTCATACCAACAAAAGGACGAAACAGGCCATTACCGAAGAAGTAACGCGCATAAACAGAGCCTCCCGTCATATTAGATTTAACAACGGTCTTATCGTTGCCATTAGTCACCACCTGCTCACCTGCTAAGGTAATAGCTGCCCCCAATTGAAAATTGTCCGTCAGAAAAGTTCCTATCTCGGGAGAAAAAGACCAGGTGCTGTTTTTAGGCCCTTTGGAACCACCTGAACTCTGTTGGGTAACATTATACCCGGCATTGCCGCCGATATACCATGATCCTTGTTGCGCGTCAGCCATAAATACGATTAAGCCTGCTCCTAATGTCAATAATGCTTTTTTCATCTTCTTGATTAAATTTAAGTTGAACTAAATACTTACAGAGCTAGACTATAAAATATAACCAAACCTTAGCCCGGGGGAAAGGTTTAGCCAGTGATTAACATATGTAAAAGTCTTGCAAATTAGTCATTTCCGGGTGATAGGAAACGTCCTGGTCAGCGGTTTTTTAAAATCCATAGCCCTGCGCTACATTCCAGGCAGCGCTTAGGGCTGCAGTATTGCCGGAATAAATGTAAGAGCGCCTGCGTATCAAAGGCATTGTCGGGCTTAATACCACATTTTTGCCAGGTTCTGATCACGGTATTATCTTCCGGCTCACCTTGCTGCAATTGGGCTATCGCGGCTGCGAGGTGATCGTTCCCCTCCTGGCTGCGCTGGTAAAAATACTGTAAGGGGACAATGGTATTGATCCAGATCAGTGATTGCATGTTATCCCCCAGCAATTTTTGCTTATCGGCTTTAGACTCGTTTTGAAAGGTATAATGTGATTCCCAGTAACTGCTTACACCCAGGCCGAACAGTTCAGCGATATCTCCCAACTTTTCCACTTTAAGTAATCTTGCAAAAAGCTGTTCGTTTTTATAAATAATCATGGCCAGCTGTGCGATCCGGATGCTGGGAAAACCCGCCGGTCGCATCCTGAGGTACTTCCATTGCCGGGCTTCCATTGGTTCAAGTCCATACTTTTGCCGGAAAAAAGCATAATGAATACTCAATTCTGTCTCGTAAGGATGCTCTGGCTGTGTCGGAATCATACCTGCCTGCCCGAATAATAATGCTTCTATATGGGTCAGGTTATTTTTGTGCCGGCCCAGTACCGAGAGTGGTGTGATCCGAGCAAGGTATTCAAAGGCATCATCATTTACCTTTGCCCCAAAATTCCGGGTAAATGCCTGGTAGAATAGTTGCAACCAGCTTCCCTGACTGTTATCCAGTACCTCCTGCCAGTGCCTGAATTTAAGCTCCCACTTCTCCAGCAGCATTCTTTGCTGCCAGCTGCGCCAGATGAGGTCCGGGATTGCCGGTAGCCGGTTTGCGCAGGCTACAGGGAGCACAGCCTTCATTAATTCATGGTAATTATTCATCAGGCCAGGGCCAATGTAAGATTTTAGCTCCAGTACGGGGAAATTACCGGGATCTTTTTCCAGGTCGGCTATATATACGACATGCAGGATGATATGCTGATAAGCGGGGTCCAGGTGATGCTTATGTTTGAGCCAGTCCGACTCTTTAACATGCAATTCTATATTACCTGCCCATATGGTATTATCAATCCTGATCTTGGCATTGCTGAAGTCTGGGCCGGCATCCGGGTTGAGTTGCCCGCGGTTGATAATAGTAAGCGCCCTGCCGTCTTTCAATTTAAGCCCGACGGTTTGAAAAAGCGCAAATTGCCAGATGAACTGTAGGAGTTGCTCGTTCAAGATTAGTTCAAAGGTTGGTTTCTGAACATAATATTAAACAAAAAAAATTATTTGTCAAAATAAATAAAGCCCGGTACATAAATGTACGGGCTCTAAAATTATTTAGACTGAATCAGAAATTAAGCGATTACGCTTACTTTCCTGGTCAATTTAGATTTTAAGTTATTAGCTTTGTTTTTGTGAATAACGTTACGTTTAGCTAACTTATCGATCATAGAAATAACTTTAGGAAGTTTTTCTGTTGCAGCTTCTTTCTCAGAAGTTGCTAATAAGTTACGGATGGCGTTACGTGTAGTTTTGCCATAGTATCTGTTACGCTCACGACGTTTAGTAGCTTGTCTTACGTCTTTACGGGTTGCTTTATGATTTGCCATTAGAAAATGTAATTATAAATTTGGAGTGCAAAGATAAGAGTAGTTTTTTAAAAATCAAAATAATTTAAAGAAATTTAAAAACAAACCTCCTGAATGCCTGCAAATTTATGAAAAAACTACTTTTTTTGTAGCGAAACTTTACAACAAGTGTTTGATTTTAGCAGGGTCAGGGCATTTATACTGAACAGGAAAGCACTGAAATTCCTGTTTTTTGGCAACTATTTTTACGGACTATGTGCGGTGGGCATGGCATTGGAAACATACCATACCTTAAGGCTTCCTATTGACTACTATCTGCTGTTATTACTCTTCCTCGCCGTAATTACTTTTTATACCCATGCTTACCGCTATGCCCACCTGGGCCACGATGAGGCTGCGCATCAACAACAGTTTTATTACCAACGCAACCTGTGGTATTACACCCATTATAAACAATTGAAATGGCTGCAGCTACTTAATAGTCTTGCGATAGGCCTGCTGTCGTATAAATTATTTGTCGCAGACCTGGAGCTGGGATTCACCACCGGGGATTATTTCGTCCTTTCAATTACCTTAATGGCCGGTTTATTTTATATAGGGCTTGGCCGGTTTTCGGGTAGAAACATCAGGGCCGGTAAAAACCTGATCATAGCCTGGGTCTGGGCCGGTATGGTCACCGGCTTGCCTGCTGCAGGCGTAAATTTAAATGTACCGGCCGCATTTTCTTTTAGCCTGCTTTTTGTGGAAAATTTGCTCTTCGTGCTGATCCTGAGTATTGTTTTTGATATTAAGGATTATGTTACAGATGCAAGCAAGGGCTTAGCTACCATACCTACTAAGCTGGGGTTCAAAAAGACCTTACAGCATACGATAATGCCCCTTTCCGTGATATTGTTCCTGGTACATTTGATCGACCTTTTCCTGGTGAATGAGCTTAATACCGGCTTAAAAGCCTTGTCGCTTTTGCCCTTCTTATTTTTATTGATACTCCCCCAGCTCCTGAAGCGCCGGCAATCTTTATTGTTTTATTTATTGATTATCGATGGGATGATGCTTTTTAAGGGGCTTCTTGGCTTTGTCCTGCATACTTAAATAAACCGTTGGCCCAGGAAGTAAAAGTTATTTTTTGCACAGATTAAACCTTTTTAGCAAAAAAGCTTCTATATTTATATTACAATTACCAGAAAAATTAATGATCATGAAAAAGATATTTTTGATTTCCGCATTAGGTATAGCATTAACCAGCACGCTTGTGCTCGCACAACAGAAGCAAAATAAAGGCGAACGGATCACCCGTACCGAGGCCAGGGCTAATGCCGATGTGCGTGCAAAAAGACTTACAGAAAGAATGAATGCTGAACTGGCACTTTCCGCGGATCAAAAAGATAAGGTCTATAATGTCGCTTTAAAACATTTTTCTGCCCAGCAGGCCACCGCCGAGTCCCGTCAAAAATTTAATGAGGAACTGGACCAGGTACTGACAGAAACCCAAAAAGCACAAAGAGCGGAGCTGCAATCACAAAAGAAGGATAGATTACAGCCTGCGGTACAAAGAGGAGAATTGAAAAAAGCACCCGGGAAGACCAAAGCGGTAGCTAAATAAACTTTATAATTATAAAAACCATTGAAAATGTTGTGTCAGCTATAATTTTTCAATGGTTTTTTGTTGTAAGCGTTAAAAGTTAAGTGCGGGGGATGTTGTTAACAATTTCATCACCCAACCTTTACAGGCAACATTCCGTCTTTTTATACATTAATGTTCTGAAGAACTTGTAATTTTAAAAATCATAAAGCATTTTAATATGCAGCACAATAAGATTAATGTATGGTGGGTACGGCTAGCACTTTTGTTGAGTGTCGTAATTTCGGCTAATGCCGGGTATACGCAAAGCTACCCGTCTAATGATGTGGTTAAGCCGGTAGCGCGTAAGATTATGATCCCGACAGCTTTCACTCCCAATAATGACGGGCATAATGATGTGTTTAAAATGGTTAACGTAACCAATGAGACCTTGCTGGAAATGCGGGTGTTTAATCGCTGGGGTACAGTAGTTTTCTCCACCAATGATATCAGCAAAGGTTGGGATGGTAAATATAAAGGCCAGGATCAGCCAATGGCAGTATACGGTTACGCGATTAAAATAAGGTATAGCGACGGCGCGGAAGAAGTCTATAAAGGAACCGTTACTTTAATCCGCTAGTCCGCATAAAATATTTAGTATTAAAAAGCTTCCCGGGAAACCGGGAAGCTTTTTGCTTATTCTTCGAAATTTTTCTTTTTTCTGTTCAGCGGCTTCTGCTTGACCGGTTTGACAAAATGCATATGGCCCAAAAACTCCATCCATTGCTCTACCGTACGGGCATCCTCAACGTTAAATGCCCCTATCTTGGTCCGGCGTAAGGCGCTTAGGTAGCCACCGACGCCGAGTGCCGCGCCAAAATCGTTGGCCAGGGAGCGGATATAGGTTCCGGTACTGCAACTGATCCGGAAATGCACTTCCGGGAGTGCTATTTTCGTGATTTCAAACTCGTTTACGGTTACTTTTCGCGGATCCGGCTGTACCTCTTTCCCGGCACGGGCCAGTTCATATAAGCGCTTGCCATCTTTTTTGATCGCGGAATGTATCGGCGGTAACTGCTCGATCTCGCCTGTAAATTGAGCGACCGCCCCGCGGATGACCGTTTCCGTAAGATGGCTGTATTCTTTTATATTTTCAGGAGCAGATTCCAGGTCATAAGTAGGGGTAATAGCCCCCAGGGTGATCACCCCCGTATATTCCTTGTCCTGCTTTTGAAACTGTTCGATCTGTTTGGTCATCTTGCCGGTGCAGCAAATGAGCAATCCCGTAGCCAGGGGGTCAAGGGTGCCGCAATGACCTATTTTAGCATGTGTCGTTCTTTTTATTTTATTGATCGCGTCAAAAGAGGTCCAGCGATAGGCCTTATCAATCAAAATGACGGCCCCTTCTTTGATTTCGGTTTCGGTAGGGTTGAAATTCATTTTGCAAAAATCTCTTTTTCCGGGGGAATTGCCAAAATCGATTCACGATTAATTAATTGGCATGATGTATTATTATTAGGGATTTATTTGTACGTTTGCAGCTAGTTTTAAAAGCATTTTATCACAATTCTATTTTTCGTATCGTAAATGAATAATACGTATCGTGGTCTGGTCGATCAAACATTTGATTTTCCCCAGGAGGGATTTGAAGTTGACGACAACTACTTAAAGTTTAATGGTGTAGACATTAAAAGGTTAATTGATAAGTATGGTACACCTTTTAAACTGACCTTTCTTCCTAAAATAGGATCCCAGATTAACAAGGCAAAAGAGTATTTTAACAATGCCATCAAAAAGCATCGTTATCCGGGAACGTACAATTATTGTTATTGTACCAAAAGCTCGCACTTTTCCTTTATTATGGAAGAAGCGCTTAAAAATGACATTCATGTAGAAACTTCTTCTGCCTATGATATGGACATTATCAAAGCGCTCCACGCGAAAAAGAAACTGGATAAAGACCGTTTTATCGTTTGTAACGGTTATAAAACGAAACAATATACCAAAGCCATTTCCAGGCTGATCAACGAAGGCTGGACCAACGTGATACCGGTACTGGACAATAAGGAGGAAATCGAAGATTATCAAAAGGCGGTAAGAGGAAAGGGCCCGGTAAAATTGGGGATCAGGATCGCGGCGGAAGAAGAACCTACTTTTGATTTTTATACTTCAAGACTCGGCATCCGTAAAGAAGAGATCCTGGAGTTTTATGTAGATAAGATCAAAGGCAACAGCAAATTCCAGCTGAAGATGCTGCACTTCTTTATGAATAAAGGAATTAAAGACGATATCTACTACTGGAGTTCTTTAAGTAAGGTGATCAATCTTTACTGCCAGCTGAAGAAGATCTGCCCGGAGCTGGACAGCATCAATATCGGCGGTGGTTTTCCGATCAAGCACAGCCTGGGTTTTGATTATGATTATCAATACATGGCGAACGAGATCGTATCGACCATTAAAAATGTATGTAAAAAGAATAAGGTGGATATGCCACATATCTTTACCGAATTCGGTTCTTTTACCGTAGGAGAAGCGGGAGCGGTTATTTACAGCGTGCTGGGTGAGAAAAAGCAGAATGACCGGGAGATCTGGTATATGATCGACAGCTCCTTCATCACTACCCTGCCGGATACCTGGGGCATAGGGGAGAAATTTTTAATGCTGCCGGTGAACCAATGGGAAAATGAATACCAGGAGGTACACCTGGGGGGCCTGACCTGTGATGGCCATGATTTCTACACTTCGGAGGAGCATATCAACGCGGTATTCCTGCCGAAGCTGGATGATGAAACGGTGGAGACCAAAGAACCTTTGTACATTGGCTTCTTCCATACCGGTGCTTACCAGGACCAGCTTTCGGGTTATGGCGGTATCAAGCACTGCATGATCCCATCGCCTAAACACGTGATCGTGAATGTAAAGAAAAACGGGGAAATGGAAGATTGGCTGTATGCCAAGGAGCAAACGCCTTTGAGCATGCTGAAGATACTGGGCTATGTAAAATAAGCTAAATTACTTATATAATATAAAAGGGTAAACCGTAAGTACAGTTTACCCTTTTATATTAATAAGCATAAGCGATGATCCGTGCATCTTCCATCATTTCCATAATGAGTTTGTTGTGTGCCTTCAGCTTACCGGTCACATGCCAGGTGCCGGTATACCCGTTGCTCATTTTTAATTGTTTGGTAAGCTTGCTTTTAAGATGATGTTGATGGAACAGGTGTTCACAATACTCGAAATCGTTTTGAGCGGAGAACGTGATCGTATATTCATGGATCTTATGCTGGTGGTCAATCCTGCGTTCCAGGCCTACCAGCAACTGGAGTACCACCAGCATGAGTAAAGCGCCAATAATGGCAAGGATATAATATCCAGCACCGACGGCCATACCGAGTGATGCCGTAGCCCATACAGAAGTGGCGGTAGTGATCCCCCCGATCCGGTTGGAATCTTTAAAGATAATGCCTGCGCCGAGGAAACCGATACCGGTAACAATATTGGCTGCCAGCCGGTCGGGGTTGCCAATGCCTATTTTAAGCGATAAGATCGTAAACAGGCAGGAGCCAAAGGCCACGAGGATAAAAGTCCTTAAACCGGCCGACTTATTCCGGTATTCCCTTTCCAGCCCGATTATGCCGCCGGCAATAATGGAGATACAGAGTAATAAAAACTGGTAAGCCAGCTCCCCGAAATCCCAAGGAATAAAATGCTGCATGAATTAATATTGTTTTAAATCTGTTGCCTATTATTGTACAAATGTATTGATTTTTTGAACTTTTAGATTTACTTTGCGCGCATGAAAATATTCATCGCCGGTGCTTCCGGACTAGTAGGTGGCAATTGTCTGAAACACTTTAAAGAACAAGGCCACGAGGTGGTAGGTACCCATTTATCTTTCGGTACAGAGGATACCGTTTTTTATAATACCCTGGAGCCGGCACACCCGGATAACTTTGATGTAAAAGCTTTTGGCCCGGATGTGATCGTGCATTGCGGGGCGCTTACTCATGTGGATTACTGTGAGGATCATATTGAAGAAAGCTATGAGAAAACAGTGGCCAGTACCCGGGCTTTAGTAGACTTATCCAAAGCCTGCAATGCAAGAATGGTTTATATTTCTACCGACTATGTCTTCGACGGAACAGCAGGACCTTATAAAGAAGACGCGGAGATCAATCCATTGAGTGTTTATGGTAAGCATAAACTGGCAGCGGAGCAAATGGTACTTCAGGAAATAGCCAATAGTTTAGTATTACGGGTTACGAATGTATATGGAGATGAGATCAGGGGAAAGAATTTCATTGCCCGCATCATCAGCCAGTGTAAAGAAGGACAGCAACTAACCTTGAACCTGCCCAAAGATCAATATGCATCGCCTACCAATGCCTGGGATATCGCCCGTGCTATGCTGGTGTTGCTGAGTGATAATCAATCGGGTATCTTTCATATAGGGAGTACCGATTATATGAACCGGGTGGAGCTGGCTTTACGCGTATTGAAATATTTCCCGGGTGCCGCTTATGAATTGAAAGCTATAGATACCGCAAGCCTGAACCAGCCGGCGAAACGGCCTTTGCTGGGAGGTTTTGTAAAGGAAAAGTTCTCTAATCTTTATCCTGAGTTTTTATTTGGCACAGTAGATGAGTATGTAAGCGGTAAGGTGTAATAGACCTAATTGTGAATGGTTAATTGTAAATTATTAATTAACCATTCACAATTAACCATCAACTATCACCCATTAACAATTCACCATTAATTATCCGCCAAACACATCCGGATCCGGGCCTACCCGGCGGCCTTTATCTAAAGCGTCAATAAGTGCAAGGTCTTCCATAGAAAGTTCGAAATCCCAAATCGCAAAGTTCTCTGCTATCCGTTGGGGCTGTATACTTTTAGGGATACTGATGACGTTGTTCTGCATATTCCACCTTAAAACGATCTGCGCAATCGTTTTGTTGTATTTAGCGGCTAAATCCTGCAATAAAGGAATAGCGAACACCCCACCCTGCATTAAGGGGCTCCAGGCCTCAAAACGCATCCCATGCCGGCGGCAAAAGGCTTGCAGCTCTTTTTGGACCAGGTAAGGATGGTGCTCCAGTTGGTTAACCATCGGTTTGATGCTGCAATAAGGCAGTAATGCTTCCAAATGATGTTGCAGGAAATTACTCACACCAATCGCTCTTACTTTCCCTTGTTGGTACAATTCTTCCATAGCCTTCCAGGTATCCTTTTCTTTGCCTTTTACCGGCCAGTGGACCAGGTACAGGTCAATATAGGGCGTATTGAGCAAAGCCAGGCTACGTTCGAATGCTTTCAAGGTGGACGCATAGCCCTGGTCCGCGTTCCATACTTTAGTCGTAATAAATAGTTCGGCCCGGTCGATGCTGGAATTTTTTATGGCCTGTCCTACCCCGGCTTCGTTATGGTAAAAGGAAGCGGTATCGATATGCCGGTAACCGGTATCGAATGCGGCATGCAGCGCTTCCTGCAGGGCTTCGCCATTACCCGATTGCCAGACTCCCAAACCTAATTGAGGGACCTGTACACCATTATATAATTCAATTTTTTGCATAATATCATCGGCGGAAGTGCCTGTTTTATACGATTACTTTTTCGATCAGGTTTTCTCCGTAAGCATAAGGCAGGTAAGCCAGGGACGGTACCGGTTTGGTAATAATCAGGCTGGCCTTTTTACCAACGGTAATACTGCCCATAGTTTCCTCCAGCTCTAAAGCGGCTGCCGCATTGATGGTTTGCGCGTTGACGGCTTCTTCCGGGGTCATTTTTAACTGAGTGCAGGCTATTGTCAGCAAGAGGTTCATATTACCAGAAGGGCAGGTTCCTGGGTTAAGATCGGAAGCCAGGCAAACCGGCAGGTCGGCGTCGATCATCATCCTGGCGGGCTGGTAGTGCATCCCCAGGAAGAATGCCGCCCCGGGTAATAAGGTCGGTATGGTATGGCTGTCCCGCAGGCATTCCAGCTCTTCCGCTCCCATGCTTTCCAGGTGGTCTACACTTACCGCATCATGTTTCACCCCGACTTGTACGCCGCCGGAGCGATGCAATTGGTTCGCATGGATCTTTGGCTTTAAGCCATATTTCCAGCCGGCTTCTAAAAGCTGCTCGGTTTCGGCTACTGAGAAAAAGCCCTCTTCACAGAAAGCGTCCATATAATCTGCCAGGCCCTCTTCGGCTACTTTAGGTAGCATTTCATTGATAATGAGGTCTATATACCCTTTATGATTTTCTTTATATTCCATTGGGAAAGCATGTGCCGCCAGGAAGCTGGCTTTAACCGGGATATGTGGATAGGCCTCTTTTAACCTGCGAATGACGCGCAACATTTTTAATTCTGCGTTTGTATTTAATCCATAACCGCTCTTGATCTCTATGGCTCCGGTACCGAGCGCTATAAGTTGTTCCAGGCGGGCCGCCGCCTCCTCGTAAAGCCTGCCTTCATCGGCATCGGCCATTTTCCTGGCGGAATTTAAAATGCCTCCTCCTTTTGCCGCGATTTCGGCATAACTGAGGCCGTTGATGCGGTCTACGAATTCCTGCTCCCGCGACGCGGCATAGACCAGGTGGGTATGGGAATCTATCCAGGTAGGTAAGATCAGCCGGTCTGAAGCATCAAAAGTTTCTGCAAATTGCAGCATGGGCAATTCACTCATTTTACCAAAGGAATGGATTAAGCCATTTTCAATAATCAGGTAAGCATCATCAATTTGAGGGAGGTATTTCATGTTCAAACCATTTACGCGCAGTACGTTTTCGCTCCTGGTTTGGATGAGGGATTGGATATTAGCAATGAGTGTCAGCATATATTTTTAAGTTTTGGCAAAGTAAATTATTATTTTATTATCAAATTCACCAACTTTTGGTACTTTTAGCCTGTCTACTACATTAAGTAGTAGCTTATTAACCCAGAATTTTAAAGTTCATGAAAAACAGATTATTATTATTTATAGCCACATCATTGAGCCTGAGTTCCCTATCGCAGGCGCAAACTAATGGTAATCAAATTATTGATCCGAGAATTGCCGAAGTTTACGGGGGCAGCCTGGACCAGTTGCTTAATAGCGATCCTGATCGTTTAAAAATATTAAATGAACTCCTTAATAACAGAATAAAGGTGATTGAGCTGGATGCTGCAACCGCCCAACAAAAATTCCCGGCGCTGAACAGCCAGCCTATATTTAATAAATATGTGCATGACCTGACCGTAGGTCCTTACAATGCCGCGACCTTCAATCCGCTGAAATATGATCTTAAATTCTTCGAATACGGAGATTCGGGATATTGGATCAATGGTACGAACAAGGTACTTTTTATTACTGGTTTTAAGAACTATACTGCAAACTAATCCCTATAACTAGTTAATCCATTTTAAGACATGAATTATTGCAAAAAAACGCTTCTCATTTTAACTGCATTGTTTTTGGGAGTCATTTCGGCATCAGTGGCCCAGACAACCATAACGATGCCAACCACGGGTAACCAGGTGGTTAATGATTGTATAGTGAACTTTTATGATAATGGCGGTGCCACCGGGAATTATTCCAATAATGTAAATGGTTCAGTGACCTTCACACCGGCTACGGCAGGTACGGCTGTTAATATTTCTTTCAACTCTTTTTCCTTAGAGAATAACGCGGATTTCTTATACATCTATAACGGGAACTCTACTGCGGCCCCGCTTTTAGGTGTTTATACCGGAACGTCTATCCCCCCGGTAACCATAGCCAACAACCTCCAGGGAGCCTTAACAATAAGAATGGTTTCTGATGGTGCAAATACTGCGGCAGGATTTGACGCGGCGGTAAGCTGCCTCATCCCTTGTAGCATAGACAGCGCTTATATTTCAGGTAACCCGCAACTGGTACCTTATGGTACTACCATGGTGACTAAAACCTGCATAGGGCAAAACTTTACCCTGAACGCGCATCCTTATTATAACCCGATTACCGATACGACCAATACTACTTATAAATGGGATATGGGTGATGGTACTACCTACTTTACCCAAACTGTTAACCATAGCTACCCTGCAACCGGTATCTACCAGGTTTTATTGACGGTTACAGATACTGCTGCGCAATGTTACAAACAAGAGTCGATGAAAGTATTTGTAACACAAATACCGAATTTTGCCGGAACCGGTACTGTAGATACCATTTGCCAATATGATACGCTAACCCTGAACGGTACCGCAGATTTCCCAATGGTAAGAGAAATCTGTGCCCCACCGGTTGCGGATACAACCTTCTTACCGGATGGTAGCGGTGTATCTTACCAGACTTCTATTACTGCAGACTGTTTTGATGTTGCTGAAGTGATCACCTCGGCTAATGATGTTTCTGTATTTATTAATATGGAACATAGCTACCTTGGTGACCTTGAAATGAGAATTATCTGTCCGAACGGGCAGAGCGCTGTTATGAAACAATATCCTGGTGGTGGTGGTACTTTCTTAGGTGGCCCTAATGATCCGGGCCCCGGTAATAGTATTCCGGGTATAGGCTGGACTTATACATTCGCTCAAAATGCGGCCTGGGGCACTATGCTGGAGCAAGATGCCGTACCGGGCTTCCTTGTGCCATCTCCCGGATTGACTCCTGGTAACTCTTTACCAGCCGGTAGCTATAAACCTTTCCAGAATTTCAGTAGCCTTATCGGTTGCCCGTTGAATGGCTCCTGGACGGTTCAGATCACTGACAACCTTGCATCGGATGATGGCTATATTTTCTTTTGGGGTATCAACTTCGATCCTAAATTCCAGTCTAAACTGGATTCTTTTAAAAATGTTACAGTAAATGAGTACTGGTCACCAGCACCGGAAATTTTTGCATCAAACAACAGTACAGCGATGGCCAAAATGGATACTCCTGGTGTAAGATGTTTTACTTATAATGTGACCAATGACTTTGGATGTTCTTTTGATACTACAGTATGTGTATTTGTAAAAGAAGTGCCTGTTTCCGTATTTTATGATTCTATCTGTCCGGGCCAGGATCTGTATGGCTATACCGAAACCGGTATTTACTATGATACTTTCCCTGCCCTGAACGGATGTGACAGTATCCGTGAATTGCACCTGTTCAAACGCCCTATTGTTGATATTATTGATCTGGGACCGGATTTGGTGGTGTGCCAATATGATACTGTATTATTAGAGCCCACTGTAACTCCTTATTCGCAAACTTATCAGTACCAATGGCGCGTCAACCAGGACCTCAATTCGATACATGACCTGGCTAACTACTTCTTTGTCGCGGACCAGTCCAAGGATCTGGTCTTCGGGGCCAAGGACCCCATAGGGTGCTGGCGATACGATACGATATCCATTATTGTAAACCCGGGTGATTTCTTACAGGTGCCTACGACAGATACCGCTATATGCTCGGGAGAGGTCATGCAATTCTGGGCACAGGGAGCGGCGGAATACAAATGGACACCGGAATTATACCTGAATAACCCTAATGTACATAATCCCGTAGGACAGGTAGAAACCTCTACACGCTACATGCTGGTGGGTACCAGTGCAAAAGGTTGTACCGATACCCAATATGTAAACGTAACCGTTCATCCGAGCGCGGTGGTAGAACTGCCTGATTCGGTAAACATTTATCCTGGTGAGACTTATTATATGCAACCTGGTACGAATGCTGTTTACTTCGATTGGTTCCCGGTTGCCGGCCTCAACAGCCATACTATCGCTAACCCTATCATGAGCCCGACTGTAAATACCCGTTATTTTGTTACAGCTAAAACTGAATTTGGTTGTACGGTGACAGATTCTGTAGATGTATATGTGAAAGAGACCGTGATGGATATGCCGAATGCTTTCAATCCGAATTACGGACAATTTAAGGTAAGCATCAGAGGCCTGGCATCCATTGAATCCTTTGCAATATACAGCAGATGGGGTCAATTATTGTTCGAGTCGAAGAGCCAGGATCTGGGATGGGATGGTACCTTTAAGGGTACGCCACAGCCTACCGGTGTGTATGTTTATAGGATAAATGCCACTACGGTTGAAGGAAAACCTTTCCAGAAAACAGGAAATGTTACATTACTCCGATAATCAATATTAATAAATACAAAAAGCTGCCGGGTTTAACCTGGCAGCTTTTTGTATTTTAGGGGCAATAGCCCTGAATTGCTGTTCTTACTGTAATCCTTAAAGAGCTTGTCCCGGAAAACTTAAAACAATTATTAAATAATAAAAGCCGGTAGTTTAATTTACTACCGGCTTTTTATCTTTAAATGTCATTTACTTTTTAAACTTACTTTTCAGGAAACTCAAAGCATCATTGATATTAGTATGCTCCGGTTCTGCCTGTTGGCGTTTTTGCTGCGCCGGGCGTTTGCCACCACCAGAATTACCGGGATTGGGTAAGGCCTGTTTGATGGATAAGGCAATACGTTTTCTGGCCAGATCAACTTCGGTCACTACTACTTTTACTTTATCGTTCAGTTTTAAAGCCTCTGAAGGATCACTGATATAGGTATGTGAAATTTCCGATACGTGCACCAGGCCGTCTTGTTTCACACCAATATCTACAAAGGCGCCAAAGCGGGTTAAATTGGTCACGATGCCCGGCACTTCCATCCCAACCTGCACATCTTCGATGGAATAGATATTAGCATACTCAAATTGTTCCAGTTCACTGCGCGGATCCAGGCCCGGCTTTCTCAATTCTTTCAGGATATCTTCCAGGGTATGCTTACCGATCGTATCGCTTACGTAATTGGATATTTTTATGGTTTTAATCGCTTCTTCGTTACCAACTAATTCCTTCACCGAGACATTTACATCTTTCGCCATCTGCTCTACAACCGGGTAAGCTTCCGGGTGTACCCCTGAAGCATCCAGGGGATGTGTTGCTTCCTTAATTCTCAGGAAGCCGGCACATTGTTCAAAAGCTTTATTACCCAGGCGGGGTACTTTGAGTAATTGCTTCCTGTCGGTAAACTGGCCGTTTTCGGAGCGGTATTTTACGATATTTTCTGCTACACTGGCACCAATACCGGATACATAGGATAATAAATGTTTACCCGCAGTATTCAGGTTTACCCCTACGGTATTTACACAACTTTCAACGGTCTGGTCCAACTTCTCTTTTAATCGGGTTTGGTTCACATCATGCTGGTATTGCCCCACCCCGATACTTTTAGGGTCGATCTTCACCAGTTCCGCCAAAGGGTCCATCAGGCGACGACCAATGCTCACCGCACCGCGTACCGTAACATCATAATCCGGGAATTCCTCTCGGGCAGTTGTGGAAGCAGAGTAAACAGAAGCGCCGTCTTCATTCACCAGGAAGATCGGTAATCCCAGTTGTAATTTTTTGACAAACTGTTCTGTTTCCCGGCCTGCGGTACCATCCCCGATGGCGAATGCCTGAACATCGTATTGTTTCACTAAAGAGCGTACTTTATGTTCGGCATCATTCAGTTTGAAATTGTTTTCGTGTACATAGATCAGGTCGTTGTGTTTCAAATCGCCTTTTTCATCGATCACTACGACTTTACAACCGGTACGGTAACCCGGATCGATTGCCAGTATTCTTTTTGAACCTAATGGGGAAGACAATAATAGTTGTCTTAAGTTTTCGGCGAAAACGGTAATGGCTTCCTCATCCGACTTTACTTTCAGCTCCATACGGAACTCCGATTCCAGACTGGGTTGTAATAAGCGGCGATAAGCATCGCGCACAGCTTTTTTTACCTGTTCTCCAGCCTCATTGCTGGCCTTAATGAAATTTTCGCCCACCATTTCCAGGGCCACTTCTTCCTCAGGAGCGATGCTCATACGCAGTATACCTTCCATAAAGCCGCGCATAATAGCCAGCATACGGTGGGAAGGAATTTTGCTTACCGGTTCTGAAAACTCGAAGTAATCTTTATATTTTGCACCGGCTTCTTCCTGCCCGGTCAGTACTTTACTTTGTACCGTAGCCTGGCTTTCAAATAACTTACGCATTTGTGCCCTTACGCTCGCATCTTCGTTGATAGTCTCGGCAATAATGTCTCTCGCGCCTTGCAGGGCTGCAGCGGCATCGGCTACATTTTCGGTAATAAATGCAGCGGCTTCGGCTTCCACACTACCCTCATTTTGGGCCAACAGCCATAAAGCTAATGGCTCCAGGCCGTTTTCACGGGCGGTTTGCGCTTTGGTTTTACGTTTGGGTTTATAAGGGAGGTAAATATCTTCCAGTTCATTCAGGCTAACCGCTTTATCCAGGCTTGCCTGGAGTGCCTCGGTCATTTTTCCCTGCTCACTGATCGTCTTTTCAATAAAAGCTTTACGGTCTGAGAATTCCTGTTGGAATTTCCCCTCATCCTGTATTTGTTGGATCTGTACCTCGTCCATTGCCCCGGTTACGTCTTTACGGTAACGTGCAATGAATGGGATGGTAGCGCCTTCGGCTAATAAATCTAAAACTGAGTTAATGCTTTTTTCAGCAATATTCAATTTCTGAGCAATCGTACTTGCAAACACATTTGCCATAATCTAAATCTCCATTTTTAAGGAGGGCAAATATAATCATATCTCCACGGAATGCCTTTGAGAAAATAAACAGGTTATCCACAATGATATGTTATGTATTTTTATTATGGAAAGTGTTTATTTGAGCACATAGTTTATAAACCCGGATGGAGGCTATTTTTCCAGTATTTGCTTCCATTCCTCACTTTCTGCGACCTGTTTCAGTATTTTGTTTTTACTGATCAGAAATCTACGCATGTAACCATTCAGAAACAAGCGTTCTGCCATCCGGCCCAAAAAACCGAGCGGCGCTCTGAAGGTAAAAATATCCCGCATCAGTGTATTTTCTGCATCAATAACTTCAAATTGATGTTGGTGCTCCATGGAAGCAAAAGCACCCTTTAACATACGATCTGTAAATGAAAAAGGGCGATTAAACTCAGTAATGACAACACTGAGGTTTTGGTAGATCCCTAAATGCTTTGCCCGCCAGGTTACGGCCTCGCCCGGGCCAATAAGACCACTTGTTTTGCCTGCAATAGCCCGCTCATTCGTTTCTTTGGTCGAAAAACGGTGTAGGTCTATGCTCCGGGTCAGGTCAAAAACTCTGTCTATCGGTGCTTCGATCAATGTTTCAATAGTAATAGTGGGCATACAGGCTTCATTAATTGGCTTCCTGTTGTATTTTCGCCGTTTTGATCAGGTAATGCAATACTTCTGTGGACAGGCCATGTAAGGTAAGCCGGAACCCGGCCCCATAGGTTGGCAAAGGAATCATGGGATGTTTATTGTTCAAAGCCACCAATTTTTCCGGGCAATCCATAATCGTTGCGGCATACACACCAATCACCTCATCCAATTGCAAAGAATTGGAAGCACGCCAGAAATCATTATCGGTTAAGAAGAACTGGTAGATGGGCGTAAAGATCTCAATCGCGCTGGAAAGGTCCAGGAAATTAGTCCAGCGACTGGGAAATTCTTCGAATGGAATTTTACCCGTACCTATCGCCGAGAAATCCGGGCGTTCAACTTTTTCGATCTTCAGTCCATGCTCCTGTATGGCTTTATTCAGATTAATAATAAAATTATACAGGTTCAGGTCATGCTCCAGGAACATATTATCCCTGATATCTTTTATAGATAAGGGCTTCAGCGGGTTCATAGGTATATTTTCCGCTCCTTTTACATTGTCTTTAATAAAACGCAATACTTCCGAACCCAGGTAAAAATGCCGGAGAATCAAAAAATTGGCTTCCGGGGATACCCAGTTTTTCATCCCCCAATACAAACATCTATGCAATGTTTTAGGCGCATTAATCACGTTGGGAATAATAAATTTCAATAATTGAAACATTATGATAGAAAAACGCCCTAATACGCGCACAACGGGTAGCAGGTATTGTTTGGATTTCCGGCCGGAATCATAAAGGAAGGCGGCTTTCGCATCCGGGTCGAAGGGAACGCTGTTGTCCCAGAACAGGGCATGCCAGTGGCTGGGATCCCGGGGGTTGTTTTCTAATTGTTCAAAATAAGCTTTATCGTGTAGCATTGAGGTTTGATTTAGTAATTCCCGATTTCTTCTAATTGCATGCGGTACAGCCGGGCCACCACTTTTGCGGTCTTGACAATCCGGCGGGCCATATCCATGGTCAGCAGGTCGGAGTTCAGCGCGTTTTCGAATCTTTCAAAATGGTTATCATTGCTGTCGCTCGTCTCATGGTAGGTAAAGAAGGATACCTGGTCTTCATTCAAATCAAGTAAATCTCTTATGGCCCTGCCCCAATTGCCGGCTATGCGGTTGCCCAGTCCTTCGATGATAAACATGCCGCCCAAGAGGTCAAATGGGTTGGGCTGGCTGGCCTTTTGAAACATGAAGGCGCTTAAGGCCTCACTGCCTATATTCTTTTCCCCGGTATACAGGTCTTCTCTTTCTCCACCACAATTGATATAGTTTTTTTCCAGGATTTGGTAGTCGCGGTGTTCGTCGCGGGAATGGGAGATAAAGGAAGAACGGATATCAAAATATTTCATGCTTACATTAGAGGCCGCACGGGCGATCCATTGGGAGCCGTCAATTACCTGTTGACGCAGGTTGAGTAAAAGTAGTTTGTAATCTTCAAGGGTGATCGTACCGTTATAGATCTTTTGGATGATGGGCACTTTCCTCAAATGCGTTTCAAAATCAACCCAGGTATCCACCAGCTGGCGCACCAGCCATTCCTGCGTCGGATTGCCTTCTACATGAATATCGGGGGCAAGGATCGCATCTGATTCATCAATGCTGGCCTGTTTCTTTTCTGTCGCAGGAGCGATCACTTTCAGTTTCATAAAAGTAGTAATGAAACGCCCGCTTTCCGGTACCATACAGATGATTTCCTGCCCTGCCTGCAGCTCTTTTTCATTCAACAGCTCTTCCAGCATAATGAAAATGGAGGCCGAGCCGGTATTGCCTTTTGTATGTAAATTGGTAAACCATTTCTCTTCAGGAATCTCTAAACCGCCTTTCTCCAATAATGAGACAATAGGTTTTTTGAAATATTCAGAAGAGTAATGCGCGACCAGCCAGTCCAGGTTTTTAGGATCTATTTTTCCCGCATCAATAAGATTGAAGAAATGCTGTACGCCTAAGGAAATAATGTTATTGACCAGGCGGATATCCTGGCGCAGATTCAGCGCGGTAGCTGCATCGGCATCGGTAAAACTATCATAATCGATCCAGGTTTTTCCCATACTGCCATCAGCATTTTTGCGCATACCTGTGTACATGCAGGGTTCAAACAAATGGGCATGCGAACGGATGTCGATCCATTCCACTTCAAAGCTGAAGCCGGTCGTGTTGGGCTGATGACTCATATAGAAGGCACCGGCACCATCCGAAAGCATCCAGCGCAGGAAATCAGTTTCCAGGTCGAGCCCATTGGCTATTACGGTTTCCTGGTGGGCAAATCTTTTGGCTTTAAACAAGCGGCTGGGAAAATCAGCCGCACAGGCAATGGCCTTTTGCGCATCCCCATTTTTAATGGTCTGGAAAACATGGTTCACCGCCATCATACCGGCTGCGCAAACGGATTGAAAACTGGAAATATTACATACCGGTATTGCCGTTTCGGCATGCACCATGCTGGCAAAACCGGGAATCGGCAGGTCATTTTGTGTGGTACCGGCCGCTAACAGTTCAATTTGAGCAGCTGGGATATTAGCTTTTTGCAAAGTGTCTTTGATTGCTTTAGCGGCCATACCAGCTACAGAGTCTGTAGATTCCTGCTCTTTATTGATGGCATAATGCCTGGAGGTAATCCCATTTTGCAGCAGCATTCTTGTTTTGGTCCGGGAAGGCTGCCCGTTGATCAGGCCCAGGTAATCTTCCATGGCTTCATTCGGCACCGGCTCGCCCGGTAAATGTTTGCCGATGGCATTAATATATACGGTGTGGCTCATTAATTTTTATTTTTTGGTAGTTTGGTGTTGAATAATTGATCCAGGTAAGGCAGCATGAACCCGAAATTACCGTTGCTCCATTTATGATGCATGCTGTGCCTGAAGATAAAGCGGCTGATATGCTGCGGCTCTTTTTCGGAATGCGCTTCATGATTGGAATGCCCCATTAAATTTAATACAATGCTCAGGATGGGTAAACTCAGGATAGCCAAAAAGTGAAAAGTATATAAGGTCATGGGCAGGAAGATAACGGTGCCTAAAAGGAAGGCTTCAAACCAATGAAAACTATATACGGAATACAGGGTTGGTTCTTTAGACTTATGATGCACATAATGCACCTTTTTCATCAGCCATTTCCGGTGCAGTAAAGCGTGTACCAGGTAAAAATGAATTTCGTTCCACAGGAATAAAACCGGGATTTGCCAGAGCAATACCCAGGCATTGCTAAAGCTTACTGTCGCATAGCCTTGTGCTACTAAAAATTGCAGCGGAATCGCCTGTAAACTGAATATAAAGATGGATAATAAGGATTGCCTGATTTCAAAGCTAATTTGCCCTTTCCTCAGATTATGCTGAATGGCATGAAAACCGAAGTCCTTTTTCAGGAAATGGAGCGCCAATGCATAAAGTAAAATTCCGCCGAAATACAGGAAAATAAAAAATACAAAGAAAGTGATCGCTGCATTTAAGCCGGTACGGAAAGCCAGTTCATATAGCGATACTACTCTATTCATTTAGGAAGGATTTAGTTTGCGGCTTAAAAATAATGTTTTAAACCATTATTCCGCATCGGCTTCTGTTAGTATTTCATCAAAATTAACTTCCTCGCTAAAAAGCGGGTCCAGCTGATAACCTTCTTGCCGGAGCAGGCTGATAAGGCCTGCTTCACCCGCCAAGTGCCCGGCACCGACGGCATAAAAGACGCTTTTGTCTTTCGAATAGGTTTTAAATTTAGGGATCCAGCTTTTATTTCTAAAGTCCAGCACCATTTCTTTAGTGTCAAAAAGTTCGCTACTGTCTATGCCCACTAAACTGTAGAGCGCCTGTATATCCTGCATTTTATATAAAGCGGTTATATGGTCATAAAGCAACTGGTGCGACTTATCCCTTAAGTACTGGCCATTTACAATATTCATTACATAAGATACGACTTCTTTGTCGGTAGCATCCGCAACAGCGGCAAATTGCTCTTCAACCGTTTCCAGGCCCAGGATTGATTTTTTGAACTTCCGGGCTTCTTTTTTTATTTCCTCTTCATAAGATTTAAAGGCCAGGCAGTTGATATAATCCGTTTCCAATAACATCAGCAAGACTGAAGGTCTGACCTGGTTGAACAGCATAATATCATAACCGTTGGCCCGCTTAAAATAAGTAGAAAGCCTGGCGAAATCTTTTGGGGTGAACAAATCTTTAAGCGTCCGGCCATCAACACTTTGTATACTTTTTAGGGTGCTCAGGAGTAAAAAAGGATTGTCCAGGTCAATTTCAAAACAGACCCGTTCGGATCGATGAAAGTATTTCCTCATCGTATCTGTCCAGAAATAATCTTCTTCACAGATCTTATGCATGGTGCCAAAGAGGTAGGAGTCTTTACTCAATCCATTACCGGAAATCCGCCATAGCAGAGTTTTTTCCTGGGCATGGACCGGAGATGCCGATGCGTAAAGTAATAAAAGGAGCAAAATGATTTTGCTATAGGTATTCATGGTCTTTAGGATTTAGACCTAAAGGTAAAATAGTTTTGGGCAAAATAACTCACTACCGCCAGGATAATGGTGGTCAAAGCCTGAGAAGGGGTGGCCCAGAAACCACAGAAACCGGCAAAAAAGTGGAGTAAAAGGTAATTGAACAGAATGTTTAATGCGGCAATTAAAGCATAGCGGAACAACTGCACTCTACCCTTCAAATGAGAAGACTGAAAGACCACAAATTTATTCATCACGAAGCCCAGGGGAAAAGTAATCGCCAGAGAAAAGGCAAAGGCCGCGATATAGCGGTTCATGTGGATACCGGCAAAATTAATGATCTCCGCCTTGAACATATAATTGTAGCTGAGGTAAAAAAGAACCAGGTTGAGCAAAGCGTTCCCGCCCCCGCAAGCCGCATACCGGAAGGTTTGTACCGGTATGAGTTTGTGGAAAACCGGAAAGTAAAAAAAGTCTATCACCTGGATGATTAAATTCTTTGATCTGCCGAGCATCTACAAAAATTGTTGGCAAAGGTAATGTTTTTAATGATTAATGGTGAATTGTTGGTATTCAATGATTTTAGTCATAATTAAGTATCATTTACGGGTTCAAATTCCGTAACCGGAGCACTGCTTCTACATGAGATAGCTTATAATCTTTCGTTTTCAAAAGGACTAAATAGTGGTACAGCAGATCTGCTGCTTCATTGAGAAACAACTCCTTATTATCGTCCTTCGCTTCCAGGATCAGCTCCACCGCTTCCTCTCCTACTTTCTGAGCTACCTTATTGACTCCTTTTTGATAAAGCTTATTGGTGTAAGACTTCTGTTCATTGTTGCTTATTTTATCTGCAATTATTTGATCAAGCTGATAAATAAACCCATCGTTATTATCCATATTAAAGCAGGAGTAATTCCCGGTATGGCAGGTCGCACCTTTAGGGTTGGCCCGTACCAGCAGGGTATCCCGGTCGCAGTCCAGGTAGATACTCTGCCAGAATAAAAAATTACCGGAACTTTCGCCTTTCAGCCAGAGTCTTTTTTTGCTCCTGCTGTAGAACGTGAGCCGGTCTCCACTTAGCGTTAGTTGTAAGGCTTCCCGGTTCATATAGCCCAGCATGAGCACCTGGCAGCTAACCGCATCCTGTACGATCACCGGGACCAGGCCGTTTGATGGGTTAAAATTAATATCTTCTATAGTGAAATTTATAGTGTTCATCTTATGGCAATATTTTTTGATTTAAGGTATTGTTTAAGTTCCGGTATAGCGATAGCGCCAAAATGGAACACAGAAGCTGCTAATGCCCCCGTAGCTGTTGTTTGCGTAAAAACCCGTTCGAAATCCGCAGGGCAGCCGGCTCCGCCGGAAGCAATAACCGGAATATTTACTGCCGCTGCTATTGTTGCAGTGAGATCCAGGGAAAAGCCGGAACAGGTACCATCACCCTGCATGGAGGTGAGCAGTAGCTCCCCGGCACCTAAATCTGCTGCTGCTTTAGCCCACTCCAGTGTATCCCGGTTGGTGGCTTTCTTTCCGCCATGACTAAATACTTTCCATTTCCCGTCAACGTAATGGGTGTCGATGGCAATGGTAACACATTGTGTGCCGAAGTGCCCGGCGAGCTCCTGGACCAGGGCCGGCCTTGCCAGAGCGGAGGTATTAATACTTAGTTTGTCGGCACCTGCATCAATCACCTTTTGTGCGGTGGCCAATGAATCGATACCGCCGCCTACTGTAAAAGGTATATTGATTTGTGCTGCGACCAGGGCCACCCATTCTGTAAGTGTTTTACGACGTTCATTGGTAGCTGTAATATCCAGGAATACCAATTCATCGGCACCTTCTTCCGTGTATTTTTTAGCTAGGGCAACGGGATCGCCGGCGTCTTTCATGTTTTCAAAATTGATTCCCTTTACGGTCCTGCCGTTGCTGATGTCCAGGCAGGGAATGATCCTTTTCTTAAGCATACTTTTCCAGTTGTTTCAGGCTTATGGTTTGTTCATAGATCGCTTTTCCTATAATAGCGGCTTCACAACCTATGGCTTTTAATCTTTCCAGGTCGCTGATCTTGCTGATACCGCCACTGGCGATGAGCTGTACGGTAACCTGTCCTAATATATCCTTATATAAAGCGTCATCAGGACCGCAAAGCATGCCATCTTTCGAAATTTCCGTAACAATAGTATACCGGACGCCCCGCGCTGTTTTTTCCTGGAGGAAGTCAATGAGGTCGATATCTTCTATGCGGTTCCATGCATTGGTCGCTATTTTACGGTTCAGGCAATCTGCTCCCAGGATAATTTTACCTGCCCCGAAAGTATCCAGGCAATCATAAAACAGGTCTGGCTCTCGGACCGCGATGCTGCCTAAAGTGAGCTGTGCAGCGCCGGCATTAAAGAGTGTATCGGCATCGGCTTTAGTCTGGATACCCCCACCAAAGTCAATAAGGAGATCAGTTTTCGTAGCGATCCGTTCGAGGATGCTCATATGGTTCAAAACTTTTGTTTTCGCGGCGTCCAGGTCTACCAGGTGCAGGTATTGTATACCGGCGGCTTCAAATGTTTTCGCTACTTCCAGCGGGTCTTCATTATATATTTTTTTTGTGTTATAATCGCCTTTTGATAAGCGTACACATTTTCCTTCAATGATATCAATAGCAGGTATAATTCTCATAGGGTTAAAAAGTTTTGGAGTAATAAATTGCCTGTTTGCGCGGATTTTTCAGGATGAAATTGTACAGCATAGAAATTATCCTTTTGTAAAGCGGCACTAAAGGGTACTATATAATCAGTGGCCGCGACAGTATCAGCACTTGCAGGCGCATAATAGGAATGCACAAAATAAAAGTCCGCGTTACGGTTTAATCCTTTAAATAAAGGTCCTCTTGCGTTTTCACAATTATTCCAACCCATATGTGGCACTAAATAGCCCCTGGGAAATTTTTGGACCTGGCTATCGAAAATGCCAATACCTTCTGTATTACTTTCTTCTGAATAAGCGCATAGCAATTGCATACCCAGGCAAATGCCCAATACGGGCTGATTCAGTTCCCGGATCACCAAGTCCAGCTGCCTTGCTTTCAGATAAGCCATGGCCGAGCCTGCTTCACCGACCCCGGGAAAAATAACCTTTTCGGCAGATTGCAGGACAAAGGGATCATCGCTGATACAAACTTCGTAGCCCAGGCGGCTCACGGCATTGTAAACCGACCTTGCATTGCCGGCATTATATTTTAATATCGCTATCATAGTATACCTTTTGTGCTGGGAATATTATATTGACCGGTAAGGCTACAAGCAATTTGTAAAGCCTTTGCGAATGCCTTGAATATAGCTTCTATTTTATGGTGCTCATTGCTGCCGCCGGCTTTTATGTTCAGGTTGCACTGTGCGGCATCGGTAAATGATTTGAAAAAATGAACAAACATTTCGGTAGGTACATCTCCTATACGCTCTCTTTGGAAAGTTACTTCCCATACCAGCCATGGCCTGCCACCAAAGTCAAGGGCTACCTGGGCCAGGCAGTCGTCCATGGGTAATACAAAACCATACCGGGCGATGCTTTTTTTAGCGCCAAGCGCTTTGGCGAACGCGGCGCCCAATGCCAGCGCAGTGTCTTCTATAGTATGGTGCTCATCTACCTGCAGGTCGCCTTGTACGGAGCAATAAAGTCCAAAATTTCCATGCCTGGCAAGCTGGTGCAGCATGTGATCAAAGAAATGAAGGCCGGTATTGATGTAAGTTTCGGCAGCATTGTCCAGGTTAAGTTTTATACTAACCTGTGTTTCGGATGTAGCACGTTCTATATTTGCTTTCCGGTCCTGGTTCTTTAGAAAGTGATAAATAGCGTCCCAGTCTGCAGTGGTATAAGTAGCATCAGAATGATGCAGGCTGCTGATGAGGATCGAGCCGGCACCGAGGTTATGTGCTAATTGAATATCAGTAAGCCGGTCTCCGATTACAAATGACTGCTGCAAGTCATAATCGCCATAAATATACCGGGAAAGCATAGCGGTACCGGGTTTCCTGGTAGCCGCATTTTCCTGTTCAAAGGTGCGGTCAATACAAATTTCTTGAAATATAACGCCTTCTTTTTCCAGCGTATTGATGATAAAATCCTGTACCGGCCAGAAAGTAGCTTCCGGGAAAGAGGCCGTGCCTAAACCGTCCTGGTTGCTTACCATAACCAGTTCAAAATCCAGCTCTGTAGCGATTTTAGCCAGGCTTGAGATCACCTTAGGCAGGAACTTTAGTTTCTCAAAGGCATCTATCTGGTAATCTTCGGGCTCTTCAATAATAGTTCCGTCCCTGTCTACGAATAATACTTTTTTAGGCATTTAAAATGGTTTTAAGTGTTTGGATAAATAAACGGTTTTCTTCCGGCCGGCCTACAGTAAGCCGGAGTGTATTGGGTATGATGCTGTGCCGGTTACGGATCACGACCTTTTGCGCTGTAAGCCGGGCATACAATTCATTCGCATTGGCAACTTCTACCAGGATAAAATTGGCGGAAGACGGGTATACTTTTTTAATTCCATTCATACCGGTCAGTGTTTTAATTAACCATGATTGCTCCTCTTTCAGCCAATTAATTTCCTGTTCGAACGTAGACTGATCTAATAAGGATAAAGCGATCTCCTGGTTGGCCGTACTTATATTGTAGGGAGGTTTTACTTTGTTGTAATACTTTAATAGCTCCGGTCGCATCCAGGCCAGCCCGATCCTCAACGCCGCCATGGCCCAGGCTTTAGATAAAGTCTGTAGGACGATAAGATTGGGATATTTGGGTAATTCAAGTGCCCAGCTACCTGTTGCCGCAAAATCGATATAAGCTTCATCAATGAGCACAATCCCTTTAAATTGGTCTAATATTTTGCGAACGCTTGCCGCACTTAACAGATTACCGGTAGGATTATTGGGAGAGCAAAGTAACAGCAGCTTAATATCCCTTCTTTCCCAATAGGCATCCAGTTGAGCTAAATCAATATCAAAATCTGTATCCAGGGGGATCTCGATCAGGGAAATATTATTGATTTGCGCCGCTACTTCATACATGCCATAAGTCGGGCCAAGACAAATGGCTTTATCTACTCCCGGCTCACAAAATATTCTGAAAGTGAGGTCGATGATCTCGTCACTACCATTGCCTAAGAACAAGTCTGCTGGACTGAGCTGTTTTATGGTGGCTATTTTTTGCTTCAGTTGATTTTGAAAAGGATCGGGATAACGATTCCATAGTCCATATGGATTTTCATTGGCGTCAAGCATCAGGGCCTCCGCGCCAAGGTATTCTTCCCGCGCGCTGGAGTAAGGTTTTAATGTAAGTATATTGGGCCTGATCAGTTGTTCTGTATTCATGGGTTTAATTTTTTTAGGCGGATGCTTACCGCGTTTTTATGGGCTATTAAGGATTCGGCTTCGGCCATTGTTTCAATGACCGGCCCTATATGGCGAATACCGGTTTCATTAATGGTCTGGAAAGTTATTTTTTTACAAAAGCTGTCTACAGATACGCCACTGTGGCTCCTGGCAAAACCATTGGTAGGTAAAGTATGATTAGTGCCACTGGCATAATCCCCTGCAGACTCACAGGCATATTTGCCCAGGAACACCGAACCCGCGTTCCTGATATGCTCTATATAATATTCCGGTCTTTCGAGTGCTAAGATCAGGTGTTCGGGGGCATAGTCGTTGCTAAAGTCAAAGCAGGCGCTGATGGAATCCAGTTGAAGGGCAAAGCTATTTACCAATGCCATGGTGGCAATACCTTTCCTTGGCAGGGATTCCAGTTGCTGTTCCAGGGATTGAATCGTTTGAGCGATAAGTTCGCTGCTGTTGCTCAAAAGCACCACCTGGCTGTCTGCACCATGTTCTGCCTGTGACAGAAGATCTGCGGCCACAAAATCCGGGTCGGCATACTGGTCGGCAATAATCAATACTTCACTGGGACCTGCAGGCATATCAATGGCCAGGCCTTCCAGTTGCAATAATGTTTTGGCTTTGGTGACATATTGATTGCCGGGCCCGAATATTTTATAGACCCGTGGAATTGTTTCGGTACCATAGGCCATTGCGGCAATAGCCTGCGCACCGCCTGCTTTATATATATTTTTAATCCCCAGAAGATTGGCGGTGTAAAGTATTGCAGGGTGAATATTACCCTGCTTATCCGGAGGTGTGCATAGGATAATAGTATCACATAGCGCCAGTTGTGCCGGGATACCTAGCATAAGCAGCGTGGAAAATAAGGGGGCTGAACCGCCGGGGATATAAATACCTATCTTTTCTATCGGTACCGATTTGCGCCAGCAAAAGACACCGGGACTGGTTTCCACCCGCTCTTCTGTAACCATCTGGCTGCGGTGAAATTTTTCGATATTAGCTGCAGCTATCCTTATGGCGGCAGCCAGTTCCGGGCTTACCTGTTCCTGTGCTGCCTTTATTTCTGCCGGGCTTACTTTTAGCTCCCGGATATCTGCCTGGTCTAATTCACGAGTCAATTTTCTAAGCGCTTTGTCCCCCTCTGATTTTACTAAAGAAAGAATGCTACGTACCGCGGCTTCCAGGTCCGCGGCTTTTATTTCAGGTCTTTTACATAGTGCGTTTAATGTATCCTGTCCGGGGCTGATATATGTTCTCATATGTATTTTATTGTATCATTTTTTCAATTGGAACTACCAGAATGCCTTCGGCCCCTGCTTTTTTCAGCTCATCAATGTGGTCCCAGAACTGGTCTTCTTCGATAACGGAATGCAGGCTGCTCCAGCCTTTTTCCGCGAGGGGTAAAATGGTTGGGCTTTTCATACCGGGAAGTATCTGGGTAATCGCTTCGATTTTGTCATTAGGGGTATTGAGGAGTATGTATTTTTTCCCTTTCGCAGACAAGACGGCATCAATGCGGAAAAGTAATTGTTGCAGCAGTGTTTGTTTTGCGGCTTCAATATTTTCAGTGCCGATCAATACTGCTTCGCTTTTCATTACCAGTTCCACTTCCTTTAGTCCGTTGGAGAAAAGAGTGGAGCCGCTACTGACGATATCGCAGATGCCGGCGGCCAGGCCTAATCCCGGGACAATCTCTACGCTACCCGAGATCTCCTCGATCTGTGCCTCAACCTTGTATTGGTCCAGCCAGGACTGGAGCATAAACGGATAAGAAGTGGCGATTGTTTTACCGCGAAAAAAATGAATGCCTGTGTAAGGTATATCTTTAGGAATAGCTAAACTTAACCTGCATTTGGCAATACCCAGCTTTTTAAGCATGAGGACTTGTTTCCGGGATTCGAAAAGGACATTTTCTCCTACGATACCCAGGTCTGCTACTTTCTGATGTACATATTGCGGAATATCATCATCACGCAGGAATAAGATGTCGATCGGGAAATTGGAAGATTCCGCGATCAGTTTTCCTGTACCATTCGGAATGATAATGCCGCATTCCCTAAGAAGGGACAGGGAGGACTCGTTCAGCCGGCCGCTTTTCTGGATGGCAATTTTTAGTCTGCTCATAAATTGTTTTTATGTCTGAGCAAACCGAAGCAGATAAGGGTATTCGCGGAATTAAAAAGAAAAACCCGTTCGATTTACTCAAACGGGTTTGTAGATATTTTTGTATCAGGTACACAAATCATCTCATCTCGCTTGAGCGAAAATAGGATGATGATGATGTAATTGATTAATGAACATAGCTTTTCTTTTGATGGGACAAAGATATAGAGGAAAATTTTTATCTGCCAAATATTTTTTTAGAATGGGAAGCAAATCTAATTACAGCTTCACTTTCCGGCGATAAATCAGAATTGTTAAATCATCTGCGGGAAATATTAAGCTCAGTCAATTATGGTTACATTTGCAGAAATTCAGCCCAAATATTATGCCCGCTAAAGCTATCGCAAGCCAGGTTTCTTATGTTCCGGTACCCGAAACAGGTTATTTTTCAAAACTTGTAAATGACTATGTCAATGAAAGTCAAGATCTGCAATCTTTTTACGCGTTTGAGGTCAATGATACAGGTTTGAAAAAAGCGATCGACAGCAGGAAGCATTTCCCGGTTGACCGCGAGGTTTTGCATCAGGTAATCAGTGAGCAGTATGCGGGATTTGAGCTTAGCCCTGCGGTTAAAGCCAACCTTGATTTGCTGCGGGCTGAAAATACATTTACTGTTTGTTCGGCGCATCAGCCGAACCTGATGACGGGTTATTTATATTTTATCTATAAAATCGTTCATTCTGTAAAGTTAGCGGCACATCTGAAGTCTCTGGACGCTACTGCTAATTTTGTTCCTGTTTTTTATATCGGTTCAGAGGATAATGACTTTGAAGAATTAGGACATTTCAGGTTTGCCGGCAAGGTATTTGAATGGAATACCACTCAGACCGGTGCTGTGGGCATGATGTTGGTGGATGAACCATTAGAACGTTTGATCAAAGAATTATTGTCTTTACTGGGGCCTTCCGGGGTTTCAGAAAAATATCTACGCAATACTATTTTAGCTGCCTATAAAAAGGGGAACAGTATTGCTACGGCCACAAGAATCCTGATCAATGATTTGCTGGGGTTCCTGGGGGTGCTGGTACTGGATGCCAATGATGCCCGCCTGAAAAGAAAATTTATTGCTGTTATTAAAGAAGAAGTGTTGCGGCCTAAGGCTTTTGAGCTCGTAAAGCAGGACTCTGATCGCCTGAATGAAACTTATAAAGCGCAGGCGTTTTTCAGGCCGATCAATTTTTTTTACCTGAAAGAAGGTTTGAGGGAAAGAATTGAGTGTATAAATAATGAATACCTGGTCTTAAATACAGAACTTAAATTTTCGGCTGCTGAAATGGAGGCGGAGATTGAGGCCCACCCGGAACGTTTCAGCCCGAACGTAATCTTAAGAGGGCTTTACCAGGAAAGCATCCTGCCGGATGTTGCTTTTATAGGCGGTGGTAGCGAGGTCGCCTATTGGATGCAATTAAAGTCGGTGTTCCGGCATTACCAGGTATACTACCCGGCTGTAATTTTACGGCAGTCGGCTGTTGTACTCGACCACAAAACGGCAGAAACACAGGTGAAAGCCGGTCTTGATGATCATAAAATGTTCCGTAAAACAGCGGAACTGGTCGATGAATTAGTACATGCCGAAAAAGAAGAGCAGTGGAGCCTTGCAACTTATTTTGAACAGCTGGAACGCTGGAAAACGGAACTTTCCCAAAGATATGTACCACTAGACAAGAATCTGGATGGAAGTATTTCGGCTGTTTTAGCAAAGGTGCATACGCAATTTAATATCCTGGATAAGAAGATCAACCGTTCTATCAAGAAAGGCCTGGAGCTCCGGCTGGACCGTATTCATAGTTTTAAAGAGCATGCTTTTCCCAAGGATAGCCTGCAGGAGCGCTATGAAACGTTCCTTCCCTTCTATTTAAATTATGGACAAAGTTTTTTCGAAGATCTATACCAGCATACTGATCCCTTCGGGAAGCAATTCCTGGTGCTGAAGTATAAAGAGCAATAGCAATGGTTAATTATGAATGGTTGTCACAATTCAACCATTCATAATTAACCATTCTTATTTTTCCCTGGAGTCCAGAACTATGGTAACGGGGCCATCATTTAGAAGATTTACTTTCATATCTGCCCCGAAAACACCGGTAGCTGGTGGCTTGCCGGATAATTCAGCGACCAGCTTGCAGAACTGTTCATACAATGGAATGGCGACTTCTGGTCTTGCCGCTTCAATATAAGAAGGCCGGTTCCCTTTCCGGGTCTGTGCCATTAAGGTAAACTGGCTCACGACTAAAATATCGCCGGCTACATCTTTTACGGACAGGTTCATTAAACCGTGTTCATCCGAAAAAATACGCATCTGGACCAGCTTATGGGCCGCGTATTCCAGGTCTTTAACTGTATCATCCTGGGCAATGCCTGCTAAAACCAGTAAGCCCTGTCCTATGGCTGAATGTAGGTGGCCGGATATACTGACCGATGCTTCTTTTACTCTTTGAATGACTAATTTCATGGCTGCAAAAATAGGCAGGAAAAAACAAAAATGGTTCGCAGTAGACACTGCAAACCATTACATTTATTAAATATAGGGCTGAAAAACTAAATTTGTCCCAGGCGGATACCGAAGCTTATGGGTTGCTGTTTCAGGTCGGTACCTTTATACATATTGGTTAACTGGTAGCTGGCAAAAAACCTTAAGCTATTAATGCCGATCTCGCCGATTACGTTTACATTGAATTCGTTAAAGTTGTACAAATCATGATTTTTCTGTGTGCCGAATGCTGCAGATTGCTGTTTGGTCCAGGTATTCAGGTTGTAACCCGCGCTGGCCCCGAAGCCATAGGTCAGCCAGTTCTTCTTATCGATCTTATGGTTGAAATTCACCATCAGCGGAACCGTTAAAAAGTTTTGGGAAAGCTTATTTTTGGTAAACTTCATGCTAGGGTCGTTGCTCAGTTTATCTTTGGGATCGGAGTGATGCGTTAAACTGGTCTTGTAACGGAAGTTATAGATCTGTAAGCCGATACCGGAATATAAATTCAGTTTGAAATTCTTGTTGCGGATCACTTTATAGTTCACCATTACCGGGTAGATATTCACATTCCAGGAGCGGCCGTTGCGCAGGTCAAACCAGTCTTCCTGTACACCATATTGGTTAGTCAAAGCATTGCCGGGACCGTATACCGATTGATCCTGTATAAAGTTTAAACCCAGGTCTACAAGCCCCCAGTGGGTCTGGATCCTTGGCGATTTATCGCCGTAGACGTTCTTCTTGTTGCTTATTTTCACGCCATGGTTGCTTATGCTTATGTAGTTGCCGTTTTCTCCATCTTTACCGTCTTTACCATCTTTACCGGCTTCCCCGATGATGATCATGGTGTCTGTAGTGCTTACTGTTTTGTCTTGTGCGCTTGCATTGAAGGCGCCGGCCATGGTAAGGGCTAAAATGATGCTTTTGGTTATTGGACTATTTTTCATCGCTTATGTGTTTTTTATAATTTAAATTTTATGCTTCTTTTTTCGTTGTTGCCAATGGCTATTTCTACTGTAGTATTGCTTTTACGTTCACCGAAGATCCATTGGCCCGCCTTGATCATTTCGGGCAGCAGGCCGTTTGAAGTTTCCAGGTTTAGTTCCTCCGGCATTTTTGCAGGGCCAGGTAAGCTTACATAATAGCTGTTATTCCTGGCTGCCGCTTCCTGTAACTTACTGCTGTTGACCTGGCTTATTCCAGCGGCGTCCCCCTGGTAGATACTGGCTACAGTAGCCCTGGATACCGGTAACGCTTTATTGTCCGCTAAAGCAAGTTTTAACTCCTGGTCCCGGGCTTTTTGATGCACTTGTCTGGGCCTGTTCGGTTGTGGCACTTTCCTGCTGTCTGGTTTGCGCTCCAGTGAATCTGTGGCTAACTGGTGCATAGGCGCCTGTACGGCCTGGTGAATTTTATCGGATTTGGCGAGGCCGCCATCCAGCTGCCCTACCTCATTATTATTCATCCGGAGCAATATGCCCGTAGCCAGGATTAAGGCTATTCCTGCCGCAATGCCCCATGCCGGTTTAATAGTTCTTTTGATCTGCATCGGCGGCAGTTCATATTCACTGCCCTTCTCCAGGTAAGAGAAGTCCATAACCGGCAGGTTATCTTCCTGTGTTAAGTATACAGAGGCATACTCCTCATATAATGCTTTATATTCCGGGAAAGCTGCGATCTGCGCCCATACCTTTCCTGCCTGCTCCGTATCCAGCTCATTATCCAGCAAGAGTAAAATCTGCTCTTCCATATAAGCCTGTTCAAACTGCTCCATCACAACAATTGCTTTTTTTGGATTAAATAATTTTTTAATAATTTTCTTGCCCGGTGCAGGTATACTTTCACCTGGCTTTCATTCAGACCGGTAATTTTTCCTATCTCCTGGTAATTATAACCTTCATAATCTTTCAACAGGATCAGTTGTTTACTTTGCTGGTCTAATATTTTTAATGCTTCCTGTAAATAGGCACGCCATTCATTTTTGCTTTGTTCGTTACTCGTAATAATTTCCGGGATATGTTCCATTTCTTTCGGCTTGTCCCGCCGGTAATAATCCATACATCGCCGGTGTGCCACGGTAAACAAATAGCTTTTCCCTTTATCGAACGCTATAGACTCATGCTTCGTCCATAAGACTTCAAATGCCTGCTGTACCACGTCCTTTGCTTCTTCTGCATCATTGATGGTCTTTAAAGCAAAGCGGAAGACATTATTAGCCCACTCTTTTACAATATGATTATATTCAGCCCTCGTCATTTAATAGTTAATCGCAGCATGAAGAAAAAAGTTACAAAATGAATGAATATTTTTTTGTTTAATGCATTTTAGCTGTCATTAAGCAACAGCAGGATTGTTTCCGGGCCTGCTTGCTCCGGGACAAATGTCCTTTTTTAAATTTCCTTCTTTTTTGATTTTTGTCCTTTCAAAATTACAAAAGCGAAACAATGAAAAATGATATTAAAACAATAGCCTTTGACGCGGATGATACCTTATGGATCAATGAAACCTACTTCCGGGAAGCCGAAAAGGAGTTCTGTAGCTTACTGGAAAATGAACTGCCGGCAGACCTGGTATCGGAGGAGTTGTTGGCTACAGAAATGAAAAACCTGCCTTTGTATGGCTATGGTGTAAAGGGATTTGTATTGAGTATGATAGAAACGGCGGGCAAGGTTGCCGGTGCTGATGCCTCGTTGGGCCTGGTACATAAAATTATTGCGATCGGGCAGGAATTGTTGCAAAAACCGGTTGAACTATTAGAAGGGGTAACAGAAACGCTGGAACAGCTCAGTGGTAAATACAGGCTGATTGTCGCTACCAAAGGCGATTTACTGGACCAGGAACGGAAGTTGCAGCAATCAGGAGTGCAAAGCTATTTTCATCATATTGAAATAATGAGTGATAAAAAGAACAGTGATTATCAAAAACTGCTGAAACAACTGGACTGCCGTCCTGAAAATTTCCTGATGCTGGGCAATTCGATCAAATCGGATATCCTGCCCGTATTGGAATTAGGCGGGTTTGGCGCGCATATCCCCTATTCTATTACCTGGGCCCATGAACAGCATGAGCATGCTCCCGAACACCGTAATTTTGTAGCTTTGAAGCAAATAAATGAAATATTGAATTATTTATAGCTATGGTAATAACTATCAGGCAGGAGCAATTACATGATCACGCTATCGTTTTTCAATTGATAGAAGAAGCATTCCGGGATGAGATATACAGTGATAAAAGGGAGCAGTTCCTGGTAGCACGCTTAAGAAATACGGGAGGCTTTATCCCGGATTTGTCATTAGTGGCCGAAGTGGAGGGCAGGATAGCCGCTTATATTTTATTGACAGCCATTAAAATTATCAGCACTCATGAAGAAATTCCTTCCCTGGCGCTGGCACCTGTGGCTGTCTTACCTGTATTCCAGGGAAAGGGCCTGGGAACGGCATTGATAGAAAAAGCACATGGTATAGCGAAGGACCTGGGCTATCAATCCGTTATTGTACTGGGACATGAAAAGTATTATCCGAAATTCGGCTACCAACCCCTGCATCATTTCAATCTATCGCTACCATTTGCGGCTCCCCCGCAAAATTGTATGGCTATCGAGCTGGCACCTGGCGCTTTAAAAGGACTGGAGGACGGTAAGGTTGTATATCCGGCCGCATTTTTTGAATAAAAAAAGCGGGACCATTTCCCGCTTCTATCTATCTATTTATTTATTTATTGCCTACTTCCGTTTTTGTCTTAATCAGGTAGATCTGCAGGACCATACTGAACATAAAGAACATGGCGATCATCTGGTGGCTCAATGCTATTGTTTCAAACGCCTGCCATTTATTGGCCTGTATTGTATTGCTGGATAATAAAGTGAAAATACCCAGCAGCACCTGGATAAGGACAAATACCAGCGGTGTATATTTAAACCGGTTGAAAACACCGGATATTTTTATCGGCGCTGCTTTTAAGGTATACCATATGGTCAGGAGCAGGATCAGGTAAGCCAGGCCACGGTGCATAAAGTGGATCGTTATCTTATTTTCCAGCATATAGTGGCCCGATGGTGACTGGTCCATATTTTCCGGTATCCACATCCCGTTAATGGTAGGCCAGGTTGCCGCTACTGTCGCCGCCTTGTGCCCCGCCATGAGCGCGCCATATATAAATTGGATGCCGATAGCGACAAGAATAATAATAGCGAGCCTGTTTAAAGAAGCAGCAAGGACCTTTTTATGATCGGGAATCAATAATTTTAAAGCAAACCAGAACACATAAGCGCCTAAGACCATAGCCAGTACAAAGTGCATGGCCAGCCGGGTCGGTCTTACATAAATCGCGTCGCCCACAAGCCCGCTGGCTACCATGATCCAGCCTATAGCCCCTTGTAAGGCCCCCAGGACAAACATGCCTATAATCGGCATTACCATGTCTTTTGTAAAATACTTCCGGACTAAAAAGTAGATAAACGGAAGCGCGAACACCAGACCGATCAGTCGTGCCCATAAGCGGTGAAACCATTCCCAGAAGAAAATAAATTTGAAATCTGAAACAGTGAAATCATTGTTCAGGTATTTGAACTGTGGTGATTCCTGGTATTTGGAAAACTCTTCCACCCATTGCTGCTCATTCAGAGGGGGCAAGGTCCCGGTGACAATATTCCATTCTGTTATGGATAATCCTGAACCGGAAAGCCGGGTAATACCGCCTAATAAGGTCTGAATAATTACCATACCTACACCGATCAGCAGCCAGATGGCCACCGTCCGGTTCTTACGTGCCTGATCGTTAAATTCCTGAATCATTTTGTACAAAAAAATTTGCCAAAGTTAAGCTTCAATTCGGCTCTTATCACATTTTCCACCAAATATTTAGTTTTGTTATTTTTTTCATATATTAGCTTTTTGTTGATATTTTTTGGCCATTGAAAGAAAGTGCCATACGCAGATAATAAAATATTTCCCTAATCATCATCTGATTTGAAAATGAAAAAAATAATACCATCTTTTTGTTTAATCCTGATCGCATCAGCAGGCTTTTTACAGGTAAATGCACAATCCGGCTTTTGGATTGTCGGCGGGCAGAATGCCGTAGAAGGCCAGTTCCCCTGGATCGGTGACATAAGAGCCAAAAGCGGGACTATCCAATACCATTACTGCGGCTCCGCATTAATTCACCCCTATTGGGCAATAACCGCTGCTCATTGCCTTATGGGCGATGAATTTGGTATAGATAATCCTACTCATGTACGCTTTAATACGGTAAGTACAAATGCCCAGCAAGTAAACCTCAATGGCGGTGTTTCCGCGGAGATCGATACCTTTTTCAGGCATATGTCTTTTAGTATGAACATGGGCCTGGGCAATGGCTATGACCTGGGACTGATCAAATTAAAAGAACCCGTTAACGGTATCGTACCGATCGCTTTACCGCAACAGGCCGATACGGCTCATTATTACCAGGCCAACCGGGTTGCGACTACAGCCGGCTGGGGCCTGGTGGATACTTTCAGTATGGCGGCGGCAGACATCATGAAATGGACCCACACAAAGATTATAGGGCGGGCACTGTGTAATGATTACTACCAGGGCAATATGTCGGTAGGGACGGTAACAGAGCGCGTGACCTGCGTAGGGTATAATGGCAGTGATCCGCAATCCGGTGCTGCGGCGGGAGATAGCGGCGGTCCGCTGTGGCTGGAAGATAATGGAACGAAATATGTCATAGGCGTGGTCAGCGGTGGTGGTGGAGCAGCCACTACCCTTTTTGAACAACCGGGTATTTATACCAATATCGCTTATTTCAGGCCCTGGATCGACTCTGTTATGGCTGCGAATCCCACCTCAATTCCTAAAACAGGTGGTTTTAATGACCAGAATATAAATATTGGTATGGGACAGGATGCTATTAAATTAAAAATAGGTGATATCAGCTCCGCAACCATTTTCGTACAATTAAGCAATATAGAGGGAAAGGTACTTCATCAACAGACGATACATCAGCCTAAATTCCGTACGTTCCTGATCCCTGTTTCGGGTTTTGCACAAGGTATGTACGTGATCCGGGTTTATGATAATGCCGGAAATCACCTATACCGTAAGCTGCATCATGTAAGCTATTAATCATGAAAACATTAAACGGTTAACCGGATTTACTGGAAAACTACATTCCACTGCCTCCTGATTTTAAAATCAGGGTAAGTGGTCCGGAGAAATTTTTGACAAATTTCTGTAAAACGCGATAGCAGGATTCGGACAAATATGCCTCCGAAAAGATTATCTTTGCGGCGTCTTAAAAACGTTGACGTTTTATATAAATGGAATTAATCACGAAGAAAATTGTAATGACCAAGGATATCGGTATCCATGGGAATTTATTTGGCGGTATTCTTATGGCCTGGATCGACGAGGCTGCAGGATCTTTCGCGACAGAGTATTGCCAGACCCAGAATATGGTAACCCTGCGGGTTGGAGAGCTTTTATTCAAAAAGCCCTTAAAAGCAGGTAACCATATCCGGCTTTACGGGGAAGTGACCAAGGTCGGTAATACTTCTATCACTTTAACCGTTGAGGCGAGGAAATATAGTGTTTATAATGCTGAAGAAACAGTAGCCTGTACCACTTCCGCTACATTTGTGCGTATCGACGATGACGGGAATCCCCGTGCATTAGACGAAAAAATAAAAGAAAAATTTAAAAATGGTATCTTAGCATAATTATAAAATAGTTTCAAATGCCACATTATTATAGCCTGGGCAAGATCCCGCATAAAAGACATACGCAATTCAGACAAGAGAACGGGGAATTATATGCAGAGCAACTGTTCAGCACAGAAGGCTTTTCTTCCCACTATTCCTTGTTGTATCATATTCATCCGCCGACCGTTATTGTAAAGACCAAAGAGCCTTATGACGTTTCGCCTAAAGCTGCATCAGACAATATTCTCAAACCAAGGTGTTTTGAAGGCTTTTCCGTGAAGCCGGATACGGACTATTTAAGATCAAGAAAAGTCGTTTTGTTCAATAATGATGTGCAAATCGCCCTGGCGGCCCCTATGAAAGGCCTGGACGGCAACACGTTTTTTAAGAACGCGGATGCCGATGAAGTCATTTTTGTACATGTAGGCGAAGGCGTATTAAAAACACAGTATGGCCATATCCCGTTTAGCTATGGAGACTACCTCGTGATCCCGCGTGGCTGTATCTACCAGATCGAATTTAAAACCGAGGAAAACAGGTTGTTTATCGTAGACTCATTCAGCCCGATCACTTTTCCTAAAAGATATTTAAGCCGTTACGGTCAATTACTGGAGCATTCCCCCTTCTGTGAGCGCGACATCCGTAAGCCGGAATACGCGGAGCCAATTAACGAAAAAGGTGAATTCCTGATCAATACTAAGAAGAAAGGTATGATGTACCCTATTTGGTACGGTTATCACCCTTTTGATGTTGTAGGTTGGGACGGCTGTGAATATCCGTATGCGATCAGCATTCATGATTTTGAACCGATTACCGGCCGCGTGCACCAGCCGCCACCGGTACACCAGCATTTTGATGCCCATAATTTCGTGATCTGTTCTTTCGTACCGCGCCTGTTTGACTATCACCCGCAATCCATACCGGCTCCTTACCATCATAGTAATATTGACAGTGACGAGGTGCTGTACTATGTAGACGGAGACTTTATGAGCCGTAAGCATGTAACCAAAGGTATGATCACCTTACACCCTGCTGGTATTCCACACGGGCCGCACCCGGGTACCGTGGAGAAAAGCATAGGGGCTAAAGAGACCCTGGAGCTGGCGGTGATGGTGGATACTTTCCATCCTTTAAAAATGACGGCCGATGCGCTGGGCGTAGAAAATGAAGACTATGCTTTGAGCTGGATCGATGGGTAATGTGCTGATGTGATGATTTGCTAATTTGCTGATTTGGAGATTAGCCGATATGCTTATGCAACAATGAATTGAACGTAATAAATATATAGATAAAAAATGCAAAAAGAGATTATCAATTCGCCGGCAGCACCGGCACCGATCGGGCCTTATAACCATGCGGTGAAATTTGGCAACATGTTATTCGTTTCCGGTCAGATCCCTTTCAACCAGGAGCGTAATGAGCTGATCACTTCCGGTATACAGGACGAAACCCGCCAATGCCTGGAGAATGTAAAGGCGATATTAAGTACGGCCGGTTATGGTTTTGAAAACGTGTTGAAGGCGACTATTTTCATTACCGATATGGGCCAGTTTTCTTTGATCAATGAAGTGTATGCGACTTACTTTACCGAAAATGAACCTGCCCGGGAATGTGTACAGGTAGCGGCGCTACCGCGTGGCGTAAACGTAGAGATCTCCGTGATCGCGGCAAAATAAAATTGTAATTTATATTATCGGATCTGCTAAGATGTAATATGTCTTAGCAGATTTTTAATTGGTATTCTTTCGTGGAAAACTATTCCGGGCGCTACCCCTGAATTTTCCGAAATTTGCCTGCTGATTCCACCCCGCTTTTTGAATTTTTATTGTTGAATTTACTATGAAGTTGTGTATTGCCGAAAAACCAAGTGTGGCCAGAGATATCGCCAAAGTGCTGGGCGCTACCCAAATGCGCTCCGGTTACCTGGAAGGCAATGGCTATTGTGTCACCTGGACCTTCGGTCACCTCTGCACCCTCAAAGAGCCGCATGACTACCATCCAAGCTATAAATACTGGGACCTGGGCTACCTGCCCATCATCCCCGAACGCTTCGGGCTCAAACTGATTCCAAATAAAGGCGTAGAGCAGCAGTTTAAAGTTATTGAAAAATTAGTACAATCCTGTGAAGAGGTCATCAACTGTGGGGATGCCGGTCAGGAAGGAGAGTTGATACAGCGTTGGGTATTACAGAAAGCTAATTGTGACAAGCCCGTAAAGCGGCTCTGGATATCTTCACTTACAGAAGAGGCTATTAAAGAAGGTTTTGATAACCTGAAACCGGCTGAGGAGTATAAAAATCTTTACCTGGCAGGGAATGCCCGTGCTATCGGCGACTGGCTGCTGGGCATTAATGCCACCCGCCTGTTCACTAAAAAATTCGGCCAAAACAAGGCGGTACTGTCCATCGGCAGAGTGCAGACCCCTACCCTTGCCATGCTGGTGCAAAGACAAAAAGAGATTAATGCCTTCCAGTCTGCCGATTACTGGGAGTTAAAAACCGTGTACCGCGAAGTATTGTTCAATGCAGCCATCGACAGGTTAAATAATAAAGAACGGGCGAAAAAAGGGCTTGAATACCTGCAGCAACATCCCTTCGAGATTGTCTCTTTTGAGAAGAAAGAAGGTAAAGAAAAGAATCCGCGCCTGTTTGACCTTACCGGCCTGCAGGTGGAAGCCAATAAGAAGTTTGGCTTTTCGGCTGAAAATACCCTTAAATATGTGCAGAGTCTTTATGAAAAAAAACATGTGACCTATCCCCGCGTAGATACCACTTACCTTTCCGAAAGCCTTTACCCTAAAATTCCGGGTATCCTGCAAAAACTGCATTATTACCAGGAGTTTACCGCTCCTTTACTGCAAGCCCCGATACCTAAATCGAAAGCAGTCTTTGACGACAGTAAAGTAACGGATCACCATGCCATTATCCCTACAGAGATCTGCCCGCCGGCCTCGCTATACCGGGAAGAAAAAATAATTTACGACCTGATCGCCAGGCGCTTTATCGCCGTTTTTTACCCCGATTGTAAAATTTCTAATACACTCGTGGAAGGCAAAGTTGGTGAAATTCCTTTTAAAGCGACCGGTAAACAAATCCTGGAGCCGGGCTGGAAGATCATCTATGCTAAAGATGCCAAAACCGAAGAAGAGGAAAAGAATAAAGAAGAAGAACAAAACATCCCGGAGTTTAAAGTAGGCGAATCCGGGCCCCATGAACCTTTGATACACCAGGGAAAGACCACAGCGCCCAAACCTTATACAGAAGCTACGATCCTGCGGGCCATGGAAACCGCGGGTAAACAGGTAGAAGATGAAGAATTGCGCGAATTGATGAAGAGTAATGGTATCGGTCGCCCCTCTACACGGGCCAATATCATTGAGACTTTATTTAAACGTAAATACATCGAAAGAAAACGTAAAAATATTGTGGCCACACAGACGGGTATGGACCTGATCGATACTATTGAAGATGAGTTGTTGAAAAGCCCCGAACTGACAGGCGAATGGGAGCTGAAGCTGCGTAAAATTGAAAAAGGGGAATACGAAGCACAGCAATTCAAGCAAGAACTGGTGGATATGGTCGTAGCCCTGACACAGAAAGTGATTTACAGCCAGCATAAAGTGATCGCCCTGCAGGAGGAAAAGCCGGTAACCGAAGCAAAACCGAAAAAAGAGAAGGCGCCTAAAGACAATACGCCATTAGACTGGAACAGTATGGATTGCCCAAAATGTAAACAGCGTAAGCTGATGAAGGGGAATACGGCGATTGGCTGTAGTGATTATCAAAGCTGCGGGTTTAAGGTACCTTTTGTTGTTTTTGGTAAAAAGCTGAACGATAAGCAAATCCAGGCCTTGATTCAGAAAGGGAAAACCGCAAGGATAAAAGGATTTAAAGAGCACCCGCAAAATATAGAGGAAGGTATTATCAGCCTGGATGCCAACTGGCAGCCTTTGCTGGGCTAAGAGCAAATAGAGTAATTTATTTATCGGCATAGAGAGGAACCCATACGCCCTAAAAAGTAATCATGAATGGGTGCTTTTGATTTAAAATTTACTCAACTTAAAGGTCCGGGAGATGTTGCCTTTATTTATATTTAAGAGATACATCTGGTCTTGCATAGGTAAGGGTACCAAGGTCCTGGAGGCGGTAATTTTTCCCTCCCTGATCTTAATGCCATTCAGGTTATAGACAGTGTAAATACAGCCGGTGTATTCCGGTATTTCAATTACAACTTGCCGGTTTTGCAAGTATACCTGCGCGGCTATTTTATTAACCGGCCTTATCGCGGTTGTAGCGGTATCAACTGGCATATCAGTACATAGGCTATCTATAAGATTACTGCTGATCACCCTGTTAAATAAGATCCGGTGGCCGGCATTGTTTAAATGTACCCCATCCCCGCTATTGTAAGCCGGCAGGATACTGCCGTCAGCAGCTGCAATTCCTGTCCAGAAATCTATATAACTATCCGGAAATGTGGCCATGATCCAATTTTTCATGTGGATTAAGGAGTCTCTGCCTGCTGCTGATAAATTCCTGGGTTGCGTAGTAGTGATCCAGACTGGAACATTAAAGGAATCCGCTTTGGCCATTACCCGCAGGAAATTTGCCTTTTGCTCGCTTAAGGTAAAACCCGAAGCAGCATCATTGGAAGGCATGTTGATAAGTAGGGCATCGGGATTTAAAGACAATGCTTTATCAATATTTTTCGCAGTATCTACCGTACCTCCAAACCAGGCAGGCTGGATTTTACGGGTATTGTACCCGCCTACGGCAAGGTTAGTGATAGTACAACTATTATTTACCGAATCCTGCAGGTATTTACTGAAGCGTTTTACATAAGCGCTGTCGGAAGGGGAAGCGCCCGCTCCTGCGGAAGTTGAAGAACCTAAAATAACCAATGAGAAAGGATGGGAACATGCCTGAGATTGGGCCCTGGAGCCATTTATTGAGAATACAAGGCTGACTATTAATAATAGAAAACATTTACCCATAACTGTTCCTTTTAATGGATTGATTATTTATTCACTACTTCATTTTTAAAACGTTCTTTCAGGAAATTTGTATTGAAGAGCGAACTCAGTTCCGCGAAATTTTCTACATCAACTACTTTTGCTTTGAGTACCCGGGCGACTTCATATCTTGAAGATTGAGAGTCAAAGTTCATGGCGATGGTACGCACCTGGTCGGTACTGAAACAATATTTTGAAGCATTCTTGCGGACGATACCCAGTTTCGCTTCTTCATCTTCAGTCCTGTTCAATAAACCGGCGAAGTTGTCAAACTGGCTTTCTGAAGCGGGTTCTGTACACTTGCCGTTGCCACTGGTTGGATTATTTTTTGCACTACCCGACCTGTTGCCGCCACTATTACCTTCTTTTTTATCCATTTCAAAGTCGAGGAAACGCTCGCCATTCATATTTTCGTCAGTCTCCTGCTTTCGGTCGGCACGGTTTCTTTTGGCCTTTTTAGGCTTTTCGGGCTCTTCCTGTGCGATCAACGGAGTTTCCTCCTCCTGCTTTTTATCTTCTTTTGCTGCGGGGAATTCAGGAATATCGGCCTCCGCCTTTTTCTCTTTTTCCTTTTTCGGTTTCTGTGCTACCACCTTTTCCTTTTTCGGCTTTGCTACAGGTTCTTCCTTTATTGCTGCTTCTGTCGGAGCTGGTGTAGCTAAAACGGTATTTTGATACTCATTATCACTTCCCGAAATATCGTCCTCTAGCCGGTTGCCATTGTTTAAATAGATACCATAATTCAGGTCATATAAGGCAAACTGGTTTTGGTCGATCTTTTTCAATACCAGGGACCGTTGGCTTGAAGGAGGGATATTCAGCACAAATTTTTGGTTAGGGTATTTGTTTTGCTGAAATAGGATCTCCAGGTTCAAAGGGCCCGAAGCGAGGTTGCCCAACACCACATAATTTTTGCTGTACCGTTCCATCATCCGTCCCTCTACTTTTACATAGATGGGCGTTTCCTTATCACTCTGTATATAGACTACAGCATCATTCAGGTCCTGGCCGAAGACGCCTAAGCCACAGAGGACCAGGCTTAGCCATATAAGTATTGTTTTTTTTATCATTTCTGTAAGTAATTAGGCCGTTTTAGGCTAGCTCAATCAATATCTCTCCTTTCTCGACGGCCTGGCCTTCAGCAATTTTAACCGCTTTAACCGTCGCGTCTGAAGCTGCTTTAAACACATTCTCCATTTTCATGGCTTCCAGGATCAATACCGGGTCTCCTTTCTTGATACTCTGGCCTTCAGTAACCATTACTTTCAACACTAATCCCGGCATGGGTGCCTTCACCGGTTCTACCTTCTGTGTTTTAGAGATATCCAGGCCCATTTTTTCCAGTAAAAGGTCAATCGGCTCCTGGATTTTTATAGAATAAATACTGTTTTCAATCCGTAGATCCATTGTTTTCCTGGCCCGGTCCACGCGCTCCAGGAAAGCGACATAACTTTTATTATTGGCAATGATGCTAAAGCTCTTATTGGGTAAAGGCTGTATGTCCCATTGTAAATCCTGGCCACCAACATTGATCTGTCCTGCCTCTAAAGCTAAGCTAAGTGCTTCCTGTCCGTTTATTTTAATATTGTACATCCTAAATTATTTGCAAGTGACAAATTTACACTAAAAATCAATATTCATTTGTGCCTACTTTTTAATTTTGCCGATAAACACTACTTTTGGGCACAGGAACAGTCGCTGTTCGGTTTTATTTGAATCATAATTTTAAAAACACGACAAACTTTATGTTTGAAAAAGATAATTTAAAAGCCCTTGAAGCTATGGACAGAGCGCACCTGATCGCTTTCGCGCCATACGTTTGGGAGGCTTCTAAACTGTTAATTGAAAAAGATATCTTAGCGCAGATAGATAAGAGCGGTACCAATGGCATCACGATGGCCGAGCTGAAACCGAATACCGAAATGTCGCCATACGCCTTACGGGTATTGCTGGAAGCCGGGCTGGGTATAGGCCTGATCTATCGCAAAGCGGATAAATATTTCCTGGCTAAAACGGGCTATTTTATCCTGAAAAACGAAATGACCCGGGTAAATTATGAATTTATGCGGGATGTGTGCGCGGCCGGTGCCGATACTATGGAGGACTGCCTGAAAGACGGGAAACCTTATGGGTTGAAAACCCTCGGTGACTGGAGTACTTTATATGAAGGCCTTTCCGTAATGCCGGAACCGGCAAAAACAAGCTGGTTGAATTTCGATCACTTTTATTCCGATAATACTTTTGAGACGGCCTTGAAGATCGTGTTTGAGGCCCGGCCCAAAAAGATCCTGGATATCGGTGGCAATACCGGGAAGTGGTCCTTACAGGCTTTACAATATAACCCGGAGGTGCATATGGGTATAGTAGACCTGCCGGGCCAGCTGGCCATGGCCGAAAAGAATATTGATGCTGCGGGTTTTAAAGGCCGGGTGTCTTACTATAACCACAATATTTTAGATAATAGCCTGAAACTTCCTGAGGGTTATGACACCATCTGGATGAGCCAGTTCCTGGATTGCTTCGCGGATGAAGAGATCATAGGTATTTTGAAAAAATGCCATGAAGTGGCTACGGCAGATACCCGGATCTTTATTAATGAAACATTCTGGGACCGCCAGAAGTTTGAAACTTCCGCTTTCGCCCTGCAGATGACCTCTCTATACTTCACCACCATGGCTAATGGTAACAGCCAGATGTATGACAGCGCTGTATTTTATAAGCTGATCGATGAGGCCGGTTTCAAAATCGTAAAAGAATACGATCACATAGGATTAAGCCATACCATTTTAGAGATTCAGAAAAAATAAGCATTTAAGTAACAATAAGCAACAGAGGAGCTATGAAAAATATAGATGTATTGGTTATCGGTGCAGGACCGGCAGGGAGTGTTGCTGCCGCTATTATAAAAAAAGCAGGGTTTAATGTGGAGATCGTGGAGAAAACACAATTCCCGCGATTCGTGATCGGGGAAAGCCTGTTGCCGCGTTGTCTTGAAGGTATGGAAGAGGCCGGCTTTCTGCCAGCCTTAACAGCACAGGGTTTCCAGGAGAAGTCCGGGGCCAAGTTCGTGTTAGGCGATAAAGTTTGTGATTTTTCTTTCGAAACGCAGTATACTAAAGGATATAATTATGCCTGGCAAATGCCGCGTGCCGATTTTGATATGACCCTGGCTAATGAATGTGAACGTATGGGCATCCCGGTGCATTACCTGAGCGAACTCACGGCTATTGAAATGAATGAAGATGGCAGCAGCATTTCCACTATTCAAAAAGAGAACGGGGAAAGCTGGCAGGTACATGCCCGTTTTATCGTGGATGGCAGCGGTTATGGCCGGGTAATACCTAAATTATTTAACCTCGATCTGCCGCCGGGTTTGCCAACCCGTAAAACGATCTTCTGCCATATGGAAGACCCTAAACGTATGGAGATGGTAGAGCCGAACAGGATCGTGGTATACGCCCAGGATACCGATTGCTGGATCTGGACGATACCCTTTTCTACAGGTGTTACTTCTGTAGGTTTTGTTGCCGATCCAAAGTATTTTGAACCCTTCGGCAGTGATGAGGATATCGTGGCCAAATATCGTCGCTTATTGGAGAATGATCCTAATACGGCTTACCGGTTTAAAGATGCGGCCCTGAAGTTTGAGCCCCGGATATTACAAGGCTGGAGTGCGACCTCAAGTACCTTTTATGGCAAAGGATATGTGCTGACGGGCAATGTTACTGAATTCCTGGATCCTATTTTTTCCTCCGGCGTAACACTGGCAACGGTGTCTTCCCAGAAAGCGGCTAATCTTGTCGTGAAGCATTTGCAGGGAGAACCGGTGGATTGGGAAAATGATTATATGAAATTTATGGAGCAGGGTGTAGATGTCTTCAGGACCTATGTAAAAGCCTGGTATACCGGGGACCTGTATAAGATCTTCTTCGCGGAATATAAAGACCCGGTGATCAAATCCCAGATCTGTTCGGTACTCGCCGGCTATGTTTGGGATGAAACGAACCCTTTCGTGAAGAATCATCAAAAAGCGATCACTGCGCTCATCAAATTTATAGAACGCGAACCTTCCTGATGCAAATGCTGAACGTAGAACATACTATAAGTATCAATGCTGCCGCTGTCATCGTCGACGGGCAGCATTTATATGATTTAAGGGAAGTGCCCCCGGCTGAAATTCCTGTATATTTATACAAGATATTGGGCCTTGCTTACCCGAAATTTTTCAAGATGGACCGTGTCTCTAAACTGGGCTTTATCGCCACAGAGCTATTGATGCAGGTGGTGGATCTTGCGGTTGATAAAGATAAGGTTGCGCTGCTGCTTACTACGGCTGATGGCTGCCGGGAGATCGATGAAAAATTTGCCGCTTCTATGGAGGACATTCCTTCCCCTGCCCTTTTTGTCTATACTTTGCCCAATATTGTGGCCGGTGAAATCTGTATCCGGAACGGTTTTAAAGGCGAGCAAATGGTTTGGGTAGCGGAAGCCCCGGATGAAAAAATCACGAATGCCTATTTACAGTCACTTTTTGCCAAAGGCAATACTATGGCCTGCCTGGTGGGTTTTGTAAATGCCTACAGGGATGAGCTTAAGGCGGAACTGCGCTGGGTGAAACCTGTAGCTTAAATGAGTACCCGGACAAAAGGATAATCCTTAAATTATGTGGCGCGCACTATTTGAATCCATATTGGAAATGGGCAGTATGCATACCGGGCCGGAGTCTCCCGGCAATAAACGGCGGAGTAAATGGGCGGAATACCTGTTTATTTTTAGTCTGCTAGGTCTCATCCTGGCGGTTACGCTGGTTCCCGGTATGTATGACTTTCAAAATAAATTATTGCTGCTGACGCTGCTCACCCTTAGCGCTATGTTCCTGGGCAGTCTTACACTGGGCTTCCTTGTTTTGGTAAAAGTTTTGCGTAGTATGTATCCTCAAGACTTCTTATTGCTTTTTGCTTCCATTACCATCATATATTCTATTATACTGTGTGCGTTAAACCTTAAATTTGAGCTAATTTCACTAGCTTAAAATTCATTTAATGGACACACTATCCCAATACCAGGCCATTTTCGAGATCGTCATGTTGATTCCCAGGGGCAAGGTGTGTAGTTATGGTGTGATCGCTAAATATGCGGGTCCCGGTATTACTGCCCGGATCGTAGGGCGGGCCATGTCTGCCTCCTATAACCTGGAGGTGCCGGCACATCGCGTGGTCAACAGCCAGGGGAAACTGACCGGTAAAATGCATTTTAAAACCCCCACTGCAATGCAGGAACTCCTGGAGGCGGAAGGCATCAGGGTCAAAAAAGATAAAGTGGTCGATTTTGAAAAATACTTCTGGTCCCCCGATGAATTAATTTAATTTATATGATATTTTATAGATTTTTTTATTTATAATTATTTTATTTTATTATTTGTAAAATTTGAATTTTAATATCCATAGTGTTTATATTAAAGGGTGTTAGTAAATGTTCAATATTTTTTGATTGTTAAATATGAATAGCTTATATTTGTAATAACCTTTGAAAAACCCCATAATCCTTTCCAGCCTATTTAATTGTCTAAAATAGATGGCGGAACATTTTTGTTGTTCCTGCCTGCTTTGTGACCTGCTTAAAAACCTATAACAATTAAAAAGAGTATTGTCTTATACCTGTGGGGTATTTTTCTGAGTCTGCATACTTGCATCAAGGTGCAGGCACAGCGTGTTTATGCCTCCCTGCAACAAAACACAGGTATCATAAGCGGTGCAACGAATGCGCTGACCAGTGATACCGCGACTTACTCCACATTGACTTCCGTATTATTCGGTTCTGCCTCCCAGAATCTCCAGTTTTCAGCAGCCGATAAGCCAAGCAGTACTACACCGGTCATCCTCCGTATGACTAATTCTTCCGGTCTGGTATTAGGACTGGGTTTGCTGTCTAACCTGGAAGTCACTAAAACCTTAGGTGGTCTCACACCAACAGTGGGTACGGTGTATACCAGTAGTACCCTCGCTTCTCTTTTAGGGCTCGGGACTGTTGTCGGGGAAATGATGATCCCTCCCGAAAACGCCAATTTTGATGGAGTTAAGGTATACTTTTTCGGACTGGCCAATTCTATCCGGATCTATTATGCCTTCTACATTAAATCACCTACGGCCAACAACCTGACGACCTGCTCCGGGCAAAGTTCGAATCTCTTAATCACCAATTTTCAAAGTGGATATACTTATAAATTATACGAAGGCGCTACACAGGTAGGTACCACTACAACAGCCAATATGCCTTTGCCGGTAATTACTACAGCAACTACTGTGGTTAAAAACTACAGCCTGGAAGCGATCGAAGCCAATACCTATCCCTCGGGACGGACGGCGGTACAAGTTACTGTAAGGCCCAATCCCAGTGCCCCCAGCAGTGCAACGCTTAATTAATTATAAATTTTCTTTTTTTAACCCAAAAATTCTCTTTTAATCTAAAAACGTAATGTTATGAAAACCAAATTTCTGAAATCAATCTTTATCGCAGCAGCATTAAGCCTGATGTCGATCGCTGATGCAATGGCGGGAACCTTCTATGTATGTTCGGGTACCGCTTTTACCTTAACACCGGGTGTGAGCACCTTCGCAGTTTATGAATGGAGTGACGGTTCTACTGTAGTGCAAACAGGTAACAGTCCTAACCTGGTACAGACTGTTACGCTCAGCCCGGCAACAACCGCTATCGCCAAGACTTATAACCTCAGGGTGCAGGATGCCAATGGTTGCTGGTCTGCACAGACTTCGCATACCGTATATATCTTACCGGCATTAACCACGTCCATTACCGGTACTACCGCTGTATGTTCTAATGTTACGGTAAGTGAAACATTAACCGCTTCTACCAATTTCGGTACGCTTAACCTTTCAGCAGCTACGGGCCTTAACTATGCCTTTACCTGGACCGGTGGCGGTACACCATCGGGAGCGAATAATAGTCAGAACCTGGTAACGGCAAGCGGTACTTACGACGTATCCGTAGCTTATGTTTTGCCAACTAACGACGGTTCAAAACTGAGCGCATGTAACGGTACCGCTTCTCATACGATTAATACCAATACAGCACCTACTACGCCTACGGTTACGATACAATAATATTTTCACCAGTGCTTAAGAACAGAATTAGTGCAGATGAAGCATCATAAGAATTTGGTTTATTTACTTTTTGCTGTCATGTACCCGGCAGGGGTACATGCACAGCAGACTGTATTTATCTGTAGCGGAGATACCCGTTTACTTACAGCCAGTTCTACAGGAGCCGTCAGTTACCAGTGGTATAGAAATGGGTCGCCGTTAAACGGAGCCGTAAGTGATACGCTTACTGTCAATGAAGCAGCTACCTTTACGGTGAAGGGCTTATCTGCTTTTGGTTGCGCTTCTTATTTTTCTGACGATATATTGGTCCGCATTAAGATCCCGAATACATCGAACGATTCTGTTACGGTAGACGCTGCTACCCAGATCCCGGTACTTTTAAACGATAGTACTTATTGCAGTCCTTTTGATCTGAATACCCTGAATATAGTTCAATTTCCTTTGAAAGGTGCTGTATCTATTCAGCCAAACGGCGTTTTTCTATACGTACCATATGCAAATATGAACGGTACGGATAGTTTTAAATACACGATCAGTGATCAGAATGGGAACATCAGTAATACAGCTACAGTGTACATTACCCTGGAAACTCTCCCTCTGTTCATTAACCTGCATAGCTTTACCGCCGACCTGGTCAACAGGAATGTGCTGTTAAAATGGACCTGTGAAAAAAGTGAACTATTGTCCCGGATAGCAATTGAAAGAAGCCGCAATGGGACACAATGGTCCGTTATTGGTATCAGGAAGCCCAATAATACAGGCGAGTATGATTACCTGGATTACCTTCCACCACCGGGTACAAATTTTTACCGGTTGAAACTCGTGAGTATTGATGGTGATTTTGTGTACAGCGACGTACGGCAGGTATTTATTTCCGGAGCTAAAGAAGATATCCGGATCTATCCTAATCCTGCAGAGCAGGAGGTTACGATTGAAATTCCCGATAATACGGGTAACCATATTCAGTTGGTCGATGATGCAGGTAAAGTACTGAGGTCGCTTTATACGGAAGCGCATTACGTACAATTCGATCTGGGCAATTTTGCCATAGGTACCTATATCATTAAACTAACTGACCGGAACGGGAATGTCAGATCCTATAAGGTTAATAAAATATAATTCCTGTTTGTAATTGAGCGAGATGGCATGAGCCGCAACTCTATTTCATGGCTCATTTAAAAGTTATTGTTTTTATAAGGTATTTTACAGATTGTTTGAAGTTCTGTATATTTGCCTATTATGTTTTGGAAAACAGTCATATTTTTATTTATTGCCTCATTAGTTTTAAGATTTGTCTTGAAATACGTGCTGCCTATAGCCCGTATTACTAAAGGTATGCGACAGCAGATGAATGATATACAGAACCAGGTAAATCAGCAGGCTGCGCAGCAAAATCAGAAGAAAAGAGTGGATGGTGAGTTTATTGACTATGAAGAAGTCAAATAATTAACCATAACTTATTGATATATTTGCCCGCCGGCTTCCGGTGGGCATTTTTTATATAAAACAAGGCCTAATCCCTTAAACATTAATCGCATTAGGTATATTTGCAAAAAATTTTATTCCAAATTTTTATGAGTGAAGAACGTTCTCTCAATTTCATAGAAGAGATAATCGAAAAAGACCTTGCCGACGGCACCCATAACGGACGCGTACATACACGTTTCCCTCCTGAGCCCAATGGCTACTTACATATCGGTCATGCCAAATCCATTTGCCTGAATTTTGGCCTGGCTAAAAAATACAACGGAAAATGTAATCTTCGTTTTGACGATACCAACCCGGTAACAGAAGATACCGAGTATGTAGACAGCATTATGAATGATGTGCGCTGGCTGGGTTTCGAGTGGGACGAGTTACATTATACTTCCGATTATTTTACCCAACTGCACGATTTTGCCGTAGACCTTATCCATAAAGGTTTGGCTTATGTGGATGATTCCAGCGCTGAAGAGATCGCGGCCATGAAAGGTAATATCGACAGGCCGGGTACCAATAGTCCTTACAGGGACCGCAGTGTGGAAGAAAACCTTGAACTGTTTGCAGCTATGCGTGCCGGTAAATATGCCGACGGCGAGAAAGTACTGCGTGCAAAAATAGATATGGGCCACCCCAACCTGTTATTACGCGACCCGATTATTTACCGGATCAAGCATGCCCATCATCACCGCACCGGTGATACCTGGTGTATCTACCCGATGTATGATTTTGCCCACGGGCAAAGCGATAGTATTGAAGAGATCACGCATTCGATCTGTACCCTGGAGTTTATTCATCACCGTCCTTTATACGATTGGTGTATCGAAAAGTTAGGAATTTTTCCTTCACATCAATATGAATTTGCGCGCCTGAACCTGAACTATACGGTGATGAGCAAGCGTAAATTGCTGCAACTGGTCAATGAAAAACACGTGAGCGGCTGGGATGATCCGCGTATGCCTACTATCAGCGGTATGCGTCGTCGCGGTTACACACCGGAGGCTATCCGTAAGTTTGCAGAAACCATTGGTGTGGCCAAGCGCGAGAACCTGATCGATATTGGTTTGCTGGAATTTTGTGTAAGAGAGCATTTGAATAAAGTAGCATTGCGCAGGATGGCGGTATTGGACCCGATTAAATTGATCATAACCAATTATCCTGAAGGGCAAACAGAAACCCTGAGCGCCGAAAATAATCCTGAAGATGAAAATGGCGGACATCGGGAGATCAGCTTCAGCAATACTTTATGGATAGAGCGCGAAGACTTCATGGAAAACCCGCCACCAAAATATTTCCGCCTGGGCAAAGGATTAAAAGTACGGCTGAAGCATGCTTATATCGTGGAGTGTGAAGATTACAAAACCGATGAAAACGGGAACGTAACAGAGGTATATTGTAAATACTTCCCCGAAAGCAAAAGCGGAAGTGATACTAGCGGTATCAAGGTGAAAGGAACGATGCACTGGCTGGATGTCGCTACGGCTAAAGAAGCGGAGATTCGCTTATATGACCGTTTGTTCAAAGTCGAGAATCCTGCTGCTGAGGAAGGTGATTTTAAAGATTATATCAATGCGGATAGCCTTTCCATTATTCCTAAAGCTTATATAGAACCGGCTTTAGCGGAGGCTAAAGAAGCGGACAGGTTCCAGTTTTTAAGGATCGGTTATTTTGCTTTGGATAAAGACAGCACTTCAGATAAAGTCGTGTTTAATAAAACCGTCGGGCTGAAAGACAGCTGGGCAAAAGAGCAGAAGAAAGGATAGCTGATAAGTGATGAGAGATAAATGGTGGATGATGTGAAACTTTAATGTTTAAATTAAGTATGGATTACAATGAAGTCTTCAAATTTAAAACCAAGGAGTTTGCCATCAATATTATTGAGGTATTCTCGGCATTAAGGTACACAGATGCCATCCTTTGCTAAGCTTAGTGTCGTAGTCGAAGAAGCAGATGAAACTTTGTTTTGGCTTGGGATTGCAGAAGTAATGAATATATTACACATCAACGTCTTAGGTCAACTAAAAGATAAAGCAATAGAAATATTAAAAGCAACAGCTACCTATAGAAAGAAATTATCTGATTTTTAAAATTATAAAATCATCAACTATCCATCACCAATCATTTATCACTCATAAATTATGAAATACGCATTAGTAACGGGGGGATCAAGGGGAATAGGCCGCGCCATATGTGTGGCTCTGGCCCAGGCGGGTTATCCCGTTTTAATCAACTATAAAGGAAATGCGGCGGCGGCGGCGGAAACTGCCGACCTGGTAAGAGCTGAAGGACAAACGGCTGAATTACTACCTTTTGATGTAGCGAAAAAGGAAGAAGTGCTGGTAGCTTTACAGGGCTGGATGGAAAATAATAAAGGCAACACGATTGAGGTGCTGGTCAATAATGCTGGTATCAGGAATGATGTGCTGATGACCTTTATGGAGGATGAGCAATGGCGTAGTGTGCTGGATACCAGCCTGGAAGGCATGTACAATGTTACCCGCACTATTATGCAGCCTTTATTAATGAACCGTTATGGTCGTATTATCAATATCGTTTCTTTAAGCGGATTGAAAGGTATGCCGGGCCAGGTGAATTATTCTGCGGCAAAAGCGGGCGTGATCGGCGCTACAAAAGCGTTGGCGCAGGAGATCGCGAAACGTAATATTACGGTGAATGCCATCGCCCCGGGTTTTATCGCTTCCGATATGACCCAGGACCTGGACCAGAAAGAACTATCCGCTATGATCCCGATGAACCGTTTTGGCAAACCGGAAGAAGTAGCTGCCCTGGTAAAATTCCTGGCTTCTAAGGAGGCCGGCTATATTACCGGGCAGGTGATCTCGATCAATGGCGGACTGTATACTTAAATACGAGAATGAGCAGATTAATGAATTTGTAAATACTACTAATGAATAGAATAAGACAATACATGATCGCTCACCGCCAATACAAGTTGAAAAATATTATAAAGTAGATAAAGTCAAATTTGCTCATCTACCAGTTCACAAATTTACAAATCAAATAAAAATGTTCCGTACACACAATTGTGGTGAATTAAACATAAACAATATTGGTGCAACCGTTACCCTGAGTGGCTGGGTGCAGATTACCCGAAAATTCGGTAGTATTACTTTCGTAGACCTTAGAGACCGTTACGGTATCACGCAGTTGTTTTTTAATGAAGCAATGACCGAAACACTTAACCAAAATCCTGTAGGCCGCGAGTTCGTGGTACAGGCTACCGGTAAAGTGATCGAGCGCAGCAGCAAAAACCCGAAAATGCCGACCGGAGATATCGAGATCGAGGTTACTGAATATGCTATCCTCAATAAATCACTGACGCCTCCGTTTACGATCGAAGATGAAACCGATGGCGGTGAAGAGCTAAGAATGAAATACCGCTACCTGGATCTGCGCCGTAACCCTTTACGCCGTAACCTGGAGCTGCGTTATCAGGTGGGCCGCGCTGCACGTAATTATTTACATGAGCAGGGCTTCCTGGATATTGAAACCCCGTTCCTGATCCGTTCTACACCGGAAGGGGCAAGAGATTTCGTGGTACCTTCCCGTATGAACGAAGGCCAGTTCTATGCCCTGCCCCAGTCCCCGCAGACCTTTAAGCAATTGTTGATGGTAAGTGGCTATGACCGTTATTACCAGATCGTGAAATGTTTCCGGGATGAGGACCTCAGAGCGGACCGGCAACCGGAATTTACCCAGATCGACTGTGAAATGAGTTTCGTAGAGCAGGAAGATATTCTGAATACCTTCGAAGGGATGTTTAAATATATTTTCAAGGAAATAAAAGGCCTGGAGATTACGGAAGCATTCCCAAGAATGACCTATAAAGACGCGATGTGGCATTATGGTAATGATAAGCCGGATATCCGCTTCGAAATGAAGATCAACAATCTTAAAGTAAACAACGAGGTCTTCTGTGAAGCTTTGAATGGTGTAGACTTTAAAGTAACGGATGAAGCGGCCTCTATCCTGGCGATCGCGGTACCCAACGGATCGGAGTACACCCGTAAACAAACCGACGAGATCACCGAGTGGGTAAAACGCCCGCAAATCGGCATGACCGGTATGCTGTTCATCAAATGCAATACTGATGGTACTTTTAAAAGCAGCGTAGATAAATTCTTTGATGAAGCCCGCCAAAAGCAAATCGCGGAACAATGCGGTGCCAAAGCCGGCGATATCATTTTGATCCTGGCCGGTGGCGAAGATAAGACCCGTGCGGCTATGGCCAATTTACGACTGGAAATGGCGGAACGCCTGGGTTGGAGAAACCCGGAAACCTTTGCCCCGCTTTGGGTGATCGATTTTCCTTTATTTGAACATAATGAAGAGGATGGAAGGTACTATGCCAAACACCACCCGTTCACTGCGCCTAAGCCGGAGCAGGCAGCGTTAATGGACCAACCGGAACGCTTCGGTGAAATCAATGCCAACGCTTATGATATCGTGTTGAACGGTACCGAGATCGGTGGTGGCTCCATCCGGATCTATCAAAGAGAGATGCAGCAAAAAATGTTTGCCGCATTGGGCTTGAGCGAAGAAGAAGCTAAAGAGCAATTCGGATTCCTGTTGGGAGCCTTTGAATATGGTGCGCCACCACATGGCGGACTGGCATTCGGGTTTGACCGTCTTTGTGCCTTATTGGGCGGGGATGAAAGTATCAGGGAGTACATCGCTTTCCCTAAAAACAATTCAGGTAGGGATGTAATGCTGGATGCGCCGTCTAGGCTCGACGCAAAACAGCTGGATGAGTTGCAACTAAGTGTAAAAGCATAAAGGTTGTCTTTAAAATTTTAAGCTGCCCGGGTATTGTAAAATTTTTCATATTGAGCTTGTCGATCCGTCGATGCAACTCAGGATGATAAATGGACACACTTCCCGGGCAGCCCTTTTTATGCCCGGCCGGAATGTAGGTATATTTTTAAGAATATTTTATAGATTGATCTGGTTCCTGCAAAGTGCCGTACAGCCTGTCTTTTGCAGTGTCCTGCCTGAAATCGTAAAATTTACTTTAACCGCATAAAGCATTTAATCTTTACCTTTGCAAGCGTTATGGAATTAAGTTTTAATAAAGCATTGCCCCTTGCGATCGGTTCAGATCATGCCGGTTTTGATTACAAAGAAAAATTAAAAGCTGTATTGACAGAATTAGGTTGGGAATTTGTAGACAAAGGTACCCACTCTACCGACAGTACGGACTATCCTGATTATGCACATCCCGTCGCTACTATGGTAGAAAACGGGGAAGCGGCAGCAGGTATCCTGATTTGCGGCAGCGGTAACGGCGTTTGTATGACGGCTAATAAGCACCAGGGCATCCGTGCGGCACTTTGCTGGACTAAAGAACTGGCTGAGCTCGCCCGCCAGCATAATAACGCTAATGTGTTGTGCATGCCGGAGCGTTTCGTGGATTTTGAGACCGCAAAAGCGATGACCACTGCTTTCCTGACTACAGATTTCGAAGGCGGCCGCCATGAAAGAAGAGCAGAGAAGATCAGTTTGTAGTCTTTGATTATTTATTTTAAACAGCTACTTCGTTGAGCATTATAGATAAGTTTTTAGCAAAACGGGCCGCCGGTAATCCGGGAGCAGAAATGGCTTTTGTCGATCATATAGAAGTATTACGCTGGCACATTGTAAGGGCGCTGGCTGCGATCATCATTTGCTCGATCCTGGTATTTATAAATATTGAATGGATATTTGATAAAGTGATCCTGGGGCCCGCCTCGGCCGACTTTATTGCCTATAAATGGTTTTGCTGGCTAGGAAAGGTATTGCATATTGACGCTCTTTGCATGGAGTCTATTAATGTGCAGTTCCAGAATACGCAATTGAGCGGTCAGTTTATGATGAGCTTCTCCTCCTCTTTTATGATCGGATTTATTGTGGCTTTCCCATATGTTTTCTGGGAATTCTGGAAATTTATGAAACCTGCTTTAAAAGAAAATGAACTGAAGCATACCCGGGGTATTGTTTTCTGGGCTACGCTTTTGTTCTTTATCGGGGTCTTGTTCTCCTATTTTATCATTGCGCCTTTTACCATTAACTTTTTTGCCAGCTATACCCTCAGCCCGCAATTCGATAATATCATTACGATCGCGAACTATTATGATACCATGAGCGACCTGATCTTCGGTATGGGTATCGTGTTCGAATTGCCTATCCTGGTGTATATCCTGGCCAAAGCCGGTATTCTGACCCCATCCTTCATGCGGGATAAGCGCCGTTACGCGATTGTAATTATCATGTTGCTGGCCGCGATCATTACACCACCGGATTGGTTCAGTATCTTCCTGGTAGCGATTCCACTGGTTGGCTTGTACGAAGCAAGTATCCTGGTAACCGCAAGGCTGAACCGGAAAAAAATAAGAGAAGAGAAAGAAAATGAAACATTACCCTGGTAATGAGTTTTAATAGTATTGAAAAGGACCTGGTGTGTAGACCGGGTCCTTTTATTTTTGTTTCGTTATTACTGATTCATACTTTTTTAAGAGAGCGGTATCATAGTGGAAATAGCTGTACCCTCTTATGTTTTTTTCTTTCCGGGATACTAAGTCGATTGTTGCTTCCAGGTCCCGCTCAGAAGGCCATTCAGACCTTAGTATATCCCCTACCCGTATATATTGACCGGCTAGGACCGTATCTTTAATGGCCATATACTTATTGCTGTTTGCTTTTCTTATAAAATGGGTAGCATTCAGCTGCGCTTCTGAAAGGTATAAGATATGTTGATAGGTACCGTTCCGGAACCAGGCCATCCAGCCGAAACAAGGCAAAACGACCTGCAGGGGTTTGGGATATGCTTGTTTATTGCCCAGGTAGGCTTTAAGCTCATTCACATCTAATATAGAATTAACCGTATTGAATTCTTTTATTTTTCCAAGGTTATAACACATCAGGCTCAGTTCGTCTACCGGTGGAACACCCATCTGACCGGGATATTTATACGGGTACATACGCAGGGTCACCGACAAACTGATTTGCGGGTTTAGCGATTTTAGCTCCTGCAGGAAATAAAAATAGCGGTCTTTGCTGGACCTGGTCCAGTCACAGTCAATTTGTAAGGTGTTCCACGCGGATACTTTACCATTATACAACACATTTAACTGCCGGTAATAACTTTTAATATAACGGTCAATATCCAGGGCCAATTGCCGGGATGCCGTAGAATCCATATTCAGGAAACAATTGTTGTTAATGAATACTACAGGCGTATGGGGCAGGTTCCAGGCCTGTTCCAGTGCTTTGGGATGGTTCAGACTTGCTTTAGGACCTGCTTTCCCGGACCGTGGATCAAAGTCCACATCCATCAGCTTTACATAGAAATGCCTGAATCCATAATGATGCAGCACCTGGGTATCCAGGTCATTTTGCGGACCATTATATTTCCAGTAGTAAACACCGCTACTCATAGGCAATTGCCGGTTAGCGGTATCGCAGGCGCCCAGGCCGGCCATGAAAAACGTTGATAAGATCAGCGGCTTTATCATAGATCTATATCCGCGCAATAAGAGCGCGCGGCCTCATAAGCTTTGGTATGGGCAAAGTATTTCCGGAGCATGGTTAAATTTTCCATACGCGTTCTTTCTTCATCATACTTATTATCGAACCCATGATCTGACAGGACCAGTGCCAATTCTTTATACAGGTATGCAGCTGCCTGCTGCTCTTCGTTCTTGCTGAGCTTAAGGGCTTTGTTATAGGCAGTCATTGCTGATTTTGCACCATAATAATTGTCTCCGTAAGCTATAGTATTGGGATAAAATGTATACGTGTAAAAATTTCCGGAGTTTTCCCGGTTTTCCTGGCCGAAATTGCCGTAGCTCAGCATCATCCAGAAAAGGCCGTTTTTGGTCATGTTCAGTTTACAATTACCCAACTTTATATAACAGGCGGCCTTCTGCTCATTACTCAGCCCGGGTTTATTCAGCTGGTCAACGATTGCGACTATATCAGCGACAATATCCGTTTTACAAGTCTTCTTATAGTATTTGCTCCGGATTGTTTCCCAGGGGGCATAAGTACGCAGGTCTGCAATGCCGGTGAAGGGCAGATAGTTGGCATAATGATAATTATCGTTCCAGAACTCCTGGTCCATGGATTGAAAGACTTTCAGAGCATCATGATAGCGTTCCATACGCATATATTTTGTGCCTATCAGGTCTTTGTACACCTGGTCGTCCGGCCATTGCGCCGGGCTTATGTATTGTTCAAATGCTGTTTTATGTTTCCTGCTCTTAAATGCGATCAGAGCTTCAAGATCCTGCGGACTGCTATACCTGTCCCAGAATGCGATCTGTTTATAGTTCATTTTAGGGGTAACGGAATGCGGCTTTTTTTGCTGGGGCGGATAAGCATCATCCCAGCTTGTTTCCCAGCCATCATATATGTTCCTGGTGTGATGCGATTTGCTGTAAAGCAACCCTGCCGTATTTATATCGCCTTTATCCTGGAATTTTTTACTGAGCACCAGGTACAACTCAGACAGGTCATCATCATCTTCGGCAAGCGTACTCTCATTGTCGCTTTCATTAGGCGAAGGGGCAGTATTAAATGCCTGGAGCCATTGTAAAAGCCGCGCCTGTACATCCGGGGCGCTAATGTCTTCAGTATTAGTACAAATGATAATGGACTCAATAAGCCATTGTTTATAGTATACAGAATTTTTATCGACACTTGCTTTTTTTAATACATTAGCTGCATATTGATAGTTACCCCTGATATTATAAAGGTGGGCTTGTGCCAGCTTCAGGAAGTCTTTATCAGAAAATGCGGCCTCGGCCATTTTGTCCATTAAGGCGCATAGCCCGTCCACGTATTCAAGGTCTTTTTTCCGGTTTGCCGCGATGAGTAGCTTCTGCTGCGCCACATCTTCAGTATACCCTTTATTCCAGTAAGAAAAGGTAGGCTTGCCTTCATAATTGATGCCCAGGCTGGAAAATCCTAAAAAAGTGTAGGACCAGATCCAGTCTTCTATTTTGTTGATCTCCCTGGAGAGGAGTAAAGGCAGGTATTTGCTGTCGGGGTTTACCTGGTATAAGGCTAAGATAATATCTCCTGCCCGCCCCGTCGTATAGATACCTTCCATCGCCAGGGCAATTTCCTTCAGGTAAGGGTCTTTTTCTTTTTGAATGATTGCCGCTAAAGAGTCAGGATCTATTTTATTAAAGGCGGCAACCTTCTTCTCTTCAGATAAATCAAAAGCGCGCAGCAGGCAAACATTGCGTTTGAATTGATCCTGTTGTAATAAGCCATAAAAATAATAGCCCCAGCCTTTGATTACACTCTGCCCGGGTTCAATATAAGTTTCAAACGCTTTTAAATAAGCGGCAAGCTGTTCCGGTTCTGTAACATAGTAAACCGTTTTGATGGCCTGGAAAGCATACCTGGCTTTGAGGAATTTGTTTTTCGTTGTTGCGCATCTGTCCAATGCTGTTTGGGCAAGCTTTTTCAACGATATCCTATTCGTGTCCAGCAGGCTTGCTGTCCAGGGATCAGCCCGGTAGAATTGTGTGGCTTCCATCTGCTTGGCCAGTATAAAATACGCCAGGTAAGCTTTGTTTTTCTTCTTTAAGAGCCAGTTTGTAAAACTGTTTCCCTTAAATGCAGACCAGTTCTTCTGTTCATAAGCGACCAGGAAAGAATCAGGCGCACAGGTATATTGAATTGAATAGATATCATTAAAACTTACGCTTGTCCCGGTGATCTGCTGCCATTCCAGGCAATTGCGCTTATAGTCCTTACCTGTAGGATCCGGGGCATTACTATTTAAAAAATACTCGGAGTAAAAAAACGGTTCGAAGCCCTCCTGGCCGTTGATGCCATTCCGGAATAAAGCAAACCTCGCTTCATTAGGATAAAGTGAAGGGCCGCAAGCTCCTGCCAGCTCTGGCAGGAGGCAACATATAAGTAAAACAATACTTTTAACTATAAGCTTCATGATACAGGTCTATTACCACAAATCTAGAAATTAAAAATGAGATCCGCATTTTTAAGCGGCCCTAAGTTTGTATTTTTACGCTTTTATATAAGTGTTTCCATATCATGAAGGAATTTAAAAAATATTTTATCATCCCGGCTCCGCCAGGAGAAGTATATCTTGCTTTGACCAATGAGCCTACGGTAATGCTGTGGACCGGGGCACCGGCACAGGTAGATGCCCAACCTGATGGGGAGTTTTCTTTGTGGGATGATTCGATCGTCGGCCGCTTTATTGAGTTGGAACCCAATAAAAAAATCGTACAGGAATGGTATTTCGGCGAGCAGGAAGAGGCTTCCATCGTTACGATGAAATTACATGAAGATAAAAAAGGCACTTCTCTGGAAGTGCGCCATATCAATATCCCGGATGAGGCTTATGAAGATATTCTTGAAGGTTGGGAAGATCCTTATATGGCTTCGCTGATCGATTTTTATACAGATGACGGTGAAGAGTAAAATTGGGTTTATCCCCGTTTGCCTACTACAAGGACCTCTTTTGCCCTCAATTTCAATGTACTGGTCATTGTGTATTTTTTCCTGTTAAAGCGACTAAAGACCAGTGCGCATATCGGTAAGTCTTACACAATGGGCATACAAACAGGTAGCCCGCTTGAGGCGCAGCTTTCGGGGGACCTGGTTGTGTTTATTACCGAAAAAGTGGCAATAGATGGCCATAAAAACTGGCTGGCCGGCAACCTGAGCGCTTCTATAGTATTGAATGGAAGAGAATATGACCGCGTGCTGATTAAAGTAGAAGATACACTACTGTCTAATATTATATTAGCTATGCCTTCAGATTATAAGCTCAATAAAAAAGCCAATTCCTCAACTGTTTTCGAAGCAAGGAACTGGCTTTATCTAAAAATGTGATCAAAATTTACAATTTGGCGGTCTGGATCCGTAATACTTTACGGTCAGACTTCTGCACTTTCATTTTCTCCGGGATCAGGTTCAGGATCTCGTCCATTAAAGTTTGCAGGATGGATAATTTTACGAAATGGGTATTCGTCACCAAAGAGATCTCGCGTTCCGGCTGCGGATCTTTGAAGTAACGGATATTATCCAGGTAGTCTTCTTTAAACTCGAAAGTGGCCAGTTCCGGTAAAACGGTCACGCCACCATTAGTATCTACCATTTTGCGGAGCATGTCTACACTACCCGATTCATAGCGGTAAGGCTTCTCATCCTGTAGCTGGTTGATATTATCCGCGCAAAGATTCAGGACCTGGTTGCGCAAACAGTTACCTTCATTCAGCAACCACAGGTTGTTCAGGTCGATATCGGCAGGCTCTATGGTACGCTTATTTAAAGCGCTGTCACCGGTAGCGAAATAACCGACCAGGGGTTCAAAGAACAAAGGATATTCCTTTATTTGCTGCATTTCCAGTGGCGTGCTTAACAAACCGGCGTCCAGCTCATCTTTTTGTAAGGCCGTGACGATATCTTCCGTTTGCATTTCGGTCACGATCAGTTTTACTTTTGGGAATTTATCTACATAAGCGGCTAAAAACTTAGGTAAGATATAAGGGGCAATAGTAGGTATAATACCCAGTTTGAAAGTCCCCCAGATATCCTCTTTGCTTTGCTGGATGAGCTCTTCGATCTTACCGGCTTCTGATAAAATTATTTTTGCCTGTTCTACAAGACGCTGGCCAATATCCGTAGGGCTGATCGGGTGTTTGTTCCGGTCAAAGATCTTCACCCCCAGCTCGTCTTCCAGTTTCTGTATCTGCATACTGAGTGTAGGCTGTGTCACGAAGCTTTTTTCAGCTGCGGCGACAAAACTTTTATAAGTGGCGACGGAAACCACGTATTCTAATTGCGTTAGCGTCATAATGATTGAAGATAAGGATACAAACTTAGCAGAAAAAAGTCAACACGGGGTCAATTTTAACTACTTTTGTACCCTCAATTTATAAATTGATTATGGCACAAGGATTGGAATTGCTGCAACAGCGCATTGGTACCGTCTTAAATAACACTTTATCGCCGGCTGGCAGCTGGCTGGGCTTTACACTGGAGTCGGTGAGCAAGGGCAAGGCGGTAGCCACATTGACCGTACGTCCCGAGATGTGTAATCCTTACGGGAACATCCATGGCGGTATGATGTCTTTGGTGGTAGATGAGATCATCGGTTTCGCGGTTATTTCCTTAAACGCGGAAAACCATTATACCAGTGTTACCTTAAACGTAGACTTCCTGTACGCGATCAGGCGGGGAGAAACCTTAAGGGCCGAAGCAGAGGTGATCCGTTTTGGTAAAAAGATCATTAATGTGGATGTTCGGGTATATCATAACGACAATAATATATTACTGGCCAAGGCGACAAGTAACCTGACGGCGACAAGTATGCCTATTCTACAGGAACAGTAATAAATAACCAGTCTTTTAATACGTTAAGCTATATCTGGCCGGGTATAATCCGGTATTATAATATGCTAAGCCTGCTTGTTATCCTTTTTGTTTTCTGGGGTTTACCCTTTATTATTGTGTTCCTGATACTTAACCTTTTTGTTGGCCGGGCCAGGGCATTAAAATATATAGGCCTGGGAGTAGTGGTGCTTATCATATGGTCTTTTACCTTTCAATGGCTGACGGCAAAGACCGTATTGGACAAAGAAGATTATTACGGGCATTATATCATTAACCGGGACTATTTTAAAGGCAGGCAAGCAGATTGGCAATACAACTCTTTTCGCTTTGAGATCCGAGAGAATGACTCCATTTATTTTTACTATACCGATAAAGAACGGGTTTTGCAGACCTTTAAAGGGAAAATTTCCACAACAACTCCTTATGAGTCAGAACGACTTATAATCCAAATGGATGCTCCGGGCCACCATATACTTAGCTCAGATCCTACGACTTACAGGAGCGCCTGGAATTTTTACCTGGTGTTCCATTCTCCTGAATTTAATAATGTTTTTTTCAAAAAAGGGAAATGGAAAGCTATTGATTAAAATAATTGTACTGGTAATATGGAATCGGCTTACAAAATCACTCTTTATTTTAAAGGCTCATTTGTCTTATTTATTGTTCTAAGATAACATTTTAAAATGGCATTTTAAATAAAACAGAAATTATGAATAGAATCCTTAGCTACTACATACTGGTCTTTATCGCTTTTATGCAATTGAATACGGCCTTTGGACAAGCTTCAGGCGAAAAGTACAGGTTGCTTACCTATGGTTTGCCGAACTTTGGAATGCAAAATGCGGAATATGTCGTTGCTGAAAAGTGGGGTATCGAATATTATGCAGTGGCAGGTTGCGTGGTATCCCAGGAATTAATAGACAGTGTAGAAAAACATAATGATGCTGTTGAACCTTTGATCAAAAAGAAATACGGGGAAGATTGGTATAAAAAATTTCAAAAAGAGGTTGAAGCTGAATATGAAATAGAACAAAAAGTAATTGCCCTGTTAGATCAGCTTGATTACATAGTCAAAAAGAAACAAGAACTGGATAAAGAAGGCAACGGTTTAGACTATACCATGTCCCCGGTCAAAAAAACTAGTAAATATGAGGTTTCCGTTTCCGGTTGGGGAATATTGAATGGACAGCCTGAATGGGTAAGTTACTACCGGCTTCTGGTGGATCATCAGAAAAAAACAGTACAATTACTGGACGATTCAATAATAAAAGAATAATTTTCTTATTGAATCGTAGCCGAAATACCCCGGTCCAGCAAAGCTTCACATCTTGGACGCAGGTCGTCAAAACTACCCTTCTTTACCGCGTATTTACCGCTGAAATGAATGATCAGGGCACACTGTTCGGCACTTTCCAGGGTATGGTCACACACCTCTACCAGTGATTCGATCACCCAGTCAAAAGTATTCACCTCATCATTCCACACTACGATACTGTTATTGTATTCGATCGCTTCGTCTACCAGTACGTCTACCTCTTCCTCGTGAAAGGGTTTAGATTGGTTGTTTTGGATGGGATCAATTGCCGCTGTTTCTTTTTCACTGATCAAATACATGATACGCTTCATTTAAAGTACTAAGGTACGAAATTATAAGAATTCATAAAAAGCTCCGGGTGAAAATAACTTAAAATGGAAAAGGAGCAGTGTATAGTCATTCCTTATTTAAATTAGGTAAAGTTGTAGACTTTGATAAATTAAACCCAATGAATTTGATATATTTGGATGTTTAAGTTAAATTATATTTAATAGTAATAAAGACTTTTTAAAAAATAAACACCACAAATATGTCTATTCATAAAACACTTATTCTGACAATAATTTTTTATTGTATAACAAACATTCTTTTTGGACAGGAAAGTAAAATCAAGATCCCTGTATTCAATGATAAGTATTCAAAATATGTACAGCAACTTGAGGGTGGTGACTTGGATATTGACTATACTGATTTTAGAAACAGTTTTTTAGACAGTAAACAGTATAGCCAAAAAGGAATACAATACGACAGTCTTAAAAAACAGGTGTATAATGCAATAAAAAACAAAAACTATCAGGAAGTGATCAATATCACTCAATCTATGCTAAGCATTGACTATACAAGTATGTTTGCTCACAAATATTTACAGCAGACGTATAAAATTTTAGGGGACACCGCGAATCAAAAAAAATACCATGACATTGAATTCGGACTTCTATATTCTATAACAAAAAGTGGAGACGGTAAAACCTGTGAAACGGGTTGGCACGTCACACAAATTGAAGAAGAGTACTTTATTTTAAGTATGATAGGAGCACAATTACAACAACAAAGTATTAGTAGCGGAGGAAATAATACTTGTGATAAAATGGTTGTGAAAACAGATACAGGCGAAACTAAAACATACTATTTTGAAGCAAATAAAGTATTTGAAATAGAAAGTAAAATGTTTGATGAAAAATAAAAGCTGCCATGAGCATAGTTTTTTTAGCCAGGCTGTTTTTAATTATTGATAATTTTCGCAAACCTCATTACTCAAAGAGCATATGTATACCCTTAAGCGAACCAACTCCGATAACCAGGACTTTCAAAAATTAGTATTTGAGCTGGATAAAGATCTGGCCATTAAAAATGGCGCAACAAATAGCTTTTTGCCCAATACAATAAAATTGATTTGATTACATGTTTAATCCGGTATATATTACCTTAAATACCTAAACTTTTAGCATATATTTGAAAATATGATTATGAAAAAAATACTATTTGGGTTACTGTTGATTTCCGGTAACATTTTTGCACAGACAGAAAGCGAACTAAATGAGAAAGGAATTGAAGCGGCCAAAGGTAATCAATTTGAAACAGCGATAGATTATTTTAATCAGGCAATACAAAAAAATCCGGGTTACGCCAGGGCCTATTTCAATCGCGGAAACGTCCATAGAGCAAAAAAGGAATTTACCGAAGCAATAGATGACTATTCAAAATCAATAGCATTAACGGATAAACTGAACTATGTATATAGCAGAGCGAATACCTATATGGATTTAAAGGATTTTGAAAAGGCAATAATTGATTATTCCAGGATCATAAAGACCGAGTCGAATTTTAAAGATATATATTTTGACAGAGGTTACGCCTATATAAGAAGTGGCAAATATCCGGAAGCAAAGGCAGATATGGAAAAACAGCTGGAACTTAATCCGCATGATTTAAAATCTCTTGTGAATTTGACCCATTTAAAAACAAAACTGGGCTTGTATGAAGAAGCGCTTAAGAATTATGATATGCTGCTTGAAGATAAAGAAAGTGAGTATCTGCATGTATTGTATAATAATAAAGCAGAGCTTTATAAAGATGTAGGTAAATACGAAATGGCATTGGAGGCAGTAAATAAAGCGATTGAGCTAAAATCCGATTACGATATCGCATTTTCAACCCGGGCAAGTATCTATCTTAAACTTGCAGATACTTTAAAAGCATGCAATGATTATAAAAAAGCTTTAGAGTTGGGCATTGAAAATAATAAATACTCCACGTTAGGAGAAGAAGATATTGAGTTAAAGAAAATATGCAAATAAAAGATAACCAATTTAAGCCTTATTACCTTTTATTTAACGCTATCGTCTTTATTATACCATTTGTAGCACTATAAAAAAGATAAACCTTATGCCTGATTTTTTCAGAAAAACACAAAACCAGGAAGATAGTTTTGATGACTTTCCACCCATTGGAGGACTTATGGCCTCAAAAATGATCGTGGATGAAAACAGGAAACCTCGGTTTATGTATCGCGAAAAAAGAACCCGGCCGGAAGATAGTGGCTGGAGAATTTTTAGCGGCTTTGAAACAGACGCGTATAATGACGATCCTGCTAATGTCGGCATTTATAACCCGTCAACAGTTTTAAAAATTGATCCTTCGATTAAGGATTTACTATTAAAAGGAATTGGTTCTGTTTATGAAAAAACAGAAAATGACGAATGGTATAAAGTCCTGGACTTTGATTTGGAAGATGACTTTATGACAACGCATAGGTTAACAGAAAAATGGATTATTGAAATTAATAACCTATTTGAGCGTTCAATTGAAGCAGATGGCACTTTATATTATACAACCGGGGACAAATCAATTAGACTTGCAGTTTGGAACTCAGATAAGGATAAGCAGGAATTATATACCGATTACAATCAGGACATTGAAAGCAGGGATCAAAGCAAAGATAAAACACTTGAAAAATTTGAGTTTTCTGACAAGGATATTGCGAGGATTGGCTATTTAATAGAAGAGCACGATTCTGATAAAACTTATTCTGTAATATATGGCTTTTCAATAATTGACCAGGGAATTATCCAAATTGCAATTTATTTTGATGAAAGATCAGATTTTGATTGGGCCATAAATACCTGGAAAAGCATCCAAATAAAAAAGTAATAAGTCAGTAATAGGGCCTTGTAGTTTCGGTTAACTGTAATGTCAAAATGTTCGATAATATAAGATCCTTTAGCTATTATAAATAACATAAATAATGAAATGTATCCTCACTCTTTTATTGTGTATGAGTTGCCTGCTTTCATTTGGGCAAACTGATACCCCGAAAATTACGTTTGAGGCGGATACCCTTTTCTCCAAAATGTTGGCAAGCATACCACAGGAAATGCACCAGGAATTTACTGCGGAATACCGTAAAATGAGCATAGACCAGAGAAAAGTAATGGTAGAATTTGTAGAAATGTTTGCAGCAATGCCATCGAGTAGCAAAAAGCAACTGACCCAAAATATTGACACGAATTATTTAAACATCCTAGCCGTAAAGACTTTCTTCAAAAAATTGGTACCAAAGGGCTATGCAATCTATATTGAATTTAAACCACCGGAGCAAATTTTAAACCGCGGGGAAAGTATTGATTTTTGGGTGTTTCGAAAAGGTAAAAAGACGGGCGATAATGACATGGTTTTTCAGGAATGGAATATTGAATTAAATTCCGATAGGTTGGACACTTTGCTGAATTTTACTACATTGAAAAGAAAAGACTTACAAGAGCTAAAAGCGTATCTGGATAAAGCAAATTGTATTTCTGTTAGTAATGAAGACGAATTTGAAATCGGTTATGCGAGAAGTGGGATGGGCAAATATTCCTACTTAATTTTTGACAGCCCGCTCAGTAAAGAAGACCAAAAAGAATACAACAATGGTTGCGAGTATATTTTTTATAAGGACAATATTGTTTTAGCGTATGGAGGTGGCGCGATTGGTCCACAATGTTTTCCAGACAGAGAATGACTAATAAATCCGCTAAGAAGATGAACAAAATTTTAATGCTTATTTGCTTCCTGTTTTTTAGTTTTCAGCTATTGGGACAAAAGCCTTTTCGGGAAGATATAGAAACAGACAGTAGTAAAATTGAGATTATACGAAATTCTGTTTACCGGGTATATGAAGAAACTTATAAGTTTAATGATTCAATTTGGTATAATGTTACCTATATTGATGATACCACTAAACTGCATACCGAAGGCTGGAGATTAAAAAATGGCAGGCATTTGGGCGTTTGGAAAGAGTTCAATAGGAATGGCGAGTTGATGTATACGCGGGATTATGATAAAAATACCTGTAGTGTAAACCGGGATCAATTCCCTTATCATTACCGCTTAGAAAACATGAAGCTAAAGTCAGATAGCCTGATTAGGGACGCTTATGGGAAAGATTTTATGGATAACCATGTGTTTTTTGAATTTGATTGTTCTGCTTACCGGCATTACAAAACAAAGTTTGGCTGTTGTGAGGATTCAATGTGGACGTATGATTATCTGGGGTCCTGGACAGAGCCGCTCAAATCAATGCCTAACTCTTTTAAATTTCTATATAAAGTGAAATTGAATAAGGAGGACATTAAAGGAATTGAGTTAGGTATTGACCTGGATTCATTAGGTAATTATGTACCCAGTGAAGACGATTTTACCAATAACTACGGTTTTGAAAAAGTGGAGCAAAAAGAAAAACAGTTTAAAATAAATAAGACGATCGCAATCAGAACGGCTAAAAAGCACGGGATTAAAGTGACAGATACGAACAAAATTCAAGAGTTTTTGTATTGGGAGAATTTTAAAAAGCAAGAATATTTCAATGGACAATTCAGATATTATATTACAGAACTAACGGATACGATAAAGTATAAAAAAACGGAAGAAAGACAAGGGATAATTTACAAGTTCAATGTGTATGTCTTTAATCCCTGGACCGGCGAATTTGTTGAAAAGAAAAAAATGAAATCTATTAGGGAATGGGGAGCGGTCAGCGGACATACTACTGGGCTGCTACCAGACACAGAATAGTAAAAGAGCCGTATTGCGGTTATTTATAGATTTTCGTTTCTTTATTACCCAATCTCATTCTTGATACATTTTTATAAATTAGCGGAAATCCATGTTTAACGTTCGATTTGATTCAAAATGAATAATAGTTTTATTTTTTACTGCAAACCGCAGAAACATCTTAAAAACATTGATTTTTTTCTATTTATTGATGCTGTTGCTCTTAGTGACCTATAATTTAATAAGAACGGCGTTTGATAAGGATTTTGAATGGAACTATTTTATTTTTATTGCAGTATCCGTTTACTTTTTATGGGATCTATTTACCGAGAAAAATGTAATAGAGCTTAGATTTCATAATGATGAGTATCAATTAATAATCATTCAGAAACCTATAATTGGAACGCATAAATCTTACGCTTTAAACTATGGGGAGCTCGATTTTGAAACGATTAAGGTGGCCAACCCTTTAAGGAGAATAATTGCAGGTTCGAAATTTATTATTTTGCATAAGAAAGATAAACACTTTTCTTTAGGCAGGTCTTCCGGGTTTAAGGAAGCAGAACTTTTAAGTATAGAAAACAACCTGGTCAAAATAAAAAATGAGTGGCAATAAAATAAGTTTCGCGAAATCCTGCTTGCTAAAGTGCAAATCCGGATCCTAGTCCATCATCTCAATCCAACTGTTTTTCAATGATAATTTTCACAAACCTCATCACTCAAGCAACAGATGTATACCCTTAAGCGAACCAATTCCGATAACCAGGATTTTTAAAAATTAGTATTTGAGCTGGATAAAGATCTGGCCAGTAAAAATGGCGCAACAAATAGCTTTTTTGCCCAATACAATAAAATTGATTTGATCCGGAATGTAGTGGTCGCTTACGAAGCAGGCGCTGCAGCCGGTTGTGGTGCAATAAAAGAGTATGAAAGTGGCGTCATGGAAGTCAAGCGGATGTTTGTGTTGCCTGAGATGAGAGGGAAAGGGATTGCCGGGAAAATACTGGCGGAATTACAGGTTTGGGCGAAAGAACTGGGTTATAGCAAATGCGTATTGGAAACCGGGGATAAAATGATTGAAGCTATCGGTCTATATAAGAAAAACAATTTTAGGATCATTCCGAACTATGGACCATACGCTGATATTGAAAGTAGTATTTGTTTTGAGAAAGATATTTAAGCAAAAACTATAAAGAATAAGATATAATCAGAAGTAGGTGAACTGCCCCGATTAATTAAACATAAGCTTTCAACCGCAAGAAGTACCAATAAACTGTTCAAAAGATAACTTATAACAAAACAAACGATGAAACTTTTTATATTCACAGTACTGATTACTGCATTTGGACTTTTATCATGCAATACAGGTGCACAAGAACCGGACAATACAATACCGATGTATGGAAATGTGGTCAAAAGTGAAGGCTATAAGAAAATAGACGAAGAGTTTATAGAACATAGTAAAAAACAGTTTGGTACTATTGATAGTGCGACAAAAGCTTACGTAGATTTTGCCTGGCGTTATTTTTACAATAATGATTTGAAAACAGCCATGAAACGTTTTAACCAGGCCTGGCTACTGGATGATGCCTGCCCTGATACCTATTTCGGGTTTGCGGCATTGACCGAAATACAGGGCAATAAAGCGGAGGCCAATAAGTATTATGAGATAGGTATCGCAAAAGATAAAACCGGTAAGCGGGCAACAATTTGTTTTCAGCGAATAGCCGACTGCAAAGAGCAATTAGGAGACATCAGCGGGACCATTGAAGCGTATAGCAAAATTCTGGCAATCAACCCATCAAATGCTTTTGCATTAAAAAAGGCCGGTTACTTTCAAATGCAAACAGGCAACCATGAAAAAGCATTGGCAGCATATAATAAAGCTATAGCTCTCGATCCCGGGGATGCCATGACCTATAATAACCGGGCTTATTTGTACCAGACCATTAAGGACCATAAAAATGCCCTGACTGATTACAATAAAGCAATAGAACTGGATGCTCAATACATCGGCGCTTATGTCAATAGAGGCTTGCTTGCAATGGAAATTAAGCATTATGAAGCGGCAGTAAAGGATTTTGAAACATCGATAAAGCTTGATGCGGCAGCGCCAGAACTTAGAAAGTTCCTGGGGCTTGCAAAATTAAGTTTGAAAGACAAATCAGGGGCCTGTGAAAATTTTAAGGAAGCAAAAAAACTGGGTGACACGCAAATAGAGGAACTTATTCAACAAAACTGTAAATAAAAATAGTATGGTATTTATTGCTCGAATCAGACAATTCCCGAAAACATTAAGGTAGATTTAGTGCAACAATAAGCAACAGAAATTGAGTAACATTAAAGCAGATATATTTGAAATAGCCAATCAAGCCAATTTGAAAATCTCGGCTGGCGACAAAAGTGTGAAGATCAAACACAGGCTAAATATTAGCGACAAATCAATGTGGGGAGTTTTGCTCTTTTTGTTGGGCGGCCTGTTTTTTATTGTTGCATCATTAATGCTGGCATCAGATACGACGAGTAAAATACTAGGTGTTACAATCGGACTGCTTTTTGTGCTATCGTCCATCTTGATAATCGTCAGGCAAACTATTGACGGACTAACCATAGAAAACGGTGTTATAAAATTTCGATATAATTTGAAGTCGGTAAAGATTTTATCAGACAGCAGACTAAAGGTGAAAATGAAAACAGAGCTAATGAAAATAAGGCGGGTCGGAAGCCTGGGTTCAGATTTTATAGTTGTAACTTACTTTCTTCAGGATCACAATAAAGAAATTCCTATTTTACAGTTTCAAATGAATAGTATATATGCGAACCGTGCCCATAAATTAGGTACTGAATTGACCCGAATATTAAATACTACAATTCAAGAGTAACTGATTAGTTGACTTTTTTAATTGTATGGTTAGCAAACCATCATTCCAAATTATGAAAAATGCTGGTTTCTATTCCGTGAATCCTGTTCGTATTGTATTTTTTTTTCATATTTTTATCATCTTATGGACGACTTAAATGAAATGGCGAGACTTCATTCTGCCGGTGCAATTGTCAGACACAATTCACCCTTTGCCGATTTGCCGACTTATAAAAACGAAACTGAATTATCTGCCGATTTTATAAAAAAGTGGGCAGTGCCTTTTTATATGGACATTGGTTCTTATGGTAACACCAAATGGATTGATGATATTGAAAAAATAAAAAATGAAATAACGATAGAGGTATGTCTTTCGCTTTTGGGTGACTTTAATTGGCGAACAAGATTAGTTGGTGCTTATTTCGCAGCGATAAAAGGTTACCGGGAACTTATTGACATCATTGGTAATCATCTTCTAAAAAGTGAAGTTTGTTGTGTTGGACACATTTACGCATTGACACTTATTTTTTTCAAAACGGACAGAAGTATTGGTTTTTTAAACCAATATCTGGACTATTATCTTACAACACCAGATCTATATTTTGACCAAAAGTCTGTGATGGAATCCTTACTTTACTTGGACAAGGAAAATAAGACTGAAAACTTTAAAAAACACCTTGAAAGCTGGAGACTTTTAGAACAAAGAAGAAAAGTGCTTGAAAACCAAAATGCTTTTGCTCTTGCGCAGCTTTTAGAGCAACAAGAAGGGAAAGGAGTCGCCGAGGATTACTTACAGTCACTATCATCTGACTGCGATGACAAGGGTGAAAATTTTTCTATAGATTATTTCGCAGAACAAATAACCATACTTAAAAGCTTTAACCAATACAGCGGCTAATAGTATATTGGGATTAGTGAAACTGTACTTTAAAAATATCAATCCTATTTCGCTGTTCGGCATGTTACGTCACTTCCCGAAATTGTAATAAAGCAGGATTTAAAATCCTTCATTACATTTAGTAAGATTCAGACTGAAATACGCCACAATTTAGTTACTATAAAAAACAGTAGCAGCCCTTAAGCTGCTACTGTTTTTTATGATACCATGAAATTAATAATTACTCCATCTTATTCCCGATCTTACTGTTCTTCTTGCTATAAGCAAAGTAAATAATCAAACCTATGCCCAACCAGATCGCTAAACGCTCCCAGCTCTCTATAGGTAAACCCAGCATCAACACCACACACACGATTACCCCCAAAATAGGCAATACCGGCACAAATGGTGTTCTAAACCCACGGATCGCATCCGGGTTAGTCTTACGCATAACGATCACGCCGATACACACCAGCGCAAAAGCAAATAAGGTACCGATACTCACCATATGGCCCAGGTCAGCAACCGGTACAAAACCGGCAAAAAGGCTTACGAAAACCATAAAAATAAGATTGGTCTTATAAGGTGTACGGTTCTTTTTATGCAGGTCAGAGAACATTTTTGGCAACAAACCATCCACGCTCATGCTGTAAAATACCCTGCTCTGCCCCATCAGCATCACCAGCATTACGGAGGTATAACCCGCGATAATAGCTACAGTCAGGAACCCGTTAAGGAAGGTATAACCGGTATGCGCGAATGCCGTAGTTACCGGGCTGGCATTCCCTTTAAAGTTGATATAATTTTCAAGACCGGTCAGTACAAAGGCGAATAATACATACAAGATCGTACACACCACCAGCGACCCTATGATCCCGATCGGCATTCCTTTCTGCGGATTTTTAGCCTCCTGCGCAGCCGTACTCACCGCGTCAAAACCGATAAAGGCAAAGAATACCACGCCGGCACCCCTTAAAATACCACTGATCCCGTAAGTGCCGAAAGAGTCACTGGTAAAGAAATCCCAGAAAGACATCGCCCCGGATTTAACCATTTCCTCGCCGGTATTTACCGGGATAAACGGCTCGTGGTTGGCAGGGTTAATAAACGACCAGCCGATACCAATGAAAACAAGGACTACGACTACTTTTAAAATAACCAGGATATTATTCAATAAAGCGGACTCTTTAGTCCCGCGGATTAATAACAGCGATAATAAACACACTATGATAATAGCCGGGAGGTTGATAATACCATTCATCGGTACCCCGTTTACTTCATCCCAGGGCCCATGAAGCAGGTACTGGGGGAGGTCTATGCCCAGCGAATGCAGGAACTTATTGACGTATTGCGACCAGCTAACGGCTACTGTGGCGGCACCAAGGGCATATTCCAGTACCAGGTCCCAGCCGATGATCCAGGCGATCAATTCACCCATAGTCGCATAGGAGTATGTATAAGCACTACCCGCCACCGGGATCATAGAAGCGAATTCTGCGTAACACAAGCCCGCGAAGCCACAACCTACGGCAGCTAATATAAACGAAAAAACAACGGCGGGACCTGCATTATCCGCAGCGGCCATCCCGGTCAGGGAGAACAAGCCCGCTCCGATGATCGCACCTATACCCAGGGACACCAGGGCACCGGCACTTAATGTCTTTTTTAAACCCTTTTCCGACTCACTGGCCTCGGCAATAAGTTGGTTCAATTGCTTCTTCGCAAATATACCCATAATTGTATATATTTATTTTTTGAGCATCAAACCTAGATTATTTTTTCGAGATACACAACAATTAAGCCTATTTAAAATCATACATTTGCAGGGATGAAGATCGATTTCTTTAAATACCAGGGTGCCGGCAATGATTTTGTGATCATTGACAACCGTAGCGGAGCTATCCGCTTAACTACGGCACAGGTAAATTTTTTATGTGACCGCAGGTTTGGCATCGGGGCCGACGGGCTAATGCTGGTCGAGCAGGCCGATGGCTATGACTATCGCATGGTCTATTTCAATTCGGATGGTAATGAAAGTACCATGTGCGGCAATGGCGGGCGTTGTATCGCGGCCTTCACCTTTCATTCAGGCGTTGCCGGGACCGAACAGTTTTTTACTGCCATAGATGGCGCTCATAAAGCGAATATCCTTCCCGGTGACCTGGTGTCTTTACAAATGCAGGATGTTGACCACATCGATATGGAGGATAAGGCAAGTATTCTGAATACAGGCTCCCCGCATTTCGTGCAATTCGTAGAAGATGTGGCTGGCATTGATGTCTATACAGAAGGTAAAGCGATCCGGAACAGGGAGCAGTTTCAGCCTAAAGGGATTAATGTCAACTTTGTCATGGATACAGGGACAGGATTGAAAATACGTACTTATGAAAGAGGAGTGGAAGATGAAACCCTGGCCTGCGGCACTGGTGTTACCGCCGCCGCTATAGCTTCAGCCGCCGGTAAAACCGGTAAGATGACCATCCCGGTCGAAGCAATGGGCGGTATGCTGGAAGTAAGCTTCGAAAAAACGGATGCGCAGCATGCCATAAATATCTGGCTTAAAGGACCTGCGAAAATGGTCTTTTCCGGCACTATCGAAATTTAGTGGGGAATCAGCAGCTTCTTTATCCTAAAAAATTATATTTTTCATTTTGAATCAATCCAGGTAAAATGAATTATTGGTTAGTAAAATCTGAACCTTTTAAATACAGCTGGGACCAGTTTGTAAAAGATGGCAGTACCTTCTGGGACGGTGTGCGTAACTACCAGGCTCGCAATAATATGAAAGCCATGAAAAAAGGCGATAAAGTATTGTTTTATCATAGTAATGAAGGCATGGCAGTAGTGGGCATGGCGACTGTACTTAAAGAGGCCTACCCCGACCCTACCATTGATGATGACCGCTGGGTGGTGGTAGACCTTAAGGCAGGTAAGCCATTCAAGACCCCGGTTACCCTGAAAGAAATGAAAGAACAACCAGGTTTGCAAAACCTTTCCCTCATCAGGCAGGGCCGCTTATCGGTCTGCGATGTGAGCAAAGAAGAATTTGATATAATTGTAAACCTGGGAAAATAGTATATTCGCAAGCTTACTATCAGTAATAGCTGATGGAATAGCTGCTTTAAAAAAATAAAATGCTGAGCATAGATCATATTTTTCAGGCTTTGGAAAGCCCCAAGAAAATTTTTATTACCACCCATCAAAAACCGGATGCGGATGCCATTGGCTCCAGCCTGGGTTTGTACCACTATTTACAACAAAAAGGGCATCAGCCTACCGTAGTTGTTCCGAATGAACTGCCCGATTTCCTGCACTGGATGCCGGGTGTGGACACGGTCTTGAACTTTGAGTCCGAGCCTAAAACCTGTATAGGTGTGTTAAAAGAAGCCGAACTGATCTTCTGCCTGGACTTTAACCACCTGAGCCGGGTAAAACTACTGGAGGCGCCCCTGAGAAGTGCGGTGCAGCCGCTTATCCTGATCGATCACCATTTACAACCGGAAGCGGAAGTTTTTTATGCCGGAACCAGTGACCCGGAGAAAAGCAGTACCTGTGAAATGATCTACGATTTTATCCTCCAGGTCGGTGACCAGGAATTGATCAATGATGATATCGCGCGTTGCCTCTACACCGGTGCCATGACCGATACCGGTTCGTTCCGTTTCCCGGCGACCAATGCTAATGTACATGAAATGATAGCCTTTTTCAAGAAAAGAGGCCTGCAGCATAGTCGTATCCATGAGGACGTTTATGACTCCTGGACAGAGAACCGGATGCGTTTTATCGGGTATGCCATGCACCAGAAAATGGAAGTGAGCGCCAATGGCAAACTGGCCATAATAGCCCTTAGTGAAGAAGAGATCAGGCCCTTTAACCTGCTTGCAGGGGATACGGAAGGCCTGGTAAATATGCCCCTCGGGATCCATACGGTAAAAGTATCTGTACTGCTGACCCAAAAAAACGGGCTCATTAAACTATCCTTCAGAAGTAAAGGTCAAATAGATGTGAGTAGCTTCTCCAGGGAGTATTTTAACGGTGGCGGGCACTTCAACGCGGCCGGAGGCTCTTCTGAAGAAAGTATGGAAGCCACTTTAAAAAAATTAAAATCACTAATTACTAACATAATACCCTAATAAATATAATAGATTTGCAACATGAAATTTAGCCATTTAATTTTAAGCGCAGCAGTTATGCTGTCTGGTTCCGTAACATTGAATGCCCAGGAGTTCCAAAAGTATCCCAGTGGCCTGGAATATAAAACCATCACAAAAGGAAGCGGGACCTACGAGGCGCAGCCCGGCGATGTAGCCAGCCTGCACATTAGCTTTGCCGTGAGTGACAGTACCCTGATCGACTCCCGTAAGATGAACAATAATATGCCGATTGAGCAACCTTTAAACAAACCCAACTTTGAAGGGGATGTTTTTGAGGGTATCCTTAAAATGAAAAAAGGAGAGCATACGGAATTCCGCCTGGCCGCCAAAGAATTGTTTGCCAGAACCAACCAGCAAATGCCGGAGTGGATCAAACCCGAAGCCTTTGCCGTGTGGCATGTAGAAATGGTAGACGTGAAGAACAAGGAGCAAATGGAGAAGGAAGCGGCGGAAAAAACGGCGAAGCAAATGTCGATTGACGACGGACTTATTTTAAGCCACCTGAAATCCAAAGGAATTACCGTAAAGGCGCTGCCTAAAAACGGTATCGTGAAAGCAAACCCTAAAGTAGCCTATAAGGATGCTTCCGGTCTGTATTACATAGTTACAAAGGTGGGTACCGGTGCTGCCGCAGCGGACGATAAATTTGTATCAGTGAACTATACGGGTTCTTTATTAGACGGTAAAGTTTTTGACTCTAATGTAGACCCTAAGTTTAACCACGTACAGCCAATTGATTTTACCGTAGGTAAAGGCCAGATGATCAAAGGCTGGGATAAAATGCTGCCTAAAATGAAGACCGGTGATAAAGTGATCGCTATCCTGCCTTCCGCTTTAGCTTATGGTCCGCAGGCTAGGCCGCCCCATATTCCGGCGAATGGTATTCTTCAATTTGAAATGGAATTATTAAGCGTTAAATAAAATGCTTCATTACCTGATAAATAGTAAAGCCGGCAGCAATTGCCGGCTTTACTATTTGTAGGATTATTCCTTAACTTCGGTGCTGTTTTTATCAGGCTCATGAAAAGAATTATATATACCCTTCTATTTTTTATCGCTTTAACCCCTTGCTTGCAGGCACAATCCAGGGATTGCATCAATACACCGGCCCGGGAAAATTTTAATGTATTACATTATGATCTAGCCATCAGTTTTGATACTTTGAACAGCACCCTGAACGGGATTGTAAAAATTAAAGCTGACTTGTTGAAAGACCCGGAAGCAGAATTCCAGATCGACCTGCAGGAACCTTTACAGGTGAGTAAGGTAGTGTACGGCAACGTGGAACTTGCGCTTAAAAAACAAAAGGATAAATACCTGGTCAAAATACCGGGCCTGAAAGTGAAGGAAACCTTTGTACTGGAGGTACATTACTCGGGTCAGCCCAAAGCTGCAGTTAAAGCGCCCTGGGATGGCGGCATGGTTCGCACAAAAGATGGTCGCGGCAAAATATGGTGGGCTGTTGCCTGCCAGGGTGCCGGTGCCAGTGTCTGGTTTCCTTGTAAAGATATTAATGCCGATGAGCCGGAAATGGGGGTAGACCTGCATTATACGGTTCCTGCCGGCCTGACTGCTGTTGGTAATGGCCGGTTTTTCAGTGTAACGAATGCCCCGGATAACCAGAACACCTGGCATTGGAAGGTCGTTTCTCCTATCAATATCTATGATATCACTTTTTATGTGGGCAATTACCTGCGCATCCAGGAAACATTCAACGGGATCAACGGGAAGATGGACCTGGACTATTTCGTGCTGAATGAAAACTTCCAATTGGCTAAAGAGCACTTCAAATCAGTACCCAAAATGCTGAATGTTTTTGAAGACTGGATGGGGGCCTACCCTTTTCATAATGATGGCTTTAAAATTGTAGAGGCGCCTTACCTGGGCATGGAGCATCAAAGCGCTATAGCCTATGGTAATAACTACCAGATGGGTTACCTGGGTGGTGACCGGAGCAAGACCGGCATCGGTTTATTGTTTGACTTTATCCTGGTACATGAGACCGGGCATGAGTGGTTTGGTAACAGTATCTCTATCGCCGATCCTGCTTATTTCTGGATCAATGAAGGGTTTACGAGCTATACCGAGATCATGTACATCGAATCGATGTTTGGTAAAGAAAAGGCGATGGACTACCTGGTTGGTACGCGGAGCCTGGTCCGGAATAAAGCTCCCATGCAAGGCACAATAGGCCAATGTCAGAATAATAATACCGACTGCTACCCCAAAGGAGCTAACCTGGTACATATGATCCGGAAATTAATGAAAGACGATCAGGCGTTCAAGGTAATGATCCGCAAAATGAATAATGAGTTTTATCATAAGGTCATTACCGGTCCTGAGATGGAAGCTTTTATCATAAAAGAAAGCGGCTTAGACCTGGCAAAAGTATTTGACCAATACCTCAGGCATAAAGAGCTTCCCACTTTGAAGATTAAAAGATCAAAAAAAGGTTTTAGTTATAAATGGGAGAAGTGCATACCGGGCTTTAATATGCCGGTGCTGGCAGTGATCAACGGGCAGGAAAAATGGCTTTACCCTACTACAAAAGAGCAAAGCCATTCAGAGGCAGGTGCCGCCTCATTCGCTGTTCAGAAAGAATTTTATTGCAACCTGACCTTAGAATAAAAGGTGCTTAACGGTATGCCCGTTATTGATTAATTGTTTCAGGGATTCTATACCTATCTTCAGGTGCTCCGATACATATTCCCGGGTAACGGAAGTATCGCTTTTCGAAGTTTTAACCCCATCCGGTGTCATCGGTTGGTCGGAAACCAAAAGCAATGCGCCGGTAGGAATTGAGTTGGCAAACCCTACAGAGAATATGGTAGCCGTTTCCATATCTACGGCCATTACGCGTATGGATCGCAGGTAACTCTTAAAGGCATCATCATGTTCCCACACCCTTCTGTTGGTGGTGTAGCAGGTCCCGGTCCAATAGTCTTTATCGTGGTCCCTGATCGTTGTGGAGATCGCTTTTTGTAAGGCAAAGGCGGGTAAAGCCGGTACTTCCGGGGGAAAATAGTCATTGCTGGTTCCCTCGCCTCTTATAGCAGCGATCGGTAAGATGAGGTCGCCTACTTTTGTTTTATCTTTTATACCACCGCATTTACCCAGGAACAAAACTGCTTTGGGTTCGATAGCGGTAAGCAGGTCCATGATCGTAGCCGCGGTCGGGCTGCCCATACCAAAGTTGATGATCGTAATGCCGGCCGCAGTAGCGCAGGTCATGGGCTTGCTGTAACCGATTACCGGTACGCCATGCATCTGCGCGAACATATCCACATAATTTTGAAAATTACATAGTATAATATAATCTCCGAAGTCCTCTAATGATTGGCCCGTGTACCTGGGCAGCCAGTCTTTTACTATTTCTTGTTTCGTTTTCATCTGATTCCGTTTTATTATCTATGCCCTGGTAATTCAGGGACAACAAAATAAAACATTTTTTATAAGGAATAAAAAGGTTGCTTCAATATTTAAGCCAGAATTAATGAATGCCGCTATAGAGACCGGTAAAGGCACTTTTGATCTCGGCAAAAAACTGCATATTTGCAGGTACAATGAATTTAATAATCCAGTACCCGGAACCTGATTTTAAGTATAAAGAAACCGCAGGGCTGCGCTATATTTTTGATGTGTTCCGGAAAAAATACATCCAGCTGAACCCGGAAGAGTGGGTACGCCAGAATTTACTCCGGGCACTGGTGCAGGTATACAACTACCCTGCCGGTTTAATTGCTGTAGAAAAGGAGCTGAAGATCAACCAGCTTAAACGACGCTATGACGCGGTTGTTTATGACCGGGAAAGAAATCCCTGGATGTTGATTGAATGTAAAGCCCCGCATATCGTATTAAATGAGGTGACCCTAATGCAAACGCTGAATTATTACCGGCAATTGCAATGCCCTTTTGTACTGATCAGTAATGGGCAGACTAATTTCCTGGCAGCGATTGACTCACAGGCCTTCACTTGGCTTGATCGTATTCCCGCCTATGATCTTTGAATATTCATCGGAGCTGATTACCTCGTAGGCGCGTTTCAAAACCTTGTCCGAACGGTTCATGACATTGTAGAAGCCATCATTATTAAACATGATACGGGCTAAAGTGGCTTTTACATAGTTTTGTAACAGCATTAATTCTGCCGGCCTGGTTTTTACAATAGATCGGTACAGCGGGCTGATGCCGGCGCACACCGCGTCCAGTTGTTTCCCAAAGTCACCTTTGAAATCAAGTGTCGCGTCAAACTCCTGGAAGGAGCCGAAACTTTTGAATATTTTCGGGTTATGGGCAAAATAAGTATAGATAAAGTCGTCGAGTCTCGGATCTGTAATGATCTGGCTCAGTACAGAAGAATAAGCCTCCTCGAATTTAGAAACGATCAGGTCCGGCCGGATGCCTCCACCACCGTATACCGGGCGGTTATTTTCACTCGTGAAGAATTTGGTGCCTTTATCTACCGTATTGGTATCGCTCAGCTGTTGTGATTTGTCCCAGAAATATTTTTCCCGGCCTTCAGTATAGGCTTTTTGGATCGATCTGCCTACCGGGGTGTAATAACGGGCGATAGTAATGCGCATGGCAGCACCATCTCCCATTTCAAATTGCTCCTGTACCAGGCCTTTTCCATAAGTATCTCTGCCTATGATGACGCCCCGGTCCCAATCCTGTATGGCCCCTGCCAGGATCTCGCTGGCGGAAGCACTGCCCTCATCTACCAGGATGATCAGCCTGCCGTTTTCAAAAATACCGGTCCGGTAAGCATTATAGTTTTCCCGGCCTATTTTTGAACCATAAGTATATACCAGTAATTTATTGCCCGAGATAAATTCATCCGCGATCTCTGTAGCTGCTTCCAGGAAGCCGCCGCCGTTACCCCTGAGGTCGAGGATCAGGCGTTTCATGCCCGATTCCTTCAATTCTTTCAGCTGTTTGACAAACTCTTCATAAGTATTGGCCGCGAAGCGTTTGATGCGGATATAACCGGTTTCTTTATCCAGCATAAAAGCCGCGTCAATACTGGAAATTTCCACATCTGCACGGGTCAGCTTGATGGTAAGGTTTTTTTGCTCAATGGGCCTGTAAATATTGAGATTGACCTGGTTGCCGCCCCATTTTCTTACACGGGTGACTAACTCCCTTTTGGACATCTGCACACCGGCAACGGTGGTGTCATTGACTTTTAAAATCATATCCCCGGTCTCGATACCACCAAAGAAAGCAGGGCTGTTGGGGCTGATCAAAGAAACCATAGGAGTGTCATTCACAAACTGGTACTCCATGCCCAGTCCGTTGAAATTACCGCCCAGTGCGGCATTTACGGCGTCCAGGTCTTTAGCGGGTATATAAGAGGTGTGCGGGTCCAGGTGGCTTAAGATCCCATTGATCGCGTCATTGTATAAGGAATCGGAACTTACGGAGTCCACATACTTTTCAGAAATAATATCGATCATTTCCTCCAGGCGGTCGTTCCGGTCGAGGATGGTCGCGAAATCTCTTTTATTCCCCGTCAATTTGTTCAGATAAAAACCTCCCACCAGGCCAATGATCATCACAAGGGCAAGCAAAAGTGGGGTCCATACATTTCTGGAACGTGGTTTAGGTGTTTTATCAGACATGGGTTATAAAAAGCACACAAAATTAATCTAATATTTAATGATAATATCATTAAAAGTTTGCACAAAGTGTGATTAAGTTATCAATAATCTTTATGGGCAAAGTAATTTAATGCTTTTTTCCTGTATTTCGATGTGAATAGTTGGTTTACAGTCTATTGCTTCACCGTCCATTTGCATCACATGGTTACCAGCGTTGGAGATTTTTACCGTTTTCGCTTTGTAATGATTGACATACCGGTTGTTCAGCAAAGTATCCGTAAATGCCTGCAAACCGATGATGCCCGAAAGTAATTTCGGATGCTTTTTTATAATCACTACATCAAAAAAACCATCGTTCATTAAAGCTACCGGTGCGATCTGGAAATTATAGCCCAGTTGTGTAGCATTAGCTACGGTGATCATGAATGCTTTTTCGCGGATGATCTTTCCATCCAGTTCAATCGTCCATTCTTTGGGTTTATAAGACCAGATCTTTTTATTGATAATGCCTACATAAGACCAGAAGCCGCGCTTTTTACTCTGCGAAAATTCTCTGGTCACGACCGCGTCAAACCCGACGCCCGCATTACTGATAAAGAGACGCTTGTTGTCCACCAGCCCCGTGTCTATGGCATGTACATTATTTTTATTCAGCACTTTTATGGCTGCTTCGAGTTTTAATGGAATGCCAGCGGAACGCGCCATGCCATTGCCGGAACCCATAGGAATCACGCCCAGTACGGTTGCGGTATCGCGTATACCTTGAATAATATCATTCAGGGAACCATCTCCGCCTACCGCTACCACTACATCCACGCCGGATGCGGCCGCTGCCCGGGCAATTTCTGTTCCGTGTTTGGGATACCGGGTCTCCTCGATCCGGTAAGTATATTGCTGGTGGTCTAAATGTTTTTGTAGTGCTTCTTCTATGGCCTTTACCCGGTCTACACCGGCACGTGGATTTACGATAAATAGGATGTCTTTCACGGATTCCGGTACTTAAATTTCTGCTTTCAAACTAATGTCCAGGCTTACGGCATGGTGCGTGAGGGCGCCAATGGAAATGAAATCCACCCCCGTAGCGGCATAAGACTCGATGTTTTCGAAATTAATACCACCTGAGGCTTCAGTTTCCACGCTGCCATTGATCAGTTGCAGTGCGGCAACGATCTCTTCCGGCTTATAATTGTCCAGCATGATGCGGTCTACGCCACCGGTTGCCAATACCCTTCGTACATCGTCTATATTACGGGTCTCTACTTCTATTTTAAGGTCAAGATGGTTGTTCTTAAGATAATTCCGGGTAGTTAAAATAGCTTTTTCTATGCCGCCGCAGAAATCAATATGGTTATCTTTAAGCATCACCATATCGTAAAGCCCATAGCGATGGTTATGGCCACCACCGATAACCACAGCCTGCTTTTCCTGCAAACGGAATAATGGAGTGGTTTTGCGAGTATCCAGTATTTTAGTTTTATAGCCCTTGATCTTATCCGCGTACTGGTGCGTCAGGGTCGCGATACCGCTCATGCGTTGCATGGTATTCAGTACCAGGCGCTCCGCCATAAGTATTGTATGTACTCTGGCAGCTACTTCAAAGCCGATATCCCCGTATTTTATGGCAGCTCCGTCTTTAAGGAAAATATTAAAATGTGCTTCCGGTTCCAGGTAATGAAAAATATCCTGGGCCCATTGCATACCGGCCAGTATACCGTCTTCTTTCAGCTTAAGGATGGCTTTACCCTGCGCTTCCGGCGGGATGCTGGCTAAGGTGGAATAGTCACCAGAGCGGATATCCTCTTCTAAGGCCAGTTTAATAAATTCTTGAGGAGTCATGTCGGATAATTTGTGCAAATATAAGCATTCACAAAAAGCATTGTACGGAAACAGGGATAAAAGCAATTTTTTAACGATAACAGAAAAGCAAGGCTTCTGCCTTGCTTTTCTGCTGATAATATTGATACTTTAAATTATTTATTTGAAAGCGCTCAGGCCGGTTACGTCCTGGCCGGTGATCAGTAAGTGGATATCATGTGTTCCCTCATAAGTGATCACAGATTCCAGGTTCATTGAGTGACGCATGATGCTGTACTCACCGGTGATCCCCATACCACCCAGCATCTGGCGGGCTTCGCGGGCGATATTGATCGCTACTTCACAACTGTTACGCTTAGCCATAGAAATTTGCGCCGGTGTAGCGCGACCTTCATTTCTTAACTGGGCCAAACGCCAAACCAGTAACTGGCCTTTAGTGATCTCGGTAATCATTTCTGCCAGTTTCTTTTGCTGTAACTGGAAAGCGCCGATCGGCTTATCGAACTGGATACGCTCTTGTGAATAACGCAAAGCGGTATCATAACAGTCCATACCGGCACCCAGGGCGCCCCAGGCGATACCGAAACGTGCGCTGGATAAACAACCCAAAGGTCCTTTAAGTCCTTGTACGTTAGGTAAAATATTTTCTTTAGGAACTTTTACATTATCGAATACCAGTTCACCGGTTGCAGAAGCGCGTAAGCTCCATTTATTGTGCGTTTCCGGCGTAGTAAAGCCTTCCATACCGCGCTCAACGATCAGGCCCTGGATTTTTCCTTGCGGGTTCCTGGCCCATACTACAGCGATATCTGCGAAAGGCGCATTGGAGATCCACATTTTAGCACCATTCAGGATCACGTGGCTACCGGCATCGGTAAAGTTAGTGATCATACCGGCAGGGTTAGATCCAAAATCAGGCTCGGTAAGACCGAAGCAGCCCATCATTTCACCGGTGGCTAATTTAGGCAAGTATTTTTTCTTTTGTTCTTCAGTACCGTAAGTCAGGATCGGGTACATGACCAGGGAACCTTGTACGGAAGCAGTAGAACGAACGCCGGAATCACCGCGCTCCAGTTCCTGCATCATGATACCGTAGGTCATATAGTCCAGGCCCGGTCCGCCATATTCTTCAGGCACAAAAGGTCCGAAACAACCCTGCTCTCCAAGTCCTTTAATGATCTGATCAGGAAAAGCCGCACGTTGTGCATAGTCTTCGATAATAGGAGAAATATCTTTTTTTACAAAAGCTCTTACAGAGTCACGGATTACCTTTTGCTCATCAGAAAGGAATTCGTCCAATAAGTAATAATCCGGATGTTGATACAGGTCCTGTGCCATATATTGATGTTGTATTTTTAAACTCGCACAAAATTAGGACAATAAAACCTATTTTAAACACACTTATATATTTCTTCCATACTCCGGGACTACAAAGTAGGTGCTAACAAATAAAATTTGTGCCTTATGTCCTAAAATTAAATGATTCCTTATGCGTATGCGGATTTAGTAAGTAGGAATTAATGTTACGGCTGGAAATATTGGGTTTAAATTTATGTATTAAAGCGGTAAAACTTACCTGGCAATTTTATGGCAACAAGGTAATTAATAGAAAAACGGCTCATCACCTGCTGCCCTGGTGAATAAGCCGTTACCGGTTGTTTTAGAAAATTTCAGAAAACCTATTTTATAGCTTCAGGAATTTAATGGTAAAAGAACCGGATTTCAGCAGGTACAGGCCCTGCGGTAAAAAGCTAAGCGGAAAAGTATGGTTAGTACTGTTCTTTGGAATGCTTAGCTGTGTAATAACTTTACCCGAAATATCCGTTAGCATTATATCCTGTGCTGTCGCAGGTGCCTGCGCAAAGCTGATGGTGAGTTTATCTTTCGCCGGATTAGGATAAAGGCTGAATGCGTTGTGCTTAATAATATTTTTTGTGCTTACACCACCCTGGTTGGTGAATTCTAGTTGTGTTGCAATCTCCCTTACCTGTACGCCCCAGCCTATAGCATCAATCAATGTAAGGCTGCCGGTTTCATCAATGCGATAGAGAGAGTCATTCATGCCGGTATTGCTGTTCGCGGCAAAATAACCTTGATTGGCAGTAGTCGCGGAGTCGTAGTAAAAGTCCATCCCGGTAGTTCTGTCCATACTGTTGAACAGGAGTACGCTTTCTGCTATTGTATTCAATATACCTGCGTTAGGTGGTGCAACAGAGACAAAAGCGCCATTCATGGCATCTACGCCATAAAGTGTCGTGCTGCTTGCATTGTTGTAACTATTAGTATAGGCTATGGCACTTATATAGGGGTCTTCGCCGGTATGGGTATCGCCTGCAGCATAGGCCAGCATCGTATCGGTAGCCACCAATGCTCCGGTTCCCGGATGCAGGCGGTAATTAGCTTCATTGCTGGCGGTTACCCTGATACGATCGACTGTGGGGTTGAAGTCAAATCCTATCCTTTCTCCCATACCAAGGTTCATAGTTCCTCCGGTGCCGATTTTTGTAGCTGCGCCGGTAGCGGTATCGATCCGGTATACACCGAAGTCCTGCGTCGTATCATTGTAGCCTAACGCGTAAAGCCCCAAGTCGGCAGGGCGCACATCTATGCCGGCAACACGATGATTATTCGTTAGCCCGGTAATGGGTTTAAGACTGCGGATTAAGGTTGGGTTATCGGTAGAAAAAGTAATAAGATTGCTGTTTACCCGGGTAAGTCCATATACTAAAACACCCGTATAGTCCGGAGGAACCGTCCTGTCAATGACAGCAGCTATGTCCCTGACCGCTGCGCCTATATTGCCCAGGTTAGTAGTTTGTCCCGTGCTGAGATCGATACGGTATAAATTATCATTAGCGGCACTGCCCACATTGGCATTGATGTAGGCCATGTTTGTTTTAGTCATGGGGTCAAAGTAAATGTCCATACCTGCTGTAGGGTTAGCGGCATTTACTGATAATCCCGCAGCGCCAATAGTATTAAGAGTGCCGTTATTCGGAGGAACCTGGCTCACCAGTATATCTAAGCCTTTATCATAATTGAAGAGTGTCGTCGTTTCGGAGCCGATATAGCTATTGGTGTAGCCACAGGCGATGATGTGCGGTGTGGCCCCGGTGTTCACGTCGGTAGCGGCATAGGCGAGGTTCCCGTCTGTAGCTACTATGGCTCCCGTCGCAGGATGCATACGGTAGTTCATGCCATTTTCTGCTACAATCCGGATGCGGTCAACTGTAGGGTTAAAATCAAAACCGATACCGCCTGTACCCAGGTTAAGGGTAACCGGAGTGCCTATAGCCGTCGCCATGCCGGTCGCCGGGTTAATAACAAAAAGCTGTGCATTATTACTGCCTACTGCGCTGTTGTATGCCAGGCCATACAATTCTCCCGTGTTTGGCCTGTAGTCGATACCTGCTATCATCATACCGGCAGGCAAGCCACTGATCGTAATGTTGGATGTTAAGGTAGCGGGATTAGCGACACTTTGCATCATCGAAAGCTGTCCATTGTCGGTTAGTATCATAAGTTGTTGTGCGGATAGTCGATTGCCGGCCAGGGCACATAAAGATAAAAACAGGAAAAATCTCTTCATAAAATAAATCTTTTGAAATTAAATGAATGTATGTTCCTTTTACTTACGATTTAATTCCTGGAATGGATTTACACAAGTGAAAAATAATTTTCTTCATTGTTATGCATTGCTCTATAACAGCAAAACCTGACAGGGTTTAAATGTTGGCAGTTCCTGCGTTATTTCTTATTTTATTAAGATTTGTAATTGAATGATCTGTCCGGGGCTGTGCTTATAGTGTAATGTTTGTGATATTTATCATATACAGTTTAGGATAACTGTATATGCCGTGTAAGCATGGCTTTAAAGGCGTTAATTTGACAGGAAGAGCCTTTATTGGTACGGTTTTTGTGGTATAATAATAGATAACTCATCTGTCAGTTTTAACAGATAAATTAAAAGCAATTGCTTTGAAATGAAAAAAAAGCATTATACTTTTACACCCAATTAGGGGAAAGGATAATTTGAGAGATCAAATATAGGCTTTTTTCGAAACAAAAAAAACAGTTTTTTTAGATATGAGACAGCTCAAGATAGCTACCCAGATTACCAACCGTGACTCTCAGGCCGTAGAAAAGTACTTGCAGGAGATTAGCCGTATTTCGATGATCACGCCGGAAGAAGAAACCATTTTAGCGCAGAAGATCCACATGGGCGATCAGCGCGCTTTGGAAAAATTGGTGAAGGCGAATCTTCGTTTCGTGGTTTCGGTAGCTAAGCAGTATCAGCACCAAGGTCTATCATTGAGTGATTTGATTAATGAAGGGAATTTAGGATTGATTAAAGCCGCGCAGCGTTTTGATGAAACAAAAGGATTTAAGTTTATTTCTTATGCCGTTTGGTGGATCCGTCAAAGTATTTTACAGGCATTGGCTGAACAGGGTCGTTTAGTACGTTTGCCGCAAAATAAGATCGGTACTTACAATAAAGCCAATAAGGCATATATCGCGTTTGAGCAGGAGCATGAGCGGGAGCCAAGCACTGAAGAATTAGCTTCTATCCTGGAAATGAGTGAAACAGAGATCGCCAACATTTTCAGCAGCAACAGCCGTCATACCTCCTTAGACGCTCCGGTGCACGAAGCGGAAGATGTGGCTATGGGCGATTTGCTGGAAGGCAGCAGCGATACTGATGATGATGTGATGAAAGACTCTTTGAAAGCAGAGATCCAGCGTATCCTGAAATCCTTAAGTGTTCGCGAAGCGGAGATCATTTCTTCTTACTTCGGCCTGGAAGGTGACAATGGTCCTACTATCGAAGAGATCGGTAAAAAATATGACCTTACGAAAGAGCGTATCCGCCAGATCAAAGAAAGGGCTATTAAACGCCTGCAAAAAGCGCGCTACAGCGGTTCCTTAAAATCTTACTTAGGTTAATGCTAAAATAAATATATTGCCCACAAAAAATAAGCACTTCATTTGAAGTGCTTATTTTTTGTATCTGAAACCGGGATAAGGCTTAATAGCCTCTTCCCGATTTCTTTTCCATATAATTTAAGAAGGCCCTGTTGGCTACACGGTTACCGCCTTTGGTCGGGTAGTTGCCGGTAAAATACCAGTCCCCGGTATTGTTCGGGCAGGATTTATGTAAACCTTCAATAGACTGGTAGATAATCTCTACCTCAGCCTCAATGAAGTCTTGTTTTAGCATCGCTGCGATCTTCGCGCTGATCTCTACCGGTGTAAACGGCTCATAGATGCGCTTTACATAGTTTTCTTTCAACAGGTCTTCGTCTGAAGCGTTCTTGATCAGCTGGTATACTTCTTCCATCAAATCCTCTTTACCCTGGTCTTTGATCAGCGCTACGGCAGCCTGGAAAGCAATGAAATCGCCCATCCGGCTCATATCAATACCATAGCAGTCCGGGTAGCGGATCTGCGGTGCGGAAGATACGATAACGATCTTCTTCGGCTTCAGGCGGTCCAGCATGGTAATGATGCTTTCTCTTAAAGTCGTACCTCTTACAATACTGTCATCGATCACCACCAGCGTATCTACATGTGGGCGAACGGTACCATAAGTAATATCATATACGTGCTGCACCATCTCATCCCGGCTGCTGTCTTCTGTGATGAAGGTTCTCAGCTTAACATCTTTAATGGCGATCTTTTCGATCTTCACCCTGCGATGAATGAGTTCGCTCATTTCTTCTTCGGTAAGGGTGTCCCTGTTTTTGATGATCTTATCTACCAGTACATCTTTCAGGTATGTTTCCAGGCCTTTGATCAGCCCGTAAAAGGCGATCTCGGCGGTATTCGGAATAAAGGAAACGATCGTATTTTTCAGATCGTAATTGATCGATTTCAATACATCGTGGGAAAGCTGCTCCCCTAAAGCGATACGCTCTTTATAAATATCAGCATCTGAACCCCGGCTGAAGTAGATTCTTTCGAAGCTACAGGCCGTTTTCGGAGCTTCTTCCAGGATGCGCTCGCAACGGAAAGTGCCGTCCGGGTCAACGATTACCGCATGACCGGGTGCTAATTCTTTTACATCTTCAATGCCTAAATTAAAGGTGGTCTGGATCGCCGGGCGCTCTGAAGCAACAACGATGATCTCCTCATCCTGGTAGTAAAAAGCAGGACGGATACCGTTCTTATCTCTTAAAACAAAGCTGGAACCATTGCCCACTAAGCCGCCACAGACAAATCCGCCGTCAAAAGTGGAAGCTGCCTGTTTCAGCACTTTCACCATGTCCGGGTTTTCCGGGCTTAAAGCTTCTTCTTTACATAAGAAGTGATGGACTGTTTCTATCATGGCGCCAAGGTCACTGTCCCGCATTTGCGGGCTTGGGGTAGCGCCTACTCTTGAAAAGAGCTCATCGGTATTGACCAGGTTGAAATTGCCTGCCATGGTCAGGTTACGGGCCGGGTTAATGTCCGGCATTACAAAAGGATGGCAGAATGCTGCTTCGTTCTTGCCTTGGGTGCCATATCTCAGGTGCCCCAGCATGATCTCTCCCATAAAGCGCAGGTAACCTTTCAGCAGCCCGGGGTGGGTTTTCAGGTCGGGGTAAAGCTTTTCCAGCTCCTCCACTTCCTGGTTTACGTTTTTGAAAATTTCTTTGATGGCCCCTGACCCCGGGATCCTTAAACGGTGCACATAGGGATGACCCGGCTCCACGTTTAATTTCAAAGTAGCGATACCGGCTCCGTCCTGGCCCCTGTTGTGTTGTTTTTCCATCAACAGGTACAATTTGTTCAGGCCGTAAAAGGCAGTACCATATTTTCTGTAATAATAAGAGATTGGCTTGCGTAATCTTACGTAAGCAAGACCACATTCGTGAAGAATAGCATCTGACATAAGGCTGCAAAGTTACAATAATTTAGTATCCGCAAAAAATCATAAATACTTAATTTATGTATTACTTATGGGCCAATAATCATTAGCTATTTTATAATAATATGGGGAATTTTTGGGGTTACTGTGGTGGCTGGGTTTCCTAGCCTAAAAAAGGCAGGAATCATACGAAAACGACCCCTACCCTCTTTAAACTAAAAACAAAACAAAAAAATATAAATGCAATTTAAGGCAAAAAATTAATGTAGCCAACAGCTTTGTTCCACAAATTGAGGAAAATCGCTACAATCCTTGCCCCATTTGGGTAAAAGAAATGTTAATAATTTATTTTTATCTAAAATCCTGGTATTTTTTGAGGTAAAATTCCATCTCTTTAAACACTTTTTCCTTTAATTCTTTCACATTATCCTTATTTTCAGCCGGGTCGATCTCCGGTAAAAAAACTACACGATTCCTTCCCGGTCTGAAAGACCAGAACCGGTTATGATTCCATAGTTTATTAGTATCTAAAAACAATAAGGGTAAAATAACGGTATTGGTCTGTATGGCGATCTTAAAGGCGCCATCGTAGAAGTCATTGAGTAGTTTTTCACTCTTGTTAAACCGGCCTTCGGGGAAGATTAGTATACTGCTGCCCTCATCCAGGGTATGGCGCAGTACTTTTACCCCATCCGATTTGCTCTGGAGATTAGCCCGGTCTATGATCACCGCGAGATGTTTGTAGAGGAAGCCGAATAAGGGGATCTTTGAATATTCATAAGTAGCCAGGGGACGTACGAAAAAAGGGATAGCCCGGAAGATAACCGGTGTGTCCAGGTAAGAAATGTGATTGGCGACCACGATATAATTCCGGCCTTTTACAGGCCGGGCTTCATAAATGTTCCTGTTAAAGATGCCTACCAGGTTAAACCAGATATAGGCCCAGATGCGGACGGCCACCCAGCTTGCTCTGCGCCCCCGGTTGCCAAAGAGGCTGAACAGTAATACAAAAGGTAAAACAACGAAAAACAGGGCAGCAAAAAGGACCAGGGCATAAATGACATATAGGTATCTCATCCGTTCAAGCGGGTTTTTATTTAACGGGTAAAAATATTGATTTGCAGTAAAAAATAAGGTATAAAGATGTGCAAATCTTTATACCTTATTTTTATTTAATAATATTTTGGATTACATGCCCGGGAACCAGCTTCTGCCGGCGCCTACTTCGCGGAACGGCCAGGGAATGCTGGCGATGATCACTACTAAAGCGATCAGGTACATCCAGAATGATTTTTTGAATTTCTTCTGATCGGTCAACTCTGCTTTTTTGGTAGCGGCATAGCCGATATGCACCAATACTAAAGCGATCAGCATACCGATAAGGTGCTCAACGGCAAAAAAACGGGTTATACTGTCTTTCATGGTTTCTCCCATGCCCAGGGACTTGATACTGTTCAGGCCGAAACCACCGGTAAAGTACAGGATCAATCCTACCAGTAGCTGCACATCCATGCTGATCATAAAAAATAATCCCGGCCTCTGGTCTCCTTTGGTAAAGGCTTTACCGCCCCCCATACCGGACATGGATTTAAAGATCGCCCAAAGTGCAAAGAACAACACCAGGTAGCGTAATACGCTGTGTAAATGAAGCATTCCAGTTGTCATGATCGTGTAATTTTTGCGCAAAGATAAGGCAAAAGCTTCAAGCTTTGTTATTTAAAAATCAGCGCCGAAGCTGAATCTTATCCCCCAGGGAGCAGCCAGTGGCAGATCTTTATAGGTAAAGCGTTTGACGAAATCGATCCTTAATACTTTTAATACATTTTCAACGCCAACAGATGCTTCAATATAAGGCTCCCGGCCAAAAGAATTGACAATACTTTCTCCTCTGTCATTGACAGGAAATTGTAATAAATCCGGATTGTATTGAGGTAAATTGTTCTCCCTGATAGCTCCGTACAGTACTTTAAAGCTGGCCACTTCGCGCAGGTACATTTTTTTGACCAGCGGTATCCGGCTCAGCAGGAATCCTTTCATATGATAATCTATAGTTAGCCCGACATAGCGGTCGGATGCGAATTCCATAAAGTTCATAAGGTTGTAGGAGCCGATGCTGTAACGGTAGCTCTGGTTAGCCTGCGGGATGAACAGGTACGGGTAAGGTACCTCGCCCAGCAGGTAGCCACCGGTCAGGAATACATAAGCTTGTCCGAATGGCGGGAAGAAAAATCGTTTCTCAATTTTAGCTTCCAGCTTTTGGTAATCTATAACATTGTCGGCATAACCTTCATTAAAACCGGCAGTGAGCTTCAGGTTGAACACCCAGGCCTGGTTTTCCATGTAGGACCTTTGCCGCCTGTTTTGAATGAATTTTTCCCCGGGGGAGTAGCGCCAGTTGAGGCTGAATTCATTGGTAGACAGGTTACGGATGGTGTCCCGGGATCCGTTGGCCCTTTGAAAATACAAGCTGCCTGCGGCTTCCTGCTGCCAGTTGTTGTAGCCCAGGTTAAGGGTCATCCGGTTCTGGAATTCTTTAGTATACAGGAAGGTAAATAAGCGGTTGTACAGGTAACGGTTATTGTCGCCCCTGCGGATCAGGTCTACCGGCTTTTCGGCGGTTACAAAGCCGAGCTGCTGTCCCGGGGAGCGTACATCGTATTGATAGGTCAGGCTCAGGTTATGCCTTGGGAATCCAAAGGCATACTTGCCATTCAGTGCTACCGTGCCGCCTAAATAGTATTTCAGGCGTTTATCTCTTAAACCATAGCTGGCATAGCCCTGCAGGAATAAATTAGGGATGGTGGTAATATTAGTACGGCCCCCGGCCCTGAATTTTACCCCTTCTATGGGGTTATAGGAAACCACATCGTAAATACTGCCAAACTCGATATACTTGGTAGGAACATGGCCCGTAGCTACTATATACATGGTCTTCATCATGTTTTTATACATGCGGGTTTCCCTTAGAGAATCTATATTTCTGTAAGCTTTCAGCTCTACATAGCTAAGCGGGAACGGTCGCTCTGCTTCCCAAAACTGGTCCGCTTTTTCATATAAAGTGTCCGCCGCATCTGTTGTTTGTTGTTTAACGGTAAATACAGTATCGGGTATGACAGGGTTAGCCTGGTAGTTGCTTTTGTCTACATAGCGCACACCTACTACCCCTCTTTTGGAATTGAATAAACCAAAATTGACTACGTAATTACTGCTGGTCTGCCAGTATTTGCCATTTTCCTGCCGGGTAAAACCCAGGTTGATGTCCAGGCCGCTGGTCCAGTTTAGCGGGGTTTTCTTCGGTACTTTCATATTTACCTTGGTTACGGCATAGTCCGGGCCAAGGGTCACGAAGATGCGGCCTTCAAATAAGAAATCATTGGTATTGCGGGGCTCAAACCTTAGTTGTACGATCTGTTTGCCGTCAACCACATTGGTATCTACAATAAAGAATTTATAAAAGGTAGGTGCGGCCGGGGCGATCGGGCTCAGGAAAAAATTGTTTAACACCCGGATCTTATCATCATAGATATCGATCTGGTCATACAGGCGGTCCAGGAAAGAACTGATGTTCCGGCTTTCAATAAGCCGGCTGTCAAAACGGATGCGTTTTTCTGCTGTAAGCTGGCTTCCTTCTTTTTGGTTTGCTTTACTATAGTAATGGTCGGCAAGCGTTTCTGTAACATACATCGGTACCAGTTTGCGCTTAGGGATCATGGTCGTATCCTCGTTCTCAAAAATGACGCGTAGCTTTTTGAAGAAAAAATTGCGCGTAATGATCCGGGGCACATTACTAATGTACAGGACCATTTTATCATAAACCTCGTATTTGGCGTCTTCTCCCGAAACCATCTTGTTCTGTGCTTTTCGATCGATCACTTTGCGCATCAGGGCTACAGCGGGATTGTTTTTGTTACGGTATCTTTTCTTACGGCCATAGACAGTTACGCCATCCAGTTCACCCGGCAGGGGGTCCAGGTAAATGGTATCCGGCGGCGCCTGGCCGATACTGCTGACCAGGGTGTCCTTTACATAAAAACCCAGCGCGTCCAGTACAATAGTCTGGCGTTCCCCGTCAAACAATACTTCAAAATAGCCGGTACTGTCGCTGACGGTACCGTCTTCTGTTTCTTTCATGTAGATGGTGGTAATGTCCAGCGGCTCCCTGGTTTTAGCATTCAGGATATAGGCCGCAAATCTTCCCTGGACGCCGGCAAAATGACTGGTGTCATTACTGTTAGTGCTCAGGCGGTCTACATGGTCGATCTCTTTTCCTTTTAACTCTTTATCTTTTACGTATTTCTGTACCTCCTGGGTCAATAAAATAGTCAGGGCATATTCATTGCTATCGGAAAGCTGCACCGTTTGGGGCGCATAATCATTGGTAAGGATCAGTAATTCTTTAGCCTTTTCTTTGTTAACTGCGGTAAAGGCGCCGAGGCTATCCGTATAAGTAGTATCCTTGCCAACAATGATGATGGCCCGGTCTACAGGCATGCGGTCGGTTTCATCCAATACCTTACCCATGACCACGGTCTGGGCCTGCAGGGCATGATGCCCGGCTACCATAAGCAGGGACAGCAGTAATGTCTTAAGTATCAGTCTGTAATTCAAGGTTAATTCGCTAAGGTTTTTTTCCGGACCTGTGGCATCCCGATCTTCTTCAAAAATAGTGTTGCAAACAAATAGCCCATCAGGCTGCCCATAATTGCCCCGGCGGTAACGTCTACAGGGAAATGCACCCCGACATATACCTGCCCGTAAGCTATGGAAAAGGCCCAGAGCCAGAGCATATAGACCATTTTTCCCCAATAGGGTTTAAGCGTAAAAATCAAAAAGGTAGCAATACAGAAATGATTAACAGCATGGGAAGACATGAAACTGAAACTGTCGCGGCAGTATCCCAGCAGACTGCGGACCTGCAAGGCTATTTCCGGGTCGTTACAGGGCCTGGGCCTTGCTACCCAGGGTTTGATCAGGCTGCTGCTGATCTGGTCGCTGATAGCCATCATCAGTCCTATGGTCAGTAGCCAGGGCCAGATGCGGCCGCCGAATTTGTATACAGTCCAGCCTACAATGATCACATAAAGGAAGATCCATGTTTTGGCCTCTCGCCAGTAAGGCATTATCGTATCCAGGAACGGGTTGGTCCATTCTGTATTGATCTTTAAAAAAAGAGCTTTGTCTAAAGCAATAATCGTTTCTAACATGTCTACACTTCTAGGCAGAACAAAAAAACGAAAAAAATATGATAATTAGTAAGGTATCGGGTTTTGTGTTCCTTCCTCATCGCCGCCCTGGCTACCTGCCGGGCGCTGGCCCTGTGAAATTTCGGCCCTGTCTACGATGTATTGACCAGGTTCCTGGTTTTTAGCATTGTAATTTTCTCCCCTCCAGGGCAGGCTTTTCTTATATTTTATAAAATGCAGAGTCAAGTGCTTTCCGGCATTCTGCTCAATAAAACTGGCTACCTGCGGGTCTTCCACGCTGAAATAGAAGTACTGGGCCTGGAAGCCGGCACCTACCCTGCCGAAACCTTCACCTAATAATTCACCTTCGTAGGTTTTAAAAACATCTCCTTTCCTGGAAAATTTCTGAACCTTGCCATCAATAAACCCATCATCATAAACTCTCATATAATTCCAGTAAACATATAATCCCATACTCAGGATCAGCAATAATGCAAAAAGGCCTATTATTTTTCTCATACGAAAGAATGTTTTTAGTGTACTGCTCTTCCTTTCCAGTTATAAGTACCGAATTTCCCCAGGAATCCCGCAGAAATAATGTACAATATATGTAAAGGTTGTAAAATTATCAAATAAAACAACTCCTTACGTTTGTTAAAAAAAATTGACAAAGGGATAACGAAGACCAATTCCGCAATTAATTTTGATAGAAATATGCATAGTAGCGGTTTTAATACAATTGTATTGAAGCAGGCAACAATGCCCAGGATTAAAAAATTAAGGTTAAAAAGATAGACGAGCAGCAAGACCAGGGTCAACTTGACTTGTGGGTAGCTATCAGCCTTTGAGGCCCAGCGGATCCTTTGATTTAAGAAGGAGGACCAGTCCGGCTGTACAGGCGTAGCAACAATCGCGTTTTTATCAAACAGGAAATCGATACCATCAGGATACTGTTGCTGGATCTTTTGCATCAGCATCATATCGTCACCGGAGGCTTTCTGATCAATGCCTTTATAGCCGCCTACCGTTTCAAATGCTTTTTTCGAAAAGAGGAAGTTGGCGCCATTGCTCATATTACCCAGCCCTAGCCGGTTGGAAGCTATGGTAATGCCCTGCATGGTCATGAAGTCGATACTTTGGAAATAATACAGCCAGTTTTTCCGGTTGTTATACGGAACGAAATTGACCGGGGCGGCGAGGCATTGGATACTACCGGAGGTGTTCAGCTTTTCCGCGTAGGATTGCAGCCAGCTTGCCGGTACGATACAGTCTGCATCGGTAGTGATGATATAAGTGCCTTTTGCTTTACTGATCCCGATCTCCAAAGCCTTCTTTTTAAAGGCGTTCAGGCGTTCTTCCTTATTGATATGGTCCGAGAGCCTTATTACCTCCAGGTTGTTGCCACCAAGTCGTGTCGCGATAGCATAAGTTTCATCTTCTGAAAAATCGTCGATGAGGATAATTTCAAATTTATTACCGGGATAATTGTTGTTTAAAATACTGTTCAGGCATTTTTCAATGTTTGCCGCTTCATTGCGGGCGGGAATGATGATAGAAAAAAATGGCTGTTCCCCGGGTTTTGGAGCAGCACCATTTTGCTTAGGTTTGAAATAACCATAACTATAGGCCAGCATTAATAATACATAGGCGGCGGCCAGGGCATAGGAAAACCAGAGATAAACCGTCATCTATTGCCTGGGATTAAAAATAGCTGCTGAAAGTTGCATCAAAGTGGCCGTATCCTTAAGATCGGCCTCTGGCAATAATTGTACAGCGGTGAAATCCTGTTTTTTGGCGAATTTGAAGGCGTCTTTTTTCAACACCAGTGCCATTTCCGGGCAGTAGATATGGACTTCCAGTTTATTTTTCTTTACATTCCATCTTACTTTCTGGATTTCGGGCACAAGTTTATAATGCAGGGGGTACACCCGGTCCCAGGTACTTCTTACCGTTTCATTCCTGATATATCCGGTTAATGGGGCCAGCCATTCTTTTTTCAGGATGCCCCAATTGACCAGGCTTTTTAATTTATGTTCGGCTTTATCAGGTTGCGCAATCGCTGCTTTTATTTTGCCTTTAGCCAGGAGATGCCTGGTGGCAGCAGATTGCCAGGAGCTTCTCCTTAGACCGTCCGGGGCAAACAGGACCACTTTTTCGATCCATTCGCTTCTTTGCTCGATCAGGCTCAAGGCATACAATGCGCCGAAACCTATAGCCAGCAGGTCAAATTTTTCAACTTTGAATTCCAGTTTAAACCGCTCAATAATGGTTACCAGGGCCAGTTTGTCTACCTGTTTCTGTTGCCATACCGAATGGCCCAGGCCGGGTATTTCGATGGCGATAATGGTATATTTATGACCAAGTTCCTGCTCCAGGGGTAAAAATACACCGGCATGCTGCCCGAAATCATGAAAAGCGAAAAGCAACTGGCCGCCCCGCCCCATCCTGTTTACCTGTAATGTATTGTTTTCGTATTTTAAAACACCCGTTTGCATGACCGATCCAAAAATGTAATTGCAGGCAAAGATAATTATATCCGTTGATAAGCTTTCGTGAATTGCTGCCTTTGGGTTTAATTAGGAGGAGAAATAGTATTATATTTGCACAAATTTTTTAAAACATGGCTTTACAGGCAGGCATTGTCGGATTACCAAATGTGGGTAAATCAACTTTATTTAACGCAGTAAGCAACAGTGCGAAGGCACAGGCTTCTAACTATAGATTCTGTACTATTGAACCGAATGTAGGATTGGTGGATGTACCTGATGAACGCCTGGACGCCCTGGCCAAGATCGTGCAACCCGAGCGCATTTTACCTACCGCTATTGAGTTTGTAGATATCGCGGGGTTAGTAAAAGGAGCTTCTAAGGGAGAAGGACTGGGGAATAAATTTTTAGGTAACATCCGTGAGGTAGACGCGATCATTCACGTGGTACGCTGCTTTGAAGATGAAAATATATTAAGGGAAGAAGGCGCGATCAACCCGGTAAGTGATAAAGAGATCATTGATACCGAGCTGCAACTGGCGGACCTGGCCAGCGTGGAAAAAAAGATCGCAAGGGTGGAAAAAATGGCTAAAAGCGATCCGAAAATGAAAGCGGCGCTGGAAGTATTGCTGAAATGTAAAGCACACCTGGAGCAAGGTAAAAACGTACGTGGTCTTGGCCTGGAAGGTGAAGATAAAGAAGCGATCGCGGATATCTTTTTACTGACGGCCAAGCCCGTTTTATATGTAGCCAATGTAGAAGAAGCTTCTATGCACACCGGTAACCAGTATTCTGAAGCTTTGAAAAAAGTGGCGGATGAAGAAGGCGCGCAGATCATTATCATGTGTAACAATATCGAAGCACAGATCTCCGAAATGGAAGACCCGGATGATAAAGCTTTGTTCCTGGAAGAATATAAACTGGCAGAGCCGGGCCTGAACCGCCTGATCAGGGCGGCTTATAACTTACTGGACCTGATCACTTATTTTACCGCAGGGGTACAGGAGGTACGTGCCTGGACGATCAATAAAGGCTGGAAAGCCCCACAGGCTGCCGGTGTGATCCACACGGATTTCGAAAAAGGATTTATTAAAGCCGAGGTGATCGCTTATAATGACTATATAGAATTAGGTGGTGAACCGGGTGCTAAAGAAAAAGGTAAATTACGTATTGAAGGTAAAGAATATATGGTAGCGGATGGCGACGTGATGCACTTCCGCTTTAATGTGTAGGAAATAATATATTCAGTAATTCTATTGCCCGGTACTTGATCCAGTTTAAGGCCGGGCTTTTCCTTTGCCTATCCCTTCAGGGAACATAATGGTAAGTAATGCGAATATGAGTAAAAGATTGAACTCGATGCCATTGGTTCCGCCACCTACTACGAACCAGCCATTAGGCAGGTGCACCATAAAAATACCTGTGATTAAAATGATCATGGTGACCAGGCATGCCCACTTAACGTACTTTTCCACTAAAAGACAAATAGCTGCCAGTACATGTGATATTTTAATTGCCCAGGCTAGTGGTACTCCGATAGGAGCGAATCCTTTATGATCTAAAAAGAGCTTGCCAAATTCATATACGCCATTATTAAACATGCCCCCCACACCATGAATAATTAGAATAAGGGCAACGATGAACCGGAGTAATAAAGTGTTATGGTGCTTTATTTTTATCATATTTTTTTCGTTTAATCAATGGTAGTTTCATTTATGACGGGATAATTTGACCTTTGTTTTTTCTTAACAGGAAACAGATAGTTAAATCATATTCAATTATAGTTAAATCTTATGACAAAAACATGACTATTTGGCTTGAATATTTTTTTTAATCTTCTTTATTGACTAAATTTGCAAGCCTTGAAGGCTTTGAAAAACACCCTAAAAAGTACCTATCATTTCAGTCAGGCAAATTTTAAATACTCATTTAATTTATACAGTTTAACAAAGAAAAAGGCGGGAATAAGCGCCTGCCGACCATATTTCAATTTTATATGAACATTTACCAGGATTATCTTAAAGAGATTGAAGAGAGAAAAGCACAAGGCCTTCACCCAAAACCAATTGATAGTGCCGAATTATTAAGCGAAATTATCGCGCAAATTAAAGATACCGCTAACGTGTATCGTGAAGATTCGCTTCAATTCTTTATTTACAACACTTTGCCGGGTACGACGAGCGCTGCCGGTGTAAAAGCAAAGTTCTTAAAAGAAATTATCCTTGGTGAATCCGTAGTAGCAGAAATTACGCCCGCTTTTGCCTTCGAATTATTATCCCACATGAAAGGCGGCCCTTCCATAGAAGTATTGCTGGACCTGGCTTTGGGTGCTGATATGACCATTGCTAAAGCAGCCGCTGAAGTATTGAAAACGCAGGTATTCCTTTATGACGCGGATACGGACCGTTTAAGAGAAGCTTTCAAAAATGAAAACCCGATCGCAAGAGATATCCTCGAAAGCTATGCGAAAGCGGAGTTTTTTACGAAGTTGCCTGAAGTTCCTGAAGAAATTCAGGTGGTAACCTTTATCGCCGGTGAAGGAGATATTTCTACAGATTTATTGTCACCGGGTAACCAGGCCCACTCCCGTTCTGATCGTGAACTGCACGGTTTGTGTATGATCACGCCGCAGGCGCAACTGGAGATTAAAGGTTTACAAGCACAACACCCGGATAAAAGCGTAATGCTGATCGCCGAAAAAGGTACGATGGGTGTGGGCTCTTCCCGGATGTCCGGTGTGAACAACGTGGCCCTTTGGACCGGTAAGCAAGCCAGTAAATATGTTCCTTTTGTAAACATTGCGCCAATCGTTGGTGGTACCAACGGTATCTCCCCTATCTTCTTAACAACTGTTGATGTAACCGGTGGTATCGGTATCGACCTGAAGAACTGGGTGAAGAAAACAGACGAAGCAGGTAATGTAGTACGTAACGAGAATGGCGACCCGGTACTGGAGGAAGTATACTCTGTAGCTACCGGTACTGTACTTACCATCAATACAAAGACCAAGAAATTATATAACGGCGAGCAGGAGCTGATCGATATCGCGAAAGCGCTGACGCCACAGAAAAAAGAATTTATCCGTGCCGGCGGTTCTTATGCCATCGTATTTGGTAAAAAGATCCAGACCGTGGCGGCAAACATATTAGGTATCGAGGCTACTCCGGTATTTGCCCCTTCCAAAGAAATTTCTAATGAAGGACAAGGCCTGACCGCTGTAGAAAAAATATTCAACAGGAATGCGGTAGGTATTGCTCCGGGTAAAGTATTACATGCCGGATCCGACGTAAGGGTTGAAGTAAATATCGTAGGTTCCCAGGACACTACCGGCCTCATGACGGCACAGGAACTGGAATCTATGGCAGCTACCGTTATTTCCCCTATTGTTGACGGTGCTTACCAGTCCGGTTGTCATACCGCTTCTGTATGGGATAAAAAAGCACAGGCTAATATTCCTAAACTGATGAAGTTTATGAATGATTTCGGGGTAATTACCGCCCGTGACCCTAAAGGGGAATATCATGCGATGACGGATGTAATCCACAAGGTATTGAATGATATCACCATCGACGAATGGGCCATCATTATCGGCGGTGACTCTCACACCCGTATGTCTAAAGGGGTGGCTTTCGGTGCGGATTCCGGAACCGTTGCCTTGGCTTTAGCTACCGGTGAGGCTTCCATGCCGATCCCCGAATCCGTAAAAGTAACCTTCAAAGGTGAAATGAAAGAACACATGGACTTCCGGGATGTGGTACATGCTACGCAATTACAAATGCTGCAGCAGTTTGACGGTGAGAATGTATTCCAGGGAAGAATTATCGAGGTACACATTGGTACTTTGCTGGCGGATCAGGCCTTTACTTTTACCGACTGGACTGCAGAGATGAAGGCGAAAGCGTCTATCTGTATTTCACAGGACGATACCCTGATCGAATCGCTTGAAATCGCTAAGAGCCGTATCCAGATCATGATCGATAAGGGTATGGACAACAGCAGGCAAGTACTGCAAGGGCTGATCAATAAAGCAGATAAACGCATCGCAGAAATCAAATCAGGTGAAAAACCTGCACTGATGCCGGATGCCAATGCAAAATATTATGCAGAAGTAGTCGTGGACTTGGATGTGATCGATCAGCCGATGATCGCCGATCCGGACGTGAATAATATTGATGTATCTAAAAGATACACCCACGATACAATCCGCGAGCTGTCTTACTATTCAGGTGATAAAAAAGTGGATCTTGGTTTCGTAGGCTCTTGTATGGTGCATAAAGGCGATTTGAAAATCGTGTCCCAGATGTTGAAGAACCTGGAGCAACAGCAAGGTGAGGTTAAGTTTAATGCACCTTTAGTGGTAGCCGCACCAACATATAATATCATTGATGAATTGAAAGAAGAAGGTGATTGGGATATGTTGCAGAAGTACTCCGGTTTCGAGTTTAACGACCTGTTACCTAAGAATACCGCGCGTACAGAATATGAAAATATCATGTATTTAGAGCGCCCGGGCTGTAACTTATGTATGGGTAACCAGGAAAAAGCGGCGAAAGGAGACACGGTAATGGCTACTTCTACCCGCCTGTTCCAGGGGCGTGTGGTAGAAGACTCTGACCGTAAAAAAGGAGAATCATTACTGGCCTCTACGCCGGTTGTGGTACTTTCTGCTATCTTAGGAAGAATCCCGAATATTGAAGAGTATAAAGCGGCGGTACAGGGCATCAACTTAACCAAGTTTGCTCCTGTTGCTGTAAATAGCTAATATATTTTTAAGATAAATCGAGGCTACTTGTAACCAGGTAGCCTCGTTTTTTTATTTTATATTTCCTTAATAATGCCATTATTATTTTTTCGTTTTCTTTATATTGATGGAATAGCTAATCCATTTTTTTATTAAATTAGTCGGCGTAAAAATCTTAGAATTCTAAATAAAAGGACTGAACTTATTAAAATTAAAACAGGAAAAATGCAGGAAATAGATAAAATATTAGAAAGATACTTGCTGGATAGTGAACATTCAATACAAGAAATATTATTTATACGAACCGATGTACATCCGGTATGGGATGATAATTTAGCAATACTGCAACTGGCCGCTCAACAGGTATTACAACCTGCCGGAGCTTTGATGGATGAATATATTTTAGCCTTTATTGGTGTACACGCCCAAACCATTATTAGCGGGAAAAGAGATAGTATTGGATTTTTGATCACTAATTACAGGATTTTAACCCAAACTGATTTTTCAGTTATCGGTAAGCCGGAAAAAGCGCAAACAGACTTGTTTACAACAACTCAGTCACCTGGAGCAATAAGCAGAAAAGTATGGAACGACTTTACTGTTAAAAACAAGCTTTCTGTCGAGCCAGATATCCTATCTGCATTATATTCCGGCCTGGAATCGGTGCTGAATATTGTTTTGCCAAGGTTACAACAATCTGGCAATTTACCAGAAGCAATAATAAAATCTTCCAATTTAAAAGACCGGATAGCAGAGCTGGGATTGGAAGATGTATTAAAAAGCTATTCAGAAAATGAGAAGAAATATAAGCTTTTTGCAGAAAAATATAATGTACCCGATATCCTTTACGGAATGGTGGACAAACCTTTTTTTAGCGGTGTATATGGCTTAGTAATATCTGCAAAGGGCATTACCAGCAGAGACCTGATGGAAGAGAGCCAAAGCAGCGATTGGCAGGAAATTATAGATAACCCGGCGCGCATTGCAGATAAAAAAGACCAGATACTTATCGGGAACAAAAAGCATATTGTGCCTGCTGGTCAAACAGATAAAGTTCCTTCTTTAGTCGAATTGATAAATGGGTTAGCTAATAAAGAAATTGTCTTTTAAAGATTAATGAAATTATTAATCTTTAATTTAGGCTAAATATTTTTTTTAAACAGGATAAATAGGCTGTAACCAACAGCTGCTAAAGCCTGAAAAAGAGTACCTGCTTTATAGCCGCCTGGTCAAACACAAAAAAGCGATCTTATAAGAAAAAATGGCCATGGAATTTCTAAAAATTAACAAAAATATACAGTCATTTAACTCAAAAAATGAGTAAATTGTCATCTAATTTTGACAAATAGATAAACAATAAGATTTGATATGGCTTTCGATTTAGATTTAATCAAAAAAGTGTACGCTGAAATGCCTGCTAAAATTGAAGCAGCACGTCAGCTGATGAACCGTCCTCTGACTTTGACAGAGAAAATCCTTTATGCCCACCTGGATAAGCCGGCTACGACCCCGCTGAAAAGAGGTGAGGATTACGTCGATTTCCGGCCGGACAGGGTCGCCATGCAGGACGCGACGGCGCAAATGGCCCTGTTGCAGTTCATGACTTGTGGGCGGGATAAGGTAGCGGTGCCTTCAACAGTACACTGCGATCACTTGATTCAGGCTAAAAACGAATCCGTATCGGATCTGCAGGTAGCTGTCGATACCAATAAAGAAGTGTACGATTTCCTTTCTTCCGTGTCTGACCGCTATGGTTTAGGCTTCTGGAAAGCCGGTGCCGGTATTATTCACCAGGTAGTTTTGGAAAACTATGCCTTCCCGGGTGGTATGATGATCGGTACCGATTCGCATACACCAAATGCCGGCGGCCTGGGTATGATCGCCATCGGTGTGGGTGGTGCCGATGCCTGTGATGTAATGGCAGGTTTAGCCTGGGAATTAAAAATGCCGAAACTGATCGGGGTACACCTGAAGGGTAGCCTGAATGGCTGGGCTACGCCAAAAGACATCATCCTTTGGGTTGCCGGTAAACTGACTGTAAAAGGTGGTACCGGTTGTATCGTCGAATACTTCGGTGAAGGAGCCAGAAATATCTCTTGTACCGGTAAAGGCACTATTGGCAACATGGGTGCTGAGATCGGGGCGACTACTTCTACCTTCGGCTATGACGACTCTATGGAACGCTATTTAAGAGCGACCAATCGTGCTGAAATAGCTGATGAAGCGAATAAAATAAGAGAACACCTGACCGGTGACGAAGAAGTATATGCCAACCCGGAAGCCTATTTTGACCAGGTGATCGAATTAGACCTGTCTACTTTAGAACCTTATATTAACGGACCGTTCTCCCCGGACCTGGCAACGCCGATCTCTAAAATGAAAGAAGCCGCTGCTGCCAACGGCTGGCCAACCAACCTCGAAGTGGGTTTGATCGGGTCTTGTACCAACTCATCTTATGAAGATATTAGCCGTGCGGCGAACCTTGCAGAGCAGGCGATTACTAAAAATTTAAAAACCAAAGCTAAATATACGATTACCCCGGGTTCGGAACTGGTACGTTTCACTATCGAACGGGATGGATTTATCAATACTTTTGAAAAGATTGGCGGTACGGTATTTGCCAATGCCTGCGGACCTTGTATCGGGATGTGGGCGCGTGAAGGTGCCGAGAAAAAAGAAAAAAATACGATCATCCACTCTTTCAACCGGAACTTCGCGGCACGCCAGGATGGTAACCCGAATACCTACGCATTTGTGGGCTCTCCCGAAATCGTTACGGCATTGGCGATTGCCGGCGACCTTACCTTTAATCCATTGACTGACACATTGACGAATGAAGACGGGCAGCAGGTAAAACTGGACCCGCCAACCGGCTGGGAATTGCCGGTAAAAGGGTTCGCGGTGGAAGATGCCGGCTACCAGGCACCTGCGGCTGACGGCAGTAATGTAGCAGTGATCGTATCTCCTACCTCATCCCGCCTGCAATTGCTGGAAGTATTTCCTGCCTGGGAAGGTGTAGACCTCAGAGGTTTGAAATTACTGATCAAGGCTAAAGGTAAATGTACGACCGACCATATTTCTATGGCAGGCCCGTGGTTGAAGTTCCGGGGCCATCTTGACAACATTTCCAATAATATGCTGATCGGTGCGACCAACTTCTATAACGAGAAAACGAATACCGTTAAAAACCAGCTGACCGGTGAATATGGCGGCGTTCCGGATGTACAAAGAGCTTATAAAGCGGTAGGTATCGGATCGATCGTGGTCGGTGATGAAAACTATGGGGAAGGTTCTTCCCGCGAGCATGCGGCTATGGAACCCCGTCACCTGGGTGTAAGAGCGGTACTGGTAAAATCTTTTGCGCGTATCCACGAAACTAATCTGAAAAAACAAGGTATGCTGGCGCTTACTTTTACAGATAAAGCCGATTATGATAAGATCCAGGAAGATGATACAATCGATATCGTCGGGCTCACAGAGTTTGCTCCCGGTAAAGAATTGACCATTATTTTACATCACGCGGATGGTTCCCTGGAGGAATTTAAGGTAAATCATACCTATAATGCCCAGCAGATCGAATGGTTTAAAGCAGGATCTGCATTGAATATTATTCGTAAGGAATTTGGTGTGGCTTAATAAATCTTAATAAATAAAATACTAAGAAAATATAAAAAAACTACCACTTCTTATAAAAATAGAAGTGGTAGTTTTTTTATAAGGGGTATAGCTTATAAAACAGTAGTTTTTCAATTGAAGTGAACTTATCTGGCACCAGGATTTCTTTAAAATTAAATTTCCATTAAATATCACCAGGCTTTGACCTAATGCCTGGAGAAAAAGACTATAAACAAGCTTTATTTGCCTATACTATTGACCAATATTGTTATAAATGTTTGCTTTTCGGGCTTTTAATTTAAACTTTAATTTATTAACTTTGTCCCGCTCGCCGAAAAAGCGAAGCAGTATTTTTCATTTAAACATTCATAAAAATTTTATGGGAATTGTAAAGGATAGATTTAAAGCGAAAGCTGATTCAGTAGCTGCCGAGATCAAACAAATAATTGCGGAACACGGAAATACTAAATTAGGAGATATTACTATAGCCCAGGTATACCAGGGAATGAGAGGTATGATCGGCCTGATTACAGAAACGTCACTTTTAGATGCAGAGGTAGGTATTCGCTTTAGAGGTTATTCGATTCCAGAGTTAAGAGAAATGCTGCCTAAAGCACCGGGCGGTACCGAGCCTTTACCAGAAGGTTTATTTTACCTGATGCTGGTAGGTGAAATGCCGAGCGCTGAAGATGTTGAGCATCTGTCGGCAACTTTCGCCCGTAAATCACATGTACCTAACTACGTATTCGACGTCATTGAAAAATTGCCGGTAAATACCCACCCGATGACGCAATTCTCTATCGCGATAACCGCATTGCAAAGAGAATCTATCTTCGCAAAAGAGTATGCAAACGGTATCAGCAAGAAAGATTACTGGTCTTACATCTTTGATGACTGTATGAACCTGATCGCTAAACTGCCACGCGTTGCCGCTTACATCTACCGTCGTAAGTATAAAGGCGGCGATCATATCCAGCCAGATGGTATGCTGGACTGGGCGGGTAACTTTGCCCATATGTTAGGTTATAACTCTAAAGGTTTTTATGCCCTGATGCGTTTATATTTAACCATCCATGCGGACCATGAAGGGGGTAATGTATCAGCCCATGCTACGCACCTGGTAGGCTCTGCACTGTCTGACCCTTACCTGGCCTTTGCTTCCGGTATGAATGGTCTTGCTGGCCCTTTACACGGACTGGCTAACCAGGAAGTGATCAAATGGATCGAAGAAATGAACCAGGAACTGGGTACTAATGCGCCTTCTAAAGATCAGATCGCTGATTATATCAAAAAGACTTTAAGTGAAGGTAAAGTAGTTCCGGGATACGGGCACGCCGTATTGCGCCAGACAGATCCACGCTTTACCGCGCAGGCTGAATTTGCCAAAACACACTGTCCGGATGACCCGATGGTACAAACGGTTTGGAATATCTACGAAGTAGCTCCGGAAATCCTGGGTGCTACCGGTAAGATCAAAAACCCGTTCCCTAACGTGGATGCACATAGTGGCGCCTTATTGAAACACTTCGGTCTGGTAGAAGAAGAATTCTACACTGTAATCTTTGGTGTGAGCCGTGCCTTAGGCGTATTGGCAGGTTTATGTTGGGACAGGGCTCTAGGCTTCCCGATCGAAAGACCAAAATCTGTAGATACACACTGGATCAAACAGTTTATTGAAGGTAAAGTAAACGATTAATTGATTAATAATACTTGTGGTAAAGGCTATCAGAATACTGATAGCCTTTATTGTTTTTATAAAATTAATATAGTTACGGCCCTGGTAATTATAAGAGTAAGGCCTATTTATTTTGTAAAGGCTGTAATGTAGGCCCATAAAAGATTTGGGCTGATCGGGCACAAGTAATTTATGCGTGTTTGAAATAGTAATTTGTTAATGGTGGTTTTTTAATGCCTGCATTTATTTAAAAGAAATTTGTGCATGATTTAAACCCATAAAATGCCATCATTCACCATTCAAATTTAATTGATGAAAATCAGTTTACACAACTCGTTTTTTTTACTTTTCCTTATTTGCTGCTTCACTATTAAGGCGAAAGCTCAATTTCCTTTTACTGCTGCCAACTCCATTTATACTCAAAATTTTAACAGCTTTAATGGCACCTTTGCCGGCCTGCCACAGTATTGGACCATACTGACCCAATCCAGTATTACAGAACGAGGTACCGGTTGCGGTTCAGACAATTCTGGAGGATTGTGGGCTTATTACAGCAACACCGCTGAAAGAGCTTTAGGTTATTTACCATCAGGAACGAGTGATACCTTTTCAGCCCAGGTTTCTTTTGTCAATAATACAGGCAGCACAATCACCGGTTTAAGGGTGTCTTACAATTTCGAAACCTGGCGGAGAGTCTCTTCCGGCCGGACCAATGGATTTACCGTAACTACGAATATTCCCGGCGCTAATGTAAGCAGCTTAAATCATAGCCAGGCGCCAGGGGCTGTGTCTAACTGTACCCAGATTGCTACTCTGAAATCTTTAGTACTCAGCAACCTGAATATCCCGCCGGGACAGACATTTTATTTCCGCTGGGGCGGCGGCCGGGGTAATGCCAGTGGCGCTTCTAATGGTATCGCGATGGACAATGTAACGATTGAACTCCTGTGCCCCCCGAAAAGTACCACTGTAGATACCAGCATTTGCTTTGGCAGCTCCTTTACTGATTCACACGGGAATGTGTATACCAGCAGCCAGAATTTTTCGGATACCTTACAAACGGCGGCAGGCTGTGACAGCATTGTCCATTACAATTTAACGGTACTTCCTGCCTTCACCAGTATTATAGATACCACTATCTGTGCAGGCCAGTCGCTTGTATTTAACGGGATTACTTACACAACATCACAGACTGGTTTATTGGATACGTTTGTGACAGCGCAGGGCTGCGATTCCATTGCGACCTTAAATCTAACAGTGATGAACCAGTTGAGCACCACGATCAACGCGACTATTTGCCAGGGTCAGTCTTATTCTTTTAACGGTCTTAATTATACCAGTTCCCAGTCAGGTATTGTCGCGCATTTTACGGCTGCCGGCGGTTGTGATTCTGTAGTTACCTTTAACCTTATCGTTACGCCACCTGTTACCTATACGGTCAACGCCGCTATTTGCCAGGGACAGTCTTATACATTTAACGGCACAGCTTATACCAGTGCTCAATCGGGCATCGTAGCCAATTTAACTACGGCCTCGGGCTGTGATTCCATCGTAACCTTTAACCTGAGTGTGAGCCCGCCTATCACCAATACCGTCAACGCGACCATCTGCCAGGGGCAGTCCTATACTTTTAATGGCATCACTTATACAAGCTCCCAAACCGGTATCATGGCCAATTTCAGCACGCCTGCCGGTTGTGACTCTACCGTTACCTTAAACCTTATGGTGAACGGATACCTGAGCGGCATCCAAAACGCAGTTATCTGCCAGGGACAAAGTTACCTGTTCAACGGTATCGCTTATACCGCCAATAACAATACGGCTCAGGACACTATCCAGAACGCAGCAGGCTGTGATTCCATCATTACTTTAAATCTTATTGTAAACCCTTCCTACCAGCATACCCTGAATGAATCGATCTGCCAGGGGCAATCTTATACATTTAACGGGAATGTTTATACCACTCCACAGAGCGGTGTGGTCGCTAATCTGCAAACGGTAAATGGTTGTGACAGCATAGTTACTTTCAACCTGGCCGTTCACCCGCGGCCTACGACCATACTCAATGCAACCATTTGCCAGGGGCAAAGCTATACTTACAATGGTGTGGTGTATACTACGCCACAGACAGGTATTACGACTTTTTACCCGGTACCCCAGGGCTGCGACAGCCTGGTGATCTTTAACCTGGCTGTTTTGCCGGTTAACCCTGTTACACAAAGCGAATTGGTGAAAGGCTGCTTTGAAGCACAATATGATGGGACGATTTATTACCAGAACACCACCGTGAGGGATACCTTATTCAACCAAAATGGCTGTGACAGTGTTTATAAAATTGTAACTATCGAGGTCTTTAACCGGCCACCATCAATCCGGAACAAGGATACCACCGGTTGTGGCGAATTATGGCTCAACGGTACGCGCTATACACAGAATACAATTGTAAGTGATACCTTAAAGAATGATATCGGTTGTGACAGCCTGATCGTTCATACTGCCATTAATATTGAACATATTGATTTAGTTTTAAGTGCTGCGGATCCACACGACCCATATGAAGGGGAACCTTTCCGGGTAGCGGTGGAGAACCGTGAGCCGCATGCGGTAAACGTGATCCGGTGGCTTCCGGAATACCTTTTTGATCCCTATAACAGGCTCAATTACCAGCGTATAAGCCTGGATAGCCCGGAAACGGTAATGGTTATTGCGACTACGCCGCGTGGCTGCCTGGATACAGCAAGTTTATACATAGAACCACGCGCTTATGATAAAGATATTGTCGTTCCGAATGCCTTTACACCTAATGGGGATGGTAAAAATGATGTCTTCATTCCTTTTGTCAACCTGGACCGGGCGTATTCAATTATTGACTTTAAAGTATATAACCGTTATGGGCAGGTGATCCACGCTTCTGCCAACAGGTCGCATGGCTGGGATGGCAGCTTTAATGGTAGAGTGCAGGACAATGGTGTGTATGCTTATATCATCCGCATCCGGTTTATTGATGGTACCGAGCAGCAGTTTAAAGGAGAGGTAAGCCTGATCCGTTAATGGTTATAGGTAAAAAAGCCCGGTTGCAAGTACTTGCAACCGGGCTTTTTATACATCAAATTGTCTATTGAGCGTTGTAGAAATATAGACAATTTGAAGCCTGGTTTACTTCGCCATTTCTTTTTTAACACTTAGCGCTTCTTCCACCCATTTAAGGGCCAAGTTCAATTGTTGTTCCTGGTTCATATCGCTGTTGTTCAATACGCGGGCGTCTTCTGCCTGCCTTAAAGGGCTTTCTTCCCGGTTGCTGTCTATATAATCCCGCATCTGCAGGTTATGGATCACGTCTTCTATGCTGATATTCTGGTGCTGCTCCTGCATTTCCAGGAACCTGCGTTTTACACGTATTTCTATATCAGCGGTCATAAAGATCTTCAGTTCGGCATTGGGAAATACCACCGTACCAATATCACGGCCATCCATTACTATACCTTTCTTTTTGCCCATTACCTGCTGCTGTTTTACCGCAAATACACGCACGGCTTTAATGGCAGCCACTTCGCTCACTTTTTGCGCAATGGTCATTTCGCGGATAAATTGCTCCACGTTCTCATCATTCAGGAACATATCCGACTTTCCTTTAGCCTCATTGAACTCGAAATGCAGGTTCACATTCTTTAGTGCTTCCGCTACATTTTCCGGGTCGTCCAGTCTAACATTGTTGCGGATAAAGTATAAGGTAATGGCACGGTACATAGCCCCCGTGTCAATAAAATTGTAATTGAGTTTCCGGGCCAGAGCTTTAGCCAGGGTGCTTTTTCCACAGGAAGAATATCCATCGATCGCTATAATTATCTTTTTACTCATTTTTACAATTTCTCCAACAAAGGTAGCAAGATATTAATGATTAACTTTGCTTTTTTAAGACGATTATGGAACACTTAACGCTTGGTTTTAGTCCCTGCCCTAATGATACTTTTATATTTGACCAGCTGGTACACGAAAGCCCGGACAAGAACGGTATCGAGTACGAGTTCGGGCTTGCTGATGTGGAACAGTTGAATCAATGGGCATTTGAAGGGAAATTTGATGTCACTAAATTAAGCTATAGCGCCTTTTTACACCTTACCGATCAGTATGAGCTTTTAGATAGTGGTAGTGCATTAGGTTTTGGCGTCGGGCCGCTACTGATCACTACCAGGGAAAAATATGCGGCCATAAAAAATGATCCCGCGGACTTCCTGGCGGATGCTAAAATTGCTATACCCGGGAAATATACCACAGCCAATTTACTGCTTTCCCTGGCTTACCCCGAAGCAAAAAATAAAACAGAAGTTTTATTCAGCGATATTGAACAGGGGGTACTTTCTGGTAATTATGATGCCGGCCTGATCATACATGAGAACCGCTTTACTTATGCCGATAAAGGCCTGGAGAAAATCATGGATTGTGGCGCCTGGTGGGAAGCGCAGTTTAAGGCTGCCATTCCTTTAGGCGGGATCGTGATCCGGAAAAGTCTTTCACCGGAAACCAAATTAAAAGTACAAAAGCAAATAAAAGCCAGTATTCAAAATAGCTGGCAGCAATACCCTACTCTTTCTGAATTCGTGAAGATGCATGCCCAGGAGATGAGCGAGGAGGTGATGCGCAAGCACATCAATTTATATGTAAACGAGTATAGTTCCAGCCTGGAAGGCCTGGGCGATCAGGCTATTGAAACCTTGTTTAAGCAAGCATACGCTTCTGGGCTGATTAAGGAAATGCCGGAGCAGTTTAAATTGTCAATTGTTAATGGTTGATTGTGAATTTTTGTTATGCATTCACAATTAATAATTAATCATTCACAATTAAAGTAGGGATGTCTCCACTCGCTGTCGGCCGGTTGACAGGATGGCTTTTGTCGTAATTTTTGTACGCCGGCTTTTCAAGGCCGGACTATCTAAGCAGTATATTCAATAGTTGAAAGCCAGTGTGCTTATGCAATATTCGGATTTGACTGGCCAATTATGCTGTTTTAGCTATTCCCACCGAAAATCCCCTCTGCAACCGATAACAATTCCCACATTAGCCGTAGTGCCGAAATAGTTGGATACAGAGTAAACCTATAAGGTTTTCAAAACCTTTATAGGTTTAAAAATAATAAAGCCTTATAGTTTCAACTATAAGGCTTTATTTATGTTCAAATGATCCTGATTAGAATACTAAGGCTAAGTTAACAAAGTAGTTTGCTCCATAACCATAGAAATATTTAGGCGGGAAGCGCTCAGGGTTTTTCATTTGCGTATCAAAACGTAATTGTTCAAATCCGCCGGTGATGATATTCCTGTTGTTCAACACATTATTAACACCAGCGTTTAATCTTAAGTAAACATTACTTCCCGCGCTCTTGATATGATTTTTTACGCGGATAGAAGTTCCTGCAAAGATATCAACGGTATAGAATGCCGGTAATTTAGTCTGGTCCAGGATGGCTTTCCACTGATCGGAACCTTTTTCCACAAACTCAACCGCGTCAGATGTTTTACTGGCCGGGTTAACCTCCATATAGTTCCGGTCGAAATAGTTGAAGTTAACTGTAGCAAACCAGTATTTAGGAGAATTATAGCTCAAACCAACTGTGTAGGCAGATTGCGGGCCTGAAGCTACATAATAGTTTTTCAGGTAAACCGTATTCTGGGCCACACGTGTTGTGGTATCATTATCCATATAAACGCTTACATCCGGTCTGCTGGTATAAAACACCTGGGTCCAGGTAGCTACGGCGTTCGCGGTTAAAGTATTAGTCAGTTTAGCTTTTACGGCCATTTCAGCACCCAGGTTACGGATGTTTACATTTTGCATCACGTAGTTAACGAAAGTGCGGTAATCTTCGTGGTAAAAACGTTTAACATCAGTCAGGTTCCTGGATTCGGTAACGAAGCCACTCAATCTGCCGCTGATCATTGGGGAACGTAGTAAATACCCGCCTTCAACTGTAGCGTATTGCTCCAGCTGTACATTATCAATGGTTTTGTTTCTTGTTCTCGGGGATACAAATGTATTATCAAAGGTCGGCGCAGCGGTCATATAGCTTCCGCTGGCGTAAAGATAGTTACGGCCATCTATTTTGTAGGTAGCGCCACCTTTTACCGCATAAGTCAGGAAGTTGAAGTTTTCAGATTTTCCTTCTGAATCGTTAGGGAAAATACCGAGCTTATACATACCGTTTCTCTGGAACCCTTCGGTACCTAATCTTCCGGTTAAGAAGAAGTCCATTTTATTATAAGTGAACTCTCCCTGTGCCCAGGCATATGCCTTGTAGAAGTTGGATTTATAATAATAACCGTATTTATCGCCTTTTCTAACGATACCATTCGGGTTATTCAAATCGTTTTGGTTTAAGTCGGTATTCCCGATATAAGTGCGCTCTGCGAACTGGTTCAGGTTAACGTAATAGTCTCCGCCCAGCAGGTCATAAGCTTTACGGTAGCTTTCCATTTGCTGGTAAACACCGGCTACACCTGCCGTCAGTTTCGTATGCGGGCTTAATACTTTTTGCAAAGTAGAGCTCAGCATATATTTATTGATATCATCCCGGTCTTCACCGATGATATATACAGAACGTGCTCCGCTAACCCCGTTCACGGTCCTTTGGTTCATCCTGTTGGCGTCATAAAGACGTTGCCAGTTCACCTGCATCATTTCCGGGTTTTGCTGCAAGTAGGCTAATTGCGCGTCAGCAGCAGCCTGGTCGGCACCTTGCGGGTCAAACAGGAAGTAGCTGGGCAGGTTCCTGTAGTAGTCCGGGCGCGGGTCCATGGCATTATACCAGTCTAGTGCCGTATTACCGTTATAGCCGGTCTGGAAGCCTAATGAAGTATTCCAGCGGGTGTTTACATCCGGGTTATGTTTAAAGGTCAGGATGGCTGCAGGCTGGAATGAATTATTGATCCTGGCATTTTTCTTTTCGCCATTCACATAGCCCCAGTTTGGATTGTAGAAGTTACTACCTACAATATCCATCGCTTCCTGTGTGGAAGGCATCGCTTTACCACGGCTGGTAGGCGCGCCAAAAACGGTTAAGTGGATAGAGTTGCTTTCGTTTAATTTTTTACTTACGGCTGCATAGAAAGAATACCCGTCATAAAAAGTACCCGGGATATAGCCTTCCTGCGCCCAACGTTTAGATCCGGCAAAGGAGTAAGCCCAGCCGTTTTTATTCATGCCGGAGTTATGGGTAAGCATCAACCGGTTTCTATAAGTACGGTTAGATGCCGCATAAGATACGATCGTTTGTTTACGCTGATCGGCAGCAGTGGCTTCTATCTGGGAAGAACCGGTAAGCCCGCCGAAACCTACTTCAGAAGGATTTAAACCGAAGGTAACGGTCTGGTTTCTGAAGGCGTCGTTCAAACCACCCCATTGACCGAAGAAAGCAGAACCGGATTCCGCGTCATTCATCGGTAAACCGTTCATATATACTTCCAGCTGGTCTCTTTTATAACCGCGGATCTGGTAACGCATCGGCCCAAAGGTAAAGGAAGCTGCTGCCATATAGGGATCTCTTGAGGCAGTTAATACGCCGGATACATTCTGGCCGCTAACCCCGTCTTCATCACTTTCGGCGAAGTTATCTTCCAACGCGATGGTCGGGGTCTGGCCGGTAGTGAAATTTACCGCAGCCAGGTCAACAGAAAAAGTATAAGCACCAAGATCTACTACTTCCTGGTTGACATTGATCATTACCGTATCTTTTTTAGTAGCAGAGGTGGCCACTACTAATTGATAAGAACCGTAAGGTACCTGGCTAAAAGCGAAGCGGCCATCGGCATCTGTAACTTTCAATAATTTTAATTCAGGAAGAGTAACGTCTGCTTCAGCAATCGGAGCATTGTTTTCTTTGTTTTGGATAACCCCTCTTACTAATGCGGTTTGCGCCTGGGCGATGACCGAAAACGAAGAGATTACCGATAGCAGTAAAATATGCTTCATAAAGAAATGTGTAAAAATTGAACTATAATTTTTTGTTCAGACCGCAAAATTACAATTCTTTTAAATCAAAAAAGGGAGAGAATATAAAATTATTGTTACCGATTGGGATTGAAAGCCTTATCCTTCAAGGGAAAACAGGGTATCTACGAATTCGTATTTATTAAACACCTGCAGGTCTTCCATCCTTTCACCCACGCCGATATATTTTACCGGGATCTTGAACTGGTTGGCAATGGCCAGTACCACGCCACCTTTTGCCGTTCCGTCCAGCTTGGTAATGGCCAGGGAAGAAACTTCTGTTGCCGCGGTAAAATGCTTGGCTTGTTCCAGCGCATTTTGCCCGGTGCTGCCATCAAGTACCAGCATCACTTCATGCGGGGCATTTTCCAGGTTTTTGGAGATAGAACGCTTTATCTTACTCAATTCTTCCATCAGGTGCGCCTTATTGTGTAACCTTCCGGCAGTATCTATAATAATAACATCCGAATTGCGGGCCAGGCCACTCACGATAGTATCATAGGCTACAGAACTGGGATCACTACCCATTTCCTTTTTTACTATAGGGACACCAACCCGATCGCTCCAGATCGTTAACTGGTCTACTGCCGCTGCCCTGAAAGTGTCCGCAGCTCCTAATAATACCGATTTACCGTTCTTTTTGAAATTATAGGCCAGTTTACCAATGGTAGTGGTCTTACCCACCCCGTTTACACCTACTACCAGTATTACATAAGGTTTTTTGTCTAAAGGCGTATTATAAGTCTTATATTCAGCGGATCCGGCATCGGTTAAGATATTAGCGATCTCTTCCTGGAGAATATTATTAAGCTCGGAAGTGCTTACATATTTATCTTGGGCGACGCGGGCCTCAATATTTTTGATGATGGTTACCGTAGTGTCCAGGCCTACATCAGCTGTGATCAGGGCTTCCTCCAGGTTGTCCAGTACTTCCTCGTCTACTTCACTTTTACCGGCTATGGCTTTGGAGAGTTTACTAAAGAAATTTTGCTTGGTTTGCTTAAGGCCTTCATCAAGCACTTCTTTTTGCTCTTCTTGTTCCTTATTACGCTTAAACAGTTTGTCGAAAAAACCCATACTGATAAAAATATTTGGCTGTAAAATTATATCATTATATACGGATACAAAAGTTTAATTTTATCCGTCAAAAATATGCATATGGAAAACACGATTCCCATCACTATATGGCTGGCCGAAAGGAGTTACCGGATCCGGGTAAAGCCGGAAGAGGAACAGGCGATCAGGCAGGCAATGAAAGTGGCCGATCAACGCTTAGCCAAATTGCGGAACGAGATCCCGGGGAAAGATGAACAGGACTTCCTGGCGATGTGCCTGATGATGTATGCTACAGACCAGGTAACCGATCACAGCGGACTGAACCCGGTACAGCAGGATACGGTGCAGCAAATGATTGATAATATAAACAGCTGCCTGGAACAGGAGTAAACCGGTCAAAAGCAGCTGTGTCATATAGAATTCCTTAACTTAAAAGGTATTGTTTAAAGAGTAGATGATTCCTGGAAATTAGGCGTAAGTTTTAGTATAAATCAGGTAAAATAGTTCTTAATTATATTAAATGCCTTACACAATCTTGATGTTGCCTGCTGTTTTGTATATTTTTCATTTTAAACTATAAGTCTTTCAATTGGGATTTTATGCAATGAGCTAAGCATCATAAATAGTTGAAAGTAAAAAGGTTGCGCATTTTATGCGCAACCTTTTTACGAATGAAGTTTATCTTTAAAGATTAGCTCCGTGGCATTGTTTGAATTTCTTTCCGCTGCCGCAAGGACAAGGATCATTCCGGCCGATTTTAGGTTCTACAGAAACCGGGGATTGCTTAGGCGCTTCATAAATATGATCTTCTGAATAATAGTCAGATTCATCAGCGGCGTAATCCTCACCTCTGCGCTCAATATCGGCGCTGTTGTCATACAGTTCTTCGAAATCTGTATACTCCTGCGGGATTTGTTGTACATGCTGTGGCTGCTCTTCCTGAACCGGGATACCGGCACGTAACAGGAAGGAAACGATGCTCTTATTAGTTTCTACCATCATTTTCTTAAACAATTCGAAGGCTTCAAATTTGTAGATCAATAATGGATCTTTTTGCTCATAAGAGGCCATCTGTACAGATGTTCTCAAATCGTCCATGGCTCTCAGGTGATCTTTCCAGGACTCATCGATCAATGCCAATGTAATAGATTTCTCCAGGGCTTCCGGCACCGGCTTGATCTCTTTCTCGATCGCCTCGTCTAATCCTACCTGTACCTGTATCCCTTTCACGCCGTCAGAGAACGGGATCATGATATATTCAATACGGCCTTCAGACTGTACTTTGATATTCTGGAATTGCGGTAACATCGCTTCGCGCATACCCGCAACTTTATTTTGATAGAAATTTTTGATTTCCTGGTAGAAAGCTTCTACACCGTTATTAGACTTGGCGTCCGCTTCTGTGATCTGCGGTTCAAAAGCCAGGTGTTTCATCACTTCCAGTTTAAAGTCGGCATAAGACTGGCCGTTCTGGAACTGCGCGATGAAATCATCGGCCACATCATACATCGCATTGTCGATATCGATCGCTACGCGATCGCCGAACAGGGCATTATGGCGGCGCTTATAGATCTGGTTCCTTTGCGCGTTCATTACATCATCATATTCCAGCAAGCGCTTACGGATACCAAAGTTATTTTCTTCTACTTTTTTCTGGGCACGCTCAATAGATTTAGAGATCATGCCGTGTTGCAATACCTCACCTTCTTTATGGCCCATTCTGTCCATCAATGCGGCAATACGCTCGGAACCGAATAAACGCATCAATTCATCTTCCAGGGAAACGAAGAACTGGGAGCTACCCGGGTCACCCTGGCGACCGGCACGACCCCTTAACTGGCGGTCTACACGGCGGGATTCGTGGCGCTCGGTACCTATGATGGCCAGACCACCTGCTTCTTTCACACCCTCACCCAGTTTAATATCGGTACCACGACCGGCCATATTGGTGGCGATGGTGATGGCCCCAGGCAAGCCTGCTTCGGATACTACTTGAGCTTCCTTGGCGTGTTGCTTTGCATTCAATACATTATGCGGAATTTTTCTTTGTTGCATCATCCGGCTCAGTAACTCCGATACCTCTACTGAGGTAGTACCTACCAGTACCGGGCGACCAATCGCGCGCATGGCTTCTACTTCATCAATAACGGCTTTATATTTTTCACGCTTGGTCTTGTATACCAAATCTTGCTGGTCTTTACGTTGGATACCCCGGTTGGTCGGGATGGTAACCACATCCAGTTTGTAGATTTCCCAGAATTCACCCGCTTCCGTTTCGGCCGTACCGGTCATACCGGCCAGCTTGTGGTACATACGGAAGTAGTTCTGTAAAGTAACGGTCGCGAATGTTTGCGTGGCCGCCTCGATGTGTACATTTTCTTTTGCCTCGATCGCCTGGTGTAAACCGTCAGAGTAACGGCGGCCTTCCATAATACGGCCGGTTTGCTCATCTACGATCTTCACTTTATCGTCTACCACGATATACTCAACGTCTTTTTCAAACATTGTGTAGGCTTTCAGCAATTGCTGTACCGAGTGGATGCGGTCTGTTTTCGCCGCGTATTCCTGTAATAAATTGTCTTTGCGTTGCGCTCTTTCTTCGTCAGAGATATCTTTAGCGTTCTCGATCGCGGCCAGTGAAGTGCTGATGTCCGGAAGTACGAAGAAGTTTGGATCTTCGCCTGCACCGGTGATCAGGGCAATCCCTTTTTCGGTAAGGTCTACGCTTTTTTGCTTTTCATCTATGTAGAAATACAATTCCTCATAAACTTTAGGCATATTTTTCTGATGCTCGGCAATATAATAGTTCTCTGCCTTTTGCATGATCTGGCGATTACCTTCTTCACTCAGGTATTTGATGATCGCAGAATTTTTAGGCATACCCCTGAAGGCACGGTATAATTGTAAGCCACCACTGTCTTTATCGACTTTACCCTCTTTAATTAATTTTTTCGCTTCATTCAAAGCCTGGTTAACCACTTTCTTCTGTGCTTCAACGATTTTCTCAATCCTTGGCTTCAGGAAGTGGAACTGCTGGTCGTCTCCTTTAGGAACCGGACCGGAAATGATTAATGGCGTACGCGCATCATCGATCAATACGCTGTCCACCTCATCCACGATCGCGAAATGGTGTTTGCGTTGTACCATTTCCTCAGGGCGGTGTACCATATTGTCCCGCAGGTAATCGAAGCCGAACTCATTGTTCGTTCCGTAAGTGATATCTGCGTTATAGGCATTTCTGCGGGAATTCGAGTTGGGCTGGTGTTTATCGATACAATCTACTCTAAGGCCTAACCATTCATATAAAGGTCCGTTCCATTCAGAGTCACGGCGGGCCAGGTAGTCATTCACCGTTACTACGTGAACGCCTAAGCCGGCCAGCGCATTCAGGTATACCGGTAAGGTAGAAACGAGCGTTTTACCTTCACCCGTTGCCATTTCTGATATTTTACCCTGGTGCAATACCGTACCACCGATTAGCTGTACATCATAGTGTACCATGTTCCAGGATACTTCAACGCCGGCAGCTAACCAGGTTGTTTTTTGTATAGCCTTATCCCCATCAATAGTAATATGCAGACGGCCATTGGCAGCCAGCTCGCGGTCCATATCCGTTGCGGTAGATACTACCTCTTCGCCTGCTGCGAAACGGCGTGCGGCTTCCTTAATAGTAGCAAAAGCTTCAGGTAATAGCTCTTCCAGTATTTCCTCAAGCTTTTCATCACGTGTTTTGGCTAACTTATCTACCTCGTTAAGCACGGCTTCACGGGTATGTAATTCTTCTATACTGCTGGCTTCTTCTTTTTTGGCAGCAATCTGCGCATCGATATCAGAAAGATACTCGGCAATTCTTTGTTTAAATTTCCCTGTTTTGGCTCTTAATTCATCGTTGCTTAATGAGCTGTAGCGCTCGAAATATTCATTAATTGACTTAACTATAGGCTGAATTTTTTTTACGTCTTTTTCAGACTTGCTGCCACCTAATAGTTTTGATAGAAATCCTAGCATCGTTTCTGTGTTTGATAGTATAAACGTTTACAATACAACGTTACACTTATATGTGTCTATAATATAAAAGTGTTGCGAAGTTAAATATATTATTCTTTATCTCAAATCCCGTGCAAAAAAATAATAAATGCCAAAAAGTCTGTTAAAATTGATCAATGCGACAAATTGGATGCAAATATCTTTTTGAAATAAGCCAGGGAGTGCTGTAACCTACTGCCATACCAGCTGAAAAGTTCTCCGTCTACCAATAAAATCCGGGCATTTGGCAGTTTTTCACTGAACTCAAGGAGGTGCTTTTCTTTAAAAGGAAAAGGTTCAGAGCTTAAGAGTACATAATCCGGGGCTAAAGCTTGTAATTCCTGCCATTGCGTCTGCGGGTAGCGGGGCACAGCCGAAAAAACATTCTCAAAACCGAGTTTTGTCAATACATCATGCAGGAAAGTATGGCTGCCGGCTACCATCAGCGGGTTGTACCAGATAAAATAAGCAACACGCTGATCTTTCAGGAGTTGCATATGGTCAGGATTGAAATCCCGGCGGATATTGTCCGTAATTTCCTCTGCCTTGATCGCTGTTTGTGTAATCGCCCCGATGCGCAGGATCATATCCAGGCTGTCCTCCAGGTTTAAGATGTCGCTGGTCCATACAGGGGCTATGGTCCTCAAACGCTCTATATCTTCTTTGGTGTTTTCTTCTTTATTGGCAATAATGAGGTCGGGTTGTAAAGCCGCTACCTTATCTATGTTTACGGTTTTAGTCCCGCCGACCCTTTCTTTACTGCGAAACCAGCTTTCCGGGTGAATACAGAATTTGGTAATCCCTGCTACCCTTTCACCTAGGCCCAGGTCATAAAGCAATTCGGTTTGTGACGGTACCAGCGATATGATCCTTTGCGGGCTTTGCTCCAGCACCACCTCATGTCCGATCATATCTGTATACTTCATAAGCGAGGCTTGAAGGGATGAATTAATTCATCCGGCGGTAAAAAAACAAAGCGATAAAAGAAAAAATCGCGCTTAATGGAATCGGGATCGACCTGCCTTCAACCGGTACATTAAGCATCAGTATATTGCCAAATAAAGCTTTAAGCTCTAAAGAATCGGAATAAAAAAAGACCATTAAAGACAAAATCGTCAGGATGACGAAGCCCAGAGCGCCCCATTTCTGGAAAAACGTAGCGCCGGTCCAGAATATGGCCATCAGGATCATTAATACAGGCCTGATTTTATAAATTCCTTCTACCTGGTCTGAAAAAAGCGTCTGGGAGGCTTCATAGATACCCAGGAATATTAAAAAGCAAGCCACCAAAGGGAAAATTACTGGTGGCTTTACAAAAAAGTTCTGGATGAAAGATTTCATGCCTTGTAGCGTTTATTTATTAGGATAAATCATTCTGTAGCCCATGCTCACCTTTCCTTTAGAAATATCGTCCAGTTTCTTTTTGATCAGGCGTTTTTTGATCGGGGCCAAGTAATCTATAAACAGTTTGCCTTCAATGTGGTCATACTCATGTAAGATCACTCTCGCTGTAATGCCGTTAAATGTTCTTTCCTGCACTTCAAAATTTTCATCTAAATAAGCGATCGTTATTTGCTCTTCACGCCACACATCTTCGCGTACTTTAGGAATGCTCAGGCAACCTTCATTATAAGGCCAGGGCTCGCCTTCCTTATTCAGGAGCTGTGCATTGATGAAGACACTTTTGACCGGCTTTTCGTCAGGAAACTCTTTTTTATCTTCTTCGTCGAAATTCTCCACGATCTGTTCGGTGTCCACCACGAATAAACGGATAGCTTTATTGATCTGCGGCGCCGCGATGCCAACCCCGTTGCTGTGGTACATCGTTTCCCACATATCGGCGATCAGTTTTTTCAGGTCCGGGTAATTTTCATCTATAGGAGCAGCTACCTTTCTTAAAACAGGGTGCCCGTATGCCACTATTGGTAATACCATTTGTATATGTCTTATTAAATCAGCTATAATTGTGCTACACTATTGTTAGCATGCACAATAAGTGCGCGAAATTACAAAAAAAGACAGAACATTTGGCTGAATACCACAGGACTTTATTTCCGGGATTGTTATCATGGTTCAATCTTGCAAATTTGCTATATTAAATGAGCAAGGATATAGCTTTATCTTTAGGTGCTTTGCTTTTCTTTTTTGTAACTTGTGTGTTCAAAATTCAAACAAAGCACAGGTATCGTATTGCACACATGAAATCATAAGAACAATGAAAAATTATCAGATAGAATCACTCCCGGACTATTTTAAGCAGTATAAGAAATCCGTTAAGAACCCTAAGAAATTCTGGGACAAAATAGCAGATGACAACTTTGTTTGGTACCAGAAATGGGAGAAAGTAGTGAAATATGATATGCGCGAGGCGAAGATAGAATGGTTCATCAATGCCAAGTTGAATATGACGAAAAATTGTATTGACCGTCATTTATTGAATCGGAGTAATAAGCACGCGATCATTTTTGAACCCAATGATCCTAATGAAGCGGTACAATATATTACTTACCAGGAGCTGCATGAGCGGGTCTGTAAATTTGCCAATGTACTGCGCGACCAGGGCATTCAAAAAGGCGACCGAGTATGTATCTATTTACCTATGATCCCCGAACTGGCGATCGCGATGCTGGCTTGCGCCCGCATCGGGGCCATCCATTCTGTGGTGTTCGCAGGCTTCTCTTCGGCCGCCATTGCCGCCCGGATCAATGATTGTGAGTCAAAAATGGTCATTACGGCCAACGGCAGCTTCCGGGGCGATAAAACGATTAATCTTAAAGTCCTGGTGGACGAAGCTCTGGAAAAGACCCATACTGTTGAAAAGGTTTTACTGGTAAAACGCACGGATGTGGCAATTACAGTAAAAGAAGGCCGGGATCAATGGATTGCCCCCTTACTGGAAAAAGCTTCCCCGGATTGTGTACCGGAGATCATGGATGCCGAAGATCCTTTGTTTATTTTATATACTTCCGGTTCTACTGGTAAGCCGAAGGGTATGCTGCATACTACGGCCGGCTATATGGTCTACACCGCTTACACGTTTAAAAATGTATTTAACTACCAGGAAAATGATATTTTCTGGTGTACGGCCGATATCGGCTGGATTACCGGTCACTCTTATATCTTATACGGTCCTTTATTGAACGGGGCCACTACCGTGATCTTTGAAGGCGTACCTTCCTATCCGCAACCGGACCGGTTCTGGGAAGTGATCGATAAACATAAGGTAACCCAATTTTATACCGCGCCAACAGCCATCCGCGCTCTCGCTAAAGAAGATACAAAATGGGTGGATGAGCATGATCTTTCCAGTCTTAAGGTGATCGGCTCTGTGGGGGAACCGATCAATGATGAGGCCTGGCACTGGTACAATGACCATGTGGGCCGGAAAAAATGCCCGATCGTAGATACCTGGTGGCAGACCGAAACCGGTGGTATCCTGATCTCGCCCATACCATTCGTGACCCCAACCAAACCGACTTATGCTACCCTGCCCCTGCCGGGCATTCAACCCGTATTGCTAAATGATAAACGCCTGGAGATCATCGACAACCAGACTACGGGTAATCTGTGCATCCGTTATCCCTGGCCGGGTATCGCGCGCAGCATCTGGGGCGATCACCAGCGTTATATCGACACTTACTTCTCGGCTTACCCGGGTAAATATTTTACCGGGGACGGTGCTTTAAGAGATGAGGTGGGTTATTACCGGATCACCGGTCGTGTAGATGATGTCATTATTGTTTCGGGGCATAACCTGGGCACCGCGCCGATTGAAGATTCGATTAATGAACACCCGGCGGTCGCTGAATCTGCCATTGTGGGTTACCCGCATGATATCAAGGGCAATGCCTTGTATGGTTTTGTGATGCTGAAAGATATAGGGGAAAGCCGGGATAAGGACAACCTGCGAAAAGAGATCAACCAGATCATTACCGAGCAGATAGGGCCGATCGCCAAACTGGATAAGATCCAGTTTGTAAGCGGCTTGCCGAAAACACGTTCCGGTAAGATCATGCGCCGGATCCTGCGTAAGATCGCGGAGGGCGCCTTCGACCAGTTTGGCGATACCTCAACATTACTGAACCCCGAGGTGGTGGAAGAGATCAAAGCCGGAAAGATTTAGTGTATTAAATATTTAGCCTCGGGTTGGCTAAAGGATGTTATTGAGCATTGTCGAAGTATGGCTATTCCCTTCGTGTCTTTCAATAAAATCTGGTTGACATAAAGGCTATGTCGAAATATATGTAACAGTAAAGCGGCCTATATAAATCCAGCGTTAAGAAAATCATTGTCTGGGTTGCAAAGGCGAAAACCACTGTTTGAGTACACGAGTTTGGTTTTCGGCCAACCAGGACAATGATTTTTAGCTGGGATTTATAAAGCCTCGATTTTTTGGCACTACCTTTTGTATCAAGACAAAAGGTAGTAAATATAAATTACAGAAATTTCCGGCGCTCCTGCCCTTATTCTATGTATTGAAACGGGCCATGTAATCCTGCATTAAGAAAATTATTGTCCAGGTTGAAAAGTTGGCCACCACTTTGTCCTGCCGTTCATCCTGTCGATACAAATGTTAGGTAGTGAAAAAAGGACGGAATAAACGGTGTTATAATAAGTCCTTTGAAATATAGATAATGGAAATCCTATTTCATTGTTGCAGGCCAGACAGGCACAAATATCAGCAGCCCTGCACATTTTGTTAATTTTAGGCCTATTTCATCACACTACTTATTTGATGATGTGTAAGTATTGTTATATTTGCGTGGTGCAATGCTTTTAAGCGATTATGTTTAGATTTGAAACAGGCGCCTATTTCTGGCTGCTTTTACTCATACCCGTACTTATTTTTTATTACCTGCGTTATCTTTCCTGGCGTAAAAAAAGTGTTCGTCGCTTAGGTAATGAGGCAATCGTAGGGCAATTATTGCCAACTCCTATTCCCGGAAGAAGTACCACGAAAATGGTACTAACCATTCTTGCGATTGTATCCGGCATTTTTGGGCTGGTCAACCTGCAGGCCGGCGACCAGTCCAGCTCGGTGATGCGCAAAGGTGTTGATGTCGTTTTCGCGATCGATGTGAGTAAAAGTATGCTGGCAAAGGACATTAGCCCGGACCGCCTGGGCCGTGCGAAATTGCTGGTGCAATCCATGTTGAATAAAATGAGCAATGATAAGGTCGGCCTGGTACTGTTTGCCGGGAGGGCTTACCTGCAGTCGCCTTTAACTATGGACTACGGTACTATTAAAATGCTTTTGAATACCACCAATACCAGTTCCGCGCCCACCCAGGGTACGGTGCTGAGCGATGCCATAGCCATGTCGCAGGAGGCATTTGATAAAAGAGACCGGAAATTTAAGACCATTGTACTGATCTCTGACGGTGAAGATCATGATGAAAAAGCGGTTGAACTGGCTAAGCAGGCGGCAGAAGGCGGTATTATTATACATACGATCGGTATCGGTTCCCCTAATGGCGCGCCGATTTTTGACCCGGAAACAGGTAGTAATAAGCTGGATGAAAGCGGGCAGCAAGTGATTACCAGGTTGAATGAAGCGGTTCTTAAAGAAGTGGCCGAGGCAGGTAAGGGCACCTATCAATTACTGGCCAATAATAACCAGGCGGTAACCAACCTGTCGAACGAGATCGCCAAAATGGAAAGCCGCAACATGGGCACCAATATGTTCTTGCATTACAAGAGTTTTTATCAATACTTTTTACTGTTATCTTTACTGCTGATCCTGGTCAATATCTTTATACCCAATACTGTCAGCGTAAAATTACAGGTAACATAATTTATTATTAATAAAATGATTTTCAGATATTTTATAATATTTATCTCATGTTTTTTGTCGATGTTGTCGTTTGCGCAGGAGCCTAAGCAGCAAGGTAATATTAATGCCTTGTTGTATGATGGGAATGATCTTTATCACCAGCATAAATATGCCGAAGCGGAAAAGAAATACGGCCAGGCGCAATTGAAAAATGACCAGCATCCTATTGCTTATTACAACCAGGGTAATGCTATGATGCAAAGCAAGAAATTTGAAGCAGCAAGAAAACAATTTGAAAAAGCGCTTGGCCTCACAGCAGATAAAAACCTGCAGGCCAAAGCTTATCATAATATAGGTAACAGCTTTTCCGAAGAGAAAAACTGGAAAAGCGCGGTGGAAGCTTATAAAAATGCTTTAAAACGCAACCCGTCTGACAGGGATACAAAGTACAACCTGGCATATGCCCAGGAGATGCTCAAAAAGCAGGAACAACAAAAAGATAAGGATAAACAGGACAAGAAGGACGAAAACAAAGACAACAAGGAAAACAAAAAAGACGAGCAAAAGCCGGAAGATAAAGAGAATAAAGACCAGAAAGATAAAGAAAAGCAGTCAGAGGAAGAGAAAAAGAAAGAAGAAGAGCGACGGAAACAACAGCAGGCACAGCCGGAACCGCAAAAGATGACGGAGCAAAGAGCTGCGGAAATGCTGAACGCGGTGCAGCAGAGCGAAAAGAAAGTACAGGAGCGTAAGGTGGAAGCAGGTAAAGCCAGTCCTAGGAAGCTGGATAAAGATTGGTAGTTTAATGGTTAGTTGTCAATGATTAATTGTTAATTAATTGCTTACTACTTCATTAACCATTAAAAGAGATATTTCCATTTGCTGTCGACTGGTCGGCTTCTTGCATAATTTTTTATACGCCAACTTTGCAAGGCCGGGTCACCTAATGATTATATTCAATAGATGAAAGCTAGCGTGTTTAATCAATATTCGAATTTAACTGAGCAAGCACATTGCTTAATAGCTATTCCCCCCCCCCGAAAATCGCCTCTGCAACCGATTTTCGGGGTCCTTTTTGCTCCACTTTTTGGACAAGCAAAAAGTGGAAAAAGAAGCAGCCTCCGGCCATTCACCATTAATAATTAATAATCACTCACCATCCATCACTAATTATCATTACTTTACCTGCTGCAGGAAAATGTAATAGTAAAGCACCAGGAACAGTATAAACAATATACCCAGTATAAATCCTAAAATTGCAGCGGCTATTTGTATTTTAGACAATACAGGGCCTAATAGTGTATTTACCTTGCGTTCCCATTCCGCACCAGGCAATTTGCTGATAGCGGTACTTACTTTTGCCGCAATCTGCTCATTATTCAACTCTTTTTGGGCGATTTCCTGCATTAAAGCCGGCAAAGACTCCATAATCTCTTCCATCACTACTTCTTTTGCCTGTACCATCAGCTTGTCACCGGAAAACATAGCCAGTACCGGCATTTTCTTTTGCAGTTTCTGGTCTAAAAAAGTGCTTATTCGCTCCCCGATCAGCGGTTCGTATACTTTGATCTTTTCGGCAACCATCATATGTTCCAGGTTTTTGGCCAGGTCCTGTTCGGCTACCAGGTCAGCAACTGTCCGGGCAAGTTCATTTCTCTTTTTATAAAAACCCTGTAAAAGGATTACCGTAAAAATTTTAAAAACGATCCAGGAAACAAAGGCGGCCAATACCGGGAATAATGCGATAAAAAACATATATAGGCTGTTTAGCCCGCAAAAGTATTTGAAAGCAGTCAATTATAACAAGCTTTAAAGCCTTAATTTTAAAACTATTTGTTGATTACGCTATATAATTCTTTAATTTTGCCCCTTCATAAAGCAATTCAATTGTACGGCAAAATAATTAATGACCCTGTTTACGGTTTTGTTCAGTTTACTGAAAAAGAGCTGATGCAGGTGATCGAGCATCCTTGGTTCCAGAGGCTCAGAAGAATTAAGCAAATGGGTATGGCCCAGCTTGTTTATCCCGGGGCCGTGCACACCCGCTTTCACCATTCCTTAGGTGCCTGCCATTTGATGGGTACTGCCCTGGAAGGATTGCAAAGAAAAGGAGTGACGATCTCTACCGGTGAAGTGACCGCGGCGCGCCTGGCCATTTTGCTGCATGATATCGGTCACGGACCTTTTTCGCATGCCTTAGAGCATACCCTGATCCCGGTTTCTCATGAGTCTATTTCTTTAAAGATCATGGAATCCCTGAACCGGCAGTTCGATGGAAGCCTTTCCGGCGCCATGGAAATTTTCAGGAACGATTACCCCACCCCCTTTTTACACCAGTTAGTGAGCAGCCAGCTGGATATGGACCGTATGGATTACCTGAACAGGGATAGTTTCTTTTCCGGTGTGGCAGAAGGCACCATCGGCTACGATCGTATCCTCCAGATGCTTACGGTTGTTGATGACCGTTTAATGGTAGAAGAAAAAGGGATTTATTCCGTCGAGAAATTTATCGTGGCCCGCAGGATCATGTATTGGCAGGTATACTTGCATAAGACCGTTTTAGGTGCCGAAAAGCTGGTCGTGAAAATATTGAAAAGAGCAAAAGAGCTGGCAGAACAAGGCAAACAACTTTTTGCTACTCCTTCCTTTTCCTTTTTTCTTTATGAAAAATTAAAAAAAGAAGATTTCGATAGCGATGGACATATCCTCGAGAAATTCTGTGCAATAGATGATGCTGATGTAATCTGCAGTATTAAAGAATGGAGCAATCACCCCGATGAGATACTTTCCAGGCTTTGCCGGATGTTTACCGACCGTAATCTCTATAAAGTAAAGCTATCTTCTGAAGAGAACCGCGAGCTATATGAGCGCTACCTGCAGGCGGGTAATGCCAGTGGTATCTTAAATGATGAAAATCGTGATTATTTCTTATTCAGGGGCAGTACCAGCAACAGCGCTTATAAATCGAATGATGATAATATCAACATTGTTATGAAAAGCGGCCGCGTGGTGGACATTTCCGGGGTCAACAACAGCCTTATCGGGAATGGCGCTTCCGGGGAAATCAAAAAGCACTATATATGTGCGATACCAGAATTAAGAAATCTATCGTTAGGTAAATAATTGAAATATATTCAGCAATATGCAGGTAACAGCAGCGCAGATCGCACAGCTTTTAAATGGTACAGTAGAAGGTAATCCCGAAGCCATCGTTAACACCTTTTCTAAAATAGAGGAAGCAGGCCCACAGTCTTTATGCTTCATTGCCAATCCTAAATATACCCCTTATTTATATGAGTCCGCTGCGGCAGTTGTGGTGGTCTCAAAAGATTTTGTAGCGGAAAAAGCTTTCAGTACTACATTGGTCCGCGTAGCAGATGCTTATGCTGCTTTCGCGCAGTTGTTACAGATGTATGAAACCCTGACCGGTGCTCAAAAAAAGAAAGGTATTGAAGCCCAGTCTTTTGTGGCGGATACGGCAAAGGTGGATGAGAGCGCTTATATTGGTGCTTTCAGCTATATTGCTGCAGGCGCTGTTATCGGTAAAAATGTACAGATCTATCCCAATGTGTTTATTGGCGAGCAGGTAGTCGTTGCCGACAATACGGTAATTCATCCTATGGTCAGCGTTTACAAGGATTGTGAGATCGGCGCCAATGTGATCATTCACAGCGGCACGGTGATCGGTTCCGACGGTTTTGGTTTTGCGCCTAAAGCAGACGGTACTTATGATAAAGTGCCGCAAATCGGCAAAGTAATCGTTGAGGATGACGTGGAGATCGGTGCCAATACCTGTATCGACCGGGCCACTATGGGGGCTACCGTAATTAAAAAAGGCGTTAAGTTAGATAACCTGCTGCAAATAGCTCATAATGTGGAGATTGGCTCTAATTCGGTAATTGCGGCCCAGACCGGCATCTCCGGTTCTGCCAAATTGGGCTCGAATTGTGTGGTAGGCGGCCAGGCTGGTATCGTAGGGCATATTTCGCTGGCCAACGGTACCAGGATCAATGCGCAAAGCGGGGTATCCAAAACCATCAAGCAGGAAGGGACCGCAATTAGCGGCAGTCCCGCTTTCGACTATAAAAGCGAGGTGAAAAGCCAGATCGTTTTCCGTCAACTGCCCGAAATGCTGGATAGAATAAACAAATTGGAGGCTGAATTGAAAGCCTTGATAGAAAAAAATAGCTAAGTTTGCCTTTTGTTTTTAAAGAATACCGTTTTTTTAGGAACAAAGCATTCATTAATATAATATTAATCATTCCAAATAGATGATTCAACAGGTTAACCAGACTACATTACAAGACACCGCAAGCCTTTCCGGTATAGGATTACATACGGGGGCGCAAACAACTATCACCCTGCACCCGGCCGAAGCTAACTTCGGCTATCGCTTTAAACGCGTTGATCTTGAAGGTCAGCCGGTCGTAAAAGCAGATGTGGACTTTGTTACCGATACTTCTAGAGGAACTACCATTGAGTATAAAGAAGCTAAAGTAAGTACCATTGAGCATTTACTGTCCGCTTTTGTAGGATTGGGCGTGGATAATGTACTGGTAGAGATCGACGGACCTGAAGTGCCGATCATGGACGGCAGCGCGATGCCCTTTGTAGCACTCATCGAGCAGATCGGGGTGAAAGAGCTGGAAACCAAGAAAAATGTATATACGCTCCCCGAGAACCTGCATTATTATGACCCGGTAAAGAATGTGGATATGCTGGCAGTGCCTGCTGATCGATATTCTTTCACCTCTATGATTGATTTTAATTCACAGGTTTTAGGCACACAGCATATTTCAATCAACGATCTGTCTGAATATAAAGCGGAAATCGCCTCCTGCAGGACTTTCTCTTTCTTACACGAGCTGGAATACCTGCTGGATAATAACCTGATCAAAGGCGGTGACCTGAATAATGCGATCGTGGTGGTAGACAAGCCTATTTCAGATGCTACGCTCAGCAAATTGAAAAAAGCGTTCAATAAAGAGAATATCGACGTAAAAGACGGAGGTATTTTAAATAACCTGGACCTGCGTTACTCCAATGAACCGGCGCGTCACAAGCTTTTAGACATTGTGGGAGACCTGGCTTTAAGTGGTTATAGTATCAATGCCAAGATCATCGCACAACGTCCCGGACATGCCGGTAATGTGGCATTTGCAAAAGTGATCAAAGAGTATATTAAAAAAAATAAAGCGGCGCTCGAAGCCCCGGTTTATGATCCCAATAAAGAGCCGGTTCTGAATATCAACGAGATCGAATCTAAACTACCCCACCGCTACCCCTTCCTGCTGGTAGATAAAATTGTCGAACTTACGGAGCACTACGTGGTAGGTATTAAGAACGTAACCATGAACGAGCCGTTTTTCCAGGGACACTTCCCTAAGAATCCGGTGATGCCCGGCGTCTTAATAGTTGAGTCGCTGGCCCAGTGTGGCGGTTTGCTCGCATTAAGCATAATGCCGGAAGTTGAAGGCGGTTACGATACTTATTTTGTAAAAATAGATAAGGTAAGGTTTAAACACAAAGTAATGCCCGGCGATACCCTGATCCTGAAAATGGAATTGATGGCGCCGATCCGTAGAGGTTTATGCGAAATGAAAGCAACGGCTTATGTGGGCAGTAAATTAGCTGCAGAAGCAGAATTAATGGCCCAGGTAACACCAAGTTCGAATAGATAAAAATACATTACATAGGAAAATGATTCATCCGCTAACCTATATTCATCCTGAAGCTAAAATCGGGAAAAACGTAAAAATTGACCCTTTTTCTACCATACATAAAAATGTAGAGATCGGAGATGGTACCTGGATCGCTTCCAATGTGACCATTATGGAAGGTGCCCGTATCGGCAAAAACTGCCGGATATTCCCGGGGGCGGTCATCTCGGCCATACCACAGGACCTTAAATACCAGGGCGAAGAAACGCTTACTATTATCGGTGATCACACTACCATTCGTGAATGTGTGACGATCAATAAAGGTACCAGTGACCGTGGCCTGACGCAGATCGGGAATAACTGCCTGATCATGGCCTATTGTCACGTAGCCCACGATTGTATTATCGGTGATAATTGTATTTTTTCTAATAGCACTACACTCGCCGGCCACATTACGGTAGGTAGTAATGTCGTATTGGCTGGTTTAGTAGCCGTACAGCAGTTTGTGAATATCGGTGCACATGCTTTCGTTACCGGAGGTTCACTGGTACGTAAAGATGTTCCCCCATTTGTAAAAGCAGCGCGTGAGCCGCTTTCTTATGTAGGGGTCAATTCGGTAGGGTTGAAGCGTAAAGGCTATTCTTCCGAAACCATTAACCATATAATGGATATTTACCGTATCCTTTATGTAAAAGGCTATAATATTGCCAATGCTTTAAGTATTATTGAAGCAGAAATTCCTTTCTCAGAGGAAAGGGAGCAAATTCTAAAATTTATCAGGGAGTCTAAGCACGGCATTATGCGCGGGCTTACTACAGGTATTACGAATGAAGATTGAGCTACAGCAGGTTAGCAAAAGATATATCCGCGATTGGGTCTTTAAAAATGTCAGCGCGACATTTGAGGGCGCCGGTGTTTATGCCTTGCTAGGTTCGAATGGTTCCGGCAAATCTACTCTTTTAAGACTAATAGCCGGTATGCAGCAGATCAGCAGCGGCCGGATCGATTATGAAATCGCCGGGAAAAAAACAGGGGCCGATACTTTATATCAAAGTGTCGGCTTTTGCGCGCCGGCTATGGATGTGATCGAGGAAATGACGCTTGCGGAATTCTTACATTTTCATTTTAGTTTTAAGAAAATACTGCCCGGCTGGACGGTAGATACGATCATTGCCGCTTTGGAAATGGAAAAGGTGCGGGATAAATTTATCCATGACTTTTCTTCCGGGATGAAGCAAAGGGCCAAGCTGGCCCAGGCCTTCTTCTCCGATACTCCTTTCCTGCTGCTGGATGAACCTTGCAGTAACCTGGACCTTAAAGGGGTGGCTATGTACCAGGATTGGCTGCAGGAACTGGGTAAAGGCCGCCTGGTCGTGGTTGCTTCAAATGATGAGCGGGAATATCCCGGCGCCTTGCAGACGATCAGTTTGATTGACTATAAATAGCCTGTTTTAATTATTAATGGTTAATTGTAAATGGTTAATGATTATAGGTGATGAGTGATAAGTGATGGGCATTGATTAGTAGGGCGCGTGCGCAATAATAGATTGTAATTTGCCTGGCCAAGTACTCCGCTCAATAGTTATTCCCTTCGGAAATCGATCTGGCAACCTCCCGACAACTGTTGGGACGGTGTCCTTTTTGCGCCACTTTTTGGACAAGCAAAAAGTGGAAGAAGAAACGGGGCTTCCTAAGCTCATGTCTATGTTCTACTTGCAAGCTGCCCGGTAGTAGAGCAGCGTCGGTAGGCAACATTCAAAGCTGCCTGGCATAGTATACCGATTAATAGCCTATTGAAACATACAATGCACACTTTCCACTTTTCGATAAACTCAGGGTAACATAAAGGTTATGTCTGATCATGATTAACAGCCTTGATTTCTGGGTAACTACCTTTTGTATCAAGACAAGAGGTCGTAAAACAGAATTTACAATACTTTCAATCATTTTTATAAAAGCGGTATTGCGGGTTGATCCCGGTAATATCGAATTTTAGATAAGAACAGCTCCGCCATTCTTTAATCCTGTTCAGTACATCAAAGCGGCCTATATAAATCCGGCGTTCATAAGATCATTGGCCTGGTTGATAAGGCGGAAACCACTTTTTGAGTATGCGAGTTTGGTTTTCGGCCAACCAGGGCATTGATTTTTAGCCTTGGATTTATACAGCCTTGATTTTTTGACACTACCTTTTGTATCAAGACAAAAGGTAGTAAATCAGTATGTACAACACTTTCATAACACCGGTATCGCGGGATGGTCCCGGTAATATTGAATTTTAGATAAGAAGAGCTCCGCCATTCTTGCACCCTGCCACTTTGCCCGCTCCGCCTTTTCGCCGGCAAAATGCCCGTCTACTGTTGTATTGAATAAATGCAGCCAACGGTCAAAATGCGCCTTTTCTACTGGTAAGCCCGCATGGGGTGGAAAAGGGCTGCCTTTATAAGTATGTTCTTCCAGTAAAACGGTTTGCCAGAAGCGGTACATCTTCTCCAGGTGTTCGGGCCAGCGATCTTTTATAGCGCCATTGAAAGTACCGCCCAGCAGTTGATCGACGCGGATCTTACCGTAAAATTCATCTACCATTACTTTAATGTTGTCCAGGCTTTGTATATCTTGCTGAGTGTTCATTCCGGATAAATTTATCTTAAATAAGGTCAAAAAAATTTTTAGCGCAAGAGAAAAGAAGCACCGGACTTTAAGCCGGTAGCTAATTCTTCGAGATGAGTACTTTCCAGCATATCGTTCAGCCCGTCCCGCATGGCAACGAATTTATGGTGCATCGGGCACGGCTTGCTGGCATCGCATTCCAGTAATCCCAGGGCGCAGCCGCTGAATAAACGATTGCCGTCAATGGCCTGTACGATGGATTTTAAGGATATCTTCGCTGCATTATCGATACCGAAGCCACCCGCGGGCCCTTTAAGGGACGCCAATAGTCCGGCTTTAGATAAAGCACCTAATACTTTGGCTGTGAAGGCTTCCGGTGAACCGGAATGCCGGGCGATATCGCCCAGTTTTACCCGCCTGCCCGCTGTAGATTGGGTAGCGATATAGATCATGGCCTTGATGCCGTGCTCGCAGGCTTTTGAGAACATCTTTTGTTAGTGAATAGTCTTTAGTGAAAAGTGAATAGTGCTTTGTTTGCTTCCGGGCAAAATTAGGATTAAATCTTATTTCGGACAAAAGTATCTTAAATTAAAAATGGGCGATTATTTTTAGGTCTTCCCGCAACTTTAGGCTTTATAATATTGGTAATAATTCCGTAATTTTGCACCTTAGTTATTATAAGCTTCAATAACAACACATAATGATTCATTTCTTCGTGAACCCAAAGAACATCGTTTATGGTGTTCAAACTGCACAAAACCTTTCTACAGAAGACATTCAAAAGCTGAACTGGCTGTTTGGCAAAGCCCAAAAACTCGACGATACCACGCTCAACCACTATTATGTGGGCCCCCGTGCGGCGATGATCACCCCCTGGAGTACTAACGCGGTAGAGATCACCCAGAACATGGGGATCGAAGGCATTATCAGGATTGAAGAGTTTGAGCCGGTACCGGCCGATTTCAATGACTTTGACCCGATGATCTCCCAGAAATATGCGGCATTGACACAGGAAATGTACACCATCAATATCAGCCCGGAACCGATCCTGGAGATCGATGATATTGCTGCTTATAATAAACAGGAAGGCCTGGCCCTGAGCGCTGAGGAAGTCGCTTACCTGGATCAGCTGGCCCTAAAGATCGGCCGTAAGCTGACGGACGCAGAGGTATTTGCTTTTTCCCAGGCTAACTCTGAGCACTGTCGTCACAAGATCTTCAACGGTACTTTCGTGATCGATGGCGCCGAAATGCCGACCTCCTTGTTTAAATTAATCAAAAAAACGTCTGAAACCAATCCAAATGAGATTGTTTCGGCCTATAAAGATAATGTGGCCTTCGTTAAAGGCCCCATAGTGACGCAATTTGCGCCAAAATCGGCCGATAAGCCTGATTTCTACGAAGAAAAAGAATTTGAATCGGTATTATCACTGAAAGCGGAAACGCATAACTTCCCGACAACCGTAGAGCCTTTCTCCGGCGCTGCGACCGGTTCGGGCGGTGAGATCCGCGACCGCTTAGCCGGCGGCCAGGGCGCTTTACCCTTAGCAGGTACCGCTATCTATATGACCGCCTACTCCCGCTTACTGGAAGACCGCCCATGGGAAAAAGCTATGGATGCCCGTCAATGGCTGTACCAGACGCCGATGGATATCCTGATCAAGGCTTCCAATGGGGCTTCCGATTTTGGTAACAAATTCGGTCAGCCTTTGATCACCGGTTCCGTACTCACTTTTGAGCATGAAGAAAACGGCCGTAAGCTGGGCTATGATAAAGTGATCATGCAGGCCGGTGGTATCGGTTATGGTAAGCTGGAGCAGGCTAAAAAACATACGCCAAAGCCCGGCGACAAGATCGTGATCCTGGGTGGTGAAAACTATAGAATTGGTATGGGCGGTGCAGCCGTATCCTCTGCGGATACCGGCGCTTTCGGTTCGGGTATCGAATTGAACGCGATCCAGCGTTCTAACCCTGAAATGCAAAAACGCGCGGCCAATGCCATCCGTGGCCTGGTTGAATCAGATCATAACCCGATCGTTTCTATCCATGACCATGGCGCGGGCGGACACCTGAACTGCCTGTCGGAGCTGGTAGAAGATACCGGCGGCCTGATCGACCTGGACAAATTGCCGGTGGGTGACCCTACCCTTTCCGCTAAAGAGATCATCGGTAACGAATCCCAGGAGAGAATGGGCCTGGTGATCGGGGAAAAAGATATTGAGATTTTGAAACGCGTAGCCGATCGGGAGCGCGCTCCTATGTATACCGTAGGGGATGTGACCGGCGATCATCGTTTTACTTTTGAGTCGCAGACGACCAAAGAAAAACCGATGGATTATGCATTGGAAGATTTCTTCGGTTCTTCTCCCAAAACTATAATGAATGATAAGAAAGTGGTTTATAACTATGCCGGTCTTTCTTATGACGTAAATAATATCCCGACTTATTTAGAGCAATTATTACAGCTCGAAGCCGTAGCCTGTAAAGACTGGCTGACCAATAAAGTAGACCGTTGTGTAGGTGGCCGCGTGGCCAAGCAGCAATGTGCCGGACCTTTACAACTGCCTTTGAATAATGTGGGTGTGATGGCTTTGGATTATAAGTCTACAGAAGGTATCGCGACTACCGTTGGTCATTCACCATTGACCGCATTAGTAGATCCGGCTGCGGGTTCCCGCAACGCGATCGGTGAAGCTTTATCCAATATTGTATTCGCGCCGATCAAAGAGGGTTTGAAAGGTATTTCCCTTTCGGCCAACTGGATGTGGGCTTGTAATAATGAAGGGGAAGACGCGCGTTTGTACGAAGCGGTAAAAGCCTGTTCCGATTTCGCGATAGCTTTGGGCATTAATATCCCTACGGGTAAAGATTCCCTGTCGATGAAGCAAAAATACCCTAATGGTGAAAACGTGATCGCCCCGGGTACGGTCATCATCTCTGCAGGGGGTAACTGTATTGACATCAATAAAGTAGTAGAACCTGTATTGCAGAAAAATGCCGGTTCCGTTTACTATATCAATTTATCTAAAGATGCCTTTAAATTAGGTGGTTCTTCTTTCGCGCAGATCCATAATAAGATCGGGGATGAAGTGCCGACCGTTAAAGACGCGGAATACTTTGCTAAAGCATTTAATACGATCCAGGAAGCGATTAACCAGCAGCAGATCGCTGCGGGCCATGATGTGGGTTCCGGTGGTTTGATCACTACCCTTTTGGAGCTGTGTTTTGCCGATGTGAACCTGGCCGCTGATTATGACCTGAGTGGTTTAGGCGAAGCGGATACCGTAAAAACATTGTTCAACGAGAACATCGCTGTAGTATTGCAGGCTAATGAAGACGCAGCATTTGAAAGCTTATTTACTCATGCCGGTATTGACATTGTGAAGATCGGTACGGTGACCGAAGCTGCAACCGTAAGCTTTAAAAACAATGCCGACAGCTTTAGCTTTAATGTAGCCGATACAAGAGATACCTGGTATAAGACCTCTTTCCTATTAGACCAGAAGCAGTCTAAAAACGGTATGGCGCAGGAGCGGTTCAACAATTACAAAAATCAACCATTACAATATACTTTCCCGGCACATTTTAACGGGAGACGTCCTGCAATCGAAGCGGGCACGGTTCGTCCTAAAGCGGCGATCATTCGTGAGAAAGGTTCCAACTCAGAGCGGGAAATGGCGAATGCCTTATACCTGGCCGGTTTTGATGTAAAGGATGTGCACATGACCGACCTGATCTCCGGTCGGGAAACATTGGAAGATATCCAGTTTATCGGTGCGGTAGGCGGATTCTCCAACTCTGATGTATTAGGTTCGGCCAAAGGTTGGGCCGGTGCCTTCCTGTACAACGAGCAAGCCAAAAAAGCATTAGATAACTTCTTTGCCCGGCCGGATACTATGTCTGTGGGTATCTGTAACGGCTGCCAGCTGTTTATGGAACTGGAGCTGATCAACCCCGATCATGCCGAGCATGGAAAAATGTTGCACAATACTTCCGGTAAGCACGAATCGAACTTTGTTTCCGTAAAAGTACAAAAGAACAATTCCATTATGCTAAACACCCTGGCTGGTAGCACACTGGGCGTATGGATCTCGCATGGCGAAGGTAAATTCAACCTACCGGCCGCGGAAGATCAATATGACATCGTGGCTAAATATGCTTACGAGGGCTACCCGCATAACCCGAACGGTTCGGATTACAATACCGCTATGTTATGTGATAAGACCGGTCGTCACTTGGTGACCATGCCGCATATCGAGCGTTCTGCTTTCCAATGGAACTGGGCGCACTATCCTGCTGATCGCCGTGATGAGGTAAGCCCATGGATCGAAGGCTTTGTGAATGCGCGGAATTGGTGCGTGGAAAATCAGAAATAAAACTAATCTTAAAGGTTTTACATAATCAAAGGCGGGCTGAAAAGCCCGCTTTATTTACATTAATTAAATATTCTCCTTAATGCACAAACTTTTTTTGCTGATATGTTTACTAATAGGTAACTATACATACGCCCAGGAAAGGAAAATAATTGAATTGGACCATGAGGTTTTCGAGCGGAAATCTGAACTGCCGGGAGAAGTGGCAAAGATTGAGGTGCTCATCCAAAAAATAAATACTATCGCGACTAATGATACGCAAAAAATTATGTTAGTCGCAGGCTGGATGTATGATCATATCTCTTTTGATGAGGTAAAATTTCAGCAGGGCGGTAATATTACCGATTACAGGACCGTATTTAAAACCAAGAAAGGCATTTGCAGTGACTATACCTCATTGTTTGCAGAGTTTTGTAATCGACTGGGTATTAAAAATGAAATTATCGAGGGCTACGTTCAGGAATTTGAGGAACATAAAACGGTATTTAAAGAAACCAATCATGCCTGGAATGTGGTCAAATTAGGTAAAGAGTGGTTTCATTGTGATTTATTATGGATGTCGGGTGGGATCAGGAAAGCAGCCGGCCGGTTTATTTTTGAAAAACAATTCAATGCACATATGTTGCTGACCCAATCCCAGGAATTTGTGGATAGTCATATTCCGGCAGACCCGATGTGGCAATTGTCTTATACGCCTTTGAGTTTTCGGGAAATGACCCATGTTGCAGCGCCTGTTGCCGATATTGCTGAGATATTTGATTACAAAAATGCTATTGAAAAGTATACCGCTTTAAGCCGGCTTCAAAAGAGCCTGCGTTTTGCCGATAATGCGTACCAATACAATAAGGATAATTCGAGGATTATTGTTGTTAATTATTTTAATGCAGCTATTGATTTGCTAAACTCGAGTAAAGGGGATAAAAAGATGGTGGAAACTTCCCGTAAATATTTATTGAAAGCTCAAAAGCACTTACCGGCTGCTGCATTGCCGGATAACCGATTGCAAAGGCAAATCGAAACGATATTGAAGAGTATTTGATTGCAATGATACATAAAAACTTAAAGAGTGAATGCTACATTAATATTTATCATCATTTTGATTATTGGCCTGGTATTGATTATTACTTTCCTGCAACGATCAGAAAAGAGTAAATATCAAAATACTATTTATCAGGATAACTTACGTTTAATCACTGAATTTATCGATTTTATAGATGCATTCGCTGATTACATCACCTGGGTACAGTGTGACCAGATTAAAGCAAAATATGCTACAGCAGGAGCATTCTTTAAAAACAAAACAAATTTTTATGATAAAGAAGTAAGAGTAAAAAAGTTCAATGAGATTTTTGTTGACTTTGATCATTATATTGTTCAATATAATCAAAGCTACATTAGACAACAAAAAGAAAAATTAAAACAGTATTTCGACAATATTGAAGGAAAAAGCCTGGATGAGCAGCAGCGCACGGCTGTGCTCACAGATGAGTATTCGAATTTAATTATTGCCGGAGCGGGTTCCGGAAAAACACTTACCATCCTGGGAAAAGTGCAGTACCTGATCGAACAGAAGCATATTAATCCTGAAGATATCCTATTGCTTTCCTTTACTAAGAAAACGGTTGAAGAGCTTAACGAAAGACTCGATAAAATCAGATTGGGGGTAAGTGCAACCACTTTTCATAAATTAGGCTATGATACCATCAAAAAATATCATCCGGCCATTCCTGCTGTTACTAATGAAAATACTTTAAGTGGAGTCATCAAAGCATATTTACAGGAAGATATTTTTAAGGATGCAAAAGCTTTACAATCTTATATTCAATATGTTGCCTGCTACATGAATATACCGGAAGCTTATGACAATTATGATTCACTAGGAGAAAAGCTGGACACTGAAAAAGGAATTGACCTGCAGACCCTGAAATCGAAATGTGAGCCTTTGAATATGGTATCAAAAGCAATCCATGATACCATGCAGGGCGAGAGAGTAAAAAGTGTGGAGGAGCTCATCATAGCCAATTTCTTGTATCTCAATGGAGTTGAGTATGAATATGAAAAACCTTATCCCTATGGGCAGGTAATGTATCGGCCCGACTTCTATCTGACAGATTATGATATTTATTTAGAACATTTTGGGATAGATGAGCATAATAGGGCAACATGGCTTACCCCTTTTAACGAGCAGAAATATCTTGCAGATATGCAGGTGAAGAGAGAAGCACATAAAATCCACAATACACGGTTGTTGGAAACGTACTCTTACTACAACAGGGATAATATTTTATTAGCACGGCTTAAAACAATGTTGGATACGGAAAAAGTTACATTTAAGCCAAGAGATGTAAAAAATATTTACAATAAAGTAGCGCAAAACGACAAAAATTTCGGCAATGAAATTAATAAGCTCATTGAAAGCTTTATCAATCTTAGTAAATCAAGACGATTAGAGCGTCGTGCTTTAGAAGAATTGTTTTTGCAAAAAACTACTTTCGGGAACAGGTTTATGTATGAGCGGCAAGCCCTGTTTTTGCAGTTTGTACTTCCCATGCTCGAAAAATATGATCATATCTTAAAAGAGAGGAATGAAATTGATTTCAATGATATGATCAATAAAGCAACTGATGTGGTACAAAGCAACAAGCCGGGCTACAATTACCAGTATATCATCATTGACGAGTACCAGGATATTTCATTCTCCCGTTTTAACCTGATTAAAGAGATCCGGGATCTGTCAGGGGCCAGGCTGGTTTGTGTGGGAGACGACTGGCAGTCCATTTACCGTTTTGCAGGAAGCGACATTTCTTTGTTCAGTAATTTTGAACAATACGTTGGAAAATATGAGCAATTATTAATAGAACAGACGTATAGAAATTCCCAGTCACTTATAAATCTTACAGCAAAATACATTCAAAAAAATCCCAGGCAGATTACTAAAAAACCTAAATCCAGGAAAGTACATTTAGAAGACCCTGTAAAATTTGTACCTTACAAGCAGGAAGATATAGAAGATACTTTTATAAATGAAGTACAAGATATAGTCACTAAATATGGCTATAAATCCATCCTGGTATTAGGACGGCATAGTTTTGATATCAATGATCTGATCAAACTGAGCACTGATAACCGTATAAAATACATAGAGAGGACAGGACAATTAGAGATAAAAGGATTTGAAGGGCTTAATATTAAATATTTAACGGTTCACAAATCGAAAGGAACGGAAGCTGATAATGTTATCGTTTTAAATCTTAAAAACCATTTATTGGGGTTTCCTAATAAAATGACAGATGACCCTATCCTGTCATTTTTGTTAAGCGATAATGAAAGTTACCGGTTTGCAGAAGAACGCAGGTTGTTTTATGTTGCACTGACAAGAACCAGGAATGAAGTGGTATTATTCCTGCCATCAGACATTTCATTATTCGCACAAGAGTTACTGGCAGATAATAATTACTTTTTAACAACTACCGGTGGTACACTCAATACTACAAGTTGTCCCTATTGTAAAACTGGTAAACTTGTGATCCGGCAAAATTCTGCCAATGGTAACCAGTTTTTAGGTTGCTCTCATTATCCCAGTTGTAACCAGACCTTTAGTAAAATAGATATTTTGAAAGAGACCTTTTTGTGCCCAACTTGCAAAAGTGGTTTTATGATAAAGAGAACCGGAAAATATGGCAATTTTTTAGGTTGTACTAGTTATCCTGGATGTAAGAATAAAGTAAATTTAAAATAGTATTTGCTAAGGATGTGGATTTCCACATTGTGCCTGGTGGGCCAGTTATCCGGAAAGAAGCGGAGCAATTGCTTTCCGTGCGCCTTTTTTGTTTCTTTTTTGGCGTATCAAAAAGAATATACGGCGAGGTATATTCTCGTTTCCACCGCCCCCTCCCCACCCATTCACCGAAATTTTTTGCTCCATATCTTAGTTAATATTTATCTTTGTGTCTAAGATATTTAGATAATGAGCAAAAAAGAACACCACAAAGCCATAGAGCAATTCCGGAAAGCCAGTCGCCAATACTCGGATGCTTCCATCTTCATGCACGAGGCCATCGCCCGCAAAGCCGGCCTCTCCGGTGCAGATCATAAATACCTGGGATTGATCCTGCAGCATAAAGCCCTTACCGCAGGCGATATAGCCAAACTCACGGGCCTCACCACCGGCGCGGTCACCGGTCTCATCGACCGCCTCGAAAAGAAACAGCTGCTGGAACGGCAATTCACCCCGAACGACCGCCGTAAGGTAATGATCATTCCCAACCTGGAAAACAGCATGCGGCTACTGCAACCGATCTTCGGCGAACTGCAGGAAAAAACAAGCGCCCTGCTCAACACGTTTATGGAGCAGGAAATCCAAATCATTGAACGCTATTTTACCGAAGCCACTGAAATCATGAAAGCTACTACTCATCAGTTAAACGAAAATCAAAATGATTAAAATGGAAAATATATCTTTAAGTTACCTGAACCGGGCCGAGCTCTGGCTCTGCATCAGCACCCTGCTTTATTTCTTAATGAACGGCGCGCAAATATTTGAAACGCTGATACTGGTGCCCAAATGGACGCTATCCCCACCCGACAACTTCAAACTCCTGCTCGACGGGCCCGGCACCAGCCTCAAAAATTTCTGGATCATCCTGCATTCCCTGCATGAGGTCACTTTTATTCTGGCCATTATTTTCTGCTGGAAAATAGACCCGGTCAGGAACTGGCTTTTGGTCTTGTTCGCCGTCCATATGGCTGTCCGGGTTTGGACGCTTTCCTTCTTCGCCCCCAATATCATGGATTTTCAAAAAGTAGCCGCGGATACTTCGCTGGGCAAAGACCTGGTCAACAGGACTGCACTCTGGCAAACGCTGAACTATGTTCGGGTAGGTATTTTCATTTCTATTTCTATCGGCCTTGTTCCTTTGTGTATTAAATTATTCAGCCTGCGCCCTTAAGCGGGGATTCAAATTTTAAAGGTTCAATTCAATAAAGCAACTTAAATTAGTGGTCTTAAACCATCCTGCCGAAAACTAATGAAACACCAATTCAAGCTCAGCTTGCTGGCGCTAAGCCTCTTTTTTGCTGCCTGTTCAAGCGGCCCGGTTAAACAAGGTACGACCACCCCGGTAAAACAAACGGATGATTACTCCGCCAGTATAGACAGCTTAATCAAAACAACCCAGCCCAGGAGTTTTAACGGCGTAGTGTTGCTACAGCAAAACGGGAAGCTTATGTATGCAAAAGCGTATGGTTTTTCAGATTTCAATAAAAAGACAGCACTGGAGATCGGCGACCAGTTCTCGACCATGTCCATTGCCAAGCAAATCACGGCTACGCTGGTTTTGCTGGAAGCAGAAAAAGGCACGATCGACTTGCAGGCCCCAATCCGTAAGTACCTGCCCGGCTTTAAACATACCTGGGCCGACACCATAACCCTACATCAATTGCTGAACCACACTTCCGGGCTGCAAAGCGACAAGCTGGAATTGCCTTTAAAATTCAAGCCGGGCACTGCATTCAGCTACTCGAACGTGGGCTATGCGCTAGCCGGGCTGGTGCTGGAAAAGCAAAGCGGCAAATCTTTTGAAACTTTGGTGACGGACCTCTTCAATAAGTGCGGCATGCGGGAGAGTTACTACCCTACTCCAACTCACAGTAAACTTTTAAGTAAAGGTCATACGATCAAAACAGATGGAACGGTCGGGCGGCATGAACAGTTAAGTTTTGATGCCACGCATTGCTTTGGCAGCCACCTCATCGTTACCGCGCCCGACCTGGCCAGGTGGAATGAAAACCTGCATGGCGGTAAATTATTAAAGCCGGCCACTTATAAATTAATGACCTCTTATGAAATGACCAATGCGCATCCGCTCTTTGGCGACCAGCCTATAGGCTATGGTTATGGTCTGCGTATTAATGATAAAGACAGCATCAGGGAAATCGGGCATACGGGTTTTCACCCCGGTGAAGGGTTTACCGCGGTTAATTTATATTATCCCGGAACCCAAACGAGTGTTATTGTGCTCGAAAATGTAGCCAACGAAAATTTTGAGATCGCCTATCACTTTGAACAGGAGATCCGGAAAATAGTAAAAGCAAGTAAGCTTTTAAGATAGTTCATTTTTTTAGGTAGTTTTATCCAAACGTTTGCGCAACAGGCATAAAACGCCTAACTCTTCTACCGAAAGCTGCTCATTGTTTTTGAGCAATCTCTTTACCGAACGGTTCATATTCGCTAAGGTACGGCCCTGGGTATAATGGGTGATCACCCTCGGGTCAATATACGAACTGCGGGCAATAGCCGGTGTATTCCCCAGCTTTTCGCTAACCGTGACTACTGCATCCCGGATGTTTTTCTTCAACCGTTGCTGTTCTTCAGGCTTCACGGCGCCGATCTCGTCCAGGGCCATTGCGGCAATGACTGTACCTGCCCAGGTGCGAAAATCTTTGGCCGAAAATTCCTCGCCCATTACCTCCCGGATATACTGATTCAGGTCGTTGCTCCTGATATCGTGTAGATTTTCCTCCTCATCAAAGTATTTGAAGATTTCATACCCCGGCAATTCATCCAGCTCCTGCACGATCTTGGTCAGCCGGGCATCCATGATATGTTTTTCCTGGTCCTGGCCTGACTTTCCCCGGAAAGTAAAGATCATTTCATTGCCCCTTATCTCCAGGTGCTTGCTGCGCAGGGTGGTAAGCCCGAAGCTCTGATTTTCCTTTCGGTAATACTCGTTGCCCGGGCGAAAAAAGGCGGCCTCCAGCAGGCGCACCATAGTCGCCAGTACCTTATCCCGGCTCAGCTTACGTTTGCGTAGATGCTGGGCTGTAACCCGGCGCATATGTTCCAGCTGTTTGGCGAAACGAATGATGCGGTCAAACTTAAGCTCGTCCTGCTGTTTACGGAATTTAGGGTTGTAAATGTACTGTTTACGGCCTTTAACATCATAGCCTGTGGCTTGTATCTTTGCACGGGGCGAACTGTTGATCGTTACTTTTTCCCAGGCGGGCGGGATGATCAGGGATTTGAAGAAATCTTTTAATTGCGGATCGGTAACATTTTGACCGGTATTATCGGTATAGCAAAAACCTTTTCCTTTTTTGAAACGCTGGTAGATCATATGCTTTTCACTTAAGTGATTGATATACTTTACTTTCGTACATAAATCTACAGAGAAACATTCTAAAGAAAAGTGAAAAGTGCGGGTAAAATGGTCAATTACAAATTACGAATTAGCAATTACAAATTAAATGAGCAAGTAATAATTGATCATCACCTAATCACCTATCTCCCATCATTTATCACCCATTAATCATTTACAATTAATCAGGAGACCGTACCGATCGCGTACAGCTGCGATAAGGTGGGCACCGGACTGCCGCCGGCATTTTCAAGCGTAATGGCGAAAGCTTCAGCCTGCGGTATCGTGGATAAAGCTTTGCCGAGCTCGGCCTCTGAAGTATACAGGCCTGCATCTACAGGTTTTCCGTTTACCATCGCCCAGAGCTGGTATTGTTTGCCCGAAGGCGCTTTAGGGAGTGCCGCGGCATCAAGATATACCTCTTTGGTCTGCTCGTTCCAGAAAACCATTGCATGTGCTGTGGCGTGTTGGTCTGAACCTTTCAGCCTTACCACTTTCATATCCTGCTGGTTCAGCATAGCGATCCTGCTTTCTGCAGCCGCCATTTTTAAGGCCTGTTCCTGTTTTTGCGCGGTAATGGCAGCCAGCTCACGCTCTTTTTGCGTATTATCCTGGTTGTAATAAATATTAGCAGCGACACTCAGCACCAGCAAAATGGAAGCAGCCATCGCCCAGCCTTTCCAGGCGATACTCTTGCCGGCTTTTACCGGCTCCGCAGCTTGGGCAGCAGTTACTGTTGTCGTATCAGGATCAGTATTTGTTGTGGCTGTTTCCGCTTCGATGCGGTCCCAGATCTTTTCTTTCAGTCCGGCAGAGGGCGTAACAGCCAGGTGGCTTGCCATTCCTTCAAGAGCTTGCTGGGCTTCCAGCACTGCCGCTTTTATTTCCGGGAAAGATTGTTGCATACAACCCAGCATAGCCACTTCTTCCGGGCTTGCAGTGCCCAGTACGTAGCTTTCGATAATGCCGGATGATATGATATCCTGAGTGTTCAAACTAAAATTATATTACGCTTTTACTAAAATTAACTATTTATCATTAAAAAATGTTCTCAACTTCTTTAAGGCACTGCGCATGCGTGTCTTAACCGTTCCTAAAGGCATGCCGGTTGCTTCAGCGATCTCTGCCTGCGTATATCCTTCGAAATAGGCTTTGGAGATCAGTAAAGTATTTTCCTGGTCCAATATACCGGATAAGTCTTTCAGGTCCAGCCTGGCCGATGCGGCCGGTTGCGCCAGGTCTGAAGAACCTTTCTCATTATATACGATATTATCGATCGTTTGGTTTTGCAGTTGTTTTTTGTGTCCTTTGGATTTGAGGGCGTCCAGTGCCGTGTTTCTCGCGATATTCAGCATCCAGGTATACAGGCTGCCTTTTGAAGCATCAAAACGGTCTATATACTTCCAGATCTTTACAAAGGTTTCCTGTAAGATATCTTCAGCGCTTTCTTTGGGAGTGATCATTTGGCAAATCACACCTAATAAGGCTGCCGAATAACTATCATAAAGGATATCGAAGGCCTTTCGTTCCCTGTTGCGCAGCATAGCTGCCAATTCTTCCTGCCTGATAGTTGAAGTCAAGTATTTTTAAAAGATATCTTACAAATGTAATGGAAACGAATGATATATGCACAAGGCAAACTAAAAAAAACTTTTACAAATCCATTCGCTAAGTGTTCTCGTATATGATTGAAATGATAATTTATGAAAAAAGGACTTTGGCTGATAGGCCTGGCTTTATCGACGACTATACTGTACGCGCAAAAACAGGCAGCCTCGAACCCTTATTATTCCCGTACCGATACTACCCGGCTGAAGGTACCGGATAAGGTGTGGAAAACCATCCTGCCCCGGGAGCTATACCTGGTAGCCCGTGAAGGGGCAACAGAAACCGCGTTTACCGGTAAATATTATGAATTTGATGAGAAAGGAACTTATTACTGTGCCGTATGCGGTAACGCGCTGTTTAAAGCCACCGCAAAATTTGCTACTACCTGTGGCTGGCCTTCTTTCTTTGAGCCCATACGTACCCATGCTGTGACTTATCATACCGACCGCTCTTATAATATGGAGCGTACGGAAGTAAAATGCGGTCGTTGCGAGGCGCACCTGGGCCATGTCTTTGAGGATGGCCCGGAGCCTACCGGTAAACGATATTGTATGAACTCAGTATCATTGGATTTTGAGCCTTTCAACAAGAGGTAGGCCCCCCGCCAATAAGGATCGAAGATATTTTTCAAAAATTTTTTTTCTGCAGGAAATCCAAACAACATCCAAACTCGTAAATAATAGTACAAAACTTTTCAATCCATAAACAAAAAAACTAAAGATTATGAAATTCAGATCAATTGTATGGCTTACCGCCACTGCCGCCGCCTTATTGGGAAGCACCTATATGAGCCAGGCCCAAAGCAAAGAAAAAACCGTAATGGTAGGTGGCGCGCCGATGTACCCTTCTAAAAATATTGTAGAGAACGCGGTGAATTCTAAAGATCATACAACACTGGTAGCTGCGGTAAAAGCAGCCGGGCTGGTGGAAACGTTACAAGGAAAAGGCCCGTTCACCGTACTGGCACCCACTAACAGCGCCTTTGCCAAAGTGCCTGAGGCTGCTTTAAACAGCCTGATGATGCCGGAAAACAAAGCGCAGCTGACCACGATATTAACTTACCACGTGATTCCCGGCAAATGGAGCGCGGAACAGATCAAGAAAGCGATCAAAGACGGCAAGGGTATGTATGAAGCAAAAACAGTACAGGGAGGCAAGCTTACCTTTTGGATGAAAGGGAAAGATGTATATGTAAAAGATGCTCAAGGCAATAGCGCCAAAGTAACCATTGCTGATGTCCATCAGTCTAACGGTGTGATCCACGTGATCGATGGCGTATTGATGCCTTAAGTATAAAGCTTAACGGGTAAGCTTTGCCCGACTGTACAATTAACCGTTTTTGGTGTTGTGTTTTAAGGTGAAAACCTTGCGGGACTTGTTTCCTGCAAGGTTTCTTTTTCAATAGAGCGTGCAAGAAAAACAACATTCCCAATTTTATACTTATGATGCTTTTGCATCAAGGCAGTGAAAAGAAATGCGCAAGCGGTCTCAAATTCGCCGAACTCGACTAAAATTTAAGTCATTAATCAAGCTGTCAGTCAGGCTCAGACTGCGGCGCATTTCCTTCTGTGTAGCGGAGGCTGGCTCTCTTCACAATTTTATTCGCAGGTATTTGTTATTGTTTATTTTGTTGCTCATGAATGCATCGCATTTCTTAACGCCATTTTTCAAATGTTGTCTAACACTGGGACATTTTCAAAAGCAAATGAGAAAGAACACCTGATGTTTAAAGGGAATTTACACAACATTGTAAGATTGTCGATGGGCTTTGAAGCGATGCTCAGTAACTAACCCAGCCCGGAAATCATGCTCGCGATTGATTTCCGGTGTCCTTTTTGCACCACTTTTTAGACAAGCAAAAAGTGGCAGAAACAACAACATTCCTATAAACTGAATGAGAAATGAACTCTTTTAACCAGCTTGTCTAAACTGGTTTTTATCCCAAATCCTATTTTGTTTTATACCGGATGATTTGCCGCACCAGTTCCAGCGGTAATGGCTGGTCATGCATGAAATGCAAAGAGTCTTTCGCTTTTTTCGCTTTATACTGCTCAATCTCAGGTGCCAGCTCTGGCATCCCGTATACCGGGTAAAAGCCGATGTGTTTCTTGTAAGCGGCAAAATAAAGATGGCGCTTGGGCCCTATCGTAAAGGCCGGCATCTGGTAGCGAATGCTTTCCTCTGTATCCGGAAGTATTTCATGGAAAAGCGCCCTCAGCGCATTTAAACGCTCCCGGATCTCCGGCTCAAAACCGGAGATATACTTTGTTACGGCTTCATTGTGTATCATTCCCATTATTTATTGATTGATGAGGGGCAGGTATTTGTGCCGGTTGTCAATAATCATCCACAATAATATGGCCCAGAGTACCAGGGCAATAAGGAGGCCCTCCGGGGCAACGGTAATATGCGTCAGTAAGATGCCCACCATAACCGGGAAAATGACTAAAGCGCCGAGTGCCCTGGTCCTTGGGATAAGGATAAGGACCCCTGCCAACAGCTCGGCAAAGGCCAGTAAAGGCATCAACCAGGCGATCTCGGCAAAAGCGGCATTATCCCTGGTCAAAGCCTCCGGCAGGTCTTTGGGCGGTGGCATGTAATGCAACAATTTACTCAGGCCGCCGTTGATCATTACCAGGCCAAAAAGCGAGAACAAAATAGTTTTTACGATTTTCATAAGCTGTCTTAAATAAATAGCAGGAATTATTGTTCCGCTAGTTTTTTCAATTTGTCCAGGGCCTGAGGCCAGGTATTGTCGAAATAATCCAGGTATTGCTCGTTGCAGTCTACCTCTACGGTAAGCGTAGTTTTACCATCCTGTTCATTGAACGAGTAATTTTCCAGCGCGCCCGCCCAGCCTTCTACGGCCGGCCCTTCACTGATTACCTGCTCACCGTCCAGCACGCCATAATGTCTTAAAGAAACGAATTCGTTAGGAATATGTTCCATCACTTCGGCTACCATACCTTCTTTCTTGCCTTCTTTGCTGATGCCCGTGAATTGGATGCTTTCGCCTTTATCCCAGCTGCCTTCAAAATCTGAAGTGGGATTAAAGGCTTCGGTCCATTGTTTATAAGTTGCTTTACCCAGCATGGTATCAGCTACCTTAGCTGCCGGTGCATTAATGTCGATGTGATACTTTAATCTTTTCATGTTTTGTTTGTTTTATGAAAAATAAAATACTTTCAGGATTGAAGTTAGTTACTTATCGGCAGAGATAACTTGCCTTAAGACAAGAAAGCGGATAATGGTACCCGGATCAGAATAGTTTTAATTGTATATCCCGGACCGGTTCACCCGGCAGCTCAAAGTTGGAAATGCCTACACCCAAAAGGCGAACGCGTTTTTCCTCCAATGGTGCATGTTCCAGAATACCATGGACCATAGATAAAAGCGTGGCTATATTATCGATCAGCTGCTGGCCGGATTGGCTGCGGGTGATTATTTTGAAATCATGGAACTTAAATTTTACTGTCACAGTCCTGCCTTTCAACCCGGACCGCTGCAATCTTGCTATCAGCCTTGCTGAGAGCAACTCTAGTTCAGGTAACATAGCTTCCTTACTGCAAAGATCTTCCTGGTAGGTGTCTTCCACACTTACCGATTTGGTCGCCCGCTGTGGCTGTACCGCGCGGTTATCAATACCTCTTACGATCTGGTAATAGAATTTCCCGGTTTTGCCAAAGTGCTGTATCATAGCCGCCTCAGAGAGTTGTTTGAGGTCTTTACCTGTAAACAGCCCCATGGTTTTCATTTTTGCCGCGGTCACTTTCCCCACGCCAAAGAATTTTTCAACCGGAAGGGCTTCCATAAAAGCTTCAATTTTAGAAGGACCAATAAAGGTAATCCCGTCCGGTTTATTCATGTCAGAAGCAATTTTGGCCACAAATTTATTGATAGAGATACCCGCGGAAGCTGTGAGTTGTAATTCTTCGCTGATCGCTTTTTTGATCAGCCTGGCGATCTCTATGGCAGAACCGATATTTTGCTTATCAGCTGTCACATCCAGGTAGGCTTCATCCAGGGAAAGCGGTTCAATGATATCGGTATAACGACGGAATATTTCACGGATATGCCTGGAAACAGCTTTATAAGCATCAAACCTGGGCAAGACAAAAATGGCTTCGGGGCAAAGGCGTTGCGCCATTTTGGAGGACATAGCCGAGCGGATACCAAATTGCCGTGCTTCGTAACTGGCAGTGGCCACGACCCCGCCCCGGCCTTCCGGCAGGCCACCTACCACCAGCGGCCTGCCCCGGTATTCAGGGAAATCCCGCTGTTCTACAGAGGCATAGAAGGCGTCCATATCTATATGAATGATCTTATGCTGCATAGAGTGGTAAAAGGAATAACCGGACTTTATTGTTTTGATCAACAAAGATAAGTATCTATGCTTTGGAAAATCCGGCAAAGCTTTATAACAAGTTTTAATATTGGACCGCTTAAAACAAAGATTTTGTATCTTGGCTGTGATATCATTACCTGGCATTAGAAATAGTCCTGCTTCTGGCTGTTTCATCTGAAAATTAGAAAACAATGCGTCATTTAGAATATTATTTTTTAAACATTTATGAAATTAAAATCCAATGAACCTTTCTGGCTGGTAAAAAACGGCTTGAAACATTCCTATCCATCCCTGGCTAAAGATATCAGCACCGATGTATTGGTCGTGGGTAGCGGTATCACAGGCAGCCTGATCGCACATCGCTGTATGGAAGAAGGGTATAAAACAGTACTTATAGATCGCCGCGAGGTAGCTAATGGCAGCACTTCGGCCACCACGTCTATGCTGCAATATGAAATAGATGTACCCTTGTTCCGATTAATCGGCCAGATCGGAGAAAAAGGGGCTGTAGCCGCTTATAAGGCCTGCTTTGATTCCATTGATCAACTAGCCGATGTAGTAAAACAGGTAAGGTCAGGCTGCGGCTTTAAAAATAAAGACTCCCTTTATTTCGCCGCCTATAAAAAAGATGTAGCCTGGCTGCAGGAAGAGTTTGCGACCCGTAAAAAGTATGGTTTCCCGGTTAGATGGCTTTCGGCACAAGAAATACACGAAAAGTATGGCCTGGAAAATACGCATGGCGGTATACTATCCGCAAAAGGCGCCAGTATAGACGCTTTCTGCCTGGCCCATGACATACTGGCCTATAACCATAAAAAAGGACTGGATATCTATGATAAAACCGATATCGAGGAAGTGCTTTATAAGAAAAGTGGTGTAATTGTGACCACAGATTACGGCAATCAGATTACGGCCCAAAAGATCATTTACTGTAATGGTTTCGAAAGCACGGAGCTGATCAAAGAAAATTTTGTAAAGCTTTTATCTACCTATGCTGTCGTTAGTGAAGTAACAGATAATGAGTTTAAGTGGCTTAACAAAACGCTGTTCTGGAATACCGCCAGTCCCTATATTTATATGCGCACCACAGATGATGGCCGCCTGCTGATAGGCGGTGAAGACGAGAATTTTTTGAGCGCTAAGAAAAGAGATAGCCTTTTAAACCGTAAGGGAAAGCGGCTGGAAACGCAGGTAAAGCGTATATTTCCCGCTTACAATTTTCGTTCCGACTTTATCTGGGCCGGTACTTTCGGGGAAACTAAAGATGGCTTGCCTTACATCGGTACCCATAAAGACTTCCCGGGTGCTTATTTTGTATTGGGTTTTGGCGGCAATGGCATTACTTTCTCAGTCATTGGCATGGACATGGTGGCAGCTATGCTGCAGGGGCAAAAGCATCCGCTGAGTAACTATTTTAAGTTTGGACGCTAAGAAGTATTGCTAGCATTCACATGCTTATGAACCCTTTTTACCGATATTTGCAGCCAGGATCTATTTTTTATCCGGAGTATTTTAATTGATAACATGAAAAAAGTATTGAATAAACAATCGCTTGCCTTTTTAGCTTCTTATATTAACAACCCTTCGCCTACTTCTTTCGAGTCTGCCGGGCAAAAATTGTGGTTGCAGTACCTGCAGCCCTATATTGATGAATGGTTCCTCGATGATTATGGGACGGCTGTAGGCGTGATTAACCCAGGTAAAGATTATAAAGTGGTGATCGAGGCACATGCTGATGAAATCTCCTGGTATGTCAACTATATTACCAGCGAAGGCCTGATCTACGTGATCCGGAATGGCGGCTCTGACCACCAGATAGCGCCTTCCAAGAAAGTTTTGATCCATGGTGAAAAGGGAATTGTGCGCGGTGTTTTTGGCTGGCCGGCTATTCACACCCGTAGCGGCGAGAAAGAAGAGGCCCCTACCCTGAAAAATATTTTTATCGATTGCGGCTGTACTTCTAAAGAAGAAGTATTGGCCCTGGGTATTGATATTGGCTCCGTAATTACGTATGAAGACACCTTTGAAGTATTAAACGACCGTTACTATATGGGCCGCGCCCTGGATAACCGCATCGGCGGTTTTATGATCGCTGAAGTTGCCCGCCTGCTGAAAGAGAACAAGAAAAAACTGCCTTATACTTTATATATCGTCAATGCGGTGCAGGAAGAGATCGGCCTAAGAGGTGCGGAAATGATTGCCCGCAGATTAAAACCCGATGTGGCCATTTGTACGGATGTGACCCATGATACACATACCCCGATGATCAATAAGATCACGCAGGGCGATGTACAATGCGGTAAAGGCCCTGTAGTTGCTTACGGTCCAGCCGTTCAGATGAACCTATTGAAATTATTGACGGATGTAGCGGCTAAGGAAGCAATTCCATTGCAGAAAAACGCCTGTTCGCGCTCTACCGGTACCGATACAGATGCGTTTGCCTATAGTAATGACGGTACCCCTTCGGCCCTGATTTCCCTGCCTTTACGCTATATGCATACTACGGTTGAGCTAGTGCATAAAGATGATGTAGCTAATGTAATTCTTCTGATTTACAATGCATTATTGAATATTAAGAAAAACCACTCTTTTAAATATTTCGATAAATTGTAAGGATCATATTAATACAAGAAGCCTCCCGGATTTGTTCCGGGAGGCTTTTATAATATCCGCTGCCTGGCAAGCGTTAAGCAGGGTTTACCGGGAACAGGGTATTCATCCGGTTCTGGTTGGCCGTTTGCAAGCGGTCGATGGTATCCGGTCCGTTATCGGTAAAGTCTCCGGGCGCCATCGGGCTGGTCATAACCGTATTCACCATACCCGTTCTTTGGGTAAAGGTTCTTTCGGCACCGCGGTTTAATATGTCACCTGCTATCGACGGGCTATTGTGACCATCGGGGGAGATCGCGCCTAACAGGGAGTGCAGGATTTCATGGGCGGTAGTTTCACCAATCAGTCGGCCCATCATTTTGATCGCCAGTGCTTCCATCGCCGGATCGCTCGTCGTTGCATTTTCCAGCTCATTGATCAGGGCTATGGTTTGCGTATCCAGCTCTAGAGTGCCGCCTGTAGTAGTGGCATAGGCGCCCGGGTAAATCTCGATAATATCATTATAGACCGTAGGGCCATAGCCTAAGCCGCCAAGGCCGCAGATGCCCAGGAGTGTAGGCCGGGCCGCGTCCATATTCTTGATGGTCACGGAAGTGATCATATTGGCGGCAAGGTGGGCCGGCATGGTTTCACTAAGACCGCCCAATTGCCATATGGTGCGTACGTTGGCCTGGCGCAATATGTTGTTGCAGGTATCCCGCATTTCAGCGACAATAGCGTTTTTCAGGTGGGCCACATGATATTTGTCTAACGCGGCATCAAAGGCGGCGCTATCTTCCGTTATCCGCACAAATTGCGGTACAGAGATGGTGAAATTAATATGCCTGCTTACCGTAGGGCTTACGCCATTACTGGTGGCACTGACTTTTACCTGGTGGATACCCGGTACCAGCCCGCTGATATTAGTGGTAGCGGCATTAGCCGTGCTGAAGCTTACATGAGTGCCGGCAACATTCTCCCATAAAATAGTTGGGTTAGAGATCCCCACTACATTTACACCCATATTGATCACGCCGCTTTTGGAATTGGTTGCGGGTTCAAAAGCCCGCAGGTCCGCGCTGCTGCTCAATAGCATGATGCGGGTCGTGCTGTCTTCTGTGCTGCCGTTGCCGATCACCAGGGACTCGGTACTGCCATCGGGATCTATGCGCTGCGCACTTACATTCCGGCCCTCAGAAGCCGCTTCTACGGCCGCTTCAGAAAGCGAAGGCCTGCTTTGCTCCCGTTCTGTAGCAGCTTGTGTACGCCTGCTTTCCCCGCCATCGATCTGCTGCTCCAGGTGTTGCCGGGTTAAGGACTGGTGTTGGTCCGGGGTGATGGCGCCGTTTTCTCGGGCATTGTCCAGGCTTTGCGCAATGGTATTGGCATTATCTGTATTATGTTGCTGCATGGCCAGGCCTTTTGCCATTTCCGCGAATGCTTTGGCATTCTCATTGTTGGAGAGGTAGGTTTTAATCGCGTTTTGCTGGTTGCCCTGCAGGCCGGTAATGTCGGTAAATACGCCCGATTTACCCAATAGCTCGGAAAGGCCGGCTAATCCTGCTGCCGGTTCCGGTGTGGCCGGTGCATTCTGTATATTGATCATAGGGCTGGCAAAATCCTTAAACGCGGCTTTCCAGTCGGTGACCGTGGGTGTTGGTGTCGTGATCGGCATAAAGCCGGTCGGCTCATCGGTGCGGAACTTATCCCAGTCCTGCGAAGAGTTCGGGTAGACTTTCTCACAGGCATTGCAGGCACTTTGCACGGTTTCCAGGTAGACACCCTTGGTCGGTACGCTGATGCGGTAGGGCTCCATAGGTGTGATGGGTTCATATTGTTTCAGCAATTCATCCCCGCTCAGGATATTAGGCGCATCAGCGTTTGGCTCGATAATGTAAGACTGGCTCACGCGGTAACCGGCTGCTACGGGGAAGACCAATGCGTTACCGGCAATGCCCATCATTTGGTTTTTAACTACCGAAGCCAGGCTGCGGTAAGCTACCGGGTTGCCGTATTCGTTGAAGATCTGGATCGTAAAGCCGTCCAGCAGCATATAGCGGCGGTCTTCGTCCAGGTTTTTCCAGAGCACTTTGTTGTAGTGCTCCATATTGCTGTTCAGGTGCTCGATGAGCTGCCGGACCAGGTAAATATCTTCTTTCCTGGGGTTGCGCTTCTCTTCACTGTTTAAGGGTGTAGGAAATTGCGGGATACTATCCCGCAGGTCATTACGCAGGGTTCTCCTGGTAAGCACATTACTGCTGAAGTTAGTACTATACTGGAGGTCTATAGTCTCCAGGTTCAGGGTGATAAAGTTCAGAAAGGCTTCGCGCTCACTCATATTAAGGCCGCCGGGCAGGCTGTAATTGATCTTCAGGTTAGTGATCTCGCTGCGCTTCAGTGAGGTACTGCCGGCCAGGGTGACAGTCATCAGGCGTTCTCCGCCTGCATAGCGACCTTGCGGGGTCAGGTCAAGCTGGCCCAGTGGCAGGAAGCTGAAGCAGTTGTCCCGGATCAGCTTATCCGCGATCAGGGGGGCTATGTTTTCCCTGAAAATGCGGTCCCAGTCGGCTACCACGTTACCGTTGAAGTATTGAAACAATTCGTTTAGCGACATGCCCAGTATCTTTGCATAGGCGGTCCAAAGGGCTCTTTCGGTTTCCATACCGGCAAAGAAGTCCATAGGTGTGGGAGTGGCATCACCATGAAACAGCAGGGGTAAGAAATTGGAGAATAAATCTATAGGGCCGTTAAAATTTACCCGGATACATTGTGCCGGCGGTACGGTTTCATAATTGGCGTCCAGGGTCATGAACATATCAAAGATCGCTTTCCGTGTTAATACCTCTGTGCTGTTAGTTTCATACTTTATACTAGGTCCTTTAGCTGCACAGGGTACTACGGCACCTACAACAGAATCCATAATATTAGTCCGTATCGTCCCGGCTACATCTACCCCGCCCTGCGAGGTTACCGTTGTTTTGATCACGGGGAAAGAAAGGATACGGTCAAAGCGGGTTTTGGGTCTTGGTATATGGATGCGGATCTGCATCTGGCCTTTGATCTCGGTGATCCTTTCATCGGCAAACATACCATTGGGATAATCAACATGCTCGTAATTAGTCCGGATGCGGTCATTGGCATCAAAAGCTTTAATGAGCGGGTGTTGCCGGCCTCTTAACAGCAGTTTAAATGGTTGCAGGTAGGTATTGGAATGTATCGGCAGGAGATTGGCTGCCAGCACATCTTTCCATTTAAAGATATTTTCTTTAGTAAAATTGGTCATCAGGAAAGGTACAAAGACACACTCTTCGGCCCCCACTAATTCCTGGTAGATGGCATAATGACGCAATACTTCGAAATACATCATCGTCAGACCATGACAATGATTATGATTGGAGATCACCTCAGTACTTGCGGCATAAGTCTGGCCTTCACGTACTGTAGTAACTACGGAAGCATTCATACCCCGGTAACTTTCTGCATTTTGCATAATCGTTTGCCTTAAGCGTTCGCCAAAGAACTGGGAAATATTGCGGCCACTGTTTTGGGAAGCGCTGGAGTTTGAATTGGAATAACCACCGGCTACACCAAGAGAGGCGCCAAATGGACCGTAGGAGGCGCTGGCACCCAGGCCGGCGCTTACTCCTGAAGTTTCTGCCGAGCTGCGTCCCGACATAGATTCGTTGATCAGGCCGCTGAGCTGGTCGGTAATGGAACGGTCATTAAGCAGGTCGGCCGATAAGCGTTCTGATTGGGTGAGGCTTTGGCTTTCAGCGCCGGTCAGGCTACGGCCACTGTCAAAAACAACAATCTGTTTCTTTTGACCAGGGGCCAGGGGCAGTGAATATAAAAGTTCTCCTAATGAGTAGCCATCTGCTTTAAATTTGGATTTGTAATGCAATATATGCCCCGTAGCGATGCTTACCGATTGATAAAAGGAAAGGTTTTCTTTAGCATCAGGGGCGTCCTGCCACATAATGGGATTTTCCAGGCCTACAGGCTGGCGCTGGATCAGCGATTTACCACCGCTTAAGGTAAATTCGAAATTACCATTACCGCTATTCTTTTTTTCTAATACATAATTAGCCACATCCGGGTCAGAAATACGTACGATGGCATGGTAGCTGTATTCTCTCAGGGTGCGGTTGGGCGTGGTAAGGCTCATACAGGAGCTGCCGATATCCTGTGTGTACTCATCCGAGTTGATGAGGTCGGCCTGGTCGGGTAAACGATGGGTTTTAGTAGTACTGTGGCAACTGCAATCATCATCTTCATGTTGCGGGCCTTCTCCTACAGTATCGTTGATGAGCAGGTAAAGAAAATCGTCCGCGATGGTTTCTTCTGCCTGTTCATTTTGTTCGATCGGGATGCTGGTCGCGCTATCCGGTAAGGTAGAAATGATGGCCTGTGCTTCTATATATTGCCCATAAGGATAGGACAGGGAGAAATAGCCGCCATTATCCGTTTGGGCCGAACCCACGATGCGGTAAAGCACGTCTCCTTGCTTCTTGGCCTGGATCAATACCGTAAGGTCTTTCACATTGGCTTTGGCAGAAGCGGTGCTGATGACCTGGCCTCTTAATTTTTTCTGGACGGTATTGTTGCCATTGTTGTTGTTAACGGTTGCGGGACTGAGCAGCTGGACGCGGATATTGATATCCTCCAGCTCTTCGTCAGCAGGAGCAAAATTTTTTAACCATAATACTGATCCGTCATGGCCTTTCACGCTGACCGTGATCGGGTTCACAACATTATCCTGCAGGTTAAACTGGAAAGCTATAGGCAGGTTGGCAATATCCGCTTCCGTAGCCAGGCTGCTCCAGTCGAATTGTTGTGCTTTAGCCTCCTGCCCGTTGGAATAATTAATGCCCAGTTTATAGAAATCCAGGGTACTTGCGGGGATCGCTTTGTCTGTGTTGATGGTAAAAGTACCGGCTACTTTTAGCCCGTTGAACTGTTCCGGGATATCCAAAGGGAAATCCAGCAAACGATCCAGGTCGAAATTTTTTAAAGCCGCCCTTACTCTTTTGAGCACGGCATCCAGCATTGCTTTACTTTCCTCCCCATATTGGGCATAGGCTGTTGCATATACTGTATTAATCATGCGGATCAATTGCTCCTGGTAAACAGATGGATTTATAAAGTAAGCGCCTTCTTTTTCCCGGATTGCATAAAGCAGCAGGATAAATATCCAGTTACCCAGGATACCGAGGTTAAGCGTGTCTACAAGTTCAGTGTATACGGCCCTGTTCAGGTACAACCATTCATAGGCGGGCATATTATTGGTGGTATCCTGTCCCCTGTTTTCGAGGTAGAAGAAGTCAATGACCTCAAACTCCTGTAGGACCTGGTCCTGTAATGCAACTTTTATCTTATAGGAAAGATCGTCGATGTTGACTGTTGGCATTCCCATTGAGCTGGTGGCAGTCTTCATGAGTTCGGCGAGGTATTCTACTGCAACAAGCATATCCTTGTTGCCAGGAAGGGTAACCCGGTAGGCAGCTCCGCTAACTTCGGCCGTGACCTTGTATTCATCTACTTTGATGCGCTCGATTAGTTTGCCATTATTTTCCTTGTTCTCGGATAATATTTGATGCTTTTTGTATTCAAATACCGGGCCGGTGAAGGTTAAGGCTAATGGGAACGGTAAATCCCCGTTCAGGTATTTCAGCGATTTTGAAAGAATGGGCATATCTTTTGGTTTTGAATGATAATGAACTTTAATATTGTTTATTTTGGAGTTGCGGGATAAGTACAGTTTAGAGGCCGTTTACTTGCGCTATATCGGAGGGGGCAATGGCTGATCGTATGGTTAAGCAGCTGTTAATTAATTGCAAGTTCTTTTTTTATTTTTCCTTAAGCGGGCGGGTAAAAGCCTTTTCATTGATTTAAGACCGCCTTTTTTGAGTTTAGGTAATAATTGTAATTAATTTACAATCAAATGTTTAATATTTTTAATTAATATTTTGGCGTGATTTTTTTAAGAATATAATTTGAGGATTTTTCCCTTATGCACACTTGCTAAAAGGACCATTATATGTGCTAACATCATGCAATACTTTAACTTTGCAGGACAGAATAGTATATAAGTTTAAGGATATGGAACCATTAGCAGAAGCACAATCACTTTACGAAAGAATTGGTGGTGAAAAAGCATTGAATAGTTTGCTGGACCGTTTTTACGACCTGGTTTATGCACATGAACTAATCGGCAGGCTGTTTACCGGGGATAAGGAATTAATTAAGCATAAACAAAAGCGCTTCCTCACCCAGTTTCTGGGTGGACCTGCAGTTTATACAGAAGCATATGGACATCCACGTATGCGTGCGCGGCATATGCCGCACCCGATCACTCAAGAAGACGCAATGGGCTGGCTGGAATGTATGTCCGGCGCTATAAAAGAAATGCCCATTAGCGAGGACCTGAAAGATGAATTGTTCAATCGTTTTCCCAGGACAGCCTTCTTTATGGTGAACAGTTGATGATTATCTATAGGTATATTTAAAATACACCCGGGCGCTTATTGGAACAAGGAAGTTGCTGTAGGAGGCAGCTGCTGTTTAGACAGGAAAGACACTTATTTTATTTTTTAAAAATAGCCAACTCATTCTCTTTAACCGGTGTCTTTATCTTATAGCCGGAATGTTAAGTGCCCGATGGTAAAGTGGGTGCCTGAATCTAAAAAATAGCATTCTTTTAGGCAATTTTTCTTATATTTTATAGATTTTAGCTAAAATTTATATCTTTGAGCGTTTGTTATTATTCTAGTTGTATGAAGAAACTCTTTTTTTGCATTCTTTTATTTTTATATTCCCTGCATGCAAATAGTCAGCTCACCTGTAATGGTTACTGGGGCCCTTTCCTGATTAACCAGACATTTGGCCAGGGCGATGTTACTGCCAACTGGTATGGGCCGCTGGCAACATATGCCCCCGGGGCCAGTACATCAACAGTATTTGTGGGAGCGGGCGGCCCTCCGGGCGCCACCCTGGCAGATGGCCAGTCGGGCCTGGTAAAAAACAGTGCCGCGCCTGGGACCGGTCAGGGCGCAAACTGGGTGAATGCAACAGATCATACCGGAGATCCCAATGGATTAATGCTCTTGGTGAATGCCCCCTCTACCGCCGCAACCGTATTTTTTGAATATACGATGGACAATCTTTGCCCCAATACCACTTTAAGGCTTGGAGTATGGGTGATGAATGTAAACTCTTCGCTGGTGGCCACCAGTACCTGTGGTGCCAATACACAATATCCCAACCTGACCCTGAGAGTGGTAGACCCGGTTACTAACGCGGTACTTGCCCTGGCCAATACCGGTAATGTGCCCATTGATACGAGCTGGCACCAGTTCTTTGTCACCTTTACCAATGGTACCAATACTTCGGTAAAACTCCAGGTAGTCAATAATTCTGTAGGTTCCGGTTGTGGTAATGACCTGGCCCTCGATGATATTACCGTTCAGGCCTGTATCCCGGTTTCCCAGGTATTACCTAAGCTGGATACCCTGACCTGCTCTAATACCACTTTGGATTTTGTTGCTAATGTGATCAACAGCCCGTATAATCCTGCCGAGTATCAATGGCAATACAGTACAGATGGTGGTCTTACCTGGCAAAACCAGGGAGCGCCTTCTGCCAGTCCTAACTATTCCTTTACTACCACAGGCCTGCCCCTGGGCGAATACCTGATCCGTTATATTACCGGCTCTGCCGGTACTACGGGAAATATTAACTGTATTTCCATCAGCGATACCTCAAGAGTCGTGGTCGATTCTATACCGGTTATAGAAATGTTTGAGACCATCTGCTCCGGCCAGTCACTTGACTTCTTTGGCCGCAGCCTGACCACTTCCGGTATCTATGACACCATCATACCTTCAACCGGTATGCGTTGCGATTCTATTTTCAGGATGGAGCTGGTAGTGGTACCTACCCCGCAACAAATTATGATGCCGGATTCGCTTATTGCCTGTCAGTATGATTCTGTACCGCTGCAGTCCAATACCCTGCCGCCTAACAGCAATTATACTTATCAATGGACGCCTTCCACTAACCTGAACGCGGATACCGATCCTAATGTGTGGTTCTATGCTGATGCTTCCCGCAGGTATGTGCTGCGTGTAACCAATACGGTCAACAATGTACCTTGCAGCCTGACCGATACGGTGGATGTGATCGTCAATCCCGGGGATTTCCTGGAGCTGCCCAAAACCGATTTCGCAATCTGTCCCGGGGACTCGGTGCAATTGCTGGCAAGCGGCGCGGATGCTTACCTGTGGCAACCCGGCAAGGGACTGAGCGACCCGGCGATTGGCAACCCGGTTGCTAAGCCGGAGGTGACGACACGCTATCAATTAGTAGGTACCAGCGACAAAGGTTGTACCGATACGCAAATCGTCAATATTACAGTGCACCCTGCCGCAGTGCTTGAATTGCCGGATTATATAAATCTTTACCCCGGCGAAACGTATTACCTGCAGCCCGGTACTAATGCGGCCTTCTTCCATTGGTTCCCTAATTCCGGTATCAATGATGTGGCTATCAGCAATCCGCGTTTTAATCCTACTGTAGATACCCGCTATTTTGTAACCGCAAAAACCGATAATGGTTGCGCCATCACTGATTCGATTGATGTATGGGTAAAAGAAACCGTATTGGAGCTGCCTAACGCATTTAACCCGAACTATGATGACTATAAAGTCAGCATGAGAGGCCTGGCAACTTTAGAATCTTTCGAAATCTATAACCGTTGGGGACAAAAAGTATTTGAAACAAAAGATATCCGCCAGGGCTGGAATGGTACTTTTAAGGGTACGCCACAGCCAACCGGCGTATATGTATACCAGGTAAAGGCTACTACCGTAGAAGGAAAACCTTTTAAACAGACCGGTAACGTGACCTTGTTGCGGTAGTAAATAATTGTATTATCATCAACAAATAAGCCCCGGTTTTACCGGGGCTTATTATCTTAAGCTTTGTAACAATGAGGAATGGCAGCTGTTTATCGATTATTTTATTAGTAGCCATACCTGGATGGACGACTGCTCAATGCTATGAGGCTGCTACAGGCGATCCGGGATATTATCAAATAGTACTGGAGCAGGGCCGGTATAAAAAGCGCGGTATATCCTGTGAATCAGAAGCAGTCAGTAAGGGCACTTACCGGTTCGACAGAGATACGCTAAAACTATTTCCTTATTCAGACAGAGATAGTATACTTCCCCTGCATGTTTTTCAATTTACGCCGCATACTGATTGTAGTGTTATTATTAAAGTGCTGGATGAAGCTGGCAGTCCCTGGCGGGGTTTTAATGTGATGACCGGTAACAGCAAACAGCAGTTTTACGATTTGTATACTGATTCAAATGGAACCTGTAGCTATACCGATACAAGTCATCGCTATATTATCCTTAATTATCTCAATAATAGCCTGGATTTTAGTGAGGAGGCCAATTATCGCTACTTATGGGATAGTAAAGCAACAGGCACTTACCTGGTAACAATACCGGATGACGGTTTTTTTGTGCTCGACCGGAATGTCATTATTGACAATGAGCCGGTCGCTTACCTTAAAAAAGGCAATTATTTATACCGGCTGGACGACCCTACTCAACCTCTTTATAAAATAAGAGAGGATTAAATTAGGCTTTATACTGTTTTCAGCACTTCATTCATTTTACGTACGGCAGCGGCACTTTCATTAAACATGCGCTGTTCTTCTGCATTCAGCTTCAGGTCGATGATCTCTTCCCAGCCATACCTTCCCAAAACTACCGGGACACCGATACAGATGTCCTCTTGCCCGTATTCTCCTTCCAGGTAGACCGAGCAGGGAAATATTTTCTTTTTGTTACGGACAATGGATTCCAGTACCATAGTGGCCGCCGCTCCCGGTGCATACCAGGCCGAGGTGCCTAATAATTTGGTTAAGGTGGCCCCGCCAATCATAGTTTCCTGGATCACTTTATCCAGCTCTTCCCGCGTCAGCACATCGGTAATGGGCAGGTTATTTAAGGTAGTTAGCCGGGTTAGCGGGATCATGGTCGTGTCGCCATGCCCGCCGATAACGGTAGCCTGCAGATCGTTTTGGGAGCAATGGAGTAACTTTTGCAGGTTGGTTTTGAACCGGGCAGAATCCAGCGCGCCACCCATACCGATCACCCGTTTTTTAGGCAGTCCTGTAGACTTCAAAACGTGATAGGTCATCGTATCCATGGGATTGGCTACTACCACAAGAATCGTATCCGGGGAATATTTCAGTATATTGTCCGCAACCGTTTTCACAATACCGGCATTGGTACCGATCAGGTCTTCCCGGGTCATACCCGGTTTGCGCGGTATACCTGCGGTGATCACGACAATATCTGAATGCTCTGTAGCCTGGTAGTCGCCGGTCGTACCGGAGATATTGACATCAAAGCCCAATAGAGAAGAGCATTGCAACAAATCGAGCGCTTTGCCTTCGGCTACGCCTTCTACAATATCTACGATCACTAATTCATCACAAATTTCTTTCCGGACGATGTTATCTGCACAGGTAGCGCCTACTGCTCCTGCACCTACTACGGTTACTTTCATTTACAGTATTATTTTATGTTATTGCAATTTATTCAATAATCCCGAGGTTTTCCGGCATTTTTAAATATATGATTTTTTGTTAATTGCTAATCGTGCAGAGGCGGTGGTGGAACCCAATCGCTGGTATCAGGCTTTTCTTTTATGGTGATCACAAATCGCTCTACAGGGTAAGAAAGAGATAGCCCTTCATAGGACAACATTATTGTACTTTTGTTAATAGCTGCTGCTTCAATAAGTGCTACAAGTAACATGAAATTTTCCCTGCATTTATGAGAAGTATCCGATCCGTTGCTACAATTTTCGGTCAGGTAATAATGAATATCAAATTGCAGAGCAGTCTCGTTTTTGTACCGGTCCAGGAAACTTTTTATCGCTTCGCTATTCTTCAACGCCGTTTCATAAGTATTGAACAGCACTACACAGGAGTCAATAACCTGCGGTACTTTGTATTCGGTAGCCGATGCAACTTTAGCGTTTAATATCAATAAGGTAAGTAAACAAAACAATTTCATATTACAATATGCTTATAACAATGCTGCATCCTCCTGCAATACCATTCCGGCATGTATGCCATCAAATTGTATGATCATCAGTTCTGCGTCCGGGCTAATAACGCCTGAGTCCATATACTGCGGTACATTGAAATGTACCGGGTAAATGGCATAGCGGTATTTATGATGATTTAACCCGAGCTGCGCTATTTTTTCAAAGCGGGTATCTTTATCAACTTCGAGCAGGAAAAGGTCCTGTGGTTTTACTTTATAATAAGTGTAATAATCCAAAGCCAGCAATTCCGCTACTATGGGATCTTCGAATTGGTCTTTGAAATAGTCAAAGGCTACTTCATATACCTGTTTTAAGGTATATTGATGGAAAGGGTATTTTGCGCCGAAGCTTTTGCCCAGGCCCATCAGGGTATCAAATATGCTGTAATGCTCACTGATGTATTTGAGGGCATGATAGGCTCTTTTTTTATTCCAATAGATCTCCAGGGCATGCTCGGCAAGGGTAATATGGTAGAGATCTTCTTCACTCAGGAATTTGCTGCGTATGATCTGGTAAGGCGGTTCGGGGTCAAATACGTAATCATATTGCTCATACTTTTCCCGTACCGGTGTACCTTTCAGGAATTTTAAAAAGCCCAGCTGTAATTCCGGCGGATGCAACTTGAAGGTTTCCTCAAAGCTATATTTAAGGTCGTCCAGGTACTCCAGCGGCAGGCCTACGATCAGGTCCAGGTGCATCTCGATCTTATCGTCCAGCTGTTTGATCACCGAAGCTGTTTTATCAAAATTCTGTTTCCGGCTTACCGCAAGGTTACTTTCCTTATTGACCGTTTGTATCCCTATCTCAAAGCGGAACAGGTTTTTAGGCACTTTTTCATTGACGAATCTGATGATATCGGGATGAACGATATCTGCCGTTATTTCAAACTGGAAAACATTTTCTTTCCGGTAATGCTGCAGGATGAATTCGAAAAGATCAATAGTGAAATCTTTTTTGATATTAAAAGTACGGTCCAGGAATTTGATGGTTCGGCCATGGTCCATCAGGTATTTTAAATTGGTCTTGATGGTGTCCATGGGCAGGTAACGCACTTTATTGTCCAGGCTGGCCAGGCAAAACTCGCATTTGTAGGGACAACCCCGGCTGGTTTCGATATAGCATACTTTATTATGCAGCTCTTCCACCGGGTCATACTGGTAGGGATTGCGGTCTGCCAGCAATTGCACGTCAAACTGTACCTGCTGTTTATTATAATGAATTTGCCCGTTCTCTTTGGATACCAGGTTGGCGACATTACTTGTATCAGGGTAATTGCTTATAAATTGTTCAAAAGGTATTTCACCTTCACCGATGATGAGGTAATCTACCGCGTCGTTGGCAATAACCGGTTCCCACTCATAACTGACCTCGGGCCCGCCCAGCAATACTTTAGTTTCGGGCCGGAGCGATTTTATAGCACGGGCCACTGCAAGCGTTTGCGTAATATTCCAGATGTAACAGCTGAAACAAACCACATCATAAGCGATGCAGGCCAGGGCGACTTCTTGCGGGTCATTCTTAATGGTAAACTCACAAAAATCCAGGTCTCCCTTTTCCCGGTTAAGATCGTATAAGATCCGGATGGCCAGGTTAAGGTGGATATATTTGGCATTAAGTGTCGTGAGCAATATCTTGGGCATGCTGCAAAAATAGGAACATACTGTGACAATTGTCCGGTTATTACCAGCTACTAAAATGAACTAGTGATTTTGGCGCTTGTCTTTATCCCTTTGATGTGCAATACCGGCGCCATAGGCAATGAGCAGCGGGATCACCAATATAACCGAAACAAAGGTCAGGGTCATCAATACGGCATAGGAAGCATCATGTGGTGTAGGCGTTTTTTCCAGTCCGCCCATGATCTGGAATACTACGCCATGTAGGTTAAGGGCAAATAAGGTGGTGATGATCACGCAGATCGGCATCAGGGTCAGCGTGAGGATATTAAACCCACTCAGCCGGGTATAGCGCCGGATAAAATAGAATAAAAGCCCCAGTCGCCAGCTGGCCACGATGGCCAGGAACCACACATTGATAGTGTTGGCCTGGTCCATAGTAGTAAATCGCTCTACGGGGATGGCATAAAAGATTGCCGGGAAAGAAGTCAGGCTGACGAAAGTAAGCACATTGAAATAATGCCACCTTTCTACCTTGAAAGGAAGTACGATGAGCCATATAAACGCTGCCAGCAGGAAAATGTAAATGACAGAGCCCAGGCCCATATGTTGCAGTAAGCTGGCTTTAGGATCATCCCAATACCGGCCTATACCAACGAGCCAGGTTCCTAATAGGCCAATAAAAAAATGCCTGGCTTTGAATTGGAACATTTCCTCTCTGCTCAGCCGAAAACTCAATAATTTTAATACGGTTGTTGTGCTACTCATGGTGCTAGCTTAGGCTTCTGTTTTTGATAATAGTTTTAAAATGCTCCTTTCTCTGTTGCACAATAGCCCTGGTATAGATGTTTGCCATTGTTTCCTGGAAACGGTGTTCGAGTTCCGAGACCTCGAATTGTTTCGGTACAAAATTCAGGTCAAATAAAGTACATTTATCCCAGTAGGTATCTGCCAAAAGCCGGTTTTCATTTTTTAACTGGCGATAAAGCGCGGTCCCCGGGAAAGGGGTTAATAAAGTGATCTGGACTTCTGAAAGTTTACTTTCTTTTATAAAGACTTCTGTTTGTGCCATAGTTGCGGCGCTGTCCGTATCAAAACCGAAAATAAAACAGCCGTTTACAGAAATGCCATAAGATTGTATCTTTTCGATGCTCTTTTGGTACTGTTCCCATTGTTTATACTTCCAGTTAGCCTTGTCCAGGCCCTGCAATCCCTCTTTATAAGTTGTTTCGAAACCGATAAGGACCTGCGCGCAACCGGATCGGGCCAGCTGCTCCAGTAAGGCATCATCATAAGCGATGGAAATATCGCATTCCGTAAACCATTTCATTTTATAGCGGGCGAAAAGGGCTAATAATGCCGCGGACCATTTTTTGTCTACGAAAGTATTGTCATCAGCCAGTTCTATAAAAGGTCTTGGCCAGATCCTGAATATTTCCTGCAGCTCTTTTTCTACCTGCGCTATCGGTTTCTTTTTGTAGGCGCTGATCGTCCTGGAGGCGGCACAGAAGTTACAGCTCAGCGGGCAGCCCCTGGTGGTCTGAAGGGTAAGGCGATTATATTTTTCAATATCTAAAAGATCATACCTCGGGATTTTGGCTTGCTCCAGGTTGAAGGCGAACTTTTGCGTAAGCAGGGAACTGTATAGTTTTCTGTTGATACCTGATTCAATATCAGCCAGTAGTTGTTGCCATATGTTTTCCCCCTCGCCCTGTAAGACAAAATCGGTATGCGCGGCGGCTTCTTCCGGAAGGGCAGAAACATGCAATCCCCCGATCGCGGTTTTTATACCTTGCTGCCTGAAATAACCGGAGAGCCTGTATGTTTCATTAATTCTTGCGGTAAGGGAGGAAAAAGCGACCAGGTCCGGCGCTTCCGCTTCAATCTCACGCAGGATACTATCATCACAGGCATCAATTTCTTTATATACTACCTGCCAGTTAGGGGGCGTATGGGCTGCCAAAGTAAGCAGGCCAAGACTGGGTAAACTGGCAATAACCTTGCTGCGGTCTACAAATCCCGGTAAGGTCAGCCCCATTTCCAATAGTTTTTGATTAAATACCCTGACCCCCGACATAGATACCAAAACGACCTTATACTCCCTTTTCATGCAACGCGAGCGCTTTAATTAAGCCTTAATATTAATGAAAAAACCGGCAATTGCCGGTTAAAATATTTATCAATTTAAAAGCCTGTAAATTAATCATATTTAGGACGGTAAGGGAGGTCGAAACCGACACTTAACATCATCAGGTTAACATTGAAATTCTTGTAAGGTTGTAGCGTGACGCCATTTACCGTTTCCTTAAAATCAGGGTTCATAAAGTTGGTAGGATAATAAACGGCTTTTACATATACGCCTGGATGAAATCTCGCACCTACAAAAACGTAGGGCAAAACGGTAGCAGAACGTTGCGAAAACCATTCATTCATTTTATCTTTATCGTTACGCTTTACAAATCCTTTTTCTTTATACCAGAACGGGATATCGATACCGCCCCCGATCATGGCATATGTGCCGGACATATTCCCGAACTTTAATCCTAAAGGAATACCAATCGTATAATTTCTCCGGATCACGGTGCTGTCCGGGCTATTGTTGTATTTATCAATAAAACCGATATTTTTAATCCCCAAACCACTAAAAATTCCAAAATTTCTTGAAAAATTGTAATGAGCTGAAGTACCAAAATGCGGGAATAAAGTAAACCTCGGGACCGTTACAAAATCTTCCCCGGCCCTGTCAAACAGGGAAGAAGACAGTATGTAAGTATCCATGTTGATGCCAAAATAGACTTTGCCTGTTTTCGCGGATTTTTCAATTTTAGGCGCATCCTGGGCGACTACTGACTGTGTGAGCAGGGCAGCTAATGCAAGGGTACAAATATGCTTCATATATGATTTAATTTGTTTGTTTTCAGAGAAATAACTGACACAAAGTTAACCTGGAAGGCCGCAAAACTGAAATTTTTTCAGCAATTTTTTTTGGCATATTGTTTGAACCTCTATATACCTAAGCTCATCTGATGGCTGGTTGTCGGTATAACTGGACAATTTGTCAGCAAGGGTGTTTTTGTATAAAAAAATTATAGATGAATATAAAAGAGTTGTTAGTGCAGGGCCAGGGCAATGATGTCGAGTTTTTACCGATCGTCCCCCTTGGCGAAGCTGAAATGCAGGATGAAGATATAAAAAAACTTCCTAAAGAGTTGCCGCTTATTGCATTGAGAAATACCGTATTGTTTCCTAATGTAGTATTACCAATCACTGTAGCAAGAGATAAATCCTTGCAAGCCATTGAGTTGGCACAAAAAGGAGATGGCCTGATCGGCGTACTGGCGCAAAAGGACGCCCAGAATGATGACCCGGGTACGGATGAGATCTATAAAATGGGTACGGTAGCCAAGATCATTAAGCAATTAAAGCTACCTGATGGTAATACGACCCTGTTTATCATGGGCAGGGCCCGTTTCGAGATCAAAAAATACACCCAGGAAGAGCCTTACCTGAAAGCGGAAGTAAAATACCTGGAGGATAATTTCCCTAAGGGAAATAATGAATTTGACGCGATGATCGGTTCAATCAAAGATATCGCCGAGCGGATTATTCAGTTGTCCCCCAATATCCAGATCGAAACGGGAATGATGCTGAAAAATATTGAAAGCCACTCTTTCCTGATCCATTATATCGCTACTAACCTGGATACCAAGCTGACTGAAAAGCAAAACCTGCTGGAGATTGATAATATAAAGGAACGTACCTCGAAATTACTGGCCCTTTTACAAGCGGACCTGCAAATGGCCGAGCTGAAAAATGAAATTACCAATAAGGCCCGGGGCGAGATGGACAAGCAGCAAAGAGAATACTTCCTGCAGCAGCAGCTGAAGTCGATCAAAGATGAGTTAAATGAAGGTAATGAAAAGGAAATCAGTGATTTAAGAAAAAGAGCGGAATTGAAAAAATGGGACCGGAAAGTGGCTGAGGCTTTTGAAAAAGACCTGGAAAAACTGGAGCGTATGCATCCAAGTACGCCGGAGTATTCTGTTTCCTATAATCATGCGGAACTGATGCTGGACCTGCCCTGGAGTGAATATACTACTGATGATTACGACCTGAAAAAGGTAAGAAAAGTGCTGGATGACGATCATTTTGGTATGGAGAAGATCAAAGAGCGCATCCTGGAATACCTTGCCGTGCTTAAGCTGAAGGGTGATATGAAATCCCCTATCCTCTGTTTCGTCGGCCCTCCGGGTATCGGTAAAACTTCACTGGCCCACTCTATTGCCAAGGCCGTTAACCGCAACTTTGTCCGCCTGAGTTTAGGCGGTATGAGCGATGAAAGTGAATTGCGGGGACACCGTAAGACTTATATCGGCGCTATGCCGGGCCGTATTATACAGTCCATCAAAAAGGCAAAAACCTCTAACCCGGTAATGATCCTGGATGAGATCGATAAATTGGGTAAAGACTTCAAAGGAGATCCAAGTTCTGCTATGCTCGAAATCCTGGACCCGGAGCAAAACTCAGGTTTTTATGACAACTACCTGGAACTGGAGTATGATCTTTCCAAGGTGTTATTTATTGCTACGGCCAATAATCTCAATACCATTCAGCCGGCTTTAAGAGACCGCCTGGAAATTATACAGTTGAGTGGCTATGCCATAGAAGAAAAAATAGAAATTGCCCAGAAACACCTCATCAGCAAACAAAAAGAGGCGCATGGCTTAAAAGATATTAAGTTTACTTTTGGTAAGCCTGCCCTGCAAAAACTGATTGAAAATTATACACGTGAATCTGGCGTGCGCGAACTGGATAGAAAGATCGCCGGAGTAATGCGCCATATTGCCATGGATGTAGCTTTGGCCAAAAAACCGGTAACTACGGTAACGCCTGATTACCTGGAAAGTGCTTTAGGTAAGCCCGTATACCTGAATGATGAATTTGAAAGTATCAGCATCCCCGGCGTGGTAATGGGCCTGGCCTGGACTTATGTGGGCGGTGATGTGTTATTTATCGAAGCCAGTCTCAGCAAAGGCAAAGGTATCCTGACCCTAACCGGTAATCTGGGTAATGTAATGAAAGAAAGTGCCTATGCCGCTCTGTCTTACTTAAAATCCAATGCCACCGAATATGGTATCCCGGTTGAAAAGTTTGAAGAAACGAATATACATATTCACGTACCGGAAGGCGCACAACCAAAAGACGGGCCGAGCGCCGGTATTACTATGCTTACGGCCATTGCCTCGGCCTTTACCAATAAAAAGGTGAAAAGCCGTATAGCGATGACAGGCGAGATCACTTTAAGAGGCCAGGTGTTACCGGTAGGTGGTATTAAAGAAAAAATACTGGCGGCAAAGCGCTCAGGAGCTAAAGATATTATACTTTGTGCCCAAAACCGCTCTGATGTGGAAGAAATCAATCCGGCTTTTATTAAAGGTTTAAAGTTCCATTATGTGAGAGAAATGGGAGAAGTGCTGCGCATCGCATTGGTAAAGAAATAATAAAATATAAAGTACCCTAAAAAAAGCTGATTTTTCAGCTTTTTTTATTTTTTACTAAGGTTTGGGAAAATTGTGGCGTCTTAATAATTGTACGGGAAGAGAAGTACTTTAAAATACTACCTTCTTTAGACTAAACAAACAAAACCGGTTAGGAAATACTGAAGTGGTGTAAGTAAATCTTTGTATACAGTTTATCTTATAGCTTCGGTATTTTTTAATCCGGAAACAAGACAGCCCTTTAGACCCCATCACATCAGAAAGTATTAATTATTTATGAAAAAGAACTATTTTTTAGTGGCAACCGCATTAGCGATAGCTTTTGCTTCCTGTAACCAGGCTAATCTTAAAAGAGATGAAGTCTGGGTGCCTATCTATAAAGATAAAGCAGAAGCACAGGTTATTCTTAACCTGCCGGCGCAACAGGTCCGCTCGGGGGGAAAGATCTACGCCTATAACAATTATGTTTTCCAGCTGGAGCAAAACCAGGGAATTCACGTTTATAAGCTGGAAAATAAAAAGCCGGTGCCGGTGAAATTCATACAAGTGTACGGTGCCCAGGAAATTGCCATTAAAGACAACCTTATCTATACCAATAACTTCAAAGATATAGTGGTGCTGAATATTACGAACCCGCAGGAAGTGGCCGTTGAAAGCCGTATCCCTGAAGCTTTCAGCCTGAATACTTCAGAGTTGCCGCCGGCTAAGGGTTATTTCCAATGTGTGGATTCCACTAAAGGGATGCTGATCGGATGGGAAAAACAGGATAATATAGAAGCCACTTGTATTTACTAAAAACAACCCAAGTATAAATGAAAAAAATAATATATACACTATTGTTAGCTGCAGGTGTTATTTTCACCTTTGGCGCCTGTTCCAAAGCCGATAACAACGCTCCCGGGCTTGGTGCCGGTACCGGAGGAAGCCTGGCCCGTTTTACCATTTATGGTAATTACCTTTATGTGGTGGACGGTACTACCCTGAAAACATTCAATATCAGCAATCCTAAAAATACGGTACAAGTCTCTTCAATAGAGGTCGGTTTCGGGATTGAAACCATTTATCCTTATAAAGGTAATTTATTTATTGGTTCGGCAATGGCTATGTATATCTATTCACTGGGCAACCCGGAGCAGCCACGGTCAGAAGGTATGGCCAGCCACGTAAGGGCCTGTGACCCGGTAGTGGCCAAAGATAGTATGGCTTATGTTACAGTACGCAGTACCAGCAACGGAAGCTCTTGCGGAGGCAGTGTAGACGCCTTGATCGTCTATAATATTGCTGATTTGCGCAACCCGGCAACCATCAGGACAATACCTATGCAAAACCCGCATGGCCTGGGTATTATTGAGAATACCTTATACGTATGTGACGGGCAGGCCGGTTTGAAAATATTTAATGTAAACAGTATCGCAAATATGGGTTTGATAAAGACTATCGGTGGATATAATTTCTATGATGTGATCCCTTATAATGATGTACTCATCTGCATGGTGGAAGGCGGTATGGTTATTTATGACATCACAGACCAGCAGAATCCTGTCTTTGTTGCTAAAACGTTCTAAAAATACTTATTATTTGTTGTTTTTAAGTTTTATAAAAAGCTGTCAGTAATGGCAGCTTTTTGCTTTATATTACTGTTTAAATATTCGCTTAAAATTAATTAACTTTGCTCCTCAAATTTTATATTAAGCAATGTTTGAAAGTCTTAGTGAACGGTTAGACTCCGCCTTTAAGCAACTTAAAGGTGAGGGCAGGATTACCGAAATCAACGTAGCAGCTACAATTAAAGAAATTCGTCGTGCATTGGTTGATGCCGATGTAAACTATAAAATTGCTAAAGAATTTACGGATAAAGTAAAAGAAAAAGCTTTAGGGGATAAAGTATTAACTTCGGTATCTCCGGGACAGTTAATGGTCAAGATCGTTAAAGACGAGCTGGCCGAGCTGATGGGTGGCGAAGCGGCAGAGCTGGAACTTAGCGGCAGACCCACTGTTATCCTGATCGCAGGCCTGCAGGGTTCCGGTAAGACCACATTCTCCGGTAAGCTGGCCAACTACCTAAACAGCAAAAAACATAAGAAACCACTTCTGGTAGCTGCGGATATCTATCGTCCGGCGGCGATCAACCAGCTACAAGTGCTGGGAGAGCAGATCAAAGTGCCGGTATACGCTGATCCGGAAAATAAAGATGCGGTAAGCATCGCTAAAGCCGCGGTAGCCAAGGCAAAACAAGATGGCAACCAGGTGGTGATCATTGATACCGCCGGTCGTTTAGCCGTTGATGAGGCGATGATGACTGAAGTGGCTAATATCAAAGAAGCGGTACAGCCCAGCGAGATCCTCTTCGTTGTGGATTCCATGACCGGGCAGGATGCGGTAAATACGGCTAAAGCTTTCAATGATCGCCTGAACTTTACCGGTGTGGTACTGACCAAATTAGATGGTGATACCCGCGGTGGTGCTGCATTAACCATTAAATACACTGTAGATAAGCCCATAAAGTTTGTGAGCATGGGCGAGAAGCTGGATACCCTGGATGTATTCTACCCTGAGCGTATGGCACAGCGTATCCTGGGTATGGGTGATATTATCTCCCTGGTAGAAAAGGCGCAGGACCAGTTTGACGAAGAGCAGGCTAAGAAAATAGAAAAGAAAATCCGGGCTAATAAATTTGACTTTGATGATTTCAAAACCCAGTTGATGCAGATCAAAAAAATGGGTAGCATTAAAGATCTGTTAGCCATGATCCCGGGTGTAGGAAAAGCTATCAAGGATATCGATATCAGCGATGACGCTTTTAAAGGTATCGAAGCGATGATCGACTCTATGACACCGGCAGAGCGTGCCAACCCGGATATTATTACTCCTGCGCGCCGCAACAGGATTGCTAAAGGGGCTGGTAAGGATGTGTCAGAAATGAACGCGTTTATGAAACAGTTCGACCAGATGCGCCAGATGATGAAGCAAATGAACAAGTTCAAAGGTATGCCGGGAATGGGCGGTTTGAACCCATTCGGCGGTGGTAAAGGTGGTGGAATGCCGCCGATGCCTCCAGGGGGAATGCCGAATTTGTTTGGTAAATAAATGAAAATGCAAAATTCAAAAGTCAAAATTTGGAAATCCCGGTTTTGACTTTTGAATTTTTACTTTTAATAGTTGAAGATGGAGTTATTAGCAGAGGCGCTTCTATTGATCTTTTTCGATTACCTATTAAAAATACCCGGGGCCGCTATCCGGTGGTTATATCATTTGGGAAGAAAGCCATTTAAAACTATTTTTAAAGAGGAACCCGGGTTAAACACTGCAGTTGGATTTGGTTTAATGATACTTGTCATCTGTGCAATAATTATTTTTTACTATTAAAATAACAGGATAAATAGTTGTTATTTTTCACCTTATACTTTTTACTATCCACTTTTTACTTTTTGAATGAATAAACAAATTACCGATTTAAAAATAGGCTTACTGGGTGGCGGACAACTGGGCCGGATGCTGATGCAGAAAGCCATTGACTGGAATTTACAAATCTCTATACTGGACCCTTCGGCAGATGCGCCCTGTGCACATCTCGTTCCGGACTTCCAGGTAGGCGATTTCAAAGACTATAATACCGTGTATGCATTCGGGAAAGATAAAGACCTCCTGACCATTGAATTTGAAGATGTAAACAGTGATGCTTTACTAAAACTGGAAGCGGAAGGGGTAAAAGTATTCCCACAACCCCGTGTTTTAAAGATCATCCAGGATAAAGGTTTGCAAAAGCTTTTCTACCAGGAACATAATATCCCGACCGCTCCTTTCGCTTTGGTAGAAAATGCAGCAGAGATAGCTCAAAGTGGTATTCCCTACCCTTTCTTCCAGAAACTGCGCACTTCCGGTTATGACGGTTATGGCGTAAGAAAAGTAAAGAATGAGGAGGATTTAAACGAGAGCTTCAAAGCCGCTTCCGTTATTGAAGCGATGGCCGATCTTGAAAAAGAGTTATCAGTAATTGTTTCCCGGAATGAAAAAGGGGAAACCAATGCTTTCCCGATCGTGGAAATGGAATTCAACCCCGAGAGCAATATGGTACAATACCTGTTTGCCCCGGCACAAATAGAAAACGATATCGCGGAAAAAGCTACGGCTTTAGCCCTGCAGGTGATCGAAAAGCTGGATATGGTAGGTATCCTGGCGGTAGAGATGTTTTACAATAAAGACGGCAGCATCTGGGTAAATGAAGTGGCGCCAAGGCCGCATAACAGCGGGCATCATACTATAGAAGCCGGTTTATGTTCTCAATACGAGCAACATTTAAGGGCTATCTTAAACCTGGCCCCGGGCAGTACCGCGGCATTACAATATGGCGCTATGGTGAATCTCCTGGGCGAAAAAGGGTTTGAAGGTACGCCGGTATATGAAGGGATTGAAGCTATCCTGGGCATGGAAGGCGTGTTTGTACACCTCTATGGCAAGTCTAAAACAAAATCTTTCCGTAAAATGGGGCATGTGACCGTGGTAGGCAAAGATGCGGAACAAGTGAAGGCGGATGCCAACAAGATATTAGCGACCATTAAGGTGAAAGCTTAGTTCAGGTAGTGAATAACGAATAGTGACTACTAAAGGCTACTCGTTAATTGAATCAGGTTCAGTAAGAATAGGGATAGTATGATGTCATCCTGAGCTTGTTGAAGGGTTATGTTAGCGGATTTTATGGGGCTGTTTATTACATGTTGTAATGCTATAATATGCTCACAAATTGAATAGTGCATTTGTTATGGCCTTTTTAATTTTGACTTTTAAATTTTTATAATAAGATGATACCAAGAGTAGGAATAATCATGGGCAGTAAAAGCGACCTGCCTGTAATGAAAGAAGCCGCGGAATTCCTGGAAGAAATGGAGATCCCGTTTGAGATCACTGTCGTTTCCGCGCATAGAACACCGGAACGAATGTTTGATTATGCCAAGCAGGCCCCGGTCCGCGGGATACAGGTAATTATTGCCGGTGCCGGTGGTGCTGCGCACCTGCCCGGGATGGTGGCCTCCATGACTACTTTGCCGGTGATCGGTGTACCGGTAAAATCCAGCAATTCCATTGATGGCTGGGACTCAATCCTGTCTATCTTACAAATGCCAAGTGGTATCCCGGTAGCTACCGTAGCATTAAACGGCGCTAAAAATGCAGGTATTCTTGCGGCAAAGATCCTGGGTGCTGCCGACCAGTCTATCGCTAAAAAAATGAAGACTTTCCAGGAAGGCCTGACCGCTAAAGTAATGGATACGGTAAAAGATTTTGAAGCTTTAGAGTTCAAATTCCAGGTAAAATAATTGTCATATAGATTGTTAGTTGTATTTTTTATAAAAGCAGTATACAAAAATGAAGTTCAGCACAATTATTTTCTTCATCCTTTTGGCAAATTCATTATTTGCTCAAAAAGCGAAAATCGACTTCTTGCCGAATCAACCTTATGATAAATACGAACTTAAGACAGACAATGACACAATAACATTTTATCTTTCCATAACGTCTTATAAAGAAAACTTGCCATTAATTATTTATGTGCAAGGTTCGGGAATGAATTCTTTATTTGAAAACGTAAACGGGCAAATTGTTTCAAGCTCCGGGCACACGACCTGGTTTAATGCCGGAAAGGAAAAATACAGAATTTTAATCGTCGAAAAGCCAGGGGTAAAATATTTGCAAAAAGGAGAAGCTAGATCATTTGACCAAAAATTCTCGCTGGAAAGCTGGAGTAGTACAATTGTAAGTGCAATAAATTATGTTGTACAAAATGAAAAAATAGATAAAAGAAAAATTTTAGTAGCTGGACATTCAGAAGGTGGAGTTGTTGCATCCTGCGTTGCAAATTCAATGAAAGACAAAATATCTAATGTTGCCATTATGGCTGGAGAAGGTCCTTCGCAACTCTACAGTCTGTATAAATTTGCTGATGATGGAACTTTTTTCAATACTAAAGAACATAATATGCCAACATCAGAAGAAAGAATAAATTATGTTAAGGAAAAGTGGCACGATATTCTAGCTGACCCTGCTAATACAGAAAAGAAATTTTTTGGCTTTACTTATTTGCGCTGGTCAGGTTTTTTAAAAACTTCTGTTATTGATGAATTATCAGCTTATAACGGAAAAATCTTAATTGTTCAAGGAACCGCAGACAAAGCCGTTTATCCTGAATCTGCAATCATCGCTTATACCTCATTATGGTCAAAAGGAAAAAACATAAATCTGTTTCAAATTGAAAACGCAGACCATTCTTTTAAAATTATTGACAAACCCGAAATTGATGGCTGGAGAATGGTAATCGAGAAAATAATCACCTGGTTTAATCAATAAAAATTTGGCTTGCCGAAATACAAAGCCGAATTTTCACTTCGCTACTTTTCCTTTTCTTTATAAATTTCTAGCCCCTTAATTAACAGGATAAAAGGGTGATGGTTCAGCTAGAGCTTGCATAGCTATCTGTTCTCATAGCTTACTAATATGGTTTTGGGGAAACAGGGTCGGTGAAATTATTTAAGCATTTATGCTTTTTTTAAAATTCAGGTTGAAATATTTCAAATTCTCTTTGTTCAGTAATACCCGAACACTGTACGATACCTTGTTACATCTCCTGAAAGCTAGCTCTATGATTACCATAATTTTTTTACTGGTAAAAAAAATTGCGAAACTAATAATGGATAAATCGACAAAAATACGAGAGGCTGTCCAAAAGGACAGCCCCATCATTGCTTTTATACAGGTAAATTAGTTAAAAAAATCGCTTATCTTATCAAAAAAGCTCTTTTCCTTCCTCGCTTCTTCACCCGGTTCTATATTCTTGGACTGGGATTTTCTTAAAGTTTCTATAGCCGCTCTTTCCTCTTCGGTCAGTTCTGTAGGGGTCCATATTTTTACCAAAACGAGCTGGTCGCCTTTGCCATAACCATTGATGTCTGGGAAGCCTTTCCCTTTCAGCCGGAAAATTTTTCCGCTTTGGGTGCCTGGCGGAATTTTGATTTTTGCACGGCCGTCAATTGTCGGTACTTCTATCTGCGTACCAAACACCGCGTCCGGGAAGGAAATAGACAATACATATTGTACATCATTACCGTCACGGGTAAGCTCCGCGTGTTTTTCTTCCTCGATCAGGATGATCAGGTCTCCTGCCGGGCCACCGCGCTCGCCGGCATTACCTCTGCCGCCCATGCTCAGTTGCATACCATCCTGTACGCCTGCCGGAACATCAATGGAGATCGTTTCCTCGCCATATACCCTGCCTTCACCTTTACAGGAAGTACATTTGTTGGTAATGGTCGTGCCCTGGCCTTCACAGGTCGGACAGGGAGATACGGTCTGCATCTGTCCCATGAAGGTGTTGGTCACCCTGCGTACCTGGCCGCTACCGCCACAGGTCTGGCAGGTTTGTACCGAGTTTTTATCTTTAGCGCCGGAGCTGCCACAGGTAGTACAGCCTACATGCTTTTTAACTTTGATCTTTTTATTGACGCCGTTGGCCATTTCCGCATAGGTCAGCTTAAGTTTTACGCGCAGGTTAGAACCACGGTTATTGCGTCCGCCCCGTCCGCCGCCGCCGCCGAAGAAGTCGCTGAAGCCGCCACCTCCGCCGCCACCGAAGATGTCGCCGAAATGGCTGAATATGTCCTCCATATTCATACCGCCACCGTTAAAGCCGCCGCCACCGGCCGCACCACTCATGCCCGCATGACCAAAGCGGTCATAACGTGCCTTCTTCTCTTCATTACTTAATACATCGTAAGCTTCTGCCGCTTCTTTAAACTTTTCTTCGGCTTCCGTATCCCCCGGGTTCCTGTCCGGGTGATATTGCAAAGCCAGTTTACGGTAGGCTTTTTTGATCTCCTCGCCAGATGCACTTTTGCTCACGCTCAGTACCTCGTAATAATCTCTTTTTGTCATTTTACGCAATTAATAATTTAAGATGATTATTTTCCAACCACCACCTTAGCATGGCGAATCAGTTTATCATTTAAGAAATATCCTTTTTGTAATTCATCGATCACTTTACCTTGCAGGTCCGGCGCCGGCGCCGGGATCTCTGTGATCGCTTCATGGAATTCCACATCAAAATCTGCATTTTTAGTGTCCATGGCTTTTAAACCCTTATTTTCAAGCGTTCTTTTTAGTTTGCTGAAAACCAATTGAGTACCGGCTTTAATTTGAGCCACATCTTCTGTTTTTTCCATTTGTTCTGCAGCACGGTCCATATCGTCGATCACTTCGAGGAGCTCGGTAATAATATCTTTACCCGCAGTCTGTATCAATTCAATACGTTCTTTGGCATTACGCTTCCTGAAATTGTCAAATTCGGCAACCTGTCTTAAATATTTATCTTTCATCTCTGCCAATTCGGCTTGACATTGTTCTAATGCTGACAATTGTTCTTCCTCATTGGGCGTCGTTTCATTCGTACTATTTTCGTCTATAGGCTGCTCCTGCTCGTTATTTAAGTTGGTTTCCTGTGTATTCATATCTTAAAGTGTATTTAATCAAGTGTTTATACCCTTCTATAGTTCAAATTAATTGCCAAACCCTTTTTTTTGCCAAAATGTCAAAAAATCAATTAACTGGAAGCGATTGCTTGGCTTACCTTTGCAGTCGTGCGCCGGCTAATTATTTTATTTTTATTCCTCCTGTTTGCTTTGGGTTCAAATGCTCAAAAGCATTTCTGTGTAGATAGCATCATTTTTGAAGGCGATTTTCGGACCAAACGCGATTTATTGACCCGGGAACTCAATTTTAAAGAAAAAGATTGCATCCTGCGGGATTCGTTGAGTCAATACCTGCAACTGGCCGAAAAAAGGTTGTTCAATACACAGCTATTCAATAAAGTTAAGGCCGATACTTTGCTACTGTCTGGACGGCAAATGGTGCGCTTTTACCTGGATGAACGTTTCCCGGTCTTTCCAAAACCTAATCTTGAATTTGCCGATCGTAATTTCAATGTCTGGTGGCAGGAGCAGGGAGCAAAACTGAACCGCCTGAATCTTGGGCTGGGCCTTATCCACCAGAATGTGCGGGGGCGCAGAGAGCAATTGGGGATTGAAGGCCAGATCGGCTATACCCGTAAATTTGCGCTAAGCTATAATATGCCTTTCCTGGACCGGCAGCAAAAACATGGTATCGGCGCTTCGATAGCGGTATTTCATAATATGGAGGTAGCTTACCGGACGGATAGTAATAAGTTACTTTTTAAGCGTTTTGAGGATAAAGCTGCTTTTCAGCAGACCGCTTTTTCTTTCTGGTATAATTTCCGGCCTGCTTTTGCCACGAACCATAATTTTCAACTTAGCCTGAGGCATTTATCTATCCATGACAGCATTGCGGGGTGGCTTAACACGGATTACCTGGGACGTGGCGCCACAAAAGCAACTGTAATCGGCTTCAGCTACCGGATTGATTATAATGGTGTAGACAACTGGAACTATCCCCTGGAAGGTTTCCGGGCCGTAGGTTCATTAAGTGCTGATTACCAGTTGGGCGCTAAATTTTTGCCTTCAATACACTGGCAAGCCGACTGGTACCAACAGATAGCGCCAAAGTGGTACTATAATTTCATCATCAGGGGACGTAGGGCTTTCGGTAAGGATTTGCCTTATTACATGCAAAAGAATATGGGCTATGATTTTGATGAAATGCGGGGCTACGAGTATTTTGTGCATGATGGCACTTTTTTTAATATACTCCGCGGAAATTTAAAGTATAAACTGGTCGATCAGCAGCTAAAATTACCCATCCGGTATTTTCGTTATATACCAATCAGAATCTTTGCCAAAGGTTACAGCGACCTGGGCTATACCTTTGCGGCATTGCCGGGCAACAATACTTTAAACAACAAATGGCTATATAGTTACGGAATCGGATTAGATATTGTAACTTTATACGATATTCGCATACGATTAGAGTATACCATTAATGACAGAGGATTAAGAGGTTTGTACTTGCATAAGTCCGGAGAATAAGCCGTAAAAATTATAATTTTAGTGAAAATAGCTTTATACAACAGGGTTTTCGAAGAAACAGATATTCCTTTTTTCGACTATTTGTTTAAGATCCTGGAAGAACAGCAGGTCGACATTGTTTTATTTAAAGAATTCAAAGAGCAGCTGGCCGTGCATATAGATTTGCCGGAATCGCTCGAATGCTTTACCGATCATACCGATCTGGGTAAAGATGTGGACATTATGCTGAGCCTGGGTGGTGATGGTACCATGCTCGACACAGTATGCTTTGTCTACAATTCTAATATCCCGACTTTGGGCGTCAACCTGGGCCGCTTAGGGTTCCTGGCTGATGTAAGCAAAGAAGAGATCGCCTTTGCAATTCGAGCCTTAAAGCTGGGCTCCTATTCTGTTGAAGAACGCAGCCTGATCCACCTGGATTCGAATGTGGACCTTTTCGGGCCCTATCCATTTGCCTTAAATGAATTTACGATCCATAGGAAAGATTCTTCTTCTATGATCAAGATCCATACCTTTATTAATGGTGATTTCCTGAATACGTATTGGTCAGACGGGCTGATTGTAGCTACGCCTACGGGGTCTACCGGTTATTCTTTAAGTTGTAACGGTCCTATCGTTTTTCCTACGGCTGAGAATTTTATCATTACCCCGGTAGCGCCGCATAACCTGAATATCCGCCCGATCATTGTTTCAGACAGCTCCATTATCTCGTTTGAGGTAGAAGGGCGTACCGACCAGTTTTTGTGTACCCTGGATTCCCGTGTAGCAACGATTACCGATAAAATACAATTAGCAGTAAAAAAGGAAAATTTTGCTTTTAAACTCATCCGTTTAGATGAGCATGATTTCCTGCAGACCCTGCGTCAAAAATTGTATTGGGGGGCAGACAGCAGAAATTAGGTGAATTTATTTTTATCCATCACAGAATATTGTATTTTTGAACACTTATAAAAAACTAAAAAAGCAAAAAGCATGAAAAAAGGATTACTGATCATTGTCGCGATAATTGTAGTAATTGCGGGGCTTGCGGGCTGCAGCTATAATCCCATCGTTTCAAAAGAAGAAACGGTAAAGAAGGAATGGGGTAATGTTCAAAATACTTACCAGCTAAGGGCCGATAAAATTCCAAACCTCGTAGCTACAGTAAAAGGAGCTGCTGCTCATGAGAAGAACACCCTGGAGGCGGTAATGGCTGCCCGTGCGAAAGCTACCCAGGTAACGGTCAACGCTGATGACCTGAGCCCTGAAGCGATCCAGAAATACCAGGCGGCACAAGGTGAGTTAAGCCAGGCCCTGGGAAGATTAATGATGGTACAGGAAAACTACCCGGACCTGAAAGCCAACCAGAATTTCCTGAGCTTACAGGATGAGATCTCCGGTATCGAAAACAGGATCAAAGTAGCACGTGATAATTTCAACACGGCGGTAAATGATTACAATAGCTCCATCAGGAAATTTCCGGCGAATATCACCGCAATGATCTTCGGTTTTAAAACCAAAGGCTATTTCGAAGCGGAAGCAGGCGCTCAATCCGCACCAAAAGTTGAATTCTAAATTCATTCCCAATAAACTTAGAGGCTACCTTTCATTGATAAACGGTAGCCTTTTTTGTTCCATTTAAATCACTTTTCTTTATGAAAACAGCTTTATTAAAATCCGCATTGATCATCGCATTTGCAGGGATAAGCATGCTGAGTTATGCGCAGCAAAAAACAACAACTACCCTCCATCATGGTAAAAAGCTGACCTGGAGCGCGAAACCGGTACCGGTGGATGTGCAGGACCCTAAAACCGGTAAACTTTCCCGTAAAGAGGTGCTGGAGCGGGGTAAATTACTTACTTATGATGGTAAACTGGTGGTGTATGGCGTACCCAGGTCTATGGAAAAAGACATTGAAAAAAAGATCAAAAACGCGGTGAAATCAAAGAAAGTAGAGCGGCCCCTGTTTGATAACCGGGAAGTACGTATTCATTTTACTAATTATATAATCGACACCGAAGGTAAAGTAGCTTTTTATGAAGTATTGATCTTTCCCTATAAAAACAGTGTGCAGTTGTACCAGAATGAATATACGGAGGAAATTAAAAACTACCTGAAAGCCGTCGCGACTGCGGTGAGAGAAATACCTTCGTTCGGCAACCAGGAAAGTCCGCTTTTTTCGGAGAAGATCCTGGAACTCTAAGTTTTATTTAACGGGTTGGAATGCTTATATTTATACACATCCCTCCGGCCAATCCGAAAAAAAACTTACTTTGCAAATCGAACAGTATTAATGAATTTTAGCTAAAACAGAGCATGTCAGTATTTGAAATCAGGGGCGGAAAACCCTTAAAAGGCAGTATTACACCACAAGGCGCTAAGAATGAGGCCCTGCAGGTATTATGCGCCGTATTGCTTACCGAAGAGCAAGTGACCATCCATAATGTTCCCGATATCCTGGACGTTAATATGCTGATCGAATTGCTGGGTGATCTGGGCGTTATTGTCCATAAGATCGCAGATAACAGTTATACTTTTGAAGCGAAAAGTGTCAACATAGAATTCCTGCAAAGCGAGGTGTATAAAAAGAAGTCGGGTAAACTGCGCGGTGCGGTGATGCTGGCCGGACCTTTACTGGCCCGCTTTGGCAAAACCTATTTGCCGCAGCCTGGTGGCGATAAGATCGGCCGCCGCAGGCTGGACACCCATATTTTGGGCTTTGAAAAAATGGGGGTGCAATTCAATTATGATGCCGAGGTAAAAGAGTTTATCCTCGACGGTTCTCACCTTGAGGGTGCTAACTTGTTGCTGGAAGAGCCTTCTGTAACCGGTACCGCGAATATTGTGATGGCAGCGGTATTGGCTGAAGGGACTACGACCATTTATAATGCGGCTTGTGAACCTTATGTACAACAGTTGTGCAAAATGCTGAATGCTATGGGCGCCGATATACAAGGGGTGGGCTCCAATCTACTGACGATTAAAGGCGTGAAAAAATTAGGTGGCTGTAGTCATCGCTTGTTAGCTGACATGATCGAGGTCGGTTCTTTCATCGCTATGGCAGCTATGACACAGAGCGAGATCCTGATCAAAGATGCAGATGTGGAGCACCTGGGTATCCTGCCGGAAACCTTTGCCAAATTCGGTGTAAAGTTCGAAATACAGGGTAATGATATCTTTATCCCGGCACAGGAGAGTTATACCATTCATAAATTCATTGACGGGTCTATCCTGAATATTTATGATCATCCATGGCCCGGCCTTTCGCCGGACCTGATCTCGGTGATCCTGGTAATGGCTACGCAGGCAAAAGGTACCGTGCTTATTTACCAGAAAATGTTTGAGAGCCGTTTGTTCTTTGTTGATAAACTCATCGATATGGGCGCGCAGATTGTTTTATGCGACCCGCATCGTGCGGTAGTCATTGGCCTTAATCGCCAGACCGCATTAAGAGGAATTCGTATGGCATCACCGGACATTCGCGCGGGTGTTGCTTTGCTGATCGCGGCTTTATCGGCCGAGGGTAAGAGTGTGATCGAGAACATCGACCAGATCGACCGGGGCTACCAAAACATAGACGGTCGCCTGCAGGCCTTAGGCGCGGATATCAGGAGGATAGAGAGCTAAGAAAATAAAAATAGAAGAAGATTATTAAGCAGGTCTGCATTGCAGGCTTGCTTTTTTAGTCTTGCTTGTGAAATCATATGTCCAGTCTTAAGCTGGCTGCTTTTGTTTATGCTTACACTTTTTTTGACAAGCAAAAATTGGAAAAACCACGAAACTACTTAATAGGATGAGCCTTCATTTTTCAGTCTGGCGTTTTTGAGTTGTTTATAGGTTCTTTTACCTTGATGCAAAAGAACCAAAAGGTCAAGGCTGTGAAACAATGAGCTAAAAATGGCGCAATCAACCTTAAATTCGCCAAACTCGCCCAAAACTTTCTGCATCAAATTATGAATCGTATTAAGGCTCAGACAAGCGGCGAATTTACCTCCGCGTAGCGGAGGACGGCAACCTGTACCATTTTCTGAACGCCATTTTTTCAAAGGCCGGTCTATAAATAAAAGCTAGCGTTTGCAATCAAAAGAATTAAAAGCTAACCTGGCCAAGCACATAGCTTAATTTCTATATCCCTCCGAAAATCGCCTCTGCAACCGATTTTCGGGGTCTTTTTTGCTCCACTTTTTGGACAAGCAAAAAGTGGAAAAAAGTTGCAGATTGATTTTACAACAATAGGAAAGGTTACAATAAAATAGGAATATTTAGCAAATCAGCCTTGCAGGCTTGCTTTTTAGTTTTTAGCAAAATGCTGCGCGTAATACTTGCAAGCTTGTGTAATCCCGCATTGCTCACATTTTGGCGTGCGGGCTAGGCAAATATAACGCCCGTGCAGAATCAGCCAGTGGTGTGCTTTATGGATCAGCTCTTTTGGGAAATGTTTGATTAATTGTAATTCAGCTTGTAGCGGCGTTTTAGCATTCGTGGTCAGGCCGATGCGGGCCGACACCCGGAATACATGGGTATCTACCGCCATATTAGGCTGGTTGTCGATAACAGAGGTAATGACATTGGCGGTTTTCCGGCCTACACCTGGTAATTTGATGAGTTCGGCCACCGTAAGGGGGACCTCGCTGTTGAAATCATGAACCAGCATATGAGCCATGCCGATCAGGTGTTTGGTCTTATTGTTGGGATAACTGATACTGCGGATCAGCGGGAAGAGCTCGTCAAACGTAGCTTTGGACAGGCTTTCGGCATCCGGATATTGTGCGAAGATCGCGGGTGTGGTCAGGTTGACTCTTTTATCCGTGCATTGGGCCGATAAAATAACCGCTACCAGTAGTTGATAGGGATTATCATAGAGCAATTCGGTCTCCGCATCGGGAGCATGCTCAGAAAAATAATCAATTACAAACTGGTAGCGGTCTTTTTTAGTCATTTTCCTATTTAAATAAGCTATTTAGCTTATAAATTTGAATTATTTGCTTTGTACAATCGTACCGACGTTTTTACCGGAAACTACTTCAGACAGGTTGCCTTTTTTGTTCATATCGAAAACAATGATCGGCAGGTCATTCTCTTTACAAAGGGTAAACGCGGTAAGGTCCATAACGGCCAGGCCTTTCGCGATCACTTCATCAAAAGTGATTTTTTCATAACGGGTCGCTTCCGGGTTCTTTTCAGGATCTTCCGTGTAGATACCATCAACGCGGGTGCCTTTCAGGATCACATCAGCATTGATCTCGATCGCTCTCAGGGAACCGGCGGTATCAGTAGTAAAATAAGGGTTTCCCGTACCGGCACCGAAGATCACTACCCTGCCTTTTTCCAGGTGGCGGATCGCCCTGCGGCGGATATATGGTTCTGCAACCTGGTCCATCACCAGGGCAGATTGCAGGCGGGTTTTTACGCCTATTTTTTCTAAAGAAGCCTGTAATGCCATACCGTTAATGACCGTGGCCAGCATACCCATGTAATCTCCATGTGCCCGCTCGATACCGGTTTCGCTCTCGTTCATACCCCGGTAAATATTACCACCGCCTATGACTACCGCTACTTCAACACCCAGTTCTACAACCTCTTTAATGTCCTGGGCATAAGCACCTAGCATTTTGGAGTCTAAACCATAGTTTTTGTCGCCCATTAGCGATTCGCCGGAAAGCTTTACTAATACTCTTTTAAATTTTGGAAGCATTGTTTATTTTTTATTCTTAATTGTTTCTTTACAAATATTTCTCGCCAAGGTTGCGTTTTATTTCGGCAACATATTCTTTTATTTGTTGCTCCTGGCTTCTTTCACAGATCAGTAAAACATCCTGGGTATCTACAACAATATAATCCTGCAAGCCCTGCAATACCACCAGTTTGTTCGCATTGGATTTTACCATACAATTGGCCGCGTCCACGACAAAAACACTTTTCTGATTACTTGCGTTGCCTAAATAATCTTTTTCGGAATGCTCATAAGCCGACTCCCAGGTGCCGAGATCGCTCCAGCCGAAATTGGAAGGAATCACAAAAACATTTTTTGCTTTTTCCATCAGGCCGTAGTCTATCGAGAGGTTGGTCGTTTGCGTGTATAGCCGCTCCATGGTCGCGTATTCTTTGGGCGTATTGTAGGCATTCCTGCCCTGCTCAAATACTTCAGCCATTTCCGGCTGGTATTCTTTAAATGCTTTGGTAAAGGTATCCACATTCCACACAAAAATGCCGGAATTCCATACAAAATCACCGGAGGATAAAAATACCCGGGCCAGGTCAAGGTTAGGTTTTTCTGTAAATACGATCACTTTAGCGATGCCTTCTTCGAGCTGGTCTTTGGCATATTGAATATAGCCATAGCCGGTATCCGGCCGCGTCGGTTGTATGCCAAAGGTAAGGATTGCATCGTTCCTGGAGGCATAGTCTAGGCCCTGGAAGGCTTTGATCTCGAAATTACGCTGGTCCAGGATCAGGTGATCGGCCGGTGCCAGGATAATGTTTGCTTTAGGATTTAAGGCCTGTAGTTTATAGGTAACATAGGCTGCCGCAGGGGCCGTGTTTTTCCGGAAAGGTTCTTTGATAATATTGCATTCAGGCAGTTCGGGTAACTGCTCTTTCACAAGATGTTCGTAGGAATGGTGGGTAACCACAAAGATATTTTCCTTAGGACAAATATCTTTAAAACGGGCATAAGTATCCTGAATGAAGGTGCGACCTGTTCCCAAGATATCCAGGAATTGCTTGGGTAAGTTCTGGCGGCTTTCAGGCCAAAACCTGCTTCCAATACCGCCGGCCATAATGGCCACATAATTATTCTGAATACTCATTTATATTTTTTACAGTATTTTGCTGCTAGCGGCGAAATTAAAAAAAAATGACGACAAATTTGTCCCTTGGATTGGCAGAGCGAATAAATACGGGTAAATTTGCCAACAAAATAGCGGTGATGATGCGTTTATCAGACTTAGAAAAAGGGCAAAAAGGGGTGATAAAAAAAATAGAAGAAGGGCCATTTGCTGTCCAGCTCATGGAAATGGGATTTATCGCCGGCAAGCCGGTACAGGTAGCTCATATTGCTCCCTTTGGTGATCCTATTGCCGTACAGGTAGCCGGTTATGTATTAAGTATCCGTAAAACAGATGCGGCGCATATCTGGGTAGAGCTCTAGTAGCCCGGGCGCAAACCGCCTGGATAATTTTTAATCAATTTAAGTGTTTTTATAGTGAATATAGGATTGTATTTCGGAAGTTTTAACCCGATACATTTAGGCCATTTAATCATAGCTAATTACGTTATAGAACACAGTCATTTAGACAAGATCTGGTTCGTAGTTTCCCCGCATAATCCTTTAAAGCAGACCAGTTCGCTGCTGAATGAATACAACCGCCTGCACCTGGTGGAGATAGCCATTAAAGGCAATAATAAATTCAGGGCGAGTAATGTAGAATTTGGTTTACCTAAACCTTCCTATACGATTGACACGCTCACCTATTTGCAGGAAAAATTTCCACATGAGCAATTCTCGGTGATCATGGGCAGCGACAGCTACCAGAACCTGCCGCGCTGGAAGAACTATGAACAGTTATTGAAGCATTACCCCGTGATTGTTTATCAAAGACCAGGTCATGAAGTGACGGAAAAACTTTCTGATAAGACTTATCTTTTAAATGCCCCTTTGATCGAAATCTCGGCTACGATGATCCGGCAGATGATCAAAGAACAGAAGAGCATCAGGTACCTTTTGCCGGATGATGTGATTGATTATATTAAAGAGAACCGGTATTATTTATAAGAAACCGATTTATAAAAAATGTCCCCAAAATTCAGAAACTTTTGGGGACATTGTATTTCTGTCAATAATTAACCACTAACAATTAATCATTAACAATTATTAACTAAGCCAGCTTGCGTAAGCGGGCCACAGGAATCTGAAGCTGTTCCCTGTATTTGGCAATAGTACGCCTGGCCACTTTAAACCCTTTTTCGGAAAGCTGTTCCATCAACTGTTCGTCAGATAAAGGATTGCTTTTATCTTCATGGTCTACCAGGTCCTGTAAAAGATTCTTCACTTCGTAGGTGGACACCTCTTCACCTGCCTCATTGGTAATAGATTCCGAGAAAAAGTATTTCAGCAGGAAAGTTCCGTATTCGGTCTGCACATATTTACTGTTGGCTACCCTGCTCACGGTCGAAATGTCCATATTGATCTTGTCCGCTATATCTTTTAAGATCATTGGTTTCAAAGAAGATTCATTCCCGGTAAAGAAGAACTCGCTTTGGTAATCCATTATGGATTTCATTGTATATAATAAGGTATGCTGTCTTTGTTTGATCGCATCAATAAACCATTTGGCCGCGTCCAGTTTTTGCTTAATAAAGGTAACCGCTTCTTTCTGTTGTTTATCTTTCATGCTGCCTTTATCATAGGCCTTCAGCATATCCCGGTATTCGTCTGAAATTCTTAAGGTGGGCGCATTCCTGGAGTTTAAGGTTAGTTCCAGGATACCATTATTGTTGTAGACAAAGAAGTCCGGAATGATATAGCCGTTTTCTTTAGAGCCGTCATGGAAAGCCATGCCCGGCTTAGGTGTTAATTTTATAATGACCTGTATTGCAGCTTTAAAGGATTCGTCATCTAAACCTAATTGTGATTTAATGCGGTCGTATTGCTTCTTGGTAAACTCATCGAAATATTTCTGCAGGATCTGGCGGGCATCGGTAACCTGTTTGGTTTGTTCCAGTCTTTTTAATTGCAGCATCAGGCATTCCTGCAGGTCGGCGGCGCCTACACCAGCCGGGTCCAGCTCCTGCACTTTCAATAAAATATTTTCTATATCTGCTTCTGAGACATAGACATTGGCATTAAAAGCCAGGTCGTCTACGATGCTCATCACATCTCTTCTCAGGTAGCCATCATCATCTATACTACCGATCAATTGCTCTGCTATTCGTGTGTCTTGTTCATCCAGGTCCCACAAGCCGATCTGGCTCAATAAATAGTCGTGAAAGGTAGATTCCTGCCTCACCGGAGATTCCCGGTCGTCTTCATCATCATCCCCGTTCTCATTAACATGGTAATCGGACATGCTATCATTCTCATCTCTTAAATAATCGGATATGTCATCAGTGTCGTCTCCGCCTTCATTTGAGCCTTCCTGTTCATTGTCGTTAGCAAATTCGTAAGGGTCTTCAGTAGTATTGGTCTGCGGGTCGATCTCCAGGGCCGGATTCACTTCCAGTTCATATTCAATAGCTTCTTCAAGGTTTGCTGTAGGCACCTGTAATAGCTTAATAAACTGGATCTGTTGTGGAGAAAGTTTCTGTAGTAGTCGTTGGCTTTGAGTTATCTTGAGCAATGTAAAGTCGTATTTATTGAAGCGAAGATAAAAATAAAGCTAAGATCTTTTGTTGAAAATATGATAAAATTAAGGCGAAATACTTGCCAAATTTGTAAATTGGCTTTACTTTTAACTTTCGATATTCACAGTCCAAAATTATGTCCAGCAAAGTAAAAATATCTTCCTCCTTTTCCTATATACCTTTAGAAGAAACTATAGAAATAATTCCGCGAAGGAAGCAGTTATTTATAGGTATTCCGAAAGAAGATACTTTTTCAGAGAACCGTATTCCCCTTACCCCGGAAGCGGTTTCGGTACTCATCCAGAATGGGCATGAGGTTGTAGTGGAACACAAAGCCGGGGAGCACGCTTTTTATAAAGATACCGATTTCAGTGAAGCCGGTGCCAAGATCGTTTATGATAAAGCGGAAGTATTCCGCTCTGACATCATTATCAAATCTGCACCGATATCGGATGAGGAAATTAATATCCTGCAGCCGGGAAAGGTAGTTATCTCCCCGGTGCACCTGCCCTTTTTAAAATCAGAAATGATCCAGAAGCTGGTAAAGAAACAGATCGTAGCCATAGCTTTTGATTCTATAAAAGATGATAACGGTTCTTACCCTATTGTGCGGACCATGAGCGAAATAGCAGGTAGCTCCGCCATTATCCAGGCCGCGAAATACCTGAGCAACTCGCATAATGGTGTGGGTATATTGCTGGGCGGTATTTCCGGTATTCCCCCGGCACAGGTAGTAATTCTGGGCGCGGGTGTTGTGGGTGAATCGGCCACGCGTACGGCTTTGGGTCTGGGCGCCGATGTAAAAGTGTTTGATAATTCTATTTATCGCCTCATGCGTTTGCAAAACAATGTAGGACGCCGTTTATATACTTCCGTTATTGATCCACCCGAACTAAAGAAATCACTGGCGAAAGCGGATGTGGTCATTGGTGCGCTGAAACCTATTAACGGGGTAACCCCTATGGTAGTGACCGAAGAAATGGTGGCCCTGATGAAAGCGGGCTCTGTGATCATTGACGTCAGCATCGACCGTGGCGGTTGTATCGAAACCTCCAGGCCGACTACGCACGACAACCCGGTATTCTCAAAATTTGATGTGATCCACTATTGTGTACCCAATATAGCTTCTGGTGTGGCCAGAACGGCCTCAAAGGCGATCAGTAATGTCTTAATGCCTATAGTAATGGATATCGCGGAAAAAGGAGGGGTAGATTACGTTTTAAAAACAAAACAAGGTATCCGGAACGGGGTTTACTTATATAAAGGCCTGGTGACTAACCAGCATATCGCTAAGCGCTTTGATATGAAGTATACCGACCTGAACCTGATTATGACTAATTTTATTTAAGCCAAAAGACGCAATAACCAAAACCTTATGCACAGACGAACGAATAAAACAATTGCCGGTTACCATTTATTAATGATCTTATCTGCTGTAGACTATAAATTTTCTGTTGACGGGGACATGATCGTTCGCGAATTTTTGGTACAGGAGTTTCCTTTCCATATTAATTTAGATAAAGAAATGGATATCATCAGCAGCCTGAGCCAGGAAGACTGGGAATCCCATTTCTTAAAATACATGGATGATTTTTACGAAGATGCTACTGAAGAAGAGCGCCTGAACTTTATACAGTTCGCCCTTAAGCTCTGTAAAGCAGATGAGGTAATCACCGCAAAAGAGAACCATTACCTGAATCTTTTATTTGATAACTGGAATATTGAAAATAAAGACGCTTAAAATTTTAAAAGAGCTATTGCCGGGCATAGCTCTTTCTTGTTTTTTACCGGCAATTGAGCTTTAATATAAGTATTTGTTTAAATTTGCCGGGTTTAGAAAAGATATGAAAGTTTTACCGAAAGAAATCAGTACCAAACAGCTCCATGCCTATTTATTGGGCAGTGTGGCGCCAAGACCCATTTGTTTTGCCAGCACTATAGATAATGAAGGTAATGCCAATTTATCGCCCTTTAGCTTTTTTAATGTTTTCGGCAGTAACCCGCCGGTAGTGGTATTCTCCCCTGCCCGCCGGGTAAGAGATAATACCATCAAGCACACTTTAGAGAATGTACAGGAAACTAAGGAGGTAGTGATCAATGTGGTGTCTTATGCTATGGTGCAGCAGATGAGCCTGGCCAGCTGTGAATACCCTAAAGGTACCGATGAATTTATCAAATCCGGCTTTACACCGGTCGCTTCAGACCTGGTAAAACCGTTCCGGGTCAAAGAAGCCCCTGTAAGCCTGGAATGCCGGGTAATGGAGGTAAAACCGATCGGAGAAGGCGGCGGTGCGGCCAACCTGATCATTTGCGAGGTAATTAAAATGCATATTGACGACGCGATCCTGGATGAAAACCTGCAGATCGATCCGCATAAAATTGACCTGGTAGCGCGTATGGGTATGGATTATTACTGCCGGGCTTCAGGAGACAGTGTTTTTGAAGTGCCTAAACCCAACCTGCAGTTAGGTATTGGCTTTGACCAGTTGCCGCAGTCCGTATTAAGCTCAAGCGTACTTACAGGCAATGATTTAGGTATACTCGCCAATAGCTCTGAAATACCGGTACTTACCGATATTACAAATGATGAGCGGCTGATCCATATCCTCAAAGAATATAGCAATGATGCGGCAGAGCAACAGATCGCATTGCATCAATACGCCAAAGAATTAATTCATAAAGGCGATATTGAAATGGCCTGGCAGGTATTGCTGGCCAATAATTAATCATTACAAAATTAAATATCATGAAAAGTGCAGTGTCGGAACGTGTGGAGCAAGAAGAAAAACATGATTTTAGTATTGGCGCATTTAAGTGCGCGCTGTTTTGCGAAGCCAAAAAATGCTGTAAAAAATATAAGCGGGGCAAGCGTTGCAAGTCCTGCCCGAAAAAGTAATCTAAAAATTATCAAATAGCTAAAAACATGACAAGAGATACTGCCATTTTTGATTTAATTCAGGAAGAACTCCAAAGACAAAGAAGAGGATTAGAATTGATTGCTTCAGAAAACTTTACCAGCTTGCAGGTGATGCAGGCCATGGGTAATGTGATGACCAACAAATATGCGGAAGGTTACCCGGGTAAAAGATATTATGGCGGTTGTGAGGTGGTAGATAAAAGTGAGCAACTGGCCATCGACCGCCTGAAAGAGATATTTAATATTGAGTATGCTAATGTGCAGCCGCACAGTGGCGCCCAGGCTAATATGGCGGTGCAGGCAGTGGTATTACAGCCCGGCGATGCTATCCTGGGCCTGGACCTGAGCATGGGGGGGCACCTGACGCACGGTTCCCCGGTAGCCTTCTCCGGAAAAACGTACCAGGCACATCACTATGGCGTACGTAAAGAAGACGGCCTGGTGGACTATGATGACATGGAACAAAAAGCGAAAGAGGTGAAACCCAAGCTGATCATCTGTGGCGCTTCTGCTTATAGCCGCGACTGGGATTATGCCCGTGTACGTGCTATTGCGGACAAAGTAGGCGCTTTGGTAATGGCAGATATCGCCCACCCTGCGGGTCTTATTGCTGCGGGTTTGTTGAACTCCCCTTTTGATCATTGTCATTTTGTAACCTCTACCACCCACAAAACTTTACGTGGCCCACGTGGCGGTATCATCATGATGAAAAATGATTTTGAAAATCCATGGGGTATTACTACACCGAAAGGAGAGGTAAGAACCATGAGCCAGCTGATCGACCTGTCCGTATTCCCGGGCATCCAGGGCGGACCATTGGAGCATGTGATCGCGGCTAAGGCTGTTTCTTTCTTCGAGATCCTGCAGGATGATTATAAAGCATATGCCCGCCAGATGCAAAGCAATGCGCAGGCTATGGCGAACGCATTCCTGGAGACAGGTTATGACCTGGTTTCCGGTGGTACCGACAACCATTTGCTGCTGATCGACCTGAGAAATAAAGGCATCTCCGGTAAAAAAGCCGAAAATACTTTAGTAAAAGCGGATATTACCATTAATAAAAACATGGTGCCTTTTGATGATAAATCACCGTTTATCACTTCCGGTATCCGTGTAGGTGTACCGGCATTGACTACGCGTGGTTTTAAAGAAAAAGACATGCAGCAGGTAGTATACTGGCTGGACCAGGTATTGATGAATGCTGATAATGACAGCGTGATCGCTACCGTAAGAGGCGAGATCAATGAATATATGACAGGTTTTGACCTGTACCCTGAAATGGGATAAACCAGTCTTTTAATTAAAATAAAGAGTGTTCTGAGGTAAAATGCTTGTCACATTGAGCTTGTCGAAATGTGACAAGCATTTTACTGCAAATCTGTCTGTTCTTCGATAAACTCAGGATGACAAATTTGAATCAGAACACTCTTTTTATTTCAGGTTATTGAACAGGTAGCGTTGCTACCGTTTGTTCCCAGCTTAAACCGCTGATATCGGTTAAGGTGATGGTATAAACACCTTGCAGGTGCAGTAATTCCGGGTCAGAGAATTTTAACCGGGCTTTTGCTCCTAAAGGCAATACCAGGCTGTGCTTGCCGGGTTTTACTTTAGCCACGTAACTATTGCTGATCTGTTCCGGCTTAAGCATTGATAATTGTTGTTGATCCTGTGCAAACACAATCTTCCCTTCTTTATCTTTTAACTGTACGCCTATCAAAAAGGAGCCGTATACATCCGCACCTTCGTCCCGGAATACGGTAAAGCTTAAATTCCCTTTATCCAGCTCCGGTTCTGTGATCGTAACATGTGGCCGTACAGAGAGATTATGCAGCTTACCGTAAACGCCTCCATGGAAATATTGATTGGTGAATAAGCTTAGGGCGAAGATGAGTATGGCACCGATTAAGGCTGTTTTCTTTACAGCAGTTTCTTTGAGTCCCAAAGTGCCCGAGCTCAGCCATTGGAATAGGCGGCTGCCGGAAAAACGTTTGTTTTTATGGCTGAAGTAATGATCCAGGGAATAGTAGCCCCCACCCGACAGGAAAACCGTAAAGCCCGCGGCAATGCCCAGGATACCTATCTGCCATTCATCCAGGCAGGTGGTGCCCAGCCATCCCGATCCCAGCAGGATGCCCAGGGCTAAGGACATTACAGCAATGCTGTTCGCTCTTGTGAAGAGGCCAAGCATAAATAAAAGCCCGACAATCCCTTCTACAATAGTGAAAATGGCCATGGCCCACCAGAGCGCTTCCGGGTGACTGACCAGGTATTCGATCATTGGTTTGATCCCCAGGGCATTGGGTAAGAAGTGGTTGAATTTTTCGCCGATATAGCCGGCTTCTTCCGGGTTTAATTTATTTTCCAGTACCAGTCGTCTCCAGAACGCAGAAAAATAGGTCCAGCCGGTGACCCAGCGTAATGCCGTGGTCAATAGACCGGCATAGTAGTTATTTTGATTCATGTCAAAAGCTTATTAGAGTACATATAAAATAGCCGAAGTTGCCTATGCAGCTCCGAATGTTCTTATGAGCTTTAGTAAAAGCGCATAAGTAATTAATAAATAGTGTACTAAATAAGCAGTTGCTCGTGGAGAATGTATATGGGAACGGTATAGGCCTGTAGGCTGTATGGCCGTTTAAGTATCCGTTCTGCAGCCGGTTCTGTATAAGTTCCTGGGAAAGATTCCTGTTGGCTTAACAGCAGGTCTTTTAATTGTTTGTCTGAAGCGTAAGTAGCCGACTGGTTTTCTGAACTCTGCCTGGTTTCGGGGCAGTTGCGGAGCTTATTGGCCTGGTCGACAGTATATAATGTTGTTGCCGGGATGCCCAGGAAGCCTTTAAGCGATTGTTTGGTCGTGCATGGCGTAAACAGCAATAAGACCGTCCACAGGACGATGAACTTATTGAGGCTATATTTAGCTATTTTAGACATGAACGAGGCCAAATTTAAAATAATAAAAGCTAAGTAAGCATTTTTTGTAATGGTTTAGGTTTATTTTAGGGAATAGCGATGGCGTCTTTTCCTATTAAAACAGATATTAATCAGAAAAAGATTATTTTTAGTTTGCGTTATATTAGCCACCTGTAAGGCATTTGATTTTGTATAAAAAGAGCGACCTATGAACCTGATTGTATTTGATATTGACGATACTTTGACCCAAAGCGTATCGCAGCATCAGCTTGCCTATGTGCAGGCAATGAAAGTAATCGGGGTTACCGATATCAATCAAAACTGGAAAGCCTATAAGCACCATACCGATAGTTATATCCTGAAAGAAAATTATGAAAGCAATTTTAAGGACCGCTTTGATCCTGCCTTGCTGGATGATTTCGAGAATAAGATGGTTGACATAATGAATACCTTGGAACCAGTTAAAGCAATAAGCGGCGCGGGAAGTTTTGTAGATTTCCTGAGAAATGAAAAGAATTATGCTTTGACTTTTGCGACCGGATCGCTGTTAAAACCGGCTATTTTAAAACTGGAGCAAGCAGGTATCTGGCATGCAAAAGAATTGATTGTCGCGGCTAATCGATTCTATGAAAGAGAATTGATCGTAAGTGAAGCCATTGAAAAAGCCAGGCAATACTATAAAGTGAGCGATTTTGAGAATATTATCTCGATCGGAGACGGTATCTGGGATATGCAAACAGCCATAAATTTAGGGCTCAGGTTTATCGGTGTAGGCCTGAAAAATTATGCCGATTTTGTACAAGCAGGTATTGAAGTGCATACTGAAAACTGGGAGCATTTTGATTTTAGCGCTGCGGAACTACATCTTTTTAAAAAGAAAGAATAGTAGGGTTTGCTCTACACAGCTAAAAGAAACAATTGGAGCAGACTTTATAAATACACGAGGATCTTAACCTTATAGATTTTTTATATTTGGTCGTACATGAATGTAAACAGTAATAAAGCTGTCCATAGGACGATGATGCACTTATTTAGGCTATATTTAGCTATTTAAAACATGAACAGGATTTGCAGTTAAGGAGATTTTAATGTTATTTTAGAGAATATCATTAAAATATTTATTTAATAAATTGTGAGACAATAATTAATTTATGGGAAGATTTAAAACAATAACAAAGAGTATAAAATTAGAAGAAGGTACTTACTCATTAATTACGAATGAAAGCTATGATCAATTTTCTGAAAAAATATTAAATTTAGGTGATATTGAAGCTAAATCTACTTTAGTAAATGCACTTAGTGTAATGTTTGATTTGGAAGGATTTACTAATTTGTGCAAGCAAATTGATCCTCAATTGGTTGTGCCGGAATATTTAAGTGAATTTTTAAAATGGATATTTCAACAAATAAAAGAAGAGTTAACAGAGCAAAAGTATACAGAGGGTTATCGTAAATTTGCTTCATTTCCATTATTTTCAAAATTTTTAGGTGATGGACTGTTGTTTATTTGGGATACGAATGAACTTAGTGAAGTTAATATTAGTAATATCGTAATTGCTATGCAGAATATTTGTGAGAATTATGTTGCCAAATTTTATTCAAAAATATCTAAAAAAATAGTTGATGTTCCTAAAAAGTTGAGATGTGGAATTGCGCGTGGGGCGGTTTATACAGTTGGTAACGGAGAGGATTTTGTTGGCCCATGTATTAATATGTCTGCAAGGTTGCAAAAACTAAACAATTTAAGTTTTTGTTTTTCTAGAAGAGGAATAAATCCAGAAACAATGAATGATGAATCTCAAAAGGAATTTATAACTAAAAAGGTTAATATTAGAGGTATTGGTGAAAATGAAATAATTTGTATATTAAAATCAGAGTTTTTAAAATTAACCTCGGAAGAACGAAAATTTTTCTCTTAACAATATTAAGTATCTGGATTTTTTTTGGGGGGCGTTATTCTTTTTGTTGACGACTGAATATCTTTTAAAAAAGCAGATTACCTGGATACAGATGCTATTGACGGCTATATTAAGTGGACTGGCCTCTTTTAAATTTGAATGGACCTTGTCATTGGGCATCTATTTTGGGCTTTCTATTTTTATGTGGATACTGATTAATGGCTTACTGTTAAATCATGAATTCAGGAAAGTTAATCACGCTAAATAAGTTACAACCATGACTCCTAAACTTAAATTTGCATTAGGTACACCTGAACATGGTTGGTTACCGGCAGAACTTTGTTACGGTGATTTTTATTTGCCTATTGATGCTTCAGATGTGTTCAATAACCCGGTAGAAGAATTGTTTCATGTACTGACTCAATTACAGGATAAAGAACAGCGACGCATAACCTGGTGGCTGGAACCAGCCGCCTATTTTTTTGATTTTACAAAAAACGGTGAAGAAATTTCGCTCGACATTTTGCATACCGACGATTTGAACCAGGAAAGCGCTGAAAAAAAACAACTCATAAGGATCAAAGGAACTGCCGGTAAAATACTCAGACCTTTTCACGATGCCTTAAAACAGTTTTACAGTGTTACCTATGAAGAAAAACACTGGCCTTATCGGCCGGATAAAAATAAAATAGCTATTTTGTAGCCGTTTTATTTTAAATGCAAGCCTTTTAAAAAGACCATGAGCTTAGCCCATAAATCACTTCAGTCCTGCCCTTATTGCCAGGTGGTACAGGAAGTTAATTATTATCAATCGGTCAATGTCACTATTGACCCTGAATTGAAACAAAAAGTGTTGTCTGGCACACTGAACACTACTGCCTGTAAGGCCTGTAATAAGGAAATCAATATTATTTCCGGTTTACTTTATCACGATATGAGCAAACGGATCATGCTGGAGCTGGCCCTTGATGAAAATGCCGTTGATGAGGATAAAGACGTGATCATTAAGGACCTTATTGATAAAGGGTATATTTATCGCAAAGTATATGAATATGGCCGGCTGATCGAGAAAATAAATATTTTCGATCAAAAATTAAATGATAAGATCATTGCGGATGTATCGGCCAGGATGAAAGCATTGCTGGAAGAATCCCTTAAAGGTGTTAGGGAAGATTATGAAACAATTGAGTTCACCGTTATCTTTGACAAGATCGAAAAGAGCTTGTTTAAAAAAGAGATCGCTTTTCATTGTTTTACACATCCCAGCCAGGTGATGCGCGTAAAATATAATTTGAAACAGCTGTTCCTGGACGAAAAACAGAATTTATATAATATGGATCTGCTTAGGATGCCAATTGCTTAAGTAGATAATGTAATCCACTATTTTACAGAGCATGATTCGTTTTGGTGAACAGCATCTTAAGTTTACAGTAATTCTAAAACATGATACTTCCGGGAACAACATATCGGGCAAAAACAAATAAGGTTATGGCTACCTTATATTTTAATCAGGAGATAATAGCCCCGGGACTGGACCTTATACTTCCTGTGGATATGGGCTTTGAAATTTCGCTTTGGGCAGATCCCGAAAGTCAATTCATAACGGTATGCCTGAAAGATGCCACGGAGTTTATTGCTGCATTTTTGGGCTCCGTAGATCCTGGTTCGCCCTTTGAACAGCCTTATCGTGTTACGATCCCGTATAGTATTATTGAAAGTGATTGTACCTTGGTGAGCAATTTTGAGCAAGCCATCTACTTCTATTCTGCTTTGGAAAAATTTGGGGAGTTTTCCAATTTCGCTCCTTTCGGGTTTGAATATAAAAATCATTATTACCCGACTGTTGAGCATTTTTATCAATCCCGAAAATTTATGGATGAGGCTTATGTTGCTTTGATCAGGCAGGCTAAAACACCCAAAGCCGCCGCGGACCTGGGTAAAAATAAAGATAAAGTAATGAAGCCAAACTGGGCAGCCATAAAAGATGAGGTTATGATGATTGGGGTACAGCAAAAGTTTGCGACTCATGAAAGGTTAAGGCAACTTTTAACAGCAACCGGAGCTCAATTGATCATAGAAAATTCTCCTTATGATAATTATTGGGGTATCGGATCTGTAGGAGCGGGAAGAAACCAGCTGGGGACAATTTTGATGCGGGTAAGAGAAAAATTAAGGAACAATTAATAGTTGTTTTTTTTGATTAGCTAAGATCAGTAAGTAATTGCTGTAAAATGGTTTAGTTGTATTTAGTAAAATAGGAATAATAAGTGATATGCAGTATTCAGATGAAGTATTAATTCAATCCCTGCCTGGTTTTTCCAACCATTATGCAGCGGTAAACGGTACCACGCTTCACTATGTATCCGGTGGTGAGGGTGAGCCCCTGGTCCTGATTCCCGGTTATCCCGAAACCTGGTGGGCTTATCATAAAGTAATGCCGCTATTATCCGGGAAGCACCGGCTTATCATCGTGGAAATGCGGGGCATGGGTAGCTCCGGTAAACCTATAGATGGCTATGATAAAAAGAACATGGCAAAGGATATTTTTGAGCTGGTAAACCTATTAGGATTTGAAAAGGTGTCCATCGCGGGGCATGATATCGGCGCCCATGTGGCGTTTAGCTTTGCGGCCAACTACCCGGAGCTGACTTCCCGCCTGATCGTTTTAGATACCCCCCACCCGGATGCCGGGATGTATCAATTACCCATGTTGCCTGTACCTGGAGCCTCTTACCAGTATCCCTGGTGGCTTGCCTTTAACCAGGTAAAAGAGCTACCGGAGCAGCTGCTTGAAGGAAGAATGAACCTGGTGATCGATTGGTTATTCCGGCATTTGCTGGTTGCACCTGGAAGCATCAGTGATTTTGACCGGTCTGTATATGCCGCTGCTTATAATCACAAAGAGGCGATACGGGCGTCCAATGCCTGGTACCAGGCATTCCCGCAAGATATTGAAGATAGTAAAACCTACGGGCCGCTTACGATGCCTGTAATTGGTATTGGCGGCAGCGGTTATGAAATGCTGGCGATGTCATTGCCGGGCACTGCTACCGATTTGCAACTTAAAAAGGTAAATGATAGTGGCCATTTTATACTGGCCGAACAGCCGGAGCAAACAGCGGAATTTATATTGGCGTTCCTGGCCAATTGATCATCGACTTTAATACCTGAAGTACAATATGCCGGTAAAAATAAAAAGAGACCTTGCCTTGATTCAATTCAGGAATTTGCCATTACAGGAATATGATGAAAACACAGAGACAGAGGTCGTTTATTATCCTAAAACCTATAGCTGTTATTGGCTAAAGCTGGAAAATGAACAAAAGTATGCATTAGCGGCTGAGTTTAAAAAGTTAACCCGGTTACTAGCCATTGAAAATTTAATCGTGCTAGGGCAAATCAATAAACCCTGGATTTCAAAACGGACCAGCGCCAGACAAGATTTTAAACCTTTAGCTAAAGCAGTTGCTTATTTTGAGCAAATCGGAGTAGGCAGGAAATTCAATGGAGCAATCCGGGTTTCGGTTAAAGAGATAAATGATTTTGTGGCCCATTTTTATGTCATCACTAAGTGCGATGCCGCTTTTTTCGATTACCATATGATGGATGCAGCTGAAAACCTGTTATTTCATATTCATTATTCAGGAGAAATTCAGATACTTACTTTAAATAAAGCAATTATAGAACACTTAAAGGCTGTTATTCCGCAAACAAAATTTATAGATGTGGGCCGGGCAGGAACAAGCAAACTGTAGCCCTAAGCTTAAGCATAATATTGATATAAAATGATCCTATATACAGAACCCTTAAAACATGGCGAACCCGGTAATATCAGCTTTTATGCAGGTATAGAAGCCTTCTATAATATGGGTTTTGAACTGGTAGAAGTGGTCGATTTAGACCAGTTGGCTGTTGCTGAAAATAATATATTCTTCGGCAGCATTGGCTTTGTGCAAAAGGCTTTGAAGAAATTGGGCTTCGAAGTGCCGGAACACAACGATTACCCACCCTGCTTGTCTGAATTTTATGGGCGTAAAATATATGCCGCCACCATAGATGAAATTGCCAGGCCTGAATCCTGGGATGTATTTGTCAAACCAAAAGGACAGCTTAAAAAATTCACCGGGCGGCATGTTAAAAGTACTTTTGACCTGGTAGGTTGTGGGGACCTGGAAAATAATGTGCCGGTATGGGTTTCGGAACCGGTCCGTTTTGTGAGCGAATGGCGGGTGTTTGTGCGGTACCGGCAGATCTTAGGAGTGCGGCCTTATAAGGGCGACTGGAGAGGCCAGTATGATTACAAGGTCATTGAAGCGGCCGTAAAAGCTTATGAAAATGCACCGGCAGGTTATGCGATTGATTTCGGCCTGACCGATAAGGGCGAATTGCTGGTTGTTGAGGTAAATGAAGGTTACGCGATTGGTAATTATGGCCTTTTCTACACTGATTATGCCAAGCTGATCGCCGCACGCTGGGCCGAAATGACCCGGCAGCCCGATTTATGTAATTTTTAGAATTATAATATACTTTCATAAAACATATTACTTTAATGAAAGAACTTGAACAGGTACTCGTATTTGAACAATGGGAAATCAAATTGTACAAAGTAACGGATACATGTGCCAGCAATTTATCCGCCTACAGCCGCAATTTTGTAAGTGGCGACCCCAACTATTTTTGATTGATTAAAGATTAAACAAATTTCCTGTCTTTGGCAAAGCAAGTCCATTTTTTGACTTACATCAACGTTTATGTTTTCTGGTTGGGGCACTTTTGCACCATCAATTAACGATTTAAACAACCATTAAACATGAACAAAAAGTATTTCAAGTACCTCAACACCTTATTTGTGGTGATCCCCATGACCCTCATTATGGCTTTCGTAGGCCTCATGCGTAATTACGGTTTTGGTCCCGACTGGTTCTTAAAATTTCTGAAAGCCTGGAGTGTAATGCTACCGGTCGCCTACCTGGCCGCTTTTATGATTATCCCTAATGCCCGTAAGCTGGCAGAAAAAGCGATCACTAAATCTTAAAAGGACCAATTGTTTTGTACATTCATTGTATATTAATGATCCACCATGCAACAGTTGCTTATTGATTACATTAAAGGAATTATTACGGTTACCGATGAGGAGTTAGCTACCATTCTTGCTTGCTTCAAACCTATGGAAGTGGAAAAGAATGAACTGTTAGTCATGCACGGACAAACCAGCCAACGGACCTATTTCGTTGGCCAGGGTTGTTTACGCATTTTCTTTATTACCGAAGACGGTCAGGAAGCGACCCGGTACATCGCGTTTGAAAACAACTTTGCCACCTGTCTCAGCAGTTTTATAGCCAAAGCGCCCTCTTTAGAATTTGTACAGGCTTTAGTGCCCAGTTCTATACTTTACATTACGCACAAAGACTTTTACCATTTATTGGAACTCATCCCTTCCTGGGAAAAATTTTACCGGCATTACCTGGAAAAGGCCTATGTCAATAATACCAACCGGCTGATGTCCTTCTTAACACTTGATGCGAAAGAAAGATACCGGCAATTATTGGATACGAACCCTGAAATAGTGCAAAGGCTATCCAATAAGATTGTAGCGACCTACCTGAATATATCCCAGGAAACCTTGAGCCGGTTGAAGTCGAAACGTTGATGAAAAAGCCGGATTTTTTGTATTTTGCTTCCTTATAAACTACTTAAGTCTTACAGTACTTGATATGAAAATAGGAAAACCATTTAATCAGCTTACTTTAGAACAATACATACATTATATTGATAATCATAAGAAATATAAAGATTTTAATCCCCTTGGTCTATATCGTTCCCTTACAGAACATAAAGGGCTAACTATTGAAGAAAAATTGATCATTCGGGAACACGCACATAAAGTTTTTAAAAAGACCTTTGATTTTTTGCAGCTCAAAGATCCACATACCTATATGGAAGTTAGCACACTTGGGCAAACTTTGACGAATGGCGATGAAGAAAAGATCTGGGCAGATATCCGAAAAAACCAGCAAAGCATTTTAGCAGATAAAAGAATCCGGCACCGCAACTTTGGTATTTATTCGAAACACACTTGCGGTTACGAGGGGTGTCATTTGGAGGGTTTGATGGTGCGGCAGGGCTCAATCTTGGCCGACAGTCATATGTATTTTATAAGTGATAAGAACCGGTATTTAGCTAAAGATAGATCAGACAGGAGAAAATCAGAACGAAAAAGAAAGCGGCAAATTATTGACCGGGAAATAGCAGCGGGATAAAAATAATCGGATCAATATGGACATTGTAATTAGCAAGGGTAATATTATACTAAAAGCGCTAAGCGATGAAGACGCTATAGCCTTTTATCGCTTATATAATCCGGAAGCCATTTTGGAACATGCTGTTACCGGGGCTAAATCCCCACTTGAGTTTACCCGGCATATTATCTTGATTTGCAATGAGATTTATAGTGTCAGGATGCTCGATGCCCCGGATGTAATTATCGGGGATTGTGCACTGCATGGCTGGAATCGGTCAAAACGGGAGATCGAGATTGGGGGTACGCTGCTCCCCGGCTATTGGGGGAAAGGAATCATGAAAGCCGCTTTTGAGTTATTGATCGCCCGGGCACAACAGCAATACGTAGTGGATAAGATCATTGCCAAAACGGAAAAGGAAAATCTTAAGGCCATAAAGTTCGCCCAAAAGATGGGTTTTAAAAAAACTACAACGAAGGACAATATTGTAGTGCTGATAAAATATCTGGATGAAAATATTCAGACCGGTATTTAATTATTGATCTAAAATTTGGTTTAGTTTATCTATTTTAAAAATTGAAAATCAATATTTTATAATTTAATTTAAATATATCGCAAAAACACCTCGGTCGCACCGAAACCGTATTTCTGGCTATATTTATTTTCAAATTGCCGCACCTGTTTCTTCATGGATTTTAGCAGCCGGTGCACTTCCTCTTTTAGCTTCCCGGCACCTATGCCATGTATGATCACGACAGAGGGCATCTGGTTATGGTAGGCATCGATGATTCCCAGTTCGCAGGCTTGCAGTTGTGCCTCCAGTTTCTGCGCATTCGACATGGTGTGGTAATCTGTTATCAATTGTTCAATATGCAGGTCTATCTCCTGTGATTTAGCCGGGCGTTTTTTGAAATTATAGGTCTGGACAGGTTTGGCAGCCGGTAATGCAAATAAATCGGATGCTTTTAATCCTGAAAGATCTACGGTGGGGAAATCAGTCGCGATCTGGATGGAGAACATTGGCTCCCCGCTCTGCTCCAATTGCTGGATCTTTTGAAAGATGTGTTTGGGTTTTATTTTTAACTGATGTTCCAGCTGTTTGATCTCGGCCGCTTTAGCAACACTTTCCAATTTAAAATCAAAAGATAATCCTTCATTTACCAAATCAAATTTTATATAGTGAAGGTACAGGTGCTGAAAGGGATATATGGTAGTACCTAAAGTGAATTCCTTGCCTAAATTGCTTACACAGTCATATTTTAATTTAAGGGTATATTCCGTCTGGTTAATGAAGTATAATTTCAGCCGCGCCAATTGCTCTTCCTCCCCTTCAAAGAAGTATACGGGTATTACAGAGAAATAAAATCCTTGTTCCAGGCCTTTGTGCGCATTACTGTCGCCCCTTTGCTGTCCCGGTTTTTCCGCCGGGAAGTCGTCCAGGTTTAAAGCTCTTTTACGCGCATTCATTTTTTTACTGGTGAACCATTCCAGGTAAGGATGGTCCAGTTCATCTACGAAGGCGGGAAACCGGGTATTCAGTACCTCCAGTTCTACCATTTCCTCGTTAATGACCTGTATGACTTTTCCTTCTTCTTTGGTATGTTTTACAATAACCTTATCGCCTGCTGTGAATTTCAATGGAATGTTTTTTGCAAAGATACATTATCGTAAACCAGTCGCCGAAAAATTAACCTGTAGATAATATAAGCACATTTATTAACAAATGTGCAAAAAAATAGCCGGAAAACGCATAAAATATACTAAGGAAATGGTAAAATATATATAACAATATTCGGATTAACCATTATCTTTGCCCACTTATTGAATTTTTTAATTTAAAATCCTAACACAATTTTTGGTATGCAATTAAAAGGATTGGTGAAATTTTTTACCGCAGCCCTGATACTGTTCTCACTATGGAGACTGTCATTTACTTTCGTCGCGCAAAGCGTAGACCGGAAGTATGAAGCAATGGCTGTAAAAAAAGTGGGTCAGTCTCATCCTGATGCAAAAGGCGTTGAAAAAGATGAGTTGATCAACAAAGCGTTTGTACACATCACAGACAGTTTACGTGATGAAAAAGCATTTAGCTTCTTAGGTTCAGAGTATACTTACCAGGAGCTTAAGTCTAAGGAATTAGGCTTAGGTCTTGATCTTCAAGGTGGTATGAGCGTGACCCTGGAAGTTGGACTGGAAGGACTGATTAAGTCTATGGCCATCAATCCGGAAGATCCGGGTTTGAACCAGGCGATTGCCCTGGCAGAAAAAATGCATGAGCAAACTCCGGACAACTTCGTAAGCCTGTTTGTAAAAGCTTACCAGCAGGTAAATCCGGGTGGCAAGCTGTCTGGCATCTTCGCCAAACCTAACCAAACCATAATTACCCACAACAGCAGTAATGATGATGTGATCAGGTATATCCGTGCTGAAGCTGATAAAGCTACCGATCGCACGCACACTGTATTACAAAAGCGTATTGATAAATTTGGTGTAGCCCAACCGTCTATCTCTTTAGATAAAAATAAAGGGATCATCACGGTAGAACTTGCAGGGGTTAAAAATCCGGAGCAGGTAAGAAACTATCTTCAGGCGACTGCAAAACTGCAATTCTGGGAAGTATATAAAAACAGTGAAGTATTTGAATCTTTGTTAAAAGCAAATGATCTTATCAAAGCTAAGCTTTCCGGTAAGCCAGCGGCTGCGGCTAAAGATACGGCTGTGGTAAAAGCCGATTCTACAAAAAATACTTTAGATACGGCGAACAATGCTACCCTTGCTAATGCAATGGCAAAAGATACTTCAGCATCTTCTTTAGCACAGGAGCAAGCCCTGTTTTCATTCATGCAACCGATCCAGGAAGAAGCTAATATGATCGGCTTTGTTGCCAATAAGGATAAAGAGAAAGTGCTTTCTTTATTGAACGATCCGGAAGTAAAAGCTTTGTTCCCTTCTAATGCGGTATTCTTATTAGGAGAAGCCGGTGGAACGGATAAAAACGGAAAGAAAAATACTTTTTATGGTATTTATGTGATCAAAACGATTCCTGGTACTACTGATGCTAAACTGGAAGGTGACCGTGTGAAAAGCTCCAAATTCGACTATCAGCAAGATGGTACCCCGGAGATCAAATTGGAATTTGATCAGCAAGGTGCGGGTATCTGGTCTAAACTGACCGGCGATAACCTGAACAGACCAATCGCGATCGTATTGGATAGCTTCGTATATTCCGCTCCTAATGTAATCAGCCAAAGTAATACCGGTAGCTCCTCTATCACCGGAGGTTTTGATGTAACTTCAGGTACCGAATTAGCCAGCATTCTGCAAACCGGTAAATTACCTGCCCCGGCTAAAATCGTTTCTGAGCAAATCGTAGGACCTACTTTAGGTGCAGAGTCTATTGATGGCGGTATGAAATCATTTATCGCGGCATTCCTGGTGATCTTTGTATTGATGGTGGTTTATTATAATACTTCAGGTATTATCGCTAACGTCGCTTTATTATTAAACCTGTTATTCACTTTTGGTATACTGGCTAACCTAGGCGCTACTTTAACGATGGCGGGTATTGCCGGTATCGTATTGGGTATCGGTATGGCCGTGGATGCGAACGTAATTATATTTGAGCGTATTAAGGACGAACTTTCACTGGGCGATACTTATGAAGAAGCGGTAGATAAAGGGTATAAGCGTTCTTATGCGCCGATCATCGATGGTCACGTTACCAGTTTGATCACGGCAACGATCTTGTTGTACTTCGGCCTGGGTTCGATCAAAGCTTTTGCTACTACACAGATCATCTCTTTATTGTTATCCCTGTTTACCGGTATCATGGTATCCCGTATGATCACGGATGCGTACACCAAGAAAGGTCGTCACTTTAAATATTTCACTAAGTTCTCTGAGAAAATTTTCCAGAAAGCTAAATTTAATTTCATTGGTAAAAGAAAGATCGCCTATGTTATTTCCGCGATCGTGATGGTTGCCGGTCTGGCTGCTTTCGCTAATGGGTTTGATTATGGTGTTGAATTTGACGGTGGCCGTTCTTACACAATTAAGTTCGATCAGCAATATAAAACATCTGATATCCGTGAGCAAATGACTAAGCACCTGGAAAAGCACCCGGTAGTGAAAACCATTGGTACGGGTAACCAGTTGAGCATTACCACAGATTACCTGATCAACCAGCAAGGTAAAGATGCGGAAAACAAAGTAATGGCTAAATTGTATGAAGGACTGAAAGCGGAAAAATTCATCCCGGCTACAGTTGACCTGCCTACTTTCACTTCCAAGTATGTACAAAGTACCCAGGCAGTATCCCCGATGATCTCTGAAGACCTGAAATCAGGAGCCTTACAGGCGACCATCTACTCTATTGTAGCGATCTTCCTGTATATCTTCATCCGGTTCAGAAAATGGCAGTACTCTATTGGTACGATCGTTTCCCTGATCCACGATGCCTTGTTTACCGTAGCGATCTTCTCCTTCTTCCGTAACATCGTTCCGTTTGCATTAGAGATCGACCAGCACTTTATCGCGGCCTTACTGACCGTTATCGGTTTCTCGATGAACGATACCGTAATCGTATTTGACCGTATCCGTGAGACCTTCCGCCGCACGCCGAACGCGGATAAAAATGAGGTGATCAACAGTTCTATCAATGCTACTTTATCCCGTACCATTATGACTTCATTCACGGTGTTTATTACCGCTGTGATCCTGTTCATCTTCGGTGGTGAGGTATTGAGAGGTTTTGCATTCGCCATGTCTTTAGGTGTACTGGTAGGTACTTACTCTTCTATTTTCCTTGCAGCGCCTATGTTGTCCGACATGGATAAAAAGGACTCCTTGAAATTAGAAGAAGATAAAGAAGAGCGTATTAAAAGCTTAAAAGCCCAGGCATAGTCTGAGCAGCATATAAATTAAGAAGAAGCGGCTGAACATTATTGTTCAGCCGCTTCTTTGTTACGACCTTATGAAATATATCTGTAAAAATCAGGTGTAAAACCCAGGGATGTACCGTAAAAACACCCCTTTTATCCATATCTTTTTATTGCAATTTTGAATTGTCGAATGAGGTTATTCAACCAGGGATGCCGAAAACTGCATTTTGAAAGAGTAGGCACTACTAAATTCAATATTATGGCAAAAGACAATTTACCGATCGGCACTATTATGGCCTATGCCGGAGAAACAGTATCCTTAAGCAATGACAATTGGAAAATTTGTGACGGAGATAGCGTCTATAAATCTCAGTATCCCATACTCTGGAGTGTTCTGGGCAATCGATGGGGGAAACATGAGATTATAGGTACAGATGTCAAATTTTCACTACCAGATTTGAGAGGCGTTTTCCTACGAGGCGTAAATGCGGACAGGATTGATGGTTTTAAAGACCCTGATGTTGCTTTGAGGAAAGCAGTAACAGACGATAAAAAAAATGAAACAGGAAGTTTCCAGTTTTCAGATGTGGGACAACATCAGCATTACATGTATCAAGGTATGGAAGCTAATCGTGATGATGGAACACATTACGATAATGTCGGGCCGATCACTCATGATACTGCCGCGCCTTATAAAAGTGTTTCAGGTCTAGCTATACCTGCAGATCAGCACCCGCACAATGAAACAAGGCCTTCAAATGCTTATGTGCACTACATTATTAAAGTGAAGGATGAGTAATGCTTGTGGCGGTGGATTTTGCAAGAATATTCCCGCTCACACCATTATCAAAGAGGATAATCTTAGACCCGAATTCTTGTCACATTGAGCTCCGTCGAAATGCGGCAAGAATTGAGTATCAATTTGTTGATATTTCGACAGCGCTCGCTGGCATAATTGGGTTACCTTTTTAGATATTTCCTTAAAAGACTGCAATCAATAGAGAAGGGCTCCGGCATTGCCGGAGCCCTTCTCTATTGATTGCAAATACTTGCTTTTACCAGGTCACCTTAGTGATCTTCAGCATATTAGTGGGCAGGTGCGCTGCCACGGGAATACTGCCGGTATTGATCACTACATCGCCGGTTTTTACATAGCCGCGCTCTTTTAAAATATCGATCTGTTCAAAGATGATGTTATCTACATCTTCTTCGTTGGTATAATACAGTGCGGTAACCCCCCAGCTGAGACTCAGCTGGTTCACCAGGGATTCTGTTTTGGTAAAGACGAACAGGGGCGCTTCCGGCCGGAAGCTGGACAGCATAAAGCCGGTATAGCCACTTTGCGTCATGCCTACAAGCGCGTTTGCATTGACTTCTTCCGAAATTTTACAGGCATTATAGCACAGGGCATCACTCAGGAAGCTCGGCGAATGCGGCTGCGGGATCAGGTTGCGGTTATATACACTTTCTTCTTTCTCGGTTTCCACGATAATATTGGACATTGTTTTTACCACCAGGGACGGGTGATCGCCCATGGCCGTTTCCCCGCTCAGCATTACCGCGTCGGCGCCTTCCAGCACCGCGTTGGCCACATCGGTGATCTCACTACGGTTAGGTCGGGTACGGGTCATCATGCTTTCCATCATCTGGGTCGCGATGATCACCGGTTTGGCCCTGTGGATACACATTCTTACGATATCCCTTTGTACCATGGGTACGCGTTCTATCGGCAACTCCACACCCAGGTCACCCCTGGCTACCATCACGGCATCAGAGGCCAGGATAATTTCCCGCAGGTGCTTCAGCGCCTCTGGTTTCTCAATCTTGGCTACGATCTTGGCATGGCTTTCTTTATTGCGGATAATGGCCTTCAGGTTTTTGATGTCTTCCGGTTTGCGCACAAAGGATAAGCCGATCCATTCGATCTTTTGATCAATAATAAACTCCAGGTCATGCAGGTCTTTTTCTGTCAATGAAGGAATCGATACATTCGTGTCCGGCAGGTTTACGCCTTTTTTGGAGGAGAGGATACCGGAGTTGACCACCCGGGCTTTTACAATACCATTAGGGTGCACTTCCGTGATCTTTGTTTCGATCTTTCCGTCATCCAGCAATACCGACTCGCCGATTTTTACATCTTTGGCAAAGTCCTGGTAAGACATGTATACTTGCTCCCTGGTACCCACACAAGGCTCGTTGGTAAAAGTGATGATCTCTCCTTCATCAAAGAATACCCCGTTATTTTCCATTTCGCCGATCCGTAATTTCGGACCTTGGAGGTCCGCCAGTATCGCGATATTGTATGGCTGCTCAATATTGATCCTGCGGATATGGTCAATTACTTCCTTATGCTTTTCATGCAAACCATGCGAAAAGTTTAAACGGAATACATTGACCCCGGCTTTAACCAATTCCAATAATTTTTCAAAAGTATCGCAGGCCGGCCCTACGGTCGCCACGATTTTTGTTTTTCTAAGCATAATCTATAATTTTTTATTTATACAAGTTCTAATACATCATTGAAAGTGCACAAAGCTTTAAATTGCTTCAGTCTTCCCTGGATGTCTTCGGTAGTGATTTCTTTCATTCTTTCCGGGCCGAATTTCTCTACGCAGAAAGAAGCCATTACGGAGCCCATGATCACGGCTGTTTTCATCGTTTCAAAACTGAAATCATCAGAGCGGGCAATATGGCCAATGAAGCCGCCTGCGAATGTATCACCGGCGCCGGTAGGGTCAAACACATCTTCCAGCGGTAATGCAGGGGCAGAGAATACTTTATCTTCATGGAACAAAAGCGCGCCATGCTCTCCTTTCTTGATCACTACATATTTCGGGCCCATAGAGCGGATTTTTTGCGCGGCTTTTACCAAAGAGTATTCTTCGGTCAATTGTCTTGCTTCCGCGTCATTTAAAACGATAAGGTCTACCATTTTCATGGTTTCTTTCAGCGCGTCCATAGCTACTTCCATCCAGAAGTTCATGGTATCCATGATGATCAGCTTCGGGCGGGTTTTAAACTGCCTGATCACGCTTTGTTGAACGGCAGGTACCAGGTTACCCAGCATCAGGTATTGACAGTCCTGGTAGCTCTCCGGCAACTTTGGGTCAAAAGATGCCAGTACATTCAGGTCGGTTACCAGTGTATCCCGGGTATTCATATCCGCGTGATAGCGACCGCTCCAAAAGAAGCTTTTCTCATCTTTTTTTACTTCAACACCTTCAAAAGTTACCCCTCTTTTTGCCAATAGGTCAAACTCCTCTTGTGGAAAATCATAACCCACGATAGATACCTGTTTGATATTGTTATAAACTGCAGAAGCAGCCCAGGCAGCATAGGTGGCAGATCCGCCGATGATTCTATCTACTTTTCCAAACGGCGTTTCCAGGGCATCGAAAGCCATGGTTCCGGTAATAACTAATGACATGTTTAAATTTTAATTGTTTTTGGTTATTGAATTTATGCTATTTGCTAATTTTTCTTTATTTACAGGAATTACCCCGGTTGCTTCACACACCAGCCCGCCGGCTATATTGCTCCATTGAGCCATCAGGTAAACATCTTTTGTGACGGCATAAACCATGGCGGCGACCGCGATCACGGTATCCCCCGCCCCGGATACATCGGCCAGGTTACGTACATTGGTGGGTATCAGGCCCTCTGTTGTGCCGGTACTGTAAAACATGCCATGCTCCGATAAGGTAAGTAAGGTAACCTTGTGTTCCAGGTTCTTATACAGTAAGTTATGCACTTCTTTCATTTGGCCCAGCTCGACTTCAGGGATGCTGATATTCAGGCCCTGCTGGACTTCTTTAAGGTTAGGTTTAAAAATATCCACGCCCTTGTAGGCAAGGAAATTGTCAAATTTTGGATCTACGGCCGTTACCAGTCCTAAATGCTGGCAATGCTCCAGCACCCGGTGGATCACATTTTCTTTTAAAACGCCTTTATTGTAGTCTTCAAAAATCACGAGGTCCGGCTTGCGGATCTGCAGGTAGCGCAGGGTCGCATCTATAAAAGGATGCTCTTCCTTTGCATTTAAGGGGGCCAGGTCTTCTTCATCCAGGCGCATCACCTGTTGTCCTTTGCTTACGATACGTGATTTTGTAGTTGTTTTACGAAAATTACTGAAATGGACGAGGTCGGTATTGATGCCCTCCTGTTCCAGCAAAGCTTTAAGTGCATGACCGTTATCGTCATCACCAATGACACTGGCTATGCTGACTTCCGCGCCGAGGCTTTTACAATTAAACGCTACGTTAGCGGCACCGCCCAGCCGGGACTCTTTATGGCCTATACGCAACACGGGTACAGGGGCCTCCGGGGAGATCCGGTCCACTTTGCCAAAGATATATTGATCCAGCATCAGGTCACCAATGACCACGACTTTTAGTTGATTGATCCTTTCGAAAATCTCTGTGCTACTTAATGGGTTCATAAACTACCGGCAAAGGTATCATATTCCACATTAAGTTTACCTTAATTTTCCTAGCGGGTAAGTATGATCCTGAATGTGGTGCCTTTGCCCGGTTCCGACTGCTTCACGAAGATCTGGCCGTTATGGTATTCGCTGATGATACGCTTGGCCAGGGAAAGCCCCAGGCCCCAGCCCCGTTTCTTGGTAGAATAGCCGGGTTTGAAGACTTTTTTAAAGGCATTTTGAGGCATGCCTTTCCCGGTATCACAAATATCAATAACGATCTGCCGGGTGGTATTGGTCATGTTGATCTTGATTTTACCACTGCCTTCAATCGCGTCCAGGGCGTTCCGGATGAGGTTTTCGATTACCCAGTCAAACAAAGGACCGCTTAGCAGGTAAGCAGCCTCTTCCGCCCCATTGCTGTCAAAAGAGATTGTTACTTTTTGCGGCGCCCGGGTTTGCATATAAGCCGCCATGGCTGCCAGCCTCGGCACAAGGTTTTCTTCTTCCAGTACCGGAACAGAGCCTATTTTTGAAAAGCGGTCTGCCACCAATTGCAGGCGGTTAACATCCCTTTCCATTTCCTTTATATATTCCCGGTTGTCCTCGTTTTCTTTGAGTAGCTCCATCCAGCCCACAATGGAAGACAAAGGAGTGCCCATCTGGTGGGCCGTTTCCTTGGACATGCCTACCCATACCTGGTTCTGGATACTTTTCTGGGCATTAAAAACCGCGATTAATACAATGAGTACAAATACAGAAATGACGGCCATCTGAAGTGCCGGGTAGTACTTCAGCTTCTCTAGCATAGGTGAATCGCCGTAATAGATATGCCTTTTAGTGAACTGTATATCAGCCACGATGAGTTTACCGGCCTTCTTATATTCCGCTAATTTAGCCGCTATATAGTTTGAATCGGCGGCGATCTTTTTCTGGTCCAGGTTCATATATTCCAGGACACTATCTTTCGCATCCGCCATAATAAGGGGGATATCTTTATACTTTTCAATAATAAAATAGGCGAGGTTTACATCCGTATTGGCATCCGGGATCGTCATCTGTTTGATGGCTTCTATGGTGACCTGTACCTTCTCCCGCTCTGCCAGTTCCATTTCCTTAGTGATCTTATTGATAAAGTAAAAAGAAAAGCCCAGGATAAAGATCCCGAATAAGATAGCATAGCTACGCCAGTTCAAAAAGCGCTTAATCATCTTTCAAAAGTAAGCATTGAAATTAAAAAATCAATTACCGGCAGCTGATTTAGCCCGGATTAAATATAGTAACGGAAATGAGGGCACAACAGGTACAGGCTTTCACCCAATCATATATTCGTACAATCCTAAAAAAAGCCTTAACTTGCATGATTCATCAAGGCTATAAAATTTATGTCGAAATCAAAACAAGATCAAATTAATGTAACAACAGAAACAGGCACCTTAAGAAGACTACTGGTACACAGCCCGGATAGCGGATTAGGTAAAGTGGTCCCCTCTAAAGCGCAGGACTGGCTGTTTGAAGATATTGTTCACCTGGACACGATCCGGAGGAAAGAATATGATTATTACACTAAATTGCTTTTGTACTTCCTGGACCCTGAAAAAATAAAGGGCAAACTGAAGAAAATCGATGACCCTAAAAATAAAAGATCTTTCTATAAACCAGATCATAAGGATTTCCATGCTTCCGATAAGGTGGTAGAACTGCAACTTTTGCTGGCCCAGATCCTGGAAAAAGAAGATATCCGTCATAAATTAATTGCCTCTGTATGTGCCATTGAGAATTGTTCTTATGCCATGCAACAGACCTTATTAGGCTATGAACCTAAAGTACTGGCGAAGATATTCATCAGCGGTACGCATAATGATAATGAAATGATCTTCCCACCTATCCCGAACTTTATCTTTACCCGGGATATCGGCATTACCGTTAATGATTACGTATTACTAAACAAGCCGGCCAAGAAAGCGCGTACCCGTGAGGCGCTACTGACTAAGTATATCTTCTTCAACCACCCGATGTTTGCAGCATATACCGACAAGGTTATCGAACTGCCGGATACAGAACATCACTTCTTATTACCTAAAGAGTCTGAAGGTCATAAAGTGACGCTGGAAGGCGGAGACGTGATGGTGGTGAGTAAAGATCATTTACTGGTGGGCGTGAGCGAGCGTACGACCTGGGATGCTGCTTACCAGACCATTAAAGCCCTGTTTGACCGTAAGGTGGTGAAAAAAGTTACGGTGGTTAAAATCCCGCGTAAGCGCGACTACATGCATATCGATACCGTATTTACCCAGGTGAAGAAGAATGTATGGGTTATGCTGGGTATCTTCTCCAATAAATCGGTGAAGCACCTGGACGGGGATAGCATTCAAAGGCATTTAGGCATTGGTACGGCCCAGAAAGCTAAAGATGATAAATTAAAGATTATCCAGTTCAATATCAAAAGTGTGGATAAACCGGTACATTTTGACAGCCTGGAAGAATTATTGATCGATATCAGTACCAAAGATTTGGGTTGTAAAGAAAAAGATGTAAAAATCATCCTGTCGGGGAATGATGAGTTCCCTTATGACATGCGGGAGCAATGGACCGATAGCTGTAATTTGTTAGCGATCAAAGAAGGTGTTGTGCTGGGTTATGACCGCAACGATAAAACCGTTGAAGCATTTGAGCAGGCCGGTTTTAAAGTGGTAAAAGTAGAGGACCTTATCCAGGACCTGGAAGAGGATAAAGTAAAAGTGGAACATATCAAAGACACGATCATACTGATGCCTTCGGCCGAGCTGTCCCGTGCGCGGGGCGGTTTCCACTGTATGAGCATGCCTTTGTTAAGAGATTAAAATAATTATTTACTAAAAATATTTAATTGCATATTATGAGTTATGCATTGTTAATGGTAAGACCTGTTCGCTTTGGATATAATGCTGAAACCGCGGTGAACAATGCCTTCCAGGTAGCGGGCCAGGACCAGGAAGCCGTACAGGCTAAGGCTTTGGCAGAGTTTGATCATTTTGTTGCTACTTTACGCAGTCATGAAATTGATGTGGTAGTGGTGGAAGATACTGTAGAGCCGCATACCCCGGATAGTATTTTCCCCAATAACTGGATCAGTTTCCATAGAAACAGCACTATAGTACTCTACCCTATGTTTGCGGAAAACAGGCGGCTTGAACGTAAAGAAACCGTTATAGAAGCCATCAAAAGCCGTTTCCAGATCGATAGCACGATCGACCTGACTAAAAATGAGGCGCATAACGTTTTCCTGGAAGGTACCGGAAGCATTATCCTCGACCGGGAAAATAAGATTGCTTATGCCTGTATCTCCCCCAGAACAGACAAAAACCTGTTCCTGGAATTCTGTGAAGAAATGGGCTATGAGCCGGTAGTGTTCAATGCCGTAGATCAGAAAGGCAAAGATATTTATCATACTAATGTAATGATGTGCCTGGGCGATAAGTATGCGGTGATCTGCCTGGACAGTATCCAGGAGGCGGATGAAAGAGCAGTTGTTACCGGGGCGCTGGCGCAATCAGGAAAAGTGATCGTGGAAATCAGTTTTGAGCAGATGAACCACTTCGCCGGCAATATGCTGCAGGTAATGAATGTGAATGGGGAGCAATTCCTCGTGATGTCCAGCCAGGCCTATGCTTCTTTAAACCAGGAGCAGATACAGGCCCTGGAATCTTTTAATCCTATCATACACGTACCATTGGAAACCATCGAATCCAATGGCGGCGGAAGTGCGCGCTGTATGATGGCCGAGATATTGTTACCTAAAAAATAAGAAAACTACTCGTAGCTGTGTTACAAAAGTTATTTATAAAAAACTATGCGATCATTGATGAGATCAGCATCAGTTTTGATCAGCATTTAAATGTAATTACAGGGGAAACCGGCGCCGGAAAATCAATTATTCTCGGCGCCATTTCCTTGATACTGGGCGAGCGTGCCGATAGTTCTGTACTGATCAACACCCAGGAGAAATGTATCGTCGAGGCCCATTTTGATACCCGGGACAATGCCGACTTCAATAGCTTGTTACAGGTCCATGAATTAGATGCTGAGCACCCGAGTATCATCAGGCGGGAGATCAGCACCAGCGGCAAATCCAGGGCTTTTGTGAATGATACGCCGGTAACGCTTGCAGTGCTTAATGATCTGACGGCCTGCCTTGTGGACCTGCACCGGCAATTTGATAACCGGGCACTGGACGATAATCGCTTTATGTACCAGTCCCTGGACGCTGTAGCGGGACATCTCCCCTCGGTAAAGCAATACCAGCAGGATTTTGAACAATATAAGCAATTAAATAAAGCTTACCAGAACCTTATATCGGCGCAACAGCAGTGGCAAAAAGAAGCGGACTATAACCAATTCTTATTTGAAGAACTGGAAAGCGCGAATTTCCAGGCAGAGGAGATCGAGCAGCTGGAACAGCAGTTGAAGCAGCTGAGTCACACTGAGCTGATCCGGAATACGCTTTCAGAAAGTATGCATGTACTTGCAGAAAATGAACAACCTATAGTTGCTGAAATCCGCAAGCTGGCACAACAATTACAACAGTTGGAAAGCTATTTGCCGGAAGCGGCCGCTTTGGGGCAAAGGCTGAACAGTTGTTATGAAGAGCTGAAAGATGTTGCCGCGGATTGTGAAAGGTTGCAGGGCCTTATAGACCTGGACCCGGCCAAACTCCAGGAAATGCAGGAGCGCTATGACCTGGGCAATCGCCTGTTAAAAAAGCATGGATTGGCCGATACGAATGCATTAAGGGAATTACATGCATCTTTGGCTATGAGCATTTCGAAACAACAGCATGCCGGGGAAGACCTGTTGCAACTGGAAAAAGATATTGAACAACAAAAATCAAACTTAGCTGCGCAGTCGGATAAAATTTCAAAAGTCAGACAGGCTAGCGCGGTAAGTTTCGCTAAAGACATAAACGGTCTTTTACACCTCGTAGGTATGCCCAATGCACGTTTTGAAATAGAGCTGAAGCCGGCTGCTGATTTTAATGTTTTTGGGAAAGACCAGGTGCAGTATTTGCTGGATGCCAATAAGAGCGGCAAACTGGCGCCGGTGCAAAAAGCGGCATCCGGTGGTGAATTGAGCCGTATTATGTTGAGCATTAAAACACTGACGGCAAAGGCTTTGCACATGCCTACCCTTATTTTTGATGAGGTGGATACCGGCATATCCGGCGAGGCTGCCAAACAGGTGGGCATTTTATTACGCTCCCTGGGCGACTATCACCAGATCCTTTGTATTACACACCAGCCGCAGGTTGCAGGTAAAGGGCACCGGCATTTATATGTGTATAAAACTACTGCGGAAAGCAAAGTTAATACCCAGATTAAGACATTAAGTACCGAGGAACGGATACAGCTGATCGCTACGATGATCGGCGGTGCTTCTCCATCCGCGGCGGCATTGGACAATGCCAAAGAACTGGTCATGGAATAAATAAATTTAAAATGATATCCACATTCAATATCCCGGAAGCGCTGCATTATATCGTAGCTAATCATAAACGTTTTGTCGAAAAGGTCTGTGATACCGGAATTGTTTATACTTTAAAGAATGATGAAGGCTATGTTTCCAGCCCTTGTAATTTAATGGAAGATGATGAAGGCCTGCCTTTTGATAAGCTATGCTTCTGGTCGGATAGCGACCTGGCCGCGCGTTGTATTACAGAAGAGTGGCAGGACTGTGTGATGGACAGCATTCCTTTAGTTGTCTTTATTGAAAACTGGTGTATCGGTATGAGCAGTGAAGGGCTGATAGCCGGTACAGAAGCTTCAGCAGAAGGGATTGGATTTGAAATTGATCCCCTGGAACTGGTACTCCAGCTGGCAGAGCAGCTGGCATTGAATAAGCAGCAGGTAACTTTGCATAAGTTCGCTGACCTGGATGATCTGGTGCGGCAGATCCGGGAAATAAAGTCCTGAGCAGGTAGATAAATTAAAGTAATAATGATACTAAAACAAAGAGCAGTTAATTTCGATTAACTGCTCTTTGTTTTAGTATACTGCTTGTTAAGACAACAATTTCTGTCTTAATAAAAATTCAAGTTGCTCATTGGAAAGCGAAAGCTTTTCATTCATCTGTTTGATTTTCTCTTTTTCGAGATAGATACCGTAAGCACGTTCTATGGTTTGCTCCAGCTCTTCCTCGCTCCAGGGCTTGGTAAGGTAATGGAAGATCTGGCCTTTGTTTACCGCTTCCACCAGGGCGCTCATATCTGTATAACCCGTTAATAAAATACGGATCGGGTCAGTATATTTATGTAATACTTTTTCAAGAAATTCCGTACCGGTCATGTTGGGCATACGCTGATCGGTAATGATAATATGCACAGTGTTTTCTTCCAATATTTTTAAGGCCTCCTCTCCTCCTATAGCGGTAAATATTTTGTATTTAAGACGGAAAGTGGCTTTAAACGAAATTAGATTATTCTCTTCATCATCAACGTATAATATAGTTATTTTATCTGACATTAGACTCAATTAAATCATTAAGAAGTAAAACGATCTGTTATGTAAAGTTAAGGTAAATACTGAAAAAACAAAGATTTCTTCGATTTTTCATTTCTATATTATACAATACGTAACATTTCATATGTTATTGAAAGTTAATTATTATTTGTATTTAATTTAATAGTAAATGTTGTGCCCTCATTGACGGCCGAATCCACAAAAATATTGGCGTTATGCTCCTTAATTATTGAAAATACGATAGACATACCCAGGCCCATACCCTCGCCTACTTTTTTGGTAGTAAAGAAGGGTTCATAAAGTTTGGATAGGGTCGTTTCGTCCATACCGGTACCATTGTCTTTGATCATGATACAAATCGTCTGATCGTTTTCGGGGTAAGTCCGCACTTCTAAATGCCCGCCTTCGCCCTGGCCATGTCTTTCCCGGATAGCGCCGATCGCATTCGTAATGATATTCAGGAATACCTGGTTGAGTTTCCCCGGATAACAAAGTATTTCCGGGCATTCCCCCAGGTCAACGCTAACCCGGATACCATGAAGCAGGTTGTTGACAATGACCAATGTGGATTTAATACCATCGTTGATATTGGCCGATTTCAGTTCTGCCTCGTCTACTCTTGAAAATACGCGTAGACCTTTTACAATCTCCGCGGTGCGGCTGGCGCCATCCTGTATACCGTTCAGCAGGTAGCTGATCTCTGTTTTCAGGTACTCCAGGTCTTCGTCAGATTTATATTGGTCTATTTCTTTTTTCTTGGAGTCATTAGGAGTGCCCTCTTTCAAACCTATGGTTTCGATCCGGTCCAGTGCATCCAGTAAAGCTTTGAAGTCGCGCCGCAAAGGGTTTACATTGGAGGCCACAAAATTGATCGGGTTGTTGATCTCATGTGCGATACCCGCGGTCAACTGGCCCAGGGAAGACATTTTTTCCGCAATCACTAGTTTCGACTGTGCCTGCTTAAGGTCTTCATAAGTTTCGTTCAGGATTTCATTTTTAAGCACGAGTTCTTCTGTTCGCTTATTGACCTGCTCTTCCAGGTGCAGGTTTTGCTCTTTTACGATCCGGGTATTTTCACGGGCCAGCCTGAGTGCCGTTCTTCTTGAATTTTCCTTTTCCTTTTCGAGGATATTGATCCGGCTGGCCAATGCCAGGGATAACAGGGTCATTTCTATGGCTGAGCTTAACTGTACCGAGTAATTGGTGAAGGTGCTGTATTTTAAAATGCCGAAGTTAAAGAGCAGGTATACTATAGACCCCGCGATCAGGATACACCAGGCAATCACGAAATAGATCACTGAAGCTTTCCTGCTTTTCCGCAATACATAGATGGAAGTCAGTAAAGCGATCAACGCCCCTACACTGGTGGCATTCCTCATAAAAAGGAAGGAAAGTTGCCGGCTGAACGGGATAAGCGCTATACTGACAGCGAAAGGAATAAGGGCAAAGAGTATTATTCTATTCAGTATCGGGAAGTCTTTTTTCAGGTTGAGGAACTGCCGGGTGAAGAGCAGGCCCGCTGAACCGCTGAGCGAGGCAAAGAGCACCATACCATGTTGTTCCATAGATGGCGAATTGGGCCAGAAATATTGAAAAGCGATCCCTTTAAGCATGAGCTGCGTGAGGCCCGCAAAACAAATGAACATTACATAGTAAAGATAGCTGCTGTCTTTTACGGAAGCGTAAATGAAGAAGTTGTAGGTCACCATGATCAGTACCAGGCCAAAATAAATGCCATTGAACCAGCTTTTTTTCAGCATTTCTACCAATTGAGCATTGGGTAAATTGACACTTACGGGGAGGATGAGCGGCTGCTCTCCTTTTATCCGGGCATAATAGACTACAGGTTCCGCATTTTCCTGGTCCAGGCGGAACACGTAATCCGAGCCTTTGTGTTTACGGACACTTAAGGGCTGCTGCTTGTTGAGCAATTGCCGGTTAAAGGTATCTGCACCCGAAGGCTTCCAGAATAATTCGACTTCATCTAAGGTCGGATTATCCATATACAATACAAAAGAAGGGGTAAAACTATTGTTTTGAACAGTCAGCCTGATCCAGATGCTATTCTTATGGGTACCAAAATTAGGTACCTCGCTTGCTACAGGTTGGTAAACAGCGTTTAAGGCGGTTTTAAAATCGACTTCGGTATCAGGAATGAATACCTGCAGGTCTTTCCCTATAAGCGGCCTCGAGTTACTGTCCAGCAGGATGATGTTCTGTTTTTGTGCATGTGTATTGATACAAAAAAGCAGGAGAAAAACAACAATAAAATTACGGAGCATATGCTATTTAATAAAGCGGCAATTTACATCTTAATTTAAATACTGTATATGTATCTGCTATTTTATTCCTGTAGCCACAACTAAATTTAATGATAGGGCAAAATAGCCTTTTGTATCTGCTTCCCGGAGGGATTTGAATAAGATTTCATGTTCTTCTGTACTCATTAATTCACGCTCTACCATTTGTTGCAGGATATAGTCGAGCCTGATGAAGGCGATCACCTGGTCAAGGGAATGGGATACTAAGGGGTAAACGTTGAATTCAATATCTTTAAAGCCCGTTTGTACCAATAAAGTATTGAGGTCTAAGGCTACCGACCCGTTAGGAACATTTTTATGGGCATAAAAATCTTTTATACGGTTGGCCATACCCGGAGGTGCGCTGTAAAGGGTCATGCTGCTCCAGTCTGTTTCCACGATCACTAATGATGCACCTGGTTGTAATACCCGGCTAAACTCACGAAAGGCCTGAACCGGATGGATTACATGCTGTATCAATCTTTCGTTCCTGAGGCCCTGGAGGGATTCATTGTCAAAAGGAAGCTCTTCCACATTCGCCTGTAAAAAAGAGATACCTTCCATGCCCTGCGCGTTTTCCCGGGCTTTCCGGATCATACCTTCTTCAATGTCTACACCGGTAACCTGTACTTTTCCGGGGATCAGCCTGCACAGGTTGATCGCATCCTGGCCGGTACCGCAGCCTACATCAACGATGTGGCCTTTTTCAAGATCAAGGAAGCGCTCATAGGATTTTTCTTTAATTTCCTTTAGTAACTGCGTTGTCCTCTCTAAGTATTCTATACTATACAATTTAGAACTCATTTGTAACCCTTTTTATTTTATGGAATGAATTATTGTGCAAATTTAGCGGTTACTTCTTTTAAATCCCAGGCACTTATATTGGGGATGGCAATATCATAGTGAATTTCGATTTGTTTCTTGCGCAGGGTTTCAATACGAACAATATTTACATTGTTCCTGAGGTCTAAAATGGAACTCTTATCTTCTTCAGAAGCGGTTGCTGCACTTTGGATGTCCTGGTAAAACATAGATGTCGCTACAAAGCCTTCTCTGGGATAATAGAAGGTGCCATGGTCTCCTAACCGCTCATCTACGCGGTAGCCTATACTTTCTGCTAATTTTACGGTATAGGGAGCGCATAAGGCAAATAGTGTTTTGATACCGATCTGGGAGGAAATAGCTACACCTACGCGGGAAAGAAATATGCTGCCTACGCCATAACCGGCTATTTCCCTGGAGTTCCATAAGCCGCAACCTTCGCCGGTACCCTCTACGGCACATTCCCGCACCAGGTCGCATATCCGGGGGTCATACCTGCCGATCGCTTCTTCTACCGGTAAAGGTTGAGTGCCGCCGGCGACATGAATTCTTGCTCCGCCATACAATTTGGTCTTATCCAGGGATTCTACCACGATTACAAACACTGCCGGATTTTTTATCCATTCATAATTAGCAGATGTAACCATTTTTAAATTGTATACTTCCAAAACATGTTGATGTCCTTCTATAAATCGCATACAAGTCTCCGGGTCATCTATCGCACGAAATGCCCTAAGCCTTACCTGGGGAATTTCCCTTTCTAAGTTAATATCCATCTTTTATTCCTCTGAAACTGAATTTAGTTAAAATTAAAATCAAAATACATGTAACGGTTTTGGTAAACAAACCACCACATGTATTTTATCATAAATTATTTTGGCTTGCGGAATGCTTTTATTTCAGCTATAAGTGGTATGATTTGGAAACGTACTGTCAATTCTCCAGGTAAAGAAGTTGAGGTGTGCAATGGTCATTTAACGTACATTTCAAAAATACCACTTTTATAGGAATAAAAATACATACCGGCAAAGAATTAATAAGAACACAACAAAACATTTTAACACAATCCTGATTTTGAAGCGACTCTTTGCCGGTATTTATTTCCGGCTATTTTGCCGTTTTTTCTATTTTGAAAATTTCTGTTTTATCATCCTGCCCGATCACCCTGATCAGGTATAAGCCGCCGGGTACCTGATGCATATCTATTGTAGCAATGTTAGTAATTGGTGTTACTGATTGTAATACTCTTCCGTTCAGGTCTAATAACTGTACCAGTTTCGGGGAAGTGCCGGTTACTTTTACATAAGCAGTTGTTGTAGCAGGGTTAGGATATACCGCAATAGCATCGGTAGCAGAGAAACTCAGCATCTTTACATTGCTATAATTCACTTTACCATTGTTATCAGATATTTTTAACCTGTAGTAGTTACTGCCTTTTAAAGGACTGTTATCGGTAAAAGAATAATCGGCTTTTTGACGGACATCGCTGGTATTTGCTTTCAAAGTACCTATTGCTTCAAAAGACTTGGCATTGCTGCTTCTCTCAATAGTAAAGGTAGCTTCTGTATTATCTTCAATTACCTGCCAGTTTATCCCGGCCTGTGTTTCTTTTACTTTACTTACATTAAAAGCGAGTAAGTCCAGCGCCAAAGGAGTTGCAGAGCTAACATCCACCAGTACTTTAGCAATATTGGAAACATTTCCGGCAACATCATAAACGGTATAAGTGAAAGAATCGGTGCCTACAAATGAAGCATTCGGTGTATAAGAAAATACGCCAGGCTCTGTAGCACTTACTTTAGCACTTCCGTTTTGGGGTAAAGTCGATATGCTTAATGTCTGGAAGTTGATACTTCCACACTCTGCGATATCATTTGTTGTTACCGGAATGTTTACAGGTGTACCTGAATGAGTGTTTGCCCGATCATCAATAGCAATCAGCTCTTTATAGGTAACCTCCAATGCAGAAGAAATAGTTGAATTACATCCGCCGCTGCTTACTGAAGCCAGGGTATAGCTTCCTGGTTGTGTGATCACTAATGAATCACCCGCTCCGCCCACAACTGCTCCGTCACGGTACCATACATAACCACCGGCAACATCGGCGGCTGTAGGGTTTGCTTTCAAAACCACAGCACTTCCGCGGCAGATTTTGATACTTTGAGGAGTGGCCTGGCTGTATGCCTGAGAACCGGTAGCTACTGCTAATAATGCAACGAATAATGTATTGTATATATTTTTCATTTTAAAAAAGATCGAATGGAAATATTAAAAAAGCGGGAAAAAAATATCGGTAAAATTTTAGGTTTTAGGAGATCTTACCGATATCCTGTTTCATACTTACTTGTGTTTCATACTGGCTGTTTCATACCAGTTTGTACTACTGCTTTATTAGGATTTAAAGACTTTTACTTGTTTTTAAATATCGGTAAGGTTTTTTAAGGTTTTAGGGGAAACCTTACCGATATCCTGTTTCATACTTACCTGAGTTTCATACTGATTGTTTCATACCAGTTTGTACTATTGCTTTATTAGGATTTAAAGACTTTTACTTGTTTTGAAATATCGGTAAGGTTTTTTTAAGGTTTTAGGGGGAAACCTTACCGATACCTTGTTTCATACTACTTTTGTTTCATACCGATTGTTTCTTACTGGTTTGTTGTTTCCTACTTGTTTTGTTTCATACCAGTTTTTGCAATCATTTTATTGTTGGTTTACCGAGATGATTGGCGCGGAATAACCACTTCCTATCGTGATGGTAATATTCGTTCTATTACTAGGGTAAGGCATTGGGTTTCCGGTGGCTGTATTCGAAATAATGTATTGAGCTTTTACCTCTCCCTGACTGAAATTAGCGCTGGGTGTGAAGGTGATGATACCGGTCGCCTGATTCAATACAAACGTTCCTTTATTCGGTATATCCAGGTTGCTTGTATTGTTGGTAACGTTATTGTTATTATGGTAATCAAATAATTTGGCAGAGTTTAATTGTACCGTAAAAGACTGTGCGTTGACTGCTGTGTGTGGCGCTACATAATCATTCAGGTTAATCTGGATCGGTGCGTTGGAACATACTTGCTTATATACCAGGGCAGTAGTGGGAGGGAATCCCGCGATAGCCAGGGTTGAGTTACAATTATAAGCTGTAGTATCCATAGGAACCATTGTTGCCGGCCTGATGGTATTTACCGCCGGGTTGTTTTGTACATAAGTATCAAAGAGCTGGCTGCCGGTCTGTGAAGCATCGAAGAACATGATCGGGTTGCTGGCGCTTGAACCTGCAAACACACCTGCACTGTTGAAATTCGTGTTGCCGGTGAAGTAGAAACTTCCGTAACCGGTGATCTTACCTGAGTTCCTGAAATTGGCACCCCTGATAAAACCGGTAGTATCATTTTTTACCTCAGAAGGTAAGCCTTCTACCTTAAAATCACCTGTAACCCAGATCAAACCTTTATTTTCCGTAATACCGTTGCCGATGAAATAGCTTTCGGAAAATATTCTGCAGCTATTGATAATTTTAGAGCCTGCCTCATTTTGTTTAATCGCTCCTGAAACTTTCGTCATGCCATTATTGACAAACTGGCTGCCGGAAGAGTTTAAGGCAAGGTCGCCGGAAGTAATATTCAGTCTTTTATTGTTTTGCAACAAAGCACTTCCCTGCATATTAACGTTATTGATATTTACAAATTCCAGTAAGCTGTCATTCGTAAAGTAAGCGGAGGAACTGATGATCACCTGGTCTAAAATCTGCATTACACCATAGTTGTTTACTTTCCTGGAGATACCGCCTCCGGAATTAGCTTTGCGAATGATCATGGTACCCGTATTCTCTACCGTGGTCGCCAACTCTGTATTACCATTGTTGGTATTCAGCGACATATAAGCGTTTACACGGTTATCAATAGTGCCGCCGTTAAGCGCATAGAAACCACCATTTGCGGTCAAGGTATCATGATTACTTACTGTTGTATTTTGAAGCGAAACATTTTGAAGATTCATTTTCTTATAATTCACCAGTTGGGCGCCGTTGGTAGTAAACTGGCCGATACTTAAATTACCGTAGTTGGTAATAGAACCGGTCAGGTTTTGAATCGCGCCGGAAGTCAAAGTGCCATAGTTAATGATCTCTGCATTTCTTGCATTGCCGTATAAATTGATATTCAAAGTACCACAGTTGATGATCTTGCCGTCAAAGTTGCCATTTACATAAGCAACGGTCAGGCTTGCACCGGGAGCGATATAGATTGTTCCACCCGCGTTTAAAGAAACACCACCGGACCAGTTGCCGCCGGACAGGCCATATGTCTCACCACTGTTTACGGTTACATAAGAACCGGAAAAAGTGTTAGTAGTGTTGACTGTAGGGCAGTTTTGACCAAAGCTCTGTGCCACAGATCCCGTTAAAAGGGAGCAAACAATCATTAATTTTGTGTAAATACCAGCGTTCATATTATTTTTGACTTCATTCAATTGTATTTGAAATTGGTTGAACAGCTTTAAAATTGGAAATACAGATAACTTTTTTTAAATTTGTTCCAGGATTTTAGCAATCCGCCAGACTTCATTTACCTAAAAGGGTTAAGAATTATTCTGATTGCAAAGTTGTTACACAGGAGGCAATACATATTACTTTTTGGTTGATAAGATATCAGTAGATCAGTTTGTTTATCAGAAATTTAGATACCCATCAGTTTTGCTGATAAAAGGACATTTTTTAGCTGAGCGGAAGTGTTTAATCTCATAAAAAAATACACCGGAAATAAAAACAGGATATTTTTTATCATTTTGTTGTTCAACAGAACGGTAGAAGTCGAAACAACCATAAGAAGCAGGTAATGAACATAACAGAGATATGTGCCAAAAAGTTGAAAACTTTAAGAGAAATCAATGATTATACTCAAGCCTATGTTGCTAATCAATTGGATATTTCACAAAATGCCTACAGTTTACTAGAAAAAGGGGCCACAAAAATTACCCTTGAGCGACTGGAAGAACTTGCTGTTTTATACAAAACAACGCCCCAGGACCTGATTACTGAAGGCTACGAAAGCGTATTGTCCCAGTCCCGGCAAGACCCTGGCGGGCATACCAATTTCCCACCTGCGCTAAGTGTATTGGAGAAAAAAATGTATGAACAAACGATCAGCCGCCTGGAAAGTAATATTGAACGGCTCTATGAAATGATCAGCCAGATCACTTCCAAAATATCGGTATCCCAATAAAAAATACTTGCCAGCGTAGCTACTCTTGTAAACAGCCTGGCATAAAGCTAAAAACTAAAGGCGCAGATCGTAAAATCTGCGCCTTTAGTTTATTTATTTGTAATTTAGGAATTAATAGAATCTTCCCGGTAATTTTCTGCCCAGTACATAACCCACGCTCAGGTTAAATACACTACCCGGGCTGGCCACTGTATTAGGAATATTGGAAAAATTAGCGAAGCTCAAACCATAAATCGTCCTGATCTGTAGCCCCATCTGTAGCTGGTAACCGAAGCCTACATAAGCACCATAATCCAATGCTTTCAGCTGGTTCATCTCTGAGCCCCACTCCAGGTCATGGGAATAAGTAGTGGTATAGTAAGTGGGTATTTTCTGTATTTTTTTACCGCTAACATCACCTGAAACGCCGTAGGCAACATAGGGTGATAGCTGTACCATAAACTTACCGGTATAACGGGCAACTTCCCAGCTGTACTTTAAGTTAATGGGTAATTCCACATAGTTTTGCCGGGCAGTAGTAGTTTCTTTATAAGCGTCAATATCTGTGGTCACCCTGGAGGTACGCACATTATAGTACAACCCGGGTTCAAAAGAAAAGCCTTTTTTGCCCAGGGGAATATCTAAAGCGATACCGGCTCTGGGGCTCCACATCCAGTCATAGTTTTCGGTATATTGAACATTCGCGGTCGGGTCATAGGTAAACCCGTAAAACTTACCTAAATTATAACCGATCTCAGGCGTAACCGTTACCTGGGCTATAGAAGATAATGAAACTCCAAAAAGTGATGCCAATAGAACTATGCTGCGCTTCATGTATGAAATATAAATGTTAAAGTTTGCCTGTTTTTTAAGACAATGCTATCCCACAAAGTTAAAAACTTAAACGAAAAAAAGAAATTTGAAAGGAAAAATTAATTCAGCATGCTAATTTCCCAGCCATAAAGCGCCGCCAATCGTATTTTTATCGGCTCCTGTGACCGAGGACAGCACGTTTTCTTCTTCCCGCCAGCGTAAAACACCTATAAAGGCCATCGCCAATGCTTCTTTATAATTTACAATATTTTCTTCCGGTACTACTACCTCTATACTGCGCTGCTGCAGTGTTTCCGCCAGTTTGGAAACAAGGAATTTATTGAAAGCGCCACCACCCGTGACCAGCATCTTTGCCGGTTCTGCAGCCGGGAATCTTTCAACGGCTGCGGCAATCTGAAATACGATATGTGCTACCAGTGTCGCCAGGATATCCGCTGTTGCGCTGATATTGCTGCTCTCAATGATACTAATTAATTTTTGACTGTAATCATTGGCCAAAGATTTAGGTCCCTTGGATCCATAATAGTCAAGTGCATTCAAAGCGGCTAAAACAGTAGGATCTGCTTTTCCCTGTGCTGCCAGCGTACCGTTTTCATCAAAAGGCACTCCTGCTTTCTGCGCAAAATAATCCAGTACCTGGTTAGCAGGTGCAATATCGAAAGCTACCGGCGCCGTATCGTTAATCGTGACATTGGAGATACCGCCGATATTTAAGCAGTATTTAAAATCGGGGAAAAATTTATGATCGGCAATCGGTACTATTGGTGCCCCCTGCCCTGCCAATGCCACATCCGCATTTCTGAGGTCCGTAATCGTAGGCAGACCTGTGATGCCGGAAATGCTGGCGCCATCCCCGATCTGTATACTGGTTTTACTTTCCGGATCATGAAATACCGTATGTCCGTGGGAAGCAACGAAATGTACTTTATGATAGAGCTCATTCGTTGCGATAAATTCAACTACCTGTTGCCCCATCCACCTGCCGAATGCGGTGTGGAGTTTTAAAAATTCGGGCACCGGTAATGTGGCCGCATGGCGCAGCTGCTGTTCCATTTCTTTTTCAAAAGGGATACAGGTAGCGTGCTTTATTTCAAAAGTCCAGTCGTTACGTACATCTGTTATCTCTACAAAAGCGATATCCAGGCCGTCGTGCGAGCTGCCGGACATCAGGCCAATCACGTTATAAATCATTACGCTTATTATTTTCTTGCTGCAAATGTATGCCCAATTTTTTTCTAAATAAAAACCGGGCTTTGATCTGCAAAATAGTGTAATTTCGTGCCGTAATCGGTTTCCGCTTCATTTTAAAGATAAGAAGTATTGGAATTAATAGGGAATTTGGTGCAAATCCAAAACAATACCCGTTGCTGTAAGTTCTGAAAATATTGATAACCTGCTACAATACCACTGCTCATGCGGGAAGGTCGTTATCAAGCAAGAACAAAGTCAGAAGACCTGCCATTACAGGCGTTTCCGTCATTTTTCTCGGGAAAAAGAAAAAAGGAATTATTTATTTAAATCAATATACAGATGGTAAAACATTTACTACTCGCAGCTTCTGCTGCATGCTTTAGCTTTATGGCCAATGCGCAAACAGGTGCCGATTTTGAAAACCTTACTTTAGGTACGGACACTTTTTATTTTGATAATGCAGCCAGTGGCTACAACTTTAGTTCAGGCAGTGCTACGCTTTACGGCACCTTTACGGATTTTGGCGGCGGCTTTTATGGCGGTGAAGGCTTTACTTATTCTAACATTTTCGATACGACTAATTGTACGACTTGCTATGACCTGCATTTTCAATATGCCGCAAAACCCGGTGTAGGATACGACAGTTCAGAGAACTATGCGGTGGCTTATGCCTACTCCCCGGCTAAAATGAAACTTACAGCACCGGCTACAGGTGTGCAGGTAGCAGGATTCAGGGTGGCCAATACCACCTGGGGGTATAGCTATGGTATGGACCAATATAGTACCGGCGCGGTCGCTAATGGCTGGGCTAAATTACAGGTACGTGGCTTCCTGAACGGTGTTTTTGTAGACTCTGTAAATTATTACCTGTCCGACTATCGCTCTACTACCCCTGCCGCACAGCAAGGTACCCTTAAAGGCTGGGATTGGGTAGACCTGCAAGGTCTGGGTCATATAGACAGCCTGACGTTCCGTGTAACTTCCGCTAATGATTTTTACCCTTCCTACTTTGCTATGGATAACTTCATAACCATGGAAGATGGGGTTACCTGTTCCGAAAACCTGAACCTGAATGTTAGCGATATTGATGCTAACTCGGCAAAGATCAACTGGAACTTTAATAATACTTTCGGGGCTGCTGATTCTTTTGAAGTGGTGATCAACCAGGCGGCTGCTGTTTCCGGTACCGATGTAGTGAACACGGTTATCAATAGCAATTTTTATGACGCGACAGGGCTTAACGCTGCCGATGATTATTATGCGCACGTAAGAGCATTCTGTTACTATTCCGATAGCTTTACTACCTGGCAGCATATCCCATTCACAACGGCCCCATTAAGTGTGAAAAACGCGGAACAGATCAGTGTACAACTGTACCCTAACCCGACTGCCCAACTGCTCTATATCAATGCTAAAGAGCCGCTGGATGTAATAGTCGTAGATATGTCCGGTAACCTGGTGATTAATCAAAAGAACGTATCACAAATTGATTTAAGCAATTTTGCTGCCGGCCAGTACCTGGTGAAGCTGAGCACAAAAGATGGTAAAAAGTCAGTTACCAAAGCAATTGTGAAAAAATAAGTTTTTAAGATTTTATATATCAATAAAGTCATGACCCTGGGTCATGACTTTATTTTTTAAGCCAATATAATACCGGAAGAATAAAAAGGAAAGGGCCCTGTCCGTGGATGGAATCACCAGGATCCGCTCAAATAGGCCTAAACATTCGCCAAATACTTTAAAACAGGGAGTTTGATGGCTTTTTAGCGCCCCATTTTTGTACATTTGAGCTTTAAATTAAACACATAGACATGAAAAAATTACTTTCTTTATTATTAGTGCTGGGAGCTTTAAATGGCTTCGCCCAGGAGCCTAACTGGAACTTATCTACCTTGCGTATAGGACCGTTTAAGATCCATATGAAAGAAGCTGAAGCTATAGAGCTGGCCCGGAAACCGCTTAAAGTGCCTTCCGAAGGCAACGAATACAATGGTACTACAGTTGTTAAGTATAATAATGAGCTGTTGGAAGTGAGCCTTTCCCAGGGATATATTGATGAGCAAAACCAGGAGGGTGTTTTCGTTTCCGAGCTAAGCACCAAAAGTACCAAGTTCAAGACAAAATCCGGTATTGGCATCGGTAGTACCCGCGAAGAGTTATGGGCTACTTATAAAGACTTCAGCCGCATAGAAATATTCAAGCCCTATGATGCAAATGGCAAGCGCATCGAATCGGACCGTAATTTTACCATTTATGATGATGAGGCCGGAACCACGCTGACCTTCGTGTTAAGAAACAACAAAGTGGCTGAGATCAAAGTGGCCATCGCATATGAAGGCTGCTAATCATAATTTTGAATGGTTAATTGTAAATGATTAACGGTCAAGAATACAAGATTAATCATTAAAAGGCGATATCCAAAACGTTAGATGAGTCGTCTAAGCATTAAATATTTGAACACCCTGCCTGTAGGGAGGGGTACGAGTAAAAATGGCAAAAAACAAGAGCGGCTGTCCAAAAAGGACAGCCGCTCTTGTTTTTCTGGTTTGAAATTATTTTTTACTCACTGCCCTTACAGAAACCTTTTTCCCATCTACTGACGTTTTAAGGAAGTAAGTGCCGGATATAATATTTTGCAGGCCACTCAGCTGTAAAGGATAAGTTCCTTTTTCTAAAGTAGTTGTATAATGTGATACCGTACGGCCGGCAATATCCAATAGCTCAAGCTGTACACTACCTTTTTTGCTTAAGGTGACAGAGGTATTGATTGCCTCGTTAAATGGATTAGGATAAGCTTTCATCTGGCTGAAATCCAGTTTGTTTGTCTTGCTATCGAAAGTAGTTGTATTTCTTTTATGGAAAGCATGATGTGCATCAATTTTAGCCGTAACATTATTATAATCACAGTATACGGCATATAAGAAATCGTCCGGGGCTATATAACCATCACACTTGCTAAAGGCGATACCGGAATTAAGCGTAAAGGGAAAAGCATTTGGGGTGGATGCATTTGGGAGCTCAAGGTAATCCGCATTACTGATCAGGCCACCTCCGTTTTTCTCCATTTCCAGGGCCACATATCCATTATAGCTGCCGTTTGTAATATACCATCCCACCATAATACCATCTGTTTTCCCCCCGGTATAACATAAAGTGGGTGCATATACTTCATATTGACCTAATATAGATGCATTGCCTAATGCACCGGAATTTACCGTGACCGTTGTAGGGCCAACAATATGAAAATCGTCGGCATAACGTACATATACACCAAAGCCATCTGAATAGGTATATGCCCAGGATTTTCCACCTATATCATCATGGTCTTTGCTATCTATTACCAAGTTTGAATTTAATGGATTGGTAAGTGTATTTACATCTTCAACCAATGGTGTGATTGATCCGGTGGCAGCCATTATGGCGCCGAACTCTATAACCGATTCTGTAACCACAGTACGGGAAGCATCATGATGTACATAACGAACAATAGGTTCATCATAAACATGGTTTAATGCAACATCAGGCCCGGCTTCACCAAATGTATTATCTATATTAAGCACATTACTCCAATAACCAAATTCACAGGCAATGGTTTGCAGACCTACATTTGGATTCTGCCATACTATCGCCACCTTGGACAGTTTAAGCCCGTCACAATCCATCCTGATACGGTTTTCGGGGTGATTCAATCCCGCATAGCCTGTTAAATAAATTGTTGAATTATACACAACCGGGTCCGTAGGAGAAGCGGTGATATCGAATATATCTACCTTAAACCCGGCCCATTGGTAGGCAACCAGTATTTGTACATTTCCGGTAATCTCATTCCAGATTGCTCCTACCTGGAAAAAAGATGCATCCTGGTAATTAGGATTTACCTGTAAACCTGCCAGGTTACCCTGGTAGAATACATTTGAAGGGTTACCCGGCTCTGTAAACTGTACAACCGCCTCACCTATCATAGAATTTCCAAAAGCACTCAGGTATACATCCACATCCCCCCAGGCTGTGGGCGTCATGGTGTTTTTAAATGCAAAGCTGGAAACGTCATACGACTCTCCCCATAAATGATAGTTATTATATACATGCTCATAGGCATTAGGGGGCACAAAATATTGAGCCTGTACATTGATATTACTAAAAAATGCAGTAACAATGCAAATCAATTTGAATACATTTTTAACCATAGTAAGCTTTTTTAAATTGTTATTAAATATTGAATAATATTAAAACTTTATTTTTAAATAATTGTATTTCTCTTTTAAATAGTTTATGTTATTTTTGTATAAGCTTAATGGTATCTTTTCTAGATGCTATTTTGAAAGGTTTAAGTAAAAGCGGCTAATTACCATAATTAATCATTTATAACGCACAATTATTAAAAAGCGAACAGGCATTCAATTCTGAATGCCTGTTCGCTTTTAATAATTATTTTAAACTTATCTTATGGATTTACTGCAGTAGTTGGGTAATTGTACCGGCTCCATTTATTGACGATCACGCCTTTTTTGATCAACATTAAACCTGCATTGCTACGCATCGCGGTCTTACACATGGTGCCGTCAATAGCATAAGCATCTGCATCCAGGCCAAAGCGGGTCTTAAACCTGTTAGTAGTCGCTTCATCATTAGCGGAAAGGATATAGAAACCAATGCCTTTATTATGGCACTGTTTGATCAGGCTTTTCAGGTCATCCATTTTACCGCTTACTTTATCGGCATCTTTTACAAATAACAGGTAGCTGTAGCCTTCATCCAGCAATAATGCCTCGGTATAATCCTGGCCGGCGAAATCTCTTACCGAGAAATCCTGTATCTTAGGTAAACCGGTACCTTTTTTTACCAATTCAGATTTGCTGTCTATGTATTTATAAGCCGGGTTATCCCAAAGTGTAGAATCAGCCATAAACTGCTCTTCTGTGAACTCTATACGTTTGCCTTCTTTCTCATAAATCAGTAGTGTTTTATAAACGTCAGGAGTCGCATCCGGCGGCATCTGCATATCTTTCCAGATATCTGTGCCCACTTTATAGGCCAGGCAATCTACAAAAGGCAGGTTACGCAATACATAGATCTGTACGCCTAAAGAGAGCACTAAGGTGATAAAGATGACAATAGTACCGGAGATCCTGCTTAAGAAAGATTCGATCTTGTTGCGGGAGATGAATAGGATTGTTACTAATATAAGCAGTACAATATCTTTTATAAAGGATTGATGCGCCTGTAAAGGGATACAGTCACCAAAGCAACCGCATTCTTTTATTTTACCGGACAGTACCGCATAGCCGGTCAGGAAAGTAAAGAAGATGGTGAGCAGGAGGATCAGGAAAGAAACCGAACGGTAAGCATAACCGATGATCATTGCTACACCTGCCAGTATTTCAAAAATGATCATGGCAATGGAAATGTACAGGCTGTAAGCGACAAAAGACTCCATCTTCCAGACTTCGAAAAACTCGTTCATCTTATAGGACAGGCCCAAAGGATCGTTCGCCTTGATCAAACCTGAAAAGATAAATAGTACACCGACAAAGATTCTGATAAAATTCAAGATGTAGTAACCGGCATTTCTTTTTGTTGCTTGTTGCATGTATTGATATTTTACTTTTAAAGTTTAAGGTTATTCATTGATTAAAATTAGGGCAAAAATGGCATAATTGATAATGTCACAAAAGTTTGCCTCTATTCCTTCCGATATGGTGGTCTTACCGTCGTTCGCTAGAATCTGCTTGATCCGGTATAGTTTGGTCAGGATCAGGTCGGCGAAAGACTCCTGTGACATATTGCGCCAGGCTTCCCCATAGTCGTGATTTTTCAACAGCATTAATTGCCGCACTTCCTCCACTTTACTTTCATATAAACGGCTTACTTCCGCCAAAGGCAGGTCTACGGGATCCTGCTCCTGCAGGGAAGACTGGATCAAAGCAATATAACCGTAATTAATGATCGCTGAAAATTCGCTTTCTATGCTGTCCTCAATTTTCTGTACGCCTTTGTTCTCCTGTATCTGCCTGATGCGCCAGGCTTTAATATAGATCTGGTCTACAATAGAGATCGGCCGGAACATACGCCAGGAAGTTCCATAATCAAGCGCTTTTTTTAAAAAGACTTCCTGACATTTAGCGACTACTTCATTGTATTGTGTTAGTGTATCCATTTAGGGATGCTGAAAATTTTTAAGAAATTAAGTGTAAAACTAACCCGTCCCGGATCTTGGGCTCAAACCAGGTTGATTTGGGCGGCATTATATTGCCACTGTCGGCCACATCAAATAATTGCTGCATGCTCACGGGGAAACAGGTAAATGCAATGGCAAATCTGCCATTGTCCACCTGCTGCTCCAGGTAATCCAGCCCCCTGATCCCGCCTACAAAGTCGACTCTTTCATCCACGCGGGGATCGCCCACACCTAATATGGGGCTTAAGAGGTTGTTTTGTAAAATGTTTACGTCCAGGGCTGCTATATCATTCCCTGCATCAAAGCTGCCGGGCTTTGCTTTTAAAACATACCATTTGCCGGATACATACATCCCGAACTCATGATTCGCCCGCGGTTTTACAGCTACAGCACTTTCTGTAACGTCAAATGACTGTTTTACTTTTTCTATCAGTTCTGCGGCAGTAAGCCCGTTCAGGTCTTTCACTACCCTGTTATAATCCATAATATATACCTGGGTATCGGGGAAGATACAGGTCAGGTAATATTGATGTTCGTCAGACGTGGCCTGACCGTTAACGGATCGCATGGCATTTTCTGCCGCATGAGAGCGATGATGCCCGTCCGCTATATAGGTAGCGGCTACCTTCTGCTGATACAATGCGGTAAGCTGCTCTATTTGTGCCGCATCATCCAGTACCCAGAAGCCATGGGCCACTCCGTCCTCCGCTACAAAATCATAGACCATTGCATGCTGATCGGTCCAGTTTTTAATAATCGCTTCTATTTCATCGATGGCTTTGTAAGCCAAAAATACAACACCCGTATGGGCCCCGGTCATTAAGATATTGTCAACACGGTCTTTTACCCGCTCAGGCCGGGTCAGTTCATGCTTTTTGATACGGCCTTCTTCATAATCTTTCAAAGCCGAACAACAGACAAGCCCGGTCTGGCTTCTGCCATTCATTGTGATCCGGTAAATATAATAGCAAGGCTTTTCATCCTGGATAAGGATACCGTCATTTATAAAACGGTCCAGGTTTTCTTTTGCCTTTTCATATACTTCTTTGCTGTTGATGGGAGCTCCGGTCGCTACATCAATTTCTGAACGCGTAATATGATAAAAACTATAGGGATTTATTTTTTTTGCCATGACCTCATCCTGGCTGGATACATCATAGGGCAAAGCGGCAACTCTTTCAACCAATTCAACTTTGGGCCTGAGGCCTCTAAACGGTCTTATATCTACCATCTGGGTAATTTAAAAAATTTCAGAAACGCACAAAAGTACTAATTTCTATTTTAATCACTAAAAGTAAGTCACGTAGCCAAAATGTATTTTAGCATCGCGGAAGCGGAGCGGATCCTGGTCGAACTTTCCTAAAGCTACAATAATATTAAACAAGCCTGATTTGTTTTCGAGGGTCAGACCGGTACCAAAACTCAGCGCACTGCGCCGGAGGTCGATTATATTATATTGTGTAAAAAAGCGGCCATAATCTGAAAATAAAGAAAAGTAAGACCGTTGGCCCAATATCGCTTTTAGCTCTGCCGTAAAGATATGGTAGTGATTGGAAAAAATACTCCTTTCGTCAAAGCCCCGCAGTACTTTAAAGCCACCGATCTGGTAAAGTTCATTCTGGAAAAGGTCGCGTCCGCCGATATAAGCACCGCTATAGGCCGTTCTTATGGCCAATTGTTTACTTAAAGGGATAAAATATTGCAGGTCACCCGCGATCCGGTACTGGTTGGGCTGCCGGTTGACCGTATCATATAAAGCATTGTAGTCAAAGCCATCATTAATACTGAGTATCAGTTCGTTCTTGCGTACAGTACGCCTCAGCGCCATTACGTTTAAACTTGCCGTCCAGCCTTTCCTGGGGTTAAAGCTGAAGTCGGTCCTGTCCATCACATAGTTGAGACCCAAACCTCTTGAGCTTAAATCTACATTATTGCTCAGGCGTTTGTTGGCACTGACAAAAGCAGTATCGGGGCTGGGCACGCGGTTGTTGTATTGCTGATAGCTGAATCTTAAATAATCTTTTTCAGAAAACTGGTAGCGTAAACCGGCTTCAAAAGTGACCCGGTCAAAAAGGCTGTCTCTTTTGAAGTATTCAAATTTCCCGTCTACGGCAAATTTACTGCCCAGGATATAGGGCACCATAGCGCCGATGTCCAGTTGGGGAGATTTAGCCTGAAGGTTTTTATAAGCAGCGGAAAAGGTCTCTCCATAACCTAAGGTATTGTTTAATAACATTTGTACATCAGCGGTCCATAAAAACTTACCGGTTTCCAGGTTGTTAGGTTGAAAGCCCAGCAAGGCATTTATCTGGTTCGATCTTTTTTCGTCCAGGTAGAGATACAATGAATTTTTAAGAATGTTAAAACTCATGTTCCAGGGTTGGCCTTCCTGTAAAAAGGGCAATTCCCTGATTTTCCGGGAGATAGATTTTATAGCCGATTCACTATAGAGTTGCTTGTTTTTTAAACCTAGGTAGCTTAAGATAAAACTATAGTTGACGGTTGCATTTCCTTGAATTTCAATAGTATCTATAATTATTTTTTTGCCTGGATTATAGACCAGGCTGGCATCCAGTACCCCTTCTTTTGATAATTGGCTGTTTTTGAACCCGATAGAAGCAAAGGGGTAACCATTGTTCTCTGCATAGGTCAATATTTTTGTGATGAGTTGGGTGATCTTTTGCGGCTCCAGGAGTTTGTTTGCATATTGATTAGCGCTGATGCCTGTCACATTGAGCAGGCCGGCCGGAATGGAATCAAAATTTATTTTGCCGAACCTGTAGGTTTGCCCCCTGTAAAGATAAACCGTTACTGTATCATTGCTGTATTGTATGGAGTCTATATTGGCCGCCAGCATGCCCTCCCTGTGTGCTTGTTTTAATTGCGCCTTAAGTTCGTCTGCCAATGCAAGCGTATCTTTAAATGTACCGGGTAAAATTTCGGTTTTCAGTTTATCGGTAACTAATATAAGTTTATAGGTATTAACGGTCTCTTGCCCAATACAATAGTTGGTGCATTGCCCCAGGATAAAAAGGCAAATCAGGCACCATTTTTTATATCTTAAGCATTTAGTCAAAGTAGAAAAATCCCGGGCCGAGGCCAACGGTATAAGTATTTTTTAATATGCCCTGTTCAGTATATTCCGATACGGTACCGCTCTGGATGAAGCCTTTAGGGTCACCCAGGAATATATTCCCGTTATCAGGGTTAACGCCCAATCCCCAGAAATATTGAAGTGCCTGTGCTTTTACTAAGGCTTCAGCGGGAGCTTGTGTAGCCGCAATGTTCATTTTGTAAAGCCCGTTATAGTCAGTGGCAGAGTTGCTGGAATACATTACTGCCAGGTAGTAGAAGGCATCTTTTGAAGGATTAAAAACAGGTTTAATTATTTCTTCTGATCCATTGAAAATGAATTGTTTAAGTATTTGTTTGTTTTCCGGGTCTAATTGCGTGATGCTGGCCTGGATATTGAGATGCGGGTTGCCGGCAAATACCCAGAGCTTGTTGTTTTTGTCTATAAGTGCCTGTGTGGGTGCATAGCCGCTGATGAAAATGCTGTCCTCTATACGCTCGGTGGCTATATCAAATTGATAGATATAATTACATTGGATGTTCCAGGGGCAGATGTATACTTTGTTGTTTAAGGCGATCATTCCCTCGGTATTGGGATAAGGTACGCTTATTTCTTTGGTGATTTGATTTGTGTTCAGGTCTATTACTTGAAGTCTAGAGCGGTACATACTGCTAACCAGTGCTTTATTGTTTCCTATGAGACATAGGTACCGGGGTTGCGAAACGCTGATTTCTGATTTGTATTTAAAGGTTTTTTTGTCAACGATGATGATCTTATTGGAGTTGTTGATGACCAGGTAGAGGTTGTTATCATCCCCGGCAATGCTTTGGAATACATCTCCCAGTACCCGGTCGTTTTGTGCAAAATAGACATCGTTGTATGCCTTTTGGGTATTCAGGTCAATATAGCTCAGGGAGGCGTTACCTCCATTAAAAACGCCTTCATTGGCAATGATTACTCTTGGATTATCATTAATATCAGGATTGGAGCCATTTTTGTTTGGCTTATCTTTTACGCAAGAATAAATTGATAATGAGCAAATTGTAAATATTATATAAACAATTTTAGAGTTTAGCATTCTTGGGATTATTTTATTGCATTAACAATTTCCTCGCTTAATGGTTTTGTAGCCGGGTCAAAGTGTTTAACCAGTTTACCATTTTCGTCAATAAGGTATTTCTGGAAATTCCAGCTGACCTTGCTGTTTTCCAGTTTATTGTATTTTTTATCTGTAAGCCATTTATAGATAGGGGCCATATCTTTTCCTTTAACGGAGATCTTGGCGGCCATAGGGAAGCTTACCCCGTAATTCTTTTGGCAAAATTCCGCGATGTCTTTGTTGCTCCCCGGTTCCTGCCACATAAAATTATTAGCCGGGAAGCCCACGATCACCAGTTTTTCCCCATAAGTTTTATACAATTGCTCCAGTTCTTCATACTGTGGCGTATGGCCACATTTGGAAGCTGTATTGACGATCAGTATTTTTTTTCCCTTAAACCGGGCAAAATCAATAGTCTCTCCACTTAGACCCTCTACTTTAAAGTCATAAATAGATTCCGGGACAGGTGTATTATCGCTGCCTTTCTGTGCGGAACAGCTGGTGAAGAAATAGAGCATTGCATTAAGCAGTAATAAGATCTTTTTCATAATAATTCAGATATATACACGAAAGTATTTATTTACGGCTGTATAACCATATTTTCCTTTTATTTTTAGTCCCGGTGCACCTAATTTAAGCATCCTTTTAAGAATTTACCCGCTGGCGCCGTCATAATCTGTTATAAAATAACCCACGGGTACATTTTTAAAGCAGGATTTAAACAGATTCATTTAATTTTGAACGCACAATACCCATAATGACACAAGAACAAACGAATGCCGTAGCCGTTATTGTAGCCGGAGGCCAGGGGCTGAGGATGCAGAATGCCATTCCCAAACAATTTTTACCCTTAAATGGGAAGCCTGTACTCTACTATGCCATAAATGCATTTGTGGCGGCCATCCCGGGTATCCGGATCGTACTGGTATTGCCCGAGTCTCATTTCAGTTATGCCAATAGTGTGTTGCAACATTTTAGTTCGGGCATAGATATTACTATTGTAAAAGGGGGCGATAACCGCTTTGAAAGTGTAAAAAACGGGCTTGGCGCCACTACGGAAGCGGATATTATTTTTGTGCATGATGGCGTGCGCCCTTTGCTTTCTGCCGCGTTGATCCAGAACTGCTATGCTGCCGCAAAGGAATTTGGCAGTGCTATACCGGTAGTGCCTGTTACGGATTCTATCCGCCAGGTAGATGCGCAACTGGCTTCAAAGATGGTCGACCGGGAAAGCTTAAGAGCGGTGCAAACACCACAGACCTTTAAAGGAGCAGTACTTTTACCGGCATTTGATCAGCCTTATCAATCAGGTTTTACCGATGAGGCCAGTGTGGTAGAACAATATGGTGTTAAGGTGCACCTGGTAGCCGGTGAAAAATCTAATTTAAAGATCACTACCCCTGAAGATATCCTATTTGCAGCAGCCCTTCAATCCAGTCAAAATGCTTCGTAATTATTTATTTATATTATTGAGTTTGTTGATAACGGTTTTGACCGCTACTACTTCCTTTAGCCAGGAAGTGGACACTACCGCTTTTTCTGAAAATATTACTCTGGATACTTTTATTGTGCGGGCCAGGAATGAAGGGTTTGATGTGCCGAACTTCATCCGGCTGATCAAAGAAGACACAACCTTCTATAAGGCCTTTAAGACGATGCGCTTAAAGTCCTATAATGCAGAGAATTATATTAACTGCCTCAATAAAAAAGGAGAAAGTGCGGCTTCTTTAGTGAGTGAAACCAAGCAGATCTACCGCGATGGTTGCCGGACCATGAAAACGCTGGAAGAAAAAGTGACCGGCGACTTTTATACTAAAAAAGGGGCTTATAATTATTTCACGGCACAATTGTACGCCAGCCTGTTTTTTACAAGTGGTAAGGTGTGTAATGAAAACAATATTGTACGGGGCTCTATGTCCAGGGAGCTGTCGGGCCTGAACCGTGTTGAGAAAAGTAAAGTACAGCTGAAACTCCTCATGTTCAACCCGGGCGCAAATATCCCTGGTTTGCCTTTCATTGGTAATAAGGTCGGCATTTTTGAACCTGATGTGGCTAAAATGTACGATTTCAGTCTGAGTGCCGAAACAGTGAATGGCGTGGAAACCTATAAATTCGCCGCGGTGCCCAAACCGGAATACCGGAAAAAAGTAGTGATCAACCGATTTATCACCTGGTTCAACCCCGGTGATTATGCTATTATCGCAAGAGACTATTCTCTTTCCTATGATGCTTTAGGTTATGACTTTGATGTGGATATGTATGTTACCTTAAGACAGGTTGGTGAAGATCTCCTACCCTCTTTTATCCAATACCGGGGCAACTGGAAGGTGGTGACCAAGGCTCGGGAAAGGGTTAATTTCAAAGCAGAATTTACCTATTAATGTTATTGTCCAAATAGAAATATTGTACTACTTTTGGAGCATCTTAAAACAAACCTTTAAAACCAATAAAATGGGGCTTAACAGAGAGCAGATCGCACAACGCATAGCAAAAGAACTTAAGGACGGTATGTATGTTAACCTGGGTATAGGCGTGCCTACTCTGGTGGCTAATTTTGTTCCGGAAGATATTGAAATTGAATTGCAAAGTGAAAACGGTATGCTGGGTATCGGGCCCTTTCCAACGGAAGAAAATGTAGACCCGGACCTGATCAATGCCGGTAAGCAAACGGTGACCTTACGTACCGGTGGCAGCTTTTTTGACAGCGCGCTGAGCTTTGGTATGATCCGTGCCGGGAAGGTGGACCTCACGGTTTTGGGTGCTATGGAGGTTTCAGACCAGGGCGATATCGCTAACTGGAAAGTGCCGGGTAAAATGGTAAAAGGTATGGGTGGCGCGATGGATCTCGTTGCAGCTGCAAAGAATATTATCGTAGCGATGATGCATACGGATAAAGAAGGTAATTCAAAATTATTGCCGGCATGTACATTGCCGATTACCGGTTTAAAGTGCGTGAAACGCGTTGTAACAGACCTGGGGTATTTTGAAATTACACCGGAAGGCTTCTTATTGAAAGAATATGCACCGGGAGTAACAGTTGAAGAGATCAAGGCGAAAACAGCCGGCAGACTGGTGATCGCGGAAGATGTAAAAGAAATGGCAGTTTAATTTACTTTATTGATATTTATAGCATCCCTGTTTTGTTTAAAACAGGGATTTTTTAGGTTACGGACTGACCGAAGGTGAGCAGGTTATGGTCGGGGTCGAGTATGGCGCATTCCCATTGCCCCCAGGGTTTCAGAGCGAGTTTACCCAGGTCGGCGAAACGAATACTTTGCGCCAGTAGTTCCAGGTTGAGTTGTTCGATATTATCCACCCTGATGTAAACCTGGCCGTAGTTTTCCAAAGGGTCGAGTTCCGGGAATAAAAAGAAATGTATTTCTATATTTTCTTTTTTTAACATGAGATAGGCCTCAAAATGTGGGTCACCGATTTGGGTAAAGCCTAATTGACCGACATAAAATGCCCGGGTGATTTTATAATCCCGCATGGGGAGTTTGGGATGTATGGCCTTGAACATTTTGGTATTAATTGTTAGTTGTTAATGGTTAATTGTAAATATATAACAATAATTAACTATTCACCATTTAATTAGCTTTCCGGGCTTCATAACGCTACGCTCGAAGAACGTAAATGCTCCACCCTTCTACGGGGCTCAGGATGACCTTATAATTAATTATGAATGCTTAATTGTAAAATTATTAACCCTTAATAATTAATCATTCACAATTTACCTAGAGATATCTCCACTCGCTGTCGCACGGTCGACATCACGATCTTCCATCATTCATCACCCATCACTTATTACTTATTAACCATTAACCATTAACCATTACAATATCCTATAAATTACGATATAAAAAATCGCCAACTGCATTAGTTGGCGATTTTTTATATCGTAATTTATTCTTTTAAATCCTGTTGACTGTTTTCAGCATTTCCAGCATGACGTCGGTCATAGCTTCCAGGTCGTATTGAGGTTGCCAGCCCCAGTCTTTCCGCGCCTCGCTGTCATCAATTTTTGAAGGCCAGCTATCAGCGATCTTCTGCCTGAAGTCGGGTGCATATGAGATCGTAAATTCCGGGATACGTTTTTTGATCGCTTCCGCGATCTCTTTAGGAGAAAAGCTCATTGCCGCCAGGTTATAAGACATCCTGTTCCTGATAGACTCTTTCGGCGCATCCATCAGTTCTAATGTAGCACGCACCGCGTCATCCATATACATCATCGGCAAATAAGTATTTTCGCTTAAGAAGCATTCATAGGATTGCTTCTTAAGGGCTTCGATATAAATATCGATCGCGTAATCTGTAGTACCACCACCTGGGGCCGATTTCCAGCTGATCAGTCCCGGGTAACGCATGCTGCGCACATCCAGGCCATATTTTTCAAAGTAATACTGGCACCATAATTCACCGGCATATTTGCTGATGCCATAAACGGTAGTCGGTTCAATAATTGTTTTTTGAGGAGTATCGTCTTTAGGAGTAGTATTACCAAACACCGCGATAGAGCTTGGCCAGTACAATTTAGCTACTTTATGTTCTACACAGATATCCAGGACATTCATCAGGCTCTTCATATTGATGTCCCAGGCCCAAAGCGGGTTCTTCTCGCCTGTGGCCGATAAAATAGCGGCCAGCAAATATATTTGTGTGATGCTTTCTTTTTTCACTACTGCAGCTACCGCGTTCGAGTTCATTACATCCAGCTGGATGAACGGACCACTTTCTGCCAACAAAGCGTGGGGCTCCCTGATATCAGAAGCGATGACATTATCCTTACCGAATTTTTCTCTTAAAGCCAATGTAAGTTCTACACCCAATTGACCACCTGCACCTATTACTAAAACCTTTTCCATGATACCTAAAGCTTATAATTTGTAGTGAAATTAATTGTTTTTATATTGGTTGATCAGATTCAGGAAGTCATCAAACAGGTATCTTGAATCGTAAGGGCCAGGTGTACTTTCCGGGTGGTATTGTACCGAAAAGGCAGGTTTATTTTTGATTTTAATACCCTCTACTGTTCCATCGTTCAGGTTCACATGGGTAATTTCTATTTTGTCTTCATTGGCTTTTACTGAAGCGTCGTCAACACAGAAACCGTGGTTTTGGGTAGTGATCTCGCCTAAGCCGGTTTGCAGGTTTTTCACCGGGTGGTTCAATCCCCTGTGGCCATGGTGCATTTTATAAGTTTTCAGGCCATTGGCGAGAGCCAGTAACTGGTGGCCGAGACAGATCCCGAACATGGGCTTGCCACTGGCCAGGATATCCTGTACCGTTTTTACCGCGTAGTCCATAGCTGCCGGGTCGCCGGGGCCATTGGATACAAAGATACCATCCGGCTGGAAGGCTAGCAGCTCTTCGATATTAGTCTTGCCCGGGAATACTTTTACAAATACATCCCTGTCCGCGAAACATTGCAGCATATTTCTTTTTACCCCAAAGTCCAGTACAGAAACCCGGATCGGGGCGTTTTCATTACCAAAGGTATAAGCTACTTTGGTACCTACTTCAGAAGCCAGGTCCAGGCCTTCCATTTTAGGAATGGCGGCTAGTTGTTCTTTTAATTGAGCTACATCGCTTATCTCAGAAGAGATGATGCAGTTCATCGCACCTTTGGTGCGTACGTGCTGTACCAGTGCACGCGTATCTACATCCTGTATAGCGACGATGCCGTTATTAATCAGGTAATCGCTCAGTGAGCCGGTGGCTGTCATACGGGAATACCTTGCCGTAATGTTTTTGCAGATCAGGCCCCTGATCATTACCCTATCCGATTCCACATCCACTTCATTCACCCCGTAGTTACCTACATAAGCGGTATTCATGATTAACATCTGGCCCGAATAAGAAGGATCAGTAAATACCTCCTGGTAACCGGTCATACCGGTGTTGAAACATAATTCTCCACCCGTAGTCCCGATCTTTCCAAAGGGTTTACCGATGAACAATGTTCCGTCTTCTAAAAGTAAATAGGCTACCGGAGTGTCTGTTGCAGCTTGCGAATCTGTCATAATGAATAATGCAATTTTTTATGGATACCTGTTGAAAGGCAATTTTGGTTGGCAAAGATAGTACATTATCATTTTTTTAAAGAAATTTTCAGGTACTTCATTAACAGATTATTATACGATTAGTTTATTATCTTGCACAATCATTGCCTGTCAATAATATAATCATTTTTAGTATTAAAAATAGTTTAACTATAATGAACAATAAAGTCCTTATATATACGCTTGGTGCCGGTCTGGTGTTGGGTACCGTAAGTTATGCCAAGAAGAAAGATTTGCGGGCAAACGAGGCCCCGGTTGTGGCCACAGGAGCGACGGATCCGCCAAAGCCAATGCCTGCTCCTCCGCTTATTAATCCCGTCAATCGTTTTGTGCCTCCCAAGCTGCCTGCAAGTATTGCTTTTGCCGGTGAGCAAACGCCTTTAAACCGTTGGGATGTGAAAGAAAGGCTGGACCGGGAGTTATTGTTCAATACCTATATGCATGGGTCTACCCTGTATATCCTAAAACTGGCCCACCGTACTTTTCCTGTTATCGAAAGGATTTTAAGGGAGCAGGGCGTGCCGGAAGATTTTAAATTCCTGGCAGTAGCCGAAAGTGCTTTATATAACCAGGTTTCTAAAGCCGGGGCTACCGGTTACTGGCAATTTATGAAAGCGGCCGGGATACAGTTCGGCCTGGAAATTACCGATGAAGTAGATATGCGTTATGATCTTGAAGCGTCCACAATAGCCGCCTGCAAATACCTGAAGCAGGCTTATGCCAAATTCGGTAACTGGACGGCCGCGGCGGCATCTTATAATATGGGTATGGGTGGCTACAGCAATTACAGCGCCCAGCAATATGAAAACAACTATTATAATTTACTATTGCCTGAGGAGACCAACCGCTATGTGTACCGTATACTGGCATTGAAAACAATCATTACTAACCCCGAGAAGCATGGTTTTTTCCTAGACAGGAATGATGTGTACCAGCCAATAGAAGGTAAAAGAATGCAGGTAAGCAGCTCTATTGCTGACCTGGCGGCCTGGGCGAAACAAAATAACAGTACTTACCAGCAGGTGAAGCTGGCCAATCAATGGTTGCGTGGTAAATCACTAACCGTAAAGCCGGGAAAAGTATACACAATTTTAATTCCGAAGGTTTAAGGATTCAATAGTACTTTTGCAACATGAAAAGCAGCACACTTTTTAAAACAATATTTATTGTTTCCCTGCTCAGTTTATCCAATATCCGTGCGAATAACCGTTTATATGCTCAGAAGACGGAAAGCAAAGAACAGTTCCAGGTATATAAAGTATATGCGGACGCGGCTTATGAATTGAAATACGCGAAAGAGCGGGCATTGAAGGGGCAAAAGAATATCCTCATTTTTGTAGGGGGTAACTGGTGCGTATGGTGCCGGCGCTTAGACGCGTTTCTGAAAAATGAGCCCGAACTGAGCGAGGCGCTCGGGGAGTATGAAGTGATGCATATCAATTACAGTAAGGAAAACAAGAATGAAAAGATCCTTGCTACCTTGAATAACCCGCAGCAATACGGTTTCCCGGTAATCGTTTTGCTGGATGATAAAGGCAATTATATGGCCACCCAAAATACCGGTGACCTGGAAGAAGGTAATGGCTACAGTAAGGAAAAAATAAGCGACTTTCTGCATAAATGGTCTTATAAAAATATTAATCATAAATAAGTAAAACACATTGAACAACAGACAAAATTTCAGAGCCCAAAAGACAAGCGTACCTAAAAACAGGTTGATCATCGGCCGTAAACCACTGATTGAGGCCCTTAAAGAGGCTGCTGATATTGAGAAGATATTTATTCTGAAAACCGCAACCGGTGAAGAACTAACGGTTATTAAGACATTGGCCAGGAAACTGGACATTATGCTGAGTTATGTACCAGCTGAAAAGCTGGATAAATTTACCCAGGCCAACCACCAGGGGGTGGTCGCTATTGCCGGGTTGATCAAATACCAGCCTTTACAGGGTATTATAGACCAGGTGGTGGATGCCGGTAAAGTGCCCTTATTCGTATTGCTGGACGGCATTACAGATACCCGTAACCTGGGTGCGATCGCACGTTCCGCTTATAGCTTCGGGGCCCAGGCGATCATTATTCCCAGTTCCAATAACGCCGCGGTTACCGAAGAAGGGATCAAGACTTCTGCCGGCGCGTTAGAAAAAATCCCGGTGTGCAGGGTCGCCTCTGTGCAACAGGCTATTGATATTTTAAAATTGAACGGCATACAGATCGCCGCGACCACGCTGGAAGCGGCTAAAGATATTTCGGAAGCGCCACTGGAGGAGCCGGTCGCGATCGTTATGGGAGCAGAAGATACAGGTGTGAGCCCTTATGTATTGAAAACAGCCGATCATCTGGTGAAGATCCCGATGTCGGACCAGTTTGATTCCCTGAATGTGTCCGTAGCTGCGGGCATTATGCTTTACCAAAGTTTTATACAAAGAAAATAATTGAATAAGCTATGAAAAAGGCGCTATTGTATTGTGCTGCCATTACCGGTTTTGTTGCCTTTATCTCCTGTGAAAAAGAGGTGAACTTTAATTTACCGGCAAGTATTTCTGAAAAGGTAGTTGTGGAAGGCGGGATCGAGATAGGTACCCCACCCGTCGTTATGCTGACGAACAGCTTCGGCTTTTTTTCAAAGCTGGACCTGAGCACGTTGCAGAATGCGTTTATCAGCGGTGCGCAGATCAGTGTAAGCGATGGCAGCAGGACCGTCAACCTCCGGGAATATTCTATAGATACAATGGGCAATTTCTATAAGTTTTATTCTGTAGACTCTGCTAATATCGCTGATCTTACCTTTTTGGGCCAGGCAGGCAAATCCTACGAGTTAAAAATCGTCATTGAAGGCAAAACCTATGAATCGGTTACCACGATTCCGCAGCCTGCAAGCGCCGCCTTTGATACGATCTGGAGCGAACCTTTTGAAGAGCCGGACCCTGAGCATCCCGAATACCGCAGGGTGATGGTGCGTTATAATGATCCGCCGGAGTTAGGCAACCGTTTCCGGATATTCATCCAGCAAAACAGCAGGCCATTTATTGCCGGGCGTTTCTCCACCATGAACGATGATATTATCAATGGTACGAGCACAGACCTTGACTTTTACAATGTGATGAGCCCGATGGATACTTCTACACAGGAGGGCAGGTTCGCCTTCCTGCCTGATGATACGGTAACGATCAAGTTCTCTGCCATAGATAAGACGACTTATGATTTCTGGCAAACCCTTGACTTTTCGGTAGGGACAACGGGCAACCCGTTTTCGACCCCGGTAAAAGTACCTTCCAACATTTCAAACGGGGCATTAGGAATCTGGGGCGGCTATGCACCTACCTTTAAAACGGTAATCGTACGCGAATAATAATCAACTATGAATATAGCACCTTATATAGATCATACTATCCTGAAGCCTGCAACAACCCTTGCAGAGATCGAAACCTTATGCGCCGAGGCCCTGACCTATAATTTTAAGGCGGTTTGTGTCCCCCCTTTTTATGTAAAAGCAGCCAAGCAGTTGTTACGCAATTCAACAGTACTGGTGGCTACAGTGATCGGTTTTCCTTTTGGCTACGACAGTACAGACAGTAAAGTAATGGCGATCAGGCAGGCTTTGCTGGATGGTGCGGATGAGCTGGATATTGTGCACAATATCGCCGCATTGAAGAATGGAGCTATCAGCTTTCTTTCAAAAGAAATAGCTTTATGCCTGCAACCGATCAGGCTGGCCGATAAAGTAGTGAAAGTAATCATCGAAAGCGGTATACTGACAGAAAAAGAAATAGTAGACTCCTGTGCCTTATACGCGCGGCATAAAGTAGACTTTGTAAAGACCTCTACCGGCTATGCTGAAAAAGGCGCCAGCATCGAGGCGGTAAAACTGATGCGCGCGCATTTGCCGGAAACGATCAAAATCAAAGCTTCCGGCGGGATCAGGACGTTAGAAGCCTTTAAAGAATACATTGCAGCTGGTGCTGAACGTATAGGTACTTCCTCCGGCGTCCAGATTTCAAAAGAAGTGAAAAAATCGTAAATTTGCTTTTGTCCCGGTGTATGAAACCATTTGTTAAAAGCAAAACCGAGAGCAATATGATCAAATACGCATTTTTAGTCCTGGTGGTTTTAACCACTTTTTTCGCGGTACCTGCGTTTGCGCAAGTTCCGCAACAGCCTCCTGCGAGTGGATCAAACTTTATGGATGATGCAGATACCGGGGAACCGGAAACAGTGCGTATAAAACGGAAAGTGTCCAGTGTAACCAAAGGGTACCGCATACAGATTTACAGCGGCCCCGACCGGGAAGTGGCCAAAGCTACCAAGATCAGCTTTATGAAACGGTTCCCGTCCATCCGTTCCTACATCAGTTATGAAGTACCTTATTATAAAGTAAAGGTGGGTGATTTTAAATCCCGGCATGAAGCCCTGGAATTGTACCGGTATTTAGGAAAAACCTATACCTCTATGGTCGTACCTTCTTTGATCAACAATAAAATTCCGCCCAAGGTACCTTCCGGCAGCTTTGACAGCCCGGACACCGGAGCCAGTAATGCCCCCGCGGATACATCCCGATAAACAGAAAATTTTTCATGCGCGCAGATATACAGGGCTATGCCCAGGCTTTGCTGCCTAAACTGGTAATGATCAGGCAGCATTTACATAAGCATCCCGAATTGTCTTTTGAAGAGGTGCAAACCATGAACTACGTGGCCGCACAATTAGATGATTTAGGTATTCCCTATGAAAAAGGCATCGCCGGTACCGGTATCGTGGCGCTCATAGAAGGGCCGGAAAGCGGCAAATGTATCGCGTTGCGTGCCGATATGGACGCGCTTCCTATCGCGGAACAAAATGAAGTACCTTATAAAAGCCTTCATGAAGGGGTGATGCATGCCTGCGGTCATGACGTACATACCACCTGCCTACTGGGTGCGGCAGAAATCTTGTGGCAAAACAGGTCTGCGCTTAAGGGAACAGTAAAACTCATTTTCCAGCCCGGGGAGGAACAAAGCCCCGGTGGTGCCAGCTTAATGATTGAGGCCGGCGTCTTAAAAAAACCGGTACCCGACGCTATTATCGGTCTGCATGTATTTCCCGAGTTACCTTCGGGCTACCTTGGTTTCAGGGCGGGCCAATATATGGCAAGCGCTGATGAAATTCATATTACCATTAAAGGAAAGGGGGGCCATGCCGCCCTACCCCAAAGTACGGTAGACCCGATCGTGATTGCCGCCAATATTATTGTTCAGCTGCAGCAGATCGTTTCCCGGCGCAGCCACCCGCTTACGCCTACCGTGCTTTCTTTCGGGCATATAAATGGAGGGCATGTTACCAATGTGATCCCGGAAGAAGTTACTCTTAAAGGTACCTTGCGCACTTTTGATGAGTCCTGGAGAAAAGAGGCTGTACGTTTAATTCATGAAGTAGTCAACCATAATTGTGCCGCCTGGGGCGCTACCGCTGTTATTGACAGCCCGCCGGGTTACCCCTGCTTATACAATGATGAGGCATTGACGGCATCGGTAAAAGGCTATGCGGAGGAATATTTAGGGGCTGATTATATAAAGCCGTTAGCTATGCGCATGACGGCTGAAGATTTCAGCTTTTATACCCAGGAAATACCCGGTTGTTTTTTTCGTTTAGGTACCAATAAGGATAACAAGGAATATATGGTTCCTGTGCATAATCCCCATTTTGATATTGATGAAGCCGCGCTGGTAACAGGGGCCGGAACGATGGCCTGGGCCGCTTTAAGCTACCTGGGAAACTGATCGTTTCAGCTGTAAAACTGTAAACTGGCGCGTTACTTTCATGCCGGTCTTACTGATGGGAAAGTCTTCTTTATGCCATTCCGCTTCAATTTCGAGGTCCGTTCCTTTTAGTAAGGCAGCGATTCTTTCCGTATCATACAGGGTAAATCCATATTGCACGAAAGGTAATTGTTGCATAAAAGCTGCCTGTGCAAAGGTGAGCAGGCATTTTCCCCCAGGTCTTAAAACTCTTGCTATTTCCGCTAACAGCAGTAGCGGTTGTTCCCAGAAGTAAATGGTATTTATAGTAAACACCGTATCAAAACTTTCATTTTCAAAAGGAAGCCGCAGCCCGTCATAACAGGAGAACTGAATCCCCGGATGATCCAGGTGTTCGTTGCGTTTAGCTGCCTGATCACACATGGTTTGTGATATTTCGAGCCCATGATAACTCCGGGTCTTATATTGTTCCAGTAATGCTTCCAGATGTTGCGCATTTCCAGGCCCCAGCTCCAATACATCGGCATTTGCCGGAAGCTGAAGCAAATTCAGGGTTTCGGAGATCATAGCCTGGTTACTCATATTCATATTAAGGCCGGTTTCGATACCCATTTCGCCCTGGGGGCATCTTAACTGCGCGGCCAGGCTTTTTAACTGCTCTTCTGAAAACTGCTGCTCCATTTGTATTAATTTTTTGTTTGCAAAATACATAAAGTACCCGGGACTGTAGATGATCTATCGCAATACAGGCGCAGATTTGACCGTACTCAGACATACTTATTGTTAATGCGCCTGTGGCGTCAAAAAATCGTTAAATAAATTCTTTCTATTTGCCTGGTCGCTATTTATTCAATTACCTTTGTTGACATTTTTGTCAAAAATCGTGAAGGATAATAAAACTGAGGAACTCATTAAGTCGTGTTCAAAAGATCTTTTTTTCAACAAAGGAAAACTGAATGCGTCCACCCAGGAAGTTGCGGATAATGCGGGTGTGAAGCGTACGCTGGTCAATTATTATTTCGGTTCCAAGCAAAAGCTTTTTGATCTGGTATTTGAAGAATTGAGGTTCACCTTTAAAATGTTGCTGCATAATGCGGTGAGTGGTACGGCGAGTGTTTACGATAAGGTTTCGACCTTAATCCAGCATTGCTCTGACTTTATTAAGGAGTATCCTTACTTTAATATATTTATGATCACCGAGATCAATAAAGTGGGCGTCAATAAAACCGAAAAAATGAAAAAATATCATTTTCCTGAATTAGCTATCTTTTTTAGTGAAATTGAAAAAGAAATGGAAGATGGGAAAATACCTAAGATGAATCCTTTAAATTTTTACATCAACATCTTTGCTTTATTGTCTTATCCGATTATCATGCGCCCGTATTATGAGCAGATATTCGATGTGACCAAAAAAGAAATGAATGAATTGTATATCAGCCGGAAGGAGGTCATTTTAAAATTAATATTTCAACACACACAACAACAATAAAATTTTTCTAAATGAGTTTAGATAAACTAATCAGGGGCGGATTGATCATTTCTGGCTTACTGGGCAGTACTGCCTTTTTTGTGGCTTGTAAAGGCGGTGATGCCGCTAAAGAGGCCCAGGCAAAAGCCAACCAGGTGAAGCCCTATAATGTGATCCAACTGGACCGGCAATCTGTAACCTTATTTGCAGACTACCCGGCTACTTTACAAGGCATACAGGATATTGATATCCGGCCGAAGATAGATGGCTATATTGAAAAAGTAATGGTGGATGAAGGCCAGCCCGTACGCGCGGGCCAGGTTTTGTTTACGATCAATAACCCGCAATTTGCCCAGGACGTTAATAATACCCGTGCGGCCATTGCCAGCGCTGAAGCTGCTGTCGCCACGGCAAGGCTACAGGTACAGAAAACGAAACCCCTCGTAGACCAGGATATCATCAGCCCTTACGAGTATGAAAGTGCACAATTGAATTTAAAAGCGCAGGAAGCCGCGCTGGCCCAGGCAAGAGCGGTCTATAATAATTCTAAGATCAACCAGGGCTATACTACGGTTACCAGCCCCGTGAACGGGTTTGTAGGAACGATTCCTTATCGTGTGGGTAGTTATGTAAACGCTTCTACCCTGCCGTTGACCACGGTATCCGATATTTCGAAAGTGTATGCCTATTTTTCCATGAATGAAAAGCAACAACTGTCTTTTTTCATCAATACCCCGGGCGCAACCATAGAGCAAAAGCTGAAGCAAATGCCAGCCGTAACACTTTTGTTGTCTAACTCGGAAGAATACCCGCAGAAAGGGAAACTGGAATCCATCAGTGGACAGGTAAATTCCCAGACCGGGTCTTTTAATGTGCGCGCGACGTTCCCGAACGAGCAAAAGCTGTTACGTTCCGGAAGTAGTGCCGTAGTACGTATTCCTACTTATGTAGAAAACGCGATCATTATCCCGCAGAAAGCAACCACTGAGCTGCAGGACAAGCGCCTGGCTTATATCGTAGCGGACAGCAATAAAGTAAAAGCAGTACCGATCAAAGTACGCGAGGTGCCCGGCGGCAGATATTTTGTGGTGGATGAGGGATTAAAGGAAACGGACAAGCTGATTGTAGAAGGCATTGGCCTGCTTACCGAAGGTACGCCGATCAAACCGACGCTGATCCCTGCGGACAGTGCTCTGAAAGGATTTGAAAAGAAATAAGATTATAGCATCACTTTAATTCCAGAACATGTTTAAAAAATTTATTGAACGTCCTGTATTATCTACAGTGATTTCAATTATCATAGTGATACTGGGTATCCTGGGTCTGGTCACCCTGCCTGTATCCCAATACCCGGAGATTGCACCTCCTACCGTGAGTGTACAGGCCAGTTACCAGGGAGCCAGTGCCGAGGTCGTCCTGAACAGTGTGGTAATTCCGCTGGAAGAGCAGATCAATGGTGTGGAGGACATGACCTACATGACCTCTACGGCCGGTAACGACGGAACGGCGAATATTAATATTTATTTTAAACTGGGCACCAATCCCGACCTGGCTGCGGTAAATGTACAAAACCGCGTGGCACGGGCTACAAGCCTGTTGCCACAGGAAGTTACCCGAGCGGGTGTAACCACGGCAAAGCGCCAGAGCAGTAATGTGATGATCTTTGCCCTAACCAGTACCAACCCTGCTTATGACCAGTCCTTTTTGCAAAACTATCTTAACATCAACATCCTCCCGCAAATCAAAAGGGTAAATGGTGTAGGTGAAGCGATGGTTTTCGGATCCAAGGATTACTCTATGCGTATCTGGCTGAAACCGGATGTAATGGCCAGCTATGGCCTGGTCCCTTCAGACATCAACGCGGTACTGGCCGAGCAGAATATCGAGGCTGCTCCGGGCCAGTTGGGAGAGAATGCAGACCAGTCTTTCCAGTATACCTTAAAGTATAAAGGCCGCCTGCAGGATGAGCAGGAATTCAGCGATATCGTAGTTAAAACTACAGATGACGGACAAATCCTGCGCCTGAAAGATATTGCCCGTATTGAATTGGGGACCCAGGCTTATAACGGTTCTTCTTATACAGACGGCTTCCCGAGTTCAGGGGTCGCTATTTCCCAGACTTCCGGTTCTAATGCCCAGGATGTGATCAACGGGTCATTAGCGGTATTAGATAAGGCCTCAAAGAACTTCCCGGAAGGGGTAAGTTATTTTACCATTACTAATGCCAATGACTTCCTGGATGCTTCTATTTCCAAAGTGATCCATACTTTGATCGAGGCATTTATCCTGGTATTTATCGTGGTATTCGTATTCCTGCAGGACTGGCGTTCCACCCTTATCCCGGCGATTTCGGTCCCGGTAGCGATTGTAGGTACCTTCTTCTTCCTGCAGTTGTTTGGTTTTACCATTAACTTATTAACCTTGTTCGCCTTAGTACTGGCGGTAGGTATTGTGGTGGATGATGCCATTGTGGTCGTGGAAGCCGTGCATGCTAAAATGGAAGGCGGGGAACGTAACCCGAGGAGAGCTTCCATCAGCGCTATGGGTGAGATCAGCAGTGCCATCATCAGCATTACTTTGGTGATGTCGGCGGTATTTATCCCGGTGAGCTTTATCCAGGGCTCCGCAGGGGTATTTTATAAACAATTTGGTTTAACCCTGGCGGTATCTATTATCTTATCCGCGGTGAACGCCTTAACACTCAGCCCGGCTTTGTGTGCGATTATCCTGAAACCTCATGACCATCATGAAGGGGAAAAGAAAAATATCCTGAAACGTTTTTACGGGGCCTTTAATACGGCTTTTGACGCGACGACCAATAAATACAAAAAGGCGGTAGGCTTCTTTATTAATAAGAAATGGCTCGCTATACTGGGTATTTTATTGTTTACCGGCTTGTTTGCCTACCTGATGAATACGACACCTAAAGCATTTGTACCGAATGAGGATATGGGTTCTATTACTACAGATGTCCGTTTACCGGAAGGCAGTTCTGTAGAGCGTACCGAATCGGTATTGAAGCAGATCCAGGCTTCTCTGGAAGGCATGCCGGAGATAGAGCGCGTATTGCGTATTTCCGGTCGTAGTATGATCAGTGGTTCCGGTAGTAACTTTGGTATGGTGATCATCAGGCTGAAGCCCTGGGACCAGCGCCCGGGCAAAAACAGCAGTGCCCAGATGCTGATTAAGCAATTATTTGCCCGCACCGCCAATATTAAAGATGCCAAAGTGGTATTCTTTGCCCCGCCTACGATCCAGGGTTTTGGTATGAGTGGTGGTTTTGAATTCCAGTTGCAGGACCAGCTGGGTGCCGGGCTCGAAAGGCTAAGCGCCGTAAATGGGGAATTCCTGGCCAAGCTGAACCAGAGACCGGAGATCCAGTTCGCACAGACTTCTTTCAGTCCTACCTTCCCGCAATACCGTATGGATATTGATGTAGCCGCGGCGAAGAAAGCAGGGATCAGTGTCAATGATATCATGTCAACGATGCAGGGTTATTATGGTGGAGTGTATGCTTCCAACTTTAATAAGTTTGGTAAGCAATACCGCGTGATGTACCAGGCAGAACCTGAATTCCGTGCCGACCTGGCCAGCCTGAACAGTGTAATGGTACGCAATAAAGCCGGCATGATGGCGCCGGTGTCCCAGTACATTACTATGGAAAAAGTATTTGGCCCGCAAACGATCAACCGGTTTAACCTGTTTACTTCGATCAATATCAACGGATCACCTAATCCGGGTTACAGTTCCGGGGATGCCCTGCGCGCGGTGGAAGAAGTGGCTAATGAAACCTTACCTGTCGGTTTCGGTTATGAATATTCCGGTATGACCCGGGAGGAGCAAAGTAGTGGCGGACAGACCGTTTATATCTTTGCCTTGTGCCTGATCTTCGTATACTTCCTACTGGCTGCTCAATACGAAAGTTATATGTTGCCGTTTGCGGTGTTATTATCTTTACCCATGGGGCTTGCGGGTACCTTCATTTTTGCCAATTTATTCGACGTAAGTAATAATATTTATTTGCAGATCACGCTGATCATGCTGATCGGGTTGCTGGCTAAGAATGCCATCCTGATCGTGGAATACGCGGTTGAAAGAAGAAAACAGGGTATGGGCCTTATAGAAGCGGCGATATCAGGCGCTACAGCGCGTCTGCGCCCTATCCTGATGACCTCGTTTGCCTTCATCCTGGGCTTGTTACCATTAAGTGTATCAAAAGGCGCCGGTGCGATTGGTAACTCTTCGATCGGTATCGGTGCGATCGGCGGTATGCTGATCGGTACTCTATTGGGTGTTTTTGTTATTCCTGTTTTATTTGTGATCTTCCAGTACTTACAGGAAAAGATCACGGTGAAGCGCCAGAATAAGGACCAGGCCTACGATACATTACCTCCTGAGAATAATTTATAGCCTGTAAAAGCTTTATCAACAATGAGATTAAATCAATCATATAAAATTATAGGTGTACTAGCCATACCGCTATTTTTAGCATCCTGTGGTATAACCAAAAAATATGAGCAGCCTCCGGTTACTCAAAATATCCAGGACAGCCTTTACCGGGGTATGTCTGCTACAGACACCAATTCAATCGCGCAATTAAGCTGGAAAGAAGTATTTAAAGACCCGAAGCTGCAACAACTTATAGAAGCGGCTTTAGCGAATAACTACGATTTCAGGAATACGATCTTACAGATCGCGCAGGCAGAGGCGGTTTATAAACAAAGTAAACTCGCTTTCTACCCTACGCTCAGTTTTGCACCGCAGGTTACTTATAACCATGCTTCGGCGGAGGCATTGAACTTCCCGGCGAATGTAAGCATCCGCCTGAACACGACTACGGTGCAAATGGGCTTTGCGACCAATTGGGAACTGGATGTATGGGGCAAACTGGCCAGCGCCAAACGCGGGGCACAGGCTTCCTGGTACCAGACCGAGTCATCGAAAAAGGCTGTACAAACAGCTTTGGTGTCGAGTATAGCGAATGCTTATTATACCTTAATGGCATTAGACCAGCAGCTCGCAATCACTAACCAGACCGTGGTGCTTAGAGAAAAATCGCTGAATACGATTAAAGCTTTAAAAGCTTCAGCGATTCTTACCGGCGCTGCAGTGGTACAAGCCGAAGCCAATCTCTATGCGGCAGAGGTAATGATCCCGGATCTGAAACGAAGCATCCGGGAGCTGGAAAACAGTATCAGTACGATGATCGCTCAACCGGGCCATGCGATTGACCGTTCCAGCCTTAAAGATTATACGATACAGACCCCTTTAACCACGGGGGTGCCGGTACAATTGTTACAAAACAGGCCGGATGTGATGGCGGCGGAACTGGGTTACCGCAGGGCTTTCGAGAATACTAATGTAGCTAAAGCGCAGTTCTACCCTACAGTCGCTTTGACCTCCGGTGGCATCGGTATCAGCGCGCTGACACATAAAAACCTGTTTGCCGGTACTTCTGCTATCTTTTATAACCTGGTAGGCGGCATTACGCAGCCCATCTTTAACCGGGGGGCTATACGGACCAATTATAAGGTAAGTAAGCTGCAGCAGGAGCAGGCCCTGAATATTTTCCAGGACGCGATCCTGACTGCCGGGCAGGAAGTGAGTAATGCGTTATATGCTTATGAAACCAGCCTGGAGAAGCAAACTACCCGTGCCCGACAGATAGAAGCATTGGAAAAGGCTGTTAATTTTAATATGCAGTTATTGGAATATACCAGCAATACCAATTATACGGATGTATTGACTTCCGAGCAAAGTTTGCTGGCCGCGCAATTGGCCGCTGTTAGCGACGTTTTGCAACAAAATACAGCGATCATCGAATTGTACCGTGCATTAGGCGGTGGCTGGAAGTAAGTACAGCAGTTTTTTATAAGCTTGAATCTAATGAATAAACGGCCCCTTCGGAGGTCGTTTATTTTTTTGCCTAAATTCATGTGTAATACTGACCATGTTGCAATGCGTCAAAAACTGCGCATCGGAGCTGTCTATATTTGACGGGGCTCAACCGGACAAATTTGATTACATAAAGCAAAAGGCATTTACTATTAAAGTAAATGCCTTTTGTTTATTAAAAGTATGTTTGATTAAACCAACATGGTTACCGGGTTTTCCAGGTAAGCCTTCAGGGTTTGCAGGAAAGCTGCTCCTACTGCTCCGTCCACCACGCGGTGATCGCAGCTTAAAGTCAGCTTCATAATATTCCTGATCACGATTTCATTATTTTCCACTACCGGGCTAGGCTCTATCTTACCTACAGCCAGGATACAGGCATCCGGTGGATTGATGATCGCGGTAAATTCATCTATATCCATCATACCCAGGTTAGAGACTGTGAATGTATTGCCGGTAAATTCTACCGGTTGCAGCTTTTTATCTTTCGCTTTTTTAGTGAGTTCTTTTGACTCCGCTGCGATGGCAGAAAGCGTTTTGTGGTTGGCAAATTTAATCACCGGAACGATCAAGCCCTCAGGTACCGCGACTGCGGAGCCGATATGGATGTGATGGTTTTCCCGGATGAAATCGCCCATCCAGGAGCTGTTCACGGCCGGGTGTTTTTGCAATGCCATAGCAGATGCTTTGATCACCAGGTCATTGAAAGATATCTTGAACTCAGATAATTTATTCATCTCTGTACGGGCATCGATCGCCTTATCCATTTTCACAGAAATGGTCAGGTAGAAATGCGGCGCCGAGAATTTACTTTCGCCCAGGCGCTGCGCGATCACTCTTCTCATTTGAGAAAGGTCGGTATCGGTATGGGATTCTTCCCAGGCTCCGTTAGCTGCGCTTACCGCTGCCTTAGCAGTAGTACTTACGCTGCCGCCGGATTTAGCTGCAGGTACAAAGTTTTCAATATCAGATTTTACAATTCTGCCGCCATCACCGGTACCTTTCACATCATTGATATTGATCCCTTTATCTTTTGCCATTTTACGGGCTAATGGAGATATTTTCACTCTGCCGCCATCAGTATTCATACTTTCAGTTTCCTGGGCCGGAGTTGCTTCCGTTTTAGCTGCTGGTGTTTCCGTTTTTGTTGCTTCCGCATCCGCGGTCGTGCCACCAGGATTGCCATAATAATCCAGGTAAGGTTGTATATCGGTACCTTCTTTACCTACTATCGCCATGATACCATTTACAGGGATAGCGGGTTTATCGCTGATGTAAAGTACCGTACCGTCTACATAAGGCATTACTTCCATCGTCGCTTTATCCGTTTCCACTTCTGCCAGTACATCATCTGAAGCTACTTTATCCCCGACATTTTTCAGCCAGGAGGCGATTTTTCCTTCTTTCATGGTATCGCTTAATAAAGGCATCTGGATAACGGTAGCTAATGATTCGTCCGGTTTAGCGACACTTGCTTTTGGCGCTGATGCAGCAGCAGGTGCTTCCTTAGGCGCTTCTGTAGCTGTTTTTTCTTCCGCAGCTGGCGCGGGAGCGGTATTTCCTTCTTCCTTTAATAAAGCTGAAATATCTTCTCCTTCTTTACCGATTATTGCCATAATCCCGTTTACGGGAATACCTTTTTTATCGCTTACATAAAGCAGTACGCCGTCAACGTAAGGCATTACTTCCATCGTTGCTTTATCGGTTTCTACTTCTGCAATTACATCATCTGATTGTACTTTGTCGCCAACTTTTTTATGCCAAGCTGCGATAACACCTTCTTTCATTGTGTCGCTCAACAAGGGCATACGAACGATTTCAGCCATAATATTTCTTTAGTAGTTTTTGTGTTTCAATAACAAGCCCCAAATATAGGATATATGATTGAGACCTAAGCATATTTTACCGGGCTTTTTGGAATTTCAATGCTATTAATTTGTTTCCGGAATAAATGGTAAAATAGTCCATATTGTTTTTGGATGCTTCAGCATCAGGGATAATTGTGTCCAGGCATTTATGGCCGGGTTACCCAGCTCGCTTTGTAAAAATGCCCTGCTTGCCAGGTCGGTCTGTGCCTGGCTGCTGTTCATTAATTTCAGTAAACGCTCCATATCGGAGGTTGGCTTAGGATAGGTTATCACCCTGTAGCTGCTCAGACCCGCCAGTTTGGCTGCTGCTGCAATAGCCCTGTCCAGGCCACCCAGCCCGTCTACCAGTTTCAGGTCCAATGCTCTTTTGCCGGTCCATACCCTGCCCTGGCCTATACTGTCTACATAATTAATATCCATTTTCCTGCCTGCAGCCACGTGTGATTTAAACAAATGATAAATGGTGTCTACGCCACTTTGAATGATGGCTCTTTCGCGTTCAGTCATTGGTTTATTGCCATCGCCCAGGTCGGCTAAAGCCGATGTTTTTTCGGTGTCAAAGGTGATACCCAGCTTATTGTTAAACATTTTCTGGGTGTTCATCATTACTCCGAATACCCCTATGCTGCCGGTGATGGTATTAGGTAAAGCGAAGATACTGTCGGCATTACAGGAGATGTAATAACCACCTGAAGCGGCATAGTCGCCCATAGTAACCACTAGTTTTTTATTTTTCTGTAAGAGGTCCAGCTCACGCAGGATGTTCTCAGAAGCTAAAGCCGAGCCTCCCGGAGAGTTAACCCGCATTACGACTGCTTTGATATTACTGTCGGCGTTTACTTTGCGGATCTCTTCTATAAAATCTTCAGAGGCGATGACCGCATCGGAGGTAGCGCCGGCTTTACCGTCTACAATATTGCCTTCCGCGATCAGCAGGGCGATCTGGTTGCTGCTTGGTTTTTGAGAAAGCCTGCTTTTATAGTCAGACAGGGAAGCGAAGTTCAGTTTGTCCTTTTTATCCAGTCCCAATTTTGCTTTCAGGATGTCTTCAAATTCATCTTTGTACTTAATGCCGTCTGCCAGTTTGTATTTTACCGCGTCGGCACTGGTGTGTATTAAACCTTCATTTACCAGGGAGTCGATCGTTGCCGGCTCCATTTTGTTATGCTCGGCTACCGCGGCCAGAATTTCGGACCAGAAGTCTTGTTGATAAGCTTTGATCTGGGTCCTGTTCTCATCAGTCATTTTATAAGCCCGGATCGGCTCTGTAGCGCTTTTGAACTTACCACAATAGAAGATCTCGGGTTCTACTTCCAGTTTATCCAATAGCCCTTTATAAAACATCAGGCTGGTGCTTAACCCTTTGAGTTCTACACTACCTAAAGGATTGATGTAGATGCTGTCGGCTACAGAAGCAATATAATAAGCTTTTTGGCTGATACCGTCCGCATAGGCAAATACGAATTTCCCGCTGTTTTTAAAATCTTTGAGGGCATCTCTTAGCTGTTGGGAGGTCGCCCAGCCGTTGGCATTGCCGGCGGCTTTCAGGTAAATACCCTTGATATTATCGTCCGACTTAGCGGCTTCTATAGAGCGGATCACTTCAAATAAGCCAACGGAAGAGCCGTTGCTGCCACCGGTGATCGCAGAAAGTATATTCGCTTGTGGTATTTCGGTAATTTGCCTGGATAGGTCAATTTCCAGGATACTGTTTTCTTTGATCACGGCCATTTGCTGGCTGGTAGCGGAGCTGACCAGGGCGCCCATGATCCCAAATGAAATTATGGCCAGTAAAATACCGGATACAATGATCGCCAGCAAAGAGGCGAAGAAATACTTGAAAAAATCTTTCATGTTTGTTGTTTAAAATTGCCTACAAAGATAAGCTTAAGTTTTACAAATAAAATGTTAGCAAGCGGCTTTGGCTTTCGTATATGATTTATGCTTAAATTGCAGTAGACCAGCATGATGACCTATGACAAAATTTGAATTTGAGTATACAATAACAGAAAATGTGCATCAATTGCCGGCAGCGGAAAGGGAACTGGTACAGGTTGCCTTTGACGCGGCGAAAACGCTGGCTTATGCGCCTTATTCCGAATTTAAAGTCGGTGCGGCGGTATTGCTGGAAAATGGGGTAATCATTAAGGGCAGCAACCAGGAAAACGCGGCTTTTCCCGCCGGTATCTGCGCTGAAAGAGTCGCTTTGAGCGCCGTTTCTGTTTTACATCCTGGAGAAACCGTACTTATGATCGCTATTGCTTATCAAAAAGACAATTTATCGGAAGCGATGGCGCATACTGTTTTATCGCCCTGCGGTACCTGCCGGCAAACTATAGCGGAGTATATTGCCCGGCAACATAAGCCCATAGCCCTTTTGCTCTGCAGTGCTACCGGGCCTGTTTATAAGATTGACAACGCGATGCAGCTCCTGCCGTTTTCGTTTGGAGCCGAGATGCTATAGTGTATTGTAGCTGCATTCCTTATGTACTGGGGTTTAAATAATATCCTCTTCTTCAGGCTCATCTACCCTTCGTTTAACGACTAAATAATCAAAGATGCCCAGGAGTATGATCCAGGCAATAAACGCGATGGTGAGCGGAATGCTAATGACGCTCATATAGAGCATCAGCAGGAACAGTACCAGGCCGATGATCATAGAGATCGTGCCGGTAGTGTACTTTACCGGCTTGCTATATTGACCGTTAAAGGTCATTACTACATCAGCAATTAACAATATGGAATACAAAACACCAATAAAGTTGGCTAATTTTTCTTCTCCTCGCAGGTACTCAAAGTCTGCCAGGTTGCCGAAGGAGCTTATGATACCGCCTACGGCGATCAGGAGTTTGGATACGATCCAGAAGTAGTAAGTGGATTGGTAAAATTTTCTCATAAGTTGGGATTATTTATAAGTCAAATATTATAATCGCGTTTCTAATTCTATTAATTTAATTCGTTTTCTGAAGCTGCGTTTTGAGGTTATTTATGCGCCTCCCAGTAATCCGGCGGAAAGAGTTGCTGGCCATATTTTTCAGACAAAGTTTGCATATATTGTTTCATTGCCTCTGCATCCCCGGGCTGCGTTTCCAGGTAAGCTGCAGCTTCTGTAAAAAATTGGTCCAGGCCGGCAGGGACAACAGTGCACAATAATTTTGCCGGTTGGTCCGCCAGGTTTTTAAAGTTATGGATCCTGCCCCCTTTGGGTATGACTACGGTGTCCCCTTTTTGCACTAAGGTACTACCCTCTTGGGTATAAAAATGGAGCGTTCCCTCCAGTACAAAGAAGATCTCTTCAAAGTCCGGGTGTGCGTGGGGGACCGGTCCGGCGCCCGGGGGAACGGACATTTCTATGATGGCATAGCTATCGCTGGTTTGTGTGCCGGGCACTAAAACCCGGTATTCACCACCGGCTATGTTGAGTTTTTCGGTCTGGCTGTGGACGGTTATGCGGATGTTGGTATTCATTTATAGTAAATATTAGGAAACAAATTATAGTATAAACAGGGGTAGCTAATAATTATTATTTTATTGGTATAACCATTCTTTCTGATTCTTCCATAGACCATTGGATTTGATATGTAAATTCATCTATTTGGTCAAGCAATATAAAATTATACATATCTTCAGGTGGATAAAGCGTGAACCTACCTACAGTTTGTTCTTCTATATCTATCAAAGGGGTTGTATTTAATTCAATTTACTTGTAACCATTTTTATATGGTTATGCCAAATTAAGGTTTATTCGGGTGTAAAATCTTTATTTATTTCAGCTCTTATATTTTTCCATAATACTATGTCTTTATCAAATTCCTCTTCATTATCTGCGGGCGGGTATTCAAATTGTATAGATGTTTTGGAAGCCTGGGTAAGTACAGCTAACTGTTTTTCTATCTTATATGCATAATCATAATTGTCTGCCCACAGTCCGTTTGGTTCTATTCTTTTTTCCTCAATAGAGATCCCGAAAATAATTTTAGCATCAGCGGTAAATTTTAATATGATATGATTGATTCCGCCTTTTAAATGAGCACCTATGTAAGGCAAAACAATGATCCCGGTTTTCTACCCCAAAATGGATAACTTCTGTTAAAGTAAGCGCGTGAATAAGAACTTCCTTTTCCGGGTCCTTTAAGGAGAAAGCCCAAATTTCCTGGTTTTCGCAATTTTCGATTTGATTGCGATGGGCAAAACGACTAAAAATTGCTCAATGTTCTGTTTATTGCGCGCTTTAGAGAGTGCGTATATATCGTAATAAGGAGGTATTTTTTTATTATCAAAATAAGCAATCGGAACTGGTTTATTACAACTCAATAATCAGTTCCTTTTCGTAACCATTATACTTATCATCAATATAACCGTGTGGGTTACAGATCACCTTAGTAATACCGATGCTATAACTTGCCGGGGTGTGGATATGCCCGTGGATCCAGTATTCCGGCTGGTAGTTGCGTACCAGGTCCTCAAGGTCAGAAGCATAAGCGGCACTTAAATAGTCTTCTTTCCAGGCTTCCGGCACCGACTGTATGCTGGGTGCATGGTGGGTAATTACAATATTGCGTGCATTGGAACCTGCCAGGCTTTCTTCCAGCCATTTCCGGGACTGCTGGTGCAGTTTAAAGGTGTCAATAGAGCGCATTTTTGAGTAGGACGGGTCGCGGCGGATCATTCTATAATCATTCATTTTGTCCTGGCACAGCATACCATTGGTTACGGGGTCGCCGAAAAGCGAAAAATCGGTCCATAGTGTTGCGCCATGAAATTTTATGCCTTCCAGCTCGATGCTTTCATTTTCCAGGACAAAAATATTGCTGTCTTTAGCTGCTTCGCGAATCTTGTTCAACGTTTTGGGATAAGATCCCTTATAGTATTCATGGTTGCCCAGGATATAGATTACCGGTACCTGTGTTACCTGGTTTTTTATCCACTCTATTCCTTTGGTACCTATATTGGTATCACCGGCAAAAATAACAAGGTCAGCTTGCTTAAAATCCAATTCCGTTATACCGAATTCCTGGTGGAGGTCGCTTATTACCTGTATTTTCATCTGTTATTCTTCTTCGAAATTGACATTTTTTTCAATCAATGTCTTAATACTTATTTTGCTGCCAGGTAATAATTCCGGGTTAACGGCTCCTTCTTTCGAAGTGCTGAAATCAAATTCAATCCCGCTGATGATCGCGGTATCGTTTTCATACAGCGCTTTTGAAAGTGCATAGGTACCTGAGCTGCCTATTTTTAATATTTGTTGCGGCCTGTAATTATAATTCTTTTCATTGGCCGGGCTATTCTTTCGCAGTTCAGAGATAGAGACCGACAATTCATCCATATTTTTTAAACCTTTCCAGGACATCATGAAGTCTTTATTGAGATCACCGGCTTCATTACAGGTAATGTTACCCGTATTTTCTTCCGCTAAAGCAGCAACCGATCCTAAGGAGTAAATCTTCTGATCCGGAAGTTTTAAATCCACTTTATAGGTTGCACTGACCGGGACATCGGCCAGAATATAGCCGGATTCATTGGTATAATAAAGTCCCTGTCGCCGGCTTAGAGATGCCTCCACCCCATTCACAATAATACTGACGGAGTCGTTACTGATCCTCCGGCCTTTATTGTCCCGCAAAATGACCACGACCGAATTCGCCTGTTTATTTTCCGGGTTTTGTGTTATTTCAATTTCAGCATTGATTAATGAAAGGTCGGTAATCTTTTCATTGGAAAGCGGGGAGGTACAGGCGACACTACTAATAATGATACAATACAATAAGCCATATATTGCGGACCGGGTAAGCGATTTAATCATTGTTTCGAGGTTTTAAAAGTGTTAATTTACAGCCAGCATCCTTATTCAGTTTTGCGCTTCATATTTGAAATCATAAGGGAACTGGTAGGCGTATGGCTTGGAGCACCGGATGAATTGCCGGTTGACCACGAGCTCAATGGCTTCTTCGACTGTTAAGTCCTGGTTTTTAAGTTCCTCCAGGGTTGCCGGGTCCAATACATTCAGGTCAAATTTACCGTTTAAATTATAGATATACGATTGCTCTTTTTCTATATCCAGCCTGAATCCGGTACGCCATTGCGAATTATGTCCCCAACCCTCCGAGAGGTCGGTTGTTTTTCTGTTACTGCGCCTGAAGGTCCAGTAAAGCGTGGCATTATTGACCAGGTTAAAATCGTAGACTTCAGGATCTAAGGTGATGGCCACCGGGCTTCTCTTGATCATCAGTTGCTTCAGCTTAATGACAGGATGCTGGTAGCCTGCTATTTCAAAGTTCAGCGAACCTGCTATAGCGGTGGCTATTTCGCAGTGAAAAGGGTCATATTGCTCGGGATATCCTGTATCCAATCCTAATGATTTTACCAGTTCAATATATTCATTCGTAGTTAAAAGCGGCTCATCTTCCTGTACTCCTTCTATGTAGCTATCCGGCTTGTTGCTCAAAGCCAGCAGGTCTAAAACCCGCGAAAAGGCATAAAGCTCCCAATTGTCTTCTTCGCGCATCTCCTTGTTAAGGGGTAAAGTATCTAGATATTCCCGGTAGCGGTTTTGTTCCAGCCAGGGCATTAATAGTTCTGTAAGTATTTGATCCCCTTTATACCCGGGGATTTTATGGTATAAATCTCTTATGCTGAATTCTGTAATCATGTTAACCCTTGCTTTTGCCTTATTAGCGCATTTCCGTTTCAATTATTTTTTCACCATTGTCGCCCAGGTAATGCCTGATCAGAAGTTCATACACCGCAGTACCATTATCTGAGTTGGTAAAGATTAAAAGTCCTTCCCCGGTTTGGGGTAATATAAACACGATAGTCTGCACTCCCTTATCGGAACCACCATGGGATAAGGCATATTGGTCGTTACCCAAATCATAAATTTCAAAGCCCAGTCCAAAATGCTTCCCTTTTGTACTGGCAACCTGTGCGGTTTTCATGGCTTCACCTATTTCCGCAGACAGGCCCTCTCCATGCATGACACTGACTAAAAATTTACCATAATCCTCTATTGTGGTCAACAAATCATCGGCAGCATTAGGGCTTGTATTTTTTACGGTTTCGTAAATATTCCCGTTGGCATCCTGACCTGGTGCGAATCTCGCTGTATCGACTTTCAAATTCCATACATAACGGGTATCTTTCATTTGCAGGGGTCGGAAAATGAGCTCGTCAGCTAATTGCTGTAAAGACTTTTTGAATTTCTTTTCCAATGCTTTTCTTAAATACTCCATGCCTTCTCCTGAATATTGGTAGCGCGTCCCGGGGGTAAATTGAAAGCTAAGCTTCTGGTCCGGATTCATCCAGCGCCAGTTGGGAAAACCGGTCTGGTGGCTTAAAACAAATCTTGTAGTCAATTGCTTATGCCTGGGATCCTGCACGAGGTCCGGGTCGGTCCAATATTTATAAAGGGGTTCATCCAGGTCCCATTTACCCTGGCTGACCAGTTTTAAAGCGACTATGGCCGTTACCGGTTTGGTTAATGAAGCCACATTGAAAATGGTATTATAGGGCGCGGCAACTCCTTTTTGGAGCTCGCCATACATTTTTAACTGCTGTAATTGCCCGTTTCTAATAATGCCCAGCCCGAGCACCGGTATTTTATTTTGCTGCAGCCATTGTATGATTCCGGTATCACTATCAAAAATGAGTTTTTCTTTTCCTGGTTGTTCATAGGGTTTATGATCGAAGCTTATGGAGGTAAACAGTTGCCACTCTCCTTTGTCCAATTGCCAGACATGGGTAAATTTTGCAATGCCGGGCTGGTTGCCGCCCCCCTCATAAAACATATGTGTACCCTCCTGGACCGCGCCATAAAGTACTTCGTTTTTATATAAAGGGTATATCCTGGTGTCCTCTTGGACTAAAATTCTTTTTACCTGGCGCTTCCCCGGGTCTTTACAAAGACCGTTTTTTAAATCAGCAAGGAATTTTACTTTACCGGAGATCCCATCTTTATCATGGTAAAATTTCAGGCTATCGCTGAGTAAATTTTCAAACTGCCGGATGTCACAGGTATTAAAGCCTACGTTAAACAGCAGGCTGTCCCGGCTCATTATGGTTTTATAGAGCTCCGTGTTTTCGGCAACCTGGTTAAAAGCCGGTAAGGCCAATAGTAATGTATAAAATGTAAGTAAATATTTTTTCATGTTTGTTTTTAATTGCCTTTTTGTTTGGCCTGTCTGAGCGTAGCGGCACATTCATTAAATGGTTTTCCCTGATTATGGATGCAATCACAAAAATCATAGCATTCCCGGGTATTGTCTTCACTTTTACAATCACTGATACAATCCCCGAAAGTGTTTCTCGTCTTTTTATGGTAAGCATTGGTCACGAGCAATACAGTTAGTGCTGCAACCAGGAAGACACCGGTGAAAAATTTTAGCGGGAATTTATTGTCAACGGTCTTTGCAGGTAATGGTTTTCCAGCTTCTTTACCGGGCCTGTAAAAAGGTAAAATCAACTTTAGTTTGTCATAGTCCCAGGAAAGTAAATACAGGTTTGCCAGGACCATTAAAGGCGAGCTGACCAAAGAACCTTCAAAGCCGACAGAGAGGGATAAGATACAAATGTTTACGATGACCGGGAAATACAACAGGGCTCCCAGGGTCGCGGTGCGGGGAATGAGTAAGAATAAGGCCGCGATCAATTGTACATAGCCGATAAACGGGTAGTAATAGCCGGTATGGTAAAGCGCTTCCAGGTAGTTACCCATGGGGTGTTTAACCGGTAGCGCAGTAAAACGTTCCCCTATTATTTTGGTCAGGCCGGAGGGGATAAATCCTGCTGCTAAGGCAATACGGTTGAATATGGTAAAGTATTTAAACCATTTATTGGATCTTATAGCGTCATGAATCGCGTCAAGCCTTGTTGCTAAATTCATCCCAGTATATTTTGCGGTAGGACTAGCCGCTAGATCAGGTTAAACTGTTTGAAGTGATGGGCAAAATGCCGGTTATGAAACCGGAGCCATTCCCGGTAGTTCAGCGCGCCCATTGTCGGGTTTACAGGTTGCGCTTCGGCATTAAGGGTAAAATATTGATCAAAATCACTTAATTCTTTATTGAGTTGTTCAACTGCATCGGCCAGGCTCGCCTGTTTAAGCGCGGGCAGTCCTTCAGCCGGCAAAACCGGGGACCTGAAGCTTACCGGCATATCCTTATCCGAATCTAAAATAAAAGCTTTGATCATTTGTTCTTTTGCTGACGGGTAATGTTGTTTTTGAGGCGCATTGCCATTAGAAAAGCCTATAGTAAAAGCGAGGTGCTCTATCATATGTTGCGGGCTCATGGCGCCGAATGCCGGCTTATCTTCTTCTTTGAGTTTATTGATGCGTTCAAATAATGCTGTCCTGTTTAAAATATCAATCATGACTGTTTTTATTTTGAGGTATCCACTAGTTTAATGTTTTCAACAATTTTGGTCAGCTCTTTAATAGCTTGCGGATTGTTACCCGACATAGCAATATGAACGATTAAGCCATTTTCGATCTGGTCGGCGGGTATTTGTTGCTCTTTCAGGTAAAGCTTTTGGGCATCATTGCTGAAGTTAAGCCATGACACCGGTTTATTTAAAAAAGTTTCCTTGCTGATAACCGCGTTATCTTCGTTAAAATTATACTCCCCGTAAAAGTAAGACGGGTGATTGCCGGTATAAATGGTTAAGCTGGTCCAATTGGTATCTGCAATATCCTGGATTTTTTGAAACTTCAGTACCTCGAAATCGTATTTCTGGTCTTTGGTTACAACATAACCTTCCGGGAGTTGTATGCTGAATTTTTTGTTTCCTTCAAATATGGGTGAAACCTCTGTTCTTGCTTTATAGTTGAGTTTGCGATTGCCTTTGCTCAATGAACTAAATATCCTTTTTGAAAGTTTTTGAAACTCATCTTTGTTAGGATAAGCCTCCGGGTTGATATAAGCACCGATTACAAAAACCGTTTTATCTGGCGTACGTACATACAGCTCATTGATCAAGATGGCATTTTGTGTCGAGTCCAATGTGGCTGGCGTTACCAGAACAGATAATAAAGAATCCTGTTTAGTAAGCACTTCAACTTTTGTTGGCTCTTTATTTTCCCTGGATACGGCATCTAAAAGTTTATCATTACTGGTCACATACAGTTCCCTGGAGAAGAAGACCAGCCTTTGCTCGCCGATGTCCATCATGATCCGGGTTTCTTTATTTATGTTCGGGTCCGCAGCCATAATATCCGTTTGCCGGGCTATATTCTGTGCGCCAGCGGGAAACTGCAAGAATACCTTATCATTTAGAATAGAGTGTTGCTTATCTAGTTTTAGTTCCGCTATTGTTTGACTGAACCCTGCTGTAGCGAGCAGCAGGAAAGCAGGCAGGAAAAGATTTTTCAAATTCATATAAGGGCGCATTATAGTTTACGGTTTGTTGCAATTTATACTTTTAATTTTATGTTATAATTAAAACGTAATACCTTTTTATGCCAGAGCGTTAAAGTTTGTTCCGCGGAAAGATGGCTGTGTGCTGATTTTATCACTAAACGGTCGCGGAAAGAACGGATGAACTGGGACCAATAATGCCCTTTTGCATCTTTAAGTAAAAAATAAAAACCGGCATCGCCAAACCGTTCCCCGCTCGAGTCCAGTATGAGCGCCCCGTCTTTATCGACTTTAGGGGACATCAACACGGTAGCGTTACCGTTAGGTAAAGGGAATACGGCTTTCACACAGGTTTTGCCGCAAGGTAAGGTACAGGTGCCATAAACACCGGAATAAATTACCTTGCCGGTAGATTGGATCGAGCGGTACCAAAAGGTATATTTTACAGCTTTAGATACGGGGTCTGAAAGGGTAATGAGTTCGCTGTTCAGCACTTCGCTTTCCTTAAGATTGTTGGTCGGGACATTTAGCTGGTTGAGCCGCTTACTGAATAATTTGTTGAGCAGGATGCCGCAGACCTTAAAAAAGGGGTTCCAGTGCACCGCGAAGTCCAGGTTATATTCGGCGGTCTTTTCATAAAAACGGACCACCTCCCGGGACAATTGTATCCATTCGGCCTCAGGGAGGTTCAGTTGGCTCATTTCAGGGATAAGGCCTTTAGATGCATCACCCTTTTCCATGAGCAGGCCTTCTTTTACGGCAAATTGCCGGATATAATCTTCACCAATGGCTTCGAGGTTACCAAAAGGGCCCATAAGCCAGGTATACGCTTCAGGATTGATTTTTCGACCCCGGAGAATCACCCACTGCTGGGTCAGCCAATCCTGTATTTTTTGCATCGGGTACGCGAAAGCCATATACTATTGTTGTTCTGTTTCAGGCAGGTAATTGTTTTGACCTTTCCAGCTGCCATATTCCGCAATGGGCCTGAATCTTAAAGTGGTAAATTCAAAATGGAAGTCTTTTCTTTCTCTCTCCTGCATAGCGTCCAGGTGCCTCTCGGGTTGCGGCACGGTACTATGTCCGCGTACCATATCGGTCATTTCTTTTTGAGATTTCCAGATCGAAAAGGTGGAAACGACCCGGGGCAATCGTATGGAAGCCAGCGATAAGGTGGTGCCGGGATGATCGCGGACCAGTTTTTCTACCGGCCTGCCCCAGCGGATAAAACGGGGTACTTCCGGTAGTTTCATCCGGGCAATGGTTACCGCTACTACGGGTGCATCCGGTGTATCAGGATTAACCGTTGTCACGGGGATTTTAAAGCCGGCTATACTACCCCATTGCCGCATAAATTCAAGGCGGGTATGCCAGCCTTTTGATACTATTTTGCCAAAATTGTTTTGGGCCAGGAACTGATCCAGTGCCGCTTCACTTTCCCATTGGGCAAATAGAGCGATCTGCCGCAGCAGTAGCCGGGAAGGTGAAAAAACAGTGGAGCCTAATGTCATACAGTGCATAGATTCCCAATGGACCAGGCCCGGGATCCGGCCAGGTTTAGGAGGTAACAGGATCGCCTTTAGCCCGGAAAGAAAAGAGGTTTGTACTAAGTGATAAGAGAATACGCTCATAGGAATTAGGCATGCCGGGTTTTGAACTGTACTAAATTACAAAAAAACAAGCGTAATTATTTACTGATCCAGTTTTGTTTTTCCAGTTCAAACCAATCCGTTAAATCGCCCTCGTAGTCGAAAGTTTCCCGGTATTCGAAGCCGAGTTTATGCAGCACCTTTTTGGAATCCAGGTTTCTGGGATCTGTGATAGCATATATCTTATCAATAGCTAAATGCTTAAATCCGTACGCCAGCACGGCACTGGCGGATTCGGTAGCGAATCCTTTGCCCCAATGTTTTTTCTTGAAGCGATAGCCGAGCTCGTAAAAATTCCGGTGCTTATTTAAGGGTTGATCAAAGTATTTTAATCCGCACCATCCAATACATTCATTAGTTGCTTTGTCCACTACCGCCCAGCGGGCAATACCATTTTCCAGGTATTGGGTTTTGAGCATCGCGATTATAGACCTTATGGTGTCTATTGATTGCACCGGGTTATTTTCGATAAATAAATGCACTTCGGGATCGGAGTCCATTTCGAACAGGTCATTTTCGTCGGTTTCGCTTATTTCTCTTAAGATAAGCCGTTCTGTTGTAATAAAAATACTCATGGGTTAATTGCTCTCAGGTTATTGCTGTATGGTTGTTATTAAGTATTTAGTGTCAGGAAACCTATAAGGTTTCAAAAACCTTATAGGTCTAAGTAATGTTCATTTAAAGCATCTTTAGCTGCTGCTACCAGCTGTGTTTCAAATTTTTTAAGTTGCTCCTGCCGGGGCAGATCATTGTAATATAATATCCTTCCACCATCCCGCCAGTCCTGTATTTCCCGGTACCAGGTATATAAATGTTCCAGCTTTAATGCTGCTCCCAAATATTGCTGGCTGGAATAGTCAAGATTGATCTTTTTATAAATTTCATTATCAATTTTAATCATGATTTCAAAAGCATGCTGCGGGTTTTGAACGATTTGATGCAAATAATATTTTGTGAGTAATCGCGCTGCTGCGGCACGTTCTGGGAGCTGCATATCCAATTCTTTAAGGCTACTATTGAAATAATGCAAGATTTCAAATGAGTTATCTTTCCCAGTCATCCCGGCCAGTATACAGGTAGATTCAGACTCCAATTGTTCCGAGAGTGCAATTTCACCGATCTTGGGGAGATCTTTAGTCGTTAGGTTCTCTAAGACGTAGTTGGAAAGGCTTTCAATAAAATTCATGTAAAAGGTTTAAGGGATACTTTATATTTCCTGTTTAGACAAACTCGTGCTGTCGTCTTCTCATCAACGGTTCACTCATAAATCTTTGCCCCTCTAAAGATATCCGCAAAGGTGGACCAGTCCGGACTATCAGCATTTATATTCAGGTCCCTATTATCATAATATCCCTGAATGTCTTCTGTGTAAGCACGCAAAGCGTCCAGGAAATCAGGTAGAGTTTTGTTTTGCCAACTTTCGGGATTGTTCAGAAAATCTTTATGTAGTAATTGAATAAACTGAATAAAGGTTTTCCTGTTGCTTACCTTAAAATCGCTAACCGGGTCTTTCATAGATCTTATGATTGTTTATATACTTTCCTTGACTGATTGCCGCGGTCTACGATATCACCCAAGGCAATAAGGCGGTCCGTATCGTTTATAATCTTACCTTGGCTATTAATGCCATCAATTCATCATAGCAGCCGTGAATATCGCCTATTACAAAAGTGCGCATTTTTAAAGGTATCATTGGTGACAGTACGCAAGAAGCGCTGTCTTTTTATTAATTTATCCGGGTTTTTGTGCTTGCTACCTCGTAATAAAGGATTACCGCTCCGCTGGCAAATGTTTTGGTATTGACGAGTTTAAATAAAGTTCTGTCTACATTTTCAAATAGAGGCTTACCGCCACCGGCAACAACGGGGTGTACACAAATCTGGTATTCATCAATCAGGTTGAGCTGCAGTAACTGGCGGATGAGGCCCGGGCTGCCGACCAGGACAGGTTTACCCGGCTGTTGTTTAAGCGCAATAGTTGTTGCTTCAAGGGGTTGTTGTGCCAGGGTTGCCGTATCCCAACCGGTATCCTGTAGCTTATGCGAGAAGACGATCTTCAGGATTTGGTCAATGGATTGCGCAAAATCATCCATCGAAGGCACTCCGGAAGGTTGCCGCAGCAGGTCTTGCCAGTATTGCATCAGTTTAAAGGTGATGCTGCCATATAAGATAGTGCCGGCGCTTTTCAACAGCTCTGTATAGTGATCATGTATGGCCTCGTCCGGGTTTACCGCGGTATGGTCGCAATACCCGTCCAGGGTCATATTGATCGCAGCGATAACTTTTCTCATGCTTTCCTTATTCAAATAGGGTAAAGAGGTTTAAGCACCAGCTTGTTCATTCGGGTTAAAATCGATCATCCACTCAATCCCGTATTTATCGCGGAACATGCCGAAATAAGAACCCCAGGGGCTGTCATTCATAGGCACTTCTACGCTACCTCCCGCAGTAAGCCCGTTAAATAAATGGTCCGCTTCTTCGCGGCTGGCCGCGCTGATGGAGATTTTAGACCGGTTTTCCTGTTCGTTCACCCGGCCCATGCTTTGGGGTACATCATTGCCGATCAGCACATTGTTGCCAATAGCTAAAGTGATGTGCATGATTTTGTCTGCCTCGCTTTCCTCAATCGGGTACCCGGAACCGGAAAGGTCTTTGAAACGGACTATTTTTCCAAAATTGCCGCCGAATACGGATTGGTAAAAAAGAAAAGCTTCTTCGGCATTGCCGTTGAAGTTAATGCTGGGATTGATCTGTGCCATAATGTGGTTATTTAATTCTTTTTATTGTTTTGTATTCCGTTAAGTTCTGATCGGGTATTACGATTAAATAAAGATAACTGATAATTCTTATTTTTCATTAGCTTTCTCCTGATCGGGTAACTGCCAGAAATAAGCCGGATCATGGGTAATAACATTATTGTTCAGGTACTTATTATCATTAAAGCCGGAAGGTACCAGTGAGATATACTGAAGATCGGCATCTGCTGTACGGTAGCGGCTTTCTGTGTTAAACCGGCTCCTATTCGTGCATTGTATCCAATACAGATTCTTAGCCATATAGTAATCCAGGTACCAATCTTTCGTCCTTTCAGTCTCTTTATTCAATTGCATCGGCTGATTGTTTTTTAACCGGGCCCTTACCTCTTCAATGCTCAGTATATTGTTGTTTTCATCCATTACATATATGCCATGCGAGGCATCCATCCAAAGCCATTTTTTTAATGTTGGTGCATAAACACAGTTAATTACATGACAGTCCGGGTCCTTATCATCTTTAGGCATACAGGTCACATACCGAGACTTAAAGCCCATGGCCAGGTACATTTCATTTAAAGTCATTGCCTTATGCCGGCAGTTAATACCTTTACCTGTGGCTTTATGGTAGTTGTAAAAATCAATAGCATCAAATTCGCATAGCGCCCAGTTACTGCCATCATACTTAATAGAACGGGTAACAAAGAGCATAATATTGATCAGTTGGGACACTTCATCACCCTTACCAGCTATAGAATCAAGGTTAAAATACTGCTTTACCGATTTTAAGTTAGGGTGATTGGCTGCCTGGTATTGAAAGCCAGGTAAGCTGGCTTTTTCATCCGGTTGATAACTGCCGGACTGCTGTAACAAGGTTATTTTATCATATTGTTTTAGTTGATTAAAGGCCGCAATAAACTTTTTTTCTTTCCTGATATTATCCAGGTCGGTATCATTTTTCACATGCTGGTATTCTGTATAGCCCCAGGCAATTGCCTTTTCAAAACTGGTAATTGCCTGCTTTTTCTGATTGAGTAATGATTGGTTACATGCCAGGTTATAATACAAATTGGCATACATTGTTTTAACTGTTGGCAATACTCCCTGCTTTTCTTTATCTGTAAGTGCATCGAGTTTAGTAATTATTGCAGATAGTACGGTAGCCGCTTGCTGGTACTCTTTTGCCGGGTAATGTAAATTATACTGGTTTTCAAGTTGCTGGAATTCTTCCAGGAAAATATTCCAGGCTGGTTGGTTAGTTTGTGCCAATGAGTTGAATGTCAAGAGAAATGCGGTTAAGCAAAGGAGCAAAATCTTCATATAATGTTATTGTATTGAGTAAAAGGAATGTATTTTAATTTCATGGGCAATAGACTTATGGTGATTTTTAATATTAAAAGTGCCGATAATTTACACAATGTAATGGATTAGTACATTGATTGCTTTATTGCTTTTACTCTATTGGCTCACTTTAATCCGGTGCTTTTTCTCTTAAAAAATACTAAAAGTACTTTTTTATTTTTTTAAGTAATTTAATAATTCTAAGTTCGCATTTTTATTATAAATTCCACCAAGCAATAGGAAATTAGTATGCGAAAAGGCTTTGTTATTGTTTCGTCTCTTCTTCTTTTAGGCACCCTCGGCTTGACCTTCTTTTTAAGTAAAAACTGGTCTGTATTTTTTGCCATTATCCTGGTATTAACCATCCTGGGCTATTACGATATGTACCAGACCCGGCACTCCATTATGCGTATCTACCCCGTTTTCGGGCGTTTAAGGTTCTTTATGGAGGATATGCGCCCAAAAATTTACCAGTATTTCATTGAATCTGATATTGACGGCAGACCCATCAACCGGATCGACCGCTCTACTATTTATCAAAGGGCCAAGAAAGAAAACGATACCATGCCTTTCGGTACGCAATTAGATGTGTATGCTGAAGGCTATGAGTGGATGTGCCACTCCATCGCGCCAAAAGATTTCAAGACCCTGGACCACAATCCAAGGGTAATGGTAGGTAATAAAGATTGTAAACAACCTTACTCCCTGAGTATTTATAATATCTCGGCTATGAGTTATGGTTCTTTGAGCTCCAATGCGGTAGAGGCTATGAATGCCGGCGCGCAGATCGGAGGCTTTGCCCATAATACCGGGGAAGGCGGCCTGAGTCCTTTCCACTTAAAGCATGGCGGTGATATCATCTGGCAGATCGGTACCGGCTATTTCGGTTGCCGTAACAAAGATGGTAACTTTGATGAAAATCTGTTTGCAGAGAAATCCCAGATCCCGAACGTGAAAATGATAGAGATCAAGATCTCCCAGGGTGCGAAGCCGGGTCATGGCGGTATCCTGCCTGCGGCTAAAAATACACCGGAGATCGCGGCCATCCGTGCGATTGAACCAGGTATCCTGGTGGCTTCTCCCCCATTCCACTCCGCGTTCAGCACACCAAAAGAGCTGATCTTGTTTGTACAAAAATTAAGAGACCTTAGCGGTGGTAAACCGGTAGGCTTTAAATTGTGTATCGGGCACAAATCCGAGTTCATCAGTATCTGTAAAGCGATGATCGCTTTAAATATTTACCCTGACTTTATTACGGTGGACGGTGGTGAAGGTGGTACCGGTGCTGCACCACAAGAGTTCTCCAACTATGTAGGTGCGCCTTTATTAGACGGGCTGGATTTCGTTTCTAATATATTAAGAGGTCTGGATATCAAAAAACATATCGTGATCCTTGCTTCCGGTAAAATGACCAGTGGTTTCCACCTGGTAAGAGCAATGGCTTTAGGTGCGGATGCCTGTTATTCTGCGCGTGCCATGATGATGGCCGTAGGCTGTATCCAGGCTTTATTGTGTAATACCAATAAATGCCCGGTAGGTGTGGCGACACAAGATAAAACTTTATCTGTAGGGCTGGTAGTAGATGATAAGAAAACGCGTGTGGCCCAGTTCCATAAATATACGGTTGAGAACTTTGTTGAATTGCTGGGAGCCAGTGGCTTAGGTTCTAAAGAAGAGTTGACCCGCTCTCATATTTACAGAAGGATCTCTTTGAACTCTATGCTGACATACGAAGAGATTTTCCCTAACTACGCGGTAGGTGAATTCTTAAACCCGGAAAATATTCCTGATCGTTATAAAATGGACTTTGCCTTTGCCAATATGGATAAATGGGGCATTTCCAATGTGGGTAGCTGGAGTAAGGAAATGGCGAATTAATCACTTAATATCATATAAAAAAGGATGCAATCACTTGATTGCATCCTTTTTTGATTGTTCATAAAAGCACAAAAGCCTGGTCTTGATACTGATATCCATATAGGCTTTCATCCGGGCGATAGTCATTTTCAAGCGGAATTGCTGATTTTTGAATACCTTATACTTCATTGTTAAGATTCAAAAATCAATGTATAAAGTGAAGAAAATGATGGTGCGCAGCAATCGCCTTGATGAAAGAAGGCATTTTTGATTCTTTTGTCGCCGGACAAAAGAATAAGTACTATCTAAAATAAGAAAACCAGCCTGGATAAGGCCGGTTTATCTATTTAGGTTTATTTATCTTATGCCAGTTTCGCGTCAATCTCTGTCTGGATATGAGCGGCAAACGCTTCTACTGTTTGCGCGCCCAGGTCGCCTACAGATTGTTTACGTACTCCTACAGTCTTGCTTTCCATCTCTTTCTCCCCTACAATCAGCATATAAGGAATCTTCTCCAATTCTGTATCGCGGATCTTACGGCCGATTTTCTCCTGGCGGTCGTCGATCTCGCAACGGATCTCTTTACCTTTCAACAGTGCAGCGATCTCTTCGGCATAGGCCATAAACTTATCAGAGATCGGTAAGATCTTAACTTGTGTAGGCACTAACCATAAAGGCAGTTTACCGGAGCAGTGCTCCAATAATACAGCCACGAAACGCTCCATACTACCGAATGGGGCACGGTGGATCATTACCGGGCGTTTACGGCTGTTATCGCTATCTACATATTCCAGCTCGAAGCGCTCCGGCAGGTTGTAGTCTACCTGGATGGTGCCCAGCTGCCAGCTACGGCCGATCGCGTCTTTCACCATGAAGTCCAGTTTAGGACCATAGAAAGCCGCTTCGCCATACTCTTCAACGGTATTTAGGCCTTTTTCGGCCGCTGCTTCCCGGATCGCGTTTTCTGCGATATCCCAGTTTTCTTCTGAGCCTATATATTTAGCCCTGTCGGTCTGGTGACGTAAAGAAACCTGCGCGGTATAGTCGGTAAATCCTAAAGAGTTAAAGACATATAATACGAGGTCAATTACTTTCTTAAACTCATCTTTTACCTGGTCGGGACGGCAGAACAGGTGCGCGTCATCCTGGGTAAAACCACGTACACGGGTCAAACCGTGCAATTCTCCCGCCTGCTCATAACGGTATACGGTACCGAATTCTGCAAAGCGTACCGGTAAGTCTTTGTAAGACTTCGGCGAGGTTTTGTAGATCTCGCAGTGATGCGGGCAGTTCATGGGTTTCAACATGAACTCTTCACCTTCATGCGGTGTTTTGATGGATTGGAAGCTATCCGCGCCGTACTTTTCGTAGTGACCGGAAGTTTTGTATAAATTAATATTCCCGATATGCGGGGTGATTACCGGTAAATAGCCGCTTTCGATCTGCGCTTTCTGCAGGAACTGCTGTAAACGCTCTCTCAGCATGGCTCCTTTAGGTAACCATAAAGGTAACCCTGCGCCTACTCTTTCAGAGAAGGCAAACAATTCCAGTTCCTTACCCAGTTTACGGTGGTCGCGCTTGCGGGCTTCTTCCATCATGGTATTGTACTCTTCCAGCTCTTTGTTAGAAGGGAAAGTAACACCATATATACGGGTCAGCATTTTATTCTTCTCATCGCCGCGCCAGTAAGCGCCGGCAATATTGGTCAGTTTTACCGCTTTGATAAAACCGGTATTAGGAATATGTGGTCCGCGGCATAAGTCAGTAAAATCACCTTGTGTATAAAAAGTGATTTGCCCGTCCTGCAGGCCATCAATCAGTTCCAGTTTATAAGGGTCCTGCTTTTCTGTAAAGTATTTGATCGCATCCGCTTTAGATACTTCCTGGCGCGCGAAGCGTTCTTTCTTACCGGCCAGCTCTTTCATTTTCTTTTCGATCTGCTCCAGGTCGGCATCAGTAATTTTCGCCTCGCCCAAGTCGATGTCGTAATAGAATCCTTTTTCGATCGGCGGGCCGATAGCGAATTTGGTATCCGGGTAAAAGTGCTGTAAAGCTTCCGCCATCAGGTGCGCGGAAGAGTGCCAGAATGTAGATTTACCACCCTCATCATCCCAGGTCAGGAATTTGATCTCGCCATCTGTCGTTATCGGACCAAATGCATCTACTATTTTACCATCAAGCGATACGGCCAATACTTTACGCATTAAACCCTCGCTAATTGACTTAGCTACATCCAGTCCCGAAATACCTGGTTCATAGCTGCGGACAGCTCCATCGGGGAATCTAAGGTTAATCATTGTTTAAATTTGAATCATTTACAAGAGCGCAAAGTTAATAGATTTAATGAGAACTTGCATCAAAACCAGATGATTATCATTCTTTGAAAAATTAGATTTTCCATAGTGTATTTTTTTTCAAATGCTTTATTTTTACAACGATTCTTTAAAGCCTGTACATGTATATATACGACGGTAAGACCTGGTTCGATTTTAAATTCTTTTTCTCTAAAGCAGATACTTTAAGGCGGTTCTGGCCTTACCTGCTTTGCATATTTGCCTACAGCTTGCTGGTCGCTTATGTAGAGATCAATTACCTGCAATTTTCGGTACTGGAAGAGTTGAAACATATCAACCTCTTACATTCTATTCTTGGTTTCGTCATCTCATTACTCATTGTTTTCCGGACCAATACTGCATACGACCGCTGGTGGGAAGGCCGGAAAGTATGGGGTGAACTGACAAATACCAGTCGCAACCTGGCCATAAAACTGGCTGCTTTCCTGGATGGAGATGATAAAGAGAACCGTAATTTTTTTAAGAAATATATACCCTTATATGCCGATACCTTAAGAGTACACCTGAATGAAGAAAGTACGCGCCTCACGCTGGATGAAAACGAGCACCCCGAGCTGGCACAGGAAACAAAAGGGAAGCATGTACCGAATAAGGTAGCCAAGATCCTTTATATGAAAACCTCGCAATTGAATAAAGAGGGCTTGATTACGGATGCCGAGCTGATCAACCTGAATAAGGACCTGAGCGCTTTTACCGATATCTGTGGTAAATGTGAACGGATCAAAAATACACCGATCCCTTACTCTTATAGTTCTTTTATCAAGCGTTTTATTGCTATTTATATTTTGACCCTGCCGATCGGTTATGTGTTCCAGCTGGGTTATAATGTGGCACCGCTTACCACATTTATCGCTTATGTTTTAGGTACTTTAGAGCTGATCGCCGAGGATATTGAAGATCCCTTCGGGAATGATCCCAATGACTTGCCGCTGGGTAAAATGGCCGAAAATATCAATAAGCATGTTGGAGAAATACTTTAACAGGTATAAGTGAAGCCCTTTGGCATATTTACTTAAAATAAAACCGGGAAGCTGTTACAATAGCTTCCCGGTTTTATAAAATAGCATTTAAAAATCATATTCCGATTCTATACGTTCCTTAAGGTTCTTGACGAGCTCGTAAGTCGCCGGGCAGCGAAACACATTCTGGATAAAAGTATCATTGTAGTCATCAAAAGGCCGTTTATCATGATGTGGAAATTCCGCGCAATCTATGGGACGTACTTCATAAATACTACACTTATCATCCTTTAAGAAGACGCAAGGTAATACCCGGTTTACGGTGCTGCCGGTATCTGCCTCTACTTCCAGGTATTGGTCAAAGAAAGCCTGCGGCGTCATATTTAGGTGTGCCGAAATGCGGGCAATATCTTCTTCCGTAAAGATCGGGGTCATGGTTTTGCAACAATTGGCACAAACGGTACAGTCTACCTGCTCCCAGACTTTTTTATCTTCCTCCGCAACGATTGCGCCCAGGTCAGGGGGAATAATATCATCAAATTTTTTCAGGAACTTTGTAAGTTTTTTCCTGTCCTTATTGGCTGCTTTCAATACTTTTTCCAAATCCATTTATCTTCCTTTTTCTTTTATTTACAGGATAGTATTTCCCGGCGTCATTATTGAAAATGTTGCCAGCCCTGGGCCTGCAGGTCATGTACATTACCTTTCCGGGTAATGATCTTTTTACCTTCACCCGCTTCCGTAATATAACCGATCACGCTGATCTTTTCAGATAGCCTGATCTTATCATAATCTTCCTGTTTCACGGTAAATAAAAGTTCATAATCCTCACCGCCGCTTAAGGCACAGGCCGTAGGGTCGATCTCGAAATTATAGGCTACCTCGCGCATTTCATCGTGGAACGGGATTTTGTCTTCATATATGGTACAGCCTACTTCGCTTTGTCTACAGATATGGAAAAGTTCAGAGCTCAGACCATCACTGATATCCATCATGGCGGTGGGCACTATTTCCTGGGCAGCCAGCCATTCTACAATATCAAGACGGGCTTCCGGTTTCAGGAGCCGGCCCACTACATAGGCCCTGTTGTCCAGGTCGGGTTGAACGCCCGGGCTTTCCATAAAAATCTTTTTTTCTCTTTCCAGTAACTGCAGGCCAAGATAGGCAGCACCCAGGTCACCGCTTACGCAGATAAGATCGCCTGTTTGTGCACCTTTACGGGCTACAAATTTATCAGGGCTTACCTCGCCCAGCGCCGTTACGCTAATGGTCAGGCCTTGTGGCGCCGATGTGGTATCCCCGCCGATCAGGTCAATGTCATAGTGCTCACAGGCATAATAGATACCCTCATACAGTTCTGTAAGCGCTTCTACAGAGAACCTGTTGGAAATGCCTATGGAAACGGTTACCTGGGCCGGTTCGGCATTCATGGCACAGATATCCGAAATAGAGGCGGAAATGATCTTATAGCCCAGGTGTTTCAGTGGCGTATACATCAGGTCAAAATGTACGCCTTCTATAAACAACTCTGTGGTAACAACGGTCTGGCGACCGAAGTGATCAATTACAGCGGCATCATCCCCAACGGCCAGTAAGGTACCGGCTTTTTTTATTTCAAAGTTTTTGGTAAGATGCTCTATCAAGCCAAATTCACCTAATTGATTTACTTCTGTCCTTTCCTGTTGACTCATTTATTATTAATTAATTGATTATTTAAAATTTAGAAATCAGGACGCTGGCATAAGCTACCAGTCCTTCTTCCCTGCCTGCAAAACCCATCATTTCTGTAGTGGTCGCTTTTATAGAAATATCTTCTTCAGAAATCCCCAGTGTATTAGCAATCGTGTGCAGCATATGAGGTATATGCGGGGCGATCTTCGGCTTCTCCAGGCAAACAGTAGCATCGATGTTTACGATATTGTAGCCATGCTCTTTAATGAGGTTGTGGGTACGCTTTAGAAGGATCTTACTGTCAATACCTTTAAGGCTGTCATCTGTATTGGGAAAATGTTTTCCGATATCCCCCAGGGCTGCCGCGCCCAGTAAAGCATCACAAATGGCATGTAGCAGCACATCTGCATCTGAATGCCCTACGGGACCTTTATCATGTTCGATCTGTATGCCTCCGAGTGTAAACGGGATGCCGGCTTCGAGCCTGTGAAAATCTACGCCATTACCAATTCTTAATTTCATACGATTCATTTAAAGTATTATAAAACAAAAGTTCCGGTTTTTTTGTCAGAAAAAGTATGACAAATCAGACAACGAAGCAATTTATAGCATTTTCACAACCTAAACAAAAACATTGAGGAATAAAAGAAAAAGCACTGCGTATCAGGGATACAGCAGTGCTTTTGGCTTTAAAGAAGCTAATTGGATTAGGCTTCTTCTTTATCTTTAAAATATTTTTTATTGTTGAAATTAAACAATAAAGAGAAACGTAATGTATTGCTTAATGGATTACGCGCGATGCTGGACCCGCTTGGCACCAGGTAAGAAGCATCGATACCGAACATGCTGTATCTTAAACCGACACCTACTGCAAAATATTGCCGGTTACCCAGTTGTTTATCTTCATGGAAATAACCCGCACGCAGGGCAAATTGGTCCTGGTACCAGTACTCTGCACCAATACCCAATGTAGTACCGTACATACCCGGCGCTTTGGTAAAGGAGCTTAAAGCACCAGATACCACGCTCATATCTCTTGGCTGTACATAAGAAGTATCCCCGTTTTGTTCAATAACACGCTCAGCAGCCGGTACCAGTAATTTTACCAGGTCAATAGACGCGGTGAATTTATTGAACTTATCAATGTGATAAGTATAAGAAGCTCCTACGGCCAATTGAGCCGGCAAGAAGTCTCTTTGTATTTGAGAGTAAGTTACCCGGCCACCCAGGTTTCTTAAAGCGGCACCAAAGTTAAAGGTAGAACCCTGCTCTTCGGAAGTCATAGTAGTTTTAGTATAAAATAAGCCTATATCTGCAGCGGCAGTATTAGCCGGTTTGTAGCCGGAAGAACTACCGGAACTCTTTACCCCGGCAGCGATATTGGAATTAATATACCGGATGCTGGCACCCAATGACAAGTTTTCAGATAATTTTCTGGAATAACCCAGGTCGATGGCCAATTCATTTGGTTTACCGATTCCCAGATCTTCATTGTTTTCATCACGATAGTTGATTTCACCGAGATTGAAATAACGGATGGAACCGCTGATTGCCTGCTCTTTATTTTCCCCGAATTTGTAGAAGCCGGATGCATACAAAAGCGCAACATCAGGAACTATATCTTTCAACCAGGGAGAATAACTTACAGCAATACCTGCTTCATCTTCGTTCATTGCCATTTTACCTACATTGTAATGCTGGCTGTAAGCATCCGGAGATAAGGCTACACCTACATCACCCATCGCGCCTGACCGCGCATCCGGGGCGATAGTCAGGAAAGGAACAGCGTAGGATATAGGACCTACTTCTTTATAAACCTGTGCCTGGGCAACATTACCAATTGCCATACCTAACAATGTGATTCCGGGAACAAACAATTTTCGAGTCATCAATATATAATTTTGTTTTTGGGAAGGTGCAAAACTACAACATTTATATTAAGCACCAATTTCTTATTAATTTAAATAATCTGTTTTTGTGAACTGCTTTTGCAGCTTCTACTATTTAACGTGCAAAAACCAATTTATGATATACAGTTTTAGAAATTCCTGTACTTGTTTTTATATTTAACTGGCACATATAGACACCCTGGGCTACTTTCGCCCCGCTTCTATCCGTTCCATCCCAGGTCCAGTAAGTGAAACTTCCCGTAGGTTGC